>Ga0070741_10000590_pt1 | contig 126482 bp, 130 predicted proteins | sample Coa_R1_4_FD_66440 | JGI IMG/M metagenome (GOLD analysis project Ga0070741, IMG submission 66440) | Surface soil microbial communities from Centralia Pennsylvania, which are recovering from an underground coalmine fire - Coalmine... | ecosystem: Environmental > Terrestrial > Soil >... | reverse complement strand
CCGCCCTCGCCGGCTGGCTCGACTTCTACAATCGCCGCCGACCCCACGGCAGCCTCAACCACCAACCGCCACTACAGCGGCTGGAAGCGCTCAGGAGGAACAACCTTGCTGGGTCCTACATCTAGCCCGCTCACTCGTGCTGGCAGACGACGTCGACGAGCGCGGGCCGCCCCTCGCCCGCGACGACGTCGGCCGCGCGGCGCACCGCCGCCTGCACGGCGTCGGGGTCCTCGACCGGGCCCTCGCCGTGCCAGCCGAGCGCGCGCGCGACGGCGGCGAAGTCGGGCGGCGGCCTGTCGATCTCCATCCCGATCGACGCGCGGGTCTCGTCGGTGCCGCGCGCGCGGGCGATCCGCTCCTGGTGCTCCCAGTCGTTGTAGTAGGCGCGGTTGTCGAACATCACGACGAGCAGGGGGATCCGGTGGTGGGCCGCGATCCACAGCGCGCCGAGGTCGAACATGAGGTCGCCGTCGGGCTGGAGGTCGACGACGAGGCGGCCGCTCCCCCGGTGCGCGAGGGCGACGCCGAGCGAGATCCCGATCTGGGTCGCGGTGCCGAGGCTCGCGCCGGGGTGGCGGTACTCGCGGTCGAGGTCCCAGAGCCTCGTCGCCCAGCCGCTCGCGGTGCCGGCCGTGAGCACCCAGTCGTGCCCGCGCACCGCCTCCCACGTCTCGGCGGCGAGCCGCGAGGTCGAGACGGGCGAGAGGCCGGCCTCGCGCTGCGCCCGCGCCGCCCAGGCGCGCCACGTCTCCTCGTGGTGGGCCGCGAGGCGGCGCCGCCAGCCGTCGCGGCTCTGCGTGTTCAGGCCGCGGCAGAGCTCGAGCAGGAGCGGCAGCGCGACCGCCGTGTCGGCCGTGACCTGCAGGTCGGTCTCGTGGAGCTGCGCGTGGTCGTGCGACCAGGCGCCGATCCCGAGCTCGTTGAAGCCGACGTCGAGGATCGCCGCGTCGCGCGGGACGAGCGACTCGACCCTGCGCGTCGTCCGGTCGAGCCGCTGCGTCCACTTGCCCATGTCCTTCACGTCGACGAAGAGGACGCAGTCGCACTCCGGCAGGATCTCCATCGTGACCGCGTGCGGGTGGCGGTTCGGGAAGTTGAGCCGCCAGCCGGTGTCGATCACGCCGGCGCCGAGGAGCTCGGAGAGCTCGACGAGCTGGCTGAAGGCGCGCGCGTCGCGCCCCGCGTAGCCCGTCACGACCACCGGCCGAGCGGATGCGCAGAGCCGTTCCGCGAGCCGGCGGAGCGCGGCGGGGTCGGGGCCCACCGGCGAAGGAGTTCGCAGGCGGTCCCAGTCGGGGAGCGGCACGTCCTCGGAGAGCTCGTCCTCCTGCAGGCCGGCGTCGAAGGCGACGTAGACCGGGCCCTGCGGCTGCGCCGTCGCGATCCGGTAGGCGCGCATGACGCTCTCGGGCACCGACGCGACCGAAGCGGGCTGGTCGTCCCACTTCGTGAAGTCGCGGACCGCGTTCCCCTGGACGTTCGCCGTGTGGATCCAGTCGATGTTCGGGCGGCGGCGCTCGTACGCCATCGGGCCGGCGCCGCCGAAGACGACGACCGGCGCGCGGTCGATCCAGGCGTAGTAGACGCCCATCGACCCGTGCAGCAGGCCGACGATGTCGTGCACGACGCACGCAGCCGGCTCCCGCGCGGCCTTCGCGTAGCCGTGCGCGATCCCGACCGCGAGCTTCTCGTGGTTGCAGGTGACGATCTCCGGCTCGTTGCCGCCGTAGTTGACGAGCGAGTCGTGGAGGCCGCGGTACGAGCTTCCCGGGTTGAGCGGCAGGTAGCGGAAGCCGCAGGCCTTGATCGCGTCGACCATGACGTCCGAGCCGTAGCGCGCCATCGAGCGGCCTAGTCTATGGTCTTACCATTGAACCGTCGCCTGGAACGGGTGGGGCTGCTCGGCTGCGGCCGCATGGGCGCGGCGATCGCCGGCCACCTGCTCGACGCCGGGACGCCGCTCGCGGTCTACGACCCGGTGCCCGCGGCGTGCGCCCCGCTCGCCGCGCGCGGGGCGGCGGCGTGCGCGTCGGCCGCCGAGGCGGCGGCGCGCTCCGACCTCGTCCTCGTCGTCGTCGTCGACGACGACCAGACGCGCGAGGCGGTCGGCGCGTGCCTGCGCGCCGCGCGGCCGGGCTCGGTGGTCGCGATCTGCGCCTCGGTGCGACCCGGCACCTGCCGCGAGCTCGCCGCCGCCGGCGCGAAGCGCGGGGTCGACGTCGTCGACGCGGCGCTCGTGCGCGGCGAGCGCGGCGCCGAGGAGGGGCGGCTCGCGCTCTTCTGCGGCGGCCCGCCCGAGGTCGTCGACGCGCTCCGCGCCGCCGTCGCCCCGTTCGCCGCCGACGTCGTCCGCGTCGGCGACGTCGGCGCCGGCCAGGCCGCAAAGACCGCGAACAACGTCCTCCTCTGGGCGTGCCTCCGCGCCGACGTCGAGGCGCTCCGCCTCGGCCGCGCCCTCGGCGTCGAGCCGGCCGCGCTGCGCGAGGCGCTCGCGCTCGGGAGCGGCGCCAACCGGCCGCTTGAGGAGTGGGGCCGGCACCGCCTCCGCTGGCCGCAGAAAGACCTCGAGGTCGCGCTCGCCCTCGCCGCCGACACGGGCGTCGAGACGCCCCTCCTCGCCGCCCTCCCCGAGCTGCTCAGCCAATTGTCCGTCCAGGACCTGGCCGATCTGGCCTAGGGCCGACCCGGGGCACGGCCGGGAGCGGCACGCGGTTGCATTGGCGTCTCGCCTATTGGTATAACGGTTCTTCCGTTTGACCGGTACCGGTATCCGTAGGGTGGAGGAGGTCCGCATGCAACGTCCGTTCTCCACGAGGTCCGCGCTCTCGGTCGCGGCCCTCGTCGCGGCGCTCGCCGCGTTCGTCGGCACGTCGGTCGGGTCAGCGGCGCCCGCAGGTCGGAGCGCGGCGACCCCACCCAACCCGATCAAGTCGGTCCTCGGCCAGGTCAAGGGCCTCAAGATCAAGGGCGGCTTCCCGTCCAACCCGCGCGACACGAAGCTGCACCAGCTCGCCCTGCAGCAGGGCGGCGAGGTGAACGTGTACACGTCGCTCAGCTCGTTCATCACGAAGCCGCTGCAGGACACGTGGAAGGCGACCTTCCCGGACGTCAAGCTCAACCTCTACCGCGCCTCGAGCGAGGACGTGTCGGCGCGGTTCCTCTCGGAGTCCGCCGCGGGCACGAAGGGCGCCGACGTCGTCGAGACCAACGGCACGACGATGCTGATCTTCCAGCACAAGAAGAACCTGCTCGTGCCGTACCGCGGCTCGCCGTACGCGGCGCAGATCTCGAAGCAGTACCGCTTCGACGACTTCACGGCCGACCGGATCGAGAAGTTCGTCGTCGCCTGGAACACCAACCTCGTCAAGAGCCCGCCGAAGAGCTTCCAGGACCTCGCGGACCCGAGCTGGAAGGGCAAGCTCGCGATGGAGCCGACGGACAGCGACTGGTTCGCGGCGCTGTACGAGTACATGACGACCGACGCGAAGCCGAAGCTGACCTCGGCCCAGGCCGACGAGCTGTTCAAGAAGCTCGCGGCGAACGCGCAGCTCATCCCCGGCCACTCCGCCGAGGCGTCCGCGCTCGCCGCAGGCCAGGTCTCGGTCGTGGTCACCGGCCACGCGCAGTCGCTCGAGCAGCTCCAGGCGAAGAACGCTCCGATCGCGTTCAGCCCGTTCGTCACGCCCGTGCTCGAGCGGCCGCAGGGGATGGGCATCTCGTACCTCGCCCCGCACCCCGCCGCGGCGCTCCTCTTCTACGACTTCCTGCTCAGCCCTGTCGGGCAGAGGATGTTGCAGCAGAACGGCGTGGAGCCGGCGAACCCGTACTTCCCCGACAACGCGTTCGCGAGCGACCCGTTCACGGTCCGGATCGACATCCGCCCGATCGTCGAGAACTGGGTCGCCTGGACGAAGCACTACAACGCGGTCATCCAGCCGTAGACGGCACGGCTTCCGCTCTCGTGAGGGAGCCGGCGGCGCCGGCCCCCTCACGAGCCCCGGGCCTATCCTCCGCCCGTGAGCGACGAGCTGCGCGAGCAGGTCGCGCTGGGATGCCGGATCCTCGCGCGCGAGGACCAGGGCGACTTCGTCTGGGGCCACGTCTCGGCCCGCGACCCCGGCGGGCGCGGGGTCTGGATGAAGGCGGCGGGCCTCGGCTTCGAGGAGATCGGCCCGGAGCAGGTGATCCTCGTCTCGTGGGAAGGCGACGTGCTCGAGGGCGACGGGCGCCGCCACCTCGAGTATCCGATCCACACCGAGCTCTTGCGCGCGCGCCCGGACGTCGCCTGCGTCGTCCACACGCACGCGCCGTGGGCGGTGGCGTTCGCGTCGACGCACGAGCCGCTCCGTCCGGTGTCGCACGAGGCGACGTTCTTCGTGCCGCCCGACGTGGCGCGCTTCACGAAGACCGGCGACCTGATCACGACGCGCGAGCTCGGCGCCGACGTGGCGGCCGCCGTCGGCGAAGGCAACGCCGCGTTCATGCTCCACCACGGGATCGTCGCCTGCGGGCCCGACGTGGTCGGCGGCGTGATGGGCGCGGTGCTGCTCGAGCGGGCCTGCCGCACGAACGTCCGCGCGCTCGCGGCCGGCGGGCCGCGCTCCTGGTCGAGCGACGAGGAGGCGCTCGCGAAGCGCGGGCACTGCTGGTCGCCCGAGCTCCTGCGCCAGGCGTGGGACTACCTGGCGCGGCGCCTCGAGGTCTGACCGGCGCGCGCGTCGCGTGCGCGCCACCAGTCGAGGAGCGCCGCCGACCGCTCCGCCAGGCTCGTACCGCGGAGCAGGTGGTCGGCCATCTCGTGCCGCGCCGCCGCGCCGTCGCGCCGTTCGAGCGCCTCGACGATCCGCAGGTGCTCGGCCACGGTGAGCGCGTGCCCGCTCGGGCCCTCCCGGACGCGCAGCGGGTGCATCGAGAGCGAGCTGCGGAAGGACTGCGTGAGCCCGCCGACGGCGTCGTTGTGCGCCGCCTGCGCGAGCCGCGAGTGGAAGTCCCACGAGAGCTCGCGCGTGTACGTCCCGGCGGCGAGGGCGCCGCGGCCGCGCTCGCACAGCGTTCGGAGCTGCGCGAGGTCGTCGTCGGTCGCGCGCGCGCACGCGAGCGTGACCGTCCCCAGCTCGACGATCAGCCTGGCCTCGACGATGTCCTCCGGGGTCGTTCCGGACATCAGCATCATGTCCGACATCGTCTGCGCGACCTTCGAGCCGGTCGGCGCCGTGACGAACGCCCCGCCGCGCGCGCCGACCTTCACCTCGATCAGCCCCATCGCCTCGAGCGACCGCAGCGCGTCGCGCACCGTCACCCTGCTCACGCCGAACTGCTCGGCGAGCTCGCGCTCGGGCGAGAGCCGGTCTCCGGCCTTCAGGCGGCCGGTGACGATCGCGGTCCGGATCTGGTCCGCGATCGCGGACGACGCCCGCGCGACGGCGACCGGGGCGAAGAGCGCTGTCTCACGGCTGGAGTCGGCCACACGCCCGACTCTAGCCCGGCGGGCGGGCGTCAACCGACCGAGGCGGGCCGCGCGATCCCGACGCGCTCCGCGGTCCGGCCGACGTGCTCGGCCATGGTCTCGCGCGCCGCGTCGGCGTCTCGCGCACGGAGCGCCTCGACGAGCGCGCGGTGCTCGGCGAGCCCCTCCCGGCCCATCTCCGGCGCGAGCCGCTTCACCTGCCGGAGCGACCGCAGGAGCGTGCCGTGGAACGACTCCGCGAAGAGCGCGATCGCCGCGTTGTGGGTGCAGCGCGCGAGCCGCGTGTGGAACTCGGCCGAGAGCGTGACGTCGTGGACGCCGGCGTCCAGCGACGCCTCGGCCCGGTCGCAGATCTCGTCGAGCGCCGCGAGGTCCGCGTCGTCGGCGCGCTCGCACGCGAGCGGCAGGAGCCCGAGCTCGAAGACGAGGCGCACCTCGGTCACCTCGGCGGGCGTGGCCGCGGAGAGACGGAGCATGTCCGCCAGCGTCTCGCCCGCGAGCGACGGGGCCGGCGCCGTCACGAACGCGCCGCCGCGCGCGCCGACACGTACCTCGACGAGGCCGTGCGCCTCGAGCATCCGGAGCGCGTCGCGCACCGACACCCGGCTGACCCCGAGCTGCTCCACGAGCTCGCGCTCGGTCGGGAGCTGGTCGCCGGGCGCGAGCCTTCCCTTCCGGATCGCGTCCTTCACCTGCCCGACGATGTCGGACGAGATGCGGCCCGTGGAGACCGGCGTGAAGAGGCCGTTCATGGGCTAATGGTAAGACATTTGTGCTAGCCTCGCCACCGCCAGCGACGCGAAGGAGGACGAGATGGCGAAGGAGGGCCGCGTGTTCCTGCGCGGGATGAGCTCGGAACGGTACGGGCTCGAGGAGTTCCGGGCCGCTCAGCTCGCCGCCCCGCGCGTGCGCTCGGACGAGGTCGTCGTCGACGACGCGAGCGTCGGCCACTCCGGCGACTCCGCCGACTCGCGCACCTGGTGGCGCATCGGCCCCGGCGACGAGCCCTTCCTGACCCAGAGCCTCCAGGTCCACTTCGTCGAGATCCCGCCGGGCAAGTCGAACCACGGCCACGGCCACCAGAACGAGGCCGTGTTCTACATCCTCCAGGGAAGAGGCCACGAGATCCACGACGACCGGCGCTACGACTGGCAGGCCGGCGACCTCGTCGTCGTGCACACCGACTCGGTGCACAGGCACTTCAACGACGGGGACGAGACGGCGAAGGCGCTCGTGATGAAGGCCAAGTCCACGTGGATGCACTTCGGTCTCGTGCAGCAGGGCCGAAGCGCGCCCTTCGAGGACGAGGGGTACGGGCCGCGGGAGGCGTGGGACCGGATCTGGACGAAGGGCGTCGAGCGGCGCAGGAAGGTCGTCAAGCCCGAGGACACGGTCTGGGAGACGACCCGGGACGGCCGTGTCCGCGTCCTCTGCTCGAAGGACACACCCGACGTGCGCGTGTTCAGCGTGGACCTGTACGAGCAGGAGATCCCGCCGGGCAGCCGTTCCGGCAAGCACTGGCACATGCCCGACGAGGTCGCGTACGTGGTCTCCGGCGAGGGCTACTCCGAGCAGTGGCAGGTCGAGGCCGAGATCGCCGAGCGCTACTACGCGAGGATCTCGAAGGAGCCGACGCGGCACGAGCTCCGCGCCGACGACACCGTCTACGTGCCGCAGAACCACGTGCACCGCTACGTCGCGACGGGCGACGAGCCGCTGCGCCTCCTGATCGGCCAGAACCGGCTGCTGAAGCTCCTCGGCTACGACGCCGTGCACGTCTTCGAGGCTGCGCCCGAGTACGCCGGCGCGGGCACGGCCGAGGCGGTCGCCTCCTAGCGCGGCCCCCGGCCTTCAGAGCCCCGCGGCGAAGGCGCCCACGATCGCCCCGAAGGCGAGCTGCAGGACGAGCGTGACCGCCACCGTGCCGCGGCCGTAGTTGAGGAGCAGGAAGCCGGGCGGCTCGAGGAGCGGCGTCTCCTCGGCGTCGCTCCACGGCGTCCCCATCCGCGGGTGCACGGCCGGCAGGAGCAGGTTCGCGAGCGTGCCGCCGACGAAGAGCGCCTGCACGGCGCCGAGCGCGAGCCCGAACCACCACGCCGTGAGACCGGTCGCGGCGAACGCGGCCGCGTAGAGGAGCGCGAACCCGAGCCCGACGGCGAGGTGGGCGACGTACCCCGCGATCGCCGCGAGCCGGCGGTTCTCGGTGAAGATCGTGCCGAGCAGGAAGGGGATGTCCATGCGTGTCCACCCGAGCTCCTGCGCGAGCCGGACGCCGCCGGCGACGACCGTCGCGCCGACCGCCCCGCCGGCGAGCGCGCCCGCGACGCTCACCGTGAGGCTCCCGCGATCGCGACCGCCGCGTTCACGAGCGCGAGGTGCGTGAGCCCCTGCGGGAAGTTGCCGAGGAACGCGCCGGTCGCCGGGTCGATCTCCTCGGCGTACAGCCCGACGTCGTTCGCCGCGCCGCAGAGCTCGTCCATCAGGCCGGCCGCCTCGTCGACTCTCCCGGCGCGGGCGAGCGCCGCGGCGAGCCAGAACGAGCACGCGAGGAACGCGCCCTCGCCGCCTCCCAGGTAGCGGTAGACGAAGGGGCCGTCGGCGAGCTCCCGCCGGATCGCGTCGATCGTCCCGAGCATGCGCTCGCCGCGGGCGTCCTCGCACCCGAAGAGCGCGAGCGTGAGGAGGCTCGCGTCGAGCGTCCGCTCGCCGGCCGCACGGACGAAGCTCCCGCGCTCCGCGTCGAAGCAGCGCGCGCGAAGGAAGCGCCGGATCGCCTCCGCCTCGCGCCGCCACGCCGCGCTCCGGTCGGGAACGAAGCCCCGGTCGGCCAGGTCGGCGGCGCGCTCGAGCGCGACCACGCACATGCCCTTCGACTGCGTGTAGTGGCGCTCTGCGCCGCGCAGCTCCCAGATGCCGGAGTCGGGGTCGCGCCAGCGCGCGGCGACGAGGTCCGCGAGCTCGGCCGTCTCCCGCCCGGTGTCGCGGTCGATCCCGCCCGTGCCGAGCGCGTAGCGGTGGATCGCGTCGACCACGTCGCCGTAGACGTCGAGCTGGCTCTGCGTCGAGGCGGCGTTGCCGACGACCACCGGCCTCGAGCCGCGGTAGCCGTCGAGGTCGAGCTTCCGCTCGGGCACGTGGTGGTCGCCGTTCACGCGGTACACGGTGTGCAGGCGCGGCCGGCTGATCGACGAGGCGTGCATGAGCCACCAGAAGAACGCGTGCGCCTCGTCGTGGAAGCCGAGCGCGAGGAGCGCCTCGAGCGTGAAGCTCGCGTCGCGCGGCCAGGCGTAGCGGTAGTCGAAGTTCGCCCCGCCCCCGGGCCGCTCGGGCAGCGAGGTCGTCGGGGCTGCGACGATCGCGCCCGACGGCGCGTGGACGAGCAGCTTCAGCGCGAGCGCGCTGCGGACGACGAGCCCCCGCCACGGCCCGTCGTAGCGCGCGGCCCCGCTCCAGCGCGGCCAGAACCTCCGCGTCCGCTCGAGGCGCTCCTCGATCCGCGGGCGCGGCGAGAGCACCGCGGGCTCCATGTGCGCTGCCGAGAGCGAGAGGAGCGCCGTCCGCCCTCCTCGGCGGCGAACGAGCCGGCGACCGCCCCCTCCTCCGGGCGCGGCTCGCCGGCGTCCCAGCACTCGAGCGCGAGCGCGTCGTGGGCGCCGACGGCGAAGAGGCGCCCCGCCCGGCGCTCGATCCGCGCGGCGGCGCGTCCGTAGCCGAACCGAGGCTCGAGGCGCCAGGCCATCGGCACCCGGCCGGCGAGCCCCTCGACGCGGCGGCCGAGCTCGCGGAGCGGCGAGAGGCGCCCGTCCGCGAGCGTGAGCGCGTCGGTGACGCGAACGGCGCCGCCCGCGGTCCGGAAGGTCGTGACGAGCACGTTCGAGCCGTCCTCGTAGCGGCGCTCCGCCTCGTACGGCTCGGCCGGCGCGAGCGCGAAGAACCCGCCCCGCCGCGCGTCGAGCAGCCGCCCGAACACCGGCGGCGAGTCGACGTTCGGAAGGCAGAGCCAGTCGACCGACCCGTCGGCGGCGACGAGCGCGACGGTGCGGCCGTCGCCGATCGCCGCGTAGTCCCGGATCGGCGCGTAGCCGTCGCTTCGCTCCACGCGGGCATTCCTCCCCGCCGCCGGCTCTCCGAACACCCGCCCGCGGCGGAGACTACGATGCCCCCGTGAGCCTGCCGCGGCCCTCGGCTTCGTTCAGTGCCACGCTCCGGGTCCACCTCGACGACCGGCCCGGCGCGTTCGCCGACCTCGCGCGCGCGATCGGCGACGCCGGAGGCAGCCTCGGCGCGATCGACCTCGTCCGGGTCGAGAGCGGCAAGAAGGTGCGCGACGTCACCGTCGACGCCGCCAGCGCCGACCACATCGAGACGATCGTCGCCGCCGTCCGCACGGTCCCCGGCGTCGAGGTCGAGCACGTCTCCGACCGGACGTTCCTGCTCCACCTCGGCGGCAAGATCGAGATGGCGGGGAAGGCGCCGCTGAAGACGCGCGACGACCTCTCGATGGCCTACACGCCGGGCGTCGCGCGCGTCTGCCGCGCGATCGCGGACGACCCCGCGAAGGTCTGGAACCTGACGATCAAGCAGAACACCGTCGCGGTCGTCACCGACGGGACGGCGGTGCTCGGGCTCGGCGACATCGGCCCGGAGGCGGCGATGCCCGTGATGGAGGGCAAGGCGATGCTCTTCAAGGAGTTCGGCGGCGTCGACGCGTGGCCGATCTGCCTCGCGACGAAGGACGTCGACGAGATCGTCGCGGCCGTCACGGCGATCGCCCCCGGCTTCGGCGGCGTGAACCTGGAGGACATCTCGGCGCCGCGCTGCTTCGAGATCGAGAGCCGCCTCAAGGAGTCGCTCGACATCCCCGTCTTCCACGACGACCAGCACGGCACCGCCGTCGTCGTGCTCGCCGCGTTCCTGAACGCGCTGCGGATCGTCGACAAGCGGCCCGAGGACGTCCGCGTCGTGCTCACGGGCGTCGGCGCCGCCGGGATCGCGACGACCGACATGCTGCTCGCCGCCGGCGTCCGCGACATCGTCGGCTGCGACCGGCACGGCGCGCTCTCGCGCACGCGCGACGACCTCGGCCCGTGGAAGGCCGCGTTCGCCGAGCGGACGAACCCGCGCGGCTTCGACGGCACGGCCGACGAGGCGCTCGCCGGCGCCGACGTCTTCGTCGGCCTCTCCGGGCCCGGCGCCGTCACCCGCGACGGCATCGCGTCGATGGCCGACGGCGCGATCGTCTTCGCGATGGCGAACCCGACGCCCGAGGTCGCGCCGGAGGAGATCGAGGGGCTCGCCGCGGTCGTGGCCACCGGCCGCTCCGACTACCCGAACCAGATCAACAACGTGCTCGCCTTCCCCGGGATCTTCCGCGGCGCGCTCGACGTCCGCGCGTCCACGATCGACGAGGACATGAAGCTCGCCGCCGCGGAGGCGATCGCGTCGGCGGTGAAGCCGGACGAGCTCTCGCCCGAGTACGTGATCCCGAGCGTCTTCAACCGCGACGTCGCGCCGCTCGTCGCGGCCGCCGTCGCCTCGGCGGCCGAGCAGAGCGGCGTCGCCCGCCGCCGCCGCGCCGTCCAGCCGGCGTAGCGGCGGGGGCCGGACGCCGAGCGGCCGGCCCCTGCCGGGTCGAGGGAGACGTCCTGCTAGCGGAAGAACGGGAGCGCGATCCGCAGCCCCATCCCGAAGGCCGGGCGCATCCGCATGCCGGCCTTGCCGTTCACGAGGTCGGTGAGCCGCTGCGTCTCGCGGTTCAGGATCGACGTCTCCTGGGCGGCGGTGATGTCGCCGGCGGCGACGCGCTTGTCGAGCTGCGCCTTCAGCGGCGCGAGCATCGCCTGGACGAGCCCGTCGACGCTCTTGCCCTTCGCCGCCGCCTCGCCGGCGAGCGTCTTGCCGGCGCGGAGGTCGGAGCGCAGGTCGCTCACGCTCATGCCGAGGTAGTCGGCCGCCGCCTGGAGGGTGCCGGCCTTGACCACCGGCGGCACGGCCGGGCCGTTCTGGACGAGGTCGGCCACCCCGTCCTCGAGCTTCGAGAGGAGCATCGACTCCTGCTCGTCGGTGAGCCAGCCGGCAGCCTTCTTCGAGTCGAGGACCTTCTTCTCGGCGGCGACGATCGCGTCGACGAGCCCGTCGACGCTCTTGCCCTTCGCCGTCGCCTCCTGGGCGAGCGTCTTGCCGCTTCTCAGGTCGGCCTGGAGGTCGGAGAGCGAGATCCCGAGGTACGAGGCCGCGGGCGTCAGGACGTCGGCGCCGAGGAGGCCGAGCCCGCCGCGGGCACCGGGCCCGTGCACGCCGAAGCCGTGCGGGCCCATCATCCCGAAGCCGGGGCCCATCATCCCGGCGCGCGGGGGGAGGAGGTGACGGCCGCGGCTGCCCGACGCTGCGAACGCGGACAGGGCGGCGATGCCGGCCACCGCGACGACCAGGGTTCCCACTGAGATCCGACGGATGAGAGTCCGTCCCATCGCAACCACCTTTCAGAATCGCCGTCCGGTGCCCCGATTGCCGTCTGGACCATACGTCGCGCGCCTTAAAGGCGACTTAGAACTCCCTAAGAGCGCGCTTCCGGTTGCGACCGCCGCCGCGGCCGCGCTCGTGCTCGTGCTCGGGCTCCGGGCGTTCCTGCGCGCGCCGCTCAACGTGGACGAGGAGCTGACGCTCCGGATCGCGGGCGAGTCGCTCGGCTCGATCTTCCACATCGTCTCGTCCGAGCGCGGCGGCGGCCCGGTGCACTTCTGGCTCGAGCACGCGACGCGGAGCTGGCCCGGCGGGCTCGCCGGGCTGCGGCTGCCGTCGCTCCTCGCGCTCCTCGCGGCCCTGCCGGCCGCGGCGCTCGTCGCGGCCGAGCTCGCCGGGAGGGCCGCGGCGGCGGCGGCCGTGCTGCTCCTCGGCGCCGCCCCCCTCGCCGTCTCGTACTCGACGTTCGGCCGGCCCCACGCGCTCCTCCTCGCCTGGACGCAGTGGGGGACGGCGCTCGGCCTGCTCGCGGCCCGCCGCGGCGGCGCGCGCCTGTGGGTCGCGGCCGGCGCCGTCCTCGGGAGCTCGGTGTTCGCGCACCCGACCGCGCCGCTCTACGCGCTCGTCGCGTTCGCGGGCGCGGTCCTCTATGCGCGCCGCCCGCTCCGCGCGTGGCCGGGCGCCGTGGCGCTCGCGGTCACCCTCGTCCCGTACGAGGCGGCGACGCTGCACGTCCTGCGCGACCGCTACGGCGTCGGCGGGGGCGAGAGCGGACGCACCTTCAGCGGCAACCCGGTCTGGCACGACGCGCTCCACGTCGTCGCCCCCGGCCGGCACGACCTCAACTGGCTGTCCGCGGCCGCCGCGGCCGGGCTCGCGGCGCTGCTCGCGCGCAGGCGCGGCCGCGCCGCGGCCGTCCTCGTGCTGACCGTGGTCGCGCCGGTCGTCTTCTTCAGCGCCGTCCCGACGAGCGGCACCTCGGGCCTCTTCTTCGACCGCTACATGCTCCCCGCCCTGCCGGCGTTCCTGACCCTCGCGGCCGCGGGCTGCGTCGCCGGGGCGCAGCTCGCCTGGCGCCTGCGCGTGCCGGCGCTCGTCCTCCTCGTCGCCGGGCTGCTGACCGTCGAGCTGCGGCCGGTGCTCACCCGCCAGAGCCACCTCGCCCGGCTCGGCCTGGGGACGCTGACGGCGGCGGTCCGCGACGAGAGCGACGGCGCCGTCCTCTTCGGCTCGGCCGGCTCGACCCGCCGCGGCGGCTTCCTCGGCGCGTTCACCTTCGGCCGCCCCGCCGCCCTCGCGGACCGCTACCTCTCGCTGCGCCTCCCCGGCCTGCCGGTCGTGAACGACGACACGTGCGTGCCGGTCGTCGCGTTCCTCCGGGACGGCGGCCCGCCTCGACGGGGCGTGTGGGTCTTCTACGCGGCCTACGCCGACCAGCTCGCCGCCGCGGAGCGCGCGCTCGCCGGCGTACCCGGCGTCGGCGTGCGCACGGTAGCCGGCCACTTCCTGCTCGCGGCCTCCGCGACCCCCGCCTCGCCGCGCGCGCTCGTCGGGCGGGGCCTCGCGCTCCGCCGCGCCTGGCTGCGCGCCGTCCCGTCGAACCGGCGCGCGGCGCTCCTCGTCGCGGCCGATCGCACCGCGCTCGACGCTCCGTCGCGCTGCCGTCCCGTCGGCATCCTCGGCGACCCGGACCTCGACCCGCACTACCCGCTGCGCGCGCCCTAGTAGACCCTACTTCCCCCATCGAGCGGTGGCTGCCGAGCTCGCGGCGGCGCTCGCCGAAGCGCGACGACCGGTTGAGCCCGGGTCGCGAACTTCCCGCCAGAATCGGACACTGCCGACCCAGCGCTCAGACGCCCACGAGAACGGGGGCATTCCGAGATCAGTGGTGGCGCCGCACCCTGCGGTCCGGGTTGTCGACCCGGTCGAAGCGCTTGAGGTCGATCCCGAAGCGGACCTTCAGCCTCGCCTCCGTGACGAAGAGCGCCGCGTCGACGCCGGTCGCGATCGCCTTGTACTGCTCGATCCAGCGCTCGCGCTCCGGGTAGGAGGCCGTCTGCAGCACCTTCAGGAGCGCGACCTGCGTGAAGCCGATCTGGGTCGACGTCGGGCGGAAGCGGGCGACGTCGCGCTCGCGGTAGCGGCCGGTGCGCTGCGCGATCCGGAGCTCCGAGCGGCGCGCGAGGAGCGTGTCCTCGTCGTCCTCCTCGCAGTCGAGCGGGTCCGGGTTGACGGCGGGGTCCGGGAGCGTGAGCGGCGCGTCCTCTCGCGGCGCCTCCAGCGAGAGCAGGTGGAGGAAGTCGTTCGCCGCCCGGTCGCGCTCGGTGAGATGCGGCAGCCCGAAGAGGCGCTCGACCGTCGCGAGCAGGGAGGAGTGGTCGTAGTCGGTGTGGTCGATCACGCCCCGGCGGACGTACGGCGAGACGACGAGCGCGGGCACGCGCACCCCGAGCTGGTCGAACAGGAAACCGTGCTGCTGGTAGCTCGTCGTGATCGTGTCGCCCGGCGGAACCGCGGCCGGCGGCGGCACGTGGTCGTAGAAGCCGCCGTGCTCGTCGAAGACGACGACGAGCATGCTGCGCTCCCAGTGGGGCGAGCTCCGGATCGCCTCGTAGACGGTCTTGAGCAGGAGCTCTCCGCGCGTGACGTCGTCGAGCGGGTGCATCGAGTTGCCGCACGTGAAGTCGCCCGGGCCGGTCACGTCGAAGCTGTGCTCGCCGTACTTCGGCTCGACGAGGACGAAGCGCGGGCCGAAGCTCGTCCCGGCGAGCTCGGAGGCGAAGTCCTCGAAGTCGTGGAAGCGTCCCTGGAGGGCGTTCAGGTTCATCCCGGAGATCGCGAAGCTCACGGGGAACTCGTCGCCCTCGTAGATCCGCCACTCGATGCAGCGGTCGTCGAGCAGGTCGAAGATCGTCCCGTTCGAGAAGCGGTAGCCCTCGACCGTCGTGGCCGTGACGACGTCGAGCGTGCTGGGGCTCCTGTCGAGGCCGCCCGAGCTCGCGGCGAGGAGGAAGAACCGGTTCGGCCACGTCGGCCCCGGGAGCGAGGAGAACCACCGGTCGCAGACCGCGAACTCGGCCGCGAGCTCGTTCAGGACCGGCAGCTGCTCCCGCGCGAAGCAGCGCATGATCCGCTCCGGCGTCGATGAGCCGCCGTCGAGGTAGTTCTGCACGAAGCCGGAGTTGTCGACCGGCGGGTAGCCCCCGGGGACCGGGTCGTAGACCGCGTCCTCGCCGCAGAGCGAGACGAGCGTGTTCTCGAACTCGTGGCCCGGGTCCTCGTCGACTCCCGCGAGCGCGAAGTCCGCCGGCGCCGACACGAGGACGGGCGTCCCGGTCCGCGGGTCGACGTTGGCGTCGCGGAGCGGGTCGGCCCCGATCGCCTCGGTCGGCTCGCCGTCGATGCCGACCCCGCGGAGGCCGGCGAGGCCGAAGACGTGGTCGAACGAGCGGTTCTCGAGCATGAGCACGAAGACGTGCTCGATCCGCGGCGCGTCGCGGCCGCGGCCGCCGCGGCGGCCGAAGAGCGCCTGCGCCAGCGCGAGCAGCGCGCAGCGGAGCGTGTCCCAGGCGACGCAGACGAGCTGCGCAACCCACGAGAAGGCGACGCAGACCGCCTTCACCACCCACGCGAACGCCTTGCAGACCCACTTCGCGACCCAGTACCAGGCCTTGCAGACCCACTTCGCGACCCAGTACCACGCGCGGCAGAAGAAGCCGGCGATGCAGTTCCAGGGCGTGTACCAGTGGCACTCCTCCCAGGAGACGCACTCGTTCGAGCCCTCGTCCGCCCACTGCGAGCACTCGTTCGACCCCTCGTCGGCCCACGCGGTGCACTCGTAGTCGACCTCGGACGACCAGTTCTTGCAGGTGATCACCCACCGCGTCACCCACTTCGTGCACGTCGACACCGCGCTACCCGCCCCCGACCTTGCGCAGCAGCGTGCGCCGCAGGAGCGCGAGGCGCGCGCGCGCGAGCGCAAGGCCGGCGAGCTTCCCGGCGGCGGCGGCGCCGAGGAGCGCGAGCGCCCCGGCGGCGAGCGTCCGGACACGGTGGTCGCCGGCGGCGACGACGTACGCGGGTACGGCGACGAGCGCCGCCGTCAGGAAGACGCCGCCGAGGGCGCAGCCGCAGTCCCGGCTGTGGGCACGGGCGCGGGCCTCGAGCGCGCGCCGCTCCGGCCCGGCGGCCGGGAGCCTGGCGAGCAGGTCGTCGACGGAGGGTCGCGGGCGCGCGCGGGAGCTCACCCTGCCCCCCGTGTCGCGTGCGGCCGAAGGCTCTCACGGCCCGGCCCGCGGCGTCAAGCGCCGGCGCGGCCGAACCGCCGGGCGCGGAGCCGCGAATGGGACCGGATGTAGTGTCCTCGAAACGAGCGAGAGGAGCTGCGGCGATGTCGATCCTGATGATCTTCGAGGTGCCCGGCGGCACCGTCGAGCAGTACCACGAGGTCAACGAGCGGATGGGGATCCGCGGCGACGGCGACGCGCCCGGCGGGCTCGTCTGGCACGTCGCCGGCCGCACCGACGACGGCGTCCTCGTCGCCGACGTGTGGGAGTCCCGGGAGCAGTTCGAGCGGTTCTTCCGGGAGCGGGCCGGGCAGGCGCTCGCGGACGCGGGCGTCGAGGCGGGCGAGCCGCTCGTGCTCCCGGTGCACAACCTGATCGCGCGGGGCGCGGGGGCCGAGCCGCGGGTGATCGTCCTGATCGACGTCCCCGGCTTCGGGCCGGAGGCCTACGACTCGGTCGTCGGGTCGATGCCGGCGCACGCCGGCGACGGCTCGCAGCACCCGGCCGCCTCTCACGTCGCGGCCGTCAAGGACGCCGGCCTGCTCATCGTCGACCTCTGGGACTCGCCGGAGGCGTTCGCCCGCTTCGCGGAGTCGCAGGTCGCCCCGGCCGCCGCCTCGGCCGGCCTGGGCCCGCTCGAGCCGCGCTTCGTCCCGGTCGTCAACCGCATCCGCGGCCCGAAGGCGCGCTGACCCCGCTCCGCGGCCGCCCGCCGGCGCGCAACACGTGAGCGTCGACCCACGTCGTTGCGCCCGGTGGGGGTGCGGGGCTACGCGGGGCCGCCGCGGTGCGGGGCGGCCGCGTAGCCGAGCGCGCGCAGGAGCGGCCCCGCGACGCGCTCGACGTCCTCGAGCTGCGCCGGCGAGAGGTCTTCGCGATGGCGGCCGACCGAGCGATCGTGGAAGCCGCCGAGGCTCGCCGCGAGCGGCGCGGCGTCCACCTCCAGGTGCGCGGCGAGCGCGGGCGCGGCCTGCGCGAGCGACTCGTAGCGCACCTCGAGCACGCGCTCGCCCACCGAGCGCGCCGCCGTGACGTAGGCGCGCCACGCCCACGCCGCCCGGCCGGCGTCGCTCGCCGCCTCGAACGCCGCGCGCTCGTCCGGCGCGACCCAGAAGCGCGCCCCCGCCCCGTAGGGGAGCCGCGCGTCGTCGGCTCCGGTGTGGCCGGCCGACAGCCAGCCGCGGTCGAGCAGCGAGCAGACGACGTCGCGCCCGTCGCGGACGACGTGCACCGCCCGCGCGTCCGGGTACGCCCGCAGCGCGGCGGCGAGCACGAACGCCGTCTCGGGCGTCTGCTCGACGCCGCGCACCCCGCGGACGAGCGCGAGCGTGCGCACGCGCTCGAGGATCGCGCGGATCCGGGCCGCCTGCTCGGCCTCGCCGAGCGCGACGAGCGACGGGATCGCGGCCTTGAGCGGCGTCACCTCCGTGAGGTCGGCGAAGCCCGGCACGGCGCCGATCGCGCCCGCCAGGAACGTCGTCCCCGAGCGCGGCGAGCCGACGACGAAGACGAGCCGCCCCTCGCCGCCGCGCAGCCGCGAGGGCAGCCCGCGGCCCCGCTCGCGCAGGAGCACCCGCCGCGCCGTCGCGGCGTACGCCGTTACACCCGGCCGGCCGACCGCCAACCGGCCCCGACCTGCTCGAGGATCGTCTCGAGCAGGTTGAACGACGCGACCACGTGCTCGCGCGCGAGCACCCGCGAGCCCTCGACGCTGCCCGCCGCGAGCGCGTCCTTGATCGCCTCGTGCTGGCGCTCGTTCTGGAGGTAGAGCTCGTCGATCGTCTCGTCCCCCGGGGCCCACACGGCGGGGCCGGAGAACGTCCGCCGCGCGCTCTTCGCGACCTGCTCGACGTACGGGAGGTCGGCGACGCGGTAGATGACGTCGTGGAAGCCGTGGTTGGCCTTCATCCACTCCGCCGTGAGCGCCCGCCGGTCCTCGCCCGGCTCGCGCGCGCGCAGCGCGCGGGTCAGCCGCGCGAAGCGCTTCTCGGCGCGGTCGAGCTCGTCGAGGTCGTCCTTCGTCATCTTCCGCGCCGCCACCGCCGTCACGAGGCTCTCGAGCTCCGCGCGCACCTGGAAGGCCTCCCACATCTCCTGCCGCGACAGCGTCCGGACGCGAAAGCCGCGGTTCGGCTCGAACGACACGAGCCCGAGCGCGGAGAGGCGGCGGAGCGCCTCGCGCACGGGCGTGCGGCTGACCGCGTACTGCGCCGACACCTGCTCCTGGCGCAGCACCGTGCCGGGCTCGAGCTCGCCGGCGACGATCGCCTCCTCGAGCGCGAGCGCGATCTCGTCCGCCTTCGTCCCCGCGTCCATCACGGGGAAGGATACGGTCCCTAGTCGAGCCGCCGGTAGGCCGGGAGGGTGAGGAACTCGACGAACGGGTCGCCGAGCGCGACCTCGGCGAAGAGCTCCTTCGCGGCGTCGCCGGCGTCGACCCCGGCGATCTCCTCGCGCACGCGCTCCTCCGTGAACCGGCCGGCCTTCACCCAGGTCCAGACCTGGGCCCGCGAGATCTCGGCCGTCGCGGCGTCCTCCATCAGGTTGTCGATCGCCGCCGCACCGACGCCCGCGAGCCACGCGTCGAGGTAGCGCACGCCCACCGACACGTTCAGGTGGAGGCCGGCCTCGGTGATCTCCCCGCCCGGCACGGCGAAGTCGGCGAGCTGCTCGGCGGTCACCTGGACGTCCTCCCGCAGCCGCTCGAGCTGGTTCGGGCGCGTGCCGAGCACGCCGTCGAAGACCTCGGTCGCGACCGGCACGAGGTCGGGGTGCGCGACCCAGGTGCCGTCGAAGCCGTCGCCCGACTCGCGCTCCTTGTCCTCCCGCACCTTCGCGAGCGCGACCTCGTTCACCTGCGGGTCGCGGCGCGAGGGGATGAACGCCGCCATCCCGCCGATCGCGTGGGCGCCGCGGCGGTGGCAGGAGCGCACGAGCAGCTCGGTGTACGCGCGCATGAACGGCACCGTCATCGTCACCTGGGCGCGATCGGGCAGCAGCGCCCCGAGCTTCTTGATCGTGCTGAAGATGTAGTCCCAGCGGCCCGCGTTGAGCGCGCAACCGTAGTCGCGCAGCTCGTACAGGATCTCCTCCATCTCGAACGCGGCCAGGATCGTCTCGATCAGGACGGTGCAGCGGATCGACCCGCGCGGCAGGCCGAGCGTCTCCTCGGCGAGCGCGAACGCCCGCGCCCACAGCCGCGCCTCCAGGTGGCCCTCGAGCTTCGGCAGGTAGAAGTACGGCCCGCTGCCGCGCTCGAGCAGCTCGGCCGCGTTGTGGAACGCGGTCAGGCCGAAGTCGAACAGGCTCGCCGACACCGGCTCGCCGTCGACCTCGACGTGCCGCTCGACGAGGTGCCAGCCGCGCGGCCGGACGAGCAGCGTCGCGACCTCGTCGTTCAGCCGGTAGGTCTTCTCGGGCGTCTCGAGCGAGATCTCCCTGCGCACCGCGTCGCGGATGTTCCGCTGCCCCTCGACGACGTTGCGCCACGTCGGCGAGAGCGCGTCCTCGAAGTCGGCCATGAACACGCGCGCGCCGGAGTTGAGCGCGTTGATCATCATCTTGCGGTCGGCCGGCCCGGTGATCTCGCAGCGCCGGTCGCGCAGGTCGGCGGGGGCCCCGGCGACGCGCCAGTCGCCCTCGCGCACGCTCCGGGTCTCCTCCAGGAACCGCGGCCGCTCGCCCGCGTCCAGCGCCTCCTTGCGCTCCCGCCGCCGCTCGAGCAGCTCGCGCCGCGCCGGGCCGAGCTCGCGCTGCAAGAGCTCGACGAACCGGAGCGCCTCCTCCGAGAGGACATCCGCGTCCGCCGGCGCGAGGACGGCGGCGCTCACGCCTGGCTCCGGTCCGGGGTCGCGGGCAACGCGGCGACTATACCGCCCCCGCGGCGGCCCGCCGGCCCGGTCGCGGAGCCGCGAGGAGCGGCGGCGGGCGAAACTTGCGCGGTGGGCGCCGCCGAGGCCGTTGCGATCTTCGCCGCCGGCGGCGCGGCCGGGACGATCAACGCGGTCGTCGGGAGCGGGACGCTGATCACCTTCCCGGTCCTGCTCGCCTTCGGCTACACGCCGGTCACCGCGAACGTCTCGAACTCGATCGGCATCGTCGCCGGCTCCGTCTCCGGCGCCCACGGCTACCGCGCCGAGCTCCGGGGCCAGGGCCGCCGCGCGCTCGCGCTCGCCGTCCCGTCGCTCGCGGGCGGGATCGCGGGCGCGCTCCTCCTGCTCGCGCTGCCCGAGGCGGCGTTCAAGGCGATCGTCCCGGGCTTCATCGCCGCGGCGCTCGTCCTGATCGTCCTGCAGCCCTGGCTCGTCCGCCGGCTCTCCGGGCGTCACGGGCTGCCGCTCGGCGGCCGGGGCGCGCTCCACGCCGGGGTGCTCGCCGTCGGCGTCTACGGCGGCTACTTCGGCGCGGCCCAGGGGATCATGCTGCTGGCCCTGCTCGGGCTCGCCCTGCCGGACAGCCTGCAGGCGCTGAACGGGCTCAAGAACATCCTCGCCGCGCTGACGAACCTCGTCTCCGGGCTCGTGTTCGTCGCGGCCGCGGAGCACGTGAGCTGGCCGGCCGCGGGCCTGATCGCGGCCGGCTCGGCCCTCGGCGGCGTCCTCGGCGCCCGGGTCGGGCGGCGGCTGCCGCTCCCGGTCCTCCGGGGCGTGATCGTGGCGGTCGGGACCGCCGCGATCCTCAAGCTCGTGCTCTGACGAGGTAGCGGCCGCCCGCGCGCTCGACCGCGAGCGGGAGGCCGAAGCAGGTGCTCAGCGGCTCCTCGCGCAGCACCTCGGACAGCGGCCCGGCCGCGACGACGGCGCCGCCGCGGAGGAGCAGCGCGTGCGTCGTGCGCGGCGAGAGCTCCTCGAGGTGGTGCGTCGCCGTGATCGTCGTGAGGCCGTCGCGGCCGCCGACCGAGCCGTCGAAGGCGGCGAGCAGGAGCTCCCGGCCGGGCAGGTCGAGCCCGGCGGCGGGCTCGTCGAGGACGAGCAGCTCGGCCTCCGACGCGAGCGCGCGGGCGAGCAGGATGCGGGCGCGCTCGCCCTCCGAGCACGAGCTGAAGAGCTGCCCGGCGAGCGACGCGGCGCCCGCCGCCGCGAGCAGGGCCCGTGCGCGCTCCTCGTCGGCGCCCTCCTCCGGCAGGATCGTCCCGGCGAAGCCGGAGCACACGACGTCGAGCGCGGTCTGCACCGGGTGGAAGCGCCGGCCGAGCGCCGGCTCGACGAAGCCGACGCGGCGGCGCAGGTCGGCGAGCGGGACGCGCCCGAGCACGCCGCCGAGCACGGCCGCCCGCCCCGCGCTCGGGCGGGTCTGCGCGGACGCGACCCGGAGCAGCGTCGTCTTCCCCGCCCCGTTCGGCCCCAGCACGGCCCAGTGCTCGCCGGCGCCGACGGTCCAGTCGACCGCGTCGAGGATCACGCGCCCGGAGCGCCGCACCGTCACCTGCTCGAAGCGGACGGCGGTCACGCGCAGCGCAGCGGCGGCACGAGCATCGCGTCCGACAGTAACCGCCGCGGGCCCCGGCGCGCCGCGCCCTCGCTCGCCGCTTCCGGCACACTGTCCCGGATGCGCAGGCTCCTCGCAGTCGCAGCGGTCGCGGCGGTCGCCGGCCTGGCCGCGGGCTCGGCGCGCGCGAGCCTGACGCCGGTCGAGGAGAGGTGGGCGAAGCCGCTCGTGACCGTGTGGAACCAGCAGAACGCCGCGCTCCAGCTCGTGATCAAGGCCGCCCTCGCCCAGGACGCGCTGATCGCCGGCACGAAGGCGAACGGCCGGCTGACGACGATCCTCGCGGTGTTCGTCTCGTGCGGGCCCGCGATCGAGAAGGCGGGCCAGCCGCCGTCGCCGCGGCTGAAGCGGTTCCACGCCGCGCTCTCCTCGGCCTGCACGCACGACACCGCCGGCGCCCACGACTTCGCGCAGGCGGTCGGGGCGGTGCGAAAGAACAAGGCCAAGCTCGCCCAGTCGCTCGTGACGAAGGGCGCGGGCGAGTTCAAGCTCGGGTCGGCCGCCGTCGCGAAGGCCTATCACTCGCTGATCGCGATCGGCGGCAAGAGCGTCTTCAAGGCGTAGCCGCGAGGCCGTTCCGTGCCCGAGCTCCCCGAGGTCGAGGCCTGGCGGCGGCAGCTCGACCCCGACGTCCGGCGCTACCCCGTCGCGCGCGCGGGTCCCGCGCACGTGGCGACGCTGAAGACCTTCGACCCGCCGCTCGGGGCGCTCGAGGGCGAAGGGCTCGCCGGCGCGCGGCGCCGCGCCAAGCGGTTCCTCTTCCCCACCGACGACGGCGAGCTCGTGCTGATGGTGCACCTGATGAGCGCCGGCCGGCTGCGCTACCTGCACACCGCCGAGAAGGGGCCGAAGGCGCCGGTGTTCGCGCTCGAGTTCTCCGACGGCGGACGGCTCGTGCTGACCGAGGCGGGCGCGAAGCGCCGGGCGGGCGTCTGGCTCCTGCGCCCCGAGGCGCTCGCCGCCGAGCTCGCGCACCTCGGGCCCGAGGCCGACGAGCTCGACGCCGAGGCGCTCGAGCGCATCCTCGCGTCCGGCTCGCGCCGCCTCCACTCGCTCCTGCGCGACCAGCGGGTGGTGGCGGGGATCGGCCGTGCGTGGGCGAACGAGATCCTGCACGCGGCTCGGCTCTCGCCCTACGCGCTCTCGACCCAGCTCTCCGGGGACGAGGTCGAGCGCCTCGCCGGCGCGATCCGCTCGGAGCTCGCGCGCGGCCTCGAGCTCCGCCTCGCGGGCGCGGGCGACTCGAAGACCTACCGCGTGCACGACCGGCTCGGCGAGCCCTGCTGGCGCTGCGGCACGCCGCTCGCGCGCGTCGACTTCGACGAGCACACGATCTACTACTGCCCCGAGTGCCAGACGGAGGGCCGGGTGCTCAAGGACCGCCGGCTCTCGCGCCTGCTCCGATGAGGATCGAGCAGGTGCACGAGGCGACGGAGGAGCTCGTCGCGACGATCCGCACCCTCCTGCCGCAGCTCAGCGAGGCCCGCACGCCCCCGACGCTCGAGCAGCTCCGGGAGGTGGTCGCGAGCCAGACGCTGCTCGTGGCTCGCGACGGCGACGGGCGCATCCTCGGGACGCTCACGTTCGTCCTCTACCGCGTCTCGTCCGGCCTCAAGGGCCGGATCGAGGACGTGATCGTCGACGAGTCGGCCCGCGGCCGCGGCGTCGGCGAGGCGCTCGTCCGCGAGGGGATGCGGCGGGCGAACGAGGCCGGCGTGCTGATGCTCGAGCTGACGTCGATGCCCTACCGGCAGGCGGCGAACCACCTCTACAAGCGGCTCGGGTTCGTGCGCAAGCCGACGAACGTGTACGTCTGGTGGCCCCGTTAGGCTCGCACGCGTGTTCCGGACCCCGCTCGTCCGCCACGGCTCGCTCGAGGTCGTCTGCGGGCCGATGTTCAGCGGGAAGAGCGAGGAGCTGATCCGCCGCCTGCGCCGGGCGGAGATCGCGGGCCTGCGCGCGCTGATCGTCAAGCCCGCCGTCGACGACCGCTACGACGTCGGCCACGTCGTCTCGCACGGCGGCTCGCGGATGCGCGCGGTGACCGCCGCCTCGGGCGCCGACGTGCGGCGGCTCGCCGCCGGCTACGAGGCGGTCGGGATCGACGAGGTGCAGTTCTTCGACGAGGGGATCGTCGACGCGGTCTCCGGCCTCGTCGACCGCGGCGCCCGCGTCGTCGCCGCCGGCCTCGCCCAGGACTTTCGCCGGCTGCCGTTCGGCTCGATGCCGGCGCTGCTGTGCCTCGCCGACCACGTGCAGACGCTCGAGGCCGTCTGCCACCGCTGCGGCGGCCCGGCGACGCTGACGCAGCGGCTGGTCGGCGGCGAGCCCGCGCCGTTCTCGGGCGCGACCGTCCAGATCGGCGCCCTCGACTCCTACGAGGCGCGCTGCCGGGCCTGCTACGAGGTGCGCCGAGAGGACCTCGAGCTCGCCTCGTAGCGCTCCGGCCCCCGCGGCGCGCTCCTCGCCGCCGGGCGCTCCGCCGCCTGGCACGCCGGCGTGGTAGCCGGGCGTGCCGCCCCGGCCCCGCGGAAGCCGAGTCCTAGCGGTCGAGCCGCATCGTGAAGCCCCGGGGGCTCGCGACGACGTAGAGGCTGAAGGTGTGGCCGTTGCTGCCGAGGATGCAGCGGAACGAGTGGAACATCCCCTCGCCGGAGGCGGCGACGCGCTGCTCGAAGTGCCTGCGCGTGTGCTGCTCGGTCTTCGAGTAGAACCCGTTGATGCAGATCGCCGTGCTGAGGGCCGGGACGAGGCGGACGCCGTGCCACGAGGTGAGCCGCTCGAGGTAGGTCTCCGCGGCCTCGTCGGTGCGGTAGGCGAGCGGGGCCTTCGCCTGGGCCGCGCCCGCGGCCGCCGCCGCGAGGCCGAGCGCGGCGAGGACGGGAACGAGCTTCATCGTCTCCTTGTAGGACGGCGCCGGGCGGGCCGCAATCACCCGGACGCAGCATCCGCGCGGCCCGCGGGCCCGTTCAGAGCCGCACGCGGAGCTCGCCCGGGGCGAGCTCCACTCCGCCTCCGAGGCGCTCGATCACCATGCGCGCGACGAGCGCGCCGAGGTCGCGCGGCGCCTCGCCCGTGACGACGGCCGGCGCCTCGCGCTCGAGCGGCGCCAGCGCGAGCGAGCGGCCGGCGACGGTCCACGTCACCGCCGGCACCGCGCCGTAGACCGCGGCCGCGCGCGCGAGCGCGCCGAGCGCGCGGCGCACCGCGTCCGCGTCGGTCTGGACGGCCTCCCCGTCGCCCACGACGTGGACGCGCTCGTCGGGCGAGAGCGCGAGCTCCCGCGTGTCGGCCTCGGCGAGCACCGGCTCGTACCGGCCCGACTCGATCCTGGCCGCGAGCCCGAGCAGGTCGAGGAGCGCCGCCATCTGGTCGGCCGCGGCCTCGATCAGGCCGGCGAAGCGCTCCTCGCGCTCGGCGAGCGTGCCGCCGCGCCTGAGCGTCTTGGCGAAGCCGGTCACCGTCGCGAGCGGCGTGCGCAGGTCGTGGCAGGCGAGCGAGACGAGTGGTGCGAACCCCGGGTTCGGCATCGACGGTACGGTTCATATCCGATGGCGACGACCCGCCGCGCGACCACCGCCGACCTCCAGGCCTCCACCCCGGAGGTCCAGCTCGGCCTCGACCGGGTCGGCGTCACCGGCGTCTCGAAGGCGATCCGGATCGAGCACGCCGGCCGGAGGCAGACCTTCGCCGCCACCGTGTCGTGCACGGTCGACCTCGACCCCGCCCAGAAGGGCGTGCACATGAGCCGCTTCCCCGAGCTCCTCGGCGAGGCGATCGACAGCGTCGTGATCGACGAGGCCCTCCTCGTCGAGACGCTCGCCGCCCACATCGCCGCCCGCATCGTCGAGCGGCAGGCGGCGCTCCGCGCGGAGGTGCGGATCGAGGCGCAGTACCCGATCGAGCGGCGCACCCCCGTCACGGGGCTGCGGACGCAGGAGATCGCCAGGCTGATCGGGATCGCCGCCGCCACCCCGGCTCGCGTCCGGCGCGTGGTCGGCGTCGAGGCGACGGGCATCAACGCGTGCCCGTGCGCGCAGGGGCTCGTGCGCGGCGCCGCCGCCGACCGCCTCCTCGAGGCGGGCTTCTCGGACGGCGACGTCGAGCGGATCCTCGAGCTCGTCCCGCTCGCGACGCACAACCAGCGCGGACGCGGCACCCTCCTCGTCGGCACCGACGCGAACGTGAACGCCGAGCGGCTCGTCGAGATCGTCGAGCGGTCGATGAGCTCGCCGGTGTACGAGCTGCTGAAGCGCCCCGACGAGCTCTTCGTGGTCGAGCACGCGCACCTCCAGCCGCGCTTCGTCGAGGACTCGGTGCGGGTCGCGCTCGCCGAGACGCTCGAGCGCTACCCCGACCTCGGCGACGGCGACTTCGTCTTCTCCCGCCAGGTCAACCTCGAGACGATCCACGACCACGATGTGCTGGCCGAGCGCGGCGGCACGGTCGGCGAGCTGCGCGCGGAGCTCCGCCGCGGCGCGCCGGCGGCCGTGCGCACGGAGCTCCAGGACTGGCTGCGCGCCTGACGGGCTACACGCGCGCCGCGCGGCGCAGCCGGAAGCGGTTCTCGGTGCCGGCGCGGAGCCGGCGCAGGTTGCCGCGGTGGAGCAGGATCACCCCCGCGCCCGTGAACGCCGCGAACCCGATCACCTCCGCCGGGTAGCCGAACACGACCGCGAGCACCGGCAGGGCGAGCGCGCTCACGACCGACGCGAGCGAGGTGTAGCGGAAGAGGACGAACGTCGCGATCCAGATGCCGCCGATCGCGAGCGCGACCCAGCCGCAGACGGCGAAGAGGACGCCGCCGGCCGTCGCGACCATCTTGCCGCCCTTCTCGAAGCGGAGGAAGAGCGGCCGCGCGTGCCCGAGCATCGCGGCGACGCCCGCGAGGATGCCGCAGAGGTGGGAGACCGCGAGCACCCCGGCGAGCGCCGGCCCGAACCCCTTGAGCGCGTCGAGCGCGACCACCGGGATGCCGTAGCCGCGCCCGTAGGTGCGCCAGACGTTCGAGGCGCCGATCGACGCGCTCCCGTGGCGGCGCACGTCCTCGCCGCGGAAGGCGAGCGGCAACCAGTAGCCCCAGGGGCACGAGCCGGCGAGGTACCCGGCGGCGACGATCAGGGCGAAGGTCACGGGCGGATGCCGTACGCCTCGACCCAGCCGTCGACCACGTCGTAGTCGAGGTTGTCGAAGAAGGCGTCGACGTACGCGGCGCGGTCGGTGCCGAAGTCGAGGAAGTACGCGTGCTCGTAGACGTCGAGCGCGACGAGCGGCGTGGCGTTCCAGACCGGGAACGTGTTCTGGGCGTCGCCGAGGTAGTTGAAGAGGCGGCCCTCGTCCCAGTCGTACGCCGTCCAGGCCCACCCCCGCGCGGCGAGGCCGGTCGCCTTCAGGTCCGCCTTCCAGGCGGCGACCGAGCCGAAGTCGCGCGCGACGAGCCGCCCGAACGCCCCCTTCGGGTCGCCTCCGGAGCCGCCCAGGTGCTCGAAGTAGAGCTCGTGGTTCTTGATCCCGCCGATCGCGAAGGTGAGCTCGAGCTTGAGCTCTCGGAGGTCCGAGTAGGTCTGGTTGGCGTCGTCGAGGTCGGCGCCCGCGAGGCGCTCGAGGATCTCGTTCCGCTTCGCCACGTAGCCCTGGTAGAGCCGGTGGTGGGCCTCGACCGCCTGGCGCGAGATCCCTTCGAGGTCGTAGAGCGCGGGCTTCAGCTCCCGGGCCTCGATCCTCACGTGTCCGTAGGCGAGCGACATGGCCGCGCGCGAGCATATCCTCACGGCCGACGACGACCTAAGGAGAAGATGCCATGGCCCACGAGCTGCCGCCGCTTCCCTACGCCTTCGACGCCCTCGAGCCCACGATCGACGCGAGGACGATGGAGATCCACCACGACAAGCACCACCAGGCCTACGTGACGAACCTCAACGCCGCCGTCGAGGGCACGGAGTGGGCCGACAAGCCGGTCGAGCAGGTGCTGGCGGAGCTCGACCGCATCCCGGAGGACAAGCGGACGGCCGTCCGCAACAACGGCGGCGGCCACGCGAACCACAGCCTCTTCTGGCAGATCATGAAGCCGGGCGGCGGAGGCGAGCCGGCGGGGGCGCTCGGCTCGGCGATCGAGGCCGCCTTCGGCGACCCGGACGAGCTCAAGGCGCAGGTGAACGACGCCGGCGTGAAGCGCTTCGGCTCCGGCTGGACCTGGCTCGTCTGGGACGGCAACGGCCTCGCCGTCCGCTCCACGCCGAACCAGGACTCGCCGCTCATGGACGGCCACGTGCCCCTGCTCGGAATCGACGTCTGGGAGCACGCCTACTACCTCGCCTACCAGAACCGCCGGCCCGACTACCTGGCCGCCTGGTGGGACGTCGTCGACTGGGAGGAGGTCGGCCGCCGCTTCGACGCGGCGTCGAGCCAATAGTCGAAAACCGACTACCCGGCGGCGACCGTAGGACCGGGGATGGCGTTCGCCCTCGAGACCCCTAGGATTGCCTCCGTGTGCTCGGACGCGGAGCTGATCCAGCGGACCGGCGCCGGGGACAGGACCGCGTTCGAGAAGCTCTACAAGCGGTACGCCCGGCCCGTGTTCGGCCTCGCGCTGCGGCGCCTCGGCGACCGCGGCCGGGCCGAGGACGCGCTCCAGGAGACGTTCGTCTCGATCTGGCGCTCGGCGCGCACCTACAGCCCGGAGCGCGGCCCGGGCGCGCCGTGGCTCTACGGGGTCGCGCGCAACGCGATCGTCGACCGCAGCCGGGCGCGGCACGAGCCCGCCGCCGAGGCGCCGGACGAGCCGTCGCTCGACGCCGGGCCCGACGAGCGCGCCGAGGGAGCGTGGCTGCAGTGGCGGATCCACCGGGCGCTCGAGGCGCTGCCCGAGCGGGAGCGCGAGGTGATCGCGCTCGCCTACTGGAGCGACCTCTCGCAGAGCGAGGTGGCGGCGAGGCTCGGCATCCCGCTCGGGACGGTCAAGACGCGCACCCGCGCAGCGCTCGCGCACCTCGCCGAGGCGCTCGAGGGGGAGATCTGACGTGAGCCGCGCGTTCGAGGACTGGGTCGACGTCGAGGGGCTCTCGCCCGAGGAGCGCGGCCGGCTCGAGCGCGTGCACGAGCTGCTGCTCGCCGCCGGGCCGCCGGCCGAGCTGCCCGCGGGGCTCGAGCGCCCGCCGGCGCAGGTGATCGCGTTCCCGGGCTGGCGCCGGCGCCCCTGGGCGGCGGTGCTCGCGGCCGCGGCGCTCCTCGTCGCGGCGAGCTTCACCGCCGGCTACGTCGCGGGCGACCGGGAGGGCGGCGGGACGGCCGTCGTCCGCACGGCGGCGCTCGAGGACTCGCGGGGCGGGCGCGCGCTCGCGTCGCTGCGCGTCGGCGAGCGCTACGCGAGCGGCAACTGGCCGATCGAGCTCACCGTGCGCGGGCTGCCGCCGCTCACGGACGTGCGCGCCTACTACCTCCTGCTCGTCTGGCGCGACGGCAAGCCGGCGGGGGTCTGCGGCGCGTTCCGGGTCCAGGGCAGCGAGACGAACCTCCACTTCGACGTCCCGTACGCGATCGACGACTCGACCCGGTGGGTCGTGACGCGCGTCGACCCCGGCGAGCGCTACCCGGGCGACGTCGTGATGAAGACCGTCTGACCCCGTCGCCCGGGAGGGCGCCCGTCCGACCCGCGCCGGAGACGCCCCCTCCCGGGCGCCCGGGCGAGGCTAGGCCGCGTCGACGAGGGTCTCGTCGGCGGCGAGGCGGCGCAGGGCGTCCGCCTCGATCTGGCGCACGCGCTCGCGGGTGATGCCGAGCTCCTTGCCGATCTGCTCGAGCGAGGTCGGCTCGCCGCCGCGCAGCCCGAAGCGCAGCGAGATCACGTCGCGCTGGCGCTCCGGCAGCTTCGCCACCGCGCGCCGCACCGCGTCCGTGCGCATCGTCTGGTCGACCTCGTCCTCGGTCGTCGGGCCGCCGGCGGCGAACAGGTCGCCGAAGCTCGAGTCGCCGTCGGAGCCGATCGGCGCGTCGGTCGAGGCCACCGCCTTGGCGGCGTTCCGCACCTCGCGCACCTGCGCGAGCGGCAGCTTCGAGACGTGCGCGATCTCCTCGTCGCTCGGCGCGTACCCGAGCTTCGCGAGCAGCTCGCGCTCGACGCGGGCCACCTTCTGCTCCCGCTCCACGACGTGGACCGGGATGCGGATCGTCCGCGACTTGTTCGCGACGCCGCGCTGCACGGCCTGGCGGATCCACCAGGTCGCGTAGGTGGAGAACTTGAACCCCTTGCGCCAGTCGAACTTCTCGGTCGCCCGGATCAGGCCGATCACGCCCTCCTGGATCAGGTCGCCGAGCGTGATCCCCTGCGTCTGGTAGCGCCGGGCGATCGAGACGACGAGCCGGAGGTTCGACGTGATCATCCGCTCCTTGGCGGCCATGTCGCCCCGCTCGATCCGCTTCGCGAGCTCGACCTCCTCCGCCGCCGTGAGCAGCGGGTAGCGCCCGGCCTCGTTCAGGAAGAGCTGGAGCGAGTCGGTGGTGAGGGCGGCCTCGGCGGAGAGGTCGAGGTCGTCCTCGTCCAGCTCGGCCTCGATCTCGTCGAGGACGTACGAGGGCGCCGGCTCCGCCTCGGGGCCGTCGGGGGCGTCCAGGGTGAGGATGTCGTCGATCATCTGCTCCTTCATTCGGGTGTGACGGGCGCGCGGTTTGTTTGTTGGCCGCGCTTCTCCGCCCACCTTGAGAACGTCGCCGGGGAGCCCGGCATTCCTGAGCAGAATCCCTAGGGTGCGGTACGCCCATTGGCGACGAACGCCTCGTGGGTGACCGGCATCTTCCCCGCGAACAGGGTCTCCACGGCCTCGGCGTAGCGGCGGATCTCGAGCTGGGCGAACTCGGAGTTCCGCAGCGAGAGGAAGTTCATCAGGGCCCGGGCGTTGACCGTCCAGTAGAACTGGGTGTACGCCCCGACCGGCAGCACCGAGCGGGCGAGCTCCCGGGCGACCCCGGCCTCGATGAGCCGCTCGTAGGTGGCGTAGGCCTGGTCGTAGACGGCCTGCAGCTCGGCCCGGGCGTGCTCGGCCAGCTCCGGGTCGACCGCCTCGAAGCTGTAGGCGCCCGGCTTGCCGACCTGCGTCCGGACGTCGTCCGCCTCCGGCACGTAGAAGTCCTCCGTCGCCCGCGCGTAGCGGAGGCTGAACTCGTTGAACGAGCCGATGCGGTGGCGGAACCACTCCCGCGCGACGAAGATCGGGCAGCGGACGTGGTAGCGGAAGGCGTTGTGCTCGAACGGCGTGCCGTGGCGGTCGCGCATGAGGAAGCGGATCAGCCCCTCGTCCGCCTCGTCGAGCTCGGTCTTGCGCCGCGCGAACGACACCCGCGCCGCGTTCGCGACCGAGAGGTCGTCCGCCATCGCGCCGTCCAGCCGGACGAAGCCGTGGTCGAGGACGCGGATCGCGTCCTCGGGGAAGACGTCTGCCGGGCGCACCATCGAGCCTCGGAACCCTAGTCTGGCCCCCGGATGCCCGTTCACGTCGGCACCTCGGGCTGGTCGTACCCCTCCTGGCGCCCCGGGTTCTACCCCGCCGGGTCGAGGCCGGAGGACTTCCTCGCCCACTACGCGAGCCGGTTCGACACGGTCGAGCTCGACACGACCGGCTACCGGCTGCCGGCCGAGGACCAGTTCCGGCGCTGGGCGGAGGCCGTCCCCGACGGCTTCTCCTTCGCGCCGAAGCTCGCGCTCCGCCGCCTCGACCGGGTGCCGGTGTTCGTGGAGCGCGTCGCGGCGCTCGGCGACCGGCTCGGCCCGGTGCGGGTCGTGGTCGAGAGTCCGCGCGACGACGGCGTGCTCGCCTACGTGGCGGGCTCGGTCGACCCGTCCGTCCGGCTCGCGTTCGACTTCCGCGACGAGTCGTGGGCCGGCGCCGAGGGCGTCGTCGCGGTCGGCGACCTCGACGCCCGGCCGTTCCGCTACGTCCGGCTGCGGGAGCCGCCCTACTCCGACGCCGACCTGCGCGCGCTCGCCGCCCGCCTCCGCGGGCCCGGGACGACCTTCGCCTACTTCCGCCACGAGGCCGAGCCGACCGCCCCCGCGTACGCGGCGCGGCTGCTCGAGCTGCTCGAGGAGGGCTGAGGCGGCGGCTTGGAGTCGACGAGCACGGCCGCCGCGAGCAGCACCGCGAGCCCGGCGAGGCTCTCGCCGGCGACGCTGCGCCCCACCCGCGCGAGCAGCCCCTCGCCGGCGCCCGCGAGCGCGGGCCGCACGACGAAGCGGTGGATTCCGCCCCAGGCGAGCACCAGCGCGACCAGCGCGAGCTTGACGAGCAGCACGCGGCCGTAGCCGGCCCGCCAGAGGTCGTGGAAGGCCGGCAGCCGCACGATCGCGAGGTACGTCCCGGCCGCGACGGCGAGCGCGACGAGGACGGTCGCGAGACGGGAGAAGCGCCCGAACACCTCGCGCCGGAGCGCGGGGGCGGCCGGCCAGAGCGCGGCCGCGAGCGCCACGAGCCCGCCCACCCACAGCGACACGGCCGAGAGGTGGACCCAGTCGGCGAGCTCGCTGCGCCACGACGAGCCGGCGTCGACCGCGTCGTGGCCGGAGAGCGAGAGCCCGGCCGCGAACCCGAGCGCGAGGGCGAGCGCCGGGACGAGCAGCAGCGTGCGCTCGAGCAGCCACGCCAGGTAGACGAAGGCGGCGACGAGCGCGAACCCGAGCGTCATCGCGACGAAGGCCTTCCCGTAGCGCGTCCCCTCCGAGATCGGCGAGAGGTCGCCGTAGAGGAACTTCCCGAACGGGAGCTGGAGCACGTCGGCGCAGCGGAGCAGGAAGGCGGCGATCCCGACCTCGAGCACGCCCACGACGCCGGCGCCGGCGAGCAGCAGCAGGCGCCGCTCGAGCGCCGGCGGGACGGCGAGGCCGCGGAGGACGAGCAGCCGGAAGCCGAGCGCGCCGATCGTCACGGCGAGCGCCACGAAGTAGAGCCAGCGCACGACGTGCTCGGCGCGCGTCGGGCCGCCCGCGCCGTAGGCCTCCGTGGGCGGGGGCGCGGCGACGCCGACCCCGAAGGTCCACACCCCCGAGACGACGTGGCCGTCGGAGGAGAGGACGTGCCAGCGCACGGTGTACGCGCCCGCCGGGAGCCGCCCGACCGCCGCGGACACCTCCCGGCCCCGTACGACCGCGGCGGCGGCGTGGTTGCGGCCGTGGACGTCGAGCACCTGCACGGACGGGAGCTGGACGAGCTGGTCGAACTCGAGCGTGACCGCCCGCGGGGCGGCGCGGAGCTCCTGCTGGAAGCCCGGCGTCTCGGCCTTCAGCGTCGCGTGCGCCCACGCCGCGGCCGGCGCCGCGAGCGCCGCGAGCACCGCGAGGAGGGCCGCCCGCCTCACCGGTGGGGCGGCCCCGCGAGCGGGGACAGGTGGCCGAAGATCGGCGCGAGGTCGCGGTCGGCGAAGAGCATCACGGAGAGCGCCACGACCGAGAGCGCGAACGCCGTCTGGAGCGTGACCGAGCGCGGCCGGGCGATCAGCGCGAGCGGGAGGAGCGACAAGCCGACGAGCGTCCAGCCGATCAGGTGGTGGAGGAAGGCCGAGCGCGCGAAGAGCCAGTCGTTCTGCTCGTGCACGAGGAACGCGGCGCCCGACACCGCGATCCCGACCGGCGTCGCGAGCTTCCAGAGGCGGCTGCGCAGCTTCCCCCTGGCGAGCCCGAGCTCGGCCGCGCCCATCGCCATCAGGCCCTGCGCCCAGACGCCGTGGGCGACCATGTGGATCGCCGAGTTGGTGAAGAAGGTCATCACCGGCCACATGAGGACGCCGAGCCCGAACGCGAGCCCCGGCCAGAGGTAGGTGCGCCAGGCCCGCCGCGCCCAGACCGCCGGGCCGGCGATCACCTGGGCGAGCATGAGCAGCCCGAGCAGGAGGATGCCCATGCCGAAGAGCCAGTGCACCATCTCGCTAGGCGGCTCCACGCTCTCCCTCCTCGGCCTCGAGGTCGGCGACGAGCGGCCGCGCGACGAAGACGGCGAAGACGACGCCCGCCGCGACGACGAGCAGCGGCGGCTCGATCGCGAGCCACCAGAACCCCTGCCCGTGCGGGTGCAGGAGCGTGAGCCGGTACGGCTGGACGATCGCCCACACGACCCCGGCCGCGACGGTGAGCGGCCCGAGCGCCGAGATCAGGCGCACGCGTGCGCCGGCCCTCGTCCGCTCGGCCGGCAGCTCTCTCGCGAGTTGTGTCACTTTCCCTCCGCTTGGTCGAACGCCGGAACCGGCCCGCGGCGCGCCGGGGCGCAGGTGCCGCGGGCTAGGCGGGCAGCGGAGGCGGCCGCGACTCGAAGGCGAGGCCGTGGAGCCGGCGCGGCGCCCGGTCGTCGCCGGCGCGGCGCCGGCGGGCGGGCGGCGCGGAGGCGCGCAGGAGCCGCGAGGCGCGCGCGAGCGTGGAGGCGGCGTAGCGCTCGACCGCGGCGAGCCAGCCGCGCGCCGCGCCCCACGCGAGCGCGAGCAGGAGCGAGCAGACGGCGAGCACGGGCAGTGCGTAGCCGTGCAGCCAGGGGCCTGGCTGCGGCGAGCCGCCCGCGGCGACCCTGAGCGCCTCGGTGTGGACGAGGAACCAGCCGCAGACGGCCGCGAACGAGCACGCCCAGAGCCGCAGCGAGAGCGTCACGCGGGGCTTCGGGCGGCGTCCGATCCGGCCGAGCAGGCGCTCGCCGGCCCGCGCGGCGGCGTGCGCGCGCAGCGCGCGCCAGGCGGCCGCGGCGACGACGGCGCCCGCGAGCACCCGGACGCCCGCGAGCAGGAACGGGTAGTAGGGCGTCGTCGGGGTGGCGAGCGGGTCGACGTGGAGGGCGCGGTCGAGGCGCACCGTGACCGCGCGTCCGGTCAGCTCGGCGAGCAGGGCCAGGAGCGCGAAGCCCGCCGCTGCCCCCGCCCGGCGCCGCCAGAGGTCCACGGCCCGATTCTACCCCGGGGTTTGGCCGCTCTCCGAGCCGGTCACAACGAGGGCGTGGACGCCGGCTCGGCGGAGAGGCTCGCCCGGAACGAGGCCTTCTTCCGCCAGGTCAACGAGCGGATCCGCGAGGTCTCGCCGGGCCCCGAGGACGGCCGCGCGTTCGAGTTCCTCTGCGAGTGCGCAGACCCCGCCTGCACCGAGCGGATCGCGCTGACCTGCGCCCAGTACGAGGAGGTGCGGGCGAAGCCGACCCGCTTCGTCCTCGCCCGCGGGCACGCCGCTCGGGAGCTCGAGCAGGTGGTCGCGCGCGACGAGCGGCACGTCGTCGTCGAGAAGCGCGGGCTCGCGGCACGGATCGCGCGGAGGCTCGACCCGCGGAGCGCGTAGGCGCCCTCAGGCGCGGGCGGCGACGAAGCGGCCCTCGTAGAGGCGCACCCGGCCGCCGGCGCTCACCATGCAGGGCCGGATCTCGGCCTTCGAGACGCGGTAGCCGTAGCAGGCGCACCGCTTCTCGGCGCAGGCCCGCAGCTCGGCCGGCGAGAAGCCCCGCAGCGTCAGCTCGAGCTCGCCCGCGTCCTCCCGCTCCGGCGCGTCCATGTAAGGCACACCTTACACCATGCCGCCCGACGGGAAGACGTCGCAGAGGACGGCGTCGACCATCCCGAAGCGCACGCCCGCCCGCAGCATCCGCTCGGCCAGGTACCAGTCGCCCGGCACGCCCAGGTCGGCCGCGACGAGCTCGCGCTCGAAGAAGCGGAGGCCGCCGTGGTAGAGCGCCGAGGCCCAGGTGAACTGGCCGCACTCCGGCGGGAAGACGCCGATCTCGTACGCGGCCCCGTCGCGCGGCTCGACCCGGGCGCGGCCGTAGACGGCCTCGAGCGAGCCGGCGCGGGCGTGCGCGAGCAGCCGCTCGACGCAGTCGGGGCGCATCGCGTCGTCGTCGTCGAAGGAGACGACCCAGCGCCCGCGCGCCAGCCGCATCGCCTCGTTGCGCGCCATCGTCGCCGCCACCAGCCAGCGCCGCCGGGGGTCGTCGGAGAGCGGGAGCCGCTGGGTCAGGTTGGCGTAGGAGACGCGGGCGTCCCCGATGCCGCGGACCGCCCGCTCGGTCGCCTCGTCGGCGTGGTCGCCGACGACGACGACCTCGAGCCGCTCGTAGCTCTGCCCGAGGATCGAGGGGAGCGCCCGGCCCGCGAGCAGCTCCGGCCGCCCGCGCGTCGCGATCGTGACGCTGACGAGCGGCTCCTCCTCGGCCCACGCCGCCTCGTAGCCGGGCTCGGCCCGGAGCCGGTGGAGGCGGCGCCGGTTGCCGCTCTCGTCGGCCACGAGCGCGCGCAAGACGGCCCGCACCTCGCCGCCGAGCAGCTCGAGCGCGGCGGCCGCGGCGTCGCCGCCGCGGCGCGCCGCGGCGAGCGCCTCCCCTCGACCCGCCTCCGCCCGCGCGAGCCGGGCCTCGAGCTCGTCCAGCCTCGCCTCGATCCGCGCGAGCGCCCGGTACGGCCCCCGGAGCCGGCGCGCGAGGCCGCGGGCAGCGCGGGCCGCGAGGCTCACGGGGCGGGCCGCGCCGGCACGCCCTGGACGCGGGCCCCGTCGGGGACGTCGCCGACCACGACCGCGCCCGCGGCGACGACCGCGCCGGGGCCGACGCGCCGGCCGTTCGAGACGACGGCGCCGATCCCGAGGAAGGCGCCCTCGCCGATCGCGGTGTTGCCGCCCACGTTCACGCCGGGGTTCAGCGTGGCGAAGGCGCCGACCGAGACGTGGTGGCCGACGAGCACGCCGCGCGAGACGAGCGCGTGCTCGCCGAGCGAGCTGCCCGAGCCGATCACCGCGCCCGGGCCGACGGCGGCGCCGGGCGCGAGCCGGACGTCGGCGGCGAGCGACGCGGCGGGGTGGACGAGCGGGGCGGCGGCCTCCCAGCCGCCGCCCTCGAGCCGGCGCCAGCGCTCGCGCCGGTCGCCCCCGAGGCCGATCACGACCGCGGCGCGCCCCGCCCGCCCGGCGCCGACGACGCGCAGGCCGTGGACCGTGCTGCCGACGCGGGCGTCGTCCACGAGCTCGACGAGGCCCTCGACCTCGAGGCCGGCCGCCCGGGCCCAGTCGGCGAGCTCGGCCGCGAAGCTGCCGGTCCCCGCCACGTAGACCACGAGCCGCTACCGGCGCTTCGAGCTGGCGACGTAGCGCGGGTCGTGGTGGGAGGCGAGCCGCAGCAGCAGCTCGTGCAGCGTCCGCCGCTCCTCCGCGTCGAGCGGGGCCAGGAACTCCTTCTCGACCCGCTTCGCGATCGCGCGGATGCGGCCGAGCGCCTCCTCGCCGGCCGGGGTCAGCCGGACGAGGTGGCGGCGCCGGTCGTGCGGGTCGCGGCGGCGCTCGACCAGCCCCTGCTCCTCGAGCTCGTCCAGGAGCCCGACGAGCTGGCTGCGGTCGTACCCGAGCGCGTCCGCGATCGCCCCCTGGGCCGGGCAGGAACCCTCCTCGAGCATCGAGAGCACCGCGTGGTGCTGAGGCGTCAGCCCGATCGGCTCGAGCGCCTCGTAGGCGCGCTCCTTGATCAGGAAGCCGAGCCGCTTGAGCAGGAAGCCCGAGCTCAGGAGCAGCTCCCTCGACGGTCCCGCCGGCGCCTGTGTCACGGGAGTCGGAAAGGTCGCCATGTCGTCGGGTTCAAGTGTAGCGCGCCAAACGGTTGGTGTTTGCTATCGTTGGCCGCATCAACGATCTGGGGGGTCCATAGATGGTGCTTTCATCGATATCGGGCGGGCGGCGGGAGCGGCGCTGGAGCGCTCTCGCGCTGATCGTGACGGCGCAGTTCATGGTCGTGCTGGACGTGGCGATCGTGAACGTCGCGCTCCCGTCGATCAAGTCCGACCTCGGCTTCTCGGAGACGAGCCTGCAGTGGGTCGTGACCGCCTACGCCATCCTCTTCGGCGGGGCGCTCCTCCTCGGCGGCCGGCTCGCCGACCTGCTCGGCCGCCGGCGCGTGTTCGCCGCTGGCCTCGCGCTCTTCGCCGCGAGCTCGCTCCTCTGCGGCCTCGCGTGGTCCGAGGCCTCGCTGATCGGGTTCCGCGCGCTCCAGGGACTCGGCGGCGCGCTGCTCGCGCCGGCGGCGCTCTCGCTGCTCTTGACGGCCTTCGCCGAGGGCCGCGAGCGCAACCTCGCGCTCGGGATCTACGGCGCCGCCTCGGGCAGCGGCGCGGCGGCCGGCGTGCTCCTCGGCGGCCTGCTCACCTCGTACCTCGGCTGGTCGTGGATCTTCTTCATCAACGTGCCGGTCGGGATCGCTGCGATCGCGCTCACGCCGGTGCTGCTGCGCGAGAGCCGCGCCGGCCTCGGGCACCGGCACTTCGACCTCGCCGGCGCCGTCACGATCACCGGCGGGCTGATGCTGCTCGTGTACGCGCTCACGCGGGCGACGACCGACGGCTGGGGCTCCGCGCCCGCGCTCGGCCTGCTCGCGACCTCGGTCGCGCTCGTCGCGGGCTTCGTGGCGATCGAGCTTCGCTCGGCCTCCCCGCTCCTGCCGCTGCGCATCTTCCGGCTGCCGACGCTCGCCGCGGCGAACGGGACGATGGCGATCGTCTCCGCGGTCGCGTTCTCGGAGTTCTTCCTGCTGACGCTCTACCTGCAGGACGTCCTCCGCTACTCGGCGATGCAGAGCGGCGTCGCGTTCGCCGGCTTCGCGCTCACGGTCGTCGTCGCGTCCAACCTCGCCGCGCGGGTGGTGACCCGGCTCGGCGTGCGGCCGACGCTCACCGCCGGCCTGCTCGTCTTCGCGCTCTCGGTCGGCCTGCTGACCCGCCTGCCCGTGCACGGGCACTACTTCTGGGACATCTTCCCGGGCTTCGTCCTCGGCGGCGCCGGGATGGGGCTCGCGTTCGTGCCGATGACGGTCGCGGGCCTCGCGGGCGTCGAGAGCGCCGACGCCGGCGTCGCCTCCGGGCTCGTGAACACGAGCCGGCAGATCGGCGGGGCGATCGGGCTCGCCGCCGCGAGCGCGATCGCCGCCACGTCGACCTCGCACTTCGTGGACGCGCACCCGGCCGTCGCGGCCTCGAGCGCGGTCGCGCTCGACCACGGCTTCCGCACCGCGCTCGACGTGCTGACGGGCCTGCTCGTCGCGGGGGCCCTGCTCGCCGCGACGCTCGTCCGGCCGCGCACGCCGCGGCCCGAGCAGGCGGACACGGAGCTCGAGGCCGTGGAGGCGGCCGCCTGATGGGCGTGCGGGAGCTCCCCCGCGGGGACGCGGCCGCGCTCCTCGACCGCGAGATCGACGACCTGCTCCTCCAGGCGCGCGGGCTCGTGCTCGTCCGCGACCTGCTCGTCCGCCGCGGCGCCACCCAGGCCGAGATCGCCGCCCACGAGCGGGAGCTCGAGCGGGTCCGGGCCCGGCTCGCGGACCTCGTCCGCGGGCCGGGCCCGAGCGCCGAGCCGGTCGGCCGCGCCGCCTGAGGCGGCGGCGCGGTCAGGACGCCGGCGCCGCGACCTGCGAGCGCATCCGGGCGACGTAGCCGCGGACGTCGGCGGCGGGCTCGCTGTAGGCGTCGCCGAGCGCCGCCTCGATCCGCTCCATGAACTCCTCGGTCCAGGCGGGGAACGGGTAGTCGATCACCCGCAGGAACTCGAGCGACGCGGCGAGGCGGATGTCGGCGATCGAGGGCGAGTCGCCGCCGATGAACCGCTGCCCGGCGAGGAAGAACGCCCGGTAGGCGTCGAGCGGCTCGGCGAGCGCCGCCTCGGCGTCCGCCTGCGCCTGCCGCTTCGCCTCCTCGTCGGCGTCGGAGGCCCCGACCTCGCCGGGGTACTGCGGGAAGGCGAGCGCCGGGTAGGTCGCGCGCGCGAGCAGCGGGTAGACGGTCGCGAGCAGGTAGCACATCGCGCTGTCGACCATCGCGCGCCGGCCCGGGTCGCTCGGGTAGAAGCGCTCGAGCCCGTGCTTGTTGCACAGGTACTGCATGATCGCGCAGCTCTCCCAGAGGGAGCCGCGCGGCAGGCCCTCCTCCTCGAGCAGCGGCGTCAGGTGGGCCGGGTCCTTCGCGAGGAACTCCGGCGTGCGCGTCTGCCCCCACACGTCCACCTCCTCGAAGTCGAGGCCGGCGGCGCGCACGAAGATGCGGACGGTGAGGTTGTTGACGCTCGGCTTGAGGATGCTCAGGGTGTTCGCGGCCACGTCTCCTCCTGCGTTCGGTAGGGGTGCTTCGGCGCCCGGTCGTCCGACAGCGAGCCGTGCGAGCGTGCGACGAGCAGCTCGATCGCGTCGGCCAGGTGCACCTCGGCGATGTTGTAGTCGCCTCGCTCCACCCGGAGCCTGTGCGCCTCGAGCAGCACGTCCGCGTGCGTGAAGGGCGGCGGCGGCTCGAAGCGGTAGGACGAGAGCTCGATCAGCAGGCCGAGCGGGTCCTCGAAGTAGATCGAGTCCATGAAGCCCCGGTCCTTGACGCCGCTGTGCCGGATCCCGCGCTCGTCGAGCCGCTCGACGGCCTGGCGGAAGGTCGCCTGCGAGAGCGAGAAGGCGATGTGGTGGACGCAGCCGGGGTCGGTGGGCGTGCGCTCCGGGTCGGGCGTGCGCTCCTCGTTCGTGAAGACCGTGATCAGGCGGCCGTCGCCGGGGTCGAAGTAGAGGTGGCTCTCCGAGGGGCGGTCGAGGTTCGGCTGCTCGAAGACGAACGGCATCCCGAGCACCCCCTCCCAGAAGTCGATCGACGTCTGCCGGTCGGCGCCGACGAGGGTGATGTGGTGGACGCCCTGGCTCTGGAGCTTCCGCACTCCTACCTCTCGACGAGCGTCGACTTCCAGTCGCTGCGCCGGAGCGTCCCCCACGGCACGAGCTCGATCTCGGTCTGGACGACGAGCACGTCGCGGAGTCTCGCACGGATCGCGCCGGCGAGCGAAGGGGAGGCCTGCGCGCCGCGGGCGAGCTCGACGCTCACCGGGAGCGGCGGCTCCTGCTTCACGCCCGGCGAGCGCGGCCGTACGAGCACGTGGCCGCTCACGTCCGGCGCGAACGCGCCCACCACCTCGCGCACAGCGGAGGGGAAGACGTTGACCCCGCGGACGATCAGCATGTCGTCCGTGCGGCCGACGCAGCGCAGGCGCGGGCCCGTGCGGCCGCAGGCGCAGGGCCCCGTGCGGACGCGGACGTGGTCGCGGGTGCGGAAGCGCAGGAGCGGCGCGGCGCGCCGGCGCAGGTGGGTGAGGACGAGCTCGCCGCTCGCCCCGTCCTCGAGCGGGAGCGGCGCGCCCGTGCCGGAGTCGACCAGCTCGACGTGGACGGAGCCGCGCGCGCCGACGTGCATCCCGTCCCGGGCCTCGCACTCGCCGAAGAGGGAGGGCCCGACGTCGCCGACGCCCATCGCCTCGGTCACCCTCGCCCCCCACCCCGCCTCGAGCCTCGCGCGGAACGCCGGCTCGCCGCCGCCGGGCTCGCCCGCGACGAGCACCCGCCGGACGCTCGAGCCCGGCAGGTCGACGCCCCGCTCGGCCGCCGTCTCGGCGGCGTGCGCCGCGTACGACGGCGTCAGGACGACGGCGTCGGGCCGGAGGAGCTCGACCGCGCGGAGCAGCCGCTCGGTGCTCCCGGCGCCGACCGGGACGTGGCAGGCGCCGATCCGCTCGAACGCCGCGAGCGCCGCGCCCGCGACGAACGGGCCGGCGTTGTAGGTGGTGACGACGCGCTCGCCCGGGCCGAGGCCGGACGCCGCGTAGCTGCGCGCCGAGCCGGCGACCCAGTCCTCCACGTCGGCGGCGGTGAGGGGGACGAAGCTCGGCGTCCCGGTCGTGCCGCTCGTCGAGTAGATCCGCACGAGCTCGCGCGGGGACGCGCAGAGGTGCGCGCCGAACGGGTTCTCGGGGGTGCAGGTCGCCCTGAGCTCGGCCTTCTCGGTCAGCGGGAGCGCCCCGATCCCGGCCAGGCCGCCGGCGGCGGCGGCCGAGCGGAACCCGGCCGCGGCGAGCTTCTCGCGGTAGAAGCGGGACCGCTCGTAGAGGTAGGCGAGCTGGTCCCGGTAGGCGGCGTCGTCGAGCGCGAGCTGCTCGCCCCACGGCCGCGCCTCGACCTCCGGCTCGAGCATCAGCGCGCGGGCGGCTCGTGGGCGGCCGCAGCCTCGGCGGCGGCGGCGAGCGCGAGCCCCGCCGGGCGCTGGCGCTCCTCGGCGAGGTGCGCGAGGAGCGAGGCGGTGCGGGCGAGGAGCGGCACCGCCTTGACGCTCGCGGCGGGGAAGCCGAGGTCGAGCAGCACCGCCGCGATCGGCAGCGAGACGTTCAGCGTGAGCGGCTTCCCCCATGCCTCGGCGACCGCCTCCCGCAGCTCGCGAACGAGCCGCACGTGCTCCCCGGCGACCCGGTGCTCCTCGGCGAGCTCGAGGATGCGCTCGGCGCGCGGGTCGAGCGGCCGGTGCACCGGGTGGCCGAAGCCCGGTACCCGCCCGCCGGCCTGGCGGATCGCGCGGACGGCGTCCCGCGCGCCGAGCGCCCGCGCGTCGGCGAGCAGGCGCGCGCACTCCTCGGCCGTCCCGAGCAGCACCGGGCCGCAGCCGAGGATCCCGGCCGCGACCGCCCCCTGGAGCGAGCCGGGGTCGGCGGCGAGGGTCATCCGCGCCGCCACGTTCGCGGGGGCGAGGCCGTGCTCGGCGATCGCGACGAGCAGGAGGTCGAGGAAGAAGCGCTGCTCCGGCGTCGGCTCCTCGCCGGTCAGGAGCAGGTGGAAGTGCTCCGTGAAGCTGAGCCGCCCCATCAGGTCGCCGCAGAGGTCGCGGCCGCGCACCTCGACACGGTCGGGGTGGACCCGGGCGATGCTGGTCACGGGGCGCTCCACGGTGCGCGGCAAACCTAGCCGAAGGCGCCCCGACTCCCCCGGGCCGCGGTGCCCGACACGCGGGCCGGACGCCGACGCATCGCCATACGGGTCTAGGACGCGTTCCGCGCGTCGCGCCGGCGCGCGAACTGCGACAGCGCGACCGCCAGCACGAGCGCCCCGCCGTAGAAGAGCTGCTGCACGAAGGTCTGCACGCCGAGGAGCTGCAGCCCCGTGATGCCCGTGACGAGGAAGTAGACCGCGGCGATCGAGCCGATCGGGTTGAAGCGGCCGGGCATGATCGTCGTCGCGCCGAGGAACGCGGCCGCGAACGCGGGCAGCAGGAAGCTGAGACCCGAGGTGGGGTCGGCCGAGCCGAGCGTGCCCGCGTAGAGGACGCCGGCGAAGGCGCTGATCGCGCCGCTGACGACGAGCGCGCCCCAGCGGAGGCGCGAGACCCGGATGCCGCTGAGGCGCGCGACGCTGCGGCCGCGCCCGACGAAGAGGAGGCGGCGCCCGATCGGCATGAACTCGAAGACGTGGAAGAGGACGAGCCCGAGCGCGAGCCCGTAGTAGAACTCGAGAGGGATCCCGAGGAACCGCCTCACGACGACGAGCTCGACGAGGCTGTCCGAGACTCCGCTCACGGTCTGCGAGTTGCTGATCCAGAGCACGACGCCGGCGATGAACGTCGACGTCCCGAGCGTCGCGATGAGCGAGTCGATGTCGAGCAGGACGACGAGCGCGCCGTTCACGACCCCGACCGCGAGCCCGACGCCGAGCGCGGCCGCGACCGCGGCCCAGACCGACCAGCCGTGGTCGACGTTCAGGATCGCGACCGTCATCGCCGAGAGCGTCATCGTGGCGGCGACCGAGAGGTCGTAGTCGCCGGCCGTGAGCGGCGCGAGCAGCGCGAGCGTGAGGACGACGAGGATCGCCTGCGAGCCGAAGATGGTCGTGAAGTTCGACGTGGTCAGGAACGTGTCCGGGCGCAGGATCCCGAAGACGACGCACGTCGCCCCCCACACCGCGAGGAGCGCGTAGCGCTCGGCCGCGTCCGCGAGCCACGCGCGCGACCGCTCGTGCGGCGGCGCGACCGCCGCCTCGCCGGCCTCCGTCACGCGACCACCCCGGCGACCTCGGCCGCCATCGCCGCATACGACTGCTCGACGATCCGCTCCTTCGTCACCTCGCCGCCGGCGAGCCGGCGCCAGACGCGGCCGCGCCCGAACACGAGGACGCGGTCGCAGATGGCCGCGAGCTGCTCGTAGTCGGAGCTCGCGCAGACGACGCACATGCCGCGCTCCTCCGCCGCCGCGCGCAGGAGCTCGAAGATCTGCTGCCGCGCGCCGACGTCGACGCCCTGCGTCGGCTCGTCGAGGAGGAGGAGCCGCGGCTCGGTCTGGAACCACTTCGCGAGCAGCGCTTTCTGCTGGTTCCCGCCCGAGAGCGCCCCGTAGGGAAGCGACGGGTCCGGAGGCCGGACGTCGAACTCGCGCATCAGCCTGCCCGTGTCGCGGCGGGCGCGGCGGCGGTCGAGCGCGACGCCGTTGAAGTACCGGTCGAGGACGGCGAGGACGACGTTCTCGGAGACGGGCAGCGAGCCGACGCAGCCGTCGTTGGGCCGGTCGGCGGGGATGAGGGCGACGCCGGCGGCGACCGCCTCGTGGGGGTGGAGGCTCGTGAGGTCGTAGGTCTCGCCGCCGAGCCGGAGCCGGCCGGAGCGGGCACGGCGGGCGCCGTAGAGCAGGTAGGGGACCTCGTCGAAGCCCGACCCGATCAGGCCGGTCAGGCCCACCACCTCGCCCTCGTGCAGGTCGAGCGAGACGTCGCGCACCGTGGCGCCCGTGAGCGCCTCCACGGCGACGCCGACCCGCTTGCCGGAGAGGTCGTGGTGCTCGAACTCCGCCATCGCCGCGAGCCGGCGGCCGACGATCATCTCGACGAACTGCGTCTCGCTCGTCTCCGCGGTCACGACGGTCCCCACCCGCGCCCCGTCGCGGAGCACGGTGACCCGGTCGGTGATCTCGCGCACCTCGTCGAGGTCGTGCGAGACGAAGAGGATCGACGCCCCGCCGGCCGCCGCCTCGCGGACGAGCGTGAAGAGCCGCTCGATGCCCTCCCGCGGCAGGAACACCGTCGGCTCGTCGAGGACGAGGATCCCGTGGCCGCGGCCGACGCTCCGGTTCTCCTCGAGCGCCCGCACGATCGCGAGCAGCGCCCGCTCGACCGGCCTCAGGCCGGCCACCGCCGCGCGCGGGTCGAGCCTCAGGCCGTAGCGCTCGAAGGTCTCTCGCGCGCGGGCCCGCTCGCTCCGCCACGAGATCCCGAAGCGGGAGCGCGACGAGGCGATCTCGGCGACGCGGAGGTTCTCGAGCACGCTCAGCGACTCGACGAGCCCGAGCTGCTGGTGCACGAAGCTCATCCCGAGCTCGCGGAACTGGCCGGTCGAGAGCGGCAGCCGGACCGGCTCCCCGTCGATCCAGAGCTCGCCCGCGTCCGGCTCGTGGAAGCCCGCGAGGACCTTGATCAGGGTCGACTTGCCGGAGCCGTTCTCCCCGAGGAGGCCGTGCACCTCCCCGGGGAGCAGGCTCAGGTCGACGCCGCGCAGCGCCTGCGTCCCGCCGAAGCTCTTCGCGAGCCCTCGGACCTCGAGACGCGGACGGGCGGCGCCCTCCGCCACGGCTACTTCAGGCCCCAGAGCTTCTGGTAGCCCCTGACGTACGACGTGCCCCAGCCGGAGGTGAACTTCGGCCCAGCCTGGGCGATGTTCGAGCGGTCGAACACGCGCACCGGCACGTGCTCGCTCTTGACCGGCCGGAGCCCGCCGACGATCCGCATCGACTGGTCGACGATCGCGTAGCCGATCCACTCGAGGTTCTCGCCGACGTCCATCGTGATGATGTCGCCCTTCTCGACGTCCTTGAGGACCTCGGGCGTGCCGTTGAAGGTCGAGATCTTGACCTTGCCCACGCGGCCCGCGGCGCGAATCGCGGCCGACGCGAACGGCGCCTCGGCGCTGTCGTACAGGCAGATGACGTAGTTGATGTTCGGGTCGGCGGTGAGCGCCGCCTGGACGTTGGGCTGGATCTTCGTCGCGACGTCCGCGATCGTCACGTCGGTGAACGTGAGCTTGCAGCCGGAGCAGTACTTCGCGAACTCCGACTTGACGCCCGCCACCATCGGCACCGTCGACTTGACCTGGTTGATCGTGACGACGAGCGCGTCCGCCTTGCCGCCCGTGTCGACGATCGCCTGGTCGGCGATCAGCCGCCCGGCGACGTTGTAGGGGATGTTGACGAGCCCGCCGACGTTCGGCGCCGACGGCTGGTGCTCGTCGTAGAGGTGCGCGACGATCGTCGGGATCCCCTTCGCCTTCGCGGCCTTGATCTGCGGCTGCAGGCCCGCCGGGTCGTTGCCCGCGAGGAGGACGATCGCGTTCGCCTTCTGCGCAATCGCGGCGTTCATCCCCTGCACCCACTGGGACGGCTGCCCCTGGTTCTCCCACGTCTTCACCTTCACGCCGGCCATCCGCGCGATGCGGGTGATGTGGTTCGAGATGGTCGCGACGAACGGGACCTGGCTCGACGCCGGGATGACAAAGATGGTCTTGCCGCCCGCCTTCGCCTCGGCGTCGAACGCGGGGCCCGGGGCGGCGAACTTCGGCACCGCCCGGTGCGCGTCGAGGTACGCCTTTGCCCCCGCGGTGCCGGCCGAGCCGCCCGCCGCCGCGCCGGTACCCGCGACCGCCGCCGCGACGGCCGCGGCGGCGAGGATCGGCACTCGCTTCATCATGTGAGCTCCTCCAGGTGGTAGAGGTCGCGAGCCGACTCCCGGCTCACGTATCCGTCGGCGACGTCGTCCCGGACCGCGTCCGGGTCGCGCTCGAGCGGGTCGCCGTACCCGCCCCCGCACGGTGAGATCAGGCAGAGGCGATCTCCCGCCGAAGCCTTGCGATACGGGAATTTCGAGGGCAGCGTCCGCTCGCCGGGGGTGCCGCGGTTCAGGAGCACCCGGCCGGGGGAGCCGTCGCCGCCGCCGAAGAGCCCGGGCGGCGCCCACTCGTTCCCGTCGCCCTCGAGCGAGCAGCCGGCGTCCTCGAGGAACTCGATCTCGCGCACGCTCCCGAGCCCGCCCCGCCACCGCCCCGCGCCGGCGCGGTCCTCGACCAGCTCGTACTGCGTCACCCGCAGCGGGAAGTGCGACTCGATGTCCTCGATCGGGTTGTTGCGCGTGTTCGCGTACAGCGTGTCGACGGCGTCCAGCCCGTCCTTGCCGTGACGCCCGCCGTAGCTGCCCTCCTGGATGTCCATGTAGACCCAGTGGCGGCCGCCGCCGAAGCCGGAGTAGGCGACGACCTTGAGGTTGCCCACGCCGGCGCTGACATTCCGCGGCACGACGGGCGCGAGCGCCCGCATCACGGTGTCGGCGATGATGTTGCCGCCGCAGAAGCGCGCGATCGTCGGCGCGGGGAAGGTCGGGTTCGCGATGCAGCCCTCGGGCGCGACGATCCTGATCGCGCGGAAGAGGCCGGAGTTCGTCGGCACCGGGTCGTGCGTCGCGGCGTCGAGGAGGATCGAGCGGAGCGTGACCCAGATCGCGATGTCGACCGTGCCGACGAGCGGCATGTTGATCGGCAGGTCGACCTGCGGCGCCGTACCCGTGAGGTCGACCGTGATCTCGGAGCCCTCGACGGTGACGGCGACCTTGATCTTCAGGTCGCGGTAGGCAGGGTCGGGGTGCTCGACGAACCCGTCGATGTGCCCCTCCGCCCGGTACGTGCCGTCGGGCAGCCGCTCGATGGCGCGCCGGAGCATGCGGTCGGAGTAGTCCATCAGGTCCTCGCTCGCCGCCCGCACCGTCTTGAGCCCGTACTGGCCGATCAGCTCGAGGAAGCGACCGGCGCCGATCTTCGCGGCCGCGACCTGGGCCTCCATGTCGCCGACGACGAGGTGCGGCGCCCGGCAGTTGTCGCGCAGGAGCTGCCAGAGGACGTGGTTGCGCCGGCCCTCCTCCTCGATCTTGAGCGCGTTCAGCTGGAGTCCCTCCGCGTAGGCGTCGGTCGCGTCGACGATCCCGCAGCTCCCCGGCGTCAGCGCGCCGAGGTCGAGGTGGTGCGCCGTCGTCGCCGAGAAGCCGACGAGCTCCCCGCCGTGGAAGACGGGCACGACGAAGGCAACGTCCGGCTGGTGCGACGCGCCGTAGTAGGCGTGGTTGTGGACGACGACGTCACCGGGGCGCCACTCGAGCCCGAGCTCCTCGAAGCGGCGGTTGATCCCGGCGATGTAGCCGGGGATCGGGCCGGATTGGAGCGGCGTCGACTGCGCCGACTCGCAGAGCTGCCGGCCCCGCTCGTCGCAGAGCGCGCAGCCGAAGTCCTCCGACTCGCGGATGATCGACGAGTAGGCCATGCGCGCGAGCTTGTGGCCCATCTCGACCGCGATCGAGTCGAGCGCGCCGTTGACGACGGCGGCGGTGATCGGGTCGACGCGGGTGCCGACCGCGGTCACGAGGCGCCTCCGGCCGCGAGGAGCAGGTTGCCGGAGCGGTCCGCGCGGGCCGACCAGCCGGGCGGCACGACGGTGGTCGTGTCGAGGTGGAAGACGACGGCGGGGCCCGCGAAGGGCTCGTCGAGCGGCAGCAGCCCGCGGTCGTAGTAGCGCGTCGCGAGCGCCTGCAGCTGCCCGTCGACGCGAAAGTGGCCCTCGCTCTCGCCGACGAGCGCCTCCGCGAGCGTCCCGCTCTCGACGGGGAGCTCGCGCAGCGGCGGACGGCGGCCGATCGCGGTGACGCGGGCGTTCACGATCTCGATCGGGTCCCCGTACGCGCTGCCGTACTCGCGCTCGTGCAGGGCGTGGAAGCGCTCGAGCGCGGCCTCGGTGAACGGCCCGTCGTCGAGGACGACGCGCAGCTCGTAGCCCTGCCCGGCGTAGCGGCAGTCGAGCGCGCGGATCACCTGCACGTCCGGGTCCGGGACGCCGTCGCGGGCGAGCCAGCCGCGGAGCTGCGCCTCGAGGCCGTCGAGCTCGCGGTTGATCCGGTCGGCGTCGACCGAGCCCTGGAGCTGGAAGACGGTGCGCATCTGGTCGTACTTGAGGTCGCTCGTGAGCAGACCTCCGGCGGAGGTGATGCCGGGGTACGGCGGCACGAGCACCTCGGGGACCCCGAGCGTGCCGGCCACCTCCGCCGCGTGCAGCGGGCCCGCGCCGCCGAAGGCGACGAGCGCGAACTCCCGCGGGTCGTGGCCCTTCTCGATCGTGCGCGAGCGGATCGCGCGGGCCATGTTCGAGTTCGCGATCGTGAGGATCCCCTCGGCGGTGTCGACGAGCGGCAGGCCGACCTCCTCGGCGAGGCGTCCGACGGCCTCGAGGGCGGCGTCGCGGTCGAGCCGCATCCGTCCGCCGAGGAAGCGGTCGGGGTCGAGCCGCCCGAGGACGACGTGGGCGTCGCTGATGGTCGGCTCCCGTCCGCCGAAGCCGTAGCAGGCGGGGCCGGGGTCGGCCCCGGCCGAGCGCGGGCCGACACGGAACGCGCCCCCCTCGTCGACGTAGGCGATCGAGCCGCCGCCGGCCCCGATCGCGTGCACGTCGAGCATGGGCACGAGCAGCGGGTAGCCGCCGATCCAGGTGTCGCGCGCGGAGGCCTCGGCGATCCCGTCCTCGGTGACGATCCCGATGTCGGCGGAGGTGCCGCCCATGTCGAAGGTGATCAGGCGGCGCCGGCCGGAGAGGGCGCCCGCCCACTGGCCGCCGAGGATGCCGGCGGCGGGGCCGGACATGAGCAGCGTCACGGGGCGCTCGGCCGCCGCGCGCTCGCTCGCGACGCCGCCGCTCGACATCATCACGTGCAGGTCGCCGGAGACGCCCTGGCGCTCGAGCCCGGCGCCGAGGCGCTCGAGGTAGCTGCCCGTCTTCGGGCCGACGAAGGCGCTGATCGCCGCGGTCGTGAAGCGCTCGAACTCACGGAACTGCGGGACGATGTCGACGCTCGTCGTCACGAACGCTCCGGGCATCTCCTCGCGGACGATCGCCGCCGCGCGCCGCTCGTGCTCCGGGTTGAGGTAGGAGAAGAGGAAGCACACGGCGACCGCTTCGACCCCCTCCTCGCGCAGCTCGCGTGCGGCCGCCCGCACCTCGTCCTCGTCGAGCGGGACGAGCACCTCGCCGCTCGGAGGCACGACGCGCTCGGTCACGACCTTGCGGTGGCGGCGTCGGACGAGCGGCCGCGCCTGCCACGGGATGTCCTGCATCACGGAGTAGTGGAGCGGCCGCTGGTGACGGCCGATGTGGACGACGTCGCGGAAGCCGCGCGTCGTGATCATCCCGGCGACCGCCCCCTCGTGCTCGAGGAGCGCGTTGGTCGCGATCGTCGTCCCGTGGAACACGCCGGTGACGTCGCCGGGCACGAGGCCCGCGCGGCCGCAGAGCTCGCCGAGCCCGTTCACCATCGCCCGCTCGGGCGCGTCCGGCGTCGACGGGACCTTGTGGACGTGCACCGACCCGGACTCCGTGTCGTAGAGCATGAAGTCCGTGAACGTGCCGCCGATGTCGACGCCGACAACTCTCATCGTCCCACCAGGTCCGGTCCCAGCGCGCGCCGCAGCGAGCCGGCGAGCACCCTCGTCCCCAGCTCGACCTGCGCCGGGTAACTGTACTCGCCGGGCGAGTGGCTGACGCCGCCCCGGCTCGGGACGAAGAGCATCGCCGCCGGGACGTCCCGCCCGATCACCATCGCGTCGTGGCCGGCGCCGCTCGGCATCCGGCGAACGGTGGCGCCCTCCGCGGCCGCGGCCGCCTCGACCGTCCCGACGAGGCCCTCGTCGAGCTCGAGCGGCTCGAGCGCGAACGTCTGCTCCACCTCCGCCTCGAGGCCCTCCTCGGCGGCGACCTTGTCCACCGTCTCCTCGACGAGGCGCTCGAGCTCCCCGATCCCGCCCGCCGTCGCCGCGCGGACGTCGACCGTGAAGTCGGCGAGGCCCGGGACGACGTTGGCGCCGCCGGGCTCGACGGAGATCCTCCCGACGTTCGCGGTGACGCCGTCCCGCCGCCGCGCCTCCTCGCGGAGCGCGAGCGCGACGCGGGCGGCGCCGGCGAAGGCATCCCGGCGCAGGCGCATCGGCGTCGTGCCGGCGTGGTTGGCCTGGCCGCGGAGGCGCACCCGGTAGCCGCGCAGGCCGACGATCGCGGTGACCGCCCCGACGTCCACGCCCTCGGACTCGAGCACCGGGCCCTGCTCGACGTGGAGCTCGAGGTAGGCGCCGACCTCGTCGATCCGGCGCGCCTCCGACACCCGGTCGAGGTCGTGGCCCGCCGCCGCCATCGCGGCCCGGAGCGTCGTCCCGGCCGCGTCGGCCCGGTCGCCGAGCGGCGTCACGTCCTCGCCGGCGAAGGCCCGGCTCCCGAAGAGAGCGGCGCCGAAGCGCGCGCCCTCCTCGTCCATGAAGGCGGCGATCCAGAGCGGGCGTGACGGCTCGAAGCCCTCCCGCCTGAGCGCCTCCACCGCGTGGATCGCGGCGACGACGCCGAGCGCGCCGTCGAAGCGCCCGCCGGAGGGGACGGTGTCGAGGTGCGAGCCGGCGAGCACGGCGCTCCCCGAGCCGGCCTGCCAGCGTCCGATCAGGTTGCCGGCCGGGTCGGTCTCCACGTCGAGGCCGAGCGCCCGCATCCTCGCCGCCGCCCAGTCGTAGGCCGCGAAGAGCTCGGGCGTCCACGCGAGCCGCGTCACGCCGCCCGCGGCGTCCGCGCCGATCCGCCCGAGCTCCTCGAGGCTCTCGGCCACCGGCCCTACTTCAGGCCCCACAGCTCCTTGTAGCGGTCGACGTACGCGTGGCCGTAGCCGGTCGAGTCGCGCGGCGGCGTCCCCGCCTGCGCGACGTTGGACCTGTCGAAGAGCCGCAGCGGCGTGTGCTCGCTCCGAACCGGCTTCGCGCCGACGAGGATGCGGAGCGCCTGGTCCATGTCGGCCCAGCCGAGCCAGTCGAGGTTCTCGCCGACGTCCATCGCGACCACGTTGCCGTCCTGGATCAGCTTCAGCGCGAACGGCGTCCCGTTGAAGGTGGCGACCTTCACCTTCCCGACCTTCCCGGCCGCGGTGATCCCCGCGACCGTGAACTGGGCCATCCCGTCGACGAACGGGATCACGTAGTTGATCTCCGGGTTCCGGACGAGCGCCGACTGCACCTCGGTCTGGATCTTCGTCGCCCAGTCGGGGATCGGGACGTTCACGATCGTGTACTTGCAGGCGGAACCGCACTTCGCGAACTCCTGCTTCATCGCGTTCAGCATCCCCTTCGCGATCGGCACCTCGTTCGAGGTGACGATGAGCACGTTCGCCTTGCCGCCCGTGTCCGTGATCGTGTAGTCGGCCTCGAGCCGCGCGGCCTGGTTGAACTGCACCCTGACGAGCGCCGTCACGTTCGGGGGCATCGGGTCGGACTCCTCGAAGAAGTGCGTCACGAGCACCGGGATGCCCGCCCGCTTCGCCGCGAGGAGCTGCGGCTGGAGCACGCGCGGGTCGGGCGCGCCCTGGAGCATGATCAGGTCGGGCTTGCGGGCGATCGCCTGGTTGATCCCCGCCGCCCACTCCGACGGCTGCGCCTGGTTCGTGTAGACGACCGTCTTGACGCCGACGAGCCTCGCGACCTTCTCGATCGACTTGTCGATCGTGCTGATGAACGGGATCGAGCTCGACTCGGGGATGATGAAGATCGTCTTCCCGCGGGCCTTCGACGCGTCGATCGGCGGTCCGGGCCGGACGAACGCGGGGACCTGCTTGTACGTCTTCACTCGGTTCGCGATCTCCGCGGGGACGGCCGCGGAGACCGAGGCGACGGCGATCGCGGCGAGCGCGGCGACCGCGACCAGGGAAACCGCCGGACGCGCGAGCGGCATCGTGTGCATTGGCTCCTCCGTGCTCGGGTGGGTCGGGCCGGCAAGCCTACCGGCGGAACGCTCGGCCGCCGGGCAGGAACTCGATGCCGTGGCGCGCGGCGGCCTCCCGCACCTCCTCGGGGGACGGGGTCGCGGCGCCGGCCGGGACCTCGCCGTCCTCGCCGAGCCAGACCCCGGCCTCCTCGAAGAAGCCGTCGGCGCCGGCGGGCTGCATCACCGCGAGGAAGCGCGCGCGGCGTCCGCCGCGGTTCCGGTAGGCGTGCGCGGCCCAGGGAGGGGCGTGCACCGCGTCGCCGGCGCCCGCGAGGAAGGCGACGTGCTCGCCGCCCTCGAGCCCGGCGAACTCGAGCTCGCCCTCGAGCACGTAGAAGACCTCCCGGTAGGCGTGGCGGTGCAGCGCCGACGAGGCGCCCGGCTCCACCGCCTGCTCGACGATCGCGAGCTCCCCGCCGGTCTCCGCGCCCCCCGCCTTCACGGTGCGCACGTCGCCGAGGAGGAGCAGCTTCCTGCCCTCGCCCGCGCCGAGGCGCCGCAGGCGCGCTTCTTCGGTCACGACGCGGAACCCTAGCCGGTCGCCGCCGCCCGCCCCGCCCTGGAGGGCGAGGCGGGCGGAAGAGGGCCGGGGCACGACCAGGCTCTAGTCTGCGTTGCGGCCCCCTCGGAGTCGGAATGGCGGTAGGTCCGCGTGGACAACGTCATTCCTGCGCCGAAGGTTACGGCGCAGACCGGCCGGCGCGGGTGCCCGGCCCCGGCAAGCGACGCGGGACTCGAACCCGGACCCCGTCATCACGAGTGAGTCCGGCGTTTCGAGCCGTGCTCCGCGATTCCGCCCAACCTGCGGGCGTGGCGACCCCGGCCGAATCGCCTGCCGTGTCCATTGCCGCCTCGTCGGTAACCCCATCCGCACCGGCGTAGACCCCGCGTCGACCCCGGTTAGCGCTCGCGCCCGGGCCGACCGCGTTTGCGGATCTCCTCCAGCGTCCTGCGCAACAGCGGGAGTTGAGCGAGATCCTTGTCGCGACCCGCCGCCTCCTTGGAGCGGATCACGTCGCGGAGCGAAGCGACGATCACATCCAGGCCCTCGCCAAGGCGCTCGCGCGTCGCCTCCCGGCGCAGATCGCCGTAGCCGCGTGTCCCCGCCGGAGCGAAGCAGAGGTCCAGATCACCGGCCGTCGTGGAGAGGGTCCAGGTGTCCGCGCTCGCCAGCAGCTCCGCGTCGGCCGGGAATGGCACGCCCTCGGGATCGGCCGCGCTGCGCAGGCGAGCGCCGAGCTGGCGGAGGGCGGCCGCGAGCCGCTCGAGGTTCGCGCGGTCGGTCGCAGGCGCCACGTCGATGTCCTCCGTCACCACCGGTGCCCCTGCGAGGCGCGCCGCCGCCGCGCCGATCAGGACGTACCGGACGCCATGCTCCTCGAGCGCCCGGAGGATCTCGAGCGGATCAGGCGCGGCGGCCGGCACGATTCCCCAGCGAGCGGAACGCCCGCCCCGCCGCCAGACCGCGCCGCAGTCGCTCTGCTGGCGTCCGTCGCAACTCGCGGTCGATCAGCACGCCGTCGTGGTCGCTCGCATCTGCTCTCGCGAGCCGGAAGCTGAGCTCGAACCCGCACCCGCGCACGAGCTCGCGCAGACGCTCGAGGCTCGGAATCACCTCGTAGCGCTCGTAGCGGCCGATCAGCGACGCAGCCACCCCGCTCCGCCGCGCCAGCTCCACCTGGGAAATCCCGGCACGACGCCGCGCCTCCACGAGCAGATCCCCACTGACCATGCGCTCAGTCTAACGACAGATATGTGCTTGGCATCGACAAGCTGCCCGGAGAGCCGACGAGGGCACGACCACGGCCCTCCTGTACCGGTTCGGTGGACACGTCGCAGTGCCCCGGGTTCGGTGCCTCGTCCGCCACATCGAAAGCGGTCACCAACGTCCGCCTGCTGGTCGAGCAGCAGCTGCGGCTCGACCGCTGGGAACGCGAACGCGCCCTCGCGAAGAAGGCCCGTTCCCGCGCGCGCTACCGCGACCACCTTCCCGACGCGATCCTCCACGGCGACACCGACACGGCGATCGAGGTCGAGCTCACGCTCAAGAGCCGCAAGCGCGTCGAGCAGATCATCCTCGACCTCGGCATCGCCTCCGACCAGGTCTGGTACTTCGCACCGCCGCGCCTCCTCCCGCACCTACGCGAGCGCGCCGCCGAGCTGCCCCACGCGAACCTCACCATCCACCGCTACCCGCCGCTCGCGGCCGAGGTGGCTGCCGCCTCCCTCTACGCCGACGTGTCGCCGGCTTCGCGGATCGCGTCGAGCAACTGGCCGGTCGAGTAAACGGGGACGCCGGCCGCCTCCATGTCTTTGTCCTGCGACCAGATCGGGAGCCCCTCGAGATCGCGCCCACGCATTCTCCGCTCCGCCTCCTTGCGCCGAGGCTCGTACACCTCCGGCGGCTGCCATTCGACCGGCATCACGCTCAACGCGGCCAGCAGCAGCCCAACATCCAGGCCGCGTCGCTCCGCCAGGGCCGGCAGGTGCTCGGCGACGTTCGCGTCAGCGACGACGGCGGGCGGCAGCGAAATCGTCCAGGACCTCCTGCTCGCTCGCCCCACGGGCCTCGCGCTGCGCGGCGATCTGCTCCGTCAGACGCAGGAACACCTCGCGGCGGACGTCGTCCGGAAGCTCGGGCGCGTCCCATGGTAGGAAGAAGCCCGCCGGGCGCCCCTCGCGCGTTACGAGGATCACGTCTTCGGAGCGGAACATCTCGCTCGCCCGATCCCGGAAGTCCCGAACAGTCACGACACGCATGTGATCACCTCAGTGGTCACACGTTAGCACCAAATCCGTCCCGGAGGTGAACGCTTGCCCGTGCCCGAACGCCGACTCCTCACCGTCGCCGAGGTCGCCGAGGCCACCGGCCTCTCGCCCAACGCCGTCTACCGAGCCGTCGCCGACGGCGAGCTCCCCGCCTCGAAGCTGCGCGGACGCTTGGGCGTCCAGCTCGCCGACTTCGACGCATGGATCGACTCCAATCTCGTCGTCAGGCGCGGCAACCGCGAAGAGCCCTCGGCGCCGGCCCGCCAACCGAGAAGAAGCAGGCCTGATCCGCAAGGCGCGTGCGACCCGGGCGCGACCTCGACGCCGAAGCGTTTGCTTTCAAGCAAACAAACCCCGCCTGAGCTGGCTTTACGAGAGCCGACGCGGGGACTCGAACCCCGGACCCCATCATTACGAGTGATGTGCTCTACCAGCTGAGCTACGTCGGCGGGAACGATCAGTGTATCGAGCGCCGGCCCGCGGGCCCGGGCGCCGCCCGGGCCGGGCGCGCGTCTCCGGCGAGGGAGGGCCGGCCGCAGGCGGGGGCGACGAAGACGCCCCCCACGCGCCGCACCGGGCCGAAGCTCCGCATGTCGGTCGCGCTCGGGTAGGCGTCGGTCTGGTCGGCCGAGACGACGCGGTCGACGCCGCGGCGCGCCGCCAGGCCGCGGAGCTCGTCCATGCTCGGACGGGCCGCGGGATCGAGGAAGTCGAAGAGGAGCCTGGCGACCGTCGGGTCGCCGGCGAAGCTCGACGGCTGGTCGTTGTGGGCGAGCGTCCCGCCGACCAGGTCGAACCGGAAGCCGCTCTCCGCCTGCCACAGCAGCGACTCGCCCCAGCGGCCGAAGGGGAAGACGAGCAGCGTCTCGCCTGCGGGGAAGCAGCGCGCGGAGATCCCGTCGCTGAAGAACGCCACCCGCGCCGGGCGGTGGACGCCGTCGGCGCTCCAGACCGGCGGGAAGATCGCGGCGACGGCGAGCGCCGGGACGACGTACGGCCGGAGGAGCCCTCCCCGCGCCGACGCGATCCAGATCGCGACCATCGTGGCGACGGCGAGCGCCGCGTAGAGCGAGAACCGGGAGGGCAGCACGCTCTCGAGCCCGGTCACGCGCGACGGCAGCGACCACGGCAGCGAGACGACGCGGTGTCCCGCGACGTAGAGCGCGTTCCCGAGCGAGAGGAAGGTCGCGGTCGCGAACGCCGCGAGCAGGAAGGGAACGGCGGCCGGCCGCGGGCTCCGGAGCGCGAGCAGCGCGACGACGAGCAGCGCGGGCGGCCCGAGGTACGAGCCGCGCTCGGCGTCGTCGCCCGGGAAGCGCCCGGACACCGAGCGGAGGACGTCCCCGCCCGCGGCGGTGACCCGCGTCGGCAGCACGGTGTTCAGCAGGTCGGCGCTGAAGAGCGGGGCGAGGTGCTCGACCGCCCCCTGCCCGATCCCGGTCGCCGCGTAGTAGAGGAGCGGGGCGGTGAGGAGCGCGGCGAGCGCGTACGCGGCAGCGACCGGGGCGAGAGCGGACCGGAGCCAGGGCCGCGCGCCGCGGAGCAGGACGAGGGCGAGCACGAGCGCGAGGAGCAGCGCGATCGTCGCGGTCGTGGCGACCTCGGTCGAGATCGAGATCTGGCCGGCGACGATCAGGCCGAGCTGCCAGAGAAGCCGGCGCGAGGCGAGCTCGCCGCGCGCGTGCCGCAGGAGCACGAGGGCGCCCAGCGGAACGAGGAACACGCCGGTCAGGTTCAGGTGGCTCGCGAGCTCGTGTCCGAGCACGTAGCTCGAGAAGCCGTAGAGGTAGCCGCCGACGAGCGCCGCCCAGGGCGAGCCGGTCAGGTAGCGGAGGAAGAGGAACGCGGTCCACGCCGAGAGCGCGGGCAGGAGCACGGCGGCGAGGTTGTAGGACACGGCCGGGCCGAAGAGGAGCGTGACCGGCGAGAACGCGAGCGCGAGGCCGGGGACCGACGTCACCCACGCGAGGTTGATCCCGGTCGGGGCGTACACGACGTGCGAGAAGAAGGGGTTCGTCCGGGCGAGGATCGCGTGGGGCCACCACGCGAACGACCAGACGAAGATCTCGGCGTCGCTCTCTCCGCCGAGGCCGACGAGCTCGCGCCCCGGGTGCGGCAGCAGACGCCAGCCGAAGTAGCCGAACGAGATCGCCGCGTACGCGAGCAGCGCGGCGGAGCTCGTGGGAACGCGCCGGGGCAGATGCAACGCCCGGCCAAGGATGGCAAATCGCCCCCGCCCGGGACCGTCCGGTGCGTGCTGGATGATCGGGACGTGGCCCCTGCGCGCATGCCGGCCGGCCTGGGCGAGGAGATCGCGGCGGAGGCGCTCGAGCGCGCGCTGCAGGCGCTCTGCCGCGGCGGGAGCTGGCGCGGGGTCGCGCGCGGGCTCGCGTGGAGCGTCGTCACCGCCGGCGACCGGAGCGCCGCCTCGATCGAGGCGCTCGCCGACACAGCCGAGGCCCTGCTCGCCTCCCTGATCGACGACGCGCTCTGGTCGGTCGAGCAGGCGGCGGTCCGCGCGTGGCAGGAGCTCCTCGAAGCGCGGCCGGGCGACACGGAGGGCGCGCTCGCCGCGGCCCGGCTCGACGCCGCCGAGGAGAGCGCGCGCCTGCTCGAGGCCGCCTCCGGCCGCGTGGTCGAGGCGCTCCTCGCGCGCACTCGGCGCGCGGCGTAGAGACGCTCTGGTAGACACCGGCGGTGTCCCGGCGCGGGTGGCTGCTCTTCGGAGCGATGTGCGTGATCTGGGGTGTCCCGTACCTCCTGATCCGCGTCGCCGTGCGCGAGGTGACTCCGGCGACGCTCGTCTTCCTGCGCACGGGCGGGTCGGCGCTCCTCCTGCTGCCGCTCGCGGCGGCCAGGGGCGAGCTACGCCCGGCGCTCGCGCGCCGGCGCGCCCTGCTCGCGTTCGCCGCCGTCGAGATCGCGGTGCCCTGGCTTGCGCTCGCGAGCGCGGAGCGCCGCGTCTCGAGCTCGCTCGCGGCGCTCTTGATCGGCGCCGTGCCGTTCGTGAGCGCGGTCCTCGCCGCGTCGAGCGGCCACGAGCGGCTCGGGCCGCGCCGGGTGGGCGGCCTGGCCGTCGGGCTCGCGGGCGTGGCGGCGATCGTCGGGTTCGACCTCGGCCGCACGAGCGGGATCGGCCTCGCGGAGACGGCGGTCGTTGTCGCGGGCTACGCGACCGGGCCGTGGCTCCTCGCGCGCTACCTCCGCGACCTCCCGAGCCTCGGCGTGATCGCCGCGTCCGTCGCGCTCGGCGCCGCGGTCTACGCTCCCGTCGCGGCGCTGCAGCTCCCGGACGCGGTCCCGTCCGCAAGCGCGCTCGCGTCGATCGCCACGCTGACCGTCCTCTGCACGGCGGTCGCCTTCGTGCTCTTCTTCGAGCTGATCGCCGAGGCGGGCCCGGTGCGCGCGACCGTCATCACCTACGTGAACCCGGCGGTCGCGGCGCTGCTCGGCGTCGCCGTGCTCGACGAGGCGTTCACGCCCGGGATGGGAGCCGGCTTCGCGCTCGTGCTGGCCGGGTCGGTGCTCGCGACCGGCGCGGCGCGTCAGCCGGCGGTCGCCGAGCCCTGAGCGGCGCGGGCGCGCGCCTCCTCGAGCACGCGGTCGGCCTCGGAGCGGTTGCCGAAGCCGTACGTCGTCACCTTCCCCTCGTGCTCGAGGTCCTTGTAGACCTGGAAGAAGTGCTCGATCTCGTCGCGGAGCCCGGCGGGCACGTCGTGGATGTCGGCCAGACGGCCCCAGGAGGGGTCGGCGAGCGGCACGCAGATGAGCTTCTCGTCGGGCCCCTTCTCGTCGGCCATGTGGAAGACGCCGATCGGGCGCACGCGGATGCGGCAGCCCGGGAAGGTCGGGTCGCTCACGAGCACGAGCGCGTCGAGCGGGTCGCCGTCCTCGGCCAGCGTCCCCTCGACGAAGCCGTAGTCGGCCGGGTAGCTCATCGAGGTGAAGAGCCGCCGGTCGAGCACGATCCCGCCGAGCGCGGCGTCCCACTCGTACTTGTTGCGCGACCCGCCCGGGATCTCGACGAAGACGATCGTGCCGGCGGTCACAGCTTCGCCATCACGTGCTTGATCTGCGTGTAGTCCTCGAGCGAGTAGGCGGAGAGGTCCTTGCCGTAGCCGGACTGCTTGTAGCCGCCGTGCGGCATCTCGGAGACGAGCGGGATGTGGTCGTTGATCCAGACGGTCCCGAACTGGAGCCTGCGGGCGGCGTCGAGCGCCCGGGAGACGTCGCGCGTCCAGACCGAGGCGGCGAGCCCGTAGGGGACGTCGTTCGCCCACGCGATCGCCTCGGCGTCCGAGGCGAAGCGCTGCACGGTGACGACCGGGCCGAACACCTCGCGCTGGACGATCTCGTCCTGCTGGCCGACGTCCGTGACGACGGTCGGGGTGACGAAGAAGCCGCGCGAGCCGTTCGTGCCGCCGCCGGTGAGGACGGTCGCGCCGCGTGCGCGCTCGAGGAAGCCGAGCACCCGCTCCTGCTGGGCTGCGGAGATCACCGGCCCCATCTCGACGGCCTCGTCCTCGCCCGGGTCGCCCACCCGGAGCGACTCGACCGCCGGCACGAGCTCCTCGAGCAGGCGGTCGTACACCTTCGGGCCGGCGAGGACCCGGGACGCGGCGGTGCAGTCCTGGCCCGAGTTCCAGTAGCCGGCGACCTTGATCCCCTCGGCGGCCGCGGCCGGGTCGGCGTCGTCGAAGACGACCACCGGCGCCTTGCCGCCGAGCTCGAGGTGGACGCGCTTGAGCGTGTCGGCGGCGTTGCGGGCGACGATCTTCCCGGTCTCGACGTCGCCGGTGAGCGAGACGAGGCGCACGTCCGGGTGCGTGACGATCCGCTCCCCGACCGGGACGCCGTCGCCGGTGACGACGTTGAGCACCCCGGGCGGGAGGACGTCCTGCGCGAGCTCCGCGAGGCGAAGGAGCGAGAGCGGCGTCTGCTCCGAGGGCTTCAGCACCGAGACGTTGCCGGCCGCGAGCGCGGGCGCGAGCTTCCAGACCGCCATCATCAGCGGGTAGTTCCAGGGCGCGATCCCGCCGACCACGCCGAGCGGCTCGCGCCGGATCATCGACGTGTAGCCGCGCATGTACTCGCCGGCGCTCTTCCCCTCGAGCAGCCGCGCCGCGCCCGCGAAGAAGCGCAGGTTGTCGGAGCAGACGGGCATCTCGTCGCGCGCGTAGGAGAGCGGCTTGCCCACGTTCCGGGACTCGATCCGCGCCAGCTCCTCGGCGTTCGCGTCGACCAGGTCGGCGAGCTTCAGGAGGAGCTCCGCGCGCTCGCCGGGCGTCGAGTCGAGCCAGCCCGGGAGCGCCTGCTTCGCGGTCTCGACGGCGGCGTCGACGTCCTCGGCCGTGCAGGCGGGCACCTGCGCGATCGCCTCGCCCGTCGCGGGGTTGAGCACGTCCATCAGGGCGGTCATTCCGTGCGAAGGATCCCACTCTCGCGGGTCAGGCGCTGCGCCAGGGCGACCGGGACGATCGTCACGGCCAGAATGATGAAGACGACGACGTTCACCTGCGGCAGCTGCTGGCCGAGCCGGATCTGGCCGAAGATCCAGATCGGGAGGGTGTTCTGGGCGCCGGCGGTGAAGGTGGTGACGATCACCTCGTCGAAGGAGAGGGCGAAGGCCAGGAGGCCGCCCGAGATGAGCGCGGTCGAGATCGTCGGGAGCGTCACGAACCGGAAGGTCTGGAGGCCGTCGGCGCCGAGGTCCATCGACGCCTCCGCGAGCGACCCCGGCACGCGCCGCAGGCGTGCGAGCACGTTGTTGTAGACCACGACGACGCAGAAGGTCGCGTGGCCGATCACGATCGTCCAGAGGCCGAAGTCGAGCTTCCAGAAGGTGAAGTACGAGTTGAGCGCCATCCCCGTGATGATCCCGGGCAGCGCGATCGGCAGCACGAGCAGGAACGAGACCGACTCGCGCCCGAAGAAGCGGAAGCGGTGGACGCCGAACGACGCCGCCGTGCCGAGGACGAGCGCGAGCGCGGTCGCGAGCGCGGCCGCCTTCAGCGAGAGCCAGAGCGCCCGCTGCATGTCGCCGTCGTGGATCGCCGGCCCGAACCAGCGGGTCGTCAGGCCGGCGATCGGCCAGCTCTGCACGTTCGAGGAGTTGAACGCGTACAGGCAGATCACGCCGATCGGCACGTAGAGGAACGCGAGCACGAGCGCCGCCCAGACGGCGAGCGCGATCCGGGTGCCGCGCGACTCCACCTACAAGGCCTCGAACGCGCCGAGCCGGCGCGCGACCACGAGGTAGGCGCCCATCACGACCACCGGGACGACCGCGAACGCGGCGCCGAACGGGAGGTTGCTCGACTGGTTGACGGAGTCGTAGACCACGTTGCCGATGAACTGGCTCGACGCGCCGCCGATCAGCACCGGTGTGATGTAGTCGCCGAGGGTAAGCGAGAAGGTGAAGATCGAGCCGGCGACGACGCCCGGCAGCGCCAGCGGCAGGACGACCGTCCGCAGCGTGCGGAAGCCCTTCGCGCCGAGGTCGCGAGAGGCCTCGAGGTACGAGTGCGGGATCCGCTCGAGCGCCGCGTAGACGGGCAGGATCATGAACGGGAGCCAGATGTAGGAGAAGACGATCCACATCGCGGTGTTCGAGTAGGCGATCCCGGCCGACGGCAGGCCGAGGCCGTGGAGCGTCCAGTTGAGGAGGCCGTCGGAGTTGAGGATCAGCCGCCAGGAGTAGACGCGGGCGAGGTAGGACGCCCACAGCGGCAGCAGCACGAGCACGAACAGGACCGCGCGCGTGCGCGGCCGCGCGATCCTCGCCATGAAGTACGCGAACGGGAACGCGATCACGGCGTCCGTGACCGTCACGGCCGCGGCGATCCCGATCGTCCGCAGCGCGACCGTGCGGTACGTCGACTCGTGCCAGAGCGTGCTGAAGTTGCCGGTCGTCCACTCGTGGACGAGCCGGCCGGTGAAGGCGTCGACGCCCCAGAACGCCGAGACGAAGAGGACGACGAGCGCCGCGACGTAGAAGAAGCCGAACGCGCCGACCGGCGGGGCGAGGAGGCCGAGCCCGCGCAGCCACGGGCGGCGGAAGAGCGCGCCGCCGACCCGGCGGCGCGCCCTCCCGAGCGCACCTAGCCCTTGAGCCGCGTCCAGGCCTGCTGCCACTTCGTGTAGTCCATGCAGTCGTTCTTCCCGTTGCCGCAGTCGGCGATCGGGGTCTTCCAGAAGTAGATCTGCTTGAAGTACGCGAGCGGCGCGTCGGCGTGGTACTGCTTGCACGAGCCCTTCGAGAGCTTGTCCATCCACGCGCAGGCCTTGCTGTTCACGGGCGTCTCGCCGAAGTAGATCGCCTGCTGCGCCTGCACCTTCGGCGTCGAGATCCAGGCGAGCCACTTGTAGGCGCAGTCGAGGTTCTTCGTCTTCGCCGACACCATCCAGGTGTCGAGCCAGCCCGTCGCCCCCTCCTTCGGGATCAGGTCGGCGACCGGCGCCTTCGCCGCCTTGAGCGTGTTCGTCTGGTACGGCCAGGACGCGCCGATCCAGGCGTCGCCGTTCTTGAACAGGTCGATCTCGTCGGAGGCGAGCGCCCAGTACTTCTTGATCAGCGGCTTCTGCTGCTCGAGCAGGTCGATCGTGGCCGCGAACTGCTTCGCGTTCAGCTCGTACGGGTCCCTGATCCCGAGGCTCGGCTTCGTCTTCATCAGGTAGAGCGCGGCGTCGGCGATCTGGATCGGGTTGTCCGGGACCGTCACCTTGCCCTTGTACTTCGGGTCGTAGATCGCGCCCCACGACCTCGGCGCCGGCTTCACCTTCTGGGTGTTGTACAGGAGCGTGTTCGGGCCCCACTGGAGCGAGATTCCGTAGTGCTTGCCGTCGACGGTGTTGTTCGGCGGCGAGCGGAACGCGCCGTTGAAGTTCTTGAAGTCCGGGATCCTCGCCGGGTCGACCGGCTGGACGTCCTTGCCGTAGATCAGGCGCAGGCTGGCGTCGCCCGAGGCGGAGACAAGGTCGTACTGGCCGCCCCCGCCCGACCGCATCAGCGTCACCATCTCGTCCGAGGACCCCGCGTACTTCGCGTGCACGGTGCAGCCCGACTGCTTCTCGAACGGCTTCACCCACTGCGCCTGCGTGTAGCCCTCCCACGCGATCATGTTCAGCGTCCCGGCGCCCGCGCGCGTGACGCCGGCCGCGGGAAACGCGAGCCCGACCGCCGCCGCGGCGAGCACGAGCCACGTCGTCCTCATCTGCCCTCCCCTGGTAGCTGGAATGCGTCCTCCGGACGCCACGAGACCCCGACGCGCTCGCCCCGCGCGAGCGCGCGGCCGTTCGACTGCTGCACCACCGTCAGGCGCTCCCCGCGGTCGGTCCGCAGGAGGTAGCGCGTGAACGCGCCGACGAAGACGGCGTCGTCCACCGTCGCCTGCTCGCCCCCGCCGCCGAGCACGATCCGCTCCGGGCGCACGCACACGCGCCGGCCCTCGCGCTCGACGATGTTCGAGGTGCCGACGAAGCCGGCCACGAACTCGGTCGCCGGCCGGTCGTAGACCTCCGCCGGCGCGCCGACCTGCTCGACGCGGCCGTGGTTGAACACGGCGATCCGGTCGCTCATCGTGAGCGCCTCCTCCTGGTCGTGCGTGACGTAGAGGAACGTCATCCCGAGCTCGCGCTGGAGCGACTTCAGGAACACCTGCATCTCCTGGCGCAGCTTGAGGTCGAGCGCGCCGAGCGGCTCGTCGAGGAGCAGGACGCGCGGCGAGTTCACGATCGCCCGCGCGAGCGCCACCCGCTGCCGCTGGCCGCCCGAGAGCTGCACGGGCTTGCGGCCGCCGAGGCCCTCGAGGCGTACCGTGTGCAGCACCTCCTCGACGGCCCGGGCGCGCTGGGCGCGGCCGACGCCCCTCACCCGCAGCCCGTAGGCGACGTTCTCGGCGACCGTCATGTGCGGGAAGAGCGCGTAGTCCTGGAACACGGTGTTGACGTCGCGCGCGTACGGCGGCGTCCGGGTGATGTCGGCGCCCGCGAGCCGGATCAGGCCGGCGTCGGGCTGCTCGAAGCCGCCGACGAGGCGCAGCGTCGTCGTCTTCCCGGAGCCCGACGGGCCGAGCAGCGTGAAGAACTCGCCCCGGCCGACCGCGAGCGAGACGTCGTCGACCGCGACCACGTCCCCGTAGGCCTTCCGCGCCCCCACGAGCTCGACGTCGGCGGCGAGGCCCCGTCCCGCGAGCACGTCCGTCCCGGCCGCGTGCTCCTGAGCGCGCATGGAGGCCCATCATAGGCCGGGCCGGGAAACGCAGGAAGCGGCAGATCCGTTGCAGGACCGTGCTGCGACGCGTCCAGGAGCCGGGCGGCGGGGAGCCGGCCGCCCGCCGGGCCCTCGTCGCGACCTCCGTCGCCGTGGGCGTCGTCGCGCTCGCGCTCGCGCTGTGGAAGCTGAAGCTCGTCGTCGCGCTCGTGTTCGTCGGCACGACCTTCGCCGCGGCGATGCGGCCGGGGGTGGAGGCCCTCGCCCGCAGGCGCGTGCCCCGCTCCGTCGGGGTGCTCCTGCACTACGCCGTCCTCGCGGGCCTCGTCGCGCTCTTCCTCTCCTTCGTCGTCCCGCGGCTCGTGACGGAGGTCCAGGCCGCGATCGACGCCGCGCACTCGCACCCGGGTGTGCACGGCGTCAAGGGCCGGCTGCTCGACGCGCTCCAGCGGCGGCTGAACGAGCTCCCTCACGCGGAGGGGCTCTGGCGCGCCGCGCTGACCGCGGGCGAGGAGGCGGTCAAGGTGCTCGTGGGCGTCCTGTTCACGCTCGCGACGGCCGCGTACTGGGTCTTCGAGCGCGACCGCTTCGTCGACTTCGTGACGAGCTTCGTCCCGCGGCCGAAGCGCAAGAAGGTGCGGGACACCTGGGAGCTCGTCGACCTCAAGCTCGGCGCCTTCGTACGCGGCCAGCTGCTCCTCGTCACGCTCGTCGCGACCGTCGTCTCGACCGCGTTCTTCCTCGTCGGCGAGCCCTACTGGCTGCTGCTCGGGATCGCCGTCGCCCTGCTCGAGATCCTCCCCGTCGTCGGCCCCCTGGCGGCGCTCGTGCTCGCGGTCGGCGCCGGCATGACCGAGTCGTGGCGCACGGCCGCGCTCGCGGGCGGCGCCCTCCTCCTGATCCGGGTGGTCCAGGACTACGTCGTCAACCCGCGCGTCCTCGGCGGCGTGGTCGGGCTCTCGCCCCTGCTCGTGCTCGTCGCCGTCTCGGCGGTGGGGGTCGTGCTCGGCCCCTTCTACGTGCTGGTGGCCGTGCCGCTCTCGTCCCTCCTCGTCACGGTGATGCAGGTGGTGGTGATGGGCGTCGAGCCGGCCGAGGAGGAGGTGCCGACGGTGCTCCTGCCGGCCAAGGAGACCGAGACCTGACGAGGCGGAGCGACGAGACCTGGATCCCGAGCGCGAGCGCGAGCGCGAGCGCGTAGGCGCCGGCGAGCGGAAGCCGCGTGAGGACGAGCGCGAGCGTGCACGCGAAGCCCATCAGGGCGAAGAGGCCGGCGAGCAGGCCGCGGAAGACCGCGACCGCGGCGCCCGGCCCGCCCGCGCGGTGCGCGAAGACGGCGAGGAGGGTCGAGAGGAGCGGGTACGTGGTCGCGACCCCGCTCGGGCCGGGCCCGAGCGTGGGCGCGAGCGTCGTGACGAGGAGGACGAGCGCGGTCGCGAGCGCCATCCGCAGCGGCAGGTCGCCGCGCACGCCCGCCGCGGCCGGCGGAACCCGCTCGGCGGGGAGCGCGCGCAGGCCGAGCGCGAGCGCCGCGAGCGAGGCGGCGGCGACGAGCCAGAGCGGGTGGCGCTCGGCGGCCAGGGCGGCGCCGGCCGCGGCGAAGGCGGCGGTGCCCGCGGCGACCGCGGGCGCGGAGCCCAGCCCGCGCCGGCAGGCGGCCGCGTAGCCGAGCGCGAACGCGGTCTGCGCCCCGACCCCCGCCGCGAGCCCGGTCGCGGCCCGCGCGGCGAAGCCCGCCCCGTGGGCGAGCGTCAGGAAGAGGACGACCGGCCCGGCCGTGACCGGGAGCCCGATCAGCCAGCCGCCGACGGCCGGCCCGAAGCGCCGCGCGGCGAGCGTGGCGGCGGCGACCACGGCGGGCGTGATCGTGAGCTCGAGCGCGAGGATCCCCACGCCCGAAGCGTGCCAGCGGTCAGGCGGCGGCGCGAACCGAGCGGCGGGCGCGGTGGAGGAGGGTCTCGACCGCGGCGAGCGAGAGCCCGAGCTCCGAGGCGATCTCGGCGTAGCCGAGCCCCTGCCACTCGCGCAGGAGCAGGGCCCGGCGCTGCCGCGCCGGCAGCCCCTGCACCGCCTCCGCGAGGTCGACGATCCGGTCGCTCTCGCGCTCCGGGGCCGCGAGCGTGTCGTCGATCGCCACCGGCGTCTCGACCCGCCGGCGCCGGAACGCCGACCTCCGCCGGGTCAGGCACACGTTCTCGGCGATCTTGAACAGCCACGCCTCCTCGCAGACCGGGAGGACGCCGCGCTCGAGCCCGCGGAACGCGTTCAGGAAGGTCGACTGCAGCGCGTCCTCGGCGTCCTGGCGGTCGCCGAGCCGGGCCAGGCAGAACCCGTAGATCCGCCGCCCGTAGCGGTGGAAGAGCTCCTCCGTCCGGGCTCCCGGCGCCGTGCCCGCCATCGCCCGCTTCTTCCCGGCCGGGCGCCCGGTCGCCTCGCCCGCGCGGCCAATCCTTACGAGACCTTTGCCGACTCCTTACGTCGTGTTCGCTCCGCGGGCGAAGCCCAGCCGGACCTCGTGGGCTCCCGCCGGGAGGCGCAGGGTGAAGCCCCCGCCGGGGTTCGCGACCGGATCGGCCGCGAGGGCGGCGCCGTCCAGCTCGACCGCGGAGGGCCGCCGGGAGACGACCGCCCACGCCGTCGCGGGCGCCGAGTACGAGAGCTCGAGCGAGGCCGCCGTCGCGCGCTCCGAGCGCAGCTCCCCTGCGAGGCGCAGGAGGGCGGGGCGCTCGTCCTGCCCCGCCGACCACGCGAGCGCGTGCCGGCCGGCCGGGATCAGCGCCCGCCCGCCCGCCGCAGGCCACGGGGCGCCGTCGACCGCGAGCCGCCCCAGCGAGGGAGAGGGCGAGCTCACGGCCACGCTCCAGGGCGCGGAGACGACGCCGTCGCGCGTCGACGCGGCGGCGCCCGCCGCCGCGGCGAGCCGGTCGAGGTCGCCGGGGAGGACCGTCGCCGCGGAGTACACGGCCAGGCGGCCGGTGCTCCGCGCCGCCGCGGCGACGGACAGGTCGAGCTCGGCGCCGGTCATGGTCGCGGTCGGGTAGGCGTACTCGCGCGGGACGACGTTCAGGTCGAAGAGCAGGCGGCCGCTCGGCATCAGCGCCGCCGTCCGCCGCGAGAGCTCGTCGTAGCGGGCCGGCCCGCGCGTCCACGCGGTGTAGGGGTCCTCCACCTGGAGGCTCGCCCCGGCCGCGCGCGCGACCTCCGCCAGCCGCCCGACGTCGCTCCCGACCCGGCGGCCGAGCGCCGGGTCGAGCCGGTCGTCGATCACGGTCAGCTCGAGGTCGAGCGCGGGGTCGAGCGACCGGATTCGCCCGAGGAGCTCGCGGGCGAGCCGGGCGACGAGGCCCTCCCGGAAGTCGAGCCACGCCTCCGGCTCGGCGGCCGGGTCGCGGCCGAACTCGGCGAGCGCCGCCGCGGACCACGGGACGGCGGGCGAGGGGTAGTAGAGCTCGGCGACGTCGACGCCGTCGAAGTCGTGGCGGGCGAGCAGGTCGCGCCAGACGCCCCAGGCGAGCTCGAAGCAGGGCGGATCCTCGAGGGCGAGGAGCCGCCGCCAGTCGTCCACCGCCTCCCCGCCGGCGCTCGTCCGCTCGCGGCACTCGGGGTGCTGCGTCCAGGAGGCGAGCGAGACGAACGGCGGCTCGAGCCACGCGTAGACGAGGACGCCGCGGGCGTGCAGCGCGTCGATCAGGCGGTCGTAGGGGTAGTTGGCCGCCGGGTCGAGGAAGTCGGAGTTCCACCCGGCGAGGAGCACCGCCCGCACGCCGCGGAGGCGGGAGGCGAGCTCCTCGACGCCGAGCGAGGTCGTGCCCGGGTCGAGGTACACCTCGACCGCCTCCCGCCGCGGCCCCGGCGGCGCCCCCGTGGCGGCCGCGGCCTCGCGGCCGAGCAGCGGCAGCGCCTCCCAGCCTCCGAGACCGCCCGCGAACGGGTCGAGGCCGGCCGCGAGCACGCGCCCCTGCCCGAGCCGGGCGCTCGCGAGCACGACCGAGGGGCCGTTCCGGGCGAGCGGCTCGAAGCCGCGGAGCGCCGGCGAGGCGCGGAGCGGCGTGACGGCGCGGGCGGCCGGCCAGCGCACGAGGCCGGCGACCCCGCGCTCGCGCACCGCCCGCACGGAGCGCGACGGCCCGAGCCGGAAGCCGAGCGCGCGCAGGAGCTCCGGGTCGGCGGTGACGAGGCGGCCGCCGGCGGCGACGGCCGCGCGCACCCGCTCGCGGGCGGCGGCGTCGAGCGCCGCCCCGGCCGGGACGACGAGCGCTCCGCGCGCGAGCCCGTCGGCGAGCGGGCCCGCCCGCGCCGAGGCGCCGCCCGCGCGCAGGAGCGAGACCCAGCCCGCCGCGCCCGGCGCGGCGACGACCACCGCCGGCAGGCTCCCGGCCGGCGGCCCGGGCCCCCGCCCGGCGCCGGCGCCGGACACGACCAGGCCGACGGCGAGGAGGGTCGAAGCCAGCACGGTCGGCGGTCGGCGGCGCACGGACGTCCTCGCCCCACACCCTCCGCCGGCGGCCGCCCGCCGGCATCCGGGCGGGCGCCGAGGCGCCTTCGGCCGAGTACGGATCCGGCCGCCTCCTCCGTAATTCGCCGAACCGGCGTCTACGCCGACCCCCGATGCGGCCGGCGCCCGGCCGGCGCCAGATGTGGGTATGCGGCTCCCCGGCATCCTCGCGGCCTCGCTCGGGGCGCTCGCGCTCGCGGCCGCCGCTCCTCCCGCGGGCGCCGCCGGCCGCGTCCGCGCGGTCACCGTCGACCCGTCCGACTACCTCGCGAGCGTTCCGGACGCGAGCGCGTTCGCCCGCACGCTCGTCGCGCGGCTCGCGTCCAGCGGGGTCGACCGGATCTACCTGAACGCCTACAACGTCGAGTACGGCGCCTACTACCGCACCTCGTACCGCTTCAGCGAGGAGAGCGCCTACGGGCGGCAGGACCTGCTCGGCAAGCTCCTCGCCGCGGCGCACGCGCGCGGGATCGAGGTCTACGCGGCCCTCTACGACCACCAGCACCGGGGCGCCTGGGAGGCCCGGCCCGGCTGGCGGGAGCAGACCCGGACGGGGGGCGACTACAACCCGCCCGTCACCGACATCCAGTACTACCTCTCGCCGGGCAACCCGGCGGCGGTCGCCTGGTGGCACGGCTTCCTCCGCGACCTGCTGCGCCGCTACCCCGACCTCGACGGCGTCGAGCTGCGCGAGCCGATCGTCAACTGGTGGGGCACGACCGCCGACTACAACCCGGCCGCGACGCGCGCCTTCGAGCGGGCGCACCCGGGCGCGCCGCTCGGCGGCGCGACCTGGCGGCGCTTCCGCGCCGAGACGCTGACGCGCTTCCTGCACGGCGAGGTCGCGCTCGTCCACCGGGAGGGGCGCAGGGCCGAGGTGACGACGGTCGCCGACACCTACGGCGACGGCCGGCTCATGTCGGCCGCCTCGGCGGCGTGGGAGGTCGGGTTCGACCTCGACGGGCTGCTCGCCGGCCCGCAGCGCCCCGACGCGGTCAAGGTCGAGCTGATCTGGCAGCAGTGGGCGGCCCTGTACGGGCGCGTCGCCTTCACGCCCGAGTGGACGCGCGCGGCCGCGAAGGCGTTCCTCGCCCAGGTGCGGGGGCGGGCCCCGGTGATCGTGCACGTCGAGCTGACGGAGTTCGGCCGCGTCCCGCTCTCGGTCGGCGAGTTCGCCCGCACCCTCGGGGCGGCCGACCTGCCGGGGGCGGCGGGCGTCGACTTCTACAGCGCCGCGCTCGCCGACGCGAAGCGGGCCTGGCCGGCCGTGCGCGCGGCCTACGGCGGGAACGCCGCCCGGAAGACGCAGCCCTGGATCGAGCGCGACCGCCGGGCGCTCGTCCTCTACGACGCCGGGCCGGGCGCCGCGCCGGCCGAGACCGCGCCCGCGGCGATCGCCCGCACGGAGCTCCTCAACCTGCTCGGGCACTTCGACGTCAAGTGGGAGACGGCCCCCGTCGAGCGCTACCGCCGCGGCGGGCTCGCCGGCTACGACGCCGTCTTCTACCTCGGCTCGGTCTACGGCAACGCGCCGCAGGCGTTCCTCTCCGACGTCTCCGTCTTCGGCGGGACGGTCGTGTGGGTGGGCGAGAACCTCTTCCAGCTCGCGGCGAGCGGCGTCGAGCTGCCGCTGGCCCAGCCGACGCAGCGCTTCGAGACCCGCTACGACCGCGTCCGTCTCGCGGGCGCGACCCTCCCGGCCCGGGGCGAGGCGATCCCGACCGCCGCACGCCGCGGCGCGCGCGTGCTCGCCACGCTGGCCGGCCCGGGCGGCCGCACGAGCGCCTACGTCGTCCGCCGGGCGCGCTTCTACTACGTCGCCGGCTCGCCCTTCTCGTTCCTCGCCGACGGCGGCGTCCTCAACGGCCGCTACCTCGCCTTCGCCGGCCTGCTCGGGGACATGCTCGGCGTGCCCGAGCGGCGGGCGCCGCTCCGGGCGCTCCTGCGCGTCGAGGACGTGAACCCGCTCACCCCGCCGGCCGCCGTCCGCGCCGCCACCGGCGCGCTCGCGGCGGCGCGCGCGCCGTTCTCGATCTCGGTGACGCCGTTCTACGTCGACCCGCGCCGCAGGCTGCGCGTGTCGCTCTCGCAGCGGCCCGCGCTCGTGGACGCGCTCCGCGACGCCGTCGCGCACGGCGGGTCGATCGTCCTGCACGGCGGCACGCACCAGCTCCGGGGTCGCACCGGCGTCGACGCCGAGTTCTGGGACCTCGCGAACGGCGGCGGCGTGCGGCGGGACGGCGAGGCGTTCGTCCGGCCCCGGGTCGAGCGCGCGCTCGCGGAGCTCTGGGCGAACGACCTGCACCCGCTCGCGTGGGAGACGCCGCACTACCTCGCGACCGCCTTCGACTACGGCCTCTTCGACGACTACTTCTCGACCTCGTTCGAGCGCCGCGTCTACGGCACCTGGCTGGGCTCCGCCTACCAGCAGCCGCTCCCGTTCCCCGTCGCGAGCGACGTGTACGGCGCGCACATCCTGCCCGAGAACCTCGGCTACGTGGCCGCGGGCGAGCGGGACGCTGACGCGCTCGTCGCGAACGCCCGCGCGCTGCGGGTCGTGCCGGGCGCGGTGGCCGGCGGCTTCGTCCACGTCGGCACGAGCCCGGAGACGGTCGCGCGGCTCGTGCGGCGGCTGCGGGCGCTCGGCTACCGCTTCGCCGACCTCGCCGCCTTCGCGAACGCCGTCGAGGGCCCGCGCCGCGCCGAGCTCACGGGCGGCGGCACGGCCTCGCTGCCGGTGCCGAGCGGCTGGTACCTGCAGGAGCGGGTGCTCGACCGGGCCGGCCGGGTCGTGCGCGCGAGCGTCACGCGCTACCCGAGCTACGCGCGCGTCTCCCGCTCGGGCGCCGCCGCACCTCGCGGCGGGATCGTCTCGGTCCGGGTGCTCACCCCGGCCGAGGGGAAGGCGCTCGCGGCGAGCCCGGCGAGCGCCGTCGTCCCGCAGGGCGAGCCCGGGCGCTCGCTCGGATCGCTGGTCGTCCACGTCCTGCTCGGCGCCGCGATCGGGGGGCTCGGGCTGCTCGCGCTCGCCTACGTCCTCCTGCTGCGGCGGTGGAGATCGCCGTGACCGAGCTCCTCTTCCTCGTCTCGCTCGTCCTGATCTGGGTCTCGGTCCTGCACGCGCTCTCGCTCGCGCTCGCCGGCGCGGTGCTCTCCCGCGGGCCGCGCGCGCGGCCCCGCTGGCCCTCCGCGCCGGAGGGCGAGTGGCCCAGCGTGACGCTGCTCGTCCCGGCGCACGACGAGGCGCTCGTGATCGAGCGCTCGCTCGAGCGCTACCTCGCGCTCGACTACCCGCGCGACCGGCTGCGGGTGGTCGTCGTCGACGACGGGTCGACGGACGGCACGGGCGAGCTCTGCGACCGGGTGGCGGCGCGCGACGCCCGGCTCACCGTCGTCCACGTCCCGCCGGGCGAGGGCGGGCGCGGGAAGCCGGCGGCGCTGAACCGCGCCCTCCCCCTCTGCGGCAGCGAGCTCGTGGCCGTGTACGACGCCGACAACCGGCCGCGCGCCGACGCGCTGCGCTGGCTCGTCGCCGACTGGCTCGCGGGCGGCCACGCCGCCGCGATCGGCCGCATCGTGAAGGTGAACCGGCGGCGGCGCCTGCTCTGCCGGCTCTCGTCGCTCGACTTCGCCGCCTTCGAGTGGTCGTACCAGGCGGGACGGGCGCGGCTCTACGACGTCGTCCTGCTCCCCGGCACGAACTACGTGATCGACGCCGCCGTGCTGCGGGCGCTCGGCGGCTGGGACCCCGCGGCGCTGACCGAGGACCTCGAGCTCTCGGTGCGCCTCTACTGCGCGGGCCACCGGGTCTCGTTCGTCCCGGAGGCCGTCTCGGAGGAGCAGGACCCGGAGCAGCTCCGCGTCTGGGTCAGGCAGCGCACGCGCTGGCTCCTCGGCGCCTACTACGTCCTCTTCGCGCGCACGGGGACGATCCTGCGGTCGCGGCGGCTGCGCGCCTACGTCGTCTTCTGGGAGCTCTTCCACCTCTACGGCACCTTCCTGCTCGCGCTCGCCGTGTCGCAGACGCTCTTCTGGGCGGGCGTGGCGGGGCTCTGGCGGCTGGACACGGCCGGACCTCTGCCCGCGCTCTGGCTCGCGGCGCTCGCGGTCTACGTCGCCACGCTGCAGGTCGTCGAGGCGCTCGAGCTCGAGGACAGCTGGCGCACCCCGCTCCTCGCCGTGCTCATGTACCTCGTCTACAGCCCGCTCTGGCTGTTCGTCTTCGCCCGCGGGCTCTGGCTCTACCTCTTCCGCAGGCGCCGGGTGACGTGGGCGAAGACGCCGAGGACGAGCCCGTGAGGCCGGGCGGCGGCACCGGGCTCCGCCTGCTCGCCCTGCTCGGCACCCGCCCCGAGGCGGTGAAGCTCGTCCCGATCGTGCGCGCCGCCGGGCGGCACGGCGACGTGAGCGTGCGCCTCGTCGCCACCGGCCAGCACCCGGCGCCGATGCTCGAGGTGCTCGACCGGTTCGGCCTCGCCCTCGACGGGGCGGCGGCGCCCTTCGGGACCGGCCGCTCCCTCTCCGAGCTCGCGGCGGGGTCGCTCCTCGGGCTCGCGGGCGTGCTCGAGTCGGCTCGGCCGGACGTCGTCCTCGTGCAGGGCGACACGACCTCGGCGTTCGCCGGCGCCCTCGCCGCCTTCCACGCCGGCGTGCCGGTGGCCCACGTCGAGGCCGGCCTGCGCACGCACGACCCGGCCCGGCCCTTCCCTGAGGAGATGAACCGCCGCCTGATCGACGCCCTCGCGACCCACCTCTTCCCGCCCACCGCGCTCGCGGCCGCGAACCTCGCCGCGGAGGGGCTCGCGGGGCCCGAGACGTTCGTGACCGGCAACACGATCGTGGACGCGCTCAGGGCCATCCTCGCCGCGGGCGGCGCCCGCGCCGGCGGACCCGCCGGGGCGGCGCTGGACGACCCGCGCTGGGCGCGGCGCGTGCTCGTCACGGCGCACCGGCGCGAGAGCTGGGGAGCGCCGATGGACGCGCTCGCCGCCGGGATCGCCGACGCCGCCCGCGGCGCGCCGGACGCGCTCTTCCTCGTCCCGCTCCACCCGAATCCGCTCGTCCGCCGCTCCTTCGCGCTCCCGGACGCTCCGCCCAACCTGGTCGTCGTCGACCCGCTCCCGTACGCGTCGTTCGTCGCGGCCCTCGCCCGCTCCGACCTCGCCCTCACCGACTCGGGCGGCGTGCTCGAGGAGGCGACCGCGCTCGGCAAGCCGGTGCTCGTCCTGCGCGAGCGGACCGAGCGGCCGGAGGCGCTCGAGGCGGGCCTGGCCAGGCTCGTCGGCGTCACGCGCGCCGGGGTCGCCGGCGCGGCGGCCGCGGCGCTCGCGTCGCTGCGCTCCGGCGTGCCCGCGCGTCCCTCGGACGTCTTCGGCGACGGGCGCGCCGGGGAGCGGACGGTGGCGTGGCTCCGCTGGCGCTACGGGCTGGCGGCGGGCCCGCCCGAGTGCTTCACGCCGTCCGCCGCGGCGCGGGACGTGGCAGCGGCGTGACCCGCACGTCCGCGAAGCGGGCGACCGCGTCCTCCTCGTAGAGCCCGACGGCGCCGCCCGGGAGCGGGGCCGAGTCGCGGTACCGCACGACCGGGACGCCGTCGACCGCCACCGCGACGACCGGGCCGGCGGCGGCGATCCTCACGCGTGCGCGGGCGCCGACCGGGAGCCGGGGCGAGCCGCCGGTGGCGAGGAAGACCTGGGCGTCGGAGCCCTGCTTCTTCCCGAGCTCCCAGCCGTTCGGCTTGAGGAGGAAGTAGTAGTAATCGTGCGGGCCCCGGTAGCGGAACACGACCCAGGCGGTCTCCCAGGGGTTGGGCGACGCCGCCCGGAGCTGCGCGACGGCGCCGAGCTCGAGGCGCAGGACGAAGTCGGCGAACGAGCGCCGCGAGGTGACGAGGCTCGAGTGCGTCTCGGCGGCGGTCAGCGGCCGTGCGCTCCGGAGCAGGGCCGCGCCGCCGGCGACCCGGGTCTCGCCCCAGACCTGCGTCCAGCGCGCGGGGTCGAGCCGCCCGCCGGCGAACCCGTCCCGGAGCAGCGCCGCGGAGGCGGTCGCGCGCGGCGCGCCGGCGCGGCCCGGGGCGGCGCCGGCGGTCGCGGCGCCGAGGCAGGCGAGCGCGAGCGCGGCGGCGAGCGCCGCGTGGCCGGCGCGGGCGGAGCGGCGGGCGCGGTCCCGCGCGGCGGACGTTCGATCGCTCACGGTACGCATATCGGCGGGAGGCGCCCCGGGCGCGAGCGCCGATGCTACCCGGCCGGGGGCTCTCGCCCCGCGGAGGGCGCCCCGCCCGGCGCCCGCAGCGGGTGGGGCGCGCCCGCCGCGCCCGCGTCCGCGTACCCCTCGGCCGCGAGCAGCTCGAGCACGCGGCGCCTCGCGGGGCCGGACAGCCTCGCCGCGTACCCGGCGAGGAGCGCGGCGAGCGCCCGGCGCTCCTCGGGCGTCAGCTCGCCCGCCTCGTCGGCGCCGCCGAGCGCGAGCGCGAGCGCGAGCGAGCGCAGGCGCCGTCTGCGCTCGCGCTCGCGCCACCGGGCGAGCCGCGCGCGCGCGGCGGCGAGCGCGAGCACGAGGCAGGTCGCGGCGACGGCCGCGCCGGCGGCGGTCGCAAGCCAGAGGGAGGCGTCCACGGAGCGCTCGCGCGCGGTATCGGCAGCCGCGCGCCGGCGCGCGACCGCAATTTCCCGCAGCGCGGGTCGCGGGCGCCGCGGATGCAGGGGCGGTCGCGCGTCCCGATGCTGGGCGGGAGGAGGAACGTGGAGCGTTCGACGGAGGCAGGAGAGGCGATCGCGATCGCGCCGCGGCGACCGGTGATCCTGGTCGCCGACGCCGATCCCGACGTGCTCGACCTGGTCGGGTTCCGCTTCGAGCGGGCCGGCTTCCGCGTGCTCCAGGCCGCCGACGGCCTGCGCGCGCTCGCGGTCGCCCGCGAGCACCGCCCCGACTGCGCCGTGCTCGACGTCCTCCTGCCGGGGCTCGACGGCCTCGAGGTGCTGCGGCGGCTGCGCGCCGACCCCGCGACGACGGGCCTGCCGGTCGTCCTCCTCTCGGCCCTGACGCGGGAGGCGGACGTCGTCCAGGGGCTCGAGCAGGGCGCCGACGACTACGTCCGCAAGCCCTTCGGCGTCCTCGAGCTCCTGGCGCGCGTGAACCGGCTCGTCGGCCGGCGCGAGCTCGGGCTCGCCGACCCCGAGCGGGCGTGGAGCCCGGCCGCGGCGCGGCGCGCGGCCCGCGGCGGCTGGGCGACGGGCCTCGGCACGTCGTGGACGGCTAGGTAGGTCATCCGGGCCGTCTGGTCGCCGGCGTCGAGTCGGGTTGTTCGTGTCGGGAGGCGGCGAGACGCCGTGGCGTGTCGAAGCCGCGGGGCGGCCGCGCTACGCCCGCAGCTCGCGGGCGAGGCGGACGAAGAGCGCCTCGAGCGCGAGCCCCGGCGCGAGGTTCAGCTCCTCGAGCCGCCGCCAGGTGTCGCGGACGGCCTCGGCGGCACGCTCGGCCCCGACGAGGCGCTCGCGGCTCGCGTCCGCGCGCAGCTCGTCGAGCCGGTCGACGTGGACGGCGGCGGCCTCGGCGCCGACGGCGACGACGACGAGGTCGCGGTACCAGGCGGCGAGCTCCTCGAGCTGCGCGAGCAGCTCCTCGCGCTCGGCTCCGCGCTGGGCGCGGCGGACGCGCTGCTCGGCCTCGCGGGCGGGCAGGTCGAGGCCGGAGATCCGCACCTCCTCGCGCTCGCGCGCCTCCTCCCCGCGGGCCCGCGCCGCCGCCGCGAGCTCGGCCGCCGCCGCGCCGGGGTCGAAGGAGGGGTCGTCGTAGACCGAGCGCGCGACCGCGAGCAGCGCCGCGCGGCGGGCCGCCTCGGCCGGGTCGAGCAGGCGCTCGACGCGGTCGAGCCGCCCCGCGGCGACGCGCACGATCGCCGTCCGCCGCTCCGGCGGGAGCTCCGGCGCCCGCGCGTCGACGAGCGCGCGCACCGCCCGCTCGGAGAGCCGCCGGAACGGCACGAGCTGGCAGCGCGACCGGATCGTCTCGGGAATCGGGCCGAGGTCGTCGGCCACGAGCACGATCACGGCGTAGGCCGGCGGCTCCTCGAGGTCCTTGAGGAGCGCGTCGGCGGCGTCCTCGTTCAGCAGGTGCGCGTCGAGGACGAGGTAGACCCGCCGGGCCGCCTCGAAAGGGCGCATGTGCAGGTCGCGGCGGAGCTCGCGGATCGCGTCGATGCGGATCATCTCGCCGAGCGCCTCGAGCTCGTAGAGGTCGGGGTGCACCTCCCGCGCCGTCCCGAGGAGCTCGCGTGCGAACGCGCGCGCGAAGCCGCGCTTGCCGACGCCGTGGGGGCCGTGGAAGAGGTAGGCGTGCGCGGGCCCTTCCGCGAGCGCGGCCGCCAGGAGCCGCTTCGCCTCGGCCTGCTCGCTAAAGCGCTCGAACGTGGTCGCGGACACGGGCCGCGATCTCCTCGGACGGGAGCGAGCCGTCGAGCAGGACGACGCGCTCGGGGAACAGCTCGGCAAGCCGGCGGTAGCCGTCGGCGACCGTGCGGCGGAACTCCTCGTCCTCGCGCTCGATCCGGTCGGGGCGCGCGGAGCGGCGGGCGTGCGCCGTGCCCGTGTCGACGTCGAGGACGAACGTGCGGTCGGGCAGGAGCCCCTCGGTGACCGCGAGGTTGAGCTCGAGCACGCGCTCGGCCCCGAGCCCGCGCGCGATCCCCTGGTAGACGACGGAGGAGTCGACGTAGCGGTCGCACACGACCGCGGCGTCCCGCTCGAGCGCCGGCCGGATCACGACCGCGACGTGCTCGGCGCGCGCCGCGGCGAAGAGCGCCGCCTCGGCCCACGCGCTCATCTCGGGCCCGTTCAGGACGAGCGCCCGGATCGACTCGCCCACCGGCGTGCCGCCGGGCTCGCGCGTCGCCACCACCTCCCGGCCCTCGGCGCGCAGGCTCTCGGCGAGCAGCGCCGCCTGGGTGCTCTTCCCGGACCAGTCCTGTCCCTCGAAGGTCACGAACATCGAGGCGCCTACGATAGGACGCCGCCGCCGGCCGCGCCCGCGGAGGACTCGCGCGCGGGCCGGAGAAATCCGGCCGTGCCGTGGAGGCCGAGCTGCACGTCCACGAGCTCGTGCGCCCCTGGCGCCGGGCCACCCTGATCGCGTCGGCGATTGCCGGCGTCGAGCTCGTGCTGCTCCTCGTCGCGGGCGCGGCGATCGTCGCGAAGCCGCTCGCGCGCGCCGTCCGTCACCACGCCGAGCAGGTCGCGCTCGCGCCGCCCGCGAAGGCCCGCGCGGAGCGCCGCCGCCAGCTCGCGCCGCCGCCGAAGCCGACCCACCCGCGCGCCCGGACGAAGGTGCTCGTCCTGAACGGCAACGGCCGGACCGGCGCCGCCCACGCCGAGGCGGGCAGGCTGCGGTCGCTCGGCTACCGGATCGCCGGCGCGGCCGACGCGCGCCGCCACGACTACGCGACGAGCGTCGTCATGTACCGGCCCGGCTTCCGCCCGGAGGGGGTCCGGCTGGCGAAGGACCTGCACATCCGCGTCGTCGGCCCGCTCGACGGCCTGAAGCCGTCGGCGCTCGACGGCGGGCAGCTCGCCGTGATCGTCGGCGCGCGCTAGCAGACGGGCTTGCCGGAGTTGACGAGCGCGAGCGCGCGGTCGTACTCGACGTTCCCCGGGTCCTGCGGGTTCAGGGCCGTGAAGCGGTCGAGCTCGGGGAGCGCGGTGCGCGGGCAGTTGCGCACGCGGAAGTCGAACTCGCCGAGCCGGAACCACGTCTCGGCGTTCTCGGGCTGGAGCCGGGTCGCCTCCTGGAGGAGGCCGAGCGTCTCGCCGTAGCGGCGCCGGAGCTGCTCGGCGAGCGCCTGGGCGAAGAGCGGGTCGACCGAGAGCGGCTGCACCGACCTCGCGCGCTTCGCGAGCGTGACGGCGCGTGCCGGGTCGGAGCCGAGCGCGTCGAAGGCCTGGTCGGTCCAGCGGGCGCCGAGCCAGACGGCGAGGAGCGACCCGAGCGCCGCGAGCGCGACGCCCGCCGCGGCGAGCCCGGTCGCGAACGACGCGCGCGCCGCGGCGGGCGCCCGCGCGGCGAGCGCCCCCGCGACGAGGAACACCGGCCCGCTCACGGCGGCGAAGTCCCAGTCGATGTCGACGAGGCCGTGGAGGAGGTACGCGGGGAGCGCGAGGGCGAGCGCCGTCTCGGGGTCGGTCGGCCGGCGGGCGCCGCGGAGGAGCGCCGCCGCCGCGAGCAGGAAGAGCGCGAGCCCGACCGCGCCCGTCTCCGAGAGGAACTGCAGGGGCAGGTCGTGCGGCTCCTCGGCGCGGTCGAGGGTCGAGGAGCGGTAGCGCAGGTTCGTGAGCTCGAACGAGCCCGCGCCGGTGCCCGCGAGCGGGTGTCCCTCGACTCCCCTCCACGCCTCCTTCCACCAGACCCAGCGGTGGTTCGAGCTCGCCGCGGCCAGGCGCGAGCCCGCGTTCGGGACCTCGGCAGCCGCCGGCGCGGTGAACTCGTCCCACCAGGTGCGCGCATGGAACGCCGCCACGAGGCAGGCGGCCGCCGCCGCGACGATCGCGAGCGCGATCGCGGCCGTCCGCACCGCCGGGACCGGCTCGGGCGGCGGGATCCCGGAGAGCGCCCAGGCGGCCCCGGCTCCGGCGAGGAGCACCGCGCCGAACAGGAGCCCGTCGTGGACGCGGGTCGCGTGCGAGGCGCCGTCGCTCGTGACCCCGGAGAGCGAGAACGCGACCGCGATCGCGCCCGCCGCCGGCAGGCCCGCCGCCACGAGCGTCGCGAGCCCCTGGAGCCACAGCCCGGAGAGCGCGAGCCAGGCCGCGACGACGACCACCGCGACCGCGACGCCGCCGCGGGAGTACGTGAGCGCGATCGCCACCGTCCAGCCGTAGACGAGCAGCGCGCCGGCCGCGCGCCGCCGCCCCGCGAGCCAGAGGCCGAGCGGGAGCGCGACGTCGCCGAGCAGCGCGAGCGCGTTCCAGTACCCGACGGGCCCGCGGAGCCGCGCGATCCGTCCGTAGTCCTCGTAGAGCCAGGGGAGCGCCTTCCCGGCGAGCGACCACGCGCAGACGGCGCCGCAGAGCGCGGCGAGCCCGAGCGCGAGCTCGCGCGTCCGGCCGGCCGCGAACGCGCCGACGAGGGCGAAGGCGAAGTAGACGAGCGTCCGGTTCCCGTAGTCCCAGCTCCGGTCGGGCTCGATCGACCAGGCGACGGACGCCAGGCACCAGAGGGCGAGGGCCGCCAGGGGGAGGAGGAGCGGGAAGCCCGGCGGGAGCCCGCGGACGGCGGCGAAGGCGGCCGCCGCGAGGATCGCGGCGCCGCCGAGCCAGGGCAGGTTGCCGTTCCCGGCGCCTCCGCCCGCGAACAGGGCGGCGGCGGTCAGGGCGAGCGCGACGGGAAGCGGCGACCACAGTTCCCGTGCCGCCCTCATCCCGGGCGACGCTAGCATTGCCGGGCGACGTGTCGGGCGGGGCTCACAGACGCCTTACACGCGGCTGGAACACTTCGTGATTGTCCGCATCCGCCCGCACCCCCCGAGTCCCCGCCTTGCCCGCGCGGCGGCCGTAGCCGCGACCGCCGGCGCCGCCGTGCTCGCGGCCGCGCAGCCTGCGGCCGCGGACGCTCCGTGCTGGAAGAAGCTGCTGAACGACTGGTACAAGCCGCCGATCGACAACGTCTACCCGCTTCCCTGCTACCGGCAGGCGATCAAGCAGCTGCCGACGGACGTGCGGGTGTACTCGAGCGCGCGCGACGACATCGAGCGCGCCCTCCAGCAGGCGATCGCGGCGCGGAGGCGGACGCAGACGACGGCGACGACGACCCGGCCAGCCCCGACGACGACCGCGGACACGGGCACGACCAAGACGACGTCGGGCGCCGCGCCGCCGCCGCCGCCGACGACGACGGGCAAGCGGAACAAGGGGCCGATCTCGCGGGCGATCCGCGACATCACGCCGGGGGGCGCCGACTCGTTCCCGCTGCCCCTCCTGATCCTCGGGCTGCTCGCCGTCCTGCTCGTCGCGGCGGGCGTCGCGGGGCTCGTCTGGAGGCGCCTCCAGGGCCGCCGCGGACTGCCGTAGCGAGTCCGTCAGGACCGCTCTCTACTGTTCGCCCCTCGCCCAAAAATCCGGCCCCACGGGGGTCCGATGGGCGATCATGGAGAGAGCTTTCGAGCCCGAAGGGGGAGCGATCGTGGCGTCCGTAGGAGAGCAGAGCAAGGTCGAGATCCAGCCCGGAGAGCTGGTCAATTCGGTCGCGAAAGCGGACGCCACGCTCGGGGTCCGGCGGTACTTCACGATCGCCGGCCGCGACCCGTTCGCGGAGATCGAGTGGGAGACCCGCGACGCCTACATCCCCGGCAAGGACAAGCCGGCGTTCGAGCAGAAGGGCGTCGAGTTCCCGAAGTTCTGGTCGCAGACCGCGACGAACATCGTCGCGCAGAAGTACTTCCGCGGCCGGATGGCCTCGCCGGAGCGCGAGCACTCCGTCAAGCAGATGATCGGCCGGGTCGTCACGACGATCGGCCGGTGGGGCCGCGACGGCGGCTACTTCTCCTCCGAGGAGGAGGCGCAGACCTTCGAGGACGAGCTGAAGGCGATCCTCGTCAACCAGCTCGCGGCCTTCAACTCCCCCGTCTGGTTCAACGTCGGCTTCGAGGAGAAGCCCCAGTGCTCGGCGTGCTTCATCCTCTCGATCGAGGACTCGATGGAGTCGATCCTCGACTGGATCCGCCGCGAGGGCATCATCTTCCGCGGCGGCTCCGGCTCGGGCGTCAACCTCTCTCGGCTGCGCTCCTCGAAGGAGCAGCTCTCGAAGGGCGGCCATGCCTCGGGCCCGGTCTCGTTCATGCGCGGCGCCGACGCCTCCGCCGGAACGATCAAGTCCGGCGGCAAGTGCTTCCGCGAGGGCACGCTCGTGGCGACGCCTGACGGCCTGCAGCCGATCGAGCGCCTGCGCGTCGGCGACGAGGTGCTCACCCACGAGGGGCCGCGTCCGGTCGCGGACTTCATGCCGAACGGCCGCAAGCAGTGCTACCGCGTGTCGACCCGCGAGGGCTACGAGGTCGAGGTGACCGCCGGCCACAAGTTCGCGTGCTGGAACGCCGCCGAGGGGCGCTTCGACGTCAAGCCGATCGAGTCCTTCGAGCCGGGAGACGCGCTCTACGCGCTCCTCCAGCCGAGCGAGGGCGGAACGACGATCCCGCTCCTGCCCCCGGAGCTCGCCGACCCGCGAAGCGCGACGGCGACGGTCGAGATGCGGTTCCCGACCGAGCTCGACGAGCGCCTCGGATACGTCGTGGGGCTGACGTACGGCGACGCGGAGTTGCGGACGACCTCCCCCTACCGGCTTCGCGTGACGTTTGCGAAGGACCGGGCGGGCGTCCGCTCGGCCGAGCGGTTCCGCGAGTACTGCTCGGAGCTCTTCGGCGAGGAGCCGCTCCTGCTCGGCGACGAGCCCGGCCGCCAGCGGCTCGGCTTCGCGCGCAGGCGCCTGATCCAGTTCCTCTCGGCCAACGGGCTCGCCAGGGGCGAGGCCGGGGCGCTCGGCTTCCCGCAGGTGCTCCACCGCGCCGAGCCGGCCGTTCGGGCCGCCTTCCTCGCCGGCGTGGTCGACGCCGACGGCGCCTACGAGCGCCGGGGAGGCTGGAGCATCGCGTCGGTCGACAGGCCGTTCCTCGTCGAGCTGCAGCGCCTGCTCCTGACGCTGGGCGTGCCCTCCAAGCTCGAGCCGAGCCGCGAGCGGCGCGGCGCCTCGCAGCCCCGCTACCGCCTCCGCGTCGTCGGCCGCGCCTTCGCGAGCCGGCTGGCGGAGCTGATCAGCCCCCACTCGGCGAAGGCGCAGCTCGTCCACGGGCCGTCTGCCGGAGCCGACGAGGGCCGGGGAGACGGGCCGTCGCTCCACCGGCCGCGCACCGCGAGGGTCCGGAGGCGCGGCGGCCACCGGATCGCCGAGCGGAGCGCCGGCGCGAGCGAGACGAGCGGGTACGGCGCGGCCGCCGCCCTCGCGACGCGTCCCGGCGCCGAGGTCGCCGGGCGCGCGGCGGAGGTCGCCTCGTGCGTGCGGCTGACGCTCGCGTCGGTCGTGCCCACCGAGGTCGCCGAGACCTACGACATCGAGGTCGAGGACGTCCACCTCCTGAGCGCGAACGGGATCTACGCCTCGAACACGAGGCGCGCGGCCAAGATGGTGGTGCTCGACGTCGACCACCCCGACATCGAGGAGTTCATCTGGTGCAAGGCGCGCGAGGAGGAGAAGGCGCGCGTGCTCGAGGCGGCGGGCTACGACATGTCGCTCGACTCGCCGGACTGGGCCTCGATCCAGTACCAGAACGCGAACAACTCGGTGCGCGTCTCCGACGCCTTCATGAACGCGGTCGAGGGCGACGCCGACTGGAACCTGACCGCGCGCACCGACGGCTCCGTCGTCGAGACGGTGAAGGCGCGGAAGCTGCTGCGCGACATGGCCGAGGCGGCGTGGCGCTGCGCCGACCCGGGCGTCCAGTACGACACGACGATCAACAGCTGGCACACGCTGCCGAACACGGGCCGGATCAACGCCTCCAACCCGTGCAGTGAGTACATGTCCATCGACGACAGCGCGTGCAACCTGGCGTCGCTGAACCTGATGAAGTTCCGCCGCGAGGACGGCGAGCTCGACGTCGAGGCGTTCGAGCACGCGGTCGACGTCGTCTTCCTCGCCCAGGAGATCCTCGTCGGCTACTCGTCGTACCCGACGCCCGAGATCGAGCGGAACGCGAAGGCCTACCGCCAGCTCGGCCTCGGCTACGCGAACCTGGGCGCGCTGCTGATGGCGCGCGGCCTGCCGTACGACTCGGACGCGGGGCGTGCGTACGCAGCCGCGATCACGGCGCTCATGACCGGCCGCGCCTACCGGAAGTCGGCCGAGATCGCGGGCCGGATGGGCCCGTTCGCCGGCTACCGGCCGAATGCGGCGGCGATGATCGGCGTGATCGCGAAGCACCGCGCCGCCGTCGGCAACATCGCCGCGTCCGAGACCGTGCCGGCCGACCTGCTCGGCGCCGCGCGCCGCGCGTGGGACGACGCGCTCGACCTCGGCGAGGTGAACGGCTACCGGAACGCGCAGGCCACGGTGCTCGCGCCCACGGGGTGCCTCGTCGGCGACAGCCTCGTCGCCACGAGCCGCGGCCTCGTGCGCCTGCGGACGCTCGGCGACCCGGTCGGCGCGAGATGGCAGGAGCTCGACGTCCAGGTCGCGACCGACGAGGGCCCTCGCGACGCGACGCGCTTCTACGTCAACGGCTTCGAGCGGGTCGTCTCGATCGAGACGGGCCGCGGCTACCGCATCGAGGGCACGCCGTCGCACCGGATCAGGGTCGTGGACGGCGACGGCGAGTGGGCGTGGCGGCGGTTCGCCGAGATCCGCGAGGGCGACCGCGTCCCGCTGATGCTGCACGGGCTCGTGGGCGAGCCCGTCGAGGTCGCGCTCCCGCCGCTCGGCGAGCTCCACTGGACGGGCGAGTTCCGGACGCGAGTCCCGGCCCGCATGATCCCCGAGCTCGCCGAGCTCCTCGGCTACTTCATGGGACGCGGGTCGCTGCGCGCGCGGGGGCTTCGCTTCCGCGTCACGGGCGGCGACCGGGCCGTCGCCGACCGGATCGTCGACCTCGGCGAGGTCCTCTTCGGGGTCGGCGCACACGTGTCGCCGAAGCAGGGCTACACGGAGGTCGCCTTCCGCTCGGTGCCGCTCGCGCTCTGGTGGGAGGCCTGCGGCTTCGCGAAGCTGCCGCCGGCGGCCGAGCCCCGCGGCAGGAGCTGGATCCCGCACATCCCGGACGCGGTCCTGCACACGAACGACCCCGCCGTCTACGCCGCCTTCGCGCGCGGCCTCTTCGAGGCCGACGGGACGACGAACGACGGCTGCCTCTCCTGGAGCACGGTCTCCGAGAGCTTCAGCCGAGACGTGCAGACGCTGCTGCTCGCGCTCGGCTTCGTGACGACCCGGAAGGCCGACGGCACGGAGTCGAGCCGGGGCAGTCGCACCCGCTACGTCCTCCGACTCCTCGACGTCTCCGGCGGCGACCGTCACCCCGACGAGATCGGCTCCGTCTCGGCGGGGAAGGGACGGTCGCCGAGGCTCGGCGACCGTCGCCGCGCGTCGCGGCACGACCACGTCCCGGCCGGCCGCGGGGACGTCTCGGCCGGCCCCGCCGCCGCGCTGGTCGAGCGCACCGCCGACGCGAAGCTCGAGCAACCGCCCGGGTTCTACTGCGACGAGGTCGCGTCCGTCACCGTGCTCGACGACCAGCCGACGTTCGACCTCTCGGTGCCGGACAACGTGACGTACGTCGCCAACGGCTTCGTCAGCCACAACACGATCAGCTTCATGATGGATTGCGACACGACGGGCGTCGAGCCCGACTTCTCGCTCGTCAAGTCGAAGAAGCTCGTCGGCGGCGGCGAGATCACGATCGTGAACAAGACGGTGCCGCTCGGGCTCGAGAAGCTCGGCTACTCGCCGCGCGAGATCGACGAGATCGTGGCCTACATCGACGAGCGCAACACGGTCGTCGGGGCGCCGTACGTGAAGACGGAGCACTACCCGGTCTTCGACTGCGCGATCGGGGAGCGGGCCGTCCACTACTCGGGCCACGTGAAGATGATGGGCGCGATCCAGCCGTTCATCAGCGGCGCGATCTCGAAGACCGTGAACATGCCGGAGCAGGCGACGATCGAGGACGTGGCGCAGGTGTTCGTCGACGCGTGGAAGCTCGGAGTGAAGGCGATCGCGATCTACCGCGACAACTGCAAGGTCGCCCAGCCGCTCTCCGGCAGGAGCGAGAAGGGCCAGACGGCGCTCGCGCCTCCCGGCGCCGCCGCTGCGGTCGCGGCGCCCCGCCGCCGGCGGCTGCCCGACGACCGCACCGAGGTCGGCCGCAAGTTCCGCGTCGGCGAGTACGAGGGCTACATCCACGTCGGCCTGTTCGAGGACGGGACGCCCGGCGACATCTTCGTCGACATCGCCAAGGAGGGCACGACCCTCGCCGGCCTGATGAACTCGTTCATGATCGCCGTCTCGCTCGGCCTCCAGTACGGGGTGCCGCTCGAGGTGTACGTCTCGAAGTTCGCGCACATGCGCTTCGAGCCGAGCGGCGCCACGAACGACCCCGACATCCGCGCGGCGAAGTCGATCGTCGACTACGTCTTCCGCTGGATGGGGAAGAAGTTCCTCACCGTCGACCAGCAGGAGGAGATCGGCATCCTCTCGCCCGAGGTGCGCGCGCGGATGGCCGCCGCGTACGCGAACGGCGCGCCCGAGCTGCCCGAGCTCGAGCACCCGACGCCGGGCCAGACGGCGCTCTTCAACGCGCACGAGGACGCGATCGAGTGCTCCCGCTGCGGCGGCCGGATGGTGCGCGCCGGCACCTGCTACACCTGCCGCGACTGCGGCACCAGCACCGGCTGCGGCTAGCAGCAGCGGCGCACGCTACGCTCGCCCTCGGTGCGGATCTTCGTGGCGGGGGCGAGCGGCGTGCTCGGGCTGCGGCTCGTGCCGCTCCTCGTCGCGGCCGGCCACGACGTCGCGGGGATGACGCGGACGCCGGGAAAGGCGGACCGGCTGCGGGAGCTCGGAGCCGAGCCGGTCGTCTGCGACGTCTACGACGCTTCCGCGCTGCGAGACGCGGTCGTCGCGTTCGGCCCCGAGGCCGTCGTCCACGAGCTGACCGACCTGCCCGACGAGGAGGCCCGGATTCCGGAGCAGGCCGGTGCGAATGCGCGGATGCGCCGCGAGGGCACGCGCAACCTCGTGGCGGCCGCGCGCGCGGCGGGCGCCCGGCGGCTGCTCGCGCAGAGCATCGCCTGGGAGCCCGACCGCGAGGGGGCCGAGGCGAAGGCCGACCTCGAGCGGCAGGTGCTGGAGGCGGGCGGCGTCGTGCTGCGCTACGGCCGGCTCTACGGGCCCGGCACGTACTACGAGGACACGCTGCCGGAGCCGCCCCGCGTCCACGCCGACGAGGCGGCGCGCCGCACGGTCGCGGCGCTGGCCGCGCCGTCCGGCGTGCTCGAGCTCGTGGAGAGGTAGTCCGTGGAGCGGGTGCGAGTCGACAAGTGGCTCTGGGCGGCGCGCTTCTTCAAGACGCGGAGCGCCGCCACCGAGGCGGTCGGCGGCGGGCACGTGCGGGTGAACGGCGCGCGGGCGAGGCCCTCGCGCGAGGTCGCGGTCGGGGACACGGTCGACCTCTCGCTCGGCCTCGACCGCCGCACGCTCGTCGTCACGGGCCTCGCCGACCGGCGCGGCCCGGCGGCCGCCGCCCGCGCCCTGTACGAGGAGACGCCGGAGTCGGCCGCCGAGCGCGAGCGCCGCCGGGAGGAGCGAAGGCTCGCGAAGCCTGCCGGCGGCGAGCTCGGCGGACGGCCGACGAAGCGCGACCGGCGCCGGCTCGAGGCGCTGCGGGGCGGCGCCCGGCGCGCCCACCGAGGCGACGGGCCCGCGCGCCCCGACCCGAGCCGGTAGGCGCCCCGGCGCCGTCGGCGCGCGGCCCGACGGTCGCCGCCGGCGGCCCGTCCGGGCGGGAGGAGGGCGGGCGCCGGCCGGCCGGCGCGGGGTCCGGCGCCCGTCCTCGGCGCCACCGCCTTCCCCCGCCGGCGTCGTCGAGCCAGCGGACCTCGACCGTCCCCTCGAGCGAGCGGTCCCGCACGATCCGGCAGCCGGCGGCCGGGCGCGCGGCCGCCGGGCGCCCGGGAGCGCGAGCGCGCCCGCGGCCGCCGCGGGCAAGAGGAGGAGCGGGCCGCGGCGCCTTCCCACCCGGGGCGAGCCCGACGCCTTACGCTTGCGCCCGTGAGGGCCGTCGCCCGGATCTCCCTGGCCGAAGGCGACATCACGCGCCACGCCGCCGACGCGATCGTCAACGCCGCCAACGTGAGCCTCCTCGGCGGCGGCGGCGTGGACGGCGCGATCCACCGCGCCGGCGGGCCCGCGATCCTCGCGGAGTGCCGCCGCCTCGGCGGCTGCGCGACGGGCGACGCGAAGGCGACGACGGCGGGGGAGCTCCCGGCGAGGTACGTGATCCACGCGGTCGGGCCGGTCTGGCGCGGCGGCGGGCAGGGCGAGGACGCCCTCCTCGCCTCGTGCCACCGCCGCTCGCTCGAGCTCGCGGCCGAGCTCGGCTGCGCCACGGTCGCGTTCCCGGCGATCTCGACCGGCGCCTTCGGCTACCCGCTCGGCCGCGCGGCGCGCATCGCGCTCTCGGCGACCGCCGAGACGCTCGAGCGGCTCGAGCGGGTCGAGCGGGTCACGTTCGTCCTCTTCGGGCCCGAGGCGCACGGCGCCTTCGCGGCCGCGCTGGCCGAGCTCCGCGGCGAGGGACGCTCGTGAGCCCCGAACGCGACGACGACCTCCGCGCCGTCTGCTTCGCCTCGCTCGACGTGCTGCAGGCGAAGTGGGGCCCCGACCTCCGGTACGCGGAGCTCGCGGAGGGCTTCAGCTTCCGTGGCGGGAAGGTCCCGTTCCTGAACCGCGCCTACGGCATCTACCGCGCGGCCCGCGTCCAGCGGGGCCCGGCGGCGCTCTCGCTCATGAGCTCGCCGAAGCAGCGCCGCTACCGGGACGAGCAGACCCCCGAAGGCGTCCTCTACGCCTACCAGGGGACCGACCCTGACAACCACTTCAACCGCTTGCTCCGGCAGGCCCACCTCCTCCGCGTGCCCGTCGTCTACTTCGTCGGCACCCGGCCCAACCGCTACCACCCCGTCTATCCGGCGTACGTCGAGGAGGACTTCCCGGACGAGCTGCGCGTCCTGCTCACGTTCGGGCGCATGGGCGGGCCCTACGACGAGCGCGAGCCCGTCCACGTCGAGGACCCGATCGAGCGCCGCTACGTCGTCCGCGAGGTGAAGCAGCGCATCCACCAGGCGCACTTCCGCGGCCGCGTGCTCCCGGCCTACCGCGACCGCTGCGCGATCTGCCGGCTGAAGGAGCTGCGGCTCCTCGACGCGGCGCACATCGTCGGCGACGCGCAGCCGGCGGGAGAGCCGCTCGTGAGCAACGGCCTCAGCCTCTGCTCGATCCACCACCGCGCCTTCGACCAGCACCTGATCGGGGTCTCGCCCGACTACGAGGTGCGGGTGTCGCGGCGGCTGCTCGAGGACGACGACGGCCCGATGCTGGATCCTGCTCAAGACCGCGCACGGACAGCCGATCGCCCTGCCGCGACGGGTCGAGTGGCGCCCGGACCGCGAGCGGCTCGCGCTGCGCTTCGAGCGCTTCAGCGCCGGGTGAGGGCGTCAGCCGCCGAGGCCGGACTGCTGCGCGGCCTTGGAGGCGAGCTCGGTCACGTCGAAGACCTCGTCCGAGGGCGGGGCGGAGACCTCGACCTCGGTCCCGTAGTTGCCGAGGTCGATCGTGATCTCCATCGAGCTCGAGCTCCCGCCGACCGTCCGCTCGTAGCGCTCCACGATCCGGCGCACGAGGCCGGAGTGGTCGACCCAGACGTCGAAGGGCATCGCGGTGGGCGCGCCGAGGCGGGACAGCTTCTCGACCGCCCTGGCCGGGACCCCGCCGGCCTTCGCGACCTCGGCGAGGTCGACGGACCCGCGGTAGTGCGTCGTCTCGACGCCGTCGACGGTCTCGCCGCCGACCGCCGTGAAGTGGCCGCTGGACCTCAGCAGCCCGAGCGTCTGCGCCGGGCTCTGGCTCGAGCCCACCAGCTGGTCGAAGTCGATCCCGAGCGACTTGCCCGCCCGCTCGAGGTCGATCCGGATCCACGTCTTCCCGCCGGGCAGCACTCCGGCGAGGAAGGGCACGTCGACGTAGACGACGGGGTCGCCCGACTCCGTCAGGTAGACGGCCTTGACGCTGCCGCCGGCGAGGCCCGGCGGGCCGGACCGCCCGAGCAGGCTCGAGAGGTCGAGCTCCATCTTGCCGCGGTCGCGCTCGAAGGCGCCGTGGCCCTCCATGGTCATGCTGCCCGCGCCGGTGCCGATCGTCATCGAGAGCTTCATCTCGACCCCGCCCGCCTGGGCGCTCTTCGTCGCCGCGGCGGCGACGGGATCGACCGTCTCGCGGACGCCGCCGCCGCAGCCCGCGAGCGCCCCCGCGAGCACGGCCAGCACGAGTGCGGTGGCGACACGCCGCATCGTCCCCATGGTAGTGAGCACCCCAGGGGCGACAAACACCCGATGGGGTGACGCGCGGCTCCGCCCGGACGGCACCCGCCGCGGTCGGCGCCCCCCTCAGGCGACGGCGGCCGCGGCGCTCCCCTCGTCCGCGAGCCGTGCCGCGGCCGCGTCCGCGTCCACCGGCGGTCCGTAGAGGTAGCCCTGGCCGAGCGGGCACTCGAGCTCGCGCAACCGCCTGCTCTGCACCTGCGTCTCGATGCCCTCGGCGACGACCTCGAGGCCGAGGGTCCGGCCGAGGTGCACGATCGTCGCCGCGAGCTCGGCCTCGGCCGAGCCTCCGTCGAGGTCGGCGACGAACTGCCTGTCGATCTTCAGGATGTCCACCGGCAGCCGGCGCAGGTAGCTGAGGGCGGAGAAGCCGCTCCCGAAGTCGTCGACCGCGAGCCGGACGCCGAGGCGCTTGAGCTCGAGCATCCGCTCGACCATCGCGTCGACGTCCTCGGCGACCACGCTCTCGGTCAGCTCGAGGACGAGCGCCGCCGGGTCGAGCCCGGACTCCGCGAGCGCGTTCCGGACGTCGTCGACGAGGCCTGCGTCCCTGAGCTGGCAGACGGAGAGGTTGACGCTGATCCAGACCGGGCCCCGCGCGAGCCCCCGCTCGCGCCAGGCCTGGAACCGGCTGCACGCGTCGCCCAGCACCCAGCGCCCCAGCGGGACGATCAGCCCGGTCGACTCGGCGAGCGGGACGAACTCGGCGGGAGGCACGATCCCGCGGCCCGGGTGGCGCCAGCGGACGAGCGCCTCGAGGCCCGCCGTCAGCCCGGTCTTCAGGTCGAGGATCGGCTGGAAGTGGAGGAGCAGCTCGTCGCGGTCGAGCGCGTGGCGCAGCTCGGCGACCCGCTCGAGGCGGTCGACGACGCCGTCCTCCATGGTCGGGTCGAAGAGGGCGGAGCGCGCCTTGCCGGCGCGCTTCGCCTCGGACATCGCGAGCGCCGCATGCTGGATCACCTGCTCGACCTCGCCGCGGCCGTGCCGCGTCAGCTTGACCCCGACGCTCGCCGAGCACACGACCTCGCGGCCGCCGCCGACGAAGGGCCGTGCGAGCGCCTCGACGATCCGGTCGGCGCACGCGACTGCGTCCCGCGGGTCGCCGAGGTCGTCGAGGAGGACGGCGAACTCGTCCCCGCCGAGCCTCGCGGCCGTGTCGCCCGACCGGAGCGCGGCCCCGATCCGCCACGCCGCCTCGACCAGGATCGCGTCGCCGGCCGCGTGGCCGAGGCTGTCGTTGACGTCCCCGAAGTCGTCGAGGTCGAGGACGAGGACCGCCAGCTCGCGGTCGCTGCGGCGGGCGAGCGCGTGCTCGAGGCGGTTGCGGAAGAGCTCGCCGGTCGCGAGGCCGGTGAGGCCGTCCTCGAAGACCTTGCGGCGCAGCTGCTCCTCGAGCGCGGTGCGCTCCGTGACGTCGCGGCCGGTGAGGATGATCCCGCCGACGTTGGGGTCGGCGAGCTGGTTGCTGGCCACGGTCTCGAACCTCCGGTAGGCGCCGTCGCGGTGGAGCAGGCGGAGCTCGGCCGTGGGCCGGGCCTGCGGAGAGCGCAGGCACTCGGTCAGGAGCGAGCGCAGCCGCGGCGCGTCCTCGGGGTGGACGACGCGGCGCCAGGACTCCCCCGAGAGCTCCTGCTCCTCGTAGCCGAGCACGGTCTGGACGGACGGGGTCTGGTAGCGGACCGCGAAGTCGGGGTCGACGACCACGATCAGGTCGGTCGAGCTCTGCACGAGCGAGCGGAAGCGCTCCTCGCCGCGGCGCCGGAAGACCTCCTCGGCGAGCTCCTGGCTCTCGAGCGCGAGCGAGATCTGGCCGGCGAGCACCTCGAGCCCGTCGCCCGTCTCGGACGGCACCCGGCCGGGCGAGCTCACGGCGAGCACGCCGCGCACGTGGTCGCCCACGACGAGGGGGAAGGCCCGCGCCGAGGCGTCGTCGAGGCGCAGGGGAGCGCCCGCGGGCTGGGCCGCAGGGCCGGCGGAGGCGACCACCGTCAGCTCGCCCTCCGGTCCGAGCGCAAGCGCCGACGACGCCCGCTCGTCCTGGACGAGGGAGAGCGCCGCGCGCACGCCCGCGTCGCAGATCGCCTCCGAGTCGCCCGCCTGGACGAGCGCGGCGCCGGCCTCCCGCAGCACCGCCTCGCGGCGGACGGTGCGCTCGTCGCGCAGGATCACGCCCCCGAGCCGCGCCACCGCGAGCACGACGAGCAGGAGCCCCGCGACCGGGAAGCCGAGCGACTCGCCATTCACGTCCCGTACCGCCTTCGCCGCCACCGTCGCGGGCCCGGCCACCATCGCCGCCGCGAGCAGCGCGAGCCGCCAGCGGGTGAAGCGGGGCTCGGCGGCCCGGAAGCGCTCCGAGAGGCCCGCCATCGACGGGTGCAGCGCGGCGGCGCCGAAGAGGGCGTAGGAGGCGATCCAGGCCGTGTCGACCGGGCTCCCCGACTCGTAGGAGCCGGCGAGCGTCATCCAGCCGTAGACCGAGTCGCCCCCGAGCAGGACGACGATCGCCGCGCCGAGCAGGAGCAGGGAGCCGCACCGGCCGCCGCCGCCGAAGAGGAGCCGGGCGGCGACGGCGAGGAGGAGCACGTCGCCCAGGGGGTAGGCGAGCGAGAACGAGCGCTCGGCGAGCGAGAGCGAGCCGTCGTGCAGGTACGGCGCCATCAGGAACGACCAGGAGAACCAGCCGAGCCCGACGGTGACGATCGCGGCGTCGAGCAGGCTCGGCCAGTCCTGCCCCGGCCGGCGGGAGCGCACGAGGAGCACGAGGCCGGCGGCGAGCACCGGGTAGCCGGCGAGGTAGAGGCCGTCGGCCGCTGACGGGAACGGGGTGCTGCCGGCCAGGTGGTCGTAGAGGCTGAAGACGACGTCCCCGGCGACGAACAGTCCCTGTCCCCCGGCGAGCAGGAGCCAGGGCGCCGGCTCGCGCGGTCGGTTCAGCCGAACGCCGACCAGCACCGCGACCACCGCGAGCGCCCCCCAGAGGTCGAAGGCGACGTCGCCCTTCCACACGCTGTCCGGGACGAGCGGGTAGACGGCCGTCCCGCCGAGGGCGAGCAGGAGGTAGCTGCGCCAGACGCGTGGGTGCACCTTGCGGAGCATCGGCACCGGCCGCGGCGGCGCCCATCCGCGAAAGGCCACAGGCCGCGTCCGGAGACGGGTGATCCCGCGCTCCCCGATCGGGGTGAGCTCAGCCGCGCCGGAGCCCGACCGTGCGGTCGAGGAACGCGGTGACCGCCCAGTTGACGAGCCAGAGGATCACGACGACGCCCACGTAGGTCCAGAACCCGTCGACCGAGAAGCTCGGTGCGACCCACTCGGCGAGCGCGACCATCGCGACGTTGATCACGAGCAGGAAGATCCCGAACGAGACCACGATCAGCGGCAGCGTGAGGAGCGCGAGGAGCGGCTTCAGCACGCCGTTCGCGACCGCGAGCACGAGCGCGCCGAGGATGTACGCGGCGGCCCCGTGGATGCGCACGCCGGAGAAGAGGCCGTTCGCGATCCAGAGCGCGAGGGCGTTGATCCCGAGCGACACCACGAGGCGACCCGCCATGGACCGGGAGGCCTATCAGACGCGGGGGCGCGTAGGATCGAGGCATGCGGCTGCTCGCGCTCGACCACCGTACGGCCCTGACGAGCGACACGCTCGCCCTGCTCGCGTTCGTCACGGTCGGCCTCGTCAGCCACCACGGCGGCCTCTCGGCGGCGGGCTACGCGCGCGACGCCCTCCCGATCGTCGGCTGCTGGCTGCTCGCGGCCGGCGCGTCGGACCTCTACCGGCGCCCGCGGCCGCGCGCGCTCCTCGCGACCTGGCTCGGCGGCGTCACCGGCGGCGTGCTCGTCCGCGCGCTCGCCGTCCGGCGCCTCGACGGCGACGACGCGGTGTTCCTCGGCGTCGCCCTGTGCTTCACGCTCGCGTTCGTGCTCGCGTTCCGGGCCGCGGCGACGCTGCGCACCCGCCTAGACTCGTAGCCGTGCTCTGGGAGAAGGTGCGCGACCTGCCGTTCACGGTGGGCGACGTGACGATGGAGGTGATCGTGCTGCCGGTCTCGCCGGAGTTCGAGCGGCGGACGACCGTCGTCCATCTCCGCCAGGAGATGGGCGCCCGCAGCGAGTACGGCGACGGGCTCGGCGAGGACGTCACCTACGACGCGGCCGAGCACGAGCCGCACCGGTTCCCGTGGGTCGACCTCCGCGGCGAGTGGACGCTCGGCTCGCTCGCCGCGCGCCTCGACGAGGTCGACCTGTTCCCGAACGGCGACCCGCCGCGCGAGGTCTACCGCGCGTACCGCCGCTGGGCGTTCGAGTCCGCCGCGCTCGACTACGCGCTCAAGTGGAACGGCACCAACCTCGCCGAGGTGCTGGAGCGCGAGCCGCAGCCGGTGCGCTTCGTCTCCTCGACGCGCACGCCGGTGGGCCCGTGGCTCGAGCTCTACCCGGAGCTCCGGTTCAAGCTCGACCCCACGCCCGACTGGACGGACGGGTACGTCGCCGAGCTGGCCGAGCGGGGCGTCGTCGACGTCCTCGACCTCAAGGGCGCCTACCACGGCACCCCCGTCGACAACCCGCCCGACCCCGAGCTCTACCGCCGGGTCGCGGAGGCGTTCCCGGACGCGTGGATCGAGGACCCGGCGCTCACCCCGGACACGGATCCGGTGCTCGAGCCGCACCGCGGGCGGATCACCTGGGACGCCCCGATCCACTCCTGGGCGGACGTGGAGGCGCTCCCCTTCAGGCCGCGGTGCCTGAACTGCAAGCCGTCGCGGTTCGGCACCCTCGAGCGGCTGTTCGAGTTCTACGAGCGCTGCGACGAGGAGGGGATCCGGCTCTACGGCGGGGGCCAGTTCGAGCTCGGCGTCGGGCGCGGGCAGATCCAGGTGCTCGCCTCGCTCTTCCATCCCGACGCGCCCAACGACGTCGCCCCGGGCGGCTACAACGCCCTCGAGCCGCGGCCCGGGCTCGAGACGAGCCCGCTGCCGCCGAACCTCGAGCCGTTTGGCTTCCGCCGCGGCCTCGGCTAGCCTGGGCGGCGATGCGCAGGCTCCTCGCCGTCGCGATCGCGGCCGCCGCGCTCGCCCCCGCCGCCGTCGCCGCGACGCCGAGCCCGTGCGCGCTCGTGTCGGCCGACGACGCCGCCAAGGCGCTCGGCGGCAAGGTCGGGAAGGGCAAGGCGCAGCGGCTCGGCCTCTACAGGGCCTGCACGTACGTCCGCGGCCGCCGGACGCTGAGGGTGCTCGTCCGCACGATCGGGCAGGCCGCCTTCGAGAAGAGCGCGAAACGCAACCCGCCGCCGGTGTTCCCGATCCCGGGCGTCGGCGACGAGGCCTTCTCGGCGGCGGGCGGAGCGGCCCTGCTCGTCTGGCAGGACGGCACCGAGGTGACGTTCGCGTTCCTCGGCTTCAACCCGGTCGTGCAGGCGCAGAAGGACGTCGCCAAGGCCGCCCTCGAGCACCTGTAGCGCTCACTCGTACTGGAGCGCCTGCAGCACGTTCAGCCGCGAGGCGCGGCGAGCCGGGAAGATCGCGGCCAGCAGCCCGACGACGATGGCGGCTGCGGCGAACACGACGACCGACCCAGTCGGGAAGGCGAACTCGATGAAGTCCACGCGGGCGACGAGCAGAGCGCCGAGGACGACGCCGAGCACGATCCCGAGCACGCCTCCGATCAGCGCGGTGATGACGCTCTCGTAGCGGATCATCCGCCGCACCTGCCGGCGCGTCATCCCGATCGCCCGCAGCATCCCCAGCTCGCGCGTCCGCTCGAACACCGTGAGGACGAGCGTGTTGACGATGCCGAACAGGCTGACGAGGACGGAGAGGGCGAGCAGCACGTAGAGGATGTTCAGGATCGAGCTGAGCCCGCTGATCTGGTTGTCGATGAACTGCTCGCGCGTCGAGACCTTCGCGTTCGGGAAGGACGCGAGCCGCCGGTCGAGCGCGCGCTGGTTCGCCTCGGTCTGGCCGCCGCGCATCCGCACGAACGAGTAGAGGTTGCGCGGGTTCTCGTTGAAGCGGTCCCACGTCGACTGGGAGATCGTCACCTTGCCGAACGGAGAGCCGCCGGCCGGCGGGTCGAAGATCCCCTCCACGACGAAGCTCCGCCGCAAGCCGGTCGCGAAGGTGAGCTCGATCGGAGACCCGACCCGCAGGTGGTGATCCTTCGCGTAGTCGTTGTCGACGAAGGCGCCGTTCGCGCCGAGCGAGGCGAGCACCTCCGGCGAGCCCGCGTCCCAGTCGAGCCTGAACATCGTGCTCGCCGCCGGGTTCACCGCCGTCGCGAAGAACGACTTGCCGAACGCCTTCGCCTCGCCGGTCCGCACGTTGCCGACGGCCTGGACCCCAGGCGCGTCCGCCACCGCGTCGGCGGCGCTGGTCGGGATCGGCGAGAAGTTGTTCTGCGCGGTGATCGCGTAGTCGGCTCCGCCCCAGAGCTTCTCCACGGAGTTCCGGAAGGTGGACGTGATGCCGGCGGCGAGCACCGCCACGAGCGTCACGAGCGCGAGTCCGATCATCAGCGCCGCGGCCGTGGAGGCGGTGCGCTGCGGGTTTCGCTTCGCGTTGTCGCGCGCGAGCCACCCGGCGACACCGGCGACCCGCGCCGCCGGCCACCCGATCGCGGTCGCGAGCGGGCGGACGAAGCGCACCGACAGGAGGGCGATGCCGAAGAAGACGAGCAGCGCGCCGGCGCCGAGCCAGAGGAGCACCTGCCGGGTGCCCAGTCCCGATCCGAACAGCCCGTAGACGAGCGCTCCGAAGCCGAGCGCTGTCAGCACGGCGGAGCCCGGCGTGCGGTAGCGGGCGAAGCGCGACTCGGGCAGCGTCGCGCCCTCCCGGACCGCGGCGATCGGCGGCACCCGCGTCGCGCGGATCGCGGGGCGGAGGCTCGCGGCGAGGGTGACGACGATGCCCGCGAGCAGCGCCACGACGACCGTCCTCGTCTCGAAGAGCAGGCCGCTGTTCGGCAGCGTGAAGCCGACGACGTCGAAGAGCTCGAAGAGCCCCTTCGCGAGCGCGAGGCCGAGGAAGAGCCCGGTGACCGATGCGAGCGCGCCGACCACGAGCGCCTCGACCACCACCGAGCCGAGCACCTGCCGGCGCGACGCGCCGAGCGTGCGCAGGGTCGCGAACTCGCGCGTCTGCTGCGCGATCGTGATCGAGAGCGAGTTCGCGATCACGAAGCTGCCGACGAACAGCGCGACGCCGCCGAACGCGAGCAGGAAGTCGCGCAGGAACGAGATGAACGAGCTCGTGTCCTTCGCGTCCTCCGCCGCCTGCTGGGTGGCGGACCGCACCTGCGCCGTCGGCGGCAGGATCTCCCGGATCTGTGCGAGCAGCGCGCCCGTCGAGACGCCGCTCCTCGAGGCGACGGCGATCTCGTCGACCTGGCCCTCCTTGTCGAAGAGGCGCTGCGCGGTCGGAAGGTCGAAGCCCGCGAGCGTCGCCCCGCCGAGCGTCGCGACCGACCCGAACTTGACGATCCCCGAGATCCGCAGGCGCACCACGGGCCCCTCGGCCTGCACGCCGATCGTGTCGCCGACGGCGAAGTGCTTCTTGCCCGCCGTCGACTTGTCGACCACGACCTCGCCCTCCTTCGGCCAGCTGCCCTCGACGAGCGTGAGCGGGTTGAAGCGCGAGGCGCCGTTCGCGATCGAGAAGCCCAGGTTCGGCGCGCCGCCGAAGACCACCGCCTTGCCGTTCCGGCCGATCAGCTGGGCCTCGCCGTTCACCTGGGGCTCCGCCTGGGCGACGCCCGGGAGCCCGCGCACCCGCTCGAGCAGCGACTCGTCGAGCGTCGGGGCGCTCGAGGCGGCGTTGCCGTTGAGGTCGAACGCGGCCTTGCCGCTGATCACGGCGTCCGACCCCTGCCGGACCTCGGTGAAGATCGCGTCGAAGGCGCTGTCGATCGAGTCGGTGAGGACGAAGGTCCCGGAGACCATCGCGACGCCGAGCACGATCGCGAACGCGGTGAGCACCGACCGCAGCTTCCGGCCGAGCAGACCCCTCAGCGCGACCTTCGTCACGGGCTGATCCGGTTCATCGCCGCGAGGATCTCGGCGGGCTCGCTCCGCGGGAGCGAGTCGACGATGCGGCCGTCCGCGAGGAAGAGGACGCGGTCCGCGATCGCCGCCGCGTGCGAGTCGTGGGTGACCATGACGAGCGTCTGCCCGTAGTCCTCCGTCGCCGCGCGAAGCAGGTCGAGGATCTCGTGGCCGGTCGTGGAGTCCAGGTTCCCGGTGGGCTCGTCGGCGAGCACGATCGTCGGCTTCGACACGAGCGCCCGCGCGATCGCGACGCGCTGCTGCTGCCCTCCGGAGAGCTCCGACGGGCGGTGCTTCCGGCGGTCCGAGAGCCCGACCCGCTCGAGCAGGTTCTCGAGGAAGTCGCGGTCGGCCTGCCGTCCGGAGATCGAGAGCGGCAGCACGACGTTCTCCTCGGCCGTCAGCATCGGCAGGAGGTTGTAGAACTGGAAGACGAAGCCGATGTGACGGCGGCGCAGCAGCGTCACCCCCGTGTCGTCGAGCGACCCGACCTCCTGGCCGGCGACGAAGACGCGACCGCTCGTCGGCCGGTCGAGCGCCGCGAGGATGTGCATGAGGGTCGACTTGCCCGACCCCGACGGCCCCATCACCGCGACGAGCTCGCCCGGCCGCACCTCGAGCGAGACCCCGCGCAGCGCGTCGACGGCGGTCTCGCCCTGGCCGTAGCGGCGCGTGACCTCGTGGGCGCTGACGACGGGGCCTGCGCCCTCGGTGACCGGTGCGGCGGTCATCGGCCGCCGAGCCTACCTGCCGGAGCGCAGGACCCCGGTGGACACGGTGTTGCGAAGGTGGCGCCGAGCCGTTACAGACCCGTGCGCACCGGCCCGGTAGCATCGGCAGCGAGGGCGGCGGGACGGCTCCCCACCCTGGGTGGGGGTGCGCGGCGGGCGCGCGCCTGCGCGCGAGGACGCGGGCGCGGGCCGGCGCTACGAGGCGACGCCGGCGAGCTCGGGGATGATCTCGCGGCCGTAGGCCTCGAGCGTCTCCTCCTGGCCGTGCGTCATCAGGTAGATGTTGAACTGGCCGACGCCGACGGCCTCGAGCTCGCGCAGCTTCCTCGCGCAGTCGCCGGCCGTCCCGATCACGCAGAAGCGGTCGCAGATCTCGTCGGTGACGAACTCGCCGTGCTTCGCGCCGACGCGGGAGTGGTCCTTGTAGTCGTAGAACTTGCGCGTCTTGACGAAGTCGGTCAACTCCGACGGGATGTCGGAGTCCCACCCGTAGCGCTCGATCAGGTCCATCACGTGGTTCGAGACCATCGCCGGGAACCAGCGCACCTCGTCGCGGCACGCCGCGAGGTCGTCCGACACCTTCGACGGCGCGCCGACGATGCACTGCAGCGCGTCCGGGTCCCGGCCCGCCTCCTCGGCGGCCCTGCGCGCGGTCGCCATGATCCACTCGACGATCACCGGGTCGGCGAGCTGGATGATCACGCCCTCCGAGACCCGCCCGGCGACCGCGAGCGCCTTCGGCCCGTAGCCCGCGACGTACATCGGGATCTCGGGCTCCGCCAGCGCCCACTCGAGCCGCAGCTCCTTGCCGTTCCACTCCACCTCGCGGCCGTTCATGAAGTCCCTGATCATGCGGCAGGAGCGCTCGAACTCCGCCATCTTCACCGGCTCGAGCCCGATCACGCGGCGCGCCGAGTCGCCGCGGCCGATCCCCATCACCATCCGCCCGCCCGAGATCACGTGCATCGTCGCGTACGCGCTCGCGAGGACGGTCGGCTCGCGCGTGCCGGGGTTGGTGACGAAGTGGCCGAGCTTCATCCGGCTCGTCCGCTCGGCGGCGAGCGTCAGGAGCGGGATCGACTCGTGCCAGAGCACGTGCGAGTCGTAGGTCCAGCCGTACTCGAAGCCCTGGCGCTCGGCCAGCTCGAGCAGCTCGAGGAAGCGCGTGTACGGCGGGTCGGGCAGGACGGTGACGCCGAAGCTGATCGCCATGGCGTGAGCCTACTCCACGAAAATGGGCACGTGAAGATCCTCTGCACCGGCCGCAACTACCTCGGCCACATCCGGGAGATGGGGAACGAGCCGCCCGCCGAGCCCCTGCTCTTCGGCAAGTTCGCGAATACCGTGATCGGGCCCGGAGAGCCGATCGTCCTCCCGCCCGAGGCCACCCACGTCGACTCCGAGGCCGAGCTCGCGGTCGAGATCGGCCGCCCCGGCCGCCGGATCCGCGAGGACGACGCGCTCGAGTTCGTGGCGGGCTACCGCTGCGCCAACGACGTCTCGGCCCGGAACCTCCAGTTCGGCGACAAGCAGTGGACGCGCGGGAAGGGCTTCGACACGTTCTGTCCGCTCGGCGACCGGCTCGTCCCGGTGTCGGAGCTCGGCGACGGCTCCGGGCTCCGCGTCGTCCAGCGCCTGAACGGCGAGCTGCTGCAGGACGGCAACACCTCCGACCTCGTCTTCGGCGTCCGCCGCCTCGTCGCCTACGCCTCGAGCTTCTGCACGCTCGAGCCCGGCGACCTGATCCTGACCGGCACGCCGGCCGGGGTCGGCCACGCGCGCACGCCGCCGGTCTCGATGCGGCCGGGCGACCTCGTCGAGGTCGAGATCGAGGGGATCGGCGTGCTCGCGAACCCGGTCGTCGCGGAGGCGCCCTAGCCGGCGAGCCAGGAGAGAGTCTTCGACGCGAGCCGGTCGAGCGCCGCGACCGAGAGCTCGAGGTGCTCGGGCTTCGTGTCCTCGAGCTTCGTGTGCGAGAGCCCGCGGAGGCTCTGCACGAACACCATCACGGTGGGCACGCCCGCCCGCGCGACCTCGGCGGCGTCGTGCAGCGGCCCGGACGGCAGACGGTGCGAGACGCCTGCGACCTCGCGGATCGCCTCGTCGGCGAAACCGATCAGCGTGTCGTCGAAGAGGATCGGCTCGATCCTCCAGATCGGCTCCCACTCGACCTCGACGTTCTCCTCGTCGGCGAAGCGCTGCGCGGCGACCTTCGCGAGCTCGAGCAGGCGCGCGAGCTTGCCCGCGTCGAGGTGGCGCTGGTCGAGGAGCTGCTCCGCCGTCTCCACCACCGAGGTGACGATTCCGGGCCGGCACACGACCCCGCCGCAGGTGCAGACGGCGCCGTCGCCGACCTCGCGCGCGATCGCGCGGAGCTCGAGCGCGAGCTTCGCCGCGCCCGCGAGCGCGTCGCGGCGCTTGTCCATCGGCGTCGAGCCGGCGTGGGCGGCCTGGCCGCGCCACGTGATCCGCGAGCGCTCGACGCCGAACGTGCCGAGCACGACGCCGAGCGGGAGGTCGATCGACTCGAGCACGGGCCCCTGCTCGATGTGGAGCTCGAGGTAGGCGCCCGCCCCCTCGAGCTGCGAGCGCGCCTCGAGCGCGCTGTCGAGCGAGACGCCGTAGCGGCCGATCGCGTCCGGGAGCGAGACGCCGTCGCGGTCGGTCAGCCTCGCGAGCTCGGCCTGGTCGGCCATCGACCCGGCCGCCGCGGAGGAGCCGAACAGCGAGCGGCCGAAGCGGGCGCCCTCCTCGTCGGCCCAGTTGACGAGCCGGACGGGCACGGGCGGAGGCCCCTCCTCCGCGATCCGGCGCAGCACCTCGACGGCGGCCAGCACGTTCAGGGAGCCGTCGAGCCAGCCCCCGTTCGGCACCGAGTCGATGTGGCCCCCGAGGAGGAGCGCCCGGCCGGCGCTCCCGCCGCCGAGCGTGAACCACTGGTTGCCGGCCTGGTCGACCTCCTCGACCGCGCCGGTCGGCTCGACCTTGCCGCGCAGCCACTCCCGAGCCCGCTGCCAGGTCTCCGTCCACGCGACGCGCTGGGCGCCGTTCTCGTCGCCCGTCAGCTCCCGGAGCTCCCGGAGCTCGGCGACGGTGCGGGCCGGGTCGAGCGGCATGCCGGGCGATCGTAAACCGCCGGCGGTAGGTTCCGCGCGTGGAGCCCGACGTCGTCGTCGTCGGCGGGGGCGCGGTCGGCGTCACGGCCGCGTACGAGCTCGCGCGGCGCGGCCTGCGCACCGTGCTGCTCGAGCGCGGCGAGCTCGGCGGCGGCTGCTCCTCCGGGAACGCCGGGCTCGTCTGCCCGAGCCACTCGCACCCGCTCGCGACGCCGGCGGCGCTCCGCGAGGGCCTCCGGTCGCTCGCCCGCCGGGACGGCGTGCTCGGCCTGCGCCTGCGTCCCGCGACCGCGGCGTGGCTCGCCCGCTTCGTCGCGGCCTGCCGGGAGGAGCGCGCCGAGCGCGGCGCGGCGGCGATCCGCTCGGTCAGCGTCGCGAGCCTCGAGCTCCACGCGGAGCTCGCCGCGCTCGGCACCGGCTTCGAGCGGCGCGGGATCGTGAGCGTCTTCGAGACGGAGGCCCGGCTCGCGGCCGGGCGCGCCGAGGCGGACCGCCTCGGGCTGCGCGCCCGCCCGCTCTCGGCGGTGGAGGCGCGCGCGCTCGAGCCGGGGCTCGGCGGCGCGGTCGCCGGCGCGGTCTACTTCCCCGACGAGGCCCACCTCGAGCCGCTCGGCTACGTCCGCGCGCTCGCCCGGGCGGCCGCCGCGGCCGGCGCCGAGCTGCGGGCGGGGGTCGAGGTGCGGGCCCTGCGCGCCCGCCCCGGCGGGATCGCGGTCGAGGCCGGCGGCGCGACGCTCCGGCCGCGGACGGTCGTGCTCGCGGCCGGCGCCTGGTCGGCCCGGCTCGCGCGCGGCCTCGGCGTCTTCCTGCCGCTCACGGGCGGCAAGGGCTACCACGTCGACCTCGCCCCCGCGCCCGGCGACCCGGCGCTCCCGCTGCTCCTCCAGGAGGCGCGGACGGCGGTGACGCCCCTTCCGGGCCGGCTCCGCCTCGCCGGCACGCTCGAGGTGGCCGGGCTCGACCTGAGCGTGCACCGCGGCCGGGTCGAGGCGATCCGGCGGGCGGCGGCGCGGGTGCTCGGCCACGGCGGCCGGGAGGTGCTCGACGTCTGGGCCGGGCTGCGCCCGTGCACGCCCGACGGCCTGCCCGTGATCGGGAGCCCGGACGGCCTGCCGGCGCTCGTGCTCGCGACGGGGCACGCGATGAAGGGGCTCTCGCTCGCGCCGGTCACGGCCCGGCTCGTCGCCGAGCTCGCGGCCGGCGAGGCGCCGAGCCACGACCTGACGCCCTTCGCGCCCGGCCGCTTCAGGCGGCTGCCGCGCCGCTGAGCCCAAGCAGGGCGGCGGCGTTGCCGCCGAGGATCGCCGCCCGCTCGGCCTCCCCGAGCCCCGGCGCCCACCGGACGCGCAGGAGCTCGAGCCGCGGGTCGAAGCGGGGGAACGCGCTCGCGTAGAGGAGCCGTTCCGGCCCGAAGCGCGCGACGACGCCCTCGAGGAAGTCCTCCCGGTAGACGCCGCTCGTCTGCACGAGCAGGTTCGGGCAGGACTCGAGCGCGAGGAAGGCGTCGTCCTGGCCGAGGCCGGAGATGTTGATCTGCGCGCCGTTCGTGGCGACGAACGTCGTCTCGGGGTGTCGCCGGGCGAGCTCGGCCACCTGGAGCCCCTCGGAGACCCAGGGGTAGCCGGTCGCGACCACCACCGGCCGCTCGTCGAGGACCGCGTCGACGGCCGGGTCGGCGACCCGGAACGCGTCCTCCCAGGGGTGGAGGAAGAGGCCGGCGAGGCCGAGCCCGCGCGCCCGCTCGGCCTCCGCGGCCGCCCCGGGCGCGAGCGGGTCGACGCGGGCGAAGCCGACGAGGCGCTCCGGGTGGGACGCGACGAGCGCCGCGACCCGGTCGTTCTCGACGTCGTAGCCGTGCCCGCGCGCGCGCGGCGGGCAGACGACCGCGCGGTCGATCCCGGCCCCGTCGAGCGCGGCGACGAGCCCGTCGGCCGCGAAGACGAGCGAGTCGACGATCACCGGACCGCCTCGAGCAGCCGCGCCGCGTTCTCGCCCAGCACCTTCCGCTCCGCCTCCGGGTCGAGCCCGGCGAGCCGCACCTTCTCGACCTCGATCCGCGGCGAGCAGGCGGGCCCGTCGCTCGCGTAGAGGACGCGCTCGGCGCCGAGCCGCTCGACCGCCTCGCGGATCTTCGCCGGGTACGGCATCGCGGAGGTCTCGAGGACGAGGTTCCCGTGCCGCTCCGCCGCCTCGATCGCCTCGTCGACGTGGAAGTAGCCGCCCATGTGGCCGAGGACGATCGTCGCCTCCGGGCAGGCCTCGGCCGCACGCGCGATCGCGAGCGGCGTCGTCAGCGGCTCGTCGCCGCAGTGGAAGAGCGTCGGCGCCCGGTGAGCCGCGGCGGCGCGGATGAGCCGCAGCGTGTCCTCGCCGGCCGGGTGGGCGATCGTCGTCACCGGGTGGAGCTTGAGGCCCTTGAAGCCGAGCTCGGAGATCGCCCGCTCGAGCAGGGCGACCGACTCGTCGCCGTACCAGGGGTGGATGCGGGCGAAGGCCTCGAGCCGGCCCGGGAAGGCGGCGCACGCCTCGGCGACGAGCTCGAGCGCACCCGGGTTCACCTCGGGGGCGTCGACGATCGTCATCACGACGCCCTTCTCGATCCCGGCCTCGTCGAGCCGGCGGACGCAGTCGGAGGCGGCGAGCTTCCACCCGAGCGATGGGATGTCGTCGACGTGCAGGTGGGCGTCGATAATCACGGGAGCGATGGCCGGAGGGGTCGACGCGATCCTCGCAGACCTGCTCGCCCTGACGGAGGCGAGCCGCGTCACGCTGCGGCAGGACCTGCCGGGGGAGCACGCCTTCCCGGTGACGCACGAGGCGCTCGCCCCGGGCGCCGGGTCGCTTCGCGGCGAGCGCACGATCGACCTGCGCACCCAGCCGGTCGCGCTCGAGGTGGCGGCCGGACGGCAGGTCGTGCAGGACGACTGCGAGACCGCGCTCGACGACCCGGACTTCCACCGCATGCGCGAGGTCTACGGCGGCCTCGGCGCCCAGATCGTGACGCCGGTGCTGCGCGACGGCGCGGTGATCGGGATCGTGTCGGTGCACCAGCTCGGCCGGCCGCGCCTCTGGACCGGCGCGGAGATCGTCGCCTGCCGCGACGCCGCCGCCCGCCTCGCCGAGCTCCTGTGACGCACAACCGCTGGCATCCGGACCTGGAGCCGGCGTTCGAGGTCGAGCCGGGCGAGGAGCTCCGGCTCGAGACCGAGGACGGGCTCGCCGGCCAGCTCACGCGCGCGAGCACGCACGCCGACGCCGCGCGCATGGACCTCGGGATCAACCACCCGCTCGCGGGCCCGGTGCTCGTCCGGGGCGCCGAGCCGGGCGACGTGCTCGAGGTCGAGCTCCTGGCCTACGAGACGGCGGACTTCGGCGTCACGGCGGTGATCCCCGGGTTCGGGCTCCTCGCCGACCTCTTCGCCGACCCGTACCTCGTCAAGTGGGAGCTCGCGGACGGCGTCGCGCGCTCGGCCGAGCTGCCGGGGGTGGCGGTGCCCGAGGCGACGTTCGCGGGCGTGCTCGGCGTCGCGCCCTCGCACGAGCTGATGGAGGAGCTGCGCCGCCGGGAGGAGGGGCTCCGCGCGCGCGGGCAGCCGGTCGCCGAGCCGCTGCCGGAGAGCGCGCGGCCGCCGGCGGCGGCGGGCGGGCTGCGCACGATCCCGCCGAGGGAGCTCGGCGGCAACCTCGACGTGCGCGGGCTCGTCGCCGGCAGCCGGCTCTGGCTGCCCGTGTCGGCGCCGGGGGCGCTCTTCTCGGTCGGCGACCTCCACTTCGCCCAGGGCGACGGCGAGGTCTGCGGGACGGCGATCGAGGTCGCCGGCGCGGTCACGGTCCGCTTCGCGCTGCGGCGCGACCGGCCGCGCCTCCGGTTCCCGAGCTACGAGACGCCGGCGCGGCCGGGGCGGCGCGAGCTCGCGACCACCGGCATCCCGGTCGAGGCCGGCATGGACCTGAACGCCGCCGCGCGCGCGGCGCTGCTCGAGCTGCTCGACTACCTCGAGGCGGTCTACGGCTTCGCGCGGCCGGCCGCCTACGCGCTCGCGAGCGCCGTCGCCGACCTCCGCGTCTCGGAGGCCGTCGACGTCCCCTACCCGCTCGTCTCCGCCGTGCTCCCGCTCGACGTCTTCAGCTCCTGAGCGGCACCGCGTAGGACGGCATCGGGGCGCCCGTCGCGCCGCGCAGCTTCATCGGGAAGCCGAGGAACGCGAACTCGTACCGCTGCTCGGCCGCGACCTCCTCCAGGTTCACGACCTCGATGATCTGCGCGCCCGCCGTCGAGAACATGTACGCGTGCACCGGCAGGAAGACGTTCTGCTCCTCGGAGGGCAGCACCTCGAGCGCGATCGTGTCGGCGCCGATGCACATCGCGCCGGCCTCCTCGCAGAGCCACTTCGCCGCCGCGAGCCCGATCCCCGGCGTCCGCTCGAGGTAGCCGCTGAAGTCGGGCCACACCCGCATCCGCCCGGTGCGCACGAGCACGACGTCCTTCTTGCGCAGCTCGACCTTCTGCTTGCGCACCGTCTGCTGGAGGTCGCGCGGCGTGATCGCGTAGGCATCGGGCAGCACGTCGACGCCCTTCATCCCGGCCACGTCGAGCACGACCGCGCGCGCGATCACCGGCGGGTACTTCTCCGGGCCGCCCTTGTTCCAGATCCGGCTGCCGAGCAGCTTGTCGGCCTTCCAGCCGTTCCAGAACGTCCCGTAGTGCCCCAGGTGGTTGAGCGTGTCGATGTGGGTGCCGCAGTGCGTGTAGAGGTGGATCGAGTCGCCGCAGTAGGAGTACTTCTTGTGCACCGCCGAGCCGACGCCGGAGAGGTTGTCGTTGACGGAGCCGTCGGGGGTGTGCGTCATCCAGATCCCGTACGGCGGGTCGCCCGCGGCGACCCAGGACGGCATCCCGATGAAGTACTCGACGTTCAGGTCGAAGACGTGCGAGCCGTCGAGGTGCTCGAGGATCGCGCGGTTCGTCTCGCGCGTGATCCAGTTGAGGCGGCCGATCTCGTCCCGCGGCCCCCACGGGCTCTTCGAGACCTTGACGCCGCCGCGGCTGAGAAGGGCGTCGGGGACGAGCTCCTTGTCGCGCGCCATCGCGTGCTCTCCTTCGGTTCGGGGGTCTAGGCCTGGACTGCCTGCGTCTCCTCGACGAGCGCGCCGTAGAGCTCGGGGCGCCGGTGGCCGAAGAGGTACAGCTCGTACTCGCCGGGGACGACGTAGTCCTTGTCGCGGGCGCGCTCGACGTCGACCTCGGCGACGAGCAGCGCCTCCCCCTGCTCGCCGGCCTCGGCGAGGCGCTTCCCGTACGGGTCGACGACCTGGCTGCGGCCGCAGAACTCGGCCCAGCGCTCCTTGCCGACGCGGTTCGCGGTCAGCAGGTAGATCCGGTTCTCGGCCGCGCGCGCGAGCGTGATCACCTCCGTCTGCACCTTCGCGGCCATCGGGAAGTTCGTCGGGTGCGCGACGAGGTCGGCGCCCCTGAGGGCGAGCGTGCGGGTGACCTCGGGGAAGCGGAGGTCGTAGCAGATCTCGACGCCGACGCGGCCGAGCGGCGTCTCCCACACCGGCAGCTCGTCGCCCGGGACGACGAAGCGGTCGACGCCGAGGAAGGGCAGGTGCGTCTTGCGGTAGGTGCCGACGAGGCCGTCGGGGCCGACGAGCACGGCCGCGTTCCGCAGCGCGTCGCCGTCCCGCTCGAGGAGGCCGCAGACCACGTGGAGGCCGAGCCGGCGGCACTCGCGCTCGAGCGCCTCGGTCGAGGGGCCCGGGACCTCCTCGGCGAACGGCAGCGCCTCCTCGGCGCTCCCGAACATGTAGCCCGGGAGCGCGCACTCCGGGAGCACGAGCAGCTGCGCACCCGCGGCGGCCGCCTCCTCCATGCGGGCGACGCAGGCGGCGAGGTTGCGCTCCTTCTCGCCGAGCTGCGGGTCGATCTGCGCGACCGCGACCTGCATTCGGCGCGAGTCTAATAGTCTGCGCCGGCCGATGCTGCGCGTGCGCTTCTACTACGACGTCGTCTGCCCGTACTCGTACCTGGAGAGCCACGCGATGGAGGCGGCCGAGGACGCGGGACAGGTCGAGGTCGAGTGGCTCCCGTTCGAGCTCCGCCCCGCGCCGAAGCCGCTCCTCGAGGTGCGGGGCGACCACCTGCGCGTCGACTGGACGAAGAACGTCTACCGCCGGGCGCTCGCCCTCGGGATCGAGATCCACCTGCCGCGCCACCAGCCGCGCTCGACCCTGCCGGTCGCGGCCTGCCTCTGGGCGGCCGAGCAGGGGAGGCTGCGGGACTTCAAGCACGCGCTCTACGAGGCGTTCTTCTGCGAGGGCGAGGACATCGCGACCGACGCCCAGCTCGCGCGGGCGGCCGCCCGCGCCGGGCTCGACCCGGACGCCGCCGTCGAGGCCGCCTACTCGCCGGAGCGGCTCGCGCGGATCCGCGCGATCCGCCGCGAGGCGGAGGCGGCCGGCGTCCGCGGCGTGCCGACGCTCCTGACCGGGGACGGCCGCTCCCACTGGGGCATGTACGGGCTCGAGCGGCTGCTCGCCGGCGAGGAGCTCGTCCCCCGGCCCGCCTGAGCGGGGCTCAGGGCTCGAGGATGTCCGCCTTCGACTCGGCGGGGGCGCCGTAGGCGAAGACGAGGGCGTCGGCGTCGGAGTCGTTCTGCCAGCGGAGCTTCGTGCCCGGCTCGACGACGACGAGCGTCCCGTGCGGGGCGTCGTGGCGGACCGGCGGGTCGCCGAGCATGACCGACGGGGTGCCGGCGACGACGACGAAGACCTCCTCCTGGGAGTGCTCGACGTGGAGGCGGCCCCTCGCGCCCGGCGGGTAGCGCCAGAGGTGCGCGCGCGAGTGGCGCATCGTCGCGTGGAGCGGCAGCTCGACGATGCGGCGCGCCGGCTCCTCGGGCCGCCAGCTCGGCGGCCGGAACTCCTGCTCGTCGGGTCGGAGGATCGTGAAGCCGGCCATCTAGAGCTCGAAGTCGCACACGGCGCGGTCGGCGATCAGCGGCACGATCTCGTCCACGACCGCCGCGTGCTCGGGGGTCGAGTAGTAGGCCATGAGCTCCTCCCAGCTCTCGTAGTCGCAGACCAGGCCGTACTGCCAGCGGCCGCCGGAGTCCTCGCTGCCCGCCGGAGGCCGGTCGGCGCCGAGGCTCCAGGAGGCGGCCGCGACCGGCTCGTCCTTCAGACGCTCGAGCGCGTCGAGGATCCGCCGGCCGGCGTCGGCGCCGGCGTCCGGCCTGACGTTCCAGAGGAAGACGTGGCGGACCATCGCCGGGGAGCATGCTGTCAGATCCGCCGCGGCCGTCAAACCGCCCGCCGCGCGCCCGCGAAGTAGGAGCAGGGGAACGGCGGTTCGAGACGGCGACGCCCGGCGGAGGATCGCCGTTCCTCTCGCTGCCGCCTGCGGCGCCGGGGGCTGCGGCTCGCGACCGCCGCCGCCGGCCGGCGAGGCCGGCCGCCGGGTCGAGAGATCGTCTCTTCCGGCATCCGGCGAGACCTCGAAGCAGGCGGGTGGCTCAGGGCGCGGCTAGGTGCTGATCATCTTCTTCTCGACGCCGACGCCGGCGGCGAGCGCGCGCTCGTACTCGAGCGGCACCGTCGCCGAGTCCTGGAGGGCGATCCCGGTCGAGTCGAAGACGGTGACCTCCTCGTCGGAGGTGCGGCCGGCGAGCTTCCCGGTGACGACCTGCCCGATCTCGCCGGCGACGTCGTCCTCGGAGATCAGGCCCTCGGCGAGCGGCACGTTGATCTCGCCGTCGGTGCGGCACTGGCGGATGTCGTCGACGAAGATCCGCGCCCGGCGGAGGATGCGCGGGTCGAGCTCCTGGTCGCCGCCCTTGTCCGCGCCGACGGCCGCGACGTGGGTGCCGGGCCCGATCCACTCGTCCATCACGATCGGCCCGCGCGCGGGCGTGACCGTCACGACGACGTCCGCGCCGCGGACGACCGACTCGAGGTCGGTCGACGGGCGCAGGTCGAAGGCGAAGCGGCCCTCGTACTTCGCCGCGAAGCCGTCGAGGGTCGGCTGCGACCGGCTCCAGACGCGCACCTCGTCCCAGGCGAAGACCTCGTTGCAGGTCTCGATCGTCCCCTCGGCCATGTGGCCGGCGCCGACGATCGCGAGCACCTTCGAGTCGGGCCGCGCGAGCCACTTCGCCGAGACCGCCGCCGACGCGCCGGTGCGCATCACCGTGTGGTAGGAGCCGTCGCAGATCGCGAGCGGGAAGCCCGTCTCGGGGTGCGTGTAGACGAGGATCGAGAAGACGGTGGGCAGGTCGAAGCGCTCGCGGTTGCGCTCCCGGATCGAGACCCACTTGCACGCCGCCGCCTCGGGCTCCTCGATGTACGACGGCATCGCCTCCCACTCGCCCGGATAGCGGTCGAGCACGATGTGCCCCTTCGGGTCCATGTAGAAGCGGCCCTCGCCGTGCATCCGGTAGGCCTGCTCGACGCAGCCGACGTACTCGGCCGGCGTGACGAGCCCCATCATGTCGGTGCGGCTCAGGATCAGGGTCTTGCGGTTGCGCCAGCTCTCGTCCGCCACGCGCCGATTCTAAGGCGTTAAGGTCCGCGCCATGGTTGCGATCGACCGCGGCGTCAGCACCGAGCGGATCGCCCGCGACATCGAGACCCTGAGCGGGCCCGACTACACGCTCTCGTCCGAGGCGATCCGGCGCTACGCCTACACCCCGGTGTACCGCAACACGCTCGACTTCTTCACGCGCGCGCTGGAGGAGCTCGGCTTCGAGGTGCACGAGGACCCGGTCGGGACGCTCGTCGCGCGCAACGTCCCGCCCGGCGAGCCGGCGTTCGGGATCGGCTCGCACTGCGACTCGAACCGCAACGGCGGCCGCTACGACGGGACGATGGGGGTCGTCACCGCGCTCGAGGTCTGCCGCCTGAACGCCGAGCTCGGGCTCGGCCTCCCCCTCCAGCTCGTCTCGTGGCTCGAGGAGGAGGGCTCCGGCTTCGGCCAGATGCTGCTCGGGAGCCGGATCATGGCGCAGCGGGTGACCGAGGAGGAGCTGCGCGAGAGCTTCCGGGCGATCGACGACGGCCGGAGCTTCTGGGAGCACGCCGAGGCGGCGGGGTACGAGCCGGCGCGCTGGCGCGAGTGCATCCACGTCCTCGACGGCCTCACCGGCTGGATCGAGATGCACATCGAGCAGGCGCGCGTGCTCCAGGACACCGGCAACCGGATCGGGATCGTGCGCGCGATCGCCGGCTACGTCCACGCGGACGTCGTCGTCCGCGGACGCGCGGACCACGCCGGCGCGACGCCGATGGACTTCCGCCTCGACCCCGGCCTCGTCGCGGCCGAGTGCATCCTCGAGCTCGAGCGGCTCGCGCGCGCCGCTGGCGGCGGGACGGTCGGCACCGTCGGCGAGATCGAGGTGCGTCCCTCGCTGATCAACGCGATTCCCGAGTCGGTGCGGATCTCGCTCGACGTCCGCGGCATCGACGAGGACGGCTTCCGCGGCGTCGCGCGCGACATCGCGGCGTTCGCGCAGGAGGCGGCCGCGCGCCGCGGCATGACGGCGGAGTACCGCGAGCGCCAGAACCTGCCGGCGACGCCGCTCGACGAGCGGGTCGTCGCGGCGCTCACCGAGGCGGCCGGGGCCACGGGCGAGCCGTTCATGGTCATGCACTCGGGCGCGGCCCACGACACGATGTGCGTCGCGCCCTTCGTCCCGAGCGCGATGGTCTTCGTGCCGTGCAGGGACGGGATCAGCCACTCGCCGCTCGAGGACGCCGACCCGGCCGACGCCGGCCTCGCGGCCGAGATCATCCTGAACGCGATCCGGGCGCTCGCGTAGCCCCGAGCTCCCCGGCGGGCGGGAGCCGGGCGAGCGCGACGAGCCAGAGCGCGGCCGCCGCGGCGAAGCCCGCGCGCCCGTCGCCGGGCAGGTCGAACGAGAGCCCGAGGAGGGGCGTTCCGGCCAGGATGACCGCCGACGCCGAGCCGTTCACGAGCCCGACCGCGGCCGCGGGCGCGTCCGGCCGCAGCAGCGCCGCGCCGGTGAACGCGGGCGAGAACGGGATCCCGGCGGCGACCCCGACGAGCGCCGCGCCCGCCGCGGCGAGCGCCGGCGGCTCGGCCAGCGCGAGGAGCGCGGTGCCGGCCGCGCCGCCTGCCAGGCTCGCGCCGACCGCGAGCCGGGCGCGCGCCGGGTGCTCGCGCAGGATCCAGCCGCCGAGCGGGCGGGTGAGGATCCCGAGCGCGAGGGTGAGCGAGCCGATCGCGCCCGCGCTCCCCTTCGAGAGCCCGCCGTGGCGGTCGAGCAGGGTGACCGCCCAGTTGCCGACGGCCACGCTGAGGCCGAGCGAGGCCGCGTAGAGGAGCGCCAGCCGGTGGAGCCGCCGGTCGAGCAGCAGGCCGGCCCGGATCCCCTCCTCGGGGGCCGGCCGCGCGCGCGGCCGGTCGGCCGGCGCCGCGGCGAGCAGGACGAGGCCGGCGAGCGCGATCGCGGCGGCCGTCGCGTACGGCGCCCTCCAGCCGAGCCAGGACTCCGCCTGCGGCACGAGCGCGAGCGCGGCCCCGCCGCCCCCGAGCCCGACGCCGCCGAACAGGCCCTGCGCGGCCGGCGAGCCGCCCGCCGCGCGCACGTACGCGCTGCCGGCGACGAACCCGGTGCCGGTGCCGAACCCTGCGAGAGCGCGCGCGAGGATCGCGAGCCACGCGACCGGCGCCGCGAGCGCGAGCGCCGAGAACGCCGCCGTCGCGGCGAGCGCCGCGAGGCCGGCCCGGCGGGCGCCGAAGCGGTCGCTCGCCCGGCCGCCCGGGATCTGGGCGAGCAGGTGGGTCGTGAAGAGCGCGGTCGTGAACAGGCCGACGGTCGCGAGCCCGACGCCGTAGCGGTCGGCGAGCTGGGTCGCGACCGCGCCCGTGTTCGAGACGTTCCAGCCGGTGGCGAGCCCGAGCGCGCAGCCGCCGACGATCGCCCGCCGCGGAGCCCTCACGCGCGCGCATGGGCGACGAGCCCGCCGGCCAGCAGGATCTCGCGCTCGCGCGCGGTCAGGCGTAGCTCGAGCGGGACCGGGCCGCCGAGCCGCGTCGTGCCCGCCTCGACCGCGGCGCGGACGCCGGTGATCCGCCACTCGTCGCCCTCGGCGACGCGGTCGTAGTCGGCCTCGTCGGCGAAGGTGATCGGCGGGATCCCCTGGGCGATCAGGTTCGTCCGGTGGATCCGGGCGAAGCTCTTGGCGACGACGGCCCGCACGCCGAGGTGGAGGGCGGCGAACGCCGCCTGCTCCCGGCTCGAGCCCTGCCCGTAGTTGTGACCGCCGACGACGATCCCGCCGCCCCACTCCTCGGCCCGCGCCGGGAAGCCCCGGTCGAAGCGGCGGAACATGTGGCGGGCGCAGGCCGGGATGTTCGACCAGAGCGCGAGCCCGAGCGCGCCGTCCGGCGCCATGTCGCCCGTCGAGACGTCGTCGGGGACGACGATCAGCACGCGCCCCGCGAGCTCGCGCGGAAGCGGCGGCACGGGCGGCGGCGGGACGATGGTGCGGGCCTTCTCGAGCCGGACGCGCGCCGCCTCGGCCGGCGGCGGCGGAAGCACGATCTGGCGGTCGTCCACCTCGGGGCTCGGCGGCGGCGGCGCGACCGCCGGCGGGTCGCCGAGCCGGCGCGGGTCGGCGATCGCCCCGGCGAGCGCGGTCGCGGCGGCCGTCGCCGGGGAGCAGAGGTAGACGAGGTCGCCCGACGTGCCGCTCCGGCCGGGGAAGTTGCGGTTGAAGGTGCGGACGGAGGCGGCGCCAGCGGGCGGCGCCTGCCCGATCCCGATGCAGGGGCCGCAGGCCGGCTCGAGGATGCGGGCCCCGGTCGCGAGCAGGTCGGCGTAGACGCCGCTCCGGACGAGCAGCTCGAGGATCTGGCGCGAGCCGGGGGTGACGGTCAGGTCGAGCTCGGGCGGCAGCGTCCGGCCGCGCAGCACGGCGGCGACCACGGCGAGGTCCTCGAACGAGGAGTTGACCGAGCTGCCGACGCAGACCTGCCGCGTCGGCGTGCCCGCGACCTCGCGCACCGGCACGACGTTGCCCGGGGACGAGGGCGTCGCGATCAGCGGCTCGAGCGCGCCGAGGTCGACCACCTCGACCTCGTCGTAGCGGGCGCCGGGGTCGGCGGCGAGCTCGGCGTGCTCCTCCTCGCGCCCCTGCTCGGCGAGCCACCGGCGCGTCTCGGCGTCGCTCGGGAAGATCCCGGTCGTCGCGCCCGTCTCCATGACCATGTTGCAGATCGTCGCGCGGTCGGTCGCGGAGAGCGTCGCCACGCCCTCGCCGTGGAACTCGAAGATGCGCCCGCGGCCGCCGCGTACGCCGCGCCGCCGGAGCAGCTCGAGCACGACGTCCTTCGACGCCGCCCAGGGCCCCAAACGGCCCCGCAGCTCGACGCCGACGACGAGCGGGCGCTCGAGCCAGTACGGCCGGCCCGCCATGGCGACCGCGACCTCGGTGGCTCCGGCGCCGATCGCGAGCATGCCGAGCGCCCCCGCCGTCGTCGTGTGGCTGTCGGCGCCGACGAGCACGTGGCCCGGCCGCGCGAAGCGCTCCAGGTGGAGGTAGTGCGAGATCCCGTTGCCGGGCCGCGAGTAGGCGAGGCCGTAGCGGGCGGCGAAGCTGCGCAGGTAGGCGTGGTCGCCGGGGTTCCTGTCGTCGAGCTGGAGGACGTTGTGGTCGACGTAGGAGACGGCGAGCGGGACGGCGACGCGGTCGAGGCCGAGCCGCTCGAACTGCAGGCACGCCATCGTCCCCGTCGCGTCCTCGATCAGGATCTGGTCGACGGAGACGGCGAGCTCCTCCTCCGTCGCCCCGGCCGCGTGAGCGGCGATGATCTTCGCCGTGAGCGTCGACGGGCCGGACACCGGCGGAGCCTAACCCGTGCTCGCCGTCGCGTTCGCCGCGCTCTCGGGCGCACTCTTCGGCGCGCTCGCCGTCGCCGTCCGCGCCGCGCTCCGCCGCGGCGGGGATCCCGAGCTCGGCGCCGTCGCGGTGCCGGGGGTCGGCCTCGCGCTCGCCCTCGCGATCTCGGTCCCCTCGCTCGCGGTCGACGAGGTGCACGTCTCCGACCTCTGGCCGTTCGCGCTCGCCGGCCTGCTCGTGCCGGGCGCCTCGCAGCTCCTCTTCATCGCGGCCGTCCGGGACGCCGGCCCGTCGCGCACGGCGATCCTGATCGGCACCGCCCCGCTGATGTCGGTCGCGATCGCGCTCGTCGCGCTCGGCGAGCCGCTCCGGCCGCTCCTGCTCGTCGCGACCGCGCTCGTGGTCGCGGGCGGCTTCGCGCTCGCGCGGGAGCGGGCGCGGCCGGAGCACTTCCGCCTCCTCGGCGCCGTGCTCGCGCTCGCCTGCGCCGCGCTCTTCGCCGTGCGCGACAACGTCGTGCGGTCGGCGGCGAGGGGCGCCCACCCGCCGCCGCTCGTCGCCGCCGACGTGTCGCTCGCCGCCGCCTTCGCCTTCACGCTCGGCTACGTCCTCCTCGTCCGGCCCGACCGGCTCCGCGGCGGGCGGCGCGCCTCCCTCGCGGCGTTCGCTCCCGCCGGCGTGATGCTGGCGCTGGCGTACGACCTCCTCTTCGCGGCCTTCGACCGCGGACGCGTCTCGGTCGTCGCGCCCCTGAACGCGACGCAGTCGCTCTGGGCCGTGCTCGTCTCGGCGGCCGTCTACGGACGGCAGGCCGAGCTGATCGGCCGGCGCCTCGTCGCCGCCGGGCTGCTCGTCGTCGCCGGCGCGGCCGTCGTCGGCGTGGTGCGCTGACCGCCCGCCCGGGCAGGCAGAAGCCCGCGCGGCGTTGCGCGCCGCACCCGCGAGGTGCGAGAATCGGCCGGGATGAGAGGCACGGGGCGCGCGCTCCTCGCGGCGCTCGCCGCGGCGGTCGGGGTCGCCGCGACGCTCGCCGCCCCGGCGGCGGCCGCGACCGCCTACCAGGTGGCCGGGCTCGAGACCGCGGCGACGGCGTCGACCGGCACCTTCCAGGGAGTGATCCTGAGCCAGCCCGGCACGTGGCAGGCGACCGTCGTCCACGGCGCGCTCGACAAGTCCCCCGGCGCCGTCACGCCGATCACCGGCGGGAGCTTCGCGCTCCTCCCCTTCGGCGGGACGGCCGCGGGCGGCACGGTCACCGGCGGCCAGCTCGTGGCACGGGCCCCGGCGGGAGCGCTCTTCTGCACCCAGCAGTTCGCGGTCGCCGGCACGCTCGCCGGGCCGGCGGGACCGGGGTCGTTCCAGGGAATCCTCACGCACTACGGGCTCCGCTCCCAGGGCGCCTGCAACGCGACCTTCGCCACCTTCGCCGGCTCGGTGACCCTCCCGTAGCCCGCGCCTGCGCCGTTGAGCCGTGGCGGCGCGAGGCGTAGAGTCGGGCCACTGCCATGCGTGGCCGAGGCAGGAAGCTCGGACGGACGGGCGTCCTCACCCTCGGCGCCGCGTACGCCGCGCTCGCGTGTCTCCCCGCCGCGCCGGCGGCCGCGTCGCTGAAGGTCGCCGCGGACGCGCGCGGCGCCTCGCTCGCGGTCGACGCCGCCGGGAACGCGCAGGTCACGTGGACCGGCGCCGACGGAGGCCGTCGCACGCTCGTCGTCGAGCGGAGCGGCTCCCTCCGCTACGGCGGCACGCTGACCGGCCCGGACGTCTCGCGTCCCTCCGGCGTCGCGCTGCCCTGGGCGGTGGTCGTGCGGCGGACCGCCGACGGGAGCCTCTACGCGCTCCAGTCGTGGCGGCGGCTCCAGCACGGACCGGTCGAGCTGCGCTTCTCGCGCTGGCAGGGCGACCCGACGACGCTGACGCTGCGCGCCGTCTGCTGCAAGTGGGGCAGCGTGAACGTCGAGGGCGGCGCGGCCTTCCACGGCCGGCCGATCTACGGCACGCGCGCGACGCCGCAGGGGGACCCGCTCGACGCCTACGGCCGCAACGTCTACCTCGACACCTACCGCGACGGCCGCTGGCAGCGGATGATGGGGATCCTGACGCACAAGCCGACCGGCTCGTTCTCGCTCTGGATCCGCCCGGGCTGGCGCGGGACCGCCTACCGGGGAACGATCAGCGGCCCGAACTGGGGCTGGACGCTCGGCCCGGACGCGCTCGCGCAGACGGCGTCGCACGAGCGCGGCCCCGACCGTCAGCGCCGGTAGCCCACGGTGCGGCTGAACGCGCCGAGGTAGCCCGCCCCGGCCTGGTTCACGCTCATCGCGATCCGGATCGTGGAGCGGCCGCGCGGCAGCGCGTCCGCCGCGAAGACGGCCGAGGAGCGCCGGTCGAGCCGCGTGCGCTTCACGGTGCGCCAGCGGCCGTCCACGCGGCGCTGGAGCTGGACGGTGCGGCGCGCGAACGACCGCCCCGCGCGCACCCGCGTCGTGACCGCGCCCTTCCGCGTGACCGCGATCGACACCGCCGGCCGTACGCCGATCGTGACCGGAGGGCTGGTGGCGCCGTCCGCGGTCGCCTCGTAGGAGGTCCGGATCGCCGGGCGCGCGAGGTAGCGCCAGCGTCCGCCCTCGCCGGTGAGCACCGTCGCGGCGGTGCGGAACACCTCGTCGCCGAACCGCTGGGAGAGCACCGTGACGCCGACCCCCGCCTGCCCGCTCGAGACGGTCCCGGTCAGCTCGACCGCCCGGCCGTAGACGACGTGGAGCCCGCGCACCGTGAGCGTCACCGAGCTCGCGACCGTCGCGAACGTCGCGTCGGCGCCGCGCCTCGTGCCGGCGCTGCTCGTCGCGACCAGGCGGAAGTGGTAGGTCGTGCCCGGGGCGAGACCCGAGACCGCCGCGCTCACGCCGCGGCTTCCGACTCCGGCGGAGAGACGCTCCGAGGTCGTCCGCGCGCCGTACCGCGTGGTCGTCCCGTACTCGAACCACCAGGTCGTCGTGTGGCTTCCCGGGTCGACCGTCCCCGTGAGCGTGGCGCTCGACGTGCCGACGCCCTGCGCGGCTCCGGTCCGGACCGCGGGGGCGCCCACGGTCGTGAACGTCCGGTCGGCGCCCGCGCTCGTTCCGGCGTCGCTCGAGGCGACGAGGCGGAAGTGGTAGGTCGTCCCCGGGGCGAGGCCCGTCAGCGTCGCCGAGACGCTCCTCGCGCTCGTGCCCGAGCCGGCGCCGCGCGACGGCGTCGAGCTGCCGTAGGCGGTCGTCGTCCCGTACTCGAAATGCCAGCTCGTCTCGAGCCCGTTCGGGTCGACACGGCCGTTGAGGCGCGCGCCGGAGGCCGTGACCGAGCTCGCCGCGCTCGTCGTCACCCCGGGGGCGGAGGCCAGCGTGAAGCTCCGGTCGGCGCCGTGGGCCTGGCCGCCGTCGCTCTCGGCGACGACGCGGAAGTGGTACGTCCGGCCGCTCTGGAGGCCCGTCACCGAGGCCGAGACGTTCACGGGCGAGCTTCCCGACCCGGCGTTCTGCGCCGGCGTCCTCGAGCCGTAGCTCGTGCTCGTCCCGTACTCGAACCACCACGTCGTCGGGCGGCCGTTCGCGTCGACGGTGCCGGTGAGCGTGGCGGAGGAGGCGGTGAGGCCGCCGGCGGGTCCGGTCACGGCCTCCGGCGCCGGCGCCGAGCCGGTCGTGAAGACGCCGTCGGCGCCGTGGTCGGTGCCCGAGGCGTTCGAGGCGACGAAGCGGTAGTGGTAGGCCGTCGCCGGGGCGAGCCCCTCGATCGTCGCCGTCACGCCGACGTTCGCGGTGCCGCCGCCGGCGCTCTGCGCGGCGGTCTGCGAGCCGTAGCCCGTCGTCTTGCCGTACTCGAACCACCACGTGGTCGGCTGCCCGTTCGGGTTGACCGTGCCGGAGACGGTCGCCGAGGTCGCCGTGAAGCTCGTCACCGCGCCGGTGATCGCCGACGGCGCGGCCGCCGCCGCAGGGGCGGCCGCCAGGGCCGCGAGCGCGCCGGCGGCCGCGAGGGCGCCGGCGCCGCGTCGTCCGGCCCTCCACCACGCGCGCGCGCTCATCGCTCCCCTCCATGAGTACTCCTCCCGCGTAAGGACGGTGCTAGGAAAGCGCAAGGTTTCTCCGCCCCGGCCGCCGGGCGTCCGTACGGCTAGCGCGAGCCGGCCGCGGCCAGCTCGGCGACCCGGGCCGCAACGGCCGCGCCGACCTCGGCGGTGCCGGCGCTCCCGCCCAGGTCGCGCGTCCGGGGGCCCTCCCGGCACACGTCCTCGAGCGCCCGCAGCAGCGCGTGCGCCGCCTCGGCCTCGCCCAGGTGCTCGAGCATGAGCGAGGCGCTCCAGATCGCCCCGGCCGGGTTCGCCACGCCGCGGCCCGCGATGTCGGGCGCCGAGCCGTGCACGGGCTCGAACAGCCCCGGCCGGCCGGAGCCCGGCGAGAGGTTCGCGCTCGCCGCCATCCCCATCCCGCCCTGGATCGCGGCGGCGAGGTCGGTGAGGATGTCGCCGAAGAGATTCGAGGCGACGACGACGTCGAGGCTCGCGGGGTCGCGCACCATCCGCGCCGCGAGCGCGTCGACCAGCACCCGCTCGTAGCGGACGTCCGGGAACTCCGCCGCGACCTCGCCGGCGACCTCGTCCCAGAGCACGTACCCGTAGCGCGAGGCGTTCGACTTCGTCGCGCTCGTGACGACGCCGCGGCGGCCTGCGGCGAGCTCGAACGCGTAGCGGACGACGCGCTCGACGCCCGCGCGCGTGAAGACGCTCGACTCGACCGCGACCTCGGCGGGCAGCCCCTCGTGCGCGCGGCCGCCGACGCCGGAGTACTCGCCCTCGGTGTTCTCGCGCACGAAGAGCATGTCGACGTCGCGCGGGCCGCGCCCGGCGAGCGGGCACGGGACGCCCTCGAGCAGCCGCGCAGGGCGCAGGTTCGCCCAGAGGTCGAGTCGCTGCCGCAGCGGCAGCAGGAGCCCCCACAGCGTCACGTGGTCGGGCACCGAAGGGTCGCCGATCGCGCCCATCAGCACCGCGTCGTACGCCGCGACCCGCTCGAGCGCGTCCTCCGGCATCATGCGCCCGTGCTCGTGCCAGTGCGCGGAGCCCCACGGGAGCTCCGTCCACTCGAGCGGGAGGCCCAGCGCGTCGACTGCGCGCCGGGCCTCCGCGACCACCTCCGGCCCCACCCCGTCCCCCGGGAGGAGCGCGACCCGGTAGCTCACACGCCCGCGCCCACGCGCCCTGGGACGCTCTCGAGGTACGCGAGCGCGTCGTCGACCGAGACGACGTCCGCGTACTTCGCCTGGATGTCGAACAGGTTGTTCTCGTGCGGCGCCTGCGCGCGGTCGCCGACGCACTCGCGCGGTACGAGCGTCGGCCAGCCGTACTGCAGCAGGTCGATCGCCGTCGCGCGGATGCAGCCGCTCGTCGTCGCGCCGCAGAGGACGACCGAGTCGATCCCCTGCGAGACGAGGATCGCGGCCAGGTTCGTGCCGAAGAAGGCCGACGCGCCCTTCTTGACGACGACCGTCTCGTCCTCGCGCGGCTCCAGTCGCGGGTCGATCTCGACCCAGCGCCCGCCGAGCTGGAGCTCGCCGAGCGACGGCACCTTCTGCAGCCAGAGGCCGCCGTCCTTCAGGCTCGGCTCGTAGCCGATCGTCGTGAAGATCACGGGGAGCCCCTTCGCCCGCGCCGCGTCGAGCAGCCGCCTCGTGGCCTCCACCTCCGCCGTCAGGTCCGAGCCGAGGGCGCACGCGGGGTCGGTGAAGCCGCAGCTGAAGTCGACGACGAGGACGGCCGGACGCGAGCCGAGGGTGACGCTCTGGCCGAGGCCGGCCCGCGCGTAGACCTCGCGTGCGGCCTCGTCGGTCATGCGAGCACCGCCTCGCGGCCGGACGGCAGCAGCTCCGCGCCGAAGCGGGCGCGCTTCACGAACTGCCCCGCGCCGGGCTGCGCGACGAGCTCGTCGTTCTCGACGATCACCTGGCCGCGGACGAGCACGACGGCGGGGGCGCCCGTCACCTTCGTACCCTCGAAGAGGTTGTAGTTGACGTTGGAGTGGTGCGTCTTCGCCGAGATCGTGAGCTCCTTGTCGGGGTCCCAGACGACGATGTCGGCGTCCGAGCCCGGGGCGATCGTGCCCTTGCGCGGGTAGAGCCCGAAGTACTTCGCCGGGTTCGTCGAGACGAGCTCGACGAAGCGGTTGATCGAGAAGCGCCCTTCCTTGACGCCGAACGTGTACAGCATGTGGAGCCGGTTCTCGATCCCGGGCCCGCCGTTCGGGATCTTCGAGAAGTCGTCGCGGCCGAGACCCTTCTGCTCGGGCCAGTTGAAGGGGCAGTGGTCGGTCGAGACGGCGGAGAGGGCGTCGCCGGCGAGCGCCTTCCAGAGGTGCTCCTGGTTCGCCTTCGCGCGCGGCGGCGGCGTGTAGACGTACTTCCCGCCTTCGAAGTCCGGCTGCTCGAGCGCGGTCTCGTCCACGAACAGGTACTGCGTGCAGGTCTCGCCCCAGACGTCCCAGCCCTTCTCGCGCGCGAGCTCGATCGGCTCGATCGACTCCTTGCACGAGACGTGGACGACGTAGAGCGGCGCTCCGGCGACGCGTGCGAGCTGGATCGCGCGGTTCGTCGCCTCGCCCTCGGTCTCGGGCGGGCGGGTGCGAGCGTGCCAGACCGGCTCGGTGTGACCGGCCGCGAGCGCCTCCTTGACGAGGATGTCGATCGCGTCGCCGTTCTCGGCATGCACCATCACGAGCGCGCCGGTCTCGTGCGCCGTCCGCATCGTCCGGAAGAGGGTGTCGTCGTCGACCATGACGGCGCCCTTGTAGGCCATGAAGAGCTTGTACGACGTCACGCCCTGGTCCGGCAGCTTCGCGAGCTCCTCGAGGCTGCCGCCGTCGTGCAGGTCGGTGACGCCGATGTGGAAGCCGACGTCGATCACGGGCTTGCAGCGGTCGATCTTCTCGAAGTAGTTCTCGAGCGTCTGCGCGAACGACGTGCCCGGCGCCTGCATGCAGAAGTCGATGAGCGTGGTGGTGCCGCCGAAGGCGGCCGAGGTCGTGCCCGAGGTGAAGTCGTCGCACGTGACGGTGCCGCCGAAGAACATCTCCAGGTGCGTGTGCGGGTCGATCGCGCCCGGGAACACGAGCTTCCCGCTCGCGTCGATCACCTTGTCGGCGCTCACGTCCAGCGACTCGCCGATCAGCGACACGGTGCCGCCTTCGACGTAGACGTCGCCGACGTAGTCGTCGGCGGCCGTCACGATGCGGCCACCCTTGATCAGGACAGACATGGGTCAGAACCCCCTCGTCGGAAGAGACCGTCTTGTATACGAGTTCTACCGCCTCGGCGTCAACTGGGCGCGCAGTCGATCCCGATCGAGACGGCGAGCGCGTGCACCCGGTCGCGCAGGCGGCCGAAGCGGACGAGGCCCGTCGCGACCCCGCCGGCGTCCCGACGGAGCGCGGCGGCGAGGGTGCGCCCGAGGGCGGCGATCGAGGCCCGGTCGAGCGCGAAGAGGCGCTCGAGGCGGGGGCCGAGCCCGGCCGGCGGCTCGAGCGCCTCCATCGCCGCGACCTGGTGCTCGAGCAGCGGCACCGCGCCGCGCACGGCCGCCGCGACGTCGCCGTAGGCGGCGGGGTCGGAGGGCGCCGGGACGCGCTCGAGCCGCCGGGCGTCCGTCCGGCAGACGGCCGAGACGCGGGCGAGGTACCCCTCCCGGGACTGGCCGCCCGAGCCGCCCGAGAGGCCGAGCCAGAGCCCCGCCGCGGCGCCGGCGGCGCCGAGCGCGGCCGCGGCGAGGGCGAGCCGGCGGCGGCTCACGCCGGCCGCCGCGCGTGCCAGTCGGTCGCCCGCTGGTAGGCGTGGGCGGCCCGGAGCACGACCGCGTCGGCATAGCGGCGGCCGACGAGCGCGAGCCCGGCCGGGAGCCCGTCGACGAACCCGCACGGGAGGCTCGCCGCGGGCAGGCCCGCGAGGCTCCAGGGCGAGTTGAAGGGAATGAGCGCGAGCCGGTAGGGGACGGCCTCGCCGCCGAGCTCGACCGTCTCCTCGCCGATGCGGGGGGCGACGACCGGCATCGCGGGCGCGGCGAGCAGGTCGAAGCGCTCGAAGACGCCGTCGACCCCTGCCCGGTAGCGCCGGCGCAGCCGCCGGCCGCTCACGTAGGCCGTGGGCGGGAGCAGGAGCCCGGCGAGCAGGCGGGCGCGCACGTCGGGCCCGTACTCGGCGAGCCGCGTCCGGAGGAAGCGCAGGTGCGCGTTCGCCGCCTCGGGGAGCATCTGGAGCTGCTGGATCGTGCCGGCCTCCTCGAGCAGCGGCACCTCGGCCCGCTCCACCCGCGCTCCCAGCCTGCCGAGCTCTGCGATCGCCGCCTCCGCCGCCGCCGCGACCTCGGGCCTGGCGCGGGCGAGCAGGGCCTCGACCACGCCGACGCGGAGCCCCTCGACCCCGCCCGCGAGGTCGGTGCGCGTGCCCGCGATCGCGTCGAGGAGGAGGGCGCAGTCCTCGGCGCTCCGGGCGACCGGCCCGACCGTGTCGAACGTCCACGCGACGGGGAAGACGCCGCGCGTCGGGACGAGCCCCGTCGTCGGCCGCAGGCCGGTGACGCCGCAGAGGCAGGCGGGGATCCGGATCGAGCCCGCCGTGTCGGTGCCGAGCGTGCCGGCGGCGAGGCCGGCCGCCGCGGCGGCGCCCGAGCCGCCGCTCGAGCCGCCGCAGACGCGGTCCGGCGCCCACGGATTCCGCGCGGGCCCGAAGTGCGGGCTGGTCGTCAGCGCGCCGAAGGCGAACTCGTGCAGGTTGAGCGTGCCGAGCAGGATCGCGCCGGCCCGGCGCAGGCGGGCGACGACCTCGGCGTCGCGCTCGGCGACGTTGTCCCGCAGGATCGCGGACGCCGCGGTCATCGGCGTGCCGGCGACGTCGATCACGTCCTTGACCGCGACCGGCGCGCCGTGGAGGGGCGCGCTCTGCGGCCCCTCGGCCTCCGCGAGCGCCTCCTCCGCGCGCACGGTGACGTACGCGTTCAGCTCGCGGCGGGCCTCGATGCGCGCGAGGTAGTCCTCCACCGCCTCGCGGGGCGAGAGCTCGCGCGCGCGCAGGCGGGCGGCGAGCGCGGCGAGGCTCACGGCTCGTCCTCCGGCTCGAGCAGCCGCTCGAGCCGTGCGAGCTCGGGCAGGATCGCGTCGAGGAAGCCGCGGACGGCCTCGAGGTCGTCGTCGGACGGGGCGACGCCCTGGGCGGCGGCCAGCCGCCGGAGGTCGTCGAGGCTAGACTCCGGCTCCATGCCGCTCTACGAGTACCGCTGCGAGTCGTGCTCCGAGCGCTTCGAGGAGCTCGTCTCCGCCTCCGCCGCCGAGGCGCCTCCGTGCCCGGCCTGCGGCGCCGCCGGCGCGAGGCGCCTCTTCTCGACCTTCGCGACCGAGTGGCTGCCCTCGAACGTCGCCTGGCACAGGCTCCCGGGGAAGCACGACCTGGGCGGGGCGCCGGACTCCCGCCCGACGGCGAGCATCCCGAAGGCGATCCCGGACGGCAAGGGCAAGCAGGCGGGCAAGGGCGGCAAGAAGCGGGCCTAGGCGCCCGCGAGCGAGAAGTAGCGGTCGTCGATGATCGTGCTCGGCGACGGGAACGCCACCTTCGAGTGGCTGAGGCCGAGCTGCACGAGCGTCTCCGCCATCTTGATCGCGACCGGGCCCGGGTTGATCACCGGCGCCGGCAGGTGCTCGCTCATGTAGGCGCCCGCCTGGTGCATCGTCGTCGAGCCGAGCAGCAGCACGTCGGCTCCGTCCTCCTCGATCGCCTTCCGCCCCTCCTCGGTCAGGCGCGCGAACATCTCCTCCTCCTTGCCGGCGAAGAGCGCCTCGACGTCGGGCGGAATGTTCACGGCGCGCACGGAGGCGCACTTCTGCCTCAGGTCGTAGAGCGCGAAGTTCTTCTCGTAGAGGTGCGTCCACTTGTCCCACATCGTGACGATCGAGAAGCGCTTGCCGAGCATGATCGCGACCGCGTAGCCGACGAGCCCGGGCCCGATCACCGGGATCGCGAGACGGGAGCGGAGCGCCCAGAGGCCCGAGTCGGAGACGGTGTCCATGATCACGGCGTCGTAGCCCTCCTCCTCGGCGCGCAGGCCCGCCTCGGCGATGTACATGTCGAAGACCAGGTCCTCGTAGTAGCAGTCGACGAGGGTCGCGCTGTTGCGGACCGGGACGCACTCGACCTCCGTGTCGGGGCCGAGGATCTCGCGCGGGACCTGCGCGGCGCGGTTGGCGATCCCCTCGTCGTCGAACGGGAACGGGATGATGTACTTGATCCGCATCGGGGCCCCCTTGAGGCGAGGTTTGGAGAGGGCGCCTCTATACGTCAGACTTTCGGCTCCCGTCAAGGAGGAGCGAGTTGCCTCACGCGCAGCTGGACGGCGGCATCCGGCTCTACTACGAGCTGACCGGGCCGGAGGACGCGCCCGTGATCGTGCAGTTCGGCGGCGGCCTCTTCGGCCGTCACAACTTCGGGCTCGTCAACGACGGCTTCCGGGAGCGCTTCCGGCTGCTCTCGTTCGACGCCCGCGGCTACGGCGCCTCGTCCAGGCCGCGCGAGCGCTACACGATCGAGGGGTGGGCGGCCGACGGGGCTGCGCTGATGGAGGCGGTCGGCCTCGAGCGCGCCTACGTCCACGGCACCTCGATGGGCGGGATGATCGCGATCGCCTTCACGGCGCTCCACCCCGAGCGGACGATCGCGGCCTGCGCCGACGTGGCGTTCGCGAAGCCCGACCTCTACCGGCGGACGCTCTTCCGCGTCTGGCGCCGGATGGCCGAGTCGATGCCGTGGGACGACTTCTCCGACCACGTCACCACCCAGGCCGTCGGCGCGCGCTTCATGGAGAGCCCCGAGGGCGAGAACGTCTTCCAGCTCGTCCGCGACGTCGTCGCGCTCAACGACCCCTACACGGTGCGGCAGGCCTGCCTCGCGATGGAGGAGATGGACCTGAGCGCGCTCGTGCCGCGGATCTCGCGCCCGCTGCTGATGACGAACGGCACCCACGACGTGCTCTGCCCGCCCGACCTCGCGCCGTCGGGGCTCGGCGCGCGGCGGATGGCGGAGCTGAACCCGAACGTGCGGCTCGTCGAGTTCCCCGACATCGGCCACGCCGACCTCGTCGAGTGCCCGCAGGACGCGGTCCGGATCGTGACCGAGTTCTTCCTCGAGCACGCGTAGAGCGCCCGCGCGCGACAACCTGGGCTCGACGCTCGCGTGGTGCGCGGCTCTCGGAGTCGGCGCTCGCGTGTTGCGCGACGCAACGGCCGGGTGTCGCGCGACGCAACAACCGAGCGCAACAACCTGGGGTCTGACCCCAGGTTGTTGCGCGACCGCGTGAGTCCGGCTCCCGGCTCGGGGAGCCCGCCGGCGGTAAAGCCGCAAGGAATTCGGCCCGCCGGCGTCTCAGTGCGTAACGCGGACTGCGGCGTCGTCCCGGGGCTCTCGAGGAGGTGAGCCGGCATGCTCGACGTGCTCGTCGCTGTCTTCGTCGTCGTCTTCGTCTTCGCGGCCGTCACGGTCCTGTTCGGCGTGTACGTCTGGCACGCCGACCCGTACCAGTTCGCGACGTGGCGGGCGGCGCTCCGGCGGGGCCGGCGGCCGCCGGGCGAGCGGCCCTCGCCGCCGAGCTGAGCGCGGCCCGCGACGGACCGCCGCCCTCGGCGGAGGCTCAGCGCCCGCCGCGCAGGGCCCGGCGGAGCACCTTCGCGTACTCCTCGAGCCCCTCGCGGTAGAGGCGGGCCTCGGGCCCGGCGGCGATCCCGACGCGCTCGGGGACGACGCCCCAGATCGGCACCTTCTC
>Ga0070741_10000589_pt1 | contig 126858 bp, 152 predicted proteins | sample Coa_R1_4_FD_66440 | JGI IMG/M metagenome (GOLD analysis project Ga0070741, IMG submission 66440) | Surface soil microbial communities from Centralia Pennsylvania, which are recovering from an underground coalmine fire - Coalmine... | ecosystem: Environmental > Terrestrial > Soil >... | reverse complement strand
CGAGCTGATGGAGCTGGTCGGCCTCGACCGCCGTCATCTCAGCCGCTATCCGCACTCCTTCTCCGGGGGCCAGCGCCAGAGAATCGGCATTGCCCGCTCGCTGGCCCTCAAGCCCGACATGGTGATCTGCGACGAGCCGGTGTCGGCGCTCGATGTGTCGATCCAGGCGCAGATCCTGAACCTGCTCAAGGACCTGCAGCAGCAATTGGGCCTCACCTATCTTTTCATCAGCCACAATCTCGCCGTCGTCGACTACATCGCCGATCGCATCGCCGTCATGTGCGCCGGCCGACTGGTCGAGCTCGCACCCTCGGGCGAACTGTTCCGCAATCCCGTCCATCCCTACACCAAGGCGCTGGTCGCCGCGGTGCCGATTCCCGATCCGGGCCAGCGCCTCGATCTCAGGGCGTTGATGGAGGGCAAGGCGTCGGATCCGGCACAATGGCCGGCACCGTTCACCGACGACGGCAGCGTGCCGGTCTTCTGGACGGAAATCGAGGACGGCCACTATGTCCGCGTCGCGCGCGACCATGGCCGCTCCTGGGGCCGGGAGGTCGAATAGCCGTGCTGCAATACGTCGCCCGCCGAATCCTCCTGATGATCCCGACGCTGCTGATCATCAGCCTGCTGGTCTACATCATCATCGACCTGCCGCCCGGCGATTGCGTCACCGCGCAGATCGACGAGCTACTGTCGCGCGGCGACCCCGACGCCATGCACCGCGCCGACGAGCTGCGCCAGCTCTACGGGCTCGATCACTCGATGTGGTACCGCTATTTTCATTGGCTGATCGGCATCTTCCATTGGGACTTCGGCCTGAGCTGCCAGGATACCGTGCCGGTCAAGGACCTGATCGGCGAGCGCATCGTGCTCACCATCATCATGGAAGCCTCGACCATCGCCTTCATCTGGATCGTGTCGTTCATCATCGGCGTCTATGCCGCCACGCATCAGTATCAGGTGGGCGACTACGTTGCGTCGTTCATCGGCTTCGTCGGTCTTGCCATTCCTAATTTCCTGCTGGCGCTGGTCCTGCTCTACATCGGCAAGGTCTATTTCGGCCTGTCGATCGGCGGCCTGATGGATCCCGAGTTCATGGACAAGCCGCTGAGTGGCGCCAAGATGGCGTCGGTGCTGAAGCACCTCATCATTCCGGTGATCGTGATCGGCACATCGGGCACCGCCGGCATGATCCGCCGTCTGCGCGCCAACCTGCTCGACGAACTGCAGAAGCAATATGTCGTCACCGGCCGCGCCAAGGGCCTGCCGCCGCTGAAGCTGCTGATCAAGTATCCGTTGCGGCATGCCATCAATCCGTTCGTGTCCGACATCGGCCACCTTTTGCCCGAGGTGATCTCGGGCTCGGTGATCGTCTCGGTCGTGCTCTCGCTGCCGACCACGGGGCCGATGCTGCTGGGGGCGTTGCGCACTCAGGACGTCAACCTCGCGGCGACCTTCCTGCTGATCGTGGCCGTGCTGACCGTGGTCGGCATGCTGGTCTCCGATCTCCTGCTGGCCGTGCTCGATCCGCGCATCCGCTTCGGCGCGTCGTCGGAAAAATAGGGGCGGCGCAATGACCGATACCACGCAACGCCCCAGCGACCCGCGCCCGCCGACTCCGCACTTCGTCAGCACGGCACCGTGGGACCCGTACGTTTCCGAGAAGCTCACCGCCGAGCAGGAAAAGTACTACATGGCCGGCCAATGGAAGCTGATGTGGTGGCGCTTCCGCCGCCACCGGCCGGCCGTCGCCTCGGGCATTTTTTTGCTGCTGATGTATCTGTCGACGCTGATCAGCGAATGGATCGCGCCGTACGATCTGCAGACGCGCCACATCAAGTACATCTTCGCGCCACCGCAGGAGATCCATTTCTTCCACGACGGCAAGTTCCTGGGCCCGTTCGTCTACGGCCTGAAGATGGAACGCGACATGGATACCCTGCAACGCGTCTACTCCAAGGATCTCGGAAAGCCCGAGCCCATCCGCTTTTTCTGTCTCGGTGAGTCGTACGAATTCTGGAACCTGGTCGAAGGCCGCTTCCATTTCGTCTGTCCGGCGGAGGGCGGGACCCTGTTCCTCGCCGGAACCGACCGGCTGGGGCGCGACATGTTCAGTCGCGTGGTCTATGCCGCGCGCATCTCGCTCACGATCGGCATCATCGGCATCGTGCTGTCGTTCACGCTCGCCCTGATCCTGGGCGGATTGGCCGGCTACTACGGCGGCTGGGTCGACCTCGTCGTGCAGCGGCTGACCGAGATCCTGAAGAGCTTCCCACACTTGCCGCTGTGGCTCGCGCTCTCGGCCGCATTGCCGGTCACATGGTCGCCGCTGCTGGTGTATTTCGGCATTACCTTGATCCTGGCCTTGCTCGACTGGCCGAGCCTCGGGCGTGCGGTGCGCTCCAAGCTCCTGTCGCTGCGCGAGGAGGACTACGCGCTTGCCGCCCAGATGATGGGGGCCAAGCCCGCCCGCATCATCGGCCGCCATCTGCTGCCGGGATTCATGAGCCACTTGATCGCCTCGGCGACGCTGTCGATCCCGACCATGATCCTGGCCGAGACGGCGCTGTCGTTCCTGGGCCTTGGCCTGCGCCCGCCCATCACCTCGTGGGGCGTGCTGCTGAACGAGGCGACGGACATCAATGTCGTGGCCGTGAACTGGTGGCTGATGTTTCCGGTGATCCCCGTGATCCTGGTGATCCTGGCCTACCAGTTCCTGGGCGACGGCATGCGCGACGCCGCCGATCCGTACGCTTAGCGCTTGCGCGAGCCGCCCCGGCCAATCCGCTGGAATTGATGATTTTTCGGCTGTGTGGGCGTCTAGGCTGGGCGGCCGCAGAAACCTTGCTTTTGCCTTATTCGGGCCTAGCGACGGCCACCCCGTCTTTCCATGTTCGGGCTGTATCTCCCCCGAACGTGGTCCCCCCAAAGCCACGTTCAGCCTCTTCGGAGGCGCTTCGGCCGTCCTGTCATTCTCCCCCGACAGGACGGCCTTTTTCTTTGCCGGCATGCTACGACGGCCCGGCATGGCGTCTCCTGCTCTTGAGGTGACCGGTCTGGCCTGCCGCCGCGGCGGACGGCCGGTCTTTGCCGGGCTTTCCTTTGCCCTTGAATCAGGCGGCCTGCTGGCGCTCACCGGCCGCAACGGCTCGGGCAAGACCACGCTGCTGCGCGCGCTCGCGCTCCTGGTGCCGGCCGAGGCGGGCGCGATCCATTGGCAGGGCGAGGACGTGAGGTCCGACGCCGATCGGTGGCGTGGCCAGATTGCCTGGCTCGGTCACCTCGACGGGCTGAAGGGCGACTTCACGGTGCGCGAGAATATCGACGTCGCCAATCGCCTGCGTGGTGTTGCCGGCGACACTGACGCAGCGCTCGCCGCCTTCGATCTCGCCCCGCTGGCGTCCCGCCCTGTGCGCACCCTCTCCGCCGGCCAGCGCCGGCGCACCGCCCTTGCCCGCGTCGCCGCCGCGCAGGCGCCGTTCTGGCTGCTCGACGAGCCGCTCAATGCGCTCGATGCGCCGTCGCAAAAGATGCTGCTCGCCGCGCTCGAGGCCCATCTCGCGAGCGGCGGGCTGGCGGTGGCGGCCACACACGCGACGATCAAGGTGCGCGGAGCCACGACACTGGAGCTCGCGGCATGAGCGGCTTCGGCACCCTCGTCGCGCGCGATCTTGCGCTGGTGTTGCGCCGTCCCGGCGATGTCACCGTCGTGCTTGCCTTCTTCATCGTTGCGACCACGCTCTTCCCGCTCGGCATCGGTCCCGAAGCCAATCTGCTGGCGCGCATCGCCGCCGGCATCCTGTGGTGCGCGGCCCTGTTTGCCGCGATGCTGTCGCTCGAGCGGCTGTTCGCGGCCGACTACGAGGACGGCGCGCTCGACCTTCTGCTGCTCTCGCCCTGGCCGCTCGAGCTGGCGGCGCTCGGCAAGTGCGCCGCTCACTGGATTGTGACCGGCCTGCCGCTGGCCGTGCTCGCGCCCGTGCTGGGCGTCGCCTTTGGCCTGGAAGGGCGGAGCCTGCTGGCCCTCGCCGCCACCCTGCTGGTCGGCACACCCACGCTGTCGCTGGTCGGCGGGCTTGCCGCTTCGCTCACCTTGGGTGCCCGCAAATCCGGCGCCCTGCTGGCGCTGCTTGCCCTGCCGCTCTGCGTGCCCACCCTGATCTTCGGCACCGGCGCCATCGAAACCATCGCCACCGGGCAGGGCTTTGGCGTCCATATCGCGATCCTTGCCGCCCTCGCCCTGCTGGCGCTTGCCACCTTGCCGTGGGCCATTGCCGCAGCTTTGCGGCAGGCCGGCGAGTGATAGAAACGGGGTGACATGGCCACGCTGCATTTCCTCGCCAATCCGGCCCGCTTCCGCCGCTTCAGCCAGAAGGTGCTGCCGGCGCTGTCGGTGGTAACCGCGTTGACGCTGCTGGTCGGCCTCTACTGGGCGCTGGTGGTCGCGCCGCCCGACTATCAGCAAGGCGACACCGTCCGCATCATGTTCATTCACGTGCCGTCGGCCTGGCTCGCCATGATGGGCTACACGCTCTTGGCGGCGCTGGGGGCGTCGTTGCTGGTGTGGCGCCATCCGCTGGCGGCGCTGATGGCGCGCGCCTCGGCGCCGGTGGGCGCGACCTTCTGTGCCGTCTGCCTGGTCAGCGGGTCGCTGTGGGGCCGGCCGATGTGGGGCACCTACTGGGTGTGGGACGCGCGGCTCACCTCGATGCTGCTGCTGTTCTTCCTCTTTCTCGGCCACATCGCGCTCACCCACGCCTACGACAATCCCGACCGTGGCGACCGCGCGGCGGCGATCCTGGCGATCGTCGGCGTGATCAACGTGCCGATCATCAAGTTCTCGGTCGATTGGTGGAACACGCTGCATCAGCCGGCGTCGGTGATGAAGCTCGGCGGCCCGTCGATCGATCCCAGCATCCTCTATCCGCTGCTGGTGATGGCGCTCGCGATGCTGCTGCTGTTCGTCACGCTGGTGCTGCTGCGCACCGAGACCGAGATCGACCGCCGCCGGCTCGAGAACGCGGAGCAGGGCGCCTGAATGACGATCAAGGGCCATTACGTGCTCACCTACGGGGGCCAGCTTGCGGCCATCTGGGGGCAGTCGCGCGCGTTTCGGGTGGCGGCGATCATGCTCGCCGTCGCCCTCGTGTTCATGCTGGTTTGCGAGGCGTTGTATCTGGCGTTCGACTCGGAGGAGTCGATGCTGGAACCGATCGGCTATCTTTCCCTCGTCGTGCTGCTCTGGGTCGGCCTGATCTGGCATGGCGTCCGCCGCGCGAGCCAGCAGCAGCGCGACGTCACTTACCTGATCGACGACGAGCGCATCGTGCTGCGCGACGCCGCCGGCAACGAGATGAGCTCGCCGTGGCGCGAAGTGACGGCGCTGGAAGAGTCGCGATACGGCTTCCTCATTCGCCTCGGCGGGGCCGCGCGCTGGCTGGCCAGAGCCGGCTTCGCGCCCGACGCGCTGGCGGATTTCCGGGCCCTGGCGCGCGCTGAGCTGGGCGACAAGGCGCGGCTTCTGGCGTGACAGCATGAACTACGCCGTCTTCATCTGGTCGAGCTATGCCGTGGCCGTCATCGCACTCGGTGCGCTGGTGATCGCCTCGGTAGCGGCCCGCCGCAAGGCGCGGCGCGAGCTCGCCGCGCGCGGCCTCGAGAAGAAGCGGTGAGGCCCCCGGCATGAAACCGAAGCGCAAGCGCCTGTGGCTGCTGGTGGGGTCGCTCGGCGTGCTGGGCGTCGCGGTGGCGCTCGTGCTGTCGGCGCTGAACGACAACCTCGTCTTCTTCTATTCGCCGACCGAGCTCGCCGACAAGAAGCCCGCCCCGTCGCAGCGCCTGCGCATCGGCGGCCTGGTCGCCGAGGGCAGCGTCAAGAAGGAGGGCCAGGAGGTCCATTTCGTCGTCACCGATCTCAAGAAGAGCGTATCGGTCGTCTATCGCGGCCTGCTGCCCGACCTCTTCCGCGAGGGCCAGGGGGTCGTCGCCGAAGGCTCGCTCGGCGCTGACGGCGTCTTCACCGCCCGCGAGGTGCTGGCCAAGCACGACGAGAAATACATGCCGCCCGAGGTCGCCAAGGCCCTGAAGGCGAGCGGGCGCTGGCAGGAGAACGGAGGCGGCAAATGATCCCCGAGCTCGGCCATTTCGCGCTGATCCTGGCGCTCGCCGTCGCCGCGGTGCAGGGCAGCCTGCCGCTGCTCGGCGCGGCGCGCGACGACATCAGGCTGATGCAGCTCGGCCGCTATGCCGCGCTCACGCAGGCCTTCCTGGTGATCCTGGCGTTCCTCGCGCTGGTGGAGGCCTTCGTGACGTCCGACTTCTCGGTGATGCTGGTCGCCGACAATTCGCATTCCGCCAAGCCGCTCCTCTACAAGATCACCGGCGTGTGGGGCAACCACGAGGGCAGCATGCTCCTGTGGGCGCTGATCCTGTCGCTGTTCGGCGCCGCGGTGGCGATCTTCGGCAACAATCTGCCCGACACGTTGCGCGCCCGTGTGCTCGCCATCCAGGCGCTGATCGGCGTGGGCTTCCTCGCCTTCATCCTGTTCACCTCCAATCCTTTCGCCCGGCTCGCCGCGCCGCCGTTCGACGGCAACGGCCTCAATCCGCTGTTGCAGGATCCCGGCCTCGCCTTCCATCCGCCGATCCTCTATCTCGGCTACGTCGGCTTCTCGGTGACCTATTCGTTCGCGATAGCCGCCCTGCTCGAGGGAAGGGTCGACGTCGCGTGGGCGCGCTGGGTGCGGCCGTGGACCCTGGCCGCCTGGTGCTTCCTGACGCTCGGCATCGCGCTCGGCTCGTGGTGGGCCTATTACATCCTGGGCTGGGGCGGCTTCTGGTTCTGGGATCCGGTCGAGAACGCCTCGCTGATGCCGTGGCTCGCCGGCACGGCGCTCCTGCACTCCGCCATCGTCGTCGAGAAGCGCGATGCCTTGCAGAGCTGGACGGTGCTGCTCGCCATCCTCGCCTTTTCGCTGTCGCTGCTAGGGACGTTCCTGGTGCGCTCGGGCGTGCTCACCTCGGTGCACGCCTTCGCCCAGGATCCGGCGCGCGGCATGTTCATCCTCGCCTTCCTGCTGGTCGTCACCGGCGGCGGGCTGGCGCTCTATGCCTGGCGCGCGCCGCAACTGCAGCCCGGCGGGCTGTTCCAGCCGTTGAGCCGCGAGGGCGCGCTGATCCTGAACAACCTCCTGCTCTGCACCTTGGCGGCCACGGTGCTGCTGGGCACGCTCTATCCGCTGGTCCTCGACCTCGTCTCGGGCGACAAGGTCTCGGTCGGCCCGCCCTTCTTCAACATCACCTTCGTGCCGGTGGCGCTGGCGCTGTTCGCCGCACTCTGCGTCGGCCCGTTCCTGTCCTGGAAACGCGCCGAACTGTGGCGCGCCCTCGCCCGCCTGCGCGCGGCCTTCGCGATCGCCGTGATCGCCATGGTCGTGACGGCCACCGCGATCGACGGCCGCGCCACCCTGGCCGCGGTCGCCTTCGGCTTCGGCGTCTGGCTGATCGCGGGCAGCCTCACCGAGTTCGTGGGCCGCGTCCGCCAGACCCGGCGCCTGCCGCCGCGCGCCATGATCGGCATGACGATCTCCCATGCCGCACTCGGGCTCGTCGTGCTGGGCGCGGTGTCGACCGCCGCCTGGCACACCGAGCTGATCACCACCTTGCGCGCCGGCGAGGGCGTGAAGTTCGGGCGCTACATCGCCACGCTCGGCAAGGTCGAGCCCCTGAAGGGCCCGAACTACGACGCCGAGCGCGCCACCATCGTGCTCACGCTCGACGGCGCGCCGTTCGCCACCATGACGCCCGAGCGCCGCCTGTTCACCGTGCAGCAGCGCCAGATCGCCGAGACCTCGATCCACACCAACCTGCTGCGCGATCTCTACGCCACCTTGGGCGAGGGCGACGCCCGGCACGGCTGGACGGTGCGGCTCTACGAGAATCCGCTCGCGCCCTGGATCTGGCTCGGCGCGGCGCTCTGCGCGCTGGGCGGCTTCGTCTCGCTCTCCGACCGCCGGCTCAGGGTCGGCGCCCCGCGCCGCAAGGCGCAGGAGCAGCCCGCCGAATGAGCCGCCGTCTCCTCTTCCTGCTGCCGCTCGCCACCCTCCTCACCATGGCGGGCTTCTTCGCCTGGTCGATGGTGTCGGGCCGCGACCCCGCCTCGATCGGCTCGGTGATGGTCAACCGCCCGGCGCCCCCTCTCGCGGACGTCACACTCGGCCCCTCTGGTTTGGGGGGCGGCAAGCCGGTGCTGGTGAATTTCTTCGCCAGCTGGTGCGCGCCCTGCCTCGCCGAGCATCCGCTGATCAGCCGGCTCGCCGAGCGCGAGGGCGCGACCGTGATCGGCGTCGCCTGGAAAAACAAGCCCGACGAGGCGCGCGCCTGGCTCGCCCGCTTGGGCAACCCCTACCGCCAGCTGCTGTTCGACCAGGACGGCAAGCTCGCCCTCGACTGGGGCCTCTCCGGCGTGCCCGAGACCTACCTGGTCGACGCCAGGGGCATCGTGCGGCTGCATTACCGCCGGGCGATCAACGAGCACGACCTCAAGGACACGATCCTGCCGCTGCTGCGGGCCGGCCAATGAGGCGCCTCGCCCTCCTCGTGCTCGCCCTTTCCGCCCTGGCCCTCGCCCCTTCGGCGCAAGCTGTCGAGCCCGACGAGATGCTGGCCGACCCCGCGCTCGAGGCGCGCGCCCGCGCGATCAGCCGCGAGCTGCGCTGCGTCGTCTGCCAGAACCAGTCGATCGACGATTCGCAGGCCGAGGTGGCGCACGACATGCGCCGCGCCGTGCGCGAGCGGCTGGAGGCGGGCGACAGCGACGCCCAAGTGAGGAACTACATGGTCGCCCGCTATGGCGATTTCGCCCTGCTCGACCCTCCTTTCAAGCCGGGCACGCTCGTCCTTTGGCTGGGCGCGCCGGCGCTGCTGGTGCTGGCCGGTACGGGCCTGCTGATCGTGGGACGCCGCCGCCGGACCGTGCCGGCGCCCGCGCCCCTGAGCGACGCCGAGCGCCGGCGCGTCGAGGATCTGCTGGGGCGCTGATGCTCGAATTCCTGCTCGCGCTCCTCACCACCGCCACGGTCGCGGCCCTCCTGGTGCCGCTGCTGCGGCCGCGTCCCGGCGAGCCGACCAAGCGTCTCGACAATGACCTGGCGATCTACCGCGACCAGCTCGCCGAGATCGAGCGCGAGCGCGCCCAGGGCCTGGTCTCCGCCGCCGAGGCGCAGCAGGCGAGCACCGAGATCCAGCGCCGCCTGCTCGCCGCCGCCGACAAGGACACGGCCGTGCCGCACGCCGCGGCGTCGGCGCTGCATCGCTATCTGCCGCCCGCGCTCTGCCTGCTCATTCCCCTGTTCGCGCTGGGCGTCTACCTGCAGATCGGACGTCCCGGGCTTCCCGCCTCGCCCTTCGCCTCGCATCGCGTGAGCCCAAGTCAAAATCCAGGGGGCCCGCAGGCCGAGCCCGACTATCCGGCGCTGATCGCCGAGATGAAGGAGCGCATCGCCCGCAACCCGCAGGACGCCGACGCTTTGTCGAGCCTGGGCGAGCTGCTGGTGATGCAGGCCGCCCAGGGCAGCGGCATCGCCACCGTGGGCGAACCCGCGCTCGACGCCTTCAACAAGGCGCTGGCGCTCAAGCCCGACGACCCGCGCGCCGGCTATTACGTCGGCCTGCACGAGGCCGAGAGCGGCGACAGCCAGGCCGCGATCCGGCGTTGGCAGAAGCTCGCCGCCGCCGCGCCCGCCGACGCGCCGTGGCTCACGATGCTGAACCAGGAGATCGTGCGGGTCGCCAAGGCGGCCAATTTGCCGGTGCCGGAGCTCAGGACTCCCGCCAAACCAAGTGGCCCGACCCGCGAGCAGGTCGAGCAGATGCAGAAGCTCTCGCCCGAGGAGCGCCAGCAGGCGATCCGCGGCATGGTCGAGGGGCTGGCCGCGCGGCTGAAGGAGAGCCCGAACGACCGCGACGGCTGGCTGAGGCTCGCCCAGGCGCGCAAGGTGCTGGGCGAGGCGGCGGCGTCGGCCGAGGCCTACGCGCGGGCCGACAAGCTTGCGCCCCTCGACGCGGGCCAGCTCGCCGACTGGGCCGAGGCGCTGGTGCGCCAGCTGCCGCCCGGCGGCGCGCCGGGCCCCGAGGCGGTGGCCGTGCTGACGCGGCTCGAGCAGGCCGAGCCGCGCAACGCGCTCGCGCTCTTCTATCTCGGCGCCGCCGATCTCGCGGCCGGCCGCAAGCAGGACGCGGCGCGGCGCTGGAAGATGCTGCTGGAGATGTTGCCGAGCGACGCTCCGATACGAGCGATGCTGGAGGCCAAGTTGAAGGAGACGCAGTAGCCGGCGGCGATGCGGAGCGTCGACGGCGGGGCAAGCGCTTTCGCTTGAGCGAAAGCGCGGCCCCGCGCCGTGCCAAGGAGACAAGACCGCTTCCTTCGCAATTTCCTGAGCCGCTATAGGTTGAGAGGCGCATGTTAAAATAACATGGAAATAACAGGCGCGTTGTGTGTCGACGCGATTCCCTGCGCGCGGTTGAGTAATTTCCTGACCCACTACTAATAGATGCGGCCATATTAAACAAATACGATTTAATATGGACTCTTGTGGCTCGCCGCGATTCGGCCGATTCGCCGCGAACGAAACTTGCGGAGCACGGCGCCAAAACGCGCCAAACGAACTGATGATATATCCAAGGCTTTGAACGAACAGCGCTTTTGACGATTCTTGAATCGCTCGGGGCCTCATCCAGGCCGACGCCGGCAAGTTCGAGGGGTAGCGCACTAGCGCTAACTGCGCCAACCGGCCCCTCCTCTGGTCCTAAGCGAGCGCAGCGCGGCGAAGGACCCAAGGGTTCAACAAGGAGATGTTGGCGCGCGAGCTCCCTTCGGGCGTTCCCAGCGCCAGCCCCCGCAATCGTCGAGTCAGCAGTCTCGAAGAACTGCCGCGCGTAAGCACTGCCAGGGGGTAGCGCACTAGCGGAAAGTGCGGAAAGCCCCCCGGCTGTAGGCCAATTGAGCGGCAGGCACACCAGGAGGAATTGCGGGAATTCCGGAACGAGAGGAAGGCGCGGACATGCAGCGGCGATCATGGCGTCGCCACCATAACTCCGGTGTTAGAAGGAACCCGATTCTGTCGTATAGAACGACTAGAGCGAATAGATGCAGCACCGATGGATATCGTACCCGACTAGCAAGTGCTCACAATAGTACTCATTACCTCCCACACAATCGCCGCCGGCTGCGTTCCGCGCTTACCTCCCGCGTGAGGATCATCCCGATCCGGAAGAGGAGGATTACATGTCGACAAGCACAGCAACCGCCGCGCCGGCTCCCGCCAACGCCGCCGCCGCGCTCGATCCCGCCGTCGGCGAGGTGATCGAGGCCTATGTGTCCACCTTCAACGAGACCGACCCGGCGCGGCGCCGCGCCACCATCGCCCGCGCCTGGGTGCCGGCGGCGCGCTATCGCGATCCGGTGATGGCGGGCGACGGCCACGACGGGCTCGACGCCATGCTGGCGGGCTTGCAGGCGCGCTTCCCGGGCTTCGTGCTGAAGCGGACCTCGAAGGTCGATTGCCATAACGGCAGCGTGCGCTTCGCCTGGTCGCTCGGCCCGGCGTCCGGCCCCTCGGTCGTCGAGGGCGTCGATTTCTGCGCGCTCGCGCCCGACGGCCGCCTGCAATCGGTCGTGGGCTTCTTCGACAAGGTGCCGGGATAGCTCAAAAGGGTTGCAACCGATAGTGCGTTGCAACCGTCGATACATTAACTAGCTTGCCCATCGGATGGAGTTGCATAACCCATCCGATGGGTTATATTCGTCATGCCGACCGTCCACCGATATGGAAACCTGCGGTTTGTCGTGTTTTTCAACGATCACGATCCGCCGCACGTCCATGTGTTCTCGGGGAGCGGCGAGGCCAAGGTCTTGCTCGGATCGCCCGGCGTGTCGCCATCGATCGAATGGGCCCGCCGGTTCAATCGTCCGACGCTGCGCAAGATCCTGCTGGAGACGATGACACACCGGGCCCGCCTGCTGTGGGCCTGGCACTCGGTGCACGGAGAGGAACGCCATGCCGCCAATGCCGAAGGAATTGACTGCTAGAGAGCTCGATCGCGCCATGGCTCGCGGGCGACGCCTTGCGCTCGGCGAACCGCGCGCGACCCGGGCGCGCTATGACCGCCGCACCGGCCGCATCAGCGTCGAATTGACCAACGGCTGTTCTTTCATGTTTCCCGCGCGCTCGCTGCAGGGGCTGGCGCGCGCGAGCGACGCCGAGCTCGCTGCCGTCGAGATCCTGGGCGACGGCCATGGCCTGCATTGGGAGGCGCTCGACGCCGATTTCACGGTGCCGGGGCTGCTGATGGGCGTGTTCGGCACGCGCGCCTGGATGGCGTCGGAGATGGCGCGCCGCGCCGGGCAGACCCGCTCGGCGGCGAAGGCCGCCGCCGCGCGCGTCAACGGCCGCCGGGGCGGACGTCCACGCGCGGCGCGGTGACAGATCCCTCGCTAATGCTCGGGATGAGCGCCACGGGCGCTCACTTCGTCGTATCCGCCGGCGGGTTGGTCGGCGGCGTGGTGTGCGACGGCGTCGGCGTCATGGTCGAGCTGGCGCTGCCCGGGCCGGGCTGCGTGGCGGGGGCCGGAACGGTGCGTGTCGCGGCCGGCGCCTGCGCCTGCTCGTTGGCGCCCTGCTTGGGCGTGCCGTTGAAATAGAGCAGGCCGCCGACCAGGCCGATCAGGACCAGGATGGCCAGCAGCACGTAGGGCCCGCGGCCGTTGGGGTCGGGCGCCTCGAAATTGGGGCCGCCGAGATTGCCGTATTTGTCGTAGCTGTTGGGGTTGTAGTCGCTCATGGGCTCTCTCCTCATGGGGTCAAAGGGAGGCGTCGTTCCATTGTCGAAATCCAACGCCTCCTTTTGCCGGGAGTTGCGACGTTTTGGCCCGCGCGGCGGCTTTCGCGTGCTAGGATTTGTGGCCGAAATCTGGAGGTTCCATGCCCGACACGAGGATGACGCATAGCCCCAAGCTGCTGGATGCAAGCCAGGCGGCGGCGCTGGTCGCTTCCTATCCGCCGGTCAGCAAGCTCGCGGCGCTCAAGGATATCGGCCGCATCGATCTGCACATGGCGAAGTTCATCGCGCTCGCGCCGATCTGCCTGATCTCGACCTCGGACAGGGCGGGCAAGCAGGACGTCACGCCGCGCGGCGACCCGCCCGGTTCGTTCAAGGTGCTCGACGAGAAGACGATCGCCATCTCCGACCGGCCGGGCAACAACCGGCTCGATACGCTCAGGAACCTGCTCGAGAATCCGGAGATTGCGCTCCTCTTCCTGCTGCCGGGCGTCAACGAGACGGTGCGCGTGGCCGGCACCGCGCGGCTCTCGCTCGACGAGGAGCTGCTGGAGAGCATGGCGGTCGAGGGCAAGCGGCCGAAATGCGCCATCGTGGTCAGCGTGCGCCAGGCCTACCTGCATTGCGCCAAGGCGCTGATCCGCTCCCGGCTGTGGAGCGGCGACTATGCCCAGCCCAAGGGCACCTTCCCCTCGATCAGCCGCATGGTCGGCGACCAGGTGGGATTGAGCGAAGAGGAGAAGCGGATCGGCGAAGCGCGGGTCGAGAAGGCCTACAAGGAGACGCTGTGGTCGAGTTCGTAGGAGAATTCGTCGTCACCGGCCAACGCTCGCAGCAGATGCGGGTGGTGCCGGGCGACGTGCTGAAGCGCCTGTCCCTGCCGTCCGATCGCGCGGGCCTGGTGCAGACCGGCGCGCATCTGGCGCTGCTCGTCGCGGGCGGCTGGCTGGTGCTGGCGACGCGCGGCACGTGGTGGCTGGCACCGGCGCTGCTGCTGCAGGGCGTGTTCGTCAACGCGCTGTTCGGCGCCATGCATGAGAGCGTGCATTACGGCTCGTTCAGGACGCGCCTTCTGGCCGACCTGCTGGCGTTCTTCTCGGGGGCCGCGATCCTGAACAACGCGGGCTTCTATCGGGCCTATCACATGGCGCATCACCGCTACACCCAGGATCCGGCGCGCGATCCCGAGCTCGTGACCTCGCCCGCGCCGCGCGGCTGGCCGGCCTATCTGCTGCGCATGAGCGCGCTGCCGTTTCTGTTCTTGCGGGCGCGCGACCTGCTGCTGTTCCCGTTCGGCTTCAGGGGAGACGTCACCTATATAGAAGAGTCGGCGTGGCCCGAGGTGCGGCGCTGGGGACGCTGGCTGCTCGTGCTCTATGGCGCGCTGATCGCGGGCTCGCTCGTGCTGCACACGACCGTCGTGCTGTGGGTGTGGTTCCTGCCGCTGCTCTGCGGCCTGCCCTTGCTGCGCGCCTATCTGATCTGCGAGCACACGCTCTGCCCCAATTCCGACGACGGCTTCGCCAACACGCGCACCACGACCACGAACGCCATCGTGCGGTTCCTGATGTGGAACCTGCCCTACCACGCCGAGCACCATCTCTTCCCGTCGATCGCCTTCCACAACCTGCCCGAGGTGCATCGCCATCTCCGCCCGCACCTCAAATTCGTGGCGCCGGGCTACGCCGCGACGCATCGCGAGATCATCAAGAGCTTCGCGTGACCAGCGCCGAGGGCGTGTTCGAATGCGGCGACGTGCTGCTGCAGCGCGGCGGCACGCTCAGGAACGCGAAGATCGTCTACAAGACGTTCGGCACGCTGTCGCCCCAGCGCGACAACGTCATCGTCTATCCGACCTCGTACAGCGCCCAGCACAGCGACATCGACTGGCTGGTCTCGCCCGAGCACTGCCTCGATCCCGGCCGCTACTTCATCGTCATTCCCAACATGTTCACCAACGGGCTCTCGACCTCGCCGTCGAACTACGGCCCGGCCGAGTTCCCCGAGGTGACGACCTACGACAACGTCACCCAGCAGCGCCGCCTGCTGATGGAGCTCTTCGGTGTCGATAAAGTGAAGCTGGTCTATGGCTGGTCGATGGGCGCGCAGCAGGCCTATCACTGGGCGGCTCTGTTCGGCGCTTCGGTCCAGCGCATCGTCGTCAATTGCGGCTCGGCCAGAACGGCGCCGCACAATTTCGTCTTCCTCGAGGGCGTGCGCAGCGCCGTCCAGAATGCGCGCACGCCGCAGGAGGGATTGCGCGCCATGGGCCGCATTTATGCCGGCTGGGCGCTCAGCCAAACCTTCTATCGCCGCGAGATGTGGCGCGGCCTGGGCTTTTCGAGCCTGGAGGATTTCCTGGTGCGCTCGTGGGAGGCGGGTTTCCTGCGCCGCGACGCGCGCGACCTGATGGCCCAACTCTGGACCTGGCAGAATGCCGACATCTCGGCCAACGATCTCTACCGCGGCGACCTCAGGATGGCGCTGGCGGGCATCACAGCGAAGGTGCTGCTGATGCCGAGCGCCACCGACCTCTATTTCCAGACCGACGACAATCGCGAGGAGCTGCCGCATCTCAAGCACGGCCGGCTGGCGGAAATCCCGTCGGTGTGGGGGCATCGCGCCGGCAATCCGCGTGATAATAAAGCCGACCAGGCGTTCATCGATTCCCAGGTGGAGGCGCTGCTCGATGCCTGACTCCCTTCTGCCGCGCGACGGCTTGGTGATCGTCGCCAAGCGCGACTGCCCGACCTGCGTCATGGTCGAGCCGGTGATGCGCGCGCTCGACAAGGCCGGCCCGTTGACCGTGATCACGCAGGACGATCCGACCTTCCCCTCGGGCGTGCGCTCCGTCGTCGACGACCAGGCGCTGGAGCAGTCGTTCCATCTCAAGATCGAATCGGTGCCGACGCTCATCCGCTTCAAGGCCGGCCGCGAGGTCGAGCGCGCGGTGGGCTGGCAGCGCCAGGAATGGGTGAAGCTTGCCGGCGATGCCGGCCTCAATGGCGCAAATCTTGGTGATGGCCTGCCCGAATGGCAGCCGGGCTGCGGCTCCAAGTCGGTCGAGCCCGGCGTGCAGGAAGCGTTGATCGCGCGCTACGGCGAGACCGGCCTGAAAGCGCGCGCCATCTCGGTCGGCAACTGGGACGATCCGATCGAGGCCTGCTTCGAGCGCGGCTGGACCGATGGGCTGCCCGTGGTGCCGCCGACCGACGAGCGCATCCTGCGCATGCTCAGCGGCACCGAGCGCAAGCCGGACGAGATCGTCGGCAACATTCCGCCCAATCTCGCGCCCTGCACGGTCGAGAAGGTGGCGATCAACGCGGTGATGGCGGGCTGCAAGCCGGAATACATGCCCGTCGTGCTGGGCGTGCTGGAAGCGGCACTCGATCCGCTGTTCACCATGCATGGCCTCCTCTGCACCACGCATTTCTCGGGCCCGCTGGTCATCATCAACGGACCCATCGCGCGCTCGATCGGCATGAATTCCGGCGTCAATGCGCTGGGCCAGGGCAACCGCGCCAACGCCACGATCGGCCGCGCCCTGCAGCTGATCGTGCGCAATGTCGGCGGCGGCATCCCGGGCGCGATCGATCGCGCGACCTTGGGCAATCCCGGCAAATACACCTTCTGCTTCGCCGAGGACGAAAGCGACCCGGCCTGGGAGACGCTCGCCGAGCGCCGCGGCATCGCCAAAGGCAAGAATGCCGTCACGCTGTTCCACGGCGAAGGCGTGCATGGCTTCATCGACCAGAAATCGCGCACGCCGCAAGAACTGGTGCGCTCGCTGGCCATGGGATTGTTCGGCGTCGGCCATCCGAAACTGGTGCGCGCCGGCAATGCCGTGCTGGTGCTGACGCCCGAGCACTACAAGATCTTCAAGGATGGCGGCTGGAGCCGCCGGCAGATCGAGGATGCGCTCTACGAGGCGCTGAAGCGTCCGGGCAAGGAGCTGGTCTATGGCGCGCAGAACGTCGCCGAGGGCGTGGCGCCCGCCTATGCCGACAAGTTGCTCGACAAGTTCGATCCGCCGCCCGACGGCGTGCTGATCGTTCGCGCCGGCGGCCCGGCCGGGCTATTCTCGGCCATCATCGGCGGCTGGCCCGGCCAGCGCGTCCGCGAGGAATGCCAGGCCGTAACACGGGAGATTCGCTAATGATCGAGATCAAGTTGCGTGATCCCACCGCAGAGAGCGCGCCGACCCGCCGCGCGCGGCTCGCGCCCCCCAAGTCGCTCGAGGGCAAGACCGTGGCGCTGATGGATATCGGCAAGTCGCGCGGCAAGGAATTCATCGACCGGCTGGAAGGCCACTTCAGGAAGGCGGGCATCGCCACCAGGCGCTACGCCAAGCCGACCAACACCAAGGTGGCGCCGACTTCGGTGATGCAGCAGATCGCGGCGGAGGCGCAAGCCGCGGTCATTGCGCTATCGGATTGAGGGTCCTGCACATCGTGCAGTCTGCACGACCTCTACAATCTCGATAGCCGCGGCATTCCCGGTGTCAACGTCGTCACCACCGAGTTCATCGACGGCGTCACCGCGCAATCCGAGTCGCTGGGCTTCGAGCCTGCCGTGGTCTACGTGCCGCATCCGATCCAGAACCGCACCACGGCCGAGATCGAGGCGATCGCCGACCAGGTCTATGACAAGGTGATCGCGGCGCTGACGATGCAATGAAGCTGCTGCTGTCGGCGCACGCGCTCCGGATTTGGGGCAAGCGCATCGAAGGCGTCGAGTTCGTCACCGCCGAGGACGCCCTCGCCGCCGACGGTCCGTGCGACGCCGACATCGCCTTCATGACCCGCGAGGTCACCGGCAAGTCGAGCAAGGGCAATCCGACGCCCGAGCTCAAGGGCTTCGACGCGGTGGTGCGCAAATCGCCCAGGCTCAAATGGCTGCAGATCCATCCGGCGGGCGCCGAGCGGCCGATCTATGCCGAGCTGCGCAGCCGCGACGTCAAGGTGACGACTGCGTCGGGCGCAACCTCGGTCACCGTGGCGCATTCGACCCTGGGCGCGGTGATCGCGCTCAACCGCCGCTTTCCGCTGCTCGCCGACGCACAGCGCCGCCATGCCTGGGAGCCCAGGCTCGGCGAACGCTCGCCGCGCGATCTCAAGGGCCAGACAGCGGTGATCGTGGGGCTGGGGCCGATCGGCCGCACCCTGGCGTCGCTGCTCAAGATGCTGGGCATGAAGACGGTGGGCGTGCATCGCTCCGAGGCGGCGGTCGAGCCGTGCGACCGCACCATTTCCTATGCCGGCTTGGCCGGCGTCCTGGCGCAGGCCGACTGGTTGATCCTGTGCTGTCCCGCTTCGCCCGTGACGCGCGGCCTTGCCAACGCCCGGGTCTTCGCTGCCATGCCCGCGGGCTCCCATTTCATCAACGTCTCGCGCGGCGAGGTCGCGGTCGAAGCCGACGTGATCGCGGCGCTGCAGAGCGGCAAGCTGGCCGGCGCCTATCTCGACGTGTTCGAGAAGGAGCCGCTCGATCCCGCGTCGCCGCTGTGGGACATGCCGAACGTGCTGATCTCGCCCCACACCGCGAGCCACAGCCAGGGCCAGAACGAGGCGATCTTCGAGATTTTCCTCGACAATCTTGCGCGCTTCCGCGCCGGCAAGCCGTTGCGCAACGACGTCGACAACCTGTCCTAATCCTTGTCGGGCACGATGGCGGGCGCGACGGTCTGCGGCGGCTTGTCGTTGGCGGGGCCCGGCGCCGGCGTCTGATCGGGCTGCGAGGTGTCGGCGTTGCTGTCGGCCGGCGGCGGCGCCGGTTTGGCGAGCGTCGCCGGCAGGAACGCATCGACCGCGGCCGCCGTCGCCCTCGGGTCCTCTTCCATCGCGTAGTGGCCGAGCTTCTCGAAGATCGCCAGGCGCGATGCGCGGATGGTCTGCTGGAAGCGGAAGGCATCGGCCGGCGGCACCCAGCGGTCGCGCGCGCCCCAGATGATCAGCGTCGGCACGTCGAGCCGTTTCAGCACCGTCGTGTCGAGCGCCTCCTGGGTGCGCGCCCGCACCAGGGTGGCATGCCGGTTGCCGGGAAAGCGCTGCAGCTCGGCGTAGCGGCGCACGCGCCCGGGCGTTACCATTGCCGGGTCGGCATAGGCGTCGAGCAGGGCGCGCCGCACCATGATCTCGGGCTTGAACCAGATGCCGAGGTCGCCCAGCAGCGGCAGGCGCGCGAGACGGAGCGGCAGCGGCGCGGGACCGCTGCCCGGGAAACCCGCCGAATCGACCAGGATCAGATGGCTGACGCGGTCGGGCCGCGTGGCCGAGAAGGTCCACGCGACGGCACCGCCCATCGAATGACCGGCGATGGCGAAGCGGTCGAGGTTGAGCGCATCGGCCAGCACCTCGATGAAATCGGCATAGGCATCGATGGTGTACTCGTCGCGCGGCCAGGCGCCGGTCAGCCCGTGACCCGGCAGATCGACCGAGATCAGCCGCGCGCGATCCTTCAGCGCCGCGACCCAACCCTCCCAATCCTGCAGCGAACCCATCGAACCGTGGATCAGGATGATCGGGATGGCGTCGCGCTTGCCCTCGTCGCGCACATGCGCGCGGGCGCCGCCGACATCGATGAACGTCGAGCGGCTGTTGGCGTAGCGCTGGATCAGGGTGTCGGGCGGCAGGCTCGGCGCATAGGCCCACAGCGCCACCCCCAGGAGCAGGCCGCAGGCGATCAGCAACAGAGTCGGCCAGCGGCGTTTCGGGCGGTCAGCGCGGCGGCGGCGCAGCGCCATTGTCTTGTCCCCCATCTCGTCTCAAGGCAGCGGCGATCATATCAAGATCGCGCAGCTTGAACTCGGATGCCGGACGGGGATCGATGATTTTTTCTTCGATCAGGCGGGCGAGCAGGGCGCGGTTGAGGTCGTTGGCGACCACTTGCCGGTCTTCAAGGTGGCCGACGAAGACGAACAGCTCGAAATTGAGGCCGGTCGGCGTGATGCGCACGAAGCGCACGATCGGCATCGGCACGCGCAGCACCCGCGGGTGGCCGAGCGCCGCCTCGCGCAAGATTGCTTCCATCTTGCTCACATCGGTGCCGAGTCCGACCGTGATGGGGATGTCGATGCGGCTCGACGTGTCGGAATAGGTTCGATTGACCACCGGGTTTTGCAAAAAGACGCTGTTTGGCACGATCACGCTGGTGCGCTGGAAAGTCTCGATCTCGGTGGCGCGGATGTTGATGCGTCTCACAAAACCTTCGTGGTCGCTGACCGCGACCCAATCGCCGGCCTTGATCGGCCGCTCGACCAGCAGGATCACGCCGGAAATCACGTTGTTGGCGATGTTCTGCAGTCCCAGGCCGATACCGACCGAGAGCGCGCCGAGCACGATCGCGAGATTGGTGAAATCGATGCCGAGCGCGGAAATGCCGATCAGGATGGCGATGATGACGCCGGCGTAGTTGAGGCCGGCATCGATCGATTGCCGCAGCGGCATGGGCGCATCGACCGTCGGCATCACCCGGTCGCGCATCACGGTGCGCACCAGCCTCGCCAGGCCAAGGCAGATGACGAAGGCCACGATCGCCATGGCGACATTGGCGATGGAGATCGTGACGCCGCCGATGCGCACGCCATGCAGCAGATGCTCCATGGTCTGCAGGATGGCGTCCATGTCGACGCCCCAGGACGCCGGCAGCAGGAAGGCGAGCGCGATCACCAGAACGAGGTCGATCAAGAGCAGCGCGATGTTCTGGCCGCGCAGCGCCGTGTCGGCCGGCAGGCCGAGCCGATCGCGTACCCAGCGTCCGGTGTGGGTGTCGGGCGCGGCGATCGCATCAAGCAGGTCGGCCGCGAGCCGATGCGCCAGCAGGGCGAGGCCGATCAGCAGGCAGGTCGAAGCGGTGGCAGCGTGGATATGACCGCCGAGATTGCTGTAGCCGACGGCGGCGAAGACGATCGATGACACAACGATGACGCTGAGCAGCAGGCGCGCGGCCGACCACCACGTGCCGCCGATCAGGGCAGGCAGCTCCGATCCGGCCGGCCGGGCCGCTTCCCAGGCGCGATTGGTCAGCGCCGGCAGGGTCAGGAGCGCGACCGTGACGGCGAGGACCAGCGCGCCGATCGCGGTCGTCCCGTCATGTTCGGTGCCTTCGGTAAGTGCCACGTAGATGAAATCGACGGTGAGGCCGACGGCCATCAGGCGCCGCAGCGCGGCGGTCAGGTATCGAGCGCTTGCGTCGGTGAAGGGCAGCACGCGCCAGGCCGGCCGATTCGGCGCCAACGAAGTGGCCGACAGGCCGACGATCAGCAGCAGGCTGATCACGCGATTGATGAACTGCGGCAACAGGGCGTCGATGGGCGATGGCGGTTCGCTCGCCGCCAGCAGCCGGCCGACCAGCCAGACGGCGAGGATCGGCACCAGCACCAGGTCGAGGCCGTCGATGGCCGCGGCAATAGTACGGTCGCGCTGGCCCGGAGTCGCCGCTTCGCCGCGGCCGTAGCGCCGGCGCAGCGTGTGACCCAGCCACCACAGAAGCAGCGTGAACAGCGCCCACCACGCCAACGGCGTCAGGTCCTGCTCGCCCGAACGGAGCGCGCTCAGTCCGTTGTGGCTCCAGCTGGCGAGGGCGGCCGACAGCATCTGGCCAGCCGCCGGCAACTCGGTCCGGAGCTGATGCCAGGCCTGGAACGACAAGGGCGATTCGCCGCGATGGAACAGCGTGTTCAGCAGTACCTGGCTTCGGAGCTTCGTCATGCGCTCGAGAAGCTGGTCGGCGCGCACGATGACCACTTCGCACTGCTTGACCCGGCCCTCGCTCACCGAGGCCTGGTTGGTGAGCCGCTCGCGCTCGGCTTTGACCGCGTCGCTCTCGGGCGGCTGGTCGGTCTGCCCGCCGGCCTGCCCGCTCTTGGGTTCGAGCGGCGCCAGCAGACGCTGGGTGTCGGCCAGCTCGTTGCGGGCGAGCTGAGCGGCGGCCACTGCGGCCGCCCGCACATCCTGCGTCTGCTCGCGCAGGGCGTCGATCTCGACCGGCAAGACGTCGGCCTGCCCGATGCGGGCGGTGATGCGGTCGAGCTGTCGCGTCCAGAGGTCGACAAGCTGCGAAAAGGGCCGCTGCGGCGGCTGCGTCTGGGCGTGAGCCGGCATTGCGGCCCCCGCCAAGAGGGCCGCCCAGAGCCACAAGACCTGCCATGTCAGCCGAAGCCCGCCCCGCATCCCGCCCTCAGTATCATGCCGCCCGCCGGCCCTGAACCCCTTCAAGGACAAGGGATTCTGGCTCCTTTGGGGCAACCGTTGACAGTCTCCGCCGGGCACGGAAGGTTGCGCGCCGAAAAGTGTAGGAGAGTTGCATGGCAGGCGGTCAGGTCGGCGAAGTACGGGTTCAGCCGGACCGGCTGCACGCCTTCACCATGGCGATTTGCCGGGCCGACGGCAGCTCGGAGCAGGAGGCCAGGCTGGTTGCAGACCATCTGGTGCTGGCCAACCTGTTCGGCCATGACAGCCATGGTGTCGGCATGATGCCGGCGTATATCCAGAACACCACGACCGGCCGCTGCATCCGTAACCATCATGCAAAGATTTCGCGCGACAACGGGGCCGTGATCGTGGTCGACGGCGGCGCGGGGTACGGGCAGGTCGTCGCCAAGGAAGCGATGGATATCGGCATCGAGCGGGCGAAGAAACACGGCGTCTGCGTCGTCGGCTTGAAGAACGCCCATCACATCGGGCGCATCGGCCATTGGGGCGAGCAGTGCGCGCGCGCCGGCATGGTGAGCACGCACTGGGTGAATGTGCACGGGCACAAATCTCTGGTGGCGCCGTTCGGCGGCGCCGAGCCGCGCTTCACCACCAATCCCTACTGCACCGCCGTGCCGCGCAAGGGCAAGGAACCGATCGTGCTCGACTTCGCGACCAGCCAGGTGGCGATGGGCAAGGTGCGGGTCGCCAACAACAAGAAGGCGGCGATGGAGCCCGGCCTGCTGATCGACTCGGCCGGCAATCCCACGACCGATCCCGGCGTGATGTACAACGCGCCCTATGGCGCGATCCTGCCGTTCGGCCTGCACAAGGGCGGCGGCCTCGCGGTGATCTGCGACATCCTGGCCGGCGCACTGACCGGCGGGCGCACCCACAGCCCGCGCACCATCAAGAAGGACGGCACCGACATCATCAACAACATGCTGTCGATCATCATCGATCCCGAGGCGATGGGCGGCAATGCGCTGTTCGAGGACGAGGTCGAGACCTTCATCACCTGGGTCAAGTCGGCCAAGCCCCAGCCCGGCGTCAAGGAAGTGCTGGCGCCCGGCGAGCCCGAGCGCATGCGCCGGGCCGACCGGCAGAAAAACGGCATCCCCATCGACACCACGACGTGGCAGCAGCTGATCGATGTCGCCCGCAAGGTGCGGCTGAACGACACCGAAATTCCCCATATCAGTTCCACCGCGGCCGCCTGAGGAGACAAGCGATGGCCAAGATGAAGCTCTACTACTCGCCGGCCTCGCCCTACGCACGCAAGGTCAGGATCACCGCGCTCGAGACCAAGCTCGACAAGAAGATCGAGATGGTGAACGTCGCGCTGACGCCGGTCGCGCCCAACGCCGACGTCGACAAGCACAATCCCGTCGGCAAGATCCCGGTGCTCTCGGTCAAGGGCATGGATCTCTTCGACTCGCCGGTGATCTGCGAATATCTCGACGGCCAGCACAAGGGCCGTCGGCTGCTGCCGCGCAAGGGCCGCGATCGCTGGGTAGCACTGCGCCTTCAGGCCATGGCCGACGGTCTGCTCGATGCCGCGATCCTGACCCGCTACGAGACCTTCCTGCGGCCGGAGGACAAGCGCTGGAGCGACTGGATCAAGGGCCAGATGAAGAAGATCGACGGCTGCCTCGACCAGCTCGAGGCGGAGGCCAAGTCGCTGAAGGGCAAGCTCTCGATCGGCACGATCTCGGTGGTCTGCGCACTCGGTTACCTCGACTACCGTTTCGCGCATCACGATTGGCGCAGTAAACATCCCAGGCTCGCCAAATGGTTCGCGACAGCCTCCAAGCACTCGTCGGTCAAGGCGACAGTGCCGCCGCCGGGTTGATCGCATGGCCATGACGGCCGACGAGATCATCGCTCGCCTCGGTCTCGAGCCGCATCCCGAGGGCGGCCACTACCGCGAGATGTTCCATGCGCCCGACCTGCCGCGCGGCGCATCGACGGCGATCTACTTCCTGCTCAAGGGCACCGAGCGCTCGCACTGGCACAGGGTCGATGCCGATGAGCTCTGGCACTTCTATGCCGGCGCGCCGCTCGAATTGTCGCTGAGCGAGGATGGAAAGAAGGTGCAACGCCTGCGGCTCGGCACCGACCTCGCCAACGACGAGCTGCCGCAGGGCGTCGTCCCGCGCGGCGTCTGGCAGGCGGCGCGCTCGCTCGGCGCCTGGACGCTGGTCGGCTGCACCGTGGCGCCCGCCTTCGAGTTCAGGGGCTTCGAGCTCGCGCCGCCAGGATGGCGCCCGCAGTGACCAGCAGAGTCGCGAGGATGAGCGCGCGCGTGGGCTCGGCGAGACCGCACGCGATCAGCAGGAAGGTCGAGAGGATAGGCGCGGCGTAAGAAAGCGCGCCCAGCGCGCGAATGTCGCCGCGCTTCACGGCGTGATCCCACAAGTAGAATGCGCCGCCCGTCGGCCCCAGCCCGAGCGCCACAACCGCGAGCCATGCGACGGACGAAGCGGGCCACACGGTCGCTTCGAACAGCCAATGGCAGATGAGCGAGAGCAGCGACGCGGCAGCGCAGAACGAGGCGATCGCATCGGTCGGTGTCTCGCCGAAGCGCCGCGACAGCACCGAGTAGAGCGACCAGGTGAAGGCGCAGCCCAGGGCGAGCAGGTAGCCGAGCGCCGAGCCGCCGCTGAACGTGACGCCGCGGCCGATGGCGAGCAACGCGACACCGGCAAAGCCCAGCACGGCGCCCGCGAGATGGGGCCAAGCCAGTCGCTCTTTTGCCAGTGGTGCTGAAAGAAGAACGATCAGCAGCGGCCACAGATAGTTCACAAGATTGGCCTCGGCCGGCGGCGCAATCTGCAGCGCGGCAAAGTACAGTGCGTGATAGCCGAACAGGCCGCCCACGCCCAAGATCCAGACCCGCGCCGGCCATGCGAACAGATCGGCCGGACCAAGGCCCCGCCGGCCGGCACGAACGACACCGACGATGGCACCAATCGCGAACGTCATGGCAACCATCTGGAAGGGTGGGATCGGACCGGCTGCAACCGACAGGGTCGCGAGCGCGCCCCATAGTCCGATCGCGCCCAGGCCCGCCAACATTGCCCTGCGTTTGCTGGCCGAGTGATCGTCGAGGGCCGCTGTCATATGCGCGGATTAGAGGGCCGTCCCGGCTTTGTCGAGCACGCCCTGCGGGGTACCATGCCGTGACAGGACCCGAGATGCTGTTTCGGCCGACCAACCCCACCAGCCATCGGCTTGCCCGCATGGCCCTCATCGCCGCGTGCATCGCTGCGATATGTGTCGCCATCTCCGGGCCGCTCTATCGTTTCGTCGGCGTCGATCTCGACGTCGCGATCGGGCTGTTCCGCTACGGTTTCTATGTCGGCGCAGCCGCCATCGCGCTCGGCCTTGCCACCATCGTGCCGACACGGCCCGGCGACAGGCGCCGCGGCTTCCTTGCCGCGGTGCTGGCCATCGTGGTCGGTGTCGGCGCGGCGTGGTCGCCCTTCATGTGGTTCCTCCATGCCCGCTCGGTGCCGCGCATCAACGACGTCACGACCGACACGGCCGATCCGCCCGCCCTGGTGCAGACCCTGCAGATGCGGCGCGATGCGGCGACGCCGCCTGGCTACAACAAGGACTTCGCCGTCCTCCAGCACGAAGCCTATCCCGACATCCACACGATCGACCTCAAGGTGCCGCCCGCCGAGGCGTTCAAGCGCGTCGACAAGGTGGCGGTGGCGATGGACTGGGACGTGGTGGCGCGGGCGCCGACTGACGGCCGCCTGGAGGCGATCGACACCACCAAATGGTTCGGCTTCCACGATGACATCGTCGTGCGCATCCGGCCCGACGGCAGCGGCGGCAGCAAGGTCGATATCCGCTCCAAGAGCCGCGTCGGCCGTTCGGATCTCGGCGTCAACGCCCGACGCATCCGCGACTTCGCCGCTCGATTGAAAGCTGAAAGTTAGATCGGCAGCGTGAAGCTGAAGGTCGTGCCGCCGGAGCCCGTCTCCGTGAGCGAGATGTCGCCGCCATGGGCGCGGATGAGATCGCGCGAGATGGCGAGGCCGAGACCCGCGCCGCCGGCGCGGCCGCCGGTGGTGAAGGGCCGGAAAACTTGCGTGGTGACGACCGGCGGCACGCCCGGGCCGTTGTCGATGACGTCGACCAGGAGATAAGTGCCCTCGCGGCGCGCCCGCACGGTGACGCTGGTGGCGCCGGCATCAAAGGCGTTGCGGCCGAGATTCATGAACACGCGATAGAGCAGGTCGCGATCGGCGCGGACGCGGCATTCGCTGGCGATCTCGTTGTGCCAGTTGCGCAGCAGGTTGGGGTCGCGGTCCTCGCCCTGCTCCTGCAGCACCACGCCGACCTCGGCCACCAGGTCGGCAAGGTCGAACTCGCTGATGCGCATCGTCGGCCGCTCGCCGACATAGTCGAGGGCATTGCTGGCGAGCCGCGCCGCACGATCGATGGTGTTGAGGATCGTGGGGGCCAGCCGGCGCGTGCGCTCGTCGCTGCTCATCGCCAGGCGGTCGGACAGCAGGCGGGCGGTGGACAGCATGTTGCGGATGTCGTGATTGACCTTGTTGGACGCGGCGCCGACCTCGGCCAGGCGCGTCTTCTGCCGCAGCGAGGCGCGGATCTCGCGCTGGAGGTTCCGGAACTCGCGATCAACCGTGCCGATCTCGTCGTTGCGGCCGGTCGCCGAGCGCTCGGTCCCGGATTCTTCGGGTGCGCGGCGGAAAGCGATCATGTCGGCCGACAGGTCCTGCAGCGGCCGGATCACCAGCCAGCGGAGCGCCAGATAAAGCAGCACGGCGGTGAACAGCGCGACCGCGATCGAGAGCGCCAGCACCCGCCACGCATATGAATACATGGCGATGCGCATCGGCAGTTCGTCGATGACGATCCAGACCTTGGCCCGGGGCAGACGCATCGATTCGCCGCCGATGCGCATGTAGTAGGCGCCCTCGCGCGACATCGCCGCCAGCGCATCCCAGATCAGCTCGAACTGATTGGTCTTCTGCAAATCGAAGGTCGGCATGCTGGGTTGGGGGGCGATGTTGACCAGCCGGCGGCGCGGCTTGCCGGGCTCGACCACGTTCACGAAGTCGACGCGCGCGTTGTTGAGCAGGTTACGCTTGACCTCGTCGGTCACCATGTTGTCGGGCGTGGCATCGAGCGCCAGCGCCGCCAGCGTGCCGCTTTCCACCAGCTGCTCGAGATAGACCAGCCGGAAACGCGCGATCGACGGCAGGAAGAGCAGCAGCTCGGCGATCATGATCGCGCCCACCACCAGCCCCAGGATGCGCCACGACAGGCCGAACGCCGGTACGCGCCGGCGGGCGGCGTGGGCGGTTTGGGCAGCGGCGGTGATGTCGGCGGCCATCGCCGCCAATCTATCCAAGGCGAGGCGCCAGTCCTAGCCGGCCGCTCTTCAACTCTTCGGGGGCGGCGCAGGGACAAAGTACCGCCACGCAACGATATTTGCTCTGTTCAGGCCAACGGCTCCAGGCCCCCGGCCGTGGCCGAAATCGAACAATGGCTGGGCGCACGGGCCAATCCAGGCTCTGCGATGTCGATCACGATTGCGGTAAACAATCGGTGAGTGGCAATATTGTAGCAGTTGATCTAAAAAGGCCGCCAATGGCGCGCGGCAAGGAATTCGACGTGGAAAGGGCGGTTGACGCGGCGGTCGACCGCTTCTGGCGGCATGGCTATGAGAACAGTTCGGTGCGCGACCTTGCCCGGACCATGGGCATCACCGGCACCAGCCTGTACAACGCCTATGGCGACAAGCGTGCGCTGTTCACGCGCTCCCTCGAACGCTACGCCGACCGCTCAATGCGCGAGCGCATCGCTCGCCTGCAGGCGGCGCACCAGCCGCGGCAGGCGATCGAGGCCTTCCTGCGCGAGATCGTCGAGCGCTCCCTGGCGGATCGCCAGCGCAAGGGCTGCCTGCTGGTCAACAGCGCGCTCGACGTGGCGCCGCACGATGCCGCTCTGGCCAAGGTGGTGGCCGGCTATCTCGAGGAGATCCGCCATTTCTTCCAGCGTAACCTCGAGGCGGCGCGCCACAATGGCGCGCTCGACCGGCATCTGAATGCGCGGCAGGTCTCGACCCATTTGCTGGGTGTGGTGATTGCGGTCCGCGTGCTCGCTCGCACGGGCGCCGGGCGCCAGGACCTGGAGGCGGTTCTGGCGCCGGCGCTCGAACTGCTCGAGCGGCGTCACTAATGGTGCGACAATGATCGAGCATCTCAACAGCGATGTGCTCGCCCGCCTGGCCGACGCGGGCCCGGTGGTGATGCTCAATCTCATGCGCTTTCGCGAGCGCTCGAAGGACGGCAATGGCTCGGGCTGGGATGCCTACCTGCGCTATAGCGCGCTGGCCATCAAGGAAATCAAGGCGCGCGGCGGCACCATCATCTGGACAGGCCGCGCCGAGGCGGTTGCGCTGGGTCCGGCCGAGCGGCATCGCTGGGACTATGCGGCGCTGGTGCAGTACCCGTCGCGCGCGGCCTTTCTCGACATGATGGCCTCGCCCGCCTATGCGACGGCCAATATCGAGCGCGACAACGGTTGCGCCGATCACGCCATCATCGCGATGAGCGAGACTTACCGAAAATTTGCCTGAGCGTCGCAACGCGGGGTCATCATGGTTAAGCGTCTGAGCGAATTGCCCGAAGTCGAGGCCCGCCATCTCAGCCTCGATCGCGTGGTCTGCCCGACCTTCGAGCCGAGCGAACTGGTCGGCGGACCGCCGCTCGAGCAGCGGCGTGTCGTCCTCATTTCGACCGCCGGCCTGCACAAAAGAGGCGACCGGCCGTTCCAGCCGGGCGACGGCAGCTACCGCGTCATTCCGGCCGACACGCCGGCCGCCGACCTGGTGATGAGCCACATCTCGGTCAATTTCGACCGCACCGGCTTTCAGCAGGACAGCAACGTCGTGTTCCCGATCGACCGGCTGCGCGAATTGGTGGCCGAGGGCGCGGTCGGGTCGATGGCGTCGGTGCACTATTCCTTCATGGGGGCGTTTCCGCCCGAGGCGGCGGAGCCGCACGCCAGGCATCTTGCCGGCCTCTTGAAGGCCGACAAGGTCGACGCCGCGCTTCTCGTTCCGGTTTGACCGGCCTGCACGCGCGCCGTGGGCGCGCTCGGCCACTTTTTGGAGCGCGAGGGCATTCCCACCGTGGGCATCAGCCTGGTGCGCGAGCATACCGAAGTCATCCGCCCGCCGCGCGCCGTGTGGGTGACGTTCGATCTCGGCCGGCCGCTCGGCATTCCCGACGATCCGCCGTTCCAGCGCCGGGTAGTGAAAGCGGCGCTAGACCTCTTCGCGCGCAGCGATGGACCGCTGATCGCCGACTATCCCGAGCACGTCACGGGAGACGTCGATCTCACCGGCTGGGCATGTCCGATCAATCTCGCGCCGGCGTCGGTCGATTCGCTCGCGGCCGAGATCGACCGCCTGGCCACATGGTACGCCCGCGCCGTTGCCGCGCACGGCCGTACCACCGTCGGCATCTCCGGCCTCGACATGCCAGCAGCCGGCCGCGTGGTAGCACAGGCGCTTGACGGTGAATTGCCGGCGGCGGCGACGCTCAAGCAGGCGATCGACGATCTCAAGGCGTACTATCTCGAGGCCGCATCGGCCTTTCCCGATCCCGGCACGTCGAAGACGCGCACGGCCTGGTTCTGGGACGAGACGCGGCTCGCCAAGGCGCTGCTGCAACTGCAGCCCAGGCTCGCCGCAAGCCCGGACAAGCAGCATAACATCCTCGGCAATCTGACGATGATTCCGGCGACCGAACGCTATCGGCTCACCAAACCGGCAGGCGGCTCAGGCACCTGACCAGCCGGCGCGTCCGCGGGCCGAACAATGCTTCGGTGAAGTAGCTTCCGGCGGCGCGCTTGCTGGCTTCGCCCAGGGTCGGATAGGGTGGCACGAAGCTCGCCAGCGCGGCGATCTTGAGTCGCCGGGAGAGCGCGAGGCACCACGGTTGGATCAGCTCGCCCGCGCCCGGCGCCACGATGCCGGCGCCCAGGATTCGGCCGCGCCGGTCGGTGATCGCCTTCACCAGCCCCTCGGTTGCGTGTTCGGTCTGGGCGCGGTCGTTCTCGCTCATCTTCCAGCGCAGCACCTTGATCGAATCGCCGTGCCGCTCGCGCGCCTGCCGCTCGTTCAGCCCGACCTGCGCCAGCTCGGGATCGGTGTAGGTCGCCCACGGCACGATCGTGCGATCGAGCCGCGCCGGAGCGCGGAACAGGGCGCCGCGGATGAACAGCGATGCCTCGTAGCCCGCCATGTGGCTGAAGGGATAAAGGCCGTTGCAGTCGCCGACCGCCCAGACGTGGCGATTGCTGGTGCGCAGGCGATCATCGACCGTGATGCCGCTTTTGTCGTGGCGAACTTCGGCCTTTTCAAGATCGAGGCCGTCGACGTTGGGCGTCCGGCCCGCCGCGACCAGAAGGTGTGAGCCGTTGATCCGCTCGCCGCTCTCCAGGATCACCGAGGCGCGCTCGACGCGCGCGATCTTCACGCGATGCCGCAGCACCACGCCCTCGCCCGAGAGCCTCGCCATCACGACGCTCGACAACTCGGGATCGTCCTTGGCGAGAAAGCCGGCCGCCTCGAGTACGGTGACCTTCGATCCCAGCCGGCGGAACGCCTGGGCCATTTCCAGCCCGATCGGCCCGCCGCCGATGATCACGAGATGCGTGGGCAGCACGCGATTGTCGAAGATCGTCTCGTTGGTGAGATAGGGCGCTTCGGCAAGGCCCGGGATCGGCGGCACGGCGGCGCGCGATCCGGTCGCCAGCACGATGCGCTTGCTGCGAATGCGCCAGGCGCCGGCCTGCAGTTCGCTGCGTCCGACGAAGCGCGCCTCTTCCTTCAGGACGCGCACGCCCAGTCCCTCGAAGCGCTCGACCGAATCGTTGGGCGCAATGGCGCCGATCACCCCATGCACGTGATCCATGACCTTGGCGAAGTCGACCGCGGGTTCGACAGGCGCGATACCGAGAACGGCGCCGCCGCGCTGCGCCTGCGCCGCCTTCGCCGCGGCGATCAGCGCCTTCGATGGCACGCAGCCGAAATTGAGGCAGTCGCCGCCCATGCGGTCGCGCTCGATCAGCACGACGTCGAGGCCGAGCTGTGCCGCTCCGGAGGCGACGACCAGTCCGGCCGAGCCACCGCCCACGACGCAGACATCGGGTGTCAGCGTGCCGCTCATACCGTCAGTGCGCCTTGCGCGCCTTGAGGTGCGTATAGAGGACGGGGACCAGCGACAGGACGGCGAGCGCGAGCAGCGGGACGAGGAAGCGCCAGTGGAAGATGGCGCCGAGGTCGGGTGTGCCGCCCTTGTCGAACAGCGTGCCGAAGCCCGCGCCGACGCCGGCATAGACGCAGGCGCCGGGAATGATGCCGATCGCGGTGGCGAGCATGTAGCGATCGAGCTTCATGCCGAACAGCGCCGGCACGATGTTGACCAGCCAGAACGGAAAGACCGGCACCAGCCTGAGGAACAGGAGATAGCTGAAACTGTCGCGGCGGAAGCCTTCCTCGAGCCGCGCCAGCGAGGCGCCGGCGCGCCGGTGGAAGAGGTCGTAAAAGGCGGTGCGCGCGGCGAGGAAGACCGCGGAGGCACCCAGGGTCGCGCCGACGACGGAGAGAAACGCGCCCAGCCAAGTGCCGAACAGGAAGCCGCCGAGCGGCGTCACGAGGATCGCGATCGGCAGGGAGAAGGCGACGACGACCGCATAGGCCGCCACGAACGCCAGCTCGGCGAGCACGCGATGCGCGGCCACCCATTCGCTCAGCTCGGCATGGTGGCGGCTCAGCGTCTCGAAGGAGAAACGGCGCTCCAGTCCCAGCGAAAGAAAGACCGCCAGCCCCAGCAGCAGGAACGCCACCGGCAACAACCGCCGCCACATCGGTACCGTCATTGAAGATCGATATACGCATGCCCCGCCGTCGCCTCAAAGCGGATCGGTGCTGGCGAAACGGGGACGTGCCGCCATGCGCTCGAACCAGGCATTCAACTCTGCGTGACGCGCCAGCATGGCACGGCCTTCCTCAGGCCGGATGAAATAGGCGAGCATGGCGCCGAGATGCAGGTCGGCTAGCGTCAGTGTCGGCCCGACAATGAACTCTTCGCCGGCCATGAGCCGCTGCAGGGCGTCCAGTATTTTCGGCGCCGCCGCCAGCCCGCGCGCCACTTCCTGCGGGTCGCCGGGCAGGCCGCGTCGCGGCCGGAAATAGGCATGCGAGAAGACCTGCCGCACCAGCGGCCAATAGGCGTAGGAATCGACCGCGCCCATGATCTGGTCCATGCGCGCGAGCGCCATGGCCGATTGGGGTTGCAATGCCGGCCCGTCGAAGGCGCGGTCGACATAGCGGGTGATCGCCTGGGTCTCATAGAGCGTGAAGCCACCATGGATCAGGGTCGGTACCCGGCCGAACGGGTGCAGGGCGAGGTAGCTGGGCGGCACATCGGGCGCAAACGGGTCGACCTCGACCTGCTCGTAGGCCACCCCCTTCTCAGCAAGGGCGAGCCGGGCGATGCGGTTGTAGACGCTGTACCGATAGCCGTGGAGAACAGGCACCTGCGAGACCATAGGCCATCCTAACGGCTCGTTGACTCCGCAGGGGCGCGCGATTATGAGCGTCGCTCACGGAATTTGCCCCCGTCGCCCAGCGCGGGGGCCTTGTGTTTAAAGGAGTTGCGTCATGAAACGCACCTATCAGCCGAGTAAGCTGGTCCGCAAGCGTCGGCACGGCTTCCGGTCCCGCATGGCCACGGTGGGAGGCCGCAAGGTCATTGCCAACCGTCGCCGCTCGGGCCGCAAGCGCCTGTCGGCCTAAGCCAATCCTTCCGTGACCCCGGCACGGCTCGCAAACAGGGCCGGGCGTCTGCCGAACCGTCAGGATTTCCTGCGCGTCCAGGCCGGCCGCCGCTGCGCCATGCCGGGCTTCGTGCTGCAGGCCGCCCCCGCCCCGGCCGACATCGACCGGCCCGCCGTCCGGGTGGGATTCACGGTGAGCCGCAAGGTCGGCAATGCCGTGCAGCGCAATCGGGTCCGTCGCCGCTTGCGCGAGATCGTCCGCCAGGTCATTCCGGCCCAGGCACGCCCCGACCTCGACTATGTGCTGGTCGGTCGCCAAGCCGCCCTGAAGCGGGATTTTGATGATTTGCGACAGGATCTGGTGGCGGCTCTGAAGCGCTTGAAGGCGCTTGCCGTAGCGACGCCATGACCCTCTACGGATACCTTGCGCCGGGCAGGCTTAATCGCCAGTTTCCCGGCCGCATGCTGTCTCTGCTTTTGCGCGGGGCGATTCGTTTCTACCAGCTCACGCTCGCCTATTTCTTCGTCGGCGCCTGCCGCTACGAGCCGTCGTGCTCGGCCTATGCTGCCGAGGCGGTGGCTCGCCATGGGGCGCTGAAAGGTGGCCTGCTGGCGGCGCATCGCCTGTGTCGCTGCGGCCCGTGGGGCGGCCAGGGCTATGACCCCGTTCCCGCGGCTTCGCCGCTTTTCTGCTCGTCGGTAAAAGCTCGCTGATATGGACCAGAAGAATTTCATCGTCGCGATCGTGCTGTCGGTAGTGATCATCACCGGCTGGCAGTACATGTTCCCGCCAGCCAAGTCGCCGCCGCCGCAGACCCAGCAGACGACGTCGGCGCAGACCAATGCGCCTGCCTCGCCCAGCAGCACGCCTGGCGCGGCACCGCAGGCACCCAGCTCTGGCGCTCCGGCGCAGCAGGCCATGACGCTCAAGGAGGCGCTGGCCAAGTCGCCGCGCGTCACCTTCGACACCGACCAGCTGATCGGTTCGATCTCGCTGAAGGGCGGCCGCATCGACGACGTGCGGCTTGCCAAGCATCGCGAGGAACTCGATCCCAAGAGCGATCCAGTCCAGGTGCTGTCGCCGGAAGGGACCGAGAGCCCGTACTATGCCGAGTTCGGCTGGTCGTCTTCGGATTCGGCGATGAAGATGCCGGGCCCCGACTCGCTGTGGACCGCCGACAGCAAGACGCTCGAACCCGGCAAGCCGGTGCACCTCACCTGGGACAACGGCCAAGGGCTGGTGTTCGGCCTCGAGATCGCGATCGACCAGCAGTTCATGTTCAACGTCAAGCAGACGGTGCAGAACAAGACCGACAAGCAGGTCACGCTGTTTCCGTGGGGCCTGATCGTGCGCTTTGGCGAGCAGAAGCCGACCGGCACCTACGTGCTGCACGAAGGCCCGTACGGCGTGTTCAACGGCAGCCTCAAGGAATTCAGCTACAAGGACTTCAACGACAACAAGCAGCAGAAGCTGCAAACGACCGGCGGCTGGATCGGCATCACCGACAAGTACTGGATGGCGACGCTCATCCCGGATCAAAAGGAAAAGGTCGACGTCACGCTGAAGGGCTCCGGTGCCGGCGCCAACATCAAGTATCAGATCGACTACGTCGGACCAGGCGTCAACGTGGCGCCGGGCGCCTCGGCCAGCACCGACGATCACCTGTTCGCCGGCGCCAAGATAGTGCGCGTGATCGATGGCTATCGCGAGAAGCTCGGCATCGACCGCTTCGACCTCACGATCGACTGGGGCTGGTTCTGGTTCTTCACCAAGCCGCTGTTCTGGCTGCTCGAGTGGCTCTACGTGCAGATCGGCAATTTCGGCGTGGCGATCCTGATCCTGACCGTGATCGTCAAGGCGGTGTTCTTCCCGCTCGCCAATAAGTCGTACGCCGCGATGAGCAAGATGAAGGCGCTGCAGCCCGAGATGGAGAAGCTGAAGCAGCGCTACGGCGAGGACAAGCAACGCCTGAACCAGGAGATGATGCAGCTCTATCGCCGCGAGAAGGTCAATCCGGCGGCAGGCTGCCTGCCCATCGTGGTGCAGATCCCGGTGTTCTTCGCGCTTTACAAGGTGCTCTACACCACCATCGAGATGCGCCATCAGCCGTTCTTCGGCTGGATCCATGACTTGAGCGCGCCCGATCCGCTGACGGTGCTGACCGGCTTCGGCCTGATCCACTGGGACGTGCCGCCCTTCCTGCATTTCTTCAACATCGGCCTGTGGCCGCTGATCATGGGCGTCACGATGTACCTGCAGCAGCGGCTGAACCCGGCGCCTGCCGATCCGGTGCAGGCGCGCGTGTTCCAGTTCCTACCCATCATGTTCACCTTCATGATGGCGCCGTTCTCGGCCGGCCTGGTGATCTACTGGGCGTGGAGCAACACCCTGTCGATCTGCCAGCAGTACTTCATCATGCGCCGCCACGGCACGCCGATCGGCCGGAAGGCCAACAAGGCCACCGCGCCGGTTGCTGCGCCCGCGGCCGCCGGCACCGATAGCGGCGGCAGCAAGAAAGGTGGCCCCGGTTCCAACAGGGGCTCGTCCAAGAAGGGCTGATGTCCGAGCGGACGGCGGAGGAGCTCGAGGCCGCGCGCAAGCTCTTCGCCGGTTCGTGCGAATTCGTCTCGGGTGCGGCCGCGCTCGAGTCGCTGCCGGCTTTCTCGCTGCCCGAGATCGCCTTCGCCGGGCGCTCCAACGTCGGCAAGTCGAGCCTGGTGAACGCCCTCACGGGCCGCAAATCGCTCGCCCGCACCTCGTCGAGCCCCGGTCATACGCGCCAGATCAATTTCTTCGATCTCGGCAACCAGCTGCTGCTGGTCGACCTGCCGGGCTACGGTTTCGCCCAGGTGTCGCGCTCGACCAAGGAAACCTGGCAGGACCTGGCCTCGGCCTACCTGCGCGGCCGTCCGACCCTGAAGCGTGTCTGCCTGCTGATCGATGCGCGGCACGGCGTGAAGGACAGCGATCGCGAGACGATGAAAAGCCTCGATTCGGCAGCTGTGTCGTATCAACTGGTGCTGACCAAGGCCGATCAGTTGAAGCCAGCCGAGGTGCAGCGGGCGGTTGCCGCCGCCGAGGCGGTGGCCCGCAAGCATGGGGCGGCCCATCCCGAGGTGCTGGCGACCAGCAGTGTCAGCGGCCTGGGCATTGCCGAGCTCCGCGCCGAAATCAGCGCCCTCGCCACAAGTTAGGTACTGCGGTCGTTGCCAGAGCTTCCGCAGCCGAGCATCCTTGGCCTGCGGGGAGAACGAGCAATGAGACGACTGACACTGTTGCTGGCGTTCCTGACGATCGGGCCGGCGGCGTCGGTTTTTGCCCAACAATTCGGACCGGGCCAGCATGTGCTGGTCGGCAGCACCGGCGAGACCGGCACGGTCCTGCAGGTCGGCCAGACCACACCGGACGGCGGCGTCATGCTGAAGGTGCGGCTCGACAAGCCGGGCGGCCCAACCGAGGCCGATCGCGACGTCTGGTACAATTCCCGGTCTTCGAAGCTCAGCCTGGCGCCGGCGACGGCAACTCCAGCGGCCCCTGCCGCGCCCGCCCAGCCGGCGGCCGCAAAGACGCAGCTTCAGGCGGGCGATCGTGTGCGCATCGGCAGCCTCGGCGTCAACGGCACGGTGGTGCAGGTCCTCGGCGTGTTGGGCAACGGCTCGCAGATGGTGCGGGTCGAGATCGACAAGAACGCGCCCAAATATCCCGGGATGTCGAACATGTACGACACGCTCAGCTCCCAGATCACGCCGCTCAACTAGGCCGCGTCATGGAAGATGATGCCGAGGGTGAAACGCTCGCCTGAGCGCACGCTCGACACGCCATGGCGCATGGCGGTGCGATGCCAGCCGCGCGTGCCTTTCACCGGCCGCTCGTTGACGGCGAAGATCACCGCGTCGCCCTGAGCGAGCGGCACCACCTCGCCGCGCGACTGCATGCGCGGCCGCTGCTCGACCAGCATGAACTCGCCGCCGTCGAAGTCGCGCGCCGGATCGCTCAGCAGCACGGTGACCTGCAGCGGGAACACCAGTTCGCCATAGAGGTCGCGATGCAGGCAGTTGTAGTCGCCGGGCCCATAGCGCAGGACCAGCGGCGTCGGTCGTTTCTGGCCGCCGTCGTGGCAGCGCTTCAGCCAGCCCTTGAGGGTCGGCGGGAAGCGCTGCTCCTTGCCCAGCACCTCATTCCAGCTGTTGGCCACCTTGGCGAGCTCCGGATAGAGCGCCTGGCGCAGCTCCTCGACAGGCTCGGGCAGCGGGTAGGCGAAATACTGGTACTCGCCCTCGCCGTAACCATGGCGTTGCATGACGATGTGCTTGCGAAAGAGGTCCTGCTGCGGCCACAGCGCGGCAAGCGCGCGGCACTCGGCCGGCCCGAGCAGGCCCTCGGCGACGGTGAAGCCGCGCTGGGCGAGGATGTCGCTGTCGATACGATGGGTCATGGGAACAATTCCTTGACGGGCCGGCTCTTCATCTTCTATCCGCTGCCCGCCTGATATAAAATGCAGCCTTAGCCCTCGCCCGGCCCCGTCTCTTGGTCGCGGTAGAGGGCTTTTGCCAACCTGAAGGTTTCCCCAGCGATGCCGGACACGGTTCAGACCGACAAGGAGCAGAGGCGGCTCATCCGCATGGCGGAGACCATCTCCAAGGCGCTGCCCTTCATGCGCCGGCACAACGACGCCACCTTCGTCGTGAAATACGGCGGCCACGCCATGACCGACCCGAAGCTGGGCGATCTGTTCGCGCGCGACATCGTGCTGATGAAGCAGGTCGGCATGAACCCGATCGTGGTCCATGGCGGCGGCCCGCAGATCAACAAGATGCTGGACCGGGTCGGGCTCAAGAGCACGTTCGTGAACGGGCTCCGGGTCACCGACGCCGCGACCATGGAGATCGTCGAGATGGTGCTGGCCGGCTCCATCAACAAGGCGATCGTGGCCGACATCAACGAATGCGGCGGCATCGCCGTCGGCATCTGCGGCAAGGACGGCAACCTGATCCTGGCCAACAAGGTCTCCGAGATGCGCGACCCCAAGACGGGGGAACTCCTGAAAGTCGACCTCAAGCAGGTGGGCGAACCCGCCAAGATCAACGTCATGGTGCTGGAACAGCTGCGCCGCGCCGATGTGATCCCGGTGGTGGCGCCGATCGGCTTCGGCGTCAACGACGAGCTCACCTACAACATCAACGCCGACACCTCGGCCGGCGCCATCGCGGGCGCCATGAAGGCCAAGCGCCTGTTGTTCCTGACCGACGTGCCGGGCGTGCTCGACAAGGGCGGCAACCTGATCCCGGAGATGACGGTCGAGCAGGCCCGCGAGTTGATCGCCGACGGCACGATCTCGGGCGGCATGATCCCCAAGGTCGAGAACTGCATCGATGCGGTGAACCGCGGCGTCGAGGCTGCGGTCATCATGGACGGCCGGGTGCCCCATTGCCTGCTGCTCGAGGTGTTCACCGAATCGGGCCTCGGCACGATGGTCAAGCGCGGCGCCAGCCGGCCTTGAACCGGCTGATTTCACTGCATATTTAACCGTCATGGCTCTCAGGACCATCCTCACGGCTCCCGATCCGCGCCTGAAGAAGAAGTCGAAGGCGGTGGAGGCGGTCGACGACGGCGTGCGCCAGCTGATGGACGACATGCTGGAGACGATGTATGCCGCGCCGGGCATCGGCCTGGCCGCGCCACAGGTCGGCGAGCTGCGCCGCGTGATCGTGCTCGACATCGACCGCGAAGACGTGAAGAGCGGCCAAATCTGCATGGCCAATCCCGAGATCGTCGAGGCGTCGGACGACGACGCGACCTACGAGGAGGGCTGCCTGTCGGTGCCCGAGCACTACTCCGACGTGGTGCGGCCGGCCAGGGTGACGGTGCGCTACCTCGATCGCGACGGCAACAAGCAGGAGATGGTGTGCGAGGGGCTGCTCGCCACCTGCGTGCAGCACGAGATCGACCATCTCGACGGCATCCTGTTCATCGACCATATCTCGGCGCTCAAGCGCAACATGATCCTGCGCAAGCTCCTCAAGGCGCGGAAGGAGAAGGAGCGCGAGGAGGCCGAGGGCGGCAAGCCGGCCGACAAACCCAAGGAGCCGGCGCCGGCATTGTGACGGCGGCGTCGGTTCTCACTTTTCTATACGACAGAATCGGGTTCCTTCTAGCACCCGTGCGATAAGCGCGGGCATGACAGATTATCCTCTCAACTGGGGTTGGGACCCCGACTCCGCCGACAAGTCCGACAATCCGGCCTCGTCTCCTGCTACGCAGCCATATCCGCTGGAATGGGGTTATCACACGGACGTCAAAAACGATACGGCGCCCGCAGCGCGCTTGCGAGCCGGCTCGCTGCAAGGCGATCCAAGTGACGCGTTGCCGCCGGACCAATCGCCCTCCGCCAGCCAAATGCCAACGCCTGTTGCGAGGAGCCTGAACGGCTGGGGCGATACCTACTTGGATTCGAGGTTTGCGCCGAGGCTCGACGCATTCATCCAATATGCACAGGCACGCGGAGTAAATCCCCTGTTCACAAGTGCTTATCGATCACAAAGCCGCCAGGACTACATGCGCACCCATCCCGTCGAGTCTGGCGCCAATTTCACTCCTGCCGAACACAGCCTTCATTCAGCGGGCTTGGCTGTAGATGTCGACTTCAAGAATTCAGGCCCCGAGACGCGGAAGGTGTTGTTGGAGGCGGCCAGAAATGCAGGTCTGAATTGGGGTGGATCGTACCGTGATCTCAATCACTTCGACTACAATCCGGGCGGTAACCCCGAGACGCTCATTCGCAATTTTGGCGAGGCGATTCGCAACAAACGATATTTCGACATCGATTGGTGGCGCCTGTGAACATGGCTACGCTGCAGATCAGCAGACTGACGCTCGCTCTATCGTCGGGAACCTCCATCAATGCCTGCACTGAGGCGGCTGGCCGAGCCTGGTGGAGCCCTGCCTGCTGGTCGCACGACCCGGATCGATACTTTTAGTGATCGAGTTCAACGATCTGATAAGCTTTCGAAAGTGAGCCATTGCGAGGCCAGCACATGATGTTTCGGGTCGCGTTGCCGATGTTGTGGGTCGCGCTGTCGAGCTCCCAAGCTATGGCCTGGGAGGATCCCATCAAGGGCGAGGCGGCCGTCTATTCGAGCGTTTGCTACTCCGTTCAGTCCGGCGATCTTCGCGGCGAGCGGCTGATCATCCTGAATTCGCATGCCCAGCATTTTGCAATCTATCAACAGACGGGCGGCGAGTTCGGCTTTCCGATTTGGGGAAAGGCCGAGATCAGGGGCAACCATTTCAGGTTCATCGCCCAGAATCGATACGGCAGCGTACTCGAATTCGAAGGCACGATCACCCCGGACTATGTTGACGGGCATTTTGCCAACGAAAGCCCAGGTAGCGACAACACAGCCCGTTGGCAGCGCGTGTCGGCCGACAGCCGCTTTACCCCGGAGTGTCCCGCGCACAAGCCAATGGAAAAGCGGTGATGTCCTGGGCCGCGCGTTTTTTGCTCGGGGCCGCGACGCTCGGCGTGCCGGCGTCGCAGGCCGCGGCATGGGACGATCCCGTCAAGGCCGAGGCGGCATTTTACTCGTCGCTCTGCTATTCGGCGAAGAACGGGCAACAGGGCGAGCGTTTGACGCTGCTCAACTCCTACACGAAATACGAGGTGGTGTATCAGGAATCGACCACGTCCATGTCGCCTTCGCTCGGCATCGCGGAGATTGTCGCGGGCCAGATCTCGTTTCGGGTCCAGGCGGTCGCCGGCGAGATTCTCACTTTCAAGGGAACGATCACACCGGACTACATAATCGGACTGTTTGCCGGCGACTCGTCGCACAATCGCGGGCGGGCAGAAATTCGCTGGCCGCGGGTTTCTGCCGACCGCAGTCCGCTTGCGGCATGTTCCACTCCGGTGGAGCAAGAGAAGCCGGCGGGAGCATCGGGCCTGAGAGAGAGGCACTGATTGCGCGCAGAAGGTCCGACCATGATTCGCAGCTGCGCTCTTCTTCTGCTATTGACCCTTGGGGTGGCCCTTTGCGCGGGCGCGCAGGCTGCCGACGACGAAGCGGTCTACACCGACTCGTGCTCCTCGCGCTCGGATGGCTCGACCAGGGGCCAGGGCCTGCTGATCGCCCGATCGGGTGAAACGCTCACCTTCACCTTCCAGGACTTCCGCGGCTACGCCCCGGTGCCGGCCACAGGTCGAATCGACGGCGACAAGATCACGTTCGATGCCGTGGTGGTGGGCCTGCCCGTGCATTTCACGGGCACGATCACGCCGCAGGAAATCAAGGGCCGGTTCAGCAATCCCGAGAACGACCCCCGTTACAACATGGACGTGCGGTGGCCCAAATTGCCGCCGCGCGCGCCCATGCCGTTCTGTCCGTAGCTCCGTCGATCGCCGCTACTGCGCGGCGATCTTGGCCGCCGCTGGAGCGAACGCCCGTTCCATCTCGCGCCGCAGTTTGACCGCCGTCAGTGTCTCGTCCATCGCCACGTCGGCATAGGTGAGCGACTGGCCGGCCTTGATCGGCTTCAGGAGCTTCACGTTATGGGCAAGACCGAGCGGCAGGCTGCCTAGCCCGGTCGACTTCTCCGACGGGAAGAGCTTGCCGTAGACCGTGTAGCCGCCCTCGCCGTCGAGCATCTCGCCCGCCTTGAGGTCGCGCTTGGCCGTCGCGATCACGTCGGCATGGAAGCCGATCGGGCAGCCGGTCGGCTCCTTGCGCAGGCCGACCGAGGCCACCGACACGCCGACCTCGAGCCCGATCAGGTGCCAGCGCTTGTACATCACGGAGTAGCGGCCCGACGGGTCGGTCTGCAGCATGTACTCCTCGAAGCAGTTCTTCTGGTACTCGGTCGAGGCCTGAAACACGACCCAGACGCCCTTGCGGATCTCGTAGGGGATGGCGCGGCCGTCGCGCTCGAGCGACGAGGCCACTTCGACTTGGCCCTTGTGGTGCAGATGGCCGCCCTCGGAGATGGGCCGCATGACCATCGGCAGGTCCTCGACCGAGCAGGGCGGGAAGGCAAGGCCGTCGGGCGCCGGGGTGAGGCCGGTCGCGTTGGCCACCGCGGTGCTTTCGATGGCGGGCTTGGAGCCGTCGAGGAAGGAGTTGAACATCTTCGGGTTCAGGCCGCCGCGCTTGGCCTGCTCTTCGTTGAGACCCCAATACTTCCACACCGTCTCCGGCGTCGATTGCGCGTAGTGCGGGAGCCATTTGTGGCCGCGGCCGGCCGCCGTGACCTCGAAGCCCGAGGTGCGCGCCCAGTCCACCAGTTCGCAGATCAGCGCCGGCTGGTCGCCGTAGGCAAGGCTGTAGACCACGCCGGCCTCGGCCGCGCGCTTGGCGAGCAGGGGGCCACAGAACGCGTCGGCCTCGACCGTCACCATCACGACATGCTTGCCGTTCCTGAAGGCTTCGAGCGCGTGCTCGACGGCGGCGATCGGATCGCCGGTCGCCTCGACCACGATGTCGATCTCAGGATTGCCGACCAGCGCCTGCCAGTTGTCGGTGAGGTGCGTGTTGCCGTGCTTGCGCGCCTCGGCGAAGGAAGTGGCCGAGGTGACGTCCGGCTTCCAGCCGAGTCGCGCCAGGTTCTCCTTGGCTCTGGTCGGCGACAAATCGGCGATGCCGACCAGATGGATGCCTGGCGTGGTCGGGATCTGGCTGAGATACATGGCGCCGAATTTGCCGGCGCCGATCAGGCCGATGCGCAGTGGCTTGGCATTGGCGGCCCGCCCGAGAAGCATCTTGTGGAGATTCATTCTTCCCTCCCTTTACTCGGCGGCGGCCTTGCGACGGGCCGCGCGCACCACGGCATCGTCTTCCCAGGCGTCGATCGGCGTGAAATCGCGATGCGCGATGTAGGCCGGGCGCTTGAAACGGCGGATCGCGTTGGAGACGGCGTTGTAGGTGACGTAGATGATCTGGCGGTCCCACGGCGACATGTTCGGCGGGCTGCCGTGAACAAGAGTCCCGTGGAAGAAGATAGCCGAGCCCGGTCCGCCCTTGGGCGCCACGATGCCGCCCTGCTTGACCAGCTTGGCGATGGTGTCGTTGTCGATCACCCACAGCGGATAGGAGGTCGTGGTGAGGTCGTGCTTGGCCTCGATCGCGCCCTTCTTGTGGCTCTTGGGGATGAACCACAGCGGGCCATTGAACTCGTTCACCTCGTCGACGAACACCGCGAGGTTCATGGCGCGCGCCTCGGGCATGTCGTCGTCGGCCTTCCAGGTACCGTAGTCCTGGTGCCACTGCCAGACGTCGCCGTCGAAGGCGGCTTTTCCGTTGATCTTGAACTGATGGATGTAGGTCCTGTCCTTCAGGAGCTGCTCGGCCGGCTCGACGAAGCGCGGGTGATGGATCAGCGCCTCGAACACCGGATGGTAGGTGTGCACGGCGAAGGCAGTGCGCACGACGTCGCCGGTCTTCTCGCGCACGTTCTCCTCGCGCCGTTGCGCGAACACCTCGGGAATCGAGCCCTTCAAGATGGCCGTCTCCTCGGGCGAGAAGTAGTTGGGGAAGAAGAGGTAGCCTTCCTCGTCGAACTGCTTGAGCTGTTCAGGCGTTAGCTTCATCGTTTCCTCCTACGCAGCCCGCGAGATGACGACCCGCAGGCGTCCTGTCAGGATATCGGCCATCTGTTCGGCGTGATCGCGCGCCAGCGCCTCGGCATCGGCGGTCTGGCCCGCTTCGAGCGCGCGCAGGATCGCCTCGTGCTCGTCCCACACGCTGACCCGCAAATCGCTTTCGGAAAGCGCCGCCGCCATCACGCGCCGCAGATGCTGCCAGTGCGGCTGGGCGGTCTCGCCGATCAGCGGATTGCCCGAGGCCTCGTAGACGAACAGATGGAAATCGATGTCAGCTTCGATCACCGACGGCACCTTGCCGCTTGCCACGGCACGGCGGCCGACGTCGAGCAGCAGGCGGCCGCGATGGGCGAGCTCCGGCGTATAACGGGCGGCGGCGAGGCGGGCGGCGGCGCCATCGAGCGCGCCGCGCACGACATAAAGATTGTGCGCCTGCTGCACATCGAGCGGCGCCACGGCGACGCCCTTGCGCCCGGCGTCGATCAGGAAACCCTCGCGCCGCAGCAACATCATGGCCTGCAGCACCGGCTGGCGGCTGACGCCGAATTTCTGCGCCAGCTCCTCCTGGGTGATGCGGGCGCCGGCTTTCAGCTCGCCCGAGCAAATGGCGTCGAGCACGGAGTCATGGATGCGTTCGGAAAGGTCGGGTTCGGGAAGGATGGGGCGCATGACGGTCTGTATACAGAACACAGAACGTCCAGAAGTCAACGGCCTAGTGGGCTAAATCCAGAAGGTCACTTGACCAGCTGGATCCGATCGGTGTCGGGCCCCGGCACGAAGCCGGCCGGGCATTTCATGGGCCCGTAGGCCGTTCGGTGGACCTCGGGCAGCCCGTCCTTGCCCTCGACGACCGACAGGTCGATGCGGGCGCAGCCGCAAAACGACGATTTGAACATCCCCTCGTGCCAATCGACCCGCAGCGGAATGCTGTAGCGGCAACCCGGCGAGGCGATGTGCTCGCACCGCGCCGTCGCCGGCCATCGCCTGCCGAGCGCATCGTATTGGGCCAGGGCGACGCTGGTCAGCGGCTCTTCGAGAATATCCAGATCAATGTTGCCGCTAAGGACGCGCGACATGAGATCGGTGTGCGGCGGCAGGCTGCGGACCGAGGTGAAGCATTGTCCGCTGAGGCACGGCGACAGCAGAAGCAGGTGGCAACCGCTCAGACCAAGCAGCAGGGCGGCCGCAGCGGCGAGGCGGATGAGGATAAGGTCTCATCGCTGCCCGGGCGGCCGGCAGGGAATGGTTTCGGTATGTTCGAGGGTGAGTACCACCTCGCCGTCACGGTCGCCAACGCTGTAGTTGCGGCGCTGGCAGGTCGCGTGCGCGCCGAATAGCTCTATGATGTCGACGCGATAGCCGCATCCGAGGCGCGGAACCGAGTCGCATGATCCCGCGGAGCCGCCGACGGTCTGCAGCGCCTCGACGGCGCTCCGCATGCGAATTTGAAAGTCGCCATCATTGCGCGGCCGTTCGAGCGCCCGTGCGAGAAGGTTGTCGCGCGGCGGCAGGCTCCAGCTCTTCGTCGGTTCGCTCGGTTGTGCGCAGGCGACGGTCATGGCCGCGAGCAGCGAAATGGGTGCAATCCTCATCTGCCAAGTATGCCGCCCTTATCAACCGTCGGCATACATACCTTCGGTAGCAATCTGCGTTAGTCTGCGGAAAGCTGGAGGATCGATCATGGACGCACCGGCAATGCTCAAGACTTTCTGTTCGGCGGTCGAACGTCGCGACGGCAAGGCCTTTGCCGAGCTGTTCTCCGAGGAAGGCGTGTATCACGACGTTTTCTACGGCCCGTTCAAGGGCCGGGCGAAGATCGCCGAGATGATCGACGATTGGTTCTACCGCACGGCGCGAGACTTCCGCTGGGAGATGTTCCGGCCGGTGAGCGACGGCGTGATGCTCTACGCCTACTACACGTTCAGCTACGTCTCGACCCTGCCCGAAGCGAAGGGCAAACGGGTCGGCTTCGACGGCGTGTCGATCATGCGGCTGGAGAACGGCAAGATCGCCGAGTATCGCGAGGTCGCCAACTCAGCCATTGGCCTGCTCGACATAGGCTTCGCGCCGGAGAGGGTGGCCAAGATCCTTGGCAAGGAAGCGAAAGAGATCAAGGCGCGCCCGGAATGGGCGCGGCATCTCACTTAGTCAGCCGTTGTAGGCGCGACTGCCGGTGTCGCGCAGCCAGAGCCGCACCAGCAGGCGCTTGCGCTCGGCCTCGGGCCAGTCCTTGAAGCCCGTACGCTTGTGGCCGAGCGCGCGGTTGTCGATCAGCTGCATCTGGCCCGGCTCGAAGTGGAAGCGCGCTGAGATCCCGGGCTCGTTCAGGATCGCCTCGAAGGCTTCGATCGCCGCCGCCCCTTCGTTGTCGAGCGGGACGCCGGCGAGCTTGTGGCCGTTCTTCACCTGAAAATACGAGAGCCGGCCGATCAGCCTGTCGCCCTGCCGCTCGAACATCGGATGGTGCGTGGTCATCACGTCGCCCGGCGCATGCTCGCGCTGGCGGTCGAAATAGTAGGGCTTGTAGAGCCGGTCGAGCAGCTCGGGATGGCGCCGGCGCATCTCCTCATGCGCAGTCGCGAAGCTCACGATGCCGCTCACGCCGCCTTCCATCGCCGTGCGCACGCAGAGCAGGCCAACATAATGCGGCGGTTCGTTGTTGTAGCTGTTGTCGGTGTGGAAGTTCTGCTCGTAGTTGGTGACGTCGGGCCGCACGCCGTTACCCGGTGGCCTGCCGAGATCGGTGACGTCGTAGATCGACGTGCCATCCCATTTCTGCGCCACCGGCCGCGCCACCAGCGAAGCGAGCAGCCACCAGATCGCCTTGGCGCTCGACAAGGACCAGTGCTCGACCGGCAGGCGGTCGACGATAGCGAAGCCCACGCCGTCGTCGATCTCGGCTTTCACCGCGCGCATAAAGGCGCGCGCCGCGTCGAGCTTGAAGTCTCCCGGCCGCAGCACCAGCAGCGGCAGCGGATCGCGCTCGAGCGACTCGGCGACGGTGTCGAGCTCGCGCAGGACTGCAGCCGGCAGCGTCAGCTTCCCGGCATCCGCCGGGAGCATGTCGCCGCGCCAAAGCAGGCTTGCGCGCATGTCAGTCTCGCAGCAGCTCGTTTATCGAGGTCTTGGAGCGCGTGCGCTCGTCGACCGTCTTGACGATCACCGCGCAGTAGGTCGAGGGCCGGTTCGGGCCGCCGCCGATATTGCCCGGCACGACCACCGAGTAGGGCGGCACCTTGCCGACATGGATCTGGCCCGAGGCGCGATCGACCACCTTGGTGGTGGCCGAGATGAAGACGCCCATCGACAGCACCGCGCCGGTGCCGACGATCACGCCCTCGACCACTTCCGAGCGCGCGCCGATGAAGCAATTGTCCTCGACGATCACCGGGTTGGCCTGCAGCGGCTCGAGCACGCCGCCGATGCCGACGCCGCCCGACAGATGGCAGTTCTTGCCGATCTGCGCGCACGAGCCCACGGTGGCCCAGGTGTCGACCATGGTGCCCGAGTCGACGTAGGCGCCGAGATTGACGAATGACGGCATCAGCACGACCGACGGTGCGATATAGGAGCCGCGGCGCACCACCGAGCCCGGCACCGAACGATAGCCTGCCTTCGCGAAACGCGCGGCGTCCCAGCCCGTGGTCTTGAGCGGCACCTTGTCGAACCATGGCGCGGCGCCCATGCCCGGGAAGGCCGCGCCGCCGTCCATCGGCACCGAATCGTAGAGCCGGAAGGACAGCAGCACGGCCTTCTTCAGCCATTGGTGCACGACCCACTCGCCGCCCAGCTTCTCGGCGGTGCGGTAGGTGCCGTCATCGAGCCCGGCGATCGCCGCTTCGACCGCATCGCGGACCTCGCCCTTGGTGGCGCTGTTGACGCCATCGCGCTTTTCCCACGCCGCGTCGATGGCCGCCTGAAGTTGCTTGCTCATTCTTTCCCCCGAAATCGCCGGCGGACCTTATAAGCTGCCGGATATGGCCTTCAAGCTCCCAGAATCGGTGCTGGTGGTGGTGCATACGCCTTCTCTCGACGTGCTGCTGCTGGAGCGGACGAAGCAGCCCGGCTTCTGGCAGTCAGTGACCGGCTCTCGCGAGCCCGACGATGCCGATCTCGAGGCTACCGCCTGGCGCGAGCTACGCGAGGAGACCGGCCTCTCGGTCGGGACGCTGAGCGACTGGCGGCTGACCAACCGCTATGAAATCTGGCCGCAATGGCGCGCGCGCTATGCTGCGGGCGTGACGCACAACACAGAGCACGTATTCGGCTTCCGAGTGCCCCAAATCACCGTGGCGACCCTCGATCCGGCCGAGCACACCGCGCAGCTTTGGCTGCCCTGGCAGCAGGCCGTGGAGAAGGTGTTCTCGCCGACTAACCGCGACGCGATCCGGCAATTACCCAGGCGGGCCGGCCGATGAAAGAGGCCTCCAGACTCGGCCAGGTAAGCTGGGCGCTGTTCGACTGGGCCAACCAGCCGTTCTTCACCGTCGTCACGACCTTCATCTTCGCGCCCTATTTCGCCAACGTCATGGTGGGCGACGCCGTGGCCGGCCAGACCGCCTGGGCATTCACGCAGTCAGCCTCCGGCATCATCATCGCCGTGCTGAGTCCGTTCCTCGGCGCCATGGCCGATGCCGGCGGCCGCCGCAAGCCCTACGTGTTCTTCTTCCAGCTCCTGCTGTTCATCGGCTGCTGGGCGCTGTGGTGGGCCTATCCGCATCGGCCCGATCTCGCGCGCCCGATCGGCTGGGCGGTCGTGCTGGCGACGGTCGGCGCGGAGATGTCGATCGTGTTCAACAACGCGCAGCTGCCCGACATCGTGCGGCCCGAGCGCATCGGCCGGTTGAGCGGCTTCGGCTGGGGCCTGGGCTATGTCGGCGGCCTGATCGCCTTATCGATGGTCCTGGTGGCGCAGGCCTTTGCCGGCTTCGATGGCGAAAGCCACATGCTCGAGCGGCTGACCGGGCCAGCCTCGTCGGTCTGGCTGGCGCTATTCGTGCTGCCGATGTTCCTGTTCACGCCCGATGCCGCGCCCAAGCGCCTGTCGCTGCTGGCCGCCGCGCACCAGGGCGGCGTGTCGCTGCTCGCCACGCTGCGCCGCATCCGCGCCTATCGCAATGCGCTCACTTTCCTCATCGCCTTCATGTTCTACAACGACGGGCTCGCGGCGGTGATCGCGTTCGGCGGCGTCTACGCCTCGGCGACGTTTCATTGGAGCGTCACCACGCTCGGCATCTTCGGCATCATCATCACCGTGTTCGCCATTCCCGGCGCCTTCTGGGGCGGCCGGCTCGACGACCGCCTGGGCAGCAAGCGCACCATCCAGCTCACCACGGCGGGCGTCATCATCGCCGCACTCGGCATTCTGGGCGTCACCGGCGATCGCGTGTTCTTCTTCCTGCCGGCCGAGCCGCTCGGCGACGCACGCGGCCTGTTCGGCTCGGCGCAGGAGAAGGTGTTCATGGCCTTCGCCTTGCTGCTCGGCTTCTGCATGGGCCCGATGCAGGCCGCAAGCCGCACCATGGTCGGCCGTCTCGCGCCGCCCGGCATGGCGGGCGAGTTCTACGGCCTGTTCGCGCTGTCCGGCCGCGCCACCGCCTGGATGGCGCCGCTGTTCATCGGCATCGTCACCGCCGCCGTGCAATCCAACCGGCTGGGTGTGGCGTGCGTGCTGGTCTTCCTGGTGCTAGGCTTTGCCCTGCTCACTCAAGTCAGCGAAAGATCCAGCCAGAGGAGGGACGCATGATCACCGCGATCGTGAACTTCAAGCTGCCGGCCGACATCGACGCCCGGAAGGCGGCGGAGCTGTTCAAGGGCTCGGCGCCCAAGTACCGCGGCATGAAGGGCCTGGTGCGCAAATACTACCTGTTCGACGAAAAGCAGCGCATCGGCGGCGGGGTCTACCTTTGGAAGAGCCGGCAGGACGCCGAGGCGGTCTATACCGCGCAATGGCAGGCCTACATCGCCGAGCGTTACGGCACGCCGCCCGACATCCGCTATTTCGAGACGGCCGTGATCGTCGACAACGACAAGGACACGATCCTCGACGCTGCGGCCGACTAGAGCGCCGTCGTCTTTGCCTTGAACAGGCAAAGGTCATTGACCACGCAGACCGGGCAGTCGGGCTTGCGCGCCTTGCAGGTGTAGCGGCCGTGCAGTATCAGCCAGTGATGGGCGTGCAGACGGTACTCGTCGGGCACGCGCTTCAGCAGCTTCAGCTCGACCTCGAGCGGGTTCTTGCCGGGCGCCAGGCCGGTGCGATTGCCGACCCGGAAGATGTGCGTGTCGACGGCGATGGTCGCCTCGCCGAAGCCCACGTTCATCACCACGTTCGCCGTCTTGCGGCCCACGCCGGGCAGCGCCTGCAATTCCTCGTGCGTATGCGGGACCTCGCCGTCGTGCCGCTCGATCAGCAACTTTGACAGTCCGATCACGTTCTTGGCTTTGGTGCGATAGAGGCCGATCGTCTTGATGTACGAAATCAGCTTGCGTTCACCGAGAGCCACCATTTGCTCGGGCGTCTTGACGATCTTGAACAGCGGCTCGGTGGCGCGATTGACGCCGACGTCGGTCGCCTGGGCCGACAGCACGACCGCGACCAGGAGCTGATAGATATTGTCGTACTGAAGCTCCGTCTCCGGTTCCGGAATGGCCTTCTTCAGGCGGGCGAAGAATTCGGGGATGACGGCGGGCTTCATCAGGGCCATAGGGTTTCATAGCATGACCGAAGCGGTGCTTTTTTCCACGACCCTGCGGCCCTACCGCAGCCTGTCGCCGGAGGGCTTCAAGTGGCTGATCCGGGCCGCGCTGGCGGCCAATCTGGTGATCGGCCTGCCGATGTACCTGCTGGGCGCATGGCCGGTGATGGGCTTCATGGGGCTCGACATCTACCTGCTCTGGTACATGTTCCAGCGCAGCTATTTCGACGCCCGGCGCAGCGAGACGCTCACCATGACCGACCGCGAATTGATCATCGAGCGGCGCTCGCCCGAAGGCGAGCGCGAGGAGCATCGCCTCGACGCCTATTGGCTCAGGGTCGAACCCGGCGAGCGCCGGCTGGCCGTCGCCTCGCGCGGCCAGCGCGTGGTGGTCGGCCGCTTCCTCTCGCCGGCGGCGCGCGAGGAGCTCGCCGACCAGCTTAAGCAAGCGCACGCCCGGCTGCGAGGTTGGGCGAATTAGAGCCCCAGCACGTCCTTCATGCCGTAGAGGCCGGGCTTCTTGCCCTGCAGCCACAGCGCGCCACGCACCGCTCCCGAGGCATAGGTTTCGCGGCTGAAGGCGCGATGGCTGAGCTCGAGCCGCTCGCCCGCGGCGGCGAACATCACCGTGTGCACGCCCACTTCCTCGCCGCCGCGCAGGGTCGCAAAGCCGATCTCGCCGGCCGGCCGGGCGCCGGTATGGCCGTCGCGGCTCTTGCGCCAGACATCCTCGAGCTTGACCTGGCGGCCGGCCGCGGCGGCGCGGCCCAGCGCCAGCGCCGTGCCGGACGGCGCGTCGATCTTGTGGCGATGGTGCATCTCCAGCACCTCGATGTCGTAGGCCGGATCGAGCATCGAGGCGGTCTTCTCGACCAGCGCCAGCAGGACGTTGACGCCGATCGACATGTTGGCCGCCCACAGGATGGGCACCTGCCTGGCGCACTCGTGAATGGAAGCGGTCTGCTGCGGATCGAGCCCGGTCGTGCCGATCACCATGGCGACGCCCTTGCCGGCGGCGATACGCGCATGGTCCACGGTCGCCGCCGGCACCGTGAAGTCGATCACCGCGTCGCCGGCGCCGATGGCGGCGCCCGAATCGGCGGTGATCTTGATGCCGGCGGCCGCTTCCTGCCCGAGCGCGTTGCTCGCCTTGTTCTCGAGCGCCGCGGCGAGGCTGCAGCCAGGCGTGCCGGCGATCTGGCGGATCAGCATCTGGCCCATGCGGCCGGCGGCGCCGGCGACCGTGATCTTCATTCCAATTCCCCTCGAATCCGTTAGCCTTGAGCCTATGCTCTTTATGGTCGTCGAGAAATTCAAGAATCAGGATGGCAAGGCCGTCTACCGCAAGCTACGCGAGAGCGGGCGCGCGCTGCCGGACGGACTGAAATTCATCTCGAGCTACGTCTCGGCCGATCTCAGCCGCTGCTTCCAGCTCATGGAGACGAACGACGTGACGCTGTTCCAGAAATGGATCGCGGACTGGCAGAGCGTGGTCGAGTTCGAGGTCGTGCCGGTGGTCGAGGGCAAGGACACGCGCGCCGCGCTCGATGCGTAGGCTTTGCCGGGCGACTGCGCTTCGGCTCGACTAAGCCGCCGCCTTGAACCGGCGGCACGCCGCATCGACAAGCTCGGCCACCCTGTACGGCTTGGACACGAAGGCTTCGCCCATCAAGTCTTTGGGCAGGTAGTCCCTGGTGTAGCCGCTCAGGATGATCAGCGGCACGCCGCGATCGCGCAGGCTGCGTATCGCGGACGCGGCCGACCCGTCGGCCAGTCCGAAATCGACCACGGCTCCATCGAGGTCGGCCGTCGAACCGATGGCATGGCACTCCGCAACGCTGGCGATCGGGCCGGCAACGCTTGCCCCGTGGTCTTGCAGGGTTTCCATCACGACGTCGGCGACCATCTGGTCGTCCTCGACAACGAGAATATGCTTGCCCTCAAGGGGCCGCCGTTTGTCCGACATCTTCCCCCTCAGCGAAGGCCCGATTGATTCCGGAGATCGGGCGGTTGCGCAACGGGAAACGGCGGCGCCGCGAACCGGCACATCTCGTGCCGCACAGGGGTGAGTGTCGCCTCGCCGAACACAGTCAGGACTTGGCCTTTCGGGCGAAGGCGTAGGGCGACAGTTCCGCCTTTATCGGGTTCGCGGGTCGACTGATGGCCGCGGGGGAACAGGCAGCCGCGCCAACGCCGCTTGCAGTTGTTCCAGGCTGAACGGTTTGTGCAGGATGACGGCATCTGCGTGACGGTCGGGCAGCCTCTTGGTGCTGTAGCCAGTCGAGAACATCATGGGCACCCCGCGCTGTATCAGCAGATCGGCCACGGGATAGCTCGGGCCTCCATCGATGTTGATGTCGAGCACGGCAAAATCGAAGTTGGCCGTTGCGGCGACCTCCAGCGCCTGGGAGAGATTGCCGGAGAGCGCCGCCACCTCGCAGCCCAGCTCGCGCAGCATTCCCTCGAGGAGGGCGGCAACCAGTACCTCATCCTCGACAATCAATACCCGGCGCATCAGGCACTCTCGCCCAGCACCTGAAGCGGCGCGTCTATGGTGCAAATGACGCCCGATCGATCGTAGTCGATCGCGACATCGCCGTGCAATTCTGCCGCCAGGCCGCGCTTGACCATCAGGGTGCCGAAGCCATGGTGCGTCGGTGGCGACACTTCCGGGCCGCCGCTTTCCTGCCATCTCAGACCGAGGCGGCCAGCATCGGTCGTCCACCGCACGTCGACCGAGCCTTGAGCTGTCGAGAGCGCGCCGTATTTGGCGGCATTTGTGGCGAGCTCATGGATCGCCATCGAGAAGGCAACGGCACTTCTGGGCTTCAGCCGGATATTCTCGCCCGCGAAGGCAACGCGCCCAAGTCTGTCGTTCGATGGCGCAAGATAGGGCTTCAGCACGGCGCTCACCAGGTCTCGCAGACCGGCTCCCTGCCAGTGCTGTTCGGTCAGCAGGGTGTGAACGCCGCTGAGATTTAGCAATCGCTTCTCGAACTCGGTGGCGGCCTTGGGATCCGAATGCTTGAAGGTTTGGTTGGCAATCGACTGCACGATCGCCAGCGTATTCCTTACTCGATGGTTCAGCTCTTCAACCAGGAGCTTCAAGTGCTCCTCGTAGTGGTGCCGTTCGGTAACGTCGGCCGCGGCGCAGACCGCACCCTGGATGTTGCCTGACGGGCCGCGCAGGGGAGCCGAGCGCATGAGGAGGAAGCGGTAATCCTTGCTGTTGAAGCGCACCTCGAGAAGCTCGTCCGTGACGATCTCGCCGCGCGCGGCGCGCTGCAGCGGCAACTGGTCGGCCGGCACCTCCTGGCCATCCTTGTAGAAGCGGTAAGGACGCTGCTCGGGGGGCAAGCGCGAGAGCGACGGCAGGACGCCCTTCGGCATATGGAGCATTTCAATGGCGCGACGGTTGGCCACGAGCTGCCTTGCCTGCGGGTCCTTGGTGAACCACACCGCCGTCGGAATGGTCTCCAGCACGGCCTCGAGCTCGGCCGCGCGCTTGCGAGACGCCTCCTCGGCTTCGGCAAGCCTGGCCTCGGCCAGACGCCGCTCCGTGATATCCTGAAACAGGACGCCCAGTCCCTCGCCCAGGGGGAACATCACGTAGGACACGTGGCGGCCGACCATGCTCAGGGCTTCTCCCTTGACCACCTTCCCGCCGGCCATCGCATCCTTGATGATGCGACCGCGCTCGGAATCTGCATCGGCGGCGAAGACGTCGATCAGGATGCGCTTGCCGATCATCTCGCTGGCAGGCTTCCCGAAATGGCGAGCGGCTTCGGAGTTGTAGAGAAAGATTCGCCAGTCCTTGTCGATGGCGTAGAACGGCTGGCCCAGGCCCTCGATGATGGTGTCGAGAAGCTTCTTCGAGTCGGGCGTGCTCATGGCTGGGGTCTACCAGCTGCCATTGTTCGCACGGAGCGAGCGGCGACAATTCGTTGGGCCGGCAAGGGAAACTCCGTCGGTCTCGTTTTCTTGCGCCGGTTCCATGGATGGCGGAGCCGGCAGTCGGATCGAGTGGCCGGCCTCCACTGTACAACAATCGAGCCGACAGGTGCAGAAGAAGCTCCTCGATCGTCCTCCTGCTGGCCGGAATTTGGCCGTCGAGTTGGCCAAAAATTGGGCCATCGCCCTCACTCACCCTGCAGTCTGGACGCAGAGTTGCACGGTGAAGCCGAAATTCCGGAAGCTCCCTTTTGCGCCGACCGCATCGCCTCGATGTCGGCCACGGGCTCGCCGGATTCCCTCCGGACCGACGATGCTTTAGTCGCGATTCACAAGACACCCGGGCTAGTGTCTGCGCGCAAACGGGGAGCGGGAATGTCGGACAAGTCGGCAGTGAAGGGTACGGCGTCGATGTGGGCGCTGAGCAGCGACAAGCAGACGGTGCGGTTGACGGTGCCGCCGGCGGTGCCGGGCGACGTCTCCAATCCGCCTTTGCGGGTGGAATTCGACCGCACGTCGCTGGAAGCCACCCTGGCGGCGCTGGTGCAGATGCATTTCGAGATGATACGCACCGCGCCGGCCGATATCCGGCAGGTCAGGCACTGAAAGAAACCGGCGCGGATGGTCCGCGCCGGGTTCCGGCCGCCTGCGAGGGACGCCTCACCAATAGGACGGGGCGTTGTAGTATTTGTCGACGGAACGGCCGTAGTCCGCCGTCCATGTGAAGTCGCTGCCGGCGTCGAGCGTCGGGGCCTTTTCCAGCATCTTCTTGTCGAGATTGACGACGTAGCCGCCCTTGCGCTCGTCGTAGGTCAGGGCCGACCACGGCAACGGGTGCTGCTTCTCGCCCATGCCGAGGAAGCCGCCGAACGACATGACGGCGTAGATGGCGCGGCCGCTGACCTTGTCGATCATGATGTCGTCGACCGTACCGAGCTTCTCGCCCTGCAGGTTATAGACGTTCGTGCCTTCGACCTTTTCGGCCGCGATCAGCGATCCGGTCGTGATCTTGGTGACGTCAGCCATGTTGTCTCCTTCCGATCAAGCTGCGTCCTCAGCGAACGAAGCGCGGGGGCGCTTGGTTGCCGACGAGATCCTACCCCCGTCGCGGCAGGGTGAACTTGTTGGCGATCAGCTCGCGCTCGAGCACCGGAATGGCCGCCGCGGCATCGCCCGCCCGGCATTGCGCGACCGCGGCCTGGGCGTCGAGATTGGCCCGGAGCTTGTAGCCGAGCTTGGGCGAAGTGTCGTCGCCGCCGATGTGGCGCAGGTAGATGTCGCTCAGCGCCCGGCAATAGGCGATGTCATCGCGGGCGCCGGTCTCCGCGCTCGCCACCGCCGGCGCCACAGCCAGGCCGGCCAGCAATATCAACGAAATGGTTCTCATCCTGAATTGTCCTCCTGCTGGGCGGGCATATGGGTATCGAGTTGGCCGAAATTTGGGCCGTCGGCCCCGGGGGCGCGGTGCGAGGCGCCACGTTCTATACGACAGAATCGGGTTCCTTCTAACGCCGGGGTTATGGTGGCGCGTATCGATCCACGTCATGGAGCGTGTCATGCCGCGGACTTTCCGCCCTTTCCGCCGGTGCGCCGTCGACGTCGTTTTTTGCCGTTTTAAAAACGGAAAAACGGGAAATTGCTGGGCAGGCAAGATGTGGACGGCGCCGGTTAGATTCCCATTAGTGTAATGGGGCCACATCTGCCATTGGGTGGCTCAGGAAATCGCTGCCGCTCGGGCGGTTCGCCAGGCCGATAAGTTCTATACGACAGAATCCGGTTCCTTCTAGCACCCGTGTCATAAGCTCGAGATGGCACGTTACCCTCTCGAGTGGGGCTGGCACACCGACCAGCCTGCCGCGCCCGGCTTGCCCGAGTTCACACCGGTGATGCCGACCTTGCTGGGCGGCGGCGATCCCGACCTGATCTTCGCCTCCAGCAAGCCACCAAAGCCCGACCCGGCGGACGATGCCGAGCCCAGCGACAGCGGCTGGTCCGATGATGCGCACGGAAACGCCGCACCGGCCAGGCGAGGCATCGCACCCAACACCGAGCCGCCGCCCGGCAGCCCCGAATATCAAGTGGCCGACGATGAGGCGCGCAAACTTGAAACTGGCGCGCGCTCATGGGCCGATCTGTCACTAGGGGAGCAAGCCCTCACCAGCCTCAAACGATTTGGCTACGAAGGCGACGCCCATGGCGGGGCGCTGGCGGCAGATAGCGCTGCCCGTCGTCTACAACAGGTCGAAGAGATCCGGCAGAAGCAGGAGGCAGGCGAGGAGCTAACGTACGCCGAAAAGCGCTTTCTGCTGGCGAATCGCAATGTCGCCAGTGAACTCGCAGCGTCTGTCAGACGGATCGTCGACGCGCACAGCAAGCTCGCGGCTCTGCCTCAAAGCGAGAAGCTGCAGCAATTCCTTGGGGCCAAGTCTATTCCCGAGGCTAGCGATCTTTTTTGGAAGAATCCCGGCGAGATCGCCAGCGCCTTCGGCATCGAAAGTATACCTGATTTCATCACTGGCTTGGCCGCGACGGCCACGCTGGGGCCTCTTGGCGGCGGTGCTATCCTGACTGGCAGCGCAGGCGCCAGCGGCTACGCCGCAGGCTTAGTCGGCGCACTTGCCAAAGAAGGCGTGGACGTCGGCAACGCTGGTGCCATCGACAAAGCGCTGAGAGACCCAGCGCTGATGGAGCGTGTGCGTTCCAGCGCCACGACCAAGGCCGCGGTATCAGCCGGCACCGCGCTTGCCATGGCGGTGGCCGGCGGCCGCGCCGGCAAAACGAATAGAAGCGGCTCGGCCACGTCGGCCGGCGGCGAAGCCGTTGCGCCACGGCGCACGGCGGCCGAACAGCTTGCAATAAATGTCGAGGCAGGTAGGCAACACGAGGCAAATGTCGCTGCCATGTTGGAAAAGGACTATGAAATCCTACCACAACTGACGGTAGAGACCGACTCTGGGGTGCGAACTCGCCTGGATTTCGTGGCGCGTCATCGGCAAACTGGAGAACTCAGGTATATCGATGCAAAATCAGGGCCCACATCGCGACTTACCCCGGCACAACGAATGGCGTATCCCGAAATATCGATGAGTGGTGCAACCGTCAAAGGAGCTGGAAAGGGATTCCTTCCAGGCGGAACGAGGCTTCCTCCTCGCCCAGTAGAAATCATCACGAAGCAATAGGCCAACCATGTCGATAGAAGAGACAAACAAGATAGACTTCACCGCCATCGATAAGAATGGCCGCCACATCTTGCTCGCCATCAGCGACCCCCTGGACTGGTCCAACGAAAACGAACACCTCTCGATGCTCCAGGATAAGCTGAATGCCTATTTTACCCTCATCGACAGCGGCCAGTTGATAGAGAAAGTACCCAAGGCCAAAGGCTTGCCCGTGATCATCAGGATCGTCGGCAAATATCCGCTTAGCCATGAAGCCGCCAAGTTCTTGGACCTGGCCAAGTCCGAATTCGCCAAGGACAGCATCACGCTGGAATTCCAACTCCTGGACGACGGTTCCACAACACGCTGACGGCCTGGGCTGACTGGCGGCCACGGGAGCTACTATGTCTCCTAAGGAAATAAGAGGACAATCGATCGAAATCGCCGCTTCGCTTGGATATGCGACCAATCCGGCGCTACCGTTGCCCGAGGGTACGGAGTGTTCGCGGACTGGAAGCGAGATCGTGGACCGGCTTCTCGCTCTTCATGCTGTCGCCGCGACGGCCCTTGGATTCGAGCGCGAACGAGCTCGCGCGTGGCTCACAAAGGAGCGGGTGTGGGAAGCCCTAACTCGACAAGAGCGCCGCTTCATTGACGAGGGGACCGGGCACCATCATCGGTTCGCAACTGCAGTCGAAGCAATGTGGGCCCTCGCATGGGCGTTGGGCTTGATTGAACATCTCGACTTCTCGCTCGGCTGCGACGATCAGTTCGTGCGAAAGATGCCGGACCTCAAGGTCGGGCAATCGAGCGAATCCTTGCGTACAAAGATCCACCTTCGACCGCGAGATGAACTTCTTTCGGCTTGTGATCTTGCCTATTGCCTCCACTGGGCCATCCGCGAGGCCGAAATCGCCGGAAAAGGTCATCTGGCAAGGTAGATCCTTACCTCATAGAGGAGCGGCGGCGTGCCTTGGAGTGGGTGCTGAGCGATTGGGCGTGGGACGATGTTCCGATGGACACGTGAGCATGCGTCCCCTACTTCCACGGATCGGCGACCTTGGGCCAGAACGGCGTCTTGCGCTTGGTGTAGGGCCAGCGCGTGACGTCGGGATCGGCGGCGCCCGCCGAGGCGACGTAGAGGATCTCCTTCGCCAGCCCGACGAAGCCGTTATAGAAATGCTGCGCGCTCTTCACCACGACCACGCGATAGTCGGCGGGCTCGGCGCCGACGGCGCGGAAGGCGTCGGCGTGGAAGGTCTGGTTGCGCCGCGTGCAGATCGCGATGTCGACATGCTCGGAGGAGAGCAGCGCCATGTCGCCGAGCGGCGACATCACCGGCCCATAGGGCTGGAAGGCGTTGCGGGCGATCTTCTTCACCGTGACGTCGAGGTCGACCGGCGCGCCGCTCACCGCGCCCGACTTGCCGCCGAGCCGCATGCGGATCGCCGCGCCCTCGCCGGCCTCCTCGGCGATCTGGAAGGCCATCGGGTCCCACATCACGCCGAACAGCGCCGGGCCGATCCGCCGGTCGACCAGCGCCTTGAGCACGAAGGTCGAATCGCCGGGCGCGCCCGAGCCCGGATTGTCGGCCCGGTCGGCCAGCACCAGCGGGCCCTGGTTGTGCGAGGCGGCTCTCTCCATCGCCTCGGCGATGCTGAGGTACTTGGTGGCGTAGCGCTCGCGGTTGGCCCACAGCTCCTGCCCGAGCTGCTCGGCGAGCTTCTCCGCCTTGGCGCGGTCGCCGTCGGCCACCACCAGCGTGCGCGTGCCGACATCTTCCACGTCGGCGAAGGCAAAGCCGTGGCTGAGCGACACCGAGAGGATGCCGTCCCTGCCCTCGAGCGACTTCATGCGGGTGACGAACTCGCTGATCGGCGGCACCGAGGTGCGGTATTGCGCGATCATGCGGCAGTCGTGCCGCGCCATCACCGGGCGCACCTTGCCCTCGACCGTGTCGGCGACGATGGCGAACAGCTCGGCCGCGCGTTCCATCGTGTCGGTGTGCGGATATTCCTTGTAGCCCACCAGCACGTCGGCGCTGTCGAGCATGAGCTGGCTGAGATGGCAGTGCAGGTCGAACTCGGCGCCGATCGCGACCTTCGGCCCGACGACCGCGCGGATCCTCGAAAGAAGATCGCCTTCGCAATCGTCGTAGCCGTCGGCGACCATGGCGCCGTGCACGTTGATCAGCACGGCGTCGAGCGGCAGCGCGGCCTTCACGCCGGCCAGGAGCTCGTCGCGGAAGCCTTCGTAGACCGAGCGCACGGTGGTGCCCGAGGGGCCGGCGAAGGTGCTGAGGCCCTCGATCACCGCCCAGCCACGCCGCTCGGCTTGCTGGCGCCAGGTGTGCACGGGCGCGGTGAAGTTGGTCGGCTTGTGCCTGGTGGCGTCGCCGCGAAAGATGCCGTGCTCCTGGTAGCCGCGTAGGCCGGTCGGGAAGGGCACGAACTGGTTGGTCTCGGTGCCGAGCGCGCCGATGAAGACGCGGCGGCTCACGCCTTCCTCCGGTGGCAGCCCGCGACATGGTCGTCGACCATGCCGGCCGCCTGCATGAAGGCGTAGCAGATGGTCGAGCCGACGAACTTGAAGCCCGCCTTCTGCAGCGCCCTGGACATGGCATCGCTCTCGGGCGAGCGCGCCGGCACGTCCTTCAGGGATTTGGGATGATTTCGTTTCGGTTTGCCGCCGACGAAGCTCCACAGGAATTTGGAGAAGCCGCCCGGGCCGTCGCGCTCGACAATCGCGAGATAGGCCTTGGCGTTGCCGACCGAGGCCTCGATCTTGCCGCGGTGGCGGATGATGCCGGGATCGGCCAGCAGCTTTTTCAGCTTGGACGGCGTATAGCGCGCGATCTTGGCCGGATCGAAATTGTCGTAGACCTTGCGGTAGTGCTCGCGCTTGCGCAGGACGGTGATCCAGGACAGGCCGGCCTGGCAGCCTTCCAGGGTCAGGAGCTCGAACAGCGCCTTGTCGTCCCTGAGCGGACGGCCCCATTCGCGATCGTGATATTGCTGGTAGAGCGGGTCTTCGGAGACCCAGCCGCAACGCACCTTGCCGTCGGCGCCGCGCGAACTATCGTGCTTCCAAACCATGTGAGGGAACTACATGCCCAAGGATCTCGGCGAGCTCAAGGTCTGCATCTTCGACGTCTTCGGCACGGTGGTCGACTGGCGCGGCAGCCTGATCGAGGACCTGCCCAGGCTCGGCAAGAAATATGGACTCGACACCGACTGGACGAGCTTCGCCGACGACTGGCGCGGCCTTTACCAGCCGCAGATGAGCCGGGTGCGCAAGGGCGAGCTGCCGTGGACGCGCATCGACGATTTGCACAAGGAGGCCTTCGAGATGCTGCTGAAGAAGCGCGGCCTCAAGCATCCGGGCGAGGCGGGCACCTGGGAGTTCACCCGTCTGTGGCACCGGCTGCGGCCGTGGCCCGATTCGGTCGACGGCATCGGCATGATGAAGACGAAGTACGTCGTGGCGACGCTGTCCAACGGCAACGTGGCGCTCCTGATCAACATGGCCAAGAACGCGGGCATTCCCTGGGATCACTGCTTCTCGGGCGAGACCTACCGGCACTACAAGCCCGATCCGGAAGCCTATCTCGGCGTGGTCGACACGATGTATCTCAAGCCGCACCAGGTGATGCTGGTGGCGGCGCACAACGGCGATCTCGCGGCGGCGCAGAAATGCGGGTTGGCGACCGGGTTCGTCGTCCGCCCGCACGAACACGGACCCGGCCAGAAGCGCGACCTCAAGCCCGAGGGCGAGTGGGACGCCGTCGGCCATTCGATGATCGAGCTCGCCCGCAAGATCGGCTGCTAGCTAGACCGGCGGCCGCTTGCTTCGCCACGGCGTCGCCCGCTCATAGGCGGCGCCGGCGGCGAACACGCTCGCCTCGTCGAAGGCCCGGCCGGCGAGCTGGAAGGCGAGCGGGAAACCGTCGCCGCCCAGGCCGCAGCACACCGTCATGGCGGGCTGGCCCGTGACGTTGAACGGCATGGTGAAGGAAGGCTTGCCGAAGAAGTGGAAGATCGGCTGCGGTTCCTCGAATTTATCCGGCGGGCCCCACTGGTTCGCCGTCATCACGAGATCGTAGCCGCGCGTCGCGGCGCGCATCTCCTGCTGGAGCTGGCGGCGGAAGCGCAGCGCCGACATGTATTGCTCGGCCGACAGGAAGGCGCCGAGCTGGAAGCGCCGCCGCGTCGTGTAACCGAAGATCTCGGGACGCTCGATCACGTCGCGGCGGTGGATGGCGTGCGCCTCGGCCGTGATGATGACGCGGCCGCAGATGTGATAGTCCCGGAGGTCGGGGAACTCGACATCCTCGACCACCGCGCCGAGATCGCGCATCACGCGCACCGCCTCGTCGATGCCTTGCTGCATGTCGGGGGAAAGGGCGGCGTCCGCGGTCTCGAACCAGTTGCGCGTGAGCGCAATGCGCATGCCCTTGATCGGGCGCCGGCAGGCGGCGCCGTAGTCGACCTTGGTCGTCCGCGCCGAGGCCTGGTCGTTGGCATCGTGGCCGGCCAGCACGTCGAGCATCAGCGCGCAATCCTCGACCGTCCAGGCGAGGGGCCCCGCGGTGTCGAGGCTGAAGGCGAGCGGGAAGATGCCGGCGCGGCTCACCAATCCATAGGTCGGCTTGATGCCGGCGGTGCCGCACCAGCCGGCCGGATTGCGGATCGAGCCGCCGGTGTCGGAGCCCATGGCGGCCATGCAGAGCGCGGCGGCGACCGCGGCGCCCGAGCCGCTCGACGAGCCGCCCGGATGGTAGTCGGTGTTCCAGGGATTGCGCACCGCGGGGAACGGCTGGTCGGGCGTCATCGCGCCGTTGGCGAACTCGTGCGTGCCGAGCTTGCCCAGGATGACCGCGCCGCCGGCCTTGAGGCGGCGCACGGTCTCGGCGTCGATCGACGGCACGTAGTCCTTCTTGAGATGCGAGTGGCCGGTCGTGCGCACGCCCGCCGTCTCGTAGATGTCCTTCAGCGCGATCGGAATGCCGTGCAGCGGGCCGCGGACCAAACCACCCTGGCGCTCGGCGTCGGCCTGTCGGGCGGCGGCACGCGCCATATCGGCGGTGACGGTGATGTAGCTGTGCAATTTGCCGTCGACCTTGGCGATGCGGTCGAGGAAGGCGTCGGTGAGGGCAAGCGACGCGATCTTGCCGCGCGCCATCAGGCGGCCGGCCTCGGCGATGCCGAGCGTGGTGAGGTCGAGCATGGGCCTACTCGTCGGCGCGGAAAACGTGCGGCGGCTCGGCCGCCCAGTCGAAGCGTGCCGGGATGCGCTCCATCAGCTTCAGCAGGCCGACATAGCCCTGGTGCAGGTGCTCGATGTCCTCGGCCGTCAGCTTCAGCCCGCTGAGCGCGGCGCGTGTCCTGAATTCCTCGAGCGTGGGCGGGGTATGGGATTGCGACGGCGGCATGGTTTCCTCCGCCGCCGAGTATGCCCTAGTCGCCGCCGAACATCTCCTTCACCTTGCTGAAGAAGCCTTCGGATTCGGGGCTGGTCTTGCTGCCGGCCTTCTCGAATTCCTTGAGCAGCTCCTTCTGCTTGGCGGTGAGATTGGTCGGCGTCTCGACGCCGATCTCGATGTACATGTCGCCATGCTGCGTCGAACGGACGATCGGCATGCCCTTGCCGCGCAGCCGGAACTGATGGCCGGTCTGGGCCCCCGCCGGAATGTTGATGCGCGCCATCTTGCCGTCGAGCGTCGGCACCTCGATCGAGCCGCCGAGCGTCGCCTGCACCATGGAGATCGGCACGCGGCAGTGGATGTCGGCGCCCTCGCGCTCGAACAGCTGGTGCCGGCGCACCGACAGGAAGACGTAGAGATCGCCGGCCGGGCCGCCGCGCGCGCCGGCTTCGCCCTCGCCGGAAAGACGGATGCGCGTGCCATCCTCGACGCCCGCGGGAATGCTGACCTTGAGTGTCTTGTCGCGTCGCACGCGGCCTTGGCCCGCGCAGGCGCGGCAGGGCTTGTCGATCACCTGGCCCGCGCCATGGCAGGTGTGGCAGGCGCGTTCGACGGTGAAGAAGCCCTGCTGGGCACGCAGCCGGCCGCGGCCGTGGCAGGTCGGGCACTGGTGCGGCAGGGAGCCCGGCTCGGCGCCCGAGCCATGGCAGGTCTCGCAGGTGACCGAGCTCGGCACGCGCACCGTCGCTTCGGTGCCGCCGTAGGCCTGCTCGAGCGTGATCTCGAGGTTGAAGCGCAGGTCCTGGCCGCGCGTGTCGGCGCGCCCGCCCGGGCCGCCCGGCCGGCCGCGGCCACCGAACATCTCGTCGAATATGTCGCCGAATACCGATCCGAAGTCGAAGCCCTGCGCGCCGCCGAAGCCACCGGGCCCGCCCGGGCCCATGCCGCCCTCGAAAGCGGCCGCGCCGTAGCGGTCATAGGCCGCGCGCTTGTCCGGATCCTTCAGGATGTCGTAGGCGTGGTTGACGTCCTTGAATTTCTTCTCGGCGTCCTTGTTCCCCGGATTGCGATCCGGGTGGTACTGCATGGCGAGCTTGCGGAATGCCTTTTTGATGTCGTCTGCGGAAGCAGCACGACCGACGCCCAGCAGCTCGTAATAGTCTTGCGCCATGACTCCTTACGCAGCCCCCACTTGCCGCTCGTCCCTCAACAGGTCGGCCTCCCACCCCATCCGGAGCGGGAGGCCGTGGTCTCTTGTCTTTTGCCGGCTCAGCTGCCGGAACCCGTCTTCTTGTTCTTGTCAGTGACGTCCTCGAACTCGGCGTCGACGACCTTGTCGTTCCTCGCTCCATTCGCTGCGCCACCGGCCTCGCTGCCGGCACTGCCGGCCCCAGCGGCGCCGGCGCTCGCCTGAGCGTCGGCCTGCTGGGCCTTGTACATTGCCTCGCCGAGCTTCATGGCGGCCTGGGCAAGGTCGTTGGTCTTGCTCTTGATCGCCTCGGCGTCTTCGCCCTTCAGCGCTTCCTTGAGGGCCTCGATCGCACTCTCGATCGCCGACTTTTCGGCCGCACCGACCTTGTCGCCGAACTCCTTCACGTTCTTCTCGGTCGAGTGCACCAGTGCCTCGCCTTGGTTGCGGGCGTCGATCAGCTCGCGCTTCTTCTTGTCTTCCTCGGCGTGCAGCTCGGCGTCCTTCACCATCTTCTGGATCTCGGCTTCGCTCAGCCCGCCGGAAGCCTGGATGCGGATCTGCTGCTCCTTGTTGGTCGCCTTGTCCTTGGCTTGTACCTGCACGATGCCGTTGGCGTCGATGTCGAACGTGACCTCGATCTGCGGCATGCCGCGCGGCGCCGGCGGGATTCCGACCAGGTCGAACTGACCGAGCAACTTGTTCTGGGCGGCGATCTCGCGCTCGCCCTGGAACACGCGGATGGTCACCGCGGTCTGGTTGTCCTCAGCCGTCGAGAAGGTCTGGCTCTTCTTGGTCGGGATCGTCGTGTTGCGTTCGATGAGGCGCGTGAACACGCCGCCCAGCGTCTCGATGCCGAGCGACAGCGGCGTCACGTCAAGCAGCAGGACGTCCTTGACCTCGCCCTTCAGCACGGCGGCCTGCACGGCCGCGCCCACGGCGACGACCTCGTCGGGATTGACGTTGCGGGCCGGCTCCTTGCCGAAGAACTGCTTCACCGTCTCGATGACCTTGGGCATGCGGGTCATGCCGCCGACCAGGATCACCTCGTCGATGTTGCCGGCCTGCATGCCAGCATCCTTGAGCGCCGCCCTGCACGGCTCGAGGGTGCGCTGGATCAGGTCGTCGACCAGCGATTCGAGCTTGGCGCGCGACAGCTTCAGCACGAGGTGCTTGGGGCCGCTCGCGTCGGCGGTGATGAACGGCAGGTTGACCTCGGTCTCCTTGGAATTGGAGAGCTCGATCTTGGCCTTCTCCGCCGCCTCCTTGAGGCGCTGCAGGGCCAGCCGATCGTTGCGCAGGTCGATGCCCTGCTCCTTCTTGAACTCGTCGGCCAGGTAGGCGATGACGCGCTGGTCGAAATCCTCGCCGCCCAGGAACGTGTCGCCGTTGGTGGCCTTCACCTCGAAGACGCCGTCGCCGATCTCCAGGATCGACACGTCGAACGTGCCGCCGCCCAGGTCATAGACGGCGATCGTGCCCGACTTGCGCTTGTCCATGCCGTAGGCAAGGGCCGCCGCCGTCGGCTCGTTGATGATGCGCAGCACTTCGAGGCCAGCGATGCGGCCGGCGTCCTTGGTGGCCTGGCGCTGGGCGTCGTTGAAGTAGGCCGGGACGGTGATCACCGCCTGCTCGACCTTCTCGCCGAGATAGGCCTCGGCGGTCTCCTTCATCTTGCCCAGCACGAAAGCCGAGATCTGGCTCGGGCTGTATTGCTGGCCGCTGACGTTGACCCAGGCGTCGCCACTCGATGCCTTCTCGATCTTGAAGGGCACCAGCGACGCCTCCTTCGCGACCATCGGGTCGTCGAAGCGGCGGCCGATCAGGCGCTTCACCGAGTATAGGGTCTTCAGCGGGTTGGTGACCGCCTGACGCTTGGCGGCCTGCCCGACTAGGCGCTCGCCCGAATCGGTGAAGGCGACCATGGACGGCGTGGTCCGCGCGCCTTCGGAATTCTCGATGACTTTGGTGTCGCCGCCTTCCATGACGGCAACGCACGAATTGGTCGTACCAAGGTCGATGCCAATGACTTTCGCCATGATCTACTCTCTCTTCCCAGCAGGCCTTCCCGGCCCCGCGAACGGCGACCGGACCGACCCCCGAATGATGTTTACCTGCCGGAAAACCCGGGTCAGGACAGGGGCTATATAGGTCCCGATGGGCCTTCTGCAACGGTTTCGGGCCTTTGGACCCGCGAAAATCACGCCGCGGATATCGCGTGGCAGGGGCAGGGCTTAGATAGGGTAGATGCGCATTTTCCCAAGCCTTTTGTCGGCCGGCCAGCAGGCCAGCCTGCTGCAGGACCTTCGCGGCGTGCTGGCCAGGGCCCCGCTCTATGGCCCCCTGATGCCGCGCTCGGGCACCCCCTATTCGGTCCGCATGTCCAACTGCGGCAGGCTGGGTTGGCTATCGGACCAGGCGGGCTATCGCTACTCGTCCACCCATCCGGTGACGGGCGAGCCGTGGCCCGCGATCCCGCCTGCCGTGATCGAGATCTGGCATGCCGCGACCGGCGTCCCGTTCGAGCCTGAAGCCTGCCTGATCAATTACTACGGTCCCGCCGCCAGGCTTGGCCTGCATCGCGACGAAGACGAGGAGGCCAAGCAGGCGCCGATCGTCTCGATCTCGCTCGGCGACACCGCATTGTTCCGGCTGGGCGGGCCCGCGCGCAAGAGCCCGACGCGGTCGATGCGGCTTGCCAGCGGCGACGTGCTGGTGCTCGAAGGGCCGTCGCGTGACTGGTATCACGGCGTCGATCGCATCATGCCGGGAACGAGCCGGCTGTTGAGCGAAGGCGGCCGCTTCAATCTCACCCTGCGGCGCGTGACGAAACCGCTCTAATTTTCGTTGCTGGGTTCAGGCACGCTGCGAGCAGGTCCGCCCTTGGAGACGGCGACCATAGCCGCGCGCAGCAGCCGGCCCGAGATCAGATAGCCCGGGATCATTTCCTGCACGACCGTGCCGGCGGGCACCGAGGGATCTTCGACCTCCATCATGGCCTGATGGAACTCGGCATTGAACGGCTTGCCGAGCGATTCAAGGCGCGTCACGCCGTGGCGCTCCAACGCCGACTGCAGCTCGCGTTCGGTCGCCTGCACGCCAGCAATGACGTTGCGCACCGCCGGATCGAGCGCTTCGCCGTCGGCCGGCAAGGCCGACAGCGCGCGGCCGAGATTGTCGGCCACCGACAATACGTCCTTGGCAAAACGCTCGATGCCGTACTTGCGCTCGCGCTCGACGTCCTGCTGGGCCCGCCGGCGCATGTTCTGCGTGTCGGCCATCGCCCGCAGGTATTTGTCGTGCAGATCGGCCTTCTCGGCGTGCAGCTGCTCGACGAGCTTCTCGAGCTCGCCGGCGGGCGGCGTCGCATTCTCGATGTCGGGGCCGGGCTCGACCGGGATATCATCCGGGGCGCCGCCCGCGGAGTCGCTGGCCATACGCTAATCCCTAATTCAAGTAGTCTCTTTCGCGGGCCTTGACTTAGGGAGGCCGGGCGGTCGGGTCAACCCACCTCGGTGGGCTCAAACCGCCTCCAGCGGGGCATGCAACCTAGTGCCGCGCACGATGATTCCGCCGCGATCGCCGATCGTGACCGCGCCGTAGCGCTGGGCGAACACCTCGGGCAACGGCCGCGCCTTGTCGGCCGCCAGCCACAGGCGCAGCAGATGGCGTTTGCGCTCGGGTTCGGGCCAGTCGACGAAATCCGTGCGGTCGTGCAGCAGCGTGTGATTGTGCACCAGCTGCACGTCGCCCGGCTTGAACTCCATGAACATGTGCAGTCTGGGGTCGTTGGCCAGCGCGTCGAACATGTCGAGGGCCTCGACGTGCCGGGGCGAAAGGCGCGGCGCGTCGGGGAAGCGCTGCGCCGAATCGATGTACTGGCGCTGGTAGATCGCGCTGAGATGGCCTGCGTGCCAGTTGAACACCGGGATCTCGAAGTAGGGCTTCTTGCCTTCCGGCACCTCGCCGCGACGGTCGGTGGCGAGCGGCTGGAACAGGAGCTCGAGCAGGTCGGGCCGCGTGCGGCGCATCTCGTTGAAGATGGTCGTCGAGCTCACCAGGGCCGACAGTCCACCCGACTTCGCCGTCTTGAGGCAGAGCAGGCCGACGATGTCGCACGAGTCCGTGTGATAGGTTTGCCGCTCGTGCGTCTGGTAGATGCGCACATTGGGGTCTTTCACGTCGAGACCGAGGTCCTGCACGTGGCCCAGCACATGCCCCTTGCCGTTCTGCGAGCGCGCACTGCCGAGATGGGCACCGAGCCCGAAGAACGCCGTCGCCGCCTCGCGCTTGGACCAGCGCTCGACCGGCAGGCCGCGCAGCAGCAGGAAGCCGCGCCCGTTCAGCACCTCGTTCTCGACCCACGTCTTGAGCTTGGCCGCAAGCGTCGGCAGCGGAAAATCCGCAGCCCTGATCGCCGCGATATCGGCCTCGCGCGCCGCCAATGTCCGGGTGACGGTCTCGATCTCGGCGATCTCGCGCGCGGTGAGCGGCATCAGCCAGTCGGAACGCCTGGACATTTCGGGCCCGTACCAGGCGGCAGCATTGTTTTGTTCGGGCGGCAGCGCAAACGCCGGCATCACGTCTCCCAGGGGAAGCGCGGCGCGAACAGGTCTTCGTCGCCCTGGCTCAGGCGGAACGTCTCGGTGGCGTTGACGAGGGCCGCCCGGATGCCGGGCTCGAGCGCGCTGTGGCCGGCATCGGGCACGACGACATAGCGCGCCTCGGGCCAGGCCCGCGCCAGCGCCTCGGCGGTGATCGGCGGGCAGACGATGTCGTATCGGCCCTGGACGATGGTGCAGGGCAGGTTGCGCACGCGGATGATTTCGTTCCACGGCCAGCCCTCGGGCAGGAAGGTGCCGTTGGCGAAGTAGTGCGCCTCGATGCGCGAGAGGGCCAGTGCGAAGCCGCCATGGTCTGATTCGAACGGGGCGCGGGCCGTCGGGTAGAGCGTCGAACAGGCCGCCTCGTAGCGGCTCCATGCCCGCGCCGCCGGCCGATGGACGTCGGGATTGCGGTCGATCAGCCGGCGATAGTAGTTGCGCAGCAGGTCGTCGCGCTCGGCCTCCGGCAGATGATCGGCGAACTCGCGCCACGCTTCCGGGAAGATCGTGCGCATGCCGGTCAGGAACCAGTCGATCTCGGGGCGCGCGCCCAGGAAGATGCCGCGCAGGATGAACCCGGTGACGCGGTCGGGGTGGCGAAGCCCGTAGGCGAGCGCGAGCGTGCTGCCCCATGAGCCGCCGAACAGCAGCCAGCGCGTCACGCCGAGATGCGCCCGGAGCTTCTCCATGTCAGCCACGAGGTGGCCAGTCGTGTTGTCCTGCAGGTCGCCCAGCGGCATCGACCGGCCACAGCCGCGCTGGTCGAAAATGATGATGCGGTAGTACTGCGGGTCAAAGAAGCGGCGATGGACGGGCGCCGAGCCGGCGCCGGGGCCGCCGTGGAGGAACACGACCGGCACACCCTCGGGATTGCCGCTTTGCTCCCAATAGATCGTGTGACGCCCGTCGACCGCCAGCATGCCGCTGGCGTAGGGCGAAATCTCGGGAAACAGGTCGGAGCGGAGCGGAGTTTCTGAGCGCGGCATACGACTTGCGCCGATTATGCACTGCCTCGCCGGTCGCTGTCTTGCCACGGGTGTCGCGATTGCCGGCGCTGTCATGAGCCGTCTAATCTGCCCTGCGGTGGGCGCCTGGCGTCGAGGAGGAACAGTGTTTTTTCGCCGTATTCTCGCGATTGCCGCGCTGCTCGTTGCGGCTGCCGCCTGCACCTTCGACAGCACCGGGCCCGAGACCTCGGTCGTTGCGGCAAGTCGTCCCAATACCCTGCCGCGCGACATCGAACGACAGGTTGGGCCGGCCTACGACTCGCCCCAACTGCAGGCTCTGGTCGAGCGTGTCGGCCAGAAGCTGGTCAGCGATTCGTCGCTTCCCGGCAGCTTCCATTTCTATGTTCTCGACCAGCCGATCGCCAACGCCCATGCGCTTCCAACGGGCTACGTGTTCGTAACGCGAGGGCTGCTGTCGCTGATCGACGACGATGCCGAGCTGGCGGCGGCCATGGGCCACGAGCTGGGCCACATCATCCTGAAGCACGCCGCCGAGCGCGAGCGCGCCCGCAAGGGCATCATGGACGCTGCCGTCGCGGCCGCCCTCAAGAGTGGCTCGGCCTCAGTTGGCCGCTCGGTGGCGCGCAGCGGCCTTCTCGAACTCAGGCGCTATTCGCGCGACCAGGAACTGGAGGCCGACAAGGCGGGGCTCGGCTTCATCGTCAAGGCTGGCTATCGCGGCAGCGCCATGTACTCGCTGATCGAGAAACTGCGGCGCCAGGCGCGGCTCGAGGACCAGCTGATGGGCGAGGCGAGCGGCGGCCAGGCGGAGGAACAGAGCAACGCCATGTCGACCCACCCCGATCCGGAGCGTCGTATGGCGGCGTTGCAGCAATACGACGCCGTGCGACGGCCGGGCAACGCGGACCGCGCCGGCTATCTCGCGCTGATCGACGGCATGTCGGTCGACGACCGGCCGGAGGAGGGCTTCGTGCGCGGTCCGGAATTCCTGCATCCGACCCTGCGGCTCGCTTTCGCGGCACCGGCCGATTTCCGCCTGTTCAACGCCAGCGACGGCGTCCTGGGGGTCGGTGCCGACCGGTCGGCGATGTTCTTCTCATGCACGCCCAAGAAGATCGAGGGCCGCCTCGACGACTGGATGCGCAACCAGATCAAGCCCACGCCGACCAGCATCCAGTCGACCGAGATCGGCGGGGCCGACGCCGCCATCGGCGCCCGGCCCCGCGGCGAGGAAACCGGCCTCAGCCAGATCCGCTACGTGCTGATCCGCCACGATGACGGGATCTGCTACTTCAACCTGCTGAGCGACGGTCCCGACCGCGACCGCCGGATCGAGGCGTTGGTGGCGGCGGCGCGCAGCTTCCGCACGCTGTCGCTCACCGAAGCCGCTTCGCTCGAGCCCTACCGGCTTCATGTCGTGCCGCGCGACGGCGGCACGGCGGCGCAATTCGCCCAGCGCATGCCCTACCGCGACTTCAAGCTGGCCCGTCTGCTCGCCCTGAACGGCGTCGACAGTCCCGACGAGTTCACCCGGCGCACGCTGGTCAAGCTGGTGCAGCCGTAGCGTCGGCTTCGCCGCAAAACAAAAGGGCGGCACGGGCCGCCCTTTTGAGAAACTTTGGTGGGAAGCTCTAAGCGACCTTCTGCAGGACGTTGTTCAGCTTCTGGGTCGCCAGGTCCTTGTCGATGCGCTCGACGGCGGCGAGTTCGCGCGCCAGGCGATCCAGCGCAGCCTCGTAGATTTGCCGCTCGCTGTAGGACTGGTCGGGCTGGCCGGCATTGCGATGCAGGTCGCGCACGACTTCCGCGATCGACACCGGGTCGCCGGAGTTGATCTTGGCCTCATATTCTTGGGCGCGGCGGTTCCACATGGCGCGGCTGACGCGGCTGCGGCCCTTCAGGGTCACCAGCGCGTTTTCCATGATCTTCCGCGAGCTGAGCTTGCGCAGGCCCGAGAGCTTCGCCTTCGCCACCGGCACGCGCAGCATCATGCGCTCCTGCTCAAAGGAGATGACGAACAGGTCGAGCCTGTGCCCGGCGATCTCTTTCGCCTCAATGTCAATCACCTTGCCCACGCCGTGGGTCGGGTAAACAACGAAATCGCCCTTCTCAAAGGCAAATTCTTTCGCCTTGGCGACCGCCTTCTTCGGCTTAGCCATATCAAGTCCCTTCACTCTCATGCCCCGTACTGAGCGATACCGCGACCCGCCGCGCACACTCCCCTGTGTGCCCGCCCGATCACCGCATCGGTAAGTTGCTTTCCGATACCGAAACGGATACCGAGCTTGCGGCGGCCCGGACCCCGGACCGCTTCCAGCCGGAACTTTATATCAGAAAATTGGCCGGGAGTCCCGTCCGATGTGGCAAATTGGCAACGGTTGGGCCATGCAAGAAGTTCATGGCTCGAACAAAATTGCGCAAAAGGACTTGATTGAGGCGGATTCTACCGCTTGCCGGGGTTCTTGGTGAAATACTTCTGAAACTTGTCTTTTTCATCCTTGAACTGGTCGGCATCGGCGGGAGCCTCACCCTTGCGGGTGATGTTGGGCCACTCGGTCGCGTAGGTGCGATTGAGCTCGAGCCACTGCTCCAAACCCTTCTCGGTGTCGGGCAGGATCGCGTTGGGCGGGCATTCGGGCTCGCACACGCCGCAGTCGATGCACTCGTCGGGATTGATGACCAGCATGTTCTCGCCCTCGTAGAAGCAGTCCACGGGGCAGACTTCGACGCAGTCCATGTACTTGCACTTGATGCAAGCCTCGGTCACGACATAGGTCATCAACGGCTCCAGAAACGAGCGGGCGGCTGCTTAACGCGTGCTGGCCGCAGGCGCAAGGCTGCCAAACTACGCAGAGTCGATCTCGTCATACAACGTCCGCGCTTCGGCCGCCGGCCCGCGTCGCTCGCCCAGCGCCACGATGCGCACCACCCGCACTTTCGGTCCGAGAGCGAAGGCCAGCACCATGCCAGGCGCCACGGTGGTGTGCGGCTTGTCGGTGACGCGGCCGTCGATCCGGCAGCGCGTCGTCTCGACGAAGCGAGTCGCAAGTGCGCGGGTCTTGAAGAAGCGCGCCTGCCACAGCCACTTGTCGAGCCGCATGCGCGGGAAGCGTTACTTCTTCCCGCCGAGCTTCAGCTCGAGCAGCTTGGCGAACGGCGAATCGGCGGCCGCGTCGCCCTTCTTCTCGGTCGTGGCGTAGAGGCGCAACGCCGGACCGCCCGAATCGCGTCGCGGCGGCCTCGGCCCGCGCCGGTCGTCACGGTTCTCGCGCGGCGGTCCGTCACCGCGCGGCTTTCCTTCCGAACGCGGCCCGATGTTGGCCTTGCCCGGCCGCTGCCCGTCGCGCTTGGCCGTGTCGGCGAAGAACTGCCGCTCGTTCGGACGCTCGGGCCGTTCGCGCCGGCGCTGCTCGCGGCGCTCACGCTCCTGCTGGCGCTGCCGCTCACGCTGCTCCTCGCGCTCGCGCACGAAGCGCGGCTTGACCGAGAAGGCATAGAGCGGGCCGTGCTCCTCCGACGGCGGATGCACGCGATATCCGAGCCCGCGCAACACGTTCGCCATCTCCGGCTCGGAGCATCCGACGAGCGACATCATCTGCGGCGTGGCGCGGAACCAACCTGGCGGCAGCGGCTTCGGCTCAGCCTTCTTCGGCTCTTCCGGCTCGGCTTCTTCCGCCGTCGCTTGTTCGGGCTTTACCTCTTCCGTCGGCGCCGCCTGGCTTGGTTCGGCGGGCGGCGTTTCTTCCGAGGCGTAGGCGACCGGCTCGGTGGGCGCCGTTTCCAAGGTCACTTCCGGCTCTTCGGCCTTAACTTCGACGGTGGTTGCCTCGGCTGCCGCTTGCTCGGACTGCGCCGCCTCGGGCGCCGGCTCGCTCTCGCCGAATGACGCGGCGACGATCGCCCATTCGCTGATCTCGTCGGCCGATGACGCGGCGGGAATGGCCTGGTCGCCCTCCTGCTTCCGCGGCGCGGCCGCGGTCTTGCCCTGCTGCTGCGCCCGGCGGGCGTTCTCGCGGCTCTCGCGCACGGCAGCGCGCGCCATCGCGGCCAAGCGCTCGACCATGTCGGCGCGGATCGCATGGTCGCCCAACGGCAGGTAGCCGATCGCGGCGTAGAAGGCGCGTTCGGCGCCTTGCGGCAGATCCATCGACGTGCGGCCTTCCGCCGGCAGCGGCGGGATCGTGTCGCGGTTGTTGGCGACCATCCAGAGGCCGGCGCGCAGTCGGATCGGCACCGGCTTCAGCATGCTCGGGAAATAGAGCGAGAACACGCCGACACGCACGCCAAGCTTGGCCAGTGCCTTGCGGTCCTCCTCGCCGAGCTGCGCCAGTTGATCCTCGATCGGCCGGCGCGGCAGGACGCCCAGATGCTCGCACAGCTGAAAGACGATGCCGCGCGCCCCGGCGGGCAATTGCTCCGACGCCGCGCGCGCATCCATCAATTCGCTGAGGCCGAGCCGAATGCGCGTCTCGACCCAGGCGGCGGCGCGCTTGCGCACGTCCTCGCGCGCCGGACCATCGAGCAGATCGGAGGCCAGCGCCTCGACCTTGGGAGCGAGGACGTCGCCGCTCGGCAGCAGACGCGCGATCGGGCCGCCGCCCCAACAGATGCGCAGCTGCGAATCGAACACCAGTTCGCCGTCGGCGGCATTGGCGAAGGCTTGCAGACGCGCCGGCAGGTCCTGGCGCAGCGCCTTCAGCGCCGCACTCAGCACGGCCTTCTGGTCGCTCACCTTGGAGCCGTCTGGAGCTTCGGTCGCGTCCGGCACGAAGCGGAAGCCCTCGATCCTCCCGAGATGCTCGCCCTCGACCGTGACTTCGCCGGCTGCAGCGACGGACGACGTCATTTCACCCTCATCCCGTAATCTTCGTACAAGCAATGCCGCCCGTCTATCGACAAACCTTTGCGTCAAGCGCTGGTGCAGCACGTCGCTCAGCTTGTCCTCGAGCGCACGCGCGCGCTCCTGCCAATGCAGCGCGCGTTGAATCCAGTCCGCGCGGTGCGAAATGTAGGTCCACGTGCGCACATGTGCGATGCGTGCCATCAACGTATCGATGTCGCCGTCGTAGCGCTCGAGCCGCTTGACGTTGCTGTCGATCCAATCCTCCGGCAGCCGCTCGCCGCCCTGTGTCAAATGGGTGAACAGCTGGCCGAGTAGCGCAATGTGCTCCTCGGTCATGGTCTTGCGGAAGTCCGGCACCTGACAGACCTCCCACAGGAGTTTCACGCGCGCCGGCGAGCGCAGTCGCGGCATGAATTCCGAATGGCCGGAGAGCGTCTGCAGCGCCATCTGGTCGTCCTGCTCGCGCACCCGCTGGAGGGCGGCATGCGGCGGCGGCCGGTTGAGCGAGGCGACCAGGTCTGTCACCGATCTGAAATCGAGCTCCGCGTTGCGCCACTGCACGTCGCGCAGCGGGTCGAAGCGGTGATTCTCGATCGCTTCGACCGTTTCCTCGTCCAGTCCGTTGACGTCGATCGTGGTGCCGAACGTGCCGTCATTCATGTGGCGGCCGGCGCGGCCGGCGATCTGCGCCAGCTCGACGGTGCGCAACGGCCGAATCTGCCGGCCGTCGTACTTCCGCAAGGAAGCGAACCAAACGTGGTTCACGTCCATGTTGAGGCCCATGCCGATCGCGTCAGTGGCGACGAGATACTCGACCTCGCCCGACTGGAACATCTCGACCTGGGCATTGCGCGTGCGCGGGCTGAGCGCGCCCATGACGATCGCGGTGCCGCCGCGATGGCGGCGGATCAGCTCGGCGATGGCATAGACTTCGTTGGCCGAGAATCCGACCACTGCCGAGCGCGCCGGCAGGCGCGTCGCCTTCTTCGGGCCGACATAGGACAGTTTGGAGAAGCGCGGCCGGGCAATGACATCGATGTCGGGCAACAGGCGATTGAGGACGGGCCGGATCGTGTCGGCGCCAAGCAGCATGGTTTCGTTTAGGCCGCGTGCATTGAGGATGCGGTCGGTGAAGAAATGGCCGCGCTCGGGATCGGCCGCCATCTGCACCTCGTCGACGGCGAGAAACGAGACCGGCCGGTCGACCGGCATGGATTCGACGGTGCAAACGAAATAGCGCGCGGTGGGCGGGGCGATCTTCTCCTCGCCGGTGATCAACGCCACCTGGCCCACGCCCTTGATCTTGGCGATGCGATCGTAGTTCTCGCGCGCCAGCAAGCGCAGCGGAAAGCCGATCATGCCCGAATCGTGGCCGAGCATGCGTTCGATCGCGAGGTAAGTCTTGCCGGTGTTGGTGGGGCCGAGCACCGCCGTCAGGCGGCTGGAACCGGCGCTGCTGAGCGACATCACCTCAACTTGGCCCGCGCCAGCGGCGGGCGCAAGGCCAGTGCCCTCGTTGCGCGTTGCCGAACCGGTGGTGCTGGAGCGGAATGGGATGAGAGGGAACCGGACACGGTTCCCTCTCATCCCATTCGCGCGCGCACGGGTGATCGCGGTTCCGCAGGGCATGATGGGTTCGGCTGTTTCCTTCCAGCCGATTCCAGCCGAACCCATCATGCTTTATCGTCCCGGCATGAAGACTTGCATTATCGGGGCCGGAGCGATCGGCGGCATCATTGGGGCTCGCATCGCGGCCTCGGGCGGTACGGTGTCGGCGCTTGCCCGTGGCGACACGCTGAAGGCGTTGCGCGCCAACGGCTGGCGGCTGAAACAGGGCGACCAGCTGATCGCGGCACCGGTCGCGGCCGCTTCGGAGGATGCCCGCGAACTCGGTCCGCAGGATCTTGTGGTCATCGCCGTGAAGGCGCCGGCGATACCTGCGGTTGCCGAAGCGATCAAGCCCTTGCTCGCGCCGCAGACCATCGTGCTGCCGGCGATGAACGGCGTGCCCTGGTGGTTCACGCTCGGCCTCGGCAATGCCGGCAGCGAGCCGCTCGCCTCGATCGATCCGGGCGGCGCGATCGCACGGGCGATCCCGCTCAGCCATGTGATCGGTTGCGTCGTCCATATGAGCGCGGCAACCGAATCGCCCGGCGTCGTGCTGCACCGAAGCGGCCTTGGCCTGATCATCGGTGAGCCCGATGGCGCGTCGAGCAAGCGCCTCCAGCGCCTGCACGACCTGCTGGCCAAAGCCGGCTTCGACACGACGTCGACGCCGCGCATCAGACATGAGCTCTGGTACAAGCTATGGGGCAATCTCACCATGAACCCGGTGTCGGCGCTGACCGGCGCCACCGCCGACCGCATGCTCGACGACAGGCTGGTGCGCGACTTCTGCTCGGCCGGGATGCTCGAGGCGGCGGCGATCGGCGCCAAGCTCGGATGCGCCATCGAGCAGACGCCCGAGGCTCGGCACGAGGTGACGCGCCAGCTTGGCGCCTTCAAGACCTCGATGCTGCTCGATGCCGAGCGCGGCCGGCCGATCGAGCTCGACGCCATCGTCACCGCGGTGCATGAACTCGGCCGGCGCACCGGTGTTCCGACGCCCAACATCGACGCCCTGCTCGGCCTGACGCGGCTGTTCGCCCGCTCGCGCGGACTCTATCCGGCGGCGACGGGCTCGAGCTTGTAGCAGCCCAGCATCGGGCCCTGGCCGCTCTTCTGCACCAGCACGGCCACGCCCTGGCCAGGCTCGAAGCGATCGGCGGCGACGGTCCAGCTCGCCGGCTGCCCGTCCCATGCGGCGATCTTCTCGAGCCGGCGCACGACGTTGAAATTGTCGAGCGTGGCGCCCTCGTTCTCGCCGCGCTTCACTGGCGTGCTGTGATGGCGGTCGTAGACGGCAAGCGTCACGTCGGCGCCGTAGCGATCGACGGTGAAGGCATCGAGAGCGATGGCGAGCGCGCCGTCGCCCATGCGCGCAAGCCGCGGCGTGGCGCGCGCCGACGTGCGCCGCATCGCCTGGTCGAGCAGGGCTTGCACTTCGCTGTTGTCGGTGCCGGGTTCGTGAGCGGCGCCGTCGAACACCATCTCCGGCGTGTAGAGCGAGCTTTGCCGCAGCGTGCGGGCGTAGATCTTCTGGCGGTCGGTGCTCGCCTTCGAGGCGAACGGATCCTTCCAACCGATGTAATCCCAGTAATCGACGTGGAAGGAGAGCGCCACGATGTCGGGCCGGCGGATCAGCTTGCCGAGCTCGGCATCGGCGGGCGGACAGGAGCTGCAGCCTTGCGAGGTGAAGAGCTCGACGGACCACGGGCCCGCGCCCGTCGCCCGAGCCGCGGGCGCGGCGGCCATCGCCGCACTGCCGATCAGAAGGGAACGCCGTTTCATGGCCAGAACATTGGGCTCGGAGCGGCCGCGCCGCCAATCAAAAGCGGGTTATGCCGCCATGGACTCAAACGACGTAATAATATAACAAATCACCATGCCCGAGCTTCACCACGAGCCTGCATCGCCCGGCACGGCCCTGCTCGCCATGAGCGCGCCGCAGCGCGTGCTGGCGGCGGTCGCCATCGCGGCGTTGCTGTGGCTCTGTGTCTGGTGGGCGCTGTGAAAACCGCGCTGAAACTGGTCGATCTGACGGTGAGCTACGACCGCCATCCCGCGGTGCATCACCTTTCGGCGGAGATTCCCGCAGCTGAGATGACGGCGCTGGTCGGCCCGAACGGCGCCGGCAAGAGCACCTTGGTCAAGGCACTGCTCGGCCTGGCGCCGAGGGTCGAGGGCCGCATCGAGTGCGCCGCCAAACGCATCGCCTACCTGCCGCAGCAGGCGGAGATCGACCGCTCCTTCCCGATCTCGGTGTTCGACACGGTATTGCTCGGCCGCTGGTCGCGCTTCGGCGGCTTCGGCAAGGCGCGTCCTGACGACGTGCACGACGCGCAGCATGCGATCGAAGCGGTCGGCCTCGCGGGCTTCGAGCGCCGGCCGATCGACACCTTGTCCGTCGGCCAGTTCCAGCGTGTGCTGTTCGCGCGCCTGCTCCTGCAGGATGCCGACCTTGTGCTGCTCGACGAGCCGTTCGCTGCGATCGATTCCAAGACCGTCGCCGACCTGATGAACGTCATCCGCCGTTGGCGCGAGGAGAAGCGCACGGTGGTGGCCGTGCTGCACGATCTCGACCAGGTGAAGCGTGACTTCCCCAATGCGCTGCTGCTGGCGCGAGAGCTGGTGGCGTCGGGCCCGACGGCGGGTGTGCTGTCGTCGGAGAACCTGTTGCGTGCGCGCGCCATGGCCGAAGCGTGGGACGAGCACGCCGGCGCCTGCGACGTGCCGGTTCGCCTCAGCGCCTGAGGCGCCGAACCAGGCGCATGCTCTACGATCTCTTGTTCGCTCCGTTCGTCGATTTCGGCTTCATGCGCCGCGCGCTGGTCGCGTGCCTCGCGCTCTCGGCGGCAGGCTCGGCGATCGGCGTGTTCCTGATCCTGCGCCGCATGAGCCTGATGGGCGACGCCCTCTCGCACGCGCTGCTGCCCGGCGCGGCCTTGGGCTTTCTGCTGGGCGGGCTGTCGCTGCCGGCGATGAGCCTGGGCGGCTTCATCGCCGGCATCGCCACGGCATTGGTGTCGGGTGCGATCGCGCGTTTCTCGGCCATGCGCGAGGATTCGAGCTTTGCCGCCGCCTACCTCACTTCGCTGGCGCTCGGCGTGCTGATCGTCTCCCTTCGCGGCAGCGCGGTCGATCTCATGAACATCCTGTTCGGCGCCATCCTGGGCGTCGACAACCAAGCGCTGTTCCTGGTGACGGGTGCGGCGACCGTGACCTTGGTGGGTCTCGCCGCGATCTACCGCCCGCTGGTCGTCGAATGCTTCAATCCGGGCTTTCTCGCCGCCATGGGCGTGCGCGGTGCGCTCTATCACTACCTCTTCCTGGCGCTTGCCGTGCTCACCATGGTGTCGTCGTTCCAGGCCCTCGGCACGTTGATGGCGCTCGGCCTGATGCTGCTGCCGGCCGTCGCCTCGTCGTTCTGGGCGCGCGAGGTCTGGTCGATGACCTTGATCGCGGCGCCGATGGCTTTCCTGTCCGGCGCCGTCGGTCTGCTGCTCTCCTTCCATGCGGGCCTGCCGTCGGGCCCGGTGATCGTGCTGACCGCGAGCGTCTTTTTCCTGCTCTCGCTGTTGTTCGGTAGCCGTTCCTCGGTGCGCGCGCGGTTGTCGCATCCCGCCCACCTTCGCGGCTAAAGTCGGCGCAATGACGCTGGATACGAACGCCCAGATGGCGCTGTCAGGCCTTGCCATCGGCATCGCCTTTGGCGGACTGGCGCGCTGGTCGGGCTTCTGCCTGCGCGGCGCGGTCGAGGATGCGCTCCTCACCGAGAACGCGCCGCGACTGCGCGGCTTCCTCGCCGCCATGGTGGTCTCGCTGGTGGTCACGCAGACGCTGGTGATGGCCGGCCGGCTCGATCTTCCCAAGGCGGCCGTGCTGGCGCCCAACCTGTTCTGGCTGGGCGGGCTGCTGGGCGGCGCAATGTTCGGCGTCGGCATGGTGCTGACCGGCGGTTGCGGCACGCGGCTGCTGGTGCTGGCGGCGGGCGGCAATCTGCGCTCGATCGTGTCGTTCCTGATCTTTGCCCTGGTGGCCTATGCCACCATTCGCGGCGTGCTCGCGCCCGTGCGCACCGCGCTCGTGGCGGCCGGCAGCACGGCGCTCGCCAAACCGACCTTGCCGGTCGCGGTCGGTGCCGTGTTCGTGGCGGCAGCGCTGGCCTTCATCGCCTGGCGCCGGGTGCCTGGGAAGCATCTGCTCGCCGGCGCGCTGATCGGCCTGCTCGTGCCGCTCGGCTATCTCGCGACCGGCGTGCTGGGCAACGACGAGTTCGAGCCCGTGCCGGTCGAGAGCCTCAACATGATGCGGGCGGGCGGCGATTCGCTGATGTACCTGCTGATCTGGACGGGCGCGAAGGTCAATTTCGGCATCGCTTTCACCGGCGGCATCCTGCTCGGCGCATTCGCGGTGGCGCTGGCGCAGCGCGAACTGAAGCTCGTGGGCTTCGAGAAGCCGGCCGACATGCTGCGCTACGCCGGCGGGGCTGCACTGATGGGCGCGGGCGGCGTGCTGGCGCTGGGCTGCACCATCGGCAACGGCCTTACGGGCTTGGGCTCGCTGGCGCCGATGTCATTCATCGCCATACCGGCGATGGTGCTGGCGGCGGGCGCGACGATGAAATGGCGCTGGAGGAAGCGATGACCGTTCCGCTCAAGACGACGACCGCCAACGGCATCCACATGCGCTATGCCGAATTCGGAACCGGCCCGCTCGTGCTCTTCTGCCATGGCTGGCCCGAGAGCTGGTATTCGTGGCGCCATCAGCTCGCGGCGGTGAGCGAAGCGGGCTTCCGCTGCGTGGCCCCGGACATGCGCGGCTATGGCGGAACCGAGGCGCCCGAGCAGATCGACCAATACACGCTGCACCATCTCGTGGGCGACATGGCCGAACTGGTGAAGGCGCTGGGCGAGACGCGCGCCATCATCGTCGGTCACGATTGGGGCGCGCCGGTCGCCTGGCATGCCGCCCTGTGGCGGCCCGATCTGTTTTACGCCGTGTGCGCGATGAGCGTACCCTATGCGCCGCCGGGCTATGTCGACATCCTGACCGCGCTCGCCAAACTCGGCATCAACGACTTCTACCTGCAGTACTTCCAGAAGCCCGGCGTGCCCGAGGCCGAGCTGTCGCGCGACGTCAAGGGTGCGCTACGGCGGCTCTACTACACCGCGAGCGGCGATCTCGACGACGACAAGAAAGGGTTCGGCCGCCTGCCCGACGGCACCCTGCTCGGCAACACCGCCGAGCCGGACACGCTGCCGGCCTGGCTCACCGAAGCCGACCTCGACTACTACACGCAGGAATTCGCGCGCGCCGGATTTCGCGGCGGCCTGAACTGGTATCGCAACCTGCGGCGCAACTGGGAGCTCGGCGCGCCATGGCGCGGCCAGCCGATCCGACAGCCGTCACTGTTCATCGCCGGCGCCAAGGACGGCGTGCTGCGCTTCCCGGCGGCGCAATCGCAGCTCGATGCCTATCCCAAGACGCTGCCGGGCCTGCGCGGCAGCCATATTTTGCCGGGCGCCGGCCACTGGATCCAGCAGGAACGGCCGGCCGAAGTGAACCGGCTGCTCATCGAGTTCATTTCTTCTCTTCGAACTTGAGCGCGGCGCCGTTCATGCAGTAGCGGTCGCCGGTCGGCTGCGGGCCGTCCGGGAAGACGTGGCCGAGATGGCCGCCGCACTTGGCGCAATGCGCCTCGGTGCGCACCATGCCGTGCGTCTTGTCGACCGACGTCGCAACTGCGCCGCTGATCGGCGCCCAGAACGAGGGCCAGCCCGAGCCGCTTTCGTACTTGGTCTTGCTCTCGAACAGGGGCGCGCCGCAGCCCGCGCAATGGAAGATGCCGGTACGCTTCTCGTAGTTCAGCGGGCTCGAGCCCGGCCGCTCGGTCGCGTGGTGGCGCAGCACCTGGTACTGCAGCGCGTCGAGCTGCTTCTGCCACTCGGCATCGCTCTTCTTCACCTCGAAGGCTTCGTTCTTGCTGCTCATGCGCAACTCCTACACCAGGGATCGCAATTCGTTGGTCGCCACCGACAGCATGGCGAGGTCCATCGGCCCGGCTGCCGCCGCCAGTTCTTCCTTCAGCCGCTCGACCCGTTCGAGCGCCAGTTTGCGCTGGCCGCCCCATTGCGCCAAGGCCTCGTCGGCCCTGTCGGCGAGACGGGGCGCGGCGCGCAGGACCGAGCCCAGCAGGTCGGCGTGCAGGTTGGCCAGCTCGTCCAACATGGAGATCGCGGCCTGCGAGGGCCAGAGCCCGTCGCGCGGCAATTTCTGCGCTGCCGTGCCGAGCGCCGACAGCGCCAGCTTTTCGCCCAGGCGGAAATAGAGGCGCGCTGCCGCCTCGATCGAGCAGCCGTTGGCGCGCGCGGCCTGCATCAGGTCGCCGGCCGCGGCGAGCGTCTGAAGGGCGGCGGCGCGGCGGGCCAGCCCGGCGGGCGCGCCGGCGGCCTCGAAGATCGCCGCCCGCTCGTTGAGGGCCGCGGTCTCCGCCGTGCCGATCAGTTCGGCCGGCAATTCGTCGAGCGCCTTCACCGCGGCGCCGAGCTGCTCGGTGGCGGCCAGGGTGTCGATCGGGTGCGGCAGGCGACGCAACGTCCATTGCACGGCGCGGGTCAGGAAACGCTGCGAGGCCACCAGCATGCGGATCTGCGCCTCGGCCTTGAGACTGTCGTCGAGCGCCTCGATGTCGGCCCACAGGTCGCGCAGCTTCCAGGCGTCGCGCACGACGGTGAAGGCGCGGGCGATCGCGGCGGCCGAGGCGCCGGTGCGCTGGCCGACATTGCGCACGAACACCGGCCCGCAGCGGTTGACCAGCGAATTCACGACCTGCAGCGTGGCGATCTCGCGCCGCAGGCGATGATTGCGGATCTGCGGCTCGAAGCGCTGCTGCAACGTCGTCGGGAAATAGCGCATGAGCTCGGGCTCGAGCAGGGGATCGTCGGGCAGGTCGGAGGCCAGGATCTCGTCGCTGAGGTCGATCTTGGCGTAGGCCAGCAGCACCGAGAGCTCGGGCCGGGTGAGATACTGCTTGTTCATCGCCCGCGTCCGCATCGCGGCGGTGCCGGGCAGGGACTCGACGGCGCGATCGAGCCGGCCCGCCTTTCCTGCCTCGGGGCGCTCTAGCGCGCGCATGAACCGCTCCAGCCGGTCGTGGTCCTCGCCCGCCTGCGCCTCGGCAATGCTGATCGCCTGGCTCTGCTGATAATTGTGGCGCAGCACCAGGGCCGCCACCTCGTCGGTCATGGCGAACAGCACCTCGGCGCGGTCGGGCGCGTTGCCGAGCGCGATCTTGATGTTGACCTCATGGTCCGAGGTGTCGACGCCGGCCGAGTTGTCCAGCGCGTCGGTATTGATCCGGCGGCCGGCCAGCGCCGCCTCGACCCGGGCCTGCTGGGTGAGGCCGAGATTGGCGCCCTCGCCCACCACCTTGGCGCGGATGTCGGCGGCGTTGATGCGCAGCGCGTCGTTGGCGCGGTCGCCCACCTCGGCGTTGCTCTCGCCCGACGCCTTCACATAGGTGCCGATGCCGCCGAAATAGAGCAGGTCGACCGACGATTTCAGGATGGCGCGCATCAGGTCGGCCGGCGTCGTGCTCGGCACGTCGAGCCCGACCGCGGCGCGCGCCTGCGGCGACAGCGTGATCGACTTGGCGTCGCGCGGCCACACGCCGCCGCCCGCCGAGATCAGCGCCTTGTCGTAGTCCATCCACGACGAGCGCGGCAGGTCGAACAGCCGCTTGCGTTCGGCCCAGCTCGCCTGCGGGTCGGGATCGGGATCGATGAAGATGTGGCGGTGATCGAAGGCGGCGATCAGCCTGGTCTGCCTCGATAGCAGCATGCCGTTGCCGAACACGTCGCCCGACATGTCTCCCACGCCGACGACGGTGAAGGGCGTCGTCTGGATGTCGGTGCCGAGCTCGCGGAAATGCCGCTTCACCGACTCCCAGGCGCCGCGCGCGGTGATGCCGATCTTCTTGTGGTCGTAGCCGACCGAGCCGCCGGAGGCGAAGGCGTCGTCGAGCCAGAAGCCGTACTCACGCGACAAAGCGTTGGCGACGTCGGAGAAGGTGGCCGTTCCCTTGTCGGCGGCGACCACGAGATAGGGATCGTCGCCATCGAAGCGCACGACGTCCCTGGGCGGAACGATCCGGCCCTCGAGATAATTGTCGGTGATGTCGAGCAGGCCGCGGATCAGGGTTTGGTAGCAGGCGATGCCTTCGGCCTGGATCTGCTCGCGCGTGCCGTTCACCGGTGGCTGCTTGACGTAGAAGCCGCCCTTGGAGCCGGTCGGCACGATCACCGCGTTCTTCACGACCTGGGTCTTCATCAGGCCGAGGATCTCGGTGCGGAAATCCTCGCGCCGGTCCGACCAGCGGATGCCGCCGCGCGCCACGCGCCCGCCGCGCAGATGGATGCCCTCCATGCGCGGGCTGTAGACGAAGATCTCGACCAGCGGCCGCGGCATCGGCAGCTCGTCGATCTTCTGGCTGTCGACCTTGAAGGAGATCCACTCCTTGTTCTGGAAGTAGTTGGTGCGCAGCGTGCACTGCAAGGCGTTGAGGAAGCGCCGCAGGATGCGGTCCTCATCGAGCGTCGTCACCTTCTCGAGCTCGGCCGCGAGGCCCTCCTCGATCGGCGTGCCGTCGCGCCGCGTCGCCGGGTCGAAGCGCGCCACGAACAGATCGACGAAGTGGCGCGCAATCGCGGGATAGGCGACCAGCGCGCGTTCCATGTAGGCTTGGCTGAACGGGATGCCCGCCTGGCGCAGGTACTTCGTGTAGGCGCGCAGCAGGGCGACTTCGCGCCAGGCGAGCCCGGCACGCAGCACCAGCTTGTTCAGGCCGTCGCTTTCCAGCGCGCCCAGCCACAGATGGCCGATCGTCTCGATTAAACGGTGCTGCACGGCGTCGAGATCGACCGCGGCGCCATCCTGCGTCTCGACAGTCAGCACCTGCAGCGCCACCGATTTCCCCCCGCCGTCGCTCAGCTGGAACGGCACTTCGCTCAGCACGCGCAGCCCGAGATTCTCGGCCGGCGGCAGGATATCCGACAGCGCGACCGGCTCGCCGGGGTGGAACAGGCGCAGGCTGAAGCGATGGGCGGGCTGGCCCGGTGGTCGCGCCAGGCGGACCGCGAACGGCTGGTCGGCCAACGTCTCCTGCAGGGCGTCGATGTCGGCCACCGCGGTCGCGGCATCGTAGGTGTCGCGATAGGTCGGCGGGAACCAGCCGCGCCATTGGCGCGCGGCGGTGCGGCCCTCGGCCTCGCCGAGCTTGGCCTGCAACGCGGCGCGCAGACGGTCGCTCCACGAGGTCGCGGCATCGGCGAGCATGCGTTCGAGGACGGCCATGTCCGGTGTCGGCGCGTCGGGAGAGCGCAACCGCAGCGTATAGAGCGCTTGGGCAAGCGCGGACTCCGTGCTGCCGGAACCGGCGACCGACTGGATCTCGCCGTCCCACGCCCGCGCCAGGATCTGGCCGAAGCGGTCGGAGAGGGCGGCGTCGAAGCGCTCGCGCGGCGCGAACACCAGGCACGAAGCGAAGCGGCCGACCTGGTCGCGGCGCGCGAACAGCGCCACCCTTCGGCGCTCCTGCAGCTGCAGGATGCCCATGGCGTGGTCGTAGAGCGTGTCGTCGTCGATCTGGAACAGCTCGTCGCGCGGATAGGCTTCGAGGATGGCGCCCAGCGCCTTGCCGTCATGGCTGTTAGGGTCGAGCTCGGCACGGCGCAGGACGTTGGCGACGCGCAGGCGCAGCAGCGGGACGTCGGCGGCCAGGGCGTGATAGGCGGTCGAGGTGAAGAGGCCGGCGAAGCGCCGTTCGCCCGTCACGCGGCCGTCCGCATCGTGCGTCTTCACGATCACGCAATCCATGACCCCGCCGCGATGGACCAGCGAGCGCCGGTCGGTCTTGACGATCATCAGCTTGCCGGCGCCGCGCGCGAAGCGGGCCATGGCCTGGCCTGCGCCCACCCCGTCGTCGAACAGCCGCGCCTCGTCGCGCCGCAGCACGCCCAGCGCCGAGCCGGGGATCACCTCATAGCGCAGGCCGCCCGGCCGCCCGCTGCCCGCGTCGTCGAGGTAGCGGTAGCGACGGTGGCCGAGAAAGGTGAAATGGTTGGCCTCGAGCCATTCGAGGAAGTGGCTGAGCTCGTCGAAATCGTCGGCGTGACCGGGTGCCAGGTCGTCGATCGCGTCGAGGCAGGCCTGGCGCATCGCCTGCCAATCCTCGACGGCGAGCCGCACCTCGGCCAGCACGCGCGTGATGGCCGCGGCGAGGTCGTCGAGCGTCGCCGGATCGGCCTGCCGGTCGATCTCGATATGCATCATCGATTCGGGGTGCGCGCCCCGGCCGTCCAATACCGCTCCCGCCTCGTTCGCGACCTCGAGCAAGTCGCCGTCCAGGTCGCGCCGCGCCGCCATCACCGGATGGGCGAGCAGCGGCACGGCGATCTCGCGCCGGTCGAACTCGTTGGTGATCGAATCGACCAGGAACGGCATGTCGTCGTTCACCACCTGCACGATGGTGTGGCGGCTCTCGAAGCCGTGGACGGCGAGCTCGGGGTTGAACACCCGGACCTTGGCGACGTTGGGCAGCCGGCGGCGGGCGAAGGCGAGCAGCGATTGGGCGGCGGCGGCGCGCTGGGCGGGCGAAGCGGCGACGAGGTCGCGGTCGGCGACCCGTTCGAACAGGCGGCGGGCGAACTGGGCGGCCTCTTCGCTGCCTGCCCTCTCGCGGGCGGCGGCGCAGACGGCGTCGAGGCCATAGGCGAGGCGGCGATCCGTGGCAGCCAATACCGAGGCCATCAGCATTTCCCTCCGTCGTTCCGGCGCGCCTGATACGAAGCCGATGTTAAGTCGCTCTATGACAATCTGACGACGAAGTTGATGGTGCCGAAAGTGCCCATCGCAGCGATGCTTCTTGGGCCCCCGCCGACGACGGTCCGCCTTTTTTCTGCCGTTTCTGTTTCGGACCCCGGATTTCTGCGGGAAAGCGCGTTTTGTTCTCCTTTTTTGCTGCGCTTGCGAAGGTTCGCATACGGTCGAAAAAGTCCGATTCCCGGAACTATTTTTTCGGCCTTCTTCAATGATTTAGATGTGAACTCCTGAGATTCACACGCGGTTCATAAAATTCGCGATGACACCCGGACTGGGTAACGTATCATCAAGGGATAGTGGGGACGGGAAAACCCGCCCCAATACGTAGGTGTTCTCCACAAACTGTGTTTTCCACAGGTGTGGACAAGAAGAAAAAGGGGGCCGCAAGTGTTTGATGTCGTCCAAGTTCGCAGCGGTGCGCGTGTTGTTACTGACTCTGCCCGGGACTCCCGCCTGACGGCCTTTGGCAAGGCCACCCTGTCCGACCGCTATCTGCTGCCCGGTGAAAGCTACCAGGACATGTTCGCCCGCGTCGCCTCGGCCTATGCCGACGACGATGCGCATGCCCAGCGCATTTACGACTACATCTCCAATCTCTGGTTCATGCCGGCGACGCCCGTCCTGTCGAATGGCGGCACCTCGCGCGGCCTGCCGATCTCGTGCTTCCTCAATGAAGCGAGCGACTCGCTCGAAGGCATCGTGGGCCTCTGGAACGAGAACGTGTGGCTTGCCGCGCGCGGCGGCGGCATCGGCTCGTACTGGGGCAACCTGCGCTCGATCGGCGAGAAGGTCGGCATGAATGGCAAGACCTCCGGCGTCGTGCCCTTCATCCGCGTCATGGATTCGCTCACGCTCGCGATCAGCCAGGGATCGCTGCGCCGCGGCTCGGCCGCGGTCTACCTCCCCGTCAGCCATCCCGAGATCGAGGAGTTCATCGAGATCCGCCGCCCGACCGGCGGCGACCCCAACCGCAAGGCGCTCAACCTCCATCATGGCCTTCTGATCAGCGATGCCTTCATGCGCGCGGTCGAGAACGACGAGGAATGGGCGCTGACCTCGCCCAAGGACGGCGCGGTGCAGCGCAAGGTCTCGGCGCGGCATCTCTGGATCCGCATCCTGACGGCGCGCATCGAGACCGGCGAGCCGTACCTGATCTTCGTTGATCACGTGAACAAAGCCCGGCCCGAGCACCACAAGCTGGGCGGGCTGGAGATCAAGACCTCGAACCTCTGCTCCGAGATCACCCTGCCGACCGGCATCGATCGCCACGGCAAGCAGCGCACCGCGGTGTGCTGCCTCTCCTCGCTCAATCTCGAGAGCTACATGGAGTGGCAGGACCACCCGACCTTCATCGAGGACGTCATGCGCTTCCTCGACAACGTCCTGCAGGGCTTCATCGACAATGCTGGCTCCGATTTCGCGCGCGCGACCTACGCCGCCATGCGCGAGCGTTCGGTCGGCCTGGGCGTCATGGGCTTCCACTCCTTCCTGCAGCAGAACAACATCCCGCTCGAATCGGTGATGGCCAAGGTGTGGAACAAGAAGATGTTCAAGCACATCCGCGGCCAGTGCGACGAGGCCTCGCGCAAGCTGGCCGACGAGCGCGGCGCCTGCCCCGACGCCGCCGAATTCGGCATCCGGGAACGCTTCAGCCACAAGCTCGCGATCGCGCCGACCGCGTCGATCTCGATCATCTGCGGCGGCGCCTCGCCCGGCATCGAGCCGTCGGCGGCCAACGTCTACAATCACAAGACGCTGTCGGGCTCGTTCGTGGTGCGCAATCCCTACCTCGAGAAGCTGCTCGAGCAGAAGGGCAAGAACGACGAGGACACCTGGACCTCGATCACCACGACGCAGGGCTCGGTGCAGCACCTCGACTGCCTCGACGATCACGAGAAGGCCGTGTTCAAGACCGCCTTCGAGCTCGATCAGCGCTGGCTGGTCGAGCATGCCGCCGACCGCGCGCCCTACATCTGCCAGAGCCAGTCGCTCAACCTGTTCCTGCCGGCCGACGTGCACAAGCGCGACCTGCATCAGATCCACATGATGGCGTGGAAGCGCGGCGTGAAGAGCCTCTACTACTGCCGCTCGCTCTCCATCCAGCGCGCCGACGTCGTGTCCAACGACGCCGTCGCCTCGCCGATCGGCGACCAGGCCCTGACCGCTCCGAAGACGACCACCGACGCTCCCGCTCCGACTCTGCCGCTCGGCACGCCGCCGGCGGCGGAGTCCAACAACTACGAAGAGTGCCTTAGTTGTCAGTGAAATAACCTCACCCTGAGGAGCGGCCCGCAAGGGCCGCGTCTCGAAGGGTGGGATCACACCGTGCGGTCGCCCATCCTTCGAGACGGCGCTCCGCGCCTCCTCAGGATGAGGTCTTCAGGTAATGTCCCTTCTCGACTCCAAGCCGATCTACAAGCCGTTCGCCTATCCCTGGGCCTACGAGGCCTGGCTGACCCAGCAGCGCATCCACTGGCTGCCCGAAGAAGTGCCGCTGGCCGACGACGTCAAGGACTGGCGCAACAAGCTCAGCGAGAGCGAGCGGCATCTGCTGACGCAGATCTTCCGCTTCTTCACCCAGGCCGACGTCGAGGTGAACAACTGCTACATGCGGCACTACAGCCGCGTCTTCAAACCGACCGAAGTGCAGATGATGCTGGCGGCGTTCTCGGCGATGGAGACCGTGCATGTCGCGGCCTACAGCCACCTGCTCGACACGATCGGCATGCCGGAGACGGAGTACTCGGCCTTCCTCACCGTCAAGGAGATGAAGGACAAGTACGACTACATGCAGGGCTTCAACGTCGCCTCGAAGGCTGACATCGCCAAGACGCTGGCCGTGTTCGGCGGCTTCACCGAGGGCCTGCAGCTCTTCGCCAGCTTCGCCATGCTGATGAACTTCCCGCGCTTCAACAAGATGAAGGGCATGGGCCAGATCGTGTCGTGGTCGGTGCGCGACGAGACGCTGCACTGCAACTCGATCGTGCGGCTGTTCCGGACCTTCGTCTCGGAGAACCCCGAGATCTGGACCGAGGCGCTGCAGCGCGAGATCTACGTCGCCTGCTCGACCATCGTCGACCACGAGGATGCCTTCATCGACCTCGCCTTCGAGCTCGGCGGCATCGAGGGCATGACGGCCAACGACGTGAAGCGCTACATCCGCTTCATCGCCGACCGCCGGCTGACCCAGCTCGGCCTGCAGCCGATCTACCGCAACGACGCCAAGAACCCGTTGCCGTGGATGGACCAGATGCTGAACGCCATCGAGCACACCAACTTCTTCGAGAACCGCGCCACCGAATATTCCAAGGCCTCGACCAAGGGCACCTGGGAAGAGGCGTTTACGTAAAGAGCTCTCCTCCCCATTCGGATGGGGAGGTGTCGCAATATACGCGAGGGGGGGGGGTCACGACCCCATCGCCCTCGTATGACGAGGGCACTTCCCCTTCGCGGAGACCGTGAAGGGGAAGCTTCATGAGATCAACGGCAACGCCACTGCGGCCAGGACTCTCAACTATTTGCAGTTTTGGTGTCTCAGCCGTCTCAGCCGTCTCACGTGTTGTAGGCGGACAGTGGGTGTTGCCAGAGGTGGGATTATCCGGGACCACGCGGCCTCACGTGGGATTCGACGATGAATCAACGAGATGACGTGGCCTCATGCGGGCCGTCATCCGGGCGCGCCGATCTTGCAGAAGGCCCACGGCGCGCGAATCCGACGCGGGATGTTGCCTCGGGCTGTCTACGGGGCTCAGCGCTTTAGACCGGCCGAGCGGCCAATTAAACACCGCCAATTGGGCCTTCATCGGTGACCTGGTCGACGTCGACCTCGCCACCGCAAAGCGCAATCGATTCGGAGTTCGGGCCCGGAACCCCGAATCCGCAGGGCGCGCGAGCATTCGATTCGGAGTTGCGCGATTCCAAAGGCTTAGCTCAGGAGAGCCGGACCAGAACCCCGAATCAATTTTCTAGTTTCCAGCCGCGTCTGAGGTATCCCAGCCTGGCCTGGCTGATGATCAGAAGCGCAACCCCAACAAAATAGACGGCGATGATCGCGAGCGTTGGGATCAGAGCGACCTTTGGGTTGCTGCCCGGCGCGTTCGCCACCGCCAAACCAACCAAGCAGAGGCCGAGCCAAAGCGGCTGAAGGATGAAAAGAACCAAGAAGAAGCCGCCCCAGAAACCGCGATAGGCAAGGTAAAAAGGACCGAAAATGGCAGCCCACACATAGGCAAGCGGTCCCAATACCTCAGCGTGATCATTTTGCGGATGCTTGAATCGATATGTTCTGAACATCTTTAGTCCCTGCCGCATCGCTCGACCAGCTCGCGAGCTTTGGTCTCGGTACTCACCTGGCCGGCGGCCAGCTTGCGACGACGAAAAGTAACCGTCGTGCCTCGATCTGCGCCGCGAATATCGAATATAGCGTGGGGAAGATCGCCGGTGAGATAGCTGCCCGGGAAATAGATGGTCAATTCGGCGCGATGTTCCGATACGACCGGCACATAGAGCGGTCTCCAGCCATCCGCATAGCCGTTGACCAAGCAGGCACCGACCTTGTCCCAAGATTCCGGCACTGTGAGCTCGAATTTCACTGGTTCTTGCCGAAGCTCCTCGACGCTCGGCGCGCAGCCAGCGACTAAAAGGCTCAAAATGACGGCCCGCTTCATACAACGCCCCCGGTCCAGATCACCTTGCCGAGTACTTTGAAATCGGTGGCCTCGTTGGTCGTCACGGTCCAGGGTTCATAGGCGGGGTTGTCGCTCTTCAACACCAGCGAGCCGTCCATCTTGAGCTCGATTCGCTTCACGATTGCCTCGTTGCCGGCCCGCACGAAATAGATCGCCGAGCCGCGCACGCGTTCCTCGGAAATATCGACCAGCATGATGTCGCCGTCGGCGATCGTCGGATGCATCGAGTCGCCATAGGCTTCGACGACGACGAGATTTGCCGGATTCCTGCGCAACCGAGAGCGCACCCATTCCTCTCGGAACGCCACGAAGCCCTTGAGCTGCTCGGTCTCAATCAGTTGGCCCGTGCCCGCGCTCGCGCGGACATCGTATCGCGGCACATAGATGAAGCCCGGAGCCGGCTTCCCATCGTCACCGCCCGAGAACATCGGGCCGTCTCCGGTTGCTATCCATTGCAGCGAGAAGCCGCTCACCTCCTGGATCTTCACCAGATTCTTCACCGCCGGATCAGTGCCACGCAGCCAGCTTTTGAAGGCGCTGTCCGACACGCCGAAGGCTAGGGCGAGTTCGTCGTTTTGCAGACGGCTCACGCTGCGGATGAACCGGATGCGGCCGGGCAAATCGGCTGTGGATTCAGCTGTGGGTTTTCCGCCGGCAGTACCTAGCCGGCCTGGCCGGTCAGGGTCGGAAAGGTCCCGTCTTAGCGATGAAAAAACCTCTCTTGCGGTGGCTTCGGCTCGAGCTCGCGCCTGGGCACTTTTTCGCCCGCCTGTAGTTTCTTTAATGACCATGTAAGATCACATTATTGACCTTTAAGGGTTACTTCTAAGACCACCACGCATGTCCACACGGTTCGCGGACTCAGAAGACATCAAGGCAGAGATTCGCCGACGCGACCAGAGCCTGACAACGCTCAGCCGCGGGCTCGGCTTTACCGCCTCGGCCATCAGCCGCCGCTTCACCATGGACCGCGCCTGGCCATTGCTCGATGAGCGGCTCGCTGACTTCCTCGGGACGACGAAGCGTGAGCTTTTTCCCAAGCACTACGACCGACACGACCGCCCGATCGGGATCGTGCGGCGCCAGAACACTACCCGACCTTTCGATCCCCGACTCTGTCCAAACCTCGCACGGAAATTGGCAGCATGAGGCAGCTGCTGAACACTTCCGTCGACTCGATCGAAGTTGGCCCGCGCCTTCGGCCCCTCAACAAGGCGAAGGTCGCGCTCATCCGCGACAGTTACGAGCGCACCGGACAGATCACGCCGATCGAGCTGTCGCCCCGAGGTGCCAACAAATGGCGTCTCGTCGTCGGCCTGCATCGTCTCGAAGCAGTGAAGGCAGCCGGCGGGAAGACCATCGACTTCTTCCGATTCGAAGGCGATGCCGATGCCCAAGAGCTGCGTGAGATCGAGGAAAACCTTGCCCGCGCCGATCTCACCGCACTCGACCGCGCGTTCGCCGTCTCTCGGTGGGTCCATCACCTCGGCATCCAGCATCGGGCCAACGCGACCGACAAAAGCATTGCGAATCAATCCTTTGCCACAATGTCAAAGCGGCTCTCGGCAAAGGTCGCTGAGAAAGTCGGTCTCGATGAACGCTCGATCTACCGAGACTTAAAGCTCGCCAAGCTGCTGGCCGACGATCATCAGAAGCTCGCCGGCCTTCCCATTGCCAACGCGCACAATGAGCTTCAGCGCCTGGCCCGCCTGGAACCGTCGAAGCGCAAACCGATCATCGCCGCGATGGCGGCCGGTAAGACCTTCCAGGAAGCGACGGCCAAAAACTCGAAGGCCCAGCCGAAAGACCAGGCGTTGAGCGCGTTGATCGCCCTGTGGCGCAAGACGCCGGTCGCCGCCAAGCGCGCCTTCGTCAAAGCCAACAACGCCGAGATCGCCCAGCTGCTCGAGGGGCGCGGCAAATGACGAAGAGCGCGCGTCCGACGTCTCCTCGTTCGAAGCGAAGCGCGCCGCCGGCGGCGAAGGCCGCCGGCCCTCTTATCGTCGAGCTCTGGAAAGTCCTGGCGGAAGTCCGAATCGCCTTCAACCAGGACAAGCTTCGATTTTCCGAGAACGCGTCGCTTCCTCACCGGCGCGGCCTGCTCATCTCGATCGATAGCGCGATCAGGAAGGCCGAGCGGGCGGTGACGGGCAAGCGAAGGCGGTCTCGATGAGCCGCTCGCGTCGCGATCCCTACACCGCAGATCTGCTGAGCTGGGAGCCGCCCGAGCCGGTGCGGAAATTCGCGCCCGAACAAGTGCGCGCCGCGTCGCTCGACCAGAAACTCTGCAAGGCGATGGCCGTCGCCCTGAAGGAATGCGGCCTCGATCGGTACCAGGTCGCCAATCGTATGAGCGATTTCCTGGGCGAGCGCGTCAGCGAGGCGATGTTGAACGCATACGTGAGCCAGGCGCGAACCACACACCAGATCAGCGTCGTGCGTTTCGCCGCGCTGGTTCACGTCACGCAAGACCGACGTCTCCTCGAACTGCTGGCCGAGCTTTTCGGCTGGAGCGTGGTCGACGAGCGTTATGCCGACGCCATCCGCGAGGTGGAGCTAGCGGAGAAGGCCGAGGAGATCGGGCGGCAGCTGCAGCTGACAAGACAGCGCCGCCGAACGGGGGGACGTCCATGGCGCGGTGGCTGACGCCGGCTGAGATCGCTGCGTTGAACCTTCCCGGCCTGCCCAACACTGAGCGTGGTGTGCAGCTGCGCGCCCGGCGCGAATCGTGGAGCGCCGCCGACAGGCAGTGGCCCCTCAACGAGGAGGGCACCTGGCGCCGACGCAAGGGTCGCGGTGGCGGCATCGAGTATTCGGCGCGCGTGCTGCCGACCGAAGCCCGGCTCCGTCTCGAGATGGCGCCGGCGATTGCCGCTATCACCACGCCGAATGATGTGAGCCTTCAAGGCGTTGCCAACTTGGCAGAGGGCGACGCGACCGAATTTTCGGCGGAGCGGGCCGAGATCTGGCGCCAGTTCGATCAGCAGCCCGAGCATCGCAAGGCCGAGGCCAGGAAACGCGTCCAGCTCCTGCTTGCGATCGAGCGGCTGAGCGAGGGTGGCACCGCCCGCACGACGGCCTTCAACCTGGTGGCGGGTCAGTCCGGTATCGCCGAGCGCACGCTTCGCCTGTGGCGCAGCAAGGTCGACGGTGTCGAGCGCGCGGATTGGGCAGCCTACCTGGTGCCGCGCCATGTCGGCAGCCGGGGTCGCGAGAAGGAGATCAGCGGCGACGCCTGGGATTTCATCCGTGCCGATTGGCTGCGCGTCGAGCAGCCGCCATTCGAGAGTTGCTGGCGCCGCCTCGAGCGCGCCGCTGGGAAACACGGCTGGGAGCTTCCGTCGAAGAAGACGGTGGAGAGACGGCTGCAGGCGCTTCCATTGACGGTGAAAGTCGCCGGCCGCCAGGGCATGGACGCGCTCAAGGGCCTCTATCCGGCGCAGAAGCGCGATCGCTCGATGTTCCATGCCCTGCAGGCCGTCAATGTCGACGGCCACAAGTGGGACGTGATGGTGAAGTGGCCGGACGACTCGATCGGCCGGCCGGTGATGGTCGCCTTCCAGGACCTCTACAGCGGCAAGCTGCTCAGCTGGCGCATCGACCGCAGCGAGAACAGCGAGGCCGTGCGGCTGGCCATCGGCGATCTCGTCACGACCTACGGCGTGCCGGACATGTGCTGGCTCGATAATGGCCGCGGCTTCGCCTCCAAGTGGATCACCGGCGGCACACCGAATCGCTTCCGCTTCAAGGTCAAGGAAGAGGACCCGGCCGGCATCCTCACCACGCTCGGCGTCGAAATCCACTGGACCACGCCGTACTCGGGCCAAAGCAAGCCGATCGAGCGCGCCTTCCGCGACTTCTGCTCGGACATCTCCAAGGACCCGCGCTTTGCCGGCGCATGGACCGGCAACACCGTCGCCGCCAAGCCCGAAAACTACGGCAGCAAGGCGGTGCCGATCGAGACCTTCATCGCCGTCGTCTCAGAGGGCATCACGCTCCATAACGCCCGCGCCGGCCGGCGCACCGACGTCTGCAACGGCCGCTCGTTCGACCAGGTCTTCATCGACAGCTACCGCGCGGCGCCGATCCGGCGCGCAACCGATGAGCAGCGCCGTCTCTGGCTGCTGGCGGCCGAGGGCATTCGCTCTCGCCGCGACGGCTCGATCGAGCTCCTGGGCAACCGCTTCTGGTCCGAGCAGCTCGTCGAATACGCCCAGCACAAGCTGATCGTACGCTTCGATCCGCAGGCGCTGCAGACCGAGGTGCACGCCTATCGCCTGGATGGCTCGTTCATCTGCAGCGCGCCGGTGATCGAGGCCGCGGGCTTCGCCGACGTCGAGAAGGCACGCGAGCACGCCAACAACCGCAACAAGTGGCTGCGAGCGCAGAAGGACATGCTTGCCGCCGAGCGCGTCATCGGCATCGACCAGGTCGCCGCCCTGTTGCCCAAGGTCGAGCAAGCGCCGCCGCCCGAGTCGAAGGTGGTGCGGCCGATCTTTGGCGCTCATGGCAGCGCGGCGATCGCCGCCCAGCACATCGAAGACGCGGATCAAGAGACCAGGCCCAGCAACGGCATCGGGAACTTCCTGAAGCTCGTGCGCGGGCCGAACGAAAAAGACGCCGGCGAGGACTAGTCGCCGGCGCCGTCTCGCCGGCGCGAGCCGGCATCGTCAACGCAGTAACGGGAGAAGAGTACATGAAAATCGAACCAGGCGACATGGTGCTCGACGACGAGAGCATCAACCGCATCCGCACCGACGCCCGCGCCGTCATCACCGGCGAAGGCTTGAGCCAGCGCGCCGCCGCCGACGAGGCGGTCATTGCCAGTGGCACGTTCAATGCCTGGCTGGCCGGCACCTATCAGGGCCACAACGACAAGGTCGCGGCCCAGGTTCTCCGCTGGCTCGAGGCGCGTAAGCTGCGCTCGAAGATCACGTCGATCGTGCCTGTCGCCCCGCCGTTCATGCAGACGATGACGGCCCAGCGCATCGTCGAAGTGATGCAGTGGGCCCAGACCTTGAAGGACATGGGCTTGATCATCGGGCCGCCGGGCACGGGCAAGACCTGCGCCGGCCGCTACTACGCCGCCGCCAACCCGGCTGTGTACCTGGCGACCATGTCGCCGGCGAAGTCGAGCACGCACCACCTGCTGATCGAGCTCGGCAAGGTCTGCAAGGTGCCTGAGCGCAGCACGCTCAAGATCGCTGACGCGATCGTGCAGCGGCTGGCCGGTCGCAACGCCCTGCTGCTGATCGACGAGGCGCAGCATCTGCGCAGCGAAGCGGTCGATCAGCTGCGCTCGATCTACGACACCGCGGATTGCGGCGTCGTACTCATGGGCAACGAAGGCATCGTCGCCAAGCTCGGCGACCCCGAGCGCTCGCCTCAGAACGCCCAGCTCTACAGCCGCTTCGGCATGCGCCTGGTGCTCGATCGCCTGCCCAGGTCCGACGTCGAAGCGCTTCTCAAGGAGTGGAAGGTCGAGAACAAGGACGAGATGGCTTTCATGCGGGCCGTCGCGACCAAGCCAGGCGCGCTGCGCGCTCTCACCAAGACGATGATCGCCGCCACAGCGATGGCGGCCGGCAACAACGAGCCGCGCACCATCGCCCATCTGCGCGACGCCTGGAGCCGCGTCGGCGCCGGGCCGATCGGCAACAGCTGAGGGCCGCCATGGACCTGCTCAGCAACATGATCACCAAGGCCCTGCGGAGCGTTCCGCGGGGCCGCACGCTCTCGCCGACCGAGCAGCAATTGCTGACGACGGTGATGCGCGAAGTCCTGGTCGACCTGGGCATCTTCGCCCGCGACATGGAACGTACCGACGTCGTCCATCGGGGCGATGGCGGCCGCCAGATGCTCGAGCGCGAAGCCGCGGCCGAGCGGCTCTATGCGCGCCTCCTCGAGCCGCCCTGCGCAGACAGTGTCGTGCCGCTGCCGACCGGCATGGTGCGCTTCTATCTCGAAGAGGGCGCGCAGTCGTGAGCAGCGCGCCGCTCATTCGCCGCCGCGATCCGGGCGAGCTCACGGCGATCGTGATCGACGTCGTGGCGGCGCACTATGGCGTTCCGGCCCAGAAGATCTACAGCCGAGACCAAACGCCGGCCGTGGCGTTCGCTCGTCAGCTCTCGACGACGCTGGTGAGCCAATACGCCAGCGAGAGCATGACGGCGATCGCCGCACATTTCCGCCTGGACCGCGCGACGCTTCGGCACTCCGAGAACCGAGTAAGGCGCGCGATGGAGGCGAGCGCCACCACGCGCGCCGACGTCGCCGCCATCCGCAGCCGAATCGAGGAGCTGGCGCCCGAGCTGAAGGATTGCTCGGCAAGCCTGACCGAGCTGCGCCGGCGCCAGACGGCCTGCGCCAGCAGTGGCCAGGCCGTCGCCGGCGTCGAGCTCGACACGTTCCTGCGAGATCTCCGCCGATCGCTCGTCGCCGCCATCCGCATGGACCCCGGCGCAGTACTCGCCGGCATCAAGCGTGTCGCTGACGAAATCAACAGCAACGGAGCTGAAGGATGAGCGCTGCTGATCAACTCGAAGTCGTCGTCGAGGACTTCCGGCCCGTGCCGATGGCCGGCGAGAAGCCGCGAATTCGCTATGGCTACAAGCCCGCGCCCGGCCTGGTGAAGGCCGTCGCCGATCGGCCCGATCGCTCAACCTGGTTCGGTAAGCGCGCTCACGAGAAGTGCGCAGCCATCAGCCCGCTCGGCCGTCGCGCCCTGCGGTTTCACCTGACGTCTCAAAGCGTGGCCCAAGGAGCGATCGAAAGGATGGAACAGTGACACAGACCGATATCGAGATGGCCGTGCTCGAGCAGAAGGCGCGCGAGGTGGGCGTCGCCCGGCACACGCTGAGCGTCAGCTTGGGCAAGGCCAACGCCGAGCTTGCCAAGGTGCGCGAGAAGCACGCCGAGGTGCTGCGCGATCTGACCGCCGACTTCAAGGCCAAGCAGACCGAGCTCGAGGAGCTCGTGGGTAAGGCGCCCGCACTGTTCGACAAGCCGCAGAGCCAGGAGATCTCCGGCGTGAAGTTCGGCTGGCGCAAGGGCAAGGGGCGGCTGGTGCTGCCCGAGGCCGACAAGCTCCTGAAGAAGATCGGCGAGGTGCTGACGCGCTCGCAGAAGGAATCGGTCGTGAAGGTCAAGGTCACGATCCTGAAGGGCGCGCTCGCCAAGCTGTCGGGCGATCTCCTGAAGAAGCTCGGCATCGACGTCGTCGGCGCCGGCCCCGAGCCCTTCGTGTCGTTTCCGAAGTCGCCGCTCGCCAAGCAGGTCGACTGGTGGCTGAAGCCGATCGACCAGGCCGACGACGAGGACGAGTGATGGACCAACTCCTCGAAGAACGGCGCCAGGCGCGTCTCGAGCTCGATCGTTCGGCCGCGCGCTTCGCGCGCGCCATCGGCCTCCTGCGCTACGACGATCCGGCGCCCCAGCGCAAGACGCCGACGCGCCAGGCGGCCGTCGCCAGCGCTCACATGAGCCGGCTCTGGCAGGACCCGGAATTCAGGGCCCGTTCGGCGGCGAAAGCGTCGGCCCGCATGACCGAGCGCAATGCCGATCCGATTTTCCGGGAGGCGAATCGTCAGCGCTCTCGAGATCGGATGGCAGCACAGAACGCGGACCCTGCCTTCAAGGAAAGGCAGCGACAGGCGATGCGCGAGATGCACGCGCGCCCCGACGTGAAGGCGATCGTCTCCGAGCGCATGCGCCGCCTCAATAGCGATCCGGCATTCAAGGCGAAGCAGCGCGCGGCCGTGCACGAGACGGTCAGCCGCCAAAACGCAGATCCGGCGTTTTGCGCCAGGCGCCAGGACGGCCGTCGTCTATTCGAGCCGCTGCCGCTCATGTCCATGGATGAAATGCAGATCTACAAGAAGCTGCGCAACGGCGGTCTCGGGCGCGAGGAAGCCGCCGCCGAGGCCATGAAAGACCGCCATCGCACGGCTCGGCTGGTGCAGCGATGAGCGGCACGCTGCTGCCGCCGGGAAACTACGCGATCCGCACGCTGGTCGTTGGCGGCGCATTCCCGGACGGCGGTGTCCTGGTGCAGCGCTGGGCAACGCCGTTCTCGCCGGAGCTGATGGCATGCACGGCGGCCAAGGCGCTCGACGTCTGCATACCCAAGGTGCTGACGGACGTGCCCGCCGGCGCCTGGCTGACGATGACAGTCGAGCATCGGCCCGGTTCCTTTGAAGGCCGCGCACTCAATGTCCAGAAGCGGATCGATTCGGCGCTCGATCAGACCGGCATCGTCGATCTCATTGGCACCGAGCTTCCCGCCGCCATCGAGCTCATCGCCAGGGCGATGACGCAATGCATCGGCGTTCCGGCCGCCGCCTTTCTCGCCTCGGCCGATCAGCGGCCGGAAAAACTCAACTGAGGAGCTCGCGCATGAGCGTTCAACCCAGCCAAGAAGAGATCGATTCTGAGCTCGCGCGTCTCGACGCGCTCCGTCGTGAGCTCCGTGAATCGCGCCGGAAGATCAAGGCGCTCGAGAAGCGGCGCCCCTATTGCCAGCAGCCGGGCAACTGCGCGGCGAAGGCGCGTGGCGCCTGTTCTGTTTGTCACCATGCGTTGATGAGCGCGGCCCGCAAAGCTGCATGGGCTGATCCAGAGGTACGCGCCCGGATGAGCGCGGCCAGCAAAGCTGCATTGGCTGATCCAGAGGTCCGCGCCCGGATGAGCGCGGCCAGCAAAGCTGCATTGGCTGATCCAGAGGTCCGCGCCCGGATGAGCGCGGCCCGCAAAGCTGCATGGGCTGATCCAGAGGTCCGCGCCCGGATGAGCGCGGCCCGCAAAGCTGCATGGGCTGATCCAGAGGTCCGCGCCCGGATGAGCGCGGCCAGCAAAGCTGCATTGGCTGATCCAGAGGTCCGCGCCCGGATGAAGCTGCTTCCGCAGTTCACCGCCGAGCAGAAGAAGCTCTACAGGAAGCTCCGGAAATTCGTCAGCCGAGACGAAGCACTCGCCGAGGTGCTGAAGTGAGCGCCGCCGAGGCACAGGCTCAAGGAAGCGCCGAGCCGACAGGCTCGGCGGTCTTCCAGCGCATGCCGCTGATCGGAATGCTGCTCGCCTTCGATACGCACTGGCGACTTTTCCGTGACGGGCACCGGCGCAATGGCGCCGTCGCCGATCTGCATGAGCTCTACCGCGAGCTCGCCGCCGAATGCCATCGCCTTGGCCTGGTGGAGCAGTTCACCGGGCGCCTGAGTTTCCAGGGCGACGCCAAGGAAGCCTTCGCGCGATGCGTCGAGCTCGCGCGCGGCGCCGGCGTGACCTGGCCGGAGATCGTCGAGGTCGTCAACAAGGCAGGGGAGGCCGGCAAATGAAGGCCCGCCATCGCTCCACGCTTCGCCATCCGAGCGCGCCTCGGCCGCCGGCGTACACAGATGGCGCGCGCAAGCGCCTGCTGGCGCGCATCCACATCCTGGCTGGCGAGCTCAAGCTCGATGACGACGTCTACCGCGATGTGCTCGAGCGCGTCGGCGGCGCGCGCTCGGCCGCGCTCCTGGACGACACCAAGCTCTACATCGTCGTGCGGCATTTCGAGAAGCTGCAGGGCAACCAGCCATCCTCCAGGCCGATCGCCGACTCGCCCATGGCGAGACGCGCTCGCGCTCTCTGGACCAATCTCTGGAACCTGGACGAGCTCGAGGACGGCTCCGAGCGCGCGCTCGCGGCATTCACGCATCGCCAGACCGGCCGCGAGGACATGCGCTTCTGCAACGCCAAGCAACTCAGCTCGGTGATCGAGGCGCTGAAGGACATGAACCACCGCGCCGGCGTGGAACTGCCTGAGAAGCTCGATCCGCTCGAGGCGCGCCGGCGTGTGGCGCGCGAGCAGTGGCGCCGCTTGCATGCGCACGGCTGGGCGAAGGCCGAAGGAGACCATGGCTTAGCTGGCTTCGCGCACAAGATCTGGGCGACGCCCAATTCGCGTTCCGTCGACCAGATGGAAGCCGATCACCTGGACACGCTCATCGCCAAGCTCGGCCGAATGCTGCGCGAAAAGCAGCTCGGCCTTCGCCACTCCAACCCCTCGGAGCTCTGATCATGAAGAAGTTGCTGGGCCTGCTGCTGGCCTTCGCGGTCATCGCGTGCAGCGACGCACCGCCGCGCTATACCGCCCATCCGCCGTCCCGATCGGACGAGATCTACACGCTGCGCATTCTGGACGGGTTCTCGATCGGCGAGCGCGCCAAGATTATGCGTGCCGTCAATGAATGGAACTTTGCGCTGAACGGCGTCGCTCGCTTCGAGATCGTCGACGCGCCCGAGAAAGCCGGCTGGATCATTCTCGCTTCGGACAGCTACACGCCGAACCGGCCCGGCGACTATCCGATCGCCGAGACGATGGGCTCCGGAGAGGCCGGCGTGCTGATGGTCTTTCTCAACCGTCTCGGCAATAAGGACTTGGGCATGGTGGTGATGCACGAGCTTGGGCACGTGCTCGGCATCGGCCACCAGCCGCACGGCCTCATGTCGACGCATTATCGGTTCGACGAGTTCCGCTGCATCGACGACTCGACGATCGCCGCCCTGGCACAGTTGCGCGGCCTTCCGATGGAACGCTTCAACTGGTGCCAGGGCTAAGGGCTGCAACAGGGTCAATGTCGAAGAAGCCGATCGATCCGCGCATCGAGCGCCTGCCCGGCAAGCTGAAGCCCATGGCGGAGATCTGCGGCTTCGAAGGCGTGATGCGCCTGCTCGAGCATTTCGCGGGCCAGGAAGTCTATGTGCCGTCGGTGAGCGGCAGCCATCGCAGCAAGATCGCCAAGCTGTGCGGGCCCGGCGTCGCCCGCGCCTTCGCCCAGGTGATGGAGTCGACCAGGAGCGTGCGGGTGCCCTTGGCTGAAGGTCTCCGCACAGAGGCAAAGCACAAGGCGATCATGCGCGATCGGCGGACGGCCAACGCCATCGCGGCAGAGTTGAACATGCATGTCGACTCGGTCCATCGTATCCGCGCCGGCCGGGGCGCGAAGCACAAGGTACAGGGCGCCGATCGGCGCCGCGACGATCGCCAGTCTGAACTGTTTTCCCTGCCGAAGTAGTCCCCCGACATATGTCGGGTTGGTTTTAGGGCGCACCGATCCATAGCGTCGCGGTCATTCCGATGACCGCCCTTTCACCTCGAATCCAGCAGCTGATCGACGCTCTCATTCCGCGCGAGGGCGGCTACACGAACGATGCGGACGATGCCGGCGGCCCTACCAAATACGGAATCACGCTCGCAACGTTGCATGACTATCGGCAATCGCCGGTCACCGCGGCCGACGTCGAAGGTCTTGGCCTCGCCGAGGCGACGCAGATCTACACCTGGCGCTTCTTCCTGCAGCCGCACTTCGACCAGGTACGCGATCCCAATTTGCAGGAGCTGCTGTTCGATTTCGGCGTGAACTCGGGGCCTGGCGCCGCGATCAAGGCCCTTCAGGCAGTGCTGGCGCGCGAGGGACTCTATTCCGGCGCGATCGATGGCGATCTCGGACCCAAGACGCTGGGCGCGCTCGCTGCGGTGAAGAACCTTGCCGCCCTTTTCTACGCCGTGAAGTCCGAGCGCTACGAGCTCCTGCTGCGCGACGTCGGCGGCAGGCCGAGCGACGCAAAGTTCGCGACCGGATGGGCCAATCGGCTCGACGGCTTCGAAGAAAGGTTCTGAAGGAGAGACCATGTTCAATTGCAATCCGTTTCGTCTCGCGTTGCGTGTTTTGTCAGTGCTGCTGCTCTCGCTGTCAGTTGTCCGTGTCGCCTATGCGCAATCGGGCGGCGTCGACGTCACCAACGACGTCAAGACCGCCATTGACGGCGCGATTTTCGTCGTCCTCACCGTGGCGCTCTATCTCGTGCGTGCCTACGCGCTGAAGCTCACTGGCGTGCAGATCTCCGCGAGCGACATGCAGGTCGTGCAGGCGTTCCTCGATCAGGCAGCTCATTCCTGGGTGAACAGCCATCTGCTGAACGGCGGCCCGATCACGCTCCAGACCAAGAGCCAGCTCGGCGACCAGCTGCTGCGCCAGGCGCAGGGCTGCCTGCCAGACGTGATGCAGCGGCTCGGCGTCTCGAAAGATGCCGTCGCCGCGCTCGCCCAGGGCGCCGTAGCCAAGGCGCTCAACCTTACGCCCTCGGCGCCGCCATACGCGCCGGCCGCGCAGTAGGAGGGGCGCATGATCCGCAAGACCCTCGCGATCGCTGTCGCGATCGGTGCCGTCCTCGGCCTCGCCGGCTGCAGCGGCAGCTCACCCGTGCCGGCGCCAAAGACGCCGCGCCAGGCAGTCTTCGAAGCTGAGGTCGCGTACGCTTCAGTCCAGGCCCTCGCGCTGCGCTACGTCAATCTGCCCCGATGCGGTTCGGCGGCCGCGGCTGGAATCAAGATCAGCTGCTCGGACGCCGGCATCGTTGCGGAAATCCGCAAGGTCGATGCCGACGCCGTGGCGGCGATCGATAGCGCCGTCGACACCGCGAAGAAGACCGACGCGACCGACACAGCCGTGACGATCGCCCTCAAAGGCGTCGGCGACCTCACGACCGCGCTTCGCCAAATCCTCGCCAACCACGGCATCACGGAGGCGTCCCTTGGCACTCGTTAATGCGCTCGCACTTGCGCTCGAGCTCCTGCAGCTCGCCGCCGCGGCAGCCGATGCTGGCGTCAGCATCGCGAACATCCTCAACGCCGGCATCGCCAAGGTGAAGCAGGCGCAAGAGAGTGGCGTCGATCTCACAGACGATGATCTGCAGTCGATGCTCAACACGATCAAGCAGGCCAGCGTCGACCTCAACAAGGACCCTGCCTGACATGCGGCTGCGGCCCTTCCATCTCGAGCGCGCCAGATTGTGCGCCGACGCCTACGGGTCGCCGGCGCCGGCATGGGAGGCGCCCGGCCTATGCCGGGCGTTTTTCGCTCACGACAGCGACCGCTCCGTCGTGACCTTCGAAGGCACCCGGCCGAAATTCATCGGCGACTGGATCGTCGATCTGGACCAGCAGCCGCTCCATCTCGATCCGGCGCTTGGCGCTCTACCGGATGGCTTCGGCAGGGCGGTTCTTTCGATCTTGTTCCGCGTGATGCGGCAGATTCCACCGGAGACGCCTGTCGACTTCAATGGACACTCCATGGGCGGCTCCAACGCCCTGATCGCAGCGGCAATCTGGAAACATGCCGGCCGCCGGCTCGGGAGCGTCTCGGCCTTCGAAGCAGCCCGCGTTGGCTCGCTCGGTGGACTGCTCCTGGGCGAGGACGTCCTGATCACGACGCATGGGCGCGATCCGGTGCCCGAACTTCCGCTTCTCAAGCCTCATCCTGTCGAGCCGGTTCACCTAACACCCGTGAAGCAGATGGACCCGATTCAGGATCACGCAATCGAAAACGTGGCCGCGGCGATCGCGGCAGTGCTGAACGTCGGAAAGGCCGAATGACCCTCTACGAAATCGGCAGAGACTACGGCCTGGTGATCAGCTCGATCGCATTGTCGATCTGGGCTGTCTTCAAGTCACGCATGCGCGCCGGCTTGGCGACCAGCGAGGACGTCCAGGCGCTCGCCCGCGTTCTCCAGGACGGACACGCAGATCTGCAGCGCCAAATCGATGATGGTCGCCACAAGCGCGAGCTGCTCGCAAAGGACATTGCCGGACTTCCCACCTACGACGTCACCAACAAGCTGAGCGAACAGCTGTCCGAGCTCACCGCGGCCTTCGAAGGCGTCAAGACCGAAGTGCGGAGCATCGACGACAAGGCCGCTACGATCGGGAGCGCCGTCGATCGAATCGAGCAGCATCTTCTCACGCAGGCTGGGCGGAGAAGCTGATGGACTACGCCGACACACTGCGCCGCCACCGGCGCCTCTCCATTCTCCGCATGCTCGCCGGCGCTCCTGGCTATTCAGCCAACGAAAGTCTGATCGAGGATGTGCTCGACAAATTTCGGGTGACGTCGACGCGCGACCAGGTGCGCACGGAACTCGGATGGCTGTCCGACCAGGGCTTCGTGTCCGTGGAGGACATTGGCGGTCTCATGATCGCGACCATCACCCAAAACGGCGCGGACGTTGCGACCGGAAAGCGGGTGCATCCCGATATCGAGAAGCCCGCCCCACCGAGGCGCTGAGCGATGGGCGACGAAAAGAGCGGCGGCGGCGACAAGGTTGTCGAGCTCCGGCCGGGCAAAGGCCGGCGCCGGCGGCCGAGCACGATCGATCTGCTGCCCAAGGACATCAAGGACGCGCTCAACGACGCGATCGCCGAGGGGACCATGTCGGTCGACGCGCTATGGGGTCTGGTCAAGGAACGCGGCGGCTCGGTTAGCCGCAGCGCTGTCGGCCGCCACAAGGTCCAGGAGGAACGCGCACTCGAGGGCCTCATGCTCGCACAGCGCACCGCCGCCACCGTTGCACGTGAATCGGCAAAGGACCCGAACGGCAATGTGAGCAAGTTGCTCACGCAGCTCGTCCAGTCAGTCGCCTTTCAGCGCATCATGGCGATGACGCCGGCGCAGATTGAGAAGCTCGATCCCAAGGACCTCAACTTCCTTGCGGGCATGGCGAAGAGCACAGCGCAGTCCGACAAGATCACGGCCGAGCGCGAGGCCATGATTCGCGATCGCGCCATCAAGCAGGAGCGGGCCGCCCTCGAGAAGAAGCTGGCGACGGCCGAGAAGAAGGGCGACATGGACAAGGAGGCGGCGCAGAAGGCGCGCCGCATCTTGGGCTTCGCGGAATAGCCCATGAGCGCGCCGTTCCTCGAAAAGGGTCTCGAACCGGTCATCCGGTTTCACGACTACCAGCGCGCCTGGCTGGCCGATAAGTCGCGCTTCAAGGCCGGCATGTTCGCCCGCCAGACCGGCAAGACCTTCACCACCTCGAGCGAGATCGTCGACGATTGCATCGAGCACATGATCCAGGAGCGGCGCACGCGCTGGGTGATCCTGTCGCGCGGCGAGCGCCAGGCGAAGGAGGCGCTCGACGAAGCGATCAAGCCACTCAGCAAGGCGTACTACGCGATCTACAACGAGATCAGGAGCCGCTTCGACGAGCCGCGCGAGGAGGAAGGCGTCTTCCGCGTCCAGGGCGAGACGCGAGATCTCGACGCCGACTACAAGACCTTCGAGGTGATCTTTCCGCACGGCAGCCGCATCACCGCCGTGCCGGCGAGTCCGGACACCGCGCGTGGCTTCAGTGCCAACATGTTCCTGGACGAGTTCGCCTTCCATGCGCAGTCGAAGGCGATCTGGGGTGCGGCCTTTCCGATCATCTCGAAGACGGGGCTGAAGCTCCGCGTGACGTCGACGCCGAACGGCAAGGGCAACAAGTTCTATGAGATCATGACCGGCGAGGACCCTGTGTGGTCCCGGCATACCGTCACGATCCAGCAGGCTGTCGCCGGCGGCCTCGATCGCAACGTCGAAGAGCTGCGCCGCGGCCTGGGCGACGAGGACATCTGGGCCCAGGAATACGAGCTTAAGTTTCTCGAGGACGGCGGCACGGTGCTGCCGATGGAGTTCGTGACGGCGTGCGAGCATGCCGACGCCGGCAAGCCCGAGCTCTACCAGGGCGGCCTCTGCATCGCCGGCAACGATATCGCCGCCCGCGGCGACCTGTGGGTGTTCTGGGTGTTCGAGATCGTGGGCGACGTGCTGTGGTGCCGAGAGCTCATCGTCAGGCGCAAGATCAGCTTCGCCGAGCAGGACGTGATCGTGGCCGACGCCATGCGCCGCTACAACATCATCCATCTGGGCGTCGACCAGACGGGCATGGGCGAGAAGCCGGTCCAGGACATGCACCGGCTCTACGGCGTCGACCGCATCCATGGCGTCCACTTCAACCCCGCCATCAAGCTCGACTTGGCGAACGGTGCGCGCCGGCGCTTCGAGGAGCGGCGCATCCGCATCCCGCAGGGCAGCGACGAACTGCGCGCAGATCTCACCAAGACCAAGCGCCTGGTCGGACCGACCGGCATCGCACGCCTGCTCACCGAGCGCGATGAGGGCGGCCATGCGGACCGCTTCTGGGCGCTGTGTCTCGCGATCGGCGGCTTGTCGAGCGACCAATGGATGGCGGCTTACCGGCCCGTGAACACGCACGGCCGCGATCGCTACATCGGCGCCGGCGAGCCGCGCGGCCTCGATTGGCTCGCTGACCATGACGGCCCGAACGTTCCCGCTTTTCTGAGCGGCTTGCGCCGCGGCAAGTACCACTGAGGTATTCATGGCACCGCGCCCCTCGAGCATCATCGACCCGTCGACCGGCCAGCCCTTCATGATCGACGACTTCGACAAGGAGATCGGTGGTCCTACCGTGTCGGGCTTGCGCCGCTATCCGTCGATCGACGTGATGCGCGGAATGTCGCCGCAGCGGCTGGCTTCGATCCTCTACCAGGTGAAGGCAGGCGTGCCGCGCGCCTATTTCGAGCTGGCCGAGGAGATGGAGGAGCGTGACCCGCACTACACGTCGGTGCTCGGCACGCGCAAGCGCGCGGTCACCCGGCTCTTCATCAAGATCACGCCGGCATCTGCCTCGCCGGCCGACGTCGAGATCGCCAACACGCTGCGCAAGTGGACGATGCGCAAGCGGCTCAAGTTCGAGCTGTTCGACATACTCGACGCCATCGGCAAGGGTCTGAGCTGCACCGAGGTGATCTGGGACAAGAGCCAGCCGATCTGGATGCCTCGCTTCGCCAAGCGGCCGATGACCTGGTTCCAGTTCGATCAGATCGAAAAGGACACGCCGCGGCTCAGGGTCGACGGCAATCCGGCCGGCCTCGAGCTCGCGCGCGGCAAATGGATCGTGCACCGCCACCAGGCCAAGACCGGCATCAGCATCAGGAGCGGCATCGCCTACATCATCGCCTGGACGGTTCTGTTCACGAGCTTCAGCGTCGCCGATTGGATCGCCTTTGCCGACACATATGGCCAGCCATTCCGCATCGGCAAATATCCGCCCGGGACCGACGCCAAGGCGATCGACCTTTTGTGGGACGCCGTTGCTGCGATGGGCGCCGACGCCGCGGCGGTCGTTCCCTCGAGCATGACGATGGAGATCGTGCAGGCCGCGAAGAGCGACGGCGCGATGTTCGGTACGCTTGCCTCCTACTTCAATCGGTTGAAGTCGAAGCTGGTGCTCGGCCAGGAATCGACCACGGAGGCGATCGCCGGCGGCCACGCCGTCAGCAAGGAGCAGAACGAGGTCCGCGAAGACATCCGCGATGCCGACGCCGATTTGCTGTCGGCCACCTTGCAAGAGCAGCTCGTCGACGTATGGACGGCGATCAACTTCGGGCCCACCGTCGAGCCGCCGCAGCTCTCGCTCGATTTCGAGGCGCCGGAGGACGTGAAGGCCGTCATCGACACCGCGTTCGGCCTGGCCGATCGCGGGGTGCGGGTGGGCGCGCAGCAGATCCGCGACAAGGTGGGCCTGGTCGAACCGGAGCCGGACGACGAATTGATCGGCGCCGCGGCGCGGCCGACGAACGTGCCGCCCGACGCGATGCCGGCGAGAGATGCGCCGCAGCAGAACGCGCGGCGCTGGCTGAAGGCCACGGCGGTGCCCAGGATCGAGCAGGCCGTGAATGCCGCGCGGCGGCTCAAGCTCGAGAGCGACATCGAGGCCCAGCTCGAGAAGACGCTGATCGATGCCGGCCAGCCCTTGATCGACGGATGGGCCGCCCAGATCAGGAAGGCCATGAACTCGGCAGCGTCGCTCGAGGAGTTCGCGGTGGCGATGATGGAGCTCTATCCCGAGCTCGACGCCGAGCCGCTGGCGATCGTCATGGGCCAGGCGATGGCGCTCGCCAATGTGAGCGGCCGAGATCTCGATGCGTAGTTCGGTCATCGTGCACCTTTATGCCTTCGAGGCTGCGCGCAAACTCGATCCGCGTGTGCTCGAGGAGCTCGTCCAGGCGGTGCGCCGCACGCTGAAGAGTGGAGAAGCTATCGACAAGCTCCGAGCGCGCGTCGAGCGCGTGAACGCATCGTCGGCCGACAATGCCTGACATCACCTTCGGCGGCGTGCCATTCGAGGAAGCCGCCAAGTACTTCCGCGACAAGGTGCGGCTGCCGTCGAAGAAATGGACGGACATCAAGGAGGGCATGCATGCGCGCGCCTTCGTCGTCGCCGGCGCGACCAAGGACGATCTGCTCAAGGACCTGCAGGCGGCGATCCAGTCGGGCATCGACAACGGCACCGGGCTGGCTGTCTTCCGCAAGCAGTTCGACCAGATCGTCGCCAAGCACGGCTGGGCCTACAACGGCGATCGCAACTGGCGCAGCAAGGTGATGTTCCAGACCAACCTCACCACGGCGCGTGCTGCCGGCCGCTGGGCGCAGATCCAGGACGTCAAGAAGACGCGGCCCTATCTCCGCTATGTCGCCGTGCTCGACAATCGCACGCGGCCGGATCACCGCCGCTGGTCCGGCACGGTGCTGCCGGTCGACGATCCCTGGTGGGACACGCACTATCCGCCGAACGGCTGGAACTGCCGCTGCACAGTGCAAAGCCTGTCGAAGCGCGCGCTCGCGGATTTCGGCTACGAGGTGTCGGCATCGCCGCCGCGCGAGGACATGGTGCGCCGCAAGGACCCGTTCGGCGACGGCTACATCGCTCTCGATCGAGGCATCGACCCGGGCTTCAACTACAATGTCGGCAAGGCGCATGTCGGCCTGGTGCAGGAGATCCCAGACGGCTTTGCGCAATCGGTGGCGCAATGGAAGCCGATCGAGGGCGGCGCCTACAAGGTCCTGAGGCCGGCCGATTACGGCAGCGATGCGCCGCTCGAGCCGCGGCAGGCGCCGGTCAAACTTGGCGAGCCGGTCTCCGGCCAAGCCGAGCTCGTCGACGCGATCGAGCGCGCGATCGGCGGCCCGCGCGCCACGCTCACCACGCCAGACGGAGTCGGCATCGATATCGACGCCAGCATCCTGGGCGAGCACGTCGACTATCGGCGCGCGCCGTTCGTGCCGCTGCTGCCCGACCTGGTGGAGAACCCGCAGGAGATCTGGCTGATCTTCGAACGCAACGAGCAGACCGGCCAGGTGGCGCTGCGGCGCCGGCACATCACGGTCTATCAGACCGACCAGCAACGGCCGATGCTGATGGTGCTGCAGGCGCAGCGCGGCACGTTCGAAGCCTGGACGTTCCTGCTGAGCCGCACGGCCGGATACATCGAGCGCAACCGCCAGGGCCTGCGGCTGTGGCCGCCCGCGAGCTCGGCGCCATAGTCTTGAGGATGATCAGGGCGGAGGCCACCCGCCCGAGCCAGGCGCGGGGATAAGGCCGTGGCTGGCCACCCGTCGCCGTCGCTGCCTCGAATATAGGGCCGATCGGCGCCGGAATCGAGCGCCCGGAATTGGCGGGCAAAAAGCCGCTTAGCGCCCCTGAGAGCGGGTCAACCCCCGTGCGGACCGGCCGAGGGCCCGCTTAGGCCAATTATTGCGGCTTAAACGGCCTCCAAAACCCGGACCAGAACCCTGCCGGCGTCGGCGCCTCGGCCGCGCCCTGTCGGCTGGCGAGTCGCCCGACTCGATTTTGCTGGGTGCCGGACCCGACATATGTCGGGTTGGTTGCCCTTCCGGCGCATCCGTAGGGTCGCCGATGATGCGGTCCCAACGCAACACGATTCCAACCCAGAGCGCTCCTGGTCTTGCCGCTGCGTACTTGGCGGCAGGGCTGGGAGCCCCGACTGGCCTTGCGTTGAACCGGGCAGAAGATGAACTGCCGGACGGCTCGCGGGTTGCACTGTGCTTTGTCGGCCTGCCCGCCAATGTGCCGGACTGGATCGAGCTCGTGCCTGGCGGCGCGGTCGCCGGCGCCGACGGCCGGGCCTACGTCAACGACAAGCCCGACGATTTCATCGCGACGTCGAAGAGCCTGCAGCGCATCAAGGGCGCCTGGGCCGTCGACTTCGACCACCAGATCCAGCTTGCGACCAATCCCATGGCCGGCGGCCGAGCACCGGCGGCCGGCTGGATCACCGAGCTGCAGAACCGCGAAGGCTCGATCTGGGGAAAGGTCGAATGGACCGATCTCGGCACCGAGGCGATCCAGAAAAAGCACTACCGCGGCATCTCGCCGGTGTTCGCCTATGACCCGGACAGCAAGCGCGCACTCGGCCTGCTCACCGCCGCGCTCACCAACAACCCCAATCTCAATCTCGTGGCGCTCAACAGCGCCGACCGTCTTTCGCAACAGGAGAAGTCCGACATGGAATGGCTGAATCAGCTGCTCAAGTTGCCCAAGGAGGCGACCAAGGAGCGGGCGACCGCGGCGATCAACTCGTTCATCGCGCTCTCGAGCGCCCTGGCGACGGCGATCGGCGTGGACTTGCAGGCAGCTCTGGCGCTCAACGCCGAGACGCTCAACGCCGCTCTGTCGAAGAAGTTTGGCACGAACGACGTGCTGACGGCGCTCTGCGCCAAGGCCGGCGTCAAGGCCGATGCCGGCGTTGATGCGATCGTCGCCGCGCTCGCCACGCCCGACCCGGCGAAGTTCGTGCCGATGGAAGCGCACATGGCGCTGAAGAACGCGCTCGAGGCTAAGAACGCCGGCGAGCCCGGCCAGCTGGTCGACCAGGCGCTGAAGGACGGTCGCCTCTATCCGTCGCAGAAGGAATGGGCCCTCAACTACGCCAAGCGCGATCTCGAGGGCTTCAAGAAGTACGTCGGCGCCACGCCCGAACGGCTGGGCGACGCACCGCGGCCGAAGACCGACGCCGCGATCGACACCAACAGCGCGCGCGACCTGTCGGCCGCCGCGAAGAAGTACATCGCCGAGCAGTCGAAGCTCGGCATCGCCGTCACCGCAACGCAGGCCGTGGCTCACGTCACGAAGCAGGCGGTCTAGGGAGCCCTGATCGATGAACCAGCTCGTTCTCAACACCAACGGCACCGCGAGCGGTGCCATCCCGGCCTTCACGATCGTGAAGTTCGGCAACGCGGATGGCGTGTTCGCCGCCGCCGGCGCGTCCACCGATGCCATGGCCGGCGTTTCCGAGTCGATCGACGCCGCCGACGGCGAGCGCGTCGATGTGCGCCGCATCGGCATCGCCGAAGTGGTCTATGGCGGCACGGTCAGCCGCGGCGATCCGCTTACGTCGGACGCCCAGGGCCGAGCGGTCGTGGCCAAGGATGGCGACCGCGTCCTGGGCTATGCCGAGGTAAGCGGCGTCGTCGGCGATGTGGGCTCGGTGCTGCTCGCGCCGAGCGGCATCAAGATCAAGCGCGGCGTCGCCAACGTCACCGGCCAGGCGACCGTCGCCACCGGCCTCACCACTGTCATCACTGCGGTGGCCACGCCCCAGGACGATCTCGACGGCGTCACGCTCGCCGGCGTCAGCGCGACGGTGGGCGACCAGGCCGGCGCGCCGGTCGCGGGCAGCATCATCATCAAGTGCCGCAAGGTCACCGCGACTGGCGACGCCACGATGATCGCGGCCACCGCGGCCAAGAACGTCAACTGGGTCGCCATCGGCACCTGATCGAAAACCGAAGAGGAGAGTAGCTAGACATGGCAACCAAGCCGTTTCCCGTAAATGCGCGGCTCACCGCCATCGCGATCGCCTACCGCAATCCCGATGTGGCGCTGATCGCCGACGACGTCCTGCCGCGCACGCCGACTGCGGAGGAGTTCCGCTGGCTGAAGTACGATCTCGCGCAGGGCTTCACGGTCCCCGAGACGCGCGTCGGCCGCAAGAGCCGGCCCAACCAGGTCGACTTCGCCGCCACCGACCAGACGTCGATCTGCGAGGATTTCGGCCTGGATGACTGGGTGCCCAACCGCGATATCGAGGTCGCCGCCGCCCAGGGCGATGGCTACGACCCGCTCGGTGTCGCCACCGAGTACCTCACGAACCTGGTCAACCTGGCGCGCGAGGTCCGCGTCGCCGGCCTGGTGTTCAACTCGGCGTCCTATCCGGGCGCGCAGGTCTCGACGCTGTCGGGCACCTCGCAGTGGTCGGACACGCAGAACTCCGATCCCGTCGCCGCGATCGGCGATGCGCTCGACGTGCCGGTGATGCGGCCCAACATCGCCGTCATCGGCCAGCAGGCTTGGACGAAGCTGCGCCGGCACCCGAAGATCGTGCAGGCGGTCAAGGGCACCGCCCAGGGCGCAGGTATCGTCTCGCGCCAGGAGTTCGCAGATCTCTTCGAGCTGCAGGGTCTCCTGGTCGGCGCAGGCTTCGTCAACACCGCGAAGAAGGGGCAGACGGCCAGCCTGTCTCGCGTGTGGGGCAAGCACATGTCGCTGATCTACCGCGATCGAGCGGCGGGCCCGCAGGCCGGCGTCACGTTCGGCTTCACGGCGCAGTTCGGCGACAAGATCGCCGGCGATCTGCCCGACGAGCGCGTCGGCCTCACCGGCTCGACGCTCGTGCGCTCCGGTGAGCGCGTGAAGGAGTGCATCTCCGCCTCCGACGTCGGCTACTTCTTCCAGAACTGCGTGGCCTAAGGAGGGCTCATGGCAAAGAAGAACTACACGGTCGAGCGCTCCGCGGTGCATCACGACGGCAAGGCGTACCCGCCTGGCGCGACACTCGCGCTCGAGGACGACCAGGCCGAGCCGCTGCTCGCCGTCAACGCCATCAAGGCGCCGCCCGCCGACAAGAAGTCCGAAGCTGCCAAGCAGTAAAGGACCCAGGCGACGGCCGCCCAGCCTCACGAGCTGGGCGGCCGATCGCCGACGATCTGATCCATGACCGCCTATACCGATCAGAGCGAGCTCACGACACGCTTCGGTGCGGAGGAGCTGCTCGGCATCGCCGATCGCGATGGCGACGGCACGATCGACGCGGACGTGGTCACGCAGGCGATCGCCGCCGCGCAGGCGACCATCGACAGCTACATCGGCACGCGCTACGCGCTGCCGCTCGTCACCGTGCCCGCGACGGTCAAGAAGGTTTGCCAGGACCTGGCGCGCTACGAGCTTTACACGATCGAGGCGCCGAAGGCGGTGTCCGACAAGTACGACCAGGCGATCGCCTGGCTGAAGGACATTTCGGCCGGCCGGGCTTCGCTCGACGCGCCGGCGCCGGCGGCGGCCGACAGCACGCAATCGGGCAACACGATCCTGCTCAAGGGCACGGATCGGCGCATGTCGCGCCATCAGCTGCGGAAACTCTGATGTCCGGTCTCGAGATGAAATTCGAGCTCGAGGATGCCGCGCTCGAGCGCGCCCTCAAAGAGCTCGTCGATCGCGGCGGAGATCTCCAGCCGGCCTTCAAGGACATCGGCGCCGATATGTTGCTGGTCACTTCGCGCGCCTTCAATCTCAGCCGATCGCCCGAAGGCGTGCCTTGGCCGCCGTCGGCCGCGGCGCTGGCCGAAGGCCGCCAGACGCTGATCGATACGCGCAATCTCCGTGACCACTTCAGCTATGTCACGTCGCCGACCGGCGTCGTGTACGGAACGAACGTGCCTTATGCCGGCTATCTGCAAACCGGCTACGAGTTCATCCATGAGGGCAAGGCCAACCAGGCAGATCCGCGGGCCTATGCCCAGGCGCTGATGGAATCGGTGGTCACGGTGCCGGCGCGCGAATTCGTCGGCGCCAGCGCTCAGGACATCAAACGCTGGGAGCTCACGCTTGCCGACTACCTAAGCGGAGAGACCGGAGGCGCACCGGCATGATCGAGGAGATCGTTGCCCGCCTCGGGAGCAACACCGGCCTCAAGTCCGTGAAGGGTGCTGTCGATTTCGCCAACATCATGGACTCGGGCTTCAACGTGCCTTTCGAGCAGCGTCCGGCCGCGTTCGTGATGATGCTCAACGAAACGCCGGTGGAGTCCAATGAGCTCACGACCGGCGGCGGCACGGCCCAGGTCGTCACCCAGTCGATCGAGATCATCTTTTGCGTCGGCAATGCCGCTTCCGCGGGCAAGTCGGTCGCGAAGGACGCCATCAAGACGGTGCGCGATGCGGTGCTCAACCGCCTGCTCGCCTGGTCGCCTGACGGCCTCGGTGTTTTTTTCTACGGCGGACTCGGCCTGCTTCCCTTCAGGGCGAGGGCCGTCTGGTTCCGCATGATTTTCTCGCGCCACATCGGCGTGAGCGGCTGAGGAGTGCGCGATGGCAACGAAGGAAGAGCTGCTCAAGGAGCACGAGTTCGCGGAGCGCCACCCGCCGGGCGGTGGCGCCTACATCCGCGACCCCAACGGCGGACTGCAGAAGGTGAAGCCCAAGCCGGCATCGCCCGAGCCGCCGGCGCCCGCCCCGGCGTCCGATCCGGGCAAGAAGTGAGGAGCTGAAGCATGACGATTCGCTACGAGCGGATGGCGGCCCTTGGCGCCGTCGAAGTGAGCTACGGAGTCGACCCGACGCCAACGGCCGCGGTGCAGATGAAGGACGTCTCCATCGATCCGGTTGTCGGCGACCTGGTCGACGTCGGCGTGCTGCGTCCCGGCATGGGCGGCAACATCAAGGCCTTCTTCGGCCGTCGTGTGAACCTCAAGGGCAAAATCCTGCTGGGCGCCGCCGGCGCGGCCGGCACTGCGCCGGCGTGGGATTTCCTCGCGCGCTGCACCGGTCACGCGGTCACCACGACGCCGGCGACGAAGGTGGAGTACACGCCGATCGACAGCGGCTTCGAGTCGGCGGCGATCTACTTCAATTGCGAGGGCAACCGCACGATCATGCTGGGCACGCGCGGCTCCATCATCTGGCGCTGGGTCGTGGGCCAGTTCCCCGAAGGCGAGTTCAACCTGGTCGGCATCTGGGCCTCCGATACGAACGTCGCCTATCCGGCGGTCGACTACACGGCCTGGAAGACGCCGCCGCTCGTCGGCAAGGACCAAGTCCCGCTCTTCCAGATCGGCGGCGTCGACGAGGTGATGCAGTCGCTCGAGATCAACTCGGGGGGAACGGCAGACTATGTCGAGCGCATCAATCGCCGCGAAGTGGAGATCGGCGATCGCATCGCGACCATGACGGCGGTGATCGAGGAGCCGGCCTTCTCGGCGCGCAACTACTTCACCGCGGTCGGCGTGCCCGGCACCTACAAGTCTCTCGCGCTGACGCACGGCACCGCCGCCGGCGCCAAGGTGCTCGCCACCGCGACGAACTGGCAGCTGGGCCAGCCCCAGCGCCAGAAGCTCGGCAACAACCTCGGCCTGCAGATCCCGGGCACGATCGTCTCGCTGAGCGGCACGCCCGACTACAAGATCACGGTGCAGTGACGCACCGGAAGGAGACCAACACGTGGCGAAGTTCAAGTTCGAGCCGATCAGCAGCTTCTGGACCACCGTGCGCATCGTGCGGCCGGACGGCGACGTCCAGGAGTTCGAGGGCCAGTTCGTCTATCTCGACGACGAGGCCTGGAAGAAGTGCGAGGGCCTGCCGGCGAGCGAGTTCCTGACCAAGCACTGGACGGGTTGGAAGGGCATCCTCGCCTCCGACGATTCCGAACTGCCCTGGAGCGCCGAGCAGCGCGATCTCTTCCTCAAGCACAGCTACATCTCGAATGGCGTGCTGGGCGCCTACACGATCGCGCGCCAGGGCCTGCGGGCAAAAAACTAGAACGGGCGGCGCGGGCCTGGGCCGGCGACAGCTCGCCCGCGGCGCCCGACAAGGTGATCGAAGATCTCAGGACGTATGGCGCGCCCGAAGAGGAAATCGAACGATGGAAGCGGGAGAACAGTCAGCAAAGCGAGGCCGACCTGGTCGTGTTGCCGGCCGACTGCCGCGAGGCGGTGCTGCTCTTCCTCGAGATGGGCACGCAATGGCGCTCGACGGCGATCGGGCCGAACCTCGTACTGCTGGGCCTAGACTATGCCGGCGTTCGCGCAGCGCTTGTCATGTCTCGGCGGCGGATGACGCCGGCGCTGTTCGGAGATCTGCAGCTCATGGAGCGTGCGGCGATCGAGAGGCGCTGAGCTAGTGGCGACGCAGTTCAAGGTCCAGGGCGAGCTCACGCTCGACGGCTCCGGTTTCGTCGCCTCGGCAAAGGACGCGCAGGCGGCGCTCACCGGTGTCGACGCAGCGAGTAAGTCGCTCGCGGACACGAGCCGAACGCTCTCGGCTGCCACGGATGCGGCCACAGCGGGCCTGGGCAAGCAGACCACGACAACTGTCCAGGCGACGCAGGCCACGGTGGCGGCCGATGCGGCTTCGCGCTCGCATTCCACCTCGATCGCGTCCGTCGCCAAGGACGCCAACGCCGGCCAGGTGGCGATCGCCGCCCTCAAGGCCGCCAATGACGATCTCGGCAAATCGGCCGGCACAGCGGCAGGCAAGCTCAGCGACCAGCAGAAGGTGATGCTGGCCTTCCATCTCGAGAACACGTTCGAGCAGCTCGCCGCCGGGCAGACGGTCTTGAGGACGCTCGCCATCCAGGTGCCGCAGATGGCATCGACCTTCACCTCGAGCCTCGTGCCCGCGTTGACGCGCATCCCGGTGCCGGCGATCGCCGCCGCAGCCGCCGTCGCCCTGGTGGGCTCGGCGATCATAGGCGCGATCGTCCACGGCAACGAGCTGACGGCGATGAACCGTCAGATCGAGATCTCGCTGCAGGCCACCGGTCGCGCCGCCAATCTCACGGCGACCCAGCTGCAGAATGTCATCCTGGCCGAGGCGGCAAAGCCCGGCGCCGGCCGCGACGTCACCCAGCAGGCGGCGCTCCAGCTGCTGTCGAACAACGCCATCGGCGGCGCAAATCTGCAGCAGACGCTGAGCTTGGCACGGGACCTGTCGCGCATCACCGGTCAGGACCTGCCGGCGGCGGCCCAGGCATTGAGCCAGGGTCTCGACGGAACCGTTGCCGGCGCGCAGAAGCTTGACGCCATCTTCAACGCGCTGACGCCCGCCGAGCTCGAGCAGGTGCGGCGCCTGCAGGACATGGGCGACAAGGGCGGCGCGGTCTCCGTCGTGCTTGCGGCCATCCAGCGCAACGCCGGCGGCGCCAACAGCGCCGGCATCACGCCGCTCGCGCAGGGCTTCAACGATCTCTCGGTCTCGCTCGGCAAAGTCCAGGACAAGGTCAGCAACGACAGGGTCTGGCAGCTGCTAACCAAAGGCGCCGGCATCTTCATGACGCGCGCCGCCAATGGCTTCGGCTTCTTCGGCGGAACCGGCGACGAGCATCAGACGCCGTCACAGCTGCAGGATGGCCCGACTCCCCAGGAGCTGGCCGCGTTGCGCCAGCAGCTCGACCAGGCCCGGCAGGAGCTGAGCACGGCACAGGCGGTCGCTGCTCGCTACAAGGGTCAGCCAGCAACCGACCCGAACGCTGCGATGGCCTTCGGCAACGTCAATTCGGCGGCGGCCAAGGTGCGCGACCTGCAGGCCAATCTCGACTACCAGGAACAGCGCGCCAACAAGATCGCGGCACAGGCCGCCACCAACGCCGCCACGACGGCGACCACGAAGACGAACGAGATCGGCAAGCAGGCCGACTCGGTCATCAACAAGGTCCAGACGATCGTCGGCCAGTTCAACTCGCTGCAGGCCGAGGCGGCGCAGATCCGCGCTGGCCTCGCGACCGGGCTTCTCGATCCCGACCAGACGGCGAAGGCCCAGGAACGGCTGCAGCAGATCCAGGGCCAGCTCCTGTCGATGAAGACGCCGGCCGTCGAACTGGCGCAGACGTTGGCCAACCAGAGCCTGCTCGCCGGCATGAAGCCGATCGACCGCTCGGCGACCGAGGCCTACCTCAATACTTTCAAGCAGGCGCTTGCGGTCACAGGCGACCTGACGAAAGCCGAGCAGCTCGCCGGTCAGGCACGCGACAACGTGCTGAAGCAGCAGGCGACGTCGACCAGCCAGCAGATCGAGCAGCTCGGCGAGGAAGCGCAGGCCGCTCTCAAAGTCGCCAATGCGTACGATGTGTCGCGTGCTTCGGCGATCCAGCTGGCCGCCCAGCTGAAGGCGCAGCAGGCCGAGCGCGCCCAGCAGATCGCCCCCGGCACCGCCGGTGCCGTCGCCCAGGAGACGCTCGAGCAAGGCGGCGCCGCGGCCGTCCAGGCGGCGGCCGACAAGAACGCGGGTTACGCGCTGCAGATCCGGCAGCTCAAGGTCCTGGCTGACGCCGAGGCGGTGGGCGCCGCCCAGACGCGCGAAGCGACCCGGCAGAACCAGGTCGCCGCGATGGCCGAAGAGCTGCGCGCCCAGGCAGCAGCCACCGGCAGCGCCGTCATCATCGCCGCGGCCGAGAAGCAGATCGCGATCTACGACGAGCTCTCCAAGAAGGAGCTGGCGGTCAACGTCCAGCGCGACGCCCAGGCGCTCAACCGGCAATACGATCCGAGCGCGCAATACGACTATGAGATCAGCCGGCTGAACGAGCTCAAGGCGACCGGCCTTCTCACGGCCCGCACGATCCAGGACGCCTGGAAGGAAGCCGAGCTCAAGAAGCTCGAGGCGAGCCGGGAGGCGACTGACGGCATGATCGGCGCGCTGAAGCGCTACGCCGATGAGGCGACCAACGCCGGCGCCGCTGCAGCTGACGGCGTCAATTCCGGCCTCAAGACGATCGAGGACACGCTGGTGCAGGTCGTGACCACCGGTAAGGTGCAATTCAGCGATCTCGCCAATTCCATCCTTGCCGATTTTGCCCGCGTCGCGATTCGCCAGACGATCACCGGTCCGCTCGCCGGTGCATTCGGCGACATTCTGAAGAATATCTTTTCTCCCGGCGGCGGCGGCGGCGCTGCGGCACCACACACCGGCGGCCTCGTCGGCAATCTCGGACAGACGCGCGGAGTCGATCCGATGATCTACGCCGTCGCGCCTCGCTTCCATGGTGGCGGCATTCCGGGCCTCGGGCCCGATGAGGTGCCGGCCGTGCTCACCGAGAACGAGGAGGTGATCACCAGCAGCGACCCGCGCCATCGCTGGAACATGGCGCGCAATTCGTCGGGCGGCACCTACGGCGCTCCGAGCTTCGACGTGCAGGTGGTGAACAACGGCCAGCCGGTGAACGCCCGCAAAGGACCAGTCACCTCGAACGGCCAGGGCGGCTTCCGCATGCAGTTGATTCTTGATCCGGTGCGCCAGGCGATTGCGCGTGACATCGCCAACCAGGACGGCGTCGTCTATTCGGCGATGGCTTCGACGTTCGGCGCGAAGCCGGCGCCGCGTGGCACATGACCGTCTCGCTCTCCTGGCCTGCCGCGCTACCGCTGCCCTCGATCCAGGGCTACCAGCTCACGCGCAAGCCGTACGTCTCGCGAACCAACATGGACATCGGGCCGGCCCGGCAGCGCCGGCGCAGCACAGAGACCCTGGCCGAGCTCACCGTTCAGCTCGAGCTCACGTCGTGGGAACAGATGCTGTTCGACGCCTGGTGCGAGCTCCGGGCCCAGAACGGAGCTCAATGGTTCAACATCACGCTTCTCGGCGGCCGAGGCCTCGAGACTTACGAGGCGCGAATCAAGGCCGGTGTCGATCAGAGCGACAAGCCTCGCAACGGCGAGCGCTGGATCTGCACCTTCACGCTCGAGACCAGGAGCAGGCCGATGCTCACGTCGGCGGAGCTCGACATGCTCCTGCTCGAGGACCGGACCGAGATCATGACCGACCTGCCCGCCATCCACGCCGCGCTCGTCGCGACGTCGTCCCCGTGAGGAAGAGCGTATGACCGACTTTGCCGAAGCTGCCGCACAGTTCATCGACGACCAGGCGAAATTCCATTCATGGCTGATCGGCCCGGCCGGCGGCGCCGGTTCGACCGTAGATCTCGGCGGCGGAACGCCGGTCAAGACGCCGGCGCGCATCGCCTCGGAGAACGCCGTCTACGAGACGGTGCAGGCGGTGGCGATCGCCGCCGGCAACGTGGCGATCGATGTCAGCCTGGGCTCGGTCGTGACGACCACGCTCAACGCCAACGCCACGCTCACCGGGATCTCCGGCGCCACCGCCGGCAAGGCGACGAGCTTCCTGTGGGAGCTCACCGCCGACGGCACCGCGCGCACCATGACGTTGCCCGGCACCGTGACGGCGATGAACGGCGCCTACACGCCGACCTCGACCAACGGCAATAAGGACCGCCTGTTCTTCGACACGATCGACGGTGTGAACTGGCGCATGTGGGTGCTGGCGCAGGGCTTCTAGCGATGAGCAAGCTCACCGATCGCCTTCGCCTGCTGATCGAGACGCAGGCGCCCACCTGGCAGCACAGCTTCCTGGGCGGCGCGCTGCCCGCCGGCGCCACGTTCACCCGCGCCTCGACAGCCCGTTATTGGGACGCCAATGGCGTGCAGCAGACCGCTGCCGCGAACGCAGCGCGCTTCGACCATGACCCGGCGACAGGCGCGCCGCGCGGCTACCTCGCCGAGGTGCAGTGCACGAACCTTTGCATCTGGTCGGACAACATCGCTAATTGGAACAACACAAATCCTGTTTCGGTTGCGACTGACGGCACGCTGGGGCCGGACGGCACGACGTTGATGTACAAGCTGACGGCCAGCGCCGGCGCCGGAAATCATTGGACTGTGCGCAGCGCCAGCTCACCGAGCTCTGCCGGAGACAATTTCTCTCTCTCGATAATCGTCAAGCAGGGCTCGACGCGCTACGTCGGTCTCGGGGAAGCCAACGACTCGGTGTCCCATTGGGCCACATTCGATTTTCAGACGGGAGCATGGGTTGGCGCCGGGGTGAACGTCACGACCGAACCTCCCCGGCAATTGTCCGGCGGCCGGTGGCGCATCGGCTTCAAAGGCACCGCGGCTTCCAACACGACACTGGTCATGGTCGTGGCTCCGTCCAATCAGGGGATCGGCACCGCCAGTGACGCGGGTTACACGGCTGTGGGAACTGAAAGCGTTTATCTCACGGCTGGGCAGATAGAGTCCGGCGTCTACGGTATCACGTCGTACATTCCGACCTCCGCGAGCGCCGTCACGCGGGCCGCCGACGTGCTCAGCCTGCCGCTCACCTCGCTGCCCGGATGGGATGCCACCCAGGGCGGCGTGCTCGTTGGCGCGTATCGGCTCTACACCAAGGGGCCGAACGGCACGACTACCGGCGTCATGATCGATGACCCTGCCGAGAACAACCTCGTCGGTTTCGAGGCGATGTACGGAGGCGGCCGGCAACGCATCGAATTTTATTCGGGCGGCGTGCCACAGAACAGAACGCAGGGCGTGACCGCGCCCACGCCTTTCGTGCGTCGCAAGCTCGCGATGGGTTGGAGCACGACGCGCACCCAGATGGCTTATGACGGCGTGTTCGACGTCGGTACGAACGGCGCGTTTGCCCTTCCGGTGGCTCCCACGAAGCTGGACATCGGCCATCAGATCGGCGCCGCCCAGCTCTGCGGCGCTCTCGAAAGCATCGCCTTCTATAAGGGCGCTCGGTCCGATGCCTTCGTCCAGGCGATGTCGCGATGAGCTGGTCCGCCACGCTCTATGCGAGCTTTGCCGACGAAGCGACCTGCCGCGCGCAGCTTAGCGCCGCACTCGGCCGGAACTTCACTGACGTCAACCCGCGAACGGGCGCTATCGATCCGATCGCGGGCGATGGCGTCAACAGCAACGTCGTGCCGTTCACGCAATGGACGACGTGGCCAACAGCGGAGACTGCCGGCGTCGCTGCTTCGGGCTTCTGGGTGATGCTGAAGCTCGACACGAGCTGGAGCGGCTATGCCGCCGCGATGACGGCACTGACGCCATACCTGCAGACCCCGGCAACGCCGAGCAACAAGTGGGCGGGAGAGTGAGCGGTGCCTGATCCCACTGTTCAAGCGGCCATGCGCGAAGCGATCGCAATGGCGCCTAGCGACGAGGTCGTGCTGCACACGATCGAGCTGCGCCATCCGCTCTTCGTCGACGACGATGGCAATCCGGATTCGATCTGGGTCGTGCTCAACGAGACTGACATCGTAGCGACCGTCGAAGCGGGCGCGCCGGTCAAAGGCGGGACGGCCGTCACTTTCAGAGCTTTCAGCTTCCAATTCTCGCCGCCTGGAGTCGACACCACGCCCAGCATCGAGTTCGAGGTCACGATCGACAATGTCGACAGTTCGATCGTCGAGAACCTCGATCTAGCGGTGACGGACAGCAACAAGATCGTCATGTGCTATCGGCCTTACCTGGATAGCGATCTCAGCGAGCCGCAAATGCTTCCGCCGCCGACCTTCGTGCTCTCCGAGGTGAAGGTGGACGTCTTCCAGGTCCGCGCTCGAGCGCGAATCGACATCGACCTGCGCGGCGCTTTCCCGCGGCGCCTGTTCACCGCGGCCGAGTTCCCGGGGCTGATCAACCAGTGACGAAATCGATGCCTCACTGGACCGAGCAATATCTCGGACTGCCCTACGAACCGGCCGGCTGCTGGCTGTTGTTCGAGCGAGTACAGCGCGAGCGCTTCGGGCGGGCGGTGTCGATCGGCGCGCTGCCGGAAGATCGGCGTGAGCGGATACAGGCCTTCAGGTCGGGCGCCGGCACGCTGCGCTGGGTGGAGACGAGGGCGCCGATCGAGGGCGATGCGGTGCTGATGACGAGCTCGCGCCATCCGCATCATGTCGGCGTGTACGTGGCGATCGGGCGCGGCCGAGTGCTGCACAGCATCGAAGGCCAGGGCAGTCAGTGCACGCCGATCGACAACATCGCCGCCATCCGCTGGCGAATCCTTGGCTACTACCGGCCGGAGGCCGAATGCGCGCCGTGAAACAGCCCATCGTCCTATATCTGCCGAATCCGTTCGATCCGACGAAGCGAGAGCTGCACCGCCTCAAGCGGCCAATGACGGTGCGCCGGTTCGTGCGTGGCCGACTGCGCAATCGCACGACGGTGCGCGTGATCAACGGCCGAAGGGTGCGCGAATTCGTGAAGCCGACGGTCTGCTTCCACAACGGCCGTGCGCTGATGCGCAAGGACTGGAGCACGACGCGCATCACGCCCGGCGACGTGGTGATGTTCCAGGCCATCCCGCGCGGCGGTGGCGGCGGTGGTGGCGGCGGCGGCTCAAATCCGCTGGGATTCGTGTTGATGGTGGCGGTGATCGCCGCCAGCGCCTGGCTGGGCCCCGAGCTGGGCGCTCTACTGGGACCGGAAGGTGCAGGGCTGTTCGGCGCGGCTACCGCGAAGGCTCTCGGCTCAGCGATCGTGGGCCTTGCTTTCAGCGCGCTCGCTTACGGCGTCATGTCGCTGTTCGTGCAGCCGCCGCCAGCGCCGACGGCGTCATCGTTCGGCTACGGTGGCACGCCGCAATCGAGTCCGACCTACGACCTGCAAGCCCAGGGCAACGTTTCGCGGCTCGGCCAGCCGGTGCCGGAAGCCTTCGGCCGCAACCAGATCTTCCCGAGCTATGTCTCGGCGCCCTACAGCCGCTACGTCAACAATGTCGAGGAAATCCACGGCCATCTTGGCGTCGGCGTCGGCGAATACGACTTCGAAGAGCTGCGCATCGGCGCCACGCCGATCTCGAGCTTCGGCGATTCCATCACCTACGAGAAGATCGAGCCCAACGCCTATCCGAACACCGATATCGCCGATCCGCGCTGGATCACCTGCACCGACCTGGCGCAGACGGTGCTGCCCGGCTCGACGGCAACGCCAGTGGCCTCACCCTGGATCGGTCCCTTCGCGGTCAATCCGCCGGGCACGAAGGTCGATCGCTGCGAGATCGACCTGGTCGCGCCGCGCGGCCTCTACTTCGCCAACGACACCGGCGGCCTCGATGCGCGCAGCGCCACGGTGCAGATCCAGGTGCAGGAGATCGACGATGACGGAGCTGCACTCGGCGACTGGGCCGACGTCGACGGCTCTCCGGTCACCAAGTCGGCCGCGGACAACGAGCAGCTGCGCTGGACTGACGGCTATGTATTCGCGGGCCTCAGCCGCTGGCAGATCAGGATGCGTCGCACCGACGCGGAGGACACCACCGCGCGCGCCGGCGACGAGATCGACTGGCTTGGCCTGCGCGGGCGCCTCGCCGACAACCGCCGTTTCGGCGACATGACCTGCATCGGCTTCAAGATGAAGGCCACCGGCAGCCTGAACGGTACGACCAGCCGCCAGCTGAACGTCATCTGTACACGGAAGCTGCCGACATGGGACCCGGCCCTGATTGGCGGCGCCGGCGGCATGGGAACGGCAACGGCAGCGACCAGGAGTCCATGCGATGCCTTCGCCTACATCGCGCGGGCGACCAACGGTGCGGGTCTCAGCGACGACAAGATCGATCTTGCCGGGCTGTACGCCAACAAGGCCGACTTCGCCACGCTCGGCTGGACCTTCGATTACGTGTTCGACCAGACCGGCACGACGGCCGCCGCGCTCGATGCGATCTGCTTCGCCGTCGTCGCCCAGCGCGTGCTGCAAGGCAGCAAGGTCCGCATGGTGCGCGACCTGCCCACCGAAGCGCCGGTGATGATGTTCCAGCCGCGCAACATCGCCGATGGCAGTGTCGAGATCGAGTACAAGATGGTCGACGATCTGACCGCCGATGCCTTTATCGGCACATACATGAGCCAGGTCTCGTGGAAGCCGGTCGACGTCACCGTGGCCTTCGACGATAGCCCGCAAAGGCTGCCCACGCGCTTCGTCGTCAAGGGCGCCGGCGGTCGCGACCAGGTGCGCGCTGTGCTGTGGAACATGGCGCGCAGCAACAAATATCGACGCCGCGCCGTCTCCTGGGGCACCGAGATGGAGGGCCTGATCCTCCAGTACGGCGAGCCGGTTTCATTCGCCCACGACATGCCGAAATGGGGCCAGTCGGCCGAGATCGTCTCGTTCGACGAAGTGAGCCGCACGGCCAGCCTTACCGAGCCGCTCACCTTCACGCCCGGCGCGACGCACTATATCGCCGTCCGCGACACCAACGGCGAGCTCACCGGCCCGTTCGTCGCCACGGCCGTCGACGGTGATCCGAACAGCGTCGTCATTGGGGCCGGCGCGCTGCCCGAGATCGTGACCGATGGCGATCGCCAGCGCACGCTGATCCAGTTCGGGCCCGGCACGACCTATGCCAAGCGCCTCAAGGTGCTTCAGGTGAAACCCTCGTCGGACAGCGAAGCCAAGATCATGGCCTGCGACGACGACTCCAGGATGTACGACCCGCTGCCCGATGAGCCCGATCCCGGCATCGGCACACCGGCGCCGGACGTCGACTACACGATCACCGGCAACCTCACGAACGCCAATCTGCGCACGATCGCCAATGCCAATGGCTTCGTCGGCCTGAGCTCGCAGGCGGTGACAATCCGCTTGCCGGCCGGGCTCAAGATCAATTCGGCGTCGGCCGGCCTGGCGGCTGCGGTGCGCGGCACCTGGCCGACCGGCTACGACAAGCTCACTTTCGTGATCGAGGCCGGCGCTTCGGTGCTCGGCGCTGGCGCTCCCGGCGGCAGCGGGAACGGCGGCAATGGCAGCACGGGCGGCGACGCGATCGACAGCAGCACCGGCAAGATGGCGATCGAGAACGACGGCGCCATCAAGTCGGGCGGCGGCGGTGGTGGTGGCGGCGGCAACAGCACGATCGAAGCCACCGAAGTGGGC
>Ga0070741_10000588_pt1 | contig 127046 bp, 117 predicted proteins | sample Coa_R1_4_FD_66440 | JGI IMG/M metagenome (GOLD analysis project Ga0070741, IMG submission 66440) | Surface soil microbial communities from Centralia Pennsylvania, which are recovering from an underground coalmine fire - Coalmine... | ecosystem: Environmental > Terrestrial > Soil >... | reverse complement strand
CAACATCGGCGTTCCTTCCTCACCGGCGCGCCAACGCCGGTGGTCTCTCGTCAAGGTCAACGAGGAAGGTACGTCGCGCCCTCGAACAGGTGGCCGATCCACAAGTTCAGGTCATACCTCGATGGTCCACGCCGTCCCGGACAACGCTGACACCATTTTCACCTGGGACTACGAGAAGGGTGAGCGTCCCGCCCTCAACCGCCTCTACGAAAAGGCCAAGACGTCCCAGTGGAACGGCGAGACGGACCTGCCCTGGGACACCGAGATCGACCAGGAGCAGCTGGCCCAGCTGATGCTGCCGTCGTTCGGACTCCAGGAGATGGACCTCACCGGTACGCCATTCGCGCGGTGGGGGGACAGGGAGTGGGTCGAGTTCGGCGTCGAGTCGCAGAACTGGGCGCTGTCTCAGTTCATGCACGGCGAGCAGGGCGCCTTGTTGTGCACCGCCAAGATCGTCGAGACTGTTCCCTGGATCGACGCCAAGTACTACGCGGCGACCCAGGTGATGGACGAGGCCCGTCACGTCGAGGTCTTCGCCAAGTACCTCGACAAGCTCTCCGGTCACTACCCGATCAACGCGCACCTGGGGCTGCTGCTGGACGACATCATCGCCGACAGCCGTTGGGACATGACCTATCTCGGCATGCAGATCATGGTCGAAGGGCTCGCCCTCGCGGCGTTCGGGTTCATGCACCAGCTCACAGCCGAACCGTTGCTCAAGCAGCTGCTGCGCTATGTGATGAGCGACGAGGCGCGCCACGTCGCGTTCGGGGTGCTCAGCCTCAAGGAGCACTACGCCGAGCTGTCCGACGTCGAGCTCCGGGAACGACAGGAGTTCGCGTTCGAAGCGGCGGTCCGCATGCGCGACCGGTTCCTTCAGCAAGAGGTGTGGGAACGCATGGGTATCGATCCCAAGGTCGCCATCCCGCTCGCGCAGCAGTCACCCTACCGGGCAGAGTTCCAGAAGATGCTGTTCACCAAGATCGTCCCGAACTGCAAGAAGCTCGGGCTGCTCGACGCCAGCGGCGGTTGGCTCCGCGACCGATTCGGTGAGCTCGGTGTCCTCCAGTTCGAGGACTGGGCCGACACTGGTGAGGAGTACGAGATGTTCCAGCTGGCCGAGGGGGTGACCGGCTCCTAGCTCGGCCACCGCGACGTGCGCCAGCGGGTCACCGCCGGCGCACGTCGCCCGAGCCGGCTTCTCAGCCCAGCTCGTCGGAGATGCGGGTGAGGAAGCATGTTCCTCCGTACTGCTCCTTCTGGTCGCTGGTGAAGTATCCCGTCGCCGGCTCCCGCACGGCTTGGCGCTGCTCGGCATCCCAGCGCCACTGGCCGATCCACACGACCTCTGATCCGGTCTTGCAGTCCGGGGCCATCGAGATGATCGGCGGGCTGATGCCGGGGTCGAAGTTCTCGACGCCGGCGATCCACTCGTTGGTTCCCTCGGGCGTGATGACGTCGCCTTGGGCCCGGAGAGCTTCGACGAGCAGTCGGGCTCCGACCCAGTATCCGATCGTCGCCGGCGATTCGAGGTGGCTGAAGCTGCCGATGTTGGGGTGGAACCGGTTGATGGCGTCGGCGTACTCCTGGTGGGCGGGGGTCATCTCGCGCGGGCGGCCGTTGGGTTGATCACCCTGGGCACCCCCCCAGATCCCGTCGACCCAGGGGCCGACCTGGGATGCCAGGCCGGCGACGCTGGTCGGCCAGCCGCCCCAGCCGATGTTGGGGCGGTAACCCTGGCGGCTGGCTGCTGACGCGCAGAGCACCCACCCGAGACCTTGGAAGTCCCAGTAGTCGATGTTCGCCTGGCGCATCTTCAGGACGAGGCTCGTGCAATCACCGTCGGACAGGTTGAACGGGTCCGTCGAGACGACCGTGGCGCCGGCGTTCTCCCACGCCTCCCGCAGGAACGGCACGTAGGGGCTCACGTCCAGGACCTGGGTGTCGTAGAGGATCCCGACGCGCATGCCCTCCCGGAACACGCCCTGGTCCTTGAGCCCGACGATGATCTCCTGCGTCCAGAGCAGCGCGTTGCCCACGAGCGGGTACACGGTCGGGTACCGCGACGAGAACGAGCCCGGGGTCACACCGAAGACGAGAGTCGGGATGCCGTTGCGGGTCACGTAGTCGGCGACGGGATCGCCGAAGGCGAGGAAGATCGCGTGGACACGCTCTTCCTCCCACAGCCTGCGGACATTGGCCAAGGTCTGTGACGAGTCGAAGCGGTCGTCCAGGGTGATGAGGCGAAGCCGCCGACCGTTGATCCCGCCCTGAGAATTGACGAGTTGGAAGTACGAGTCGATCGCACCGAAGGCCTCCTCGCCGAGAAACCCCGTGACACCCGACAGTGGCCCCGAGGCGCCGATGAGGATCTCGGTGTCGGTGACACCCTGCCCGGACACCCCTCCGGCACCAGCAGCTGCCGGGTCGCCGCCGCCCTCCGCGGCCGCGCCGGCGGTTGCCGCTGCATCGGTTCCGCCCGACGCGTCGGCGGCGGTGCTGCCGCCAATCGCCGACCCTCCGGTCGCCGCCGCGTCCGATGGCGCCGATGTTTGCCCGTTCCGGGTGCCCGCGACCCCGCCGACGCTCGCGGTTTCGCCAGTGACTCGCGTCCCGCAGGCGGCCGCCATCAGTGCGCATGCAGCCATGCACACGGCCAGCCGCGCGCGGCGACGCCGACTCGTGGTAGCCCTCATGCGTTGACCTCCTCGGGGGCGGCTGCGAGGTACGCCTCGACCAGCTCAGCGGACTCCGCGAGCTCGCGTGCGGTGCCGTGCAGGGCGACGGTGCCCTTGTCGAGCACGTAGGCGCGGTCGGCGAAGCCGAGCGCGACCTCCACGTACTGTTCGACGATGAGCACGGTGAGCCCTTCGCTGCGCAAGGCGTCGAACCGCGCGTAGAGCTGCTCTACGATCACTGGGGCGAGGCCGAGCGACGGCTCGTCCATCATGAGCAGCCGGGGCGCCGCCATGAGACCCCGGGCGACGGCGAGCATCTGCTGCTCGCCACCCGACAGGCTTCCCCCTGTCTGCTTGAGCCGTTCGCGCAGTCGGGGGAAGTGCTGGGTGACCCGCTCGATCTCCGCGCTCAGCTCGCCTGGGCGCAGCCGGCGGCCGTAGGCCCCCATGGCGAGGTTCTCCCGCACGCTGAGCTTCGGGAAGATGCCGCGACCTTCGGGGACGAGCGCGATCCCCCGGCGCACACGACGCTCGGCAGGCATCGTCGTGATGTCGGCACCCTCGAACGTCACTCTCCCTCGATGCGGCGAGAGCAGGCCGGACAACGCTCGCAGCGTCGTCGTCTTGCCGGCACCGTTGCGGCCGAGCAGCGCGACGGCTTCGCCGGTCGCGATCGCGAGGTCGATGCCGCGCACCGCTGGTACCGCCCCGTAGGACACGTGCAGACCTGCCGCATCAAGCACTTCGAGCTCCCGTTGTTCCGAGGTAGGCCTCGGCCACTCTCGGATCATCGAGGACCTGCGCGGTCGGGCCCGACGCGATGACGCTGCCGAAGTCGAGCACCGTGGTTCGCTCGGCGAGGCTGCGCACGAAGGACATGTCGTGTTCGACGACGAGGACGCTGAGGCCGAGTTCGTCGCGGGCGCGCCGGATGGTGGCGGCGAGCTCCGCTGTCTCGGCTGGGCCCATGCCGGCGGACGGCTCGTCGAGAAGGAGGAGCCGGGGCGCGAGGGCGAGTGCCCGGGCGAGCTCCAGTCGGCGGCGATCGCCGTAGGGCAGGTCACCGGTGGTGCGGTGCGCTGACCGGGACAATCCGACGAATTCGAGCGCCCGGGACGAGACGTCGTGGATCTGCTCGTCCTGCCGGACTGCCGCGGGCATGCGGAGCATGGAGCTGAGCAGGCCCCGGCGTCGGAACCGGCCGACACCGACGGTGGCGTTGTCGAGGGTCGAGAGCGAAAGCACGAGCGAGAGGTTCTGGAACGTGCGCGCCATGCCGAGCCGGGCTCGAGCGGTGCGCGACAGGTCGGTGATGTCGGTGCCGTCGAATCGCACGCGACCCGAAGTCGGCGTCTGCGCCCCGGTGATGACGTTGAAGAGTGTCGTCTTGCCCGCGCCGTTGGGGCCGATGAGGGCGGCGAGCTCGCCGTCGGCGACTGTGAGATCGACGTGGTCGTTGGCCACGAGCCCGCCAAATTTCATGGTGATCCCGGCGACCTCGAGCAACGGTGAGGACGGCATCGTCACGTGCGCGGCTTGGCAGGCGAAGCGGCCTTACGGGTGGGGCTGCGCCGGCCGTTGCCAGCCGCCGCGTCGAGCTGCCGGTCCAGACGGGCTTCGAGGTCGTCCAGTCGGTCGAGCACCTCGGCGAGGGCGGCTCGGTCCCGCACGTGCTCATAGGAGATGAGCAGCGTCACGCCGAGCGCGATCAGCGCTGCGCCGCCGATCCCTCCGGAACCGAGATAGGGCATCTGCTTGCCGGGGTCGAGTGTCCCCGAGATGCCCCACCAGGCGATGATGATCGCGACGGCGCCGACGGCCACCAGGGCACCTCCGAGCGCTTGCCGCCAGTCGAGGCGTCCGGCGCCCGACGGTCGCCATCGCGCGGTGCGCGCCGCTGCGCGGTGGTCAGGCTCGCTGCCCGTCGATCGGAGCGGATGCTCGTCGAGGTCGCTGGTCGTCATCCGGCTCACCTCCAGGTGAACGTCAGGCGGCGGCTCCGGGCCAGCACCGGCAATGCCAGGGCCAAGAGCGCGAAGGGCGGATACGGGATGCGCCAGCCAGGCACCGCGGAGGTCTGCACGAAAGCCTGTGCGGCGGGTGCCGGGCTCGTGGCGCCGGGGCGCGGAGGTGGGGGCGGGGGGACCGACGGCGCCGCCGTCGTCCCGCCGGCGGCGGCCGCCGGGGGACTCGGACGGGTCGTCGCCGGGACGGGGTCGACGGGAGCGTTGAGCGGTGGGTTCTGGAACCCCTGCATCCGCAGCACGCTCTGGCCGATGGTCACGGTGAAGGCCGCCGCACCCTGCGGGTCCCGGAAGGTGATGGCGAGCCCGCCCGAGTCGACCTCCACCTTGGTGCCGTCGGGCGCCGCCACCGGCTCGGCACCCGGGACGGTACGGACCTGCAGCCCGGCGGCGGCCAGCGCCGCATTGACCTGCTCCTGCGTCGCCGCCCCGAGTGGCCCCGGTGCGCTCTGCTCGCTGATCGTGACCCCGTTGTTGTCGACGGTCACCGGGATGCCCGCCACTGTGGCCCCGGTCACGGTGAGGGTCGCCTGCTGGGTTGCGGTGCCCGGCGTGCCGCCGACCGCCCCACTGACAGAAGACGAGACGTTCTCGATGGTCAGCACGCCTGCCGCGGCGATGTCGTTCACCTCAGTTGACGCGCCAGCCGTCATCCGGTCGCCGTCGGCGCCGGCCGCTGCGGCCGATGCCGCCTGACCGATGGTGAACGGGACCGGGATGTCGGGTGTCGCACCGAGCTGTGACGCTCGGACTGATGCCTCGGAACGGAGCTGCGTCGCGTCGCGGGCGTCGCCGCTGCTGGCCGTGTGTCCGCTGGCGGCGGCGGTGTTCAGGCCGCCGGTGCCCTGCGCCGGGCCGCCGCAGGATGCCTCGTTGGGCTGGCCCGGGAAGTACGAGTAGCACGTGGCGCTGGCCGGCAACGTCGGCAAGCCGAAGAGGACGGGTGCCGCCTCGGCGAGCGGCAGGTACCCCGGACCCGCGGTCCCTATGGCGTTGGGTTGGCTGTTGAGCTGCACGCGGCTGAACGCGGCGCCGGAGTCCACCGCCAGCGGAACCGCAGCGGTGAACGACGAGCTGCTTCGGACCGGTGCCGCCGAGACGTCGACGTCGAAGGTTGGCGGCGGCCCCTCGGCCGCGCCTGCAGGCGTAGCCGGCACCGGCGAGACCGCGGCCGCGGCGGCGAGTCCGAGAACCGCCGCCACCCGCCAGCCGTTCATGACTCGACCATCTCGCGCTCCGGCGGCGGGGCCGTGGCGCGACGGGCCGGGGACGCACCGTTGCGGGATGGGCGGGCCGGCCGGGACGCGACGACAGCATCGAAGCGGCCGGTGCGCACCCGGCTCGCGGTTGACGGCTCGCGTTGGGCCCCGCCGAGCAGCTCTGCGAGGCCGCCCGGTCGCGCCGCCATGAGCACCACGACGACCAATCCGGCGACGATGTCGGGGATGGCGCTGGCGTCGGTGCCCGATGAGCCGCGTTGGAGGAGTTGCGGCACGACACCGAACAGGAAGCCTGCGAGCAACGGCCCGCCCAGGGATTGGACACCACCGACGACCGCGTAGAGCAGCAGCCCGATCGAGAGGAAGAACGAGAAGTCGAACGGTTGGAAGCCCGTGAGCAGCACGCCGTAGAACGCGCCGCCAAGGGCGGCGATGAACGATGCGAGCAGGAACGCCCACATCCGGGTCCGCTTCGGGTCGACGCCGAAGTGGGCCACCGTCAGCCCCGCATCCCGAGCCGAGATCAGCAGCGGGCCGAAGGTTGATCGTCGGACGTTCCAGACGAGGACGTAGAGCACGACGGTGATGGGCAGCATCACCAGGAACACGGTCGTGTCCTCGAACAGGTCCAAGCCGAACAGCTCACCGCGTGGCAGTGACTTGGGGAACTCGGGCCGCTTGAACAGCCATTCCGACGCGGCAGCGGCGAACGCCAACGACGCGATGCCGAACTGCAGCCCGCTCAATCGGAGCGCGGGGAGGCCCGCCGCCGCACCCATCGCCATGCCGCAGAACGCGGCGATCACGATCGCAAGCGCGAGCGGCATGCCGTGCTCACCGACGAGATAGGCGGTCATGAACGCGCCGATCCCGACGTAGGCGCCGTGCATGAGGCTGACCTGGCCGCCCCACCCCACCAGCAACACGAGGCTGAGCGCTTCGATCACGTAGAACAGGCCTCGGGCCCCGACGAATCCCCAGTAGTTCCGCGTGCTCGCCAGGAACACCCCATAGCCGACCGCTGGTATCGCGGCGACGAGCAAGAAGGGGCGAGCCCGCTCCAACCCCCGCGAGAGCTGCTGCACCACCGGCTCGAGCGCTCGCAAAGGGGCGCGCCGAGCGAACGTCGTCTCTTCAGTGGTCTCGACCGGCCAGCTTCGGCGGAACACCAGCAGGGCGATGACCAGGAGGAGCGTGGCGAGCTCCTTGGAACCGGAGAAGGACGTCTCGAGGGTGGTGATGCTCTCGACGATGCCGACGACGAGACCACCGGCCAGGGTCAGCGGCAACGAGACGAGACCCCCGAACAAGGTCGCGGTGAGTGCCTTGGTCAACAGCAGCGGGAAGGTGGCGACGGTGATGACCGACAGCGGGGCGACCAGGATGCCCGTCAGGCCGGCGAGGAAGGCGCCCAGTGCCCAGTTGAAGCGGGCCACACCGACCAGCGGAACTCCCATGAGCCGCGCTGCCTCGGCGTTCTCGGCGACGGCCCGGACGGCGAGCCCGAATCGGGTCGCCTTGAGGAACCATCCCAGCGCGGCGGCGAGCACGGCGGCGACCACGAAGATGGTGATCTGCTGGTACGAGAACGCGACGTCGCCGATGGTGACGGTGCGATCGGGCAGCAGGAGCGGCGCGCTGGTCGGCTGGAAGCCGTAGAACTGCAGGAGCAGCCCGGTCGTGAGCGACAGGACGCCGAGGGTCACGATCAGCTTCGTGGTGCTGGACGCGCCACGCACGGGCCGGATGGCCAGGCGTTCAACCACCAGCCCGTAGGCGACGGTCACGCCCAACGCAACGACGAGAGCGACGACCGGGCTCGTGCCGCCGCCGCCCAGGTCGGCATAGACGTAGGCGCCGACGGCGGCAAAGGCGGCGTGGGCGAAGGAAAGCACGCCGGTCGACCGGAACATCAGGGTGATGCTCACGGCGACGAGGGAGTACGCCGCGCCGGTGAGGATGCCGACAAGCGCACCGTTCACGTAGACCAAGCGGACTCCCCCCTTCAGGCTCCGCGGTGAACGCGAGATTAGTACAGATCGTGTCGTTTGTCACATCGACGTCGGTCGGCGAGCTTCGAGCAGTAGCGGGCGGTACGGTCCGATGACCGGCTGGCCGACAGGAGGGCAGCTGAACGGGTGCCGCCGGGGCGTTGGGTGTCAGGCGTGCCTGTTGGGCCGAAGCATGGACTGGCGTGACCGGCCGCCGTCGGTGTCGACGTCGTGCGGGAGGCCGAGCACTCGCTCGGCGACGATGTTCTTCTGGACCTCGGTGGTCCCACCGCCGATGGTCAGCGCCGTCGCGAAGAGGAAGCCGTGGTGCCACATGTCCGCCGGCGCGCCGAGGGGACCTCGGTCGCTCAGCATGCCGGCTGCGCCTGCCAGGTCTTTGGCGAAGCCCATGATCCGTTGTCCGTGGTGGTCGGCGAGCACCTTCCGGATCGATGCCTCCGGACCGGGCGAGCGGCCTGTGACGGCGGCGGTCACGGTGCGGAGCCGGATGAGACGCAGTATCTCGCCTTCGATGTGGAGCTGGGCGGCCCGCTGACGCAACGTCGAGTCGGTGAGCCCGCCACGGGCGCGGACGAGTTCGAGCAGGTCCGCGGCCGAGGGGCCGTTGCCCCACAGTGCTCCGCCACCGGAGAGGGACACCCGTTCGTTGCCGAGGGTGACCTTCGCGAGATCCCAGCCGCGGTTCTCCTCGCCGACGAGGTTGTCGGCTGGGACGCGAACATCGGTGAGGAAGACCTCGTTGAAGAGGTGCGCTCCGGTGAGCTCGATGAGCGGGCGGATTTCGATGCCCGGGGTGTCCATCGGGCAGATGAAGTAGGAGATCCCCTGGTGCTTGGGGGCATCTGGATCGGTGCGGGCGATGAGGATGCCGTACCGGGCCCAGTGGGCCATCGACGTCCACACCTTTTGGCCGTTGACCACGTACGTATCCCCGTCGCGGACGGCCCGGGTTGACAGGTTGGCGAGGTCGCTGCCGGCGCCTGGCTCGCTGAACAACTGGCACCACAGCTCCTCGCCGGACAGGAGTCCCGGCAGGTAGCGCCGCTGCTGCTCGGGGCTGCCGGCGTGGACGAGTGTGGGCCCGGCCCAGCCGATGCCGATCGGGTTCATGGGGCGCCGTACGTTGGCTCGCTGCAGCTCGTCGTCGATGATGAGCTGATGGATCGGGTCGGCATCGAGTCCCCACGGCTGCGGCCAGTGGGGCGCGACGTAACCCGCCTCGGCGAGCTGCCGCCCGGTGGGCTGCGGGTGGCTCGCTAGCCATTCCCGTACCGCGAGCCGTCTGGGGTCGTCGTCTCCGGGGAGCTCGAAGTGCATGGTCGCTCAGATGCGTCGCTCGGCGCCCTGCCAGTACTCATCACGCAGCAGTCGCTTGTAGAGCTTGCCGGTCGGGTAGCGAGGCAGTTCGGGCCGGAAGTCGACTGATCGGGGGCACTTGAACGCGGCCAGCTGAGCGCGGCAGTGGGCGACGAGCTCCTCTGCGAGCCGCTCGTCGGCGGTGACGCCGGCGGCGGGCTCTACCACGGCCTTGACCTCCTCGCCCCATTCCTCGTTGGGCACTCCGATGACGGCGGCGTCACCGACGGCCGGGTGGGTGAGAAGTGCAGCCTCGACCTCGGCGGGGTAGATGTTCACGCCCCCCGAGATGATCATGTCGGCCTTGCGGTCGCAGAGGTACAACCAGCCGTCGTCGGTGAGGTAGCCGACATCGCCCACGGTGAACAGCCCATCGCGTCGACTGGCGGCGGTCTTGTCCGGGTCGTTGTGGTACTCGAACTCGCCGATCGGGCTGCCCATGTACACCGTGCCGGGCTGGCCGGGCGGGCACTCGTTGCCGTCGTCATCGTAGATTTTGATCGTGGCGCCGGGAAAGGGCTGGCCGACGGTGCCGGGATGCTCCAACCAATCGGTGGGCTTGACGTAGGTGCCGCCGCCTTCGGTGGCCGCGTAGTACTCGTAGATGACCGGGCCCCACCACTCGATCATGCGGCGCTTGACCTCGACCGGGCAGGGGGCGGCGGCGTGGATCACGGCTTGCAGCGAGGACACGTCGTAGCGAGCCTTGACATCTTCGGGGAGCGCCAGCAGACGGTGGAACATGGTGGGCACCATGTGGCTGGTGGTGATGCGGTGTTCCTCGATGAGCCGCAGGGTGAGCTCGGGATCCCACCGGTCCATGAGCACCAGGGTCTGGCCGAGGTGAAGGGCGCCGGTGCCGAAGGCGAGCGGTGCGGCGTGGTACAAGGGCCCGGCGCACAGGTGGGCTCCGGGTCCCGGGGTGATGTCGAACAGGGTGGCGAGCAGCGACGCCAGCGCCACGGCCGTGTCCGGGTCGGCCTCCGGCAGTGCTCGACGGACGCCCTTGGGTCGTCCAGTGGTGCCGGAGGTGTACAGCATGGTCTGGCCGGCGCTGCGATCCTCCGGTGGGGTGTCGGCGTGACCGGCCACGAACTCCTGCAGCGGGACGAACCCGGGGACTTTGCCCGAGGCGATGCGACCCTCTGCCGGGAAGCCCAGCTCGTCGGCGGCGGCGGCTCCAGCGGCGGCATATCGCTCGCCGACCAGGAGCGCCTTGGCGCCGCAGTCGGCGACGATGTAGGCGATCTCGGGCCCGGTCAGGTGGAAGTTGATGCAGGTGAGGTACAGGCCCGCCTGCATGGTGGCCAGATAGGCCTCCACGAAAGCCCGCTCGTTGGGCAGGACGATCGCCAGGGTGTCACCGCGGTGCAGCCCGAGGCCCCTCAGCGCGTGGGTGAGCCGGTTCGACGAGGCGTGGAGCTCCGCGTAGGTGCACGACGCGCCCTCGGCGTCGACGAGCGCGGTGCGGTGGGGGTCGGCGCCGGCGATGGCCCAGAACCCGAGCTCGCTCACCGGTATTCGACCACCGTGCGGATGACCTCGCCGCGTTCCATGGCGGCGAACGCCTCGTTGATGTCGGCGAGGTCGATGCGCCGGCTGATGAGGCCCTCAAGATCGAGGCGGCCGTTCCGCCACAGCCGCAGCAGCCGGTGGAAGTCGGTGCGGACATCGGCTGATCCATACACGCAGCCGAGCAACGCCTTCTCGGAGTAGAACAGCTCAAACGCGCTGAACGCCACCTGGGCGTCGAGCCGCCCAGCGCCGACGACGACAGTGGTCCCCCCTCGGCGGGTGGCGTCCCACGCGGCGCGGATCGTCTCGGGCCGGCCGATGACCTCGAACACGTAGTCGAACCCGGCTCCGCCGGTCACCTCGCTGCTCGCGCCCAGGAGCTGGTCCGGCGTCACCGCGTGCGTGGCCCCGAACTGGCGGGCCCAGTCCAGCTTCTGATCCACCAGGTCGACGGCGACGATCTCCGCGGCACCCGCGATCTGCGCCCCCTGGATCACGTTGATTCCAACGCCGCCGCATCCGATCACCGCGACCGACGAGCCCGGCCGTACCCGTGCGGTGTTGATGGCGGCGCCAACCCCGGTCATCACGCCACAGCCGATCAACGACGCGACATCCAAGGGGACGTCGTCCGGGATCTTGATCGCCGCGGTAGCGGGAACGACCGTCTCCTCGGCGAAGGTCGCGGTGCCGATGCCGGCGAACACCATGTCGCTGCCGAGCTTGAGGTGCGGGGCGGGCATGCTGCCGAGCCCGATCGCGGTACAGAGGTTGGGCTGGCCGCCGAGGCACGCCTGACACCGTCCACAGGGCGGGACCCAGGAGATGATCACGTGATCACCCTCGGCCAGCTCCGTGACGCCCGCTCCGACCTCGAGTACCTCCCCGGCACCTTCGTGGCCGGGCACGCACGGCATCGGATGGGGGATCGTGCCGTTCTGCAGCGACAGATCGGAATGGCACACGCCGCTTGCGGCGATGCGCACCCGTACCTCACCGGGCCCTGGCCCATCGAGTTCCAGGTCGTCACGGACCTCGAGGCTTTCGCCCACATTGCGCAGCACGGCTGCTCGCATCTGGTGGCCCCCTTTCAGGCAGGCGGTTCGACCACACATTTGACAGCATCCGTCTCATGCCTGTCTACTCGGTGCGTGGCCACCCTGCCGCTCGAGCCTCACCTCTTCCGTCTCGACGGTGCGCAACCCGTGCTGCTGGGCAGCCGGTGCGACCGGTGCGACGAGACATTCTTCCCGCAGCGCCGTCTCTGCGCCCTGTGCGCTGAACCCACCGCTGCCGTCGACCTGTCGACCGCGGGCACCTTGTACTCCCACACCTACGTGCACGTTCCGTACTTCGGGAAGCGCCAAGTCGACGGCGGCGGCTACGGCGTGGGCCAGGTCGATCTCCCCGAGCGGGTACGCGTGCAGTGCGTCATCACTGGCGAACCTGGGTCGTGGTCGATCGGCATGCCGATGCGCCTCGAGGCCGAGCCGGTCGACACCAGCGTCGACGGTGACGAGGTCGTGATCTTCCGGTTCGCTCCCGTGGAGGTGGGCGTCGATGCGTGAGGTCGTCGTGGCAGGAACCGGCGTTGCTCCGTTCGGGACCATGCGGCGCCGAACCGAGGACATGGTGCTCGACGCCGGGCTCGACGCGCTGAAGCGCGCCGGGCTGCGCTTCGCCGAAGTCGGCGCCGTGTATGCCGGGTACATCAACGCCCCGGTCACTACCGGCGTGCGGGTGATGAAGGAGTTCGGCTTGACCGGCGTGCCCGTGCAGCACGTCGAGAACGCGTCGGCGACCGGGGCGGCAACCTTTCGCGAGGCCTACCTCGCAGTGGCCGGCGGACACGTCGACGCTGCGTTGGCGATCGGCTTCGACAACCTCGGTGGGAAGGGAAGCGGTCTCGGACGGGGCATGGGGCGGAACTCCCTCGAGGGCGCGATCCTCCCGGCTGCGTTCTTCGCGCTGTGGGCGCGACGCCGGATGCACGACTACGGAACGACGGTCGAGACCTTCGCCGCCATTGCCGCCAAGAACTGGAACCACGCTCGCCACTGCGACTGGGCCCAGCGGCGCAGCGACCACGACGTCACCGTGGACGAGGTGCTCGCCTCGACGCTCATCGCCGATCCGCACACCTCGATGATGTCGTGCGCGGTCGGCGGCGGCGCCGCCGCTGCGGTCGTCGTGTCCGACGAGCTCGCTGACCGCCTCGACCTCTCGCGACCGCGGGTGCGGGTGCTGGCCAGCGCGATGCAGTCCGAGCGCTACACACCGGGGCACGTGTTCCTCGGTCCGGTCATCGGTCCATCACAGATGACTGCCGACACGGCCGCCGAAGCCTATGAGCGCGCCGGTGTCGGTCCCGACGACCTGGACCTCGTCCAGGTCCACGACGCCTTCCCCATCGAAGAACTCGTCTACTACGAACTGCTGGGGATCTGTGCCGACGGCGAGGGCGACAAGCTGGTCGCGACCGGCGAGACCAGTCTCGGCGGGAGGATCCCGTTCTCGACCGACGGGGGGCTCATCGCCCGAGGACACCCTGGTGGGCCAACCGGACTGGCGCAGATCCATGAGACCGTTGTCCAGCTACAAGGAGAGGCCGGCGCGCGACAGGTGCCGAACGCGACCGTGGGGCTGTGCCACCTGGTGGGCGCCGGCAGCACCTGCGTCGTGCACATCCTCGGCCGCTGACACGGCTCGCTCGGGCGCGAGCGGGCCCCCGAGTGGGTCAGGTTGACCGCTGACTGGGTCAGGTTGACCGCTGACGGCGCAGGAGGTCAGCAATGGCGTCCAGTGCCTGCGCCTTGACCGCCGTCTCGCCGATCGCCGCCAGGATGGTGGCACCCGAGAGCTCGACGCTGAGCTGGTGCTGCAGGTAGCGCTGGACCTCAGCGAGGATCTCCTCGACGGTCTCACCGTGGAAGTCGAAGTCGCCACCCAGGCGCAGCACGTCGGGGAGCGTGGCGTACCCGCCGTCGCGCAGGCGCTGCTCGATGGCGAGCGTCTCGGCCACCGTCCCCTCGGTGCGGTAGATGCGTGCCGGATCGCTCACTCCTTGGCTGCACCCGCCTTCGCCTTGGATGCACGCGGCTTCGCCTTCGCGCTCGTCGTGCCCGCTTCCTGCCTCGCTGCGTGCTTCTCTCGCTGCTCGCGCAGCGCGACGCCGAGGACCGCCCTACCGGGTTTCACGATCTGCGGACGTCCACCCAGCGTGCGCTCACCGGCGACGCCGCCGGACTTGGCGAGCAGCACGTCGAGGTGGGTCTGCCACTTACCGGCCCGCGTCCGCAGCTTCGGCGTCCGGGCGAGGTCCTCGATCATCATCTCGCCGCAGATGACCTGCTCGATGTCGTCGTCGATCATGAACTTGAGGATCCGCACCGTTGGCGCGTCGACGATGTCCGAGGTCACCCGCTGGTGGAAGCTGTAGGTGGCCAGCAGGTGCGGGACGAGCACCCGATAGACGCCCACGAGCTTCTCGATGGTCGCGTCGGGATCCTCCGGGCTCGTGAGCTCGGTCATGAACTCCGCAAAGGCATCGTTGGGCGGCTCGGCACGGTCCTCGTTCGCCTCGCGCAGCTCGGGGAGCCGCTGGCGCCACAGGTCGGCATGCCAGGCGTGCTGATAGCAGTGAGGGCCGAGCATGGCCTTCACGTCCAGCTCTGGGATGGTCGCCACCCATCCACCGAGCGCGGCCGAGAGATGTTGTTCGGCCCACTTGTAGTGCACGATGCGTTCGACGGACTCCTCGACGCTCCACTCCCCCAGCAACCGGCGACGGTCCCAGTAGGGGAACGGCTGCGCATGACGCGAGGGCCCGTACCCGCTGACGACGGCCTTGTCGGCGCCGCTTCCCGAGTTGCTGCGCTGTCCGTTGGTGCTCACGCTCGCGCCTTGACCTTCGGGCCGGCGCCGGCGACCTCGGCGATGTCTTCGTCGCTGAACCCGGCGAGCTTGCGGAACTCGATCGCCAACGGCAGGAATTGGGCGGTGTTGGCGCCGTCGTAGGACCCGCGCAGCCCGCCGAGGCTGAAGGCCCGGTCGACCTTCCGCTGGAAGTTCACGACCTTCTGGCGGCGCTCCGGGTCGTTCTCGGTGAGCGCCTTGGACCACACCTGCCCGAACCGTACGTGCGTGACCTCGTCAGCCGAGACGTAGTCGACCGAGCGCCAGATCGCCTCGTCGTCGGCGGCCTTGCCGAACCGGATCGTGTCGTTGAACACGTCCAGGGCGAGACCCTCGAGGCAGCGGTTCACACCGACGACGCGTTCGGCAGGGTCGTCGGAGCAGCCGAACTCGAACAGGAACAGGTTCTCGGCAAACTCGCCGATCTCGCAGTTCACATGGTCGAGCAGGGCCGAGTAGATCTCGACATGACGGGTTTCGTCCCAGCACTGCCGAGCCATGTCGAGCTGGAACTTCCAGGGCAGCTGGTCGTCGTCGGTGAAGTCCCACGCACTGCGCCCAGCCGCTTCGAGCGCCTGCATCTCGCCCATGAAGATCCCGTGCATCTGGGTCTTGATGAAGACCGGCGCGTCGTCCTCCTCGGGGCGGACTCGGCGGAAGATGTTCGGTGCGCCGCCGCCGGCGGTCTGCTGCTCCATCATCTCTCGCACCTCGTCGTTGCCGAGGAGCATCATCATCGTCTCCTCGACCTGCTCGACGGTGACCTCCTCGGCCATCAGGAAGTCGAGCGGGACCGGCGTCCGCGAGAACCGGTCGTCGCGAGCCAGGTCGTCGGTCTTCATGAACTTCTTCACGTGCCAACTCCTTGTTGGGCGAGCAGGTCCTTCCAGTTCTCGAGCACGAAGGGCCGGTTCGAGTCCCGGACCCGCGCCGCTCGAGGGTCGTCCATGGGAACGATCGTGTCGACCGGGCACGGGTCGAGACACCGGTTGCAGCTCGGGCACTGCTCGCCGTCCACGACGTACTCCAGGTCGTCGCTCATGAAGATCGCGTCGTAGGGGCAAACGCGCTCACAGATCCCGCACTCGATGCAGCCCTCGATGATCACGTAGGGGGCCCCGTGGCGGCGGGTGAAGGTCCGAGCCATCGTGGAGATACTACACGAACTGTCGCGTGTCGCAAGTGGCGCCCCCATCGCGCATCGGGGGCCGCCGCGGCGCTTTTGACAGATTTCGTCAGTGTCTCGTAGTTTCGCGGCGCATGGCCGCGGTGCCATGTCGTCCCCGGGGAGGGCGGTGTTGAGCCAGCTGATGACCGATCGACGTAGCCAAGCCCGAGGGGCGGCCGCCATCGTGGGGGTCGCCGACGCGGCCTCGCCGACGGGCGAGCTCGACGGCTCGCTGCGCGCCCTCGAGGTGGCGATGATCCGCGAGGCGCTCGACGACGCGGGCCTCGTCGTGTCCGACGTCGACGCCGTGTTCTCCTGCACCGGCGGGACGATGATGCCGTCGCTCGAACTCGCCGAGTACCTGGGGATCCGCCCGTCGTGGACCGATTCCACCCAGACCGGCGGTTCCAGCTTCGAGGTTCACGTCGAGCACGCCGCCGCCGCCATCGCCCTCGGGCACTGCGAGGTCGCGGTCGCGGTCTTCGCGGCGACACCGCGCTCCTCACGCAAGCGAGGCGGCGGCGGCCTCGAAGGCATGATGGCCAAAGCCGCCGCGCTGATGGGGGGCGACTCCCCGCTGGTCGAGTTCGAGGTCCCCTACGGGTTGCGCCAGCCGATCGGGGCGTACGCGTTGGCCACCAGCCGGCATATGGCCTGCTACGGGACCACTCCCGAGCAGCTGGCCCAGATCGCGGTGAGCACCCGGGAGTGGGCCATGAAGAACCCCCGCGCCCGCTACCAGGACCCGATCACCGTCGATGACGTGCTCGCCTCACCGGTGGAGGCGTCGCCGCTGCACAAACTGGACTGCTGTCTGGTCACCGATGGAGCCGGGGCGGTCGTGCTCACGAGCGCGGAGCGGGCTCGGGACCTGCGCCGACCGCCGGTGTACGTGCTCGGCACCGGAACCTGCCACACGCACTCGATGATCAGCGCCATGCCCGACCTCACCGTCACGGGCGGCGCGGTGTCGGGACCTCGCGCCTTCGCCATGGCCGGCATCTCGCCTGCGGAGGTGGACGTGGCCGAGTTCTACGACTCCTTCACGATCACCGTGCTGCTGGCCCTCGAGGACCTGGGGTTCTGTCCCAAGGGCGAGGGGGGCCGCTTCGTCGAAGACGGCTGCCTCGGCCCCGGGGGTTCGTTCCCGGCCCAGACCAACGGCGGCGGGCTCGCCTACACCCATCCGGGCATGTACGGCATCTTCCTGCTGGTCGAGGCAGCCCGACAGCTCCGGGGCGAGTCGGGGTCCCGCCAGGTTCCCGGCGCCGAGGTCGCGGTGGCGCACGGCTGCGGCGGCGTCCTGTCGGCCACCTCGACCGTGGTGCTCGGCACCGAGGCGACTCTGTGAGCGCGGAGACTGGGACTCGGTTCGAGCCTCGGCCTTCCGCCGCCGGCGGGCCCTTCTGGGACGCGACCCGCGAACGCCGTCTCGTCCTGCCTTGGTGCACCGCGTGCGAGGTCCCGGTGTGGTTCCCCCGTGAGGCCTGCCCTCGGTGTCTGGGTACGGACTTCGATTGGCGGGAAGCGAGCGGGCTGGCGACCGTCTACGCCCTCAGCGTCCAGACCAAGCCCGGGCTCTCGATGATGGCCGACCGGGTCCCGTACGTCGTCGCACTCGTCGATTTGGACGACGGCGTGCGGATGATCACCAACATCGTCGGCTGCCCTCCGGACGAGGTCGCCGTCGGGATGCGGGTCCGGGTCGGCTGGGAGGAGCTGTCCGACGGGCGGGCCCTGCCCGTCTTCGAGCCCGCGTCATGACAGGGCCAACCCACTGGGCCACGACACGAGGAGGAAGCACGGAATGAGCGGAATCTGCGAGGGGCGGGTGGTCATCGTGACCGGCGCCGGCCGGGGAATCGGCCGGTCCCATGCGCTGCTGTTCGCCGCCGAGGGGGCCAGGGTCGTCGTCAACGACCTTGGCGGCGAGGTGGACGGTAGCGGCCGCTCGGCGGGGCCGGCCCAGCAGGTCGTCGACGAGATCCGGGCCATGGGGGGTGAGGCGGTGGTCAACACCGACAGCGTCGCCGACTGGGAGGGCGCGCAGCGGCTGATCAACACCGCGGTCGAGAGCTTCGGCGGCCTCGACGTCCTCGTCAATAACGCCGGCATCCTGCGGGACCGGATGTTGGCGAACATGTCCGAGGAAGAGTGGGACGCCGTCATCAACGTCCACCTCAAGGGAACCTTTGCGCCGTCCCGGTGGGCGGCGGCCTACTGGCGAGACAGGGCTAAGCGCGGTGAGGAGAACGACGCCCGCATCATCAACACGAGCTCAGCGTCGGGGCTGTACGGAAACCCGGGGCAGACCAACTACGGGGCGGCCAAGGCGGGGATCGCGTCGTTCACGATCATCGCCGCGCGCGAGCTCGAGCGCTACGGCGTCAGCGTCAACGCCATCGCCCCTGGCGCCCGGACCCGCATGACCGCTCCCCTCGGCTTCGGCGCCACCGAGGCCGCACCCGGCTCATTCGATGCGTTTGCCCCGGAGAACATCTCACCTCTGGTGGTCTGGCTCGGCAGCGTCCACAGTCGAGCCGTGACCGGCCGCGTCTTCAACGTCGCCGGCGGCACCGTGAGCGTCGCGGAGGGATGGAGCCATGGGCCGTCCATCGACAGGGGCGACCGCTGGGAACCGGCCGAACTCAGCGACGTCATCCCCGACCTGGTGGCCAAGGCGGCGCCCCCGGCCACGTTGTTCGCCTGACGGTTCGCGGCCTCCCTCCCAACGACCGCCCGTCAGGCCCGCCGTGCGACCTCGCAGCGGCGGGGCGCCGGCTCCACCCGCAGACCCCCAGGCGTGGGGCCGGCGCCAATTCGCTCCGTTCACTCACCACCAGGAGGTAGGTCATGCACACCGCCGTGATCGTCGACGCCGTTCGCACCCCGTTGGGCAAACGGAACGGCGCGCTGAAGGACTGCCACCCCGTGGACCTCGCGGCCGCCACCCTCCAAGCCGTCGTCGAGCGCAACGACCTGGATCCCGCCAGCGTCGACGACGTCATCATGGGCTGCGTCATGCAGGTCGGCGAACAGGCTGCCAACCTCGCCCGCAACGCCATCTTGACCGCCGGGTTCCCCGAGAGCGTCGCCGGCACCACCGTCGACCGCCAGTGCGGTAGCTCCCAGCAGGCCGCGCACTTCGCTGCGCAGGGGGTGATGGCCGGGGCGTATGACATCGTCATCGCCGCCGGCGCCGAATCCATGACCCGGGTCCCGATGGGCGCCTCGCTGGCCAGCGGCGGCATGCCCTTCACCGAACGGCTCGGGAAGCGCTACGCCGACCGCGGCGGGCTCGTCATGCAGGGAATCTCCGCTGAGCTGATTGCCGAGCAGTGGTCCCTGACACGCGAGCAACTCGACGAGTTCAGCGCCGAGAGCCACCGTCGGGCGGCGCGTGCACGCGATGAGGGACGCTTCGCCCGCGAGATCGTCCCCGTCACCACACCCGACGGCACCACCGTCAGCGTGGACGAAGGCATCCGCCCCGACTCGAGCGTCGAGTCGCTGGCCAAGCTCAACCCAGCGTTCAAGGCCGACGGCACCGTCACCGCCGGCAACTCCTCGCAGATCACCGACGGCGCCGCCGCGGTGCTCATCATGAGCGAGGAACGCGCCAACCAGCTGGGCCTGGTGCCCCGGGCCCGGTTCCACGCCTTCGCGCTGGCCGGTGTCGACCCGGTGACGATGCTGACCGGCCCCATCCCGGCCACCACCAAGATCCTCGACCGGTCCGGGCTCACCCTCGACGACATCGACCTCATCGAGATCAACGAGGCATTCGCGTCGGTCGTTCTCGCCTGGGAACGCGAGCACCACCCCGACATGGACCGAGTCAACGTCAACGGCGGCGCCATCGCCCTCGGCCACCCCCTGGGCTGCTCCGGCGCGCGGCTGCTCGCCACCCTCCTCGGCGAGCTCGAGCGCACCGGTGGCCGCTACGGGCTGCAGACGATGTGCGAGGGCGGCGGCATGGCCAACGCCACCATCATCGAACGCCTCGGCTAGCTGTAGATCCCAGCAGCGTTAGTCAGCTTGGGTGAGGCGGCTGGCGGGGGGCTTGTGGCCGAGGGCGCTGTGTGGTCGCCTGCAGTTGTAGTACTCGAGCCATGGCCCGAGGGCGACGGCGCGCTGGTGGTGGTTCTGGTAGCTGACGGCGTAGGCCCACTCGACCTGGAGGGTCTGGATGAACCGTTCCGCCTTGCCGTTGGTGCGGGCCGGCAGGGCCGTGTCCGGAGGTGCTTGATCTCGAGCTCGGCGATGGCGGCGGCGTGGACCTTGGAGCGGTAGCCGGTGCCGTTGTCGGTCATGACCCGCTGCACGATCACGCCCTGGGTGGCGAACCAGGCGATCGCCCGGCGCAGGAACCCGACGCAGGTGACGCCGCGCTCGTCGTCGAGGATCTCGACGTAGGCCAGCCGGCTGGTGTCATCGACGGCCACGTGCACCACGTCCCAGCCGGCTCGGTAGGTGGCCCGGTAGCCGCCGTGGCGGCGGTGGGCGGGCAGGCCAGGAGCTGGAAGCGGCCGAGCTTCTTGATGTCGATGTGGATCCGGGGTGGCGCCGGCAGTAGCGGTTGGGCGGCTCGGGCGGCTCCAGGCGCGACAGACGGTGCAGGCCGAGGCGCTTGAGCACGGCGCACACCGTGGAGGTGGCGAGGTCGAGCTCGGCGGCGATCTTGGTCGAGGTCCATCGCAACCGGCGCAGCTGCTCGATGAGCGCCTCGGTCTCGGGAGGCGTGCGCCCAGGCACCGACCGAGGTGCTGAGGACCGATCCGTCATCGCCTCGCCGGCGTCGAAACGCGCCAGCCACCGGTAGGCAGTCCGCTGTGCGCATCCAGCTGCCTCGGCCGCCTCAGCGACGGTCCAGCCTTCGTGACGGATTCGCCGACACATCAGCGTCCGGCCGTGCGGGGTCAGGCGAGCGTTACCGTGCAGTTCCATCGGGCTCCTTGAGGTGAGGGTGGGTCGCACCCCCAATCCTCAAGGAGCCCGTCATGACGAACGTGGATGGGATCTACAGCTAGCGAGCGAGCTCAGCGATGCCGGTCGAGGAGCACATGCGGGCGCGCAACACGTCTCACGCCTGGGCCGGGTAGCGCGGCTTGAGGCCCGCTGGCCGGTCACCCGATCTGGCTCGCTTGTGTGCGTACATGACGGCGTCGGCGGTGGCTAGCAGCGTGTGGAAGTCCTCACCGTCGGCTGGTCCGAAGGCGAGGCCGGCGCTGGCGCCGACGCAGATCTCGGTGTCGACCATCGCAAGGGGCTCGCGCAGTGCGGTGAGCACGTACTCCACCACGCGCTGGGCCGCCGAGGTGTCGGCCACCTCTGGGAGCAGCACCACGAACTCGTCGCCTCCGACACGCGCCACGGTGTCTGTCGCGCGTACGGATCGGCGCATCCGCTGAGCGAGCCGACGCAGTACCTCGTCACCGACCGCATGGCCGTAGGTGTCGTTGATCGCCTTGAACCCGTCGACGTCGACGAACGCGAGCGCGACCGCACGGCCCGACCGGCGGCCGGCGGCCAGTGCCTGCTCGACGCGGTCCGCGAGCAGGCGCAGGTTGGGCATGCCGGTGAGGGGGTCGTGGAGGGACTGGTGGCGGATCTGGTCGAGCAGCGTCGCGTTTTCGAACGCGGTCGCGGCAAGAGAAGCCAGGCCCCGGAGCCGCGCCACGAACTGGGCGTCGCCGCGCACCGCGGCGGGAGCGACGCCCACACCGGCGCCCACGATTCCGAAGAGCTCGCCGCCGACCCGAATTGGCACCAACGCCACTGCCCTGATCCCGCTTGCCTCGCAGATCCGGCGGACCTGCCCCCTGGTGGACGCGGCGTCGAGGATGTAGGGCTCGCCGTGCTCGATCGCGACCCGCAACGGGGCGCCGGCGTCGAGGGGCACGCTGAAGCTGTCGAGCTCGGCGGCCAGCCCCGCCGGCATCCCCACTGCCGCCATGATCGACAGCTTCGTGCCGTCCCACCGGTGGACGGCCGCCGAGTCGGCGCCCACGACACGCGGTACCGCCGCCGCCAGCGTGGAAGCCACGTCCTCGATCGACGTGACCTCCCCAAGGGCGCGGGCGAGATCGAGGAGGGCCTCGGCGGTGTCGGCGCTTCGGCGCGCCTCGACGAGCGCCGTGGCGCCATCGAGGGCGACGGCGGCGAGCTCCGCGTAGGCGGTCAAATTGAGCTCGTCTTCGGGCAGAAACCCAACGCCGTCCGGATTGCGCGCCAGCAGCCGGCCATAACAACGGTCGCCAGAGCGCACGTCGAGCACCAGCCGCGACAGCAAGTCGACTGGGTGGCCCTCGGCCAGGAGCACCTCTGCCTCGACCTCCGCCTCGGAGGTGGAAAAGCCGAGGGCGTGGACCCGGATCGGGCCGTTGTCCGTGAGGCGCACGGCAAGGAGGTAGCGCGGACCGCGGCAGGCCAGAGCGGCGCGGGCCACGATCCGCTCGAGGACGACCTCGACGTCCTGGCCCGACACCAAGTCGGCCACGGTCGAACGCAGTGACGCAAACCTCGCCCTCAGCCAGGCCAGGTCGACCGCCGCGCTGTCGCGCACATCGTGCGCGGGAGCCCAGGCAACGCGGAACCGGCACTCGGGATCACCACGACACTCGCAACACTCCTCCTCGACCGACGCCGATGGGAGCCCGAACAGCTCAGCGCTGACTCGGAGCAATCCGGCGGTCACCTCGCAAAGCATCGGATAGCGCGGGTAGCCGGGCACGCTCCGAGCCACCACGACGCCTTCGAGGTCCTGGACCTCATCTGGTGCCATCCAGATGACCGCGGAGAATTTCGAGGCCGCTTCCGCGATCGTGGTCAGGATGCCGCCGGGACCGCCCAGGGCTTGCAGCGCGGCGACGGTGTCGGCCGAGGACTCGGGCAGGTTCTCCCGGTCGTAGAACGCCGCCGCCTCCCGCACGACCTCGGGGCAGCCCAGGTAGTCCGCCGCTGCCTCCAGGAGACGTCGCGACTCGTCCCAGCTGCACCACTGCGTGAGGTCGAGAAGCACATCCAGTGGGCGGTCGTCGCCAGCCCGGCGGGCCACCTCGGCGAGCCCGGCCCGGCCGTCACGGCGCTCGATGAAACTCAGCACCCGCCCATGCAGGCTGTGGCAGTTCTCCCGTTTGTTGGTGGTCACGAGCACGGCTCCCTACCAGCGGCCTCCCCGGCTCCTTTCGGCACGCGAGTTGGTCGACATGAAGTGTCGCACGTCGCTCGTCGCCTGGGGCCAGGACGTTCTCCGGCCGGGAGACGGCGGTTGGCGGCGAAGGGCCTAGCGGGGCACCCGAGCCCGAGGGTCAGTCGGCGGGCTGGTAGCCGGCAGGCACGCTCACCGACTTGTACTCGAGATACGGGTACAGGCCTTCCTCGCCCAGCTCGCGGCCGACGCCGGACTGCTTGAAACCACCGAACGGCGCAGCAGGGTTGAAACCCAGCCCGTTGACCGCGAAGGTGCCCGTGCGCACCCGCCGGGCGAGCTCGACGCCGCGCTCGTCGTCGGCGGTCCACACCGCGCCCGACAGCCCGTAGATCGAGTCGTTGGCGATGGCGACCGCGTCGTCCTCGGTCTCATACGGGATGACGGCCACGACCGGGCCGAAGATCTCCTCCTGGGCGATGCGCATGTGGTTGTCGGCGCCGGTGAAGACGGTGGGCTCCACGAAGAAGCCGCGGTCCAGATGCGCGGGCCGGCCGCCGCCGAAGGCGACCTTGGCACCCTCGTCCTGGCCGAGTCGGATGTAGTCCTCGACCCGGTCGCGTTGGCGGGCCGACACCAGTGGCCCCAACGTGGTCGACGGGTCCAACGGGTCGCCGATCCGCATCGCTGACAGCACGTCGCCGAGTCGGGCGACGACCTCGTCGTGGAGGCGTCGCGGCACCAGCAGCCGGGTTTGGGCGATGCAGGTCTGTCCCGAGTTGATCGTCGCTGCCTGCGCGGCCATCGGGACCGCGGTGTCCAGAGGGGCGTCGTCGAGGAGGATGCACGCCGACTTGCCACCCAGCTCCAAGGTGACCCGCTTGACCTGCTCGCCGCACAGCGACATGACGCGGCGACCGGCCGCGGTGCTCCCGGTGAAGCTGACCTTGTCCACCCCCGGGTGGGTGACGAGGTGCTCGCCCACCTCCCGCCCGGCGGGCACGACGTTGACGACCCCGGGCGGCAGGCCTGCCTCGGCGGCCGCCTCAGCGAGCACGAACGCGTCGAGGGGTGTCTCCGGGGCCGGCTTGAGCACGACCGTGCAGCCGGTTACGAGCGCCGGCGCCAGCTTGGCGATGGTCAGGTAGAAGGGATAGTTCCAGGGGACGATGGCGGCGACAACGCCGACCGGTTCCTTGAGCACGAGGCTCGAACCCATCGGGCCTGCCCGCAGCTCCTCGAACGGGTAGGTGCGAGCCAACCCCAGGTAGTGATCCAGGAACATCAACGGGACCATCGCCTGCACCATCGTCGACACGCTCAGCGGCGTGCCCACCTCCTCGGTCACCACCCGGGCGATCTCGTTCTGGCGGGCGCGCAGCGCAGCGGAGAACCGGTCCAGGATCTCGGCCCGGCCCGCTGCACCCAGTGAGACCCATTCACCGCCGTCGAAGGCGGCCCGGGCCGCAGCGACCGCGGCGTCGACGTCCGCGAAGGTGCCCTCGGGCACGACACCGATGACCTCCTCGGTCGCCGGTGAGACAACCTCGACGGTGCCTGATCCGGCCGGCTCGACCCACTCGCCGCCGATGAACAGCCTGCGATGTGCGCGCACTCTCGCACCTCCACGACATGAGATGATGAATGTGATTTGTATCACCTGGGGTGCGGTTGGCACCAGGGACGGAAGGCGATGGGCCCGCTCGGACAACCTGACAGCTCGCACCAGCGGTCCTGGGTCCCGTCGCTCCCGCGCCGTGCGGGACAGGGCCGGAGACGGCGGCGGCTGCAGCGCGTTCTCGCGGTGGTGTGCGCTGCCCTCGTGGTGCTCGCGCTGCTGCCGTCGGTGGCCGTCAACCCGCTCGCCGGTTGGGTGGCGAGTAACCGTCTCGCAGGGTGCCTCGCCGCGACTGGGTTGGAGGTCGACACGGGTACGTGGCCGCCGCTGGCTCGCGCCGCCCTGTCGGGCGAGCTACGAGAGGTGCGGCTCGCCGCCGAACGGATCACCGCGACAGGGATCACGGTGCGCGACGTCTCGGCCCGCTTCGACCGGATCTCCGGCGACGTGCTGCGCGGCTCGCGTGTCGAGGTCTCGGGCGGTGAGCTGCGGGCAGTCCTGCGAGAGGCGGATCTCGCGGCCGCACTCCCGCTGCCTGCGGCGGCATTGCAGATCGACGCCGGCGGAGTCCGCATCGCCGGGCTTGGCTGGCCGCTGGGTGCCGTGCCCACCGTCGTCGCGGTCGATGCCGAGGCCGGGGACCTCGTCGTTCGGCCCTCGGTGCTCGGGGTCCGCGTCCCGCTCTCGCTGCGGCTGTCGCTGCCCGAGCCGGTGTGGCTGACCGACGTGCGCGCCGAGGCGGGCCAGCTCGCCTTGCGGGCAACGTTGGACGGGGTGGTCGATCTCGGTCGGCTCGGCTGTTGAGCGGCGAGTCCGGCAACGCCGACGGGGGTCAGAGGGCGAAGCTGAGCACCGGGTTCGACCCGGCGCGGATCGCGTCCCACCGGGCTTCCACCGCGGGCTGCAGTTCGGGATGCGTGAAGATCCAAAATCGCTCGTCGCGGATGGCGCCGAGGACCTGCTCGGCGACCGCGTCGGGCGCGATGCCCGACGCCAGGACCTGGCGCAGCAGCTGTGCCCGGGGGTCGTCGCCGCCGGCATCACGGCCGCCCAGCGCCCGCGGCCGATTGCGTTCGGCGCGGTCGATGTTGGTGTTGACCCATCCCGGGCACAGGACCGACGCTCGGACGTTGGCCTGGGTCATGGTCAACTCGTGGTGCAAGGTTTCGGAGATGGCCACCACCGCGAACTTCGACGCGCTGTAGGGACCCATGAACGGGCCCGCCACGTGGCCGGCGAGCGACGCCGTGTTGACAATGTGGCCGGCCTCGCCATGGGCGAGCATGCCCGGCAGGAACGCCCGGATGCCGTGGATGACCCCCCACAGGTTCACCCCGAGTACCCACTGCCAGTCGGCTGTCGACAGCTCGCTGAGCAACCCACCGGCGCCCACCCCCGCGTTGTTGCACAGGACGTGGACGGGTCCGAACGAGGCGGCGACCGTCGCGGCCAAGGCGTCGACCTGGTCACCGTCGGAGACGTCGGTCACCAGCGAGACGACCTCGGCGCCGCGATCGCGCAGCACCTTGGTGGCCGCCTCCAGCGGTGCCTCTTCGACGTCGGCCAGCGCGACGCGCATGCCCTCCGCCGCGAACCGCTCGGCCAGCGCCCGGCCGATGCCACTCGCTGCTCCGGTGACGACCGCGGTCCGGCCGGTGAACGTATCCATGAGCCTTCTGGGTCCTTCCGAGTGCCGTTCAGTAGCCGCTGGCCGTCACGCTGGCGGGGTCGACCGGCACGAAGTGGCCGGACGCGTCGGGGCGGACGTCGCCGAGCTCGTGGAACTCCTCGAGCAGGTCCCGACCCCCGCGGCGGCCGGCCACGGCGAGTTCGACCTCCCGGGCGATGGCCGCCCGGTTCTGCTCCTCGAGGATGCCGAGGGACTCCTCCATGCCGAGCTGCCAGAGCTGGTCGATGACCGTGGAGCCCGGCAGGCGGCCGCCGGATTCGGTGATGAAGGTCCGTGCCCGCATCTCCGACAGCGACGTACGCAGGTACTCGACGTGGGGGGTTTCGTCGGCCCGGATGTAGGACACGAGCCGGGCCGCGGCCCCGTCGCCCGCCACCAGGTCGGTATCGCCGAGCAGCTCCTCGGCCCAGGCGAACACGTGGAACGCCTTGATCTCCACGAACAGCACCCGCAGCATCGTGGCGATCAGCATCTCGAGGCCCAGGTCCAGCTCGGGGAACGTCCGGCGGGAGAGGAACCGCGCCATCGCCGCGTCGGGGTCGCTGCCGGCCCCGACGGGGATCCCCAGCCGTTCGAGCATGAGGGCGGTCTGGTCCTCGGTGACCGGGTGTTCGAAGGCGATGTCGCGGGCCGCGAACCACATGCGGTCGTGACCGGCCTCGTTGCCGTAGCCGGCCTCGTCCCTGGCGTGGGCCTCGACCAGGCCTCGGCCGAGATGCGCGGTCGCCGTACCGGCGACGTCCTCCACGAAGAACCGCTGCATGTCGGCGGGGGCGAGGAAGCGGATCATGGCCCCGAACCCCTCCACGGTGCCGATGCGGGTGAGCATGACCACGATGGGGTCGCGTACGCCGTTGCGGAGCAGGAACCGGGCCTGGGCGAGGTTCGGGTAGGCGCCGGGCCAGGTGTCGACCGGGGCGTGGAGCAGCTCGGTACCCGAGACCTCGCGGTGATGCTCCTGCCAGGCCTGCAGCGCCGGCCAGCGGCCCCGGGTCCGGGGTGACACGTAGGTGCCATCGCCGAGAAACCCGCCGTGGCAACGCACGCCCCCGGCGATGAGAGGCTCTTCGAACGCGTGGGTGGCGAGGATCTCGTCGGCGGTGTACTCGAGCTGCGCGGTGACCACGACGCCTCCATGATACAAGATTGTTTCGCTGTATACCCTGGCGAGGGTACCCCGTTGCGTTGAACGTTCGCAACGGCTCACCTTGTGACGCATGGAACCCGGCGCAGCGTTGTCTCAGCGGTCGCTCCGACGGGATGAACGCCGGCGATCGATCCTGGCTGGTGCGGCGCGGGCCTTTGCCGGACAGGGCTTCGTCGCCACCTCGATGGAGGCGATCGCCGACGCGACCGGCGTCACCAAGCTGATCCTGTACCGGCACTTCGAGTCCAAGGAAGCGCTGTACCGAGCCGTGGTCGATCGCGTTTCGGGCCGGCTGGCCGAGGAGTTCGCGGTGGTCGTGTCGGCGGGTCGGCGTCGCGGTGTTGCCGCTCGGGCCTTCCTGACGGTGGCCCGGGAGGATCCCGACGGGTTCCGGCTGCTGTGGCGCCATGCCGCCCGCGAGCCGGAGTTCGCGGAGTACGCCGACCGCTTCGGCGTGCTCGCCGTCGAGTTCGCCAGCGCGCTGCTCGCTCCCCGCGTCGTCGATGCTCGATGGCGGCGCTGGGGGGCCGAGACGCTCGTCGCCTTTCTCGTCGACGCCGTCCTCGCCTGGCTCGATCACGGCGACCCCGGCCGCGACGACGAGTTCGTCACGCGCGTCACCGCCTCGATGCTGGCCATGGTCGAGCCCTGGTCCGACCGCTGAGCGAATCCTCGCGCGGTTGGGCATGAGACAGAGCCTGGTGTCTGTCTTGACGCGCCGGCCCGGCGGGGGGCAGGATCCCCGGATGAGCCCCACGCCCCTCTCCTCGGCGCTCGTCGGGATGACCACCGAGCCGACGCCGGTGTCCTGGGACACCAAGGACGTGCTGCTGTACGCGTGCGGGGTGGGCGCCAAGCCCGACAGCGAGCTCGACTTCCTGTTCGAAGGCCGAGGACCGAAGGTGCTCCCAACCTTCGCGGTCATCCCCGGCATGCTGGCCATGGGCTCCCTGTTCGCCAGCGGCATCGAGATCAACCCGATGATGATCCTGCACGGCGAGCAGTCCGTTGCGCTCCACCGCCCCATCCCCGCCGACGCCAAGGCCCGGCTCACCGGGCGCATCAGTGAGGTCTGGGACAAGGGCAAGGCCGCCGTGCTCGGTTGCGAAGGTACGGTCGAGGACGACGAGGGACCGCTGTTCACGACGAAGGCGACCCTGTTCGTCCGGGGTGCCGGCGGGTTCGGCGGTGAACGGGGGCCGTCGTCTGATGGCCGCAACCAGCCCCCCGATCGTGCCCCCGACGTGGTGATCGAGGACGAGACCCGCCCGGAGCAGGCGGCGATCTACCGGCTGTCCGGTGACCGCAACCCGCTGCACATCGACCCGGGCTTCGCCACCGCCGCGGGTTTCGACGCACCGTTCCTGCACGGCCTGTGCACCTACGGGTTCGTCGGACGGGCGATCCTTCGGGGCCTCTGCGGCGGAGATCCGGCTCGATTCGGCGGGTTCGAGGCCCGCTTTGCCGACCGCGTGTATCCCGGTGACACGATCATCACCAAGCTGTGGCGCACGGGCGACGGCGAGGCCGTCGTCCAGGCCGAGACAGCCAAGGGCAACGTCGTGCTGTCCCAGGCCCGCGCCACCTTCGTGGCCTGACCGTGTCTGCGGGTCTCACCGCCGATGGGTGGTGCTTCGCCGACATCTGGGAGGCGGTCGCCGATCAGCTCCCCGACGCGCGCTGCGTCGTCCAGGGCAACCTGACCCGCACCTGGGCCGAGGTCGACCGCCGTGCCGACGGCGTCGCCCGCACGTTGCTCGACGCCGGCGCCGTCCATCAGGACAAGGTGGCGCAGTACCTCTACAACTGCCCGGCGTACGTCGAGACATTGTTCGCGTGCTTCAAGTCCGGGCTCGTCCCCGTCAACACCAACTATCGCTACACGGCCGACGAGCTGGTGTACCTGTGGGACAACGCCGACGCGGTCGCCGTGGTCTTCCACGGCACGTTCGCCTCCGCCTGTGCCGCGGTCCGCCACCGCGTGCCGCGTGTTCGCACCTGGCTGTGGGTCGATGACGGCACCGAGGCCTGCCCGCCGTGGGCGATCCCGTACGAGGACGCGGCCACCAGCGGCACCGACCGGGTCGCGGCCCCGTGGGGCCGGTCCGGTGACGACCTGTACCTGCTCTACACCGGTGGCACCACGGGGATGCCCAAGGGCGTGATGTGGCGCCAGGATGACCTCGCCGTGACCCTCGGCCAAGGGCTCGGCCTCGCGTTGCCCGATGCGGCGGATCGCGCGCTGCTCGACGGCCGCTTCGCCCAGCCTGGCCCGGTGGGTTTGCCGGCGTGTCCGCTCATGCACGGCACCGGCGCCTTCTCCACCTTCGGCGCCCTCTCCGCCGGCGGGTCCGTGGCACTGCTCGAGTCGCGCACCTTCGACGCGATCGAGCTGTGGGACACCGTCGAGCGTGAGCGGGTCAACACGATTGCCATCGTCGGCGACGCGTTCGCCAAGCCGCTGCTACGAGCCCTGGAGGACCATCCCGGCCGGTGGGACCTCTCGAGCCTACTGGCGATCGTCTCGTCGGGCGTGATGTGGAGCGAACCCACCAAGCACGGTCTGCTCGCCCATCACCCGGGCATGCTCCTCATCGATGCGTTTAGCTCCTCGGAGGCAATGGGCATGGGCCAATCCGTGTCCGCCAGCGGCCAGGCCGCCGCGACGGCGACGTTCCAGCTCGGGCCGAACACAATCGTCGTGAACGACGAGGGCCGCCCACTGGAACCGGGCTCCGGTCAGGTCGGACGGCTCGCCGTCGGTGGACGCCAACCGATCGGGTACTACAAGGACGAGGAGAAGTCGGCCCGGACGTTCCTCATCGTCGACGGCCGCCGCTACTCGTGCCCCGGTGACTATGCGACCGTGGCAGCCGACGGCGCCATCACGGTGTTGGGCCGGGGGTCGGTGTGCATCAACACCGGCGGCGAGAAGGTGTTCCCCGAGGAGGTCGAGGAGGTGCTCAAGACGCACCCGGCAGTCGCCGATGCGGCCGTCGTCGGCCTGCCGCACGAGCGTTTCGGCGAGACAGTCGCCGCCGTGGTGGAGCCCAAGCCCGCCGCCGCTGCCGACGGAGCCGAGCTCATCGAGCACGTGCGCAGCCGGCTGGCCGCCTACAAGGCCCCCCGCGCAGTGGTCGTGGTGGAGTCGATCGGCCGGGCACCGAACGGGAAGCTGGACTATGCGCGCCTGCGGGAGCTGGCCGCTGGCCGTGTCGCCGGAGTCCACAGCTAAGAGCCGCCACGTAGCGCCGTGAACCGATTGCCTCTCTTCTGCTCCTGTCTTGGTGACAGCGATGCCGCCGCCGTGGTCGGGCCCGGGTTCGCCGTCGGCCTGGAGCGGGAGAAGCCTCCGGCTGGGCCGCGTGCGGGGAGCCGGGCGGCAGCCGGCTCGGCTCGTTCGGCGCCGCCGCGTACCGATCAGGACCGGAAGCGACGCCGATGAGCCACCGCTCACGCGTCCGCCGGCTCCTTCGTCGTCCATTCGCGGCCCGGGCGGCGCTGGCCGTTGCGATGGTTGTCGCCGCACTCGTCGGGCTTCGGGTGCTCGGAGATGAGGGGAGGCTCCCCGAAGCCGACGAGGCTGCCGTGGCTGTCGCCCGTGACTTCGCGCTGGCGGTCACCACCTTCGACTATCGCGACGCGCAGGGCAGCGTCGACCGGGTGCTGGCGTATGGCGACGAAGGGTTCGAGTCGGAGTTCCGGGCGGCCATGGGCGACGACTTCCTAGCCAATCTGGAAGCAGCCCAGAGCGTCAGCACCGGCCGGATCGTCTCTGGCCCGACCGTGCAGAGCTCGTCTGGTGAGGCGGCTTCGTTCCTGGTGGTCGTCGACCAGACCATCTCCTCGCCTGGTGCCGCCACCGGCAACGCTCCCCCGTCGACCGATCCGACCCTTGGCGCGACGACCACGTCCACCGCCACCGCCGCTCCCCCGCAGGTGCTGCACCTCGGCCTGCTCGTCACCGTCGACACCGAGCGGCTCAAGGTGACCGCCGTCGAGGTGCTCTGACCGAAGCTCTGGGGCCCGAACGTTCGGACCACGGGCGACGGTGGTCGGCGCTAGGTGACCTCGGCACCGGTCACGACCCAGCCGTCGGGTGTCTCCACCAGGAGCACCTCGACGCGGAGTCGCTGGGTGCTGGGCCCGGTCCCCGCGCCGGTTACGATCTGGTCGACCACGGTGAAAGTCCTCGCCTCGTGGTCACCGAAGTCGGCGACCAGCGGTCCCACGGTGACCGTCGCCGTGGCCACGGCTTGGTTCGCCGTCAGCGCCTGCTGGACGCCGCTGGCCCCGAGCAGACGATCGAACTCCTGCTCGAAGCCCCGGACGGCGAGATCGAGCACCCGATCGCGGCTGGCCCCGAGGTCGGAGTAGTCGTAGCTGGTGAGCGCCAAGGTGAAGGCCTCGGCGATCGCGATCATGTCGTTGCGCCGTTCACGGGGCGTCGGGCCGGCGACGGCGGTGTCGACCAACAGCCCGGCACCCGCCGCCACCAGCAGCACGGCAGCGGCCACCCACGTGCCCTTGGTGGTGGCGCTCATCGGCATGACGACGGAGGCCTCGTCGTCCCCCGAGCCGGGGGGGTCCGCGTGGAGGTCGTCGTCGGTCACGGCGAAGCGTCTCGTGCCTCGAAGGCTTCGCCGGGCGGCGTGACGCCCGCGCCGGCGCTTTCTCGTTGCTGGACAGCGAGCAGGGCGGCTGGACTGGACGCCGCCACAGCGGAGTCATCTGGGCCCAGCAGCCGGTAGGCCGCGGCGGGTTGCTGGCCGCCGAGGTCGACGACGACCCGCTGGGCGATGCTCGGCGCGACGATCCGGTCGATGCGGAGGCCTTGGCCGTAGATCGGGACGCCGTAGCGGGGCTGGAAGCCGGGGAAGAAGGGGCTGGCGCCGCCGGCGCTGAGCCAGAAGTTGCTGCCGTCGAAGGTGAGCCCGAAGCGGGTGATCATCAGCGGCGTCAGCCGGGCAATCTCTGCCACCCGCCCGGGGCGGCGGGCCAGCTCCCCGGTGACGGTGTCGAGGCCGGCGAGGACGCCGTCGAGGTCGTCGCGGATGTCGGCGACCAGGCCGGCGCCGGTGGATCCGAGCTCCGCGCCGGTCGTGAGGATCTGTTCCAGCTCGGCGGTCCGGCCCGCCAGGACGGCGCTGAGCCGGTCGAACCCGACGATGCCGGCGGCCAGGTCGGCCTGGCGCTGGTCGAGGGTCGTGGCGAGGGTGGCCGAGGACGAGAGCAGGGACTGCAGCTCGCCGCTGCGGGCAGCGAGGCGGGCGGTGATGTCGGCGCTGCTGGCGAGGAGCTCCCGGAAGGCGGCCTCGTTGCCGACGAACCCGCCGAGCCCGGCGACGATGGCGGCCAGGTCGGCGGGATCGACATCGGCGAGGAGCTGGTCGGCGTCCTCGAGCAGGCCGTTCAACGCGGGGGGCACCTCGACTCGCTCGATGGGGATCTCGGTGCCGTCGAGGTCGTCCCCGGCGGTGGCCCCTGCCGAGGCCGGGGCGAGGTCGACGTAGGGCTCGCCGAGGGCGCTCTTCTGGCGGATGCTGGCCCGCAGCGCCGCGGCCATTGGCCGGTTGGCGTCGACGTCGAGTTCGACGCGGACGACGTCGCCGTCGAGTTCGGCCGACGCGACTCGCCCGACCCCGACGCCCAGGTAGGTGACCTCGGCGCCCGGGAGGGCGCCGCTGGCCGCCGGGGCGGTGAGCCAGATCGTGGCTCGCTCCTCGAAGGGGCGGATCCGGGCGAGCCCGATGATCGCCCACCCGAGGGCGACGACCGACAGCGCGACGATGACCGCCACGTTGGCCAACTGCCGGGCAGAGAGCCTCACGGCGCCGCTCCCGCCGCGCTGGCCAGCAGCACGGAGACGATCATCGGGCCAACGCCGTCGATCGTCACGGCCCGCTGGCCGGGGGTGAGCACGAGCGGCGAGCCCGGCTGCCGGTGCTCGTTGGCCGTTCCGGCCCCAAGATCAAGCGAGCCGGTGCCGGCGGGGTCGTCGACGAACAGGTTCGGGATGCCGGCGACCTGGACCTGGCCGGCCCGGGATCGGCCGGCGGGTCCGTCGTCGACGTTGTCACAACGGCCGGGGTCGACCTCGACGGTGGCGAGCTCCGGTGTGAGCGGGAAGACGAAGTTCAGGTAGTTGCCGTCGGCGGCGCACGCCCAGCCCCGATTGAAACCTGCGAGGCCGGTGACGACCGAGTGGAGGTCGTCGAGGTTGGCGGCGACCTCGTCGAGCAGCGGGCGCAGCCGCCCCGAGGCCGCCACCAGCCGCTCGCGGTTGCGTTGCAGGAGACCCTCCAGCTCGCCGGTGAGCTGGTCGAGGCCGGCGACGAGGTTGGGGATCTCGTCGTTGCTGTCCTGGAGGGCTTCGGCACCGGCGGCGAAGCGGTCGATCGAGGCGGCCAGCGAGTCGGTCGACGGCGCCAGTGATGCGGCCAGGGCGTCGACGCTGTCGATGGCCGCGGTGAGGCTGGGCGAGAGGTCCTCGAGTGCTCCGATGGCAGCGGCCGACGAGTCGAGGAACCGCCCGACGCGCTCGGGGTCGCCGCCGGTGGCCTCGTCGAAACCGGCAATGAGGCGGTTGAGGTTGTCGATGTTGAGCTGGGCGGTGAGCTCGCCCCCGAGGGCCACGACGCTTTCGAGGTCGGTGCCCCGGCCGGTGCGGGATGCCGGGATCGTGGCCCGCGGGCGGAGGGCGCCGCTGCCGGCCGGCTGCAGCTGGAGGTAGTACTCACCGAGGAGGCTCGTCTGGCGGATCTCCGCGGCCGTCTCGTCGGGGAGGACGACGTCGGTGTCGGCCTCGAAGGAGACCACGGCCTCCAAGCCGTCGAGGGACACACCAGTGACCCGCCCGACGATCACGTCGTTGATGCGGACGTCGTTGCGGGGCACGAGCCCCGATGCGTCGCCGAAACGTGCCGCGTAGGGCGTCATGGGCTCGGGCCACAGCGACCGCACCACCGGCGTGAGCGCCAGCGCGAGGATCGCCAGCAGGCCGAGCCGGATGACGAGGACCAGCCGGGAGGTCATCGCGGCTCCACCTGGCCGTCGCCGTCGCTGTCGACCTGGACGGGACCGAGCTGCAGCTCCGGCAGCAGCGGCCCGGTGCCCGCCACCGGCGTGGTGTCGACCTCGTTCGGCACCGCATGGTCGAGGGGGCCTCCGGTGAAGTCGACCTGGGGAACGAACCGGTTGTCGCCGGTCTCCGAGCCGATCCCGCCCCGCGAGTTCATGTTGGGCACCCATGGAGCGAAAAGGGTGCCGGTGGCCTGCGGCTGGAGGAACCACCGGCCGTTGTCCTGGAAGATGGCCCGGGCGAAGCCGTAGCTGGCCAGGGGCAGCGCCTCGATGACCCGGCCGATGTCGGTGGCGTGGGCGCTGAGCTGCTCGCCGAGTCGGTCGAGGCCGTCGACGGCGGCAGTGAGGTTGGCCCGCTGGCCGGCGGCGAGCTCGTTCACCTCCCCGAGCAGGTCGTCGATGCTGGTGATCGCGGCGTCGAGCGCGCCCTCTTGGGCGAGCAGCGCGCTCGAGACTGCGGCGCCGTTGGTGAGGATGTCGGCGACGGCGTCGTCGCGTGCGGCCAGGTCGCCGATGACCCGGTCGAGGGTGGTGATCGACGCATCGAGTGCGTCGAGTCGGCCGGCAACGGTGGCGCTGAGCTCGCGGAACTGGGTGAGGGTGCCGGCGAGGGCGTCGTCGTTGCCCTCGACAGCACGGGCGAACTCGTCGAGGACCCGACCGAGCGTGGCGGCGTCGAGCTGGTCGGCGACCCGGGAGGCCTCGGCAAGCACATCGGAAATCTCCGCGGGGACGACGGCCCGCTCGATCGGGATGACGTCGCCGTCGGCGAGCCGGTCCCCGGTGCCGGTCCACTCCGGGCCGAGCTCGATGTAGCGCTCGCCGATGAGGGACCGCAGTCGCAGCAGCGCACGGGCGTCGGCGGCGACGGGAGCGTCGTCGAGCCGGACGGTCACCAGCACTCGGTCGAGGGTCTGTTGGACGTCGGTGACCTCACCGGCGTCGAGGCCGTCGACAAAGACGTCGGACTGGGGGTAGAGCCCGACCGCGGAGGGGAACTCGATGGTGACCTCGACGGCGCCGCCGGTGACTGGGTCGGCGGGGCCAAGGGCGAAGGCCATGCCGAACACGCCGGGCAGCGAGACCCCGAACGCGAGGATGCTGGCCGCGAGCGCGACGCGCCGCAGGGCCGGGCGACCTGCTCGGGAGGTCATTCGCCGAACCCCTCGGGGGGCTCGATGGTGCGCCCGTCGGCCCGGTCGAGAGTGAACAGAAAGGTCTCGATCTCCTCGGGCGCGAGTTGGAGCAGGCCGGTCGGGTCGACATCGAGGCGGGGGATCCCGCCGGTCTCGCCGGGCTCACCGGACTCCGAGCTGCCCAGGTCGATGGGCTGGCCCAGATAGGGCGTGGCGACGATGCCGACGATGTACACGTTGACCCAGGAGCCCTCGCGGGTGACCTCGTAGAACCGCTCGGCGATCACCGGCAGCTGGGAGAGCGCGAGGTCGAGCCGGTCGCGTTGGCCGTCGAGCATGGCCACGGTAGACACGACGTCGTCCAGCGCGGCGTCGAGATCGGTCTGGTTGCGGTCCAGCAGCGGGGTCAGGGTGGCCGACAGGTCGTTGACCCCGGCCAGCAGGGAGGTGAGGTCGGCTTGGCGGCGGGCGAGGGTGTCGAGCACGACCGCCGTGGCGTCGACGGTTCCGGCCAGCTGTACTCGCCGGCTGTCGAGCGCGGTGCCGAGGCGTGAGGCCGCCTGGATGAGCCGGTCGATCTCCTCGCTGCGCCCGGCGAGCGCGCCGGACAGGCCGTCAAGGTCGTTGAGCAGCATCGACAGCTCCTCGCCTCGGCCGGCGAGGATGCTGTCGAAGGAGCCGAGTACCTCGTTGACGGTGGCGATGTCGGTCTGCTCGACGACGGGATCGGCGGCGTTCAGGAGGGTGTCGACGTCGGTGGCGACGCGGGTCTGGTCGATGGCGATGCGGCTGCCGGGGACGAGCGGCTCGCCGGTGCCCGGATCGGCGAGGTCGACGAACTTCTTGCCGAGCAGCGTGCGCAGCCGGATCGAGGCGGTGGCGTCATCGCTGATCTCGACGCCCTCGTCGATGTCCATGCGCACCAGGACGGTCCCGTCGGGCACCAGCCGGTCGACGCCGGCAACCGAACCGACCAGCACGCCGGCGACCCGGACGGGGTCGCCCGGCTCGATGCCCGATGCCGACGCGAACACCGCCTCGATCGGGTAGCTGCGGTCGAAGATCCGCAGCCCACCCAGCGCAAAGGTGAACGCAGTCAGGAAGGCGGTGAGGGCCAAGCCGATGGCGCCGGTGCGACGAAGGTGCTCGCGGCGGTTCACCCGCCGCCTCCGAGCAGCACCTGCAGCAGCGCCGCCAGCCCGCCGGCCCCGGTCCCGGCCTCGCCGGCTGGTGCAACCCCGTTGCCGCCGTGCCGGGGGGACGGGGGGTTGATGGTGACCGGCCCGAGCTCGGTGGTGGGGATCGGCGGCAGCGGCACATACGGCGTGCCGAGCAACGGCGGCGGCGCGGTCGGGTCGTCGACGCCGGTGTCGTTGTAGTCGGCACCGAGGATCGGCTCGTGGACAAAGGTGTTCACGATGCCTACCCCGCGGGCGTACACCTGGAACCACCGTCCCTCGTCGGTGACCCGGGAGATCGCTGCGGTCGCCCAGGGCAGGGTGCGGATGCCTTCCCGGAGCGCGTCCTGGTCGGCGACCAGCTGGTCGAGCACGGCGACGGCCTGATCGAGGATGCGGTCGAAGTCGGCCTCGGTCGCCTCCAGTACGGCGTCGAGGACACCGGCGAGGCTGCTGGTCTGGGCGATCGTGAGCCCGAGGCCTTCGGACTGCTCGGCGAGGACGGTGGCCGTGGTGGAGAAGGCGTCGAGGAACCGTTCGATCTCGGCGTCGCGAGACGCGATCCCGGTCACCAGGCGGTCCAGGTTGTTCAGGGACCGGCCGATGGCGGTAGCCCGGCCGTCGAGGGCCGCCACCAGGCTGGCGGCGTCGTCGATTGCCGCGCCGACCACCGCTTCTCGCCCGGACAGCGCCTGGGCGAGGGTCGCCATCACCCGGTTCAGCGTTGGGATGTCAAGGCGGCTGAGCAGCGGCTCGGTGTTGTTCAGCAGCATCGACAGGTCAGCGGCCGCCGCGGTGGCGTCGGCACCAACCTCTGCTTCCGGCTCGATGGCGGGGCCGTCGGGCGCTGCTCCGGCGGGCGGGACGATGTCCATGAACCGCTGGCCGAGGAGGTTCCGCCACCGAAGCCGGAATGTGGACCCCTCCGGGATCGTGAACCGGTCGTCGATGCGCATCGTGACCACGGCCTGGCCCCGGTTCACGCGCACACCGTCGACCTTGCCGATCCGGACACCAGCGAGGCGGACCTCGTCGTTCGGCGCCAAGCCGGTGGCGTCGGTGAACCGGGCGGTGAGCTCGTAGGTCTCCGCGAAGGCGCCGGCGTTGCCGTTGAGCTGGCCGATCTGGGTGAACAGCACGGCGAGGCTGCCGAGGCCCACGACGGCGAGGAGGCCGAGGCGCAGCAGCAACTTCACCGGCCACCGCCGAGCAGGTTGCCGAGGAGGGTCTGGAGCGCGCCGACCGAGCCCACTGCGCCGGAAGGTTCAGTCGTGTCGACCGTGAGCTCGGGCACCTCGAGTCCTTCGACGACCACGTCGGGGCCGATGCCGCTGCCTCCCTCGGCCTCACCGAGCGCGCCCGGAGCGTCGAGCAGGCTGCCGGGATTCAGGATCACGAAGTTGGCGATAGGGGCCCGGAACGCGCCGGAGCTGGTCGCCGCCGCCAGGCCGTTGACGAACCGGGGGGCCCCGTCGAGCAGCGCCGTGAGGGCACCCGGGTAGCGGGCGACGACACCGAGGACGTCGGTGCCCTGGCGGAGCACCGCGTCGATCGTGGCGCCGTCGTCGGCGAGGAGCGACGCGGCCTGCATCGACAAGTCGGTGGTGCCGGCCAGGAACGCCGCCAGCTCCGGCTGGGAGCGGGCGACGAGGTCGGCGAGCTCGGCGAAGTGCTCCGCGGCCGACACCAGCGCGTCGGCGTTGTCGGTAACGGTGCCGGCGACCCCGGGCGTGGCGGCGAGCAGCTCCGCGAGCTCGGCCTCGGCAGCGACGATCGTGTCGGCGAGCGCAGGCACGTCGTCCATGAGCCGGCGGAGGTCGGGCGCAGCGTCGCTGACCGCCGACGCCAGGCTGGCGAGCGTCGCCGACACCGCGGCTGGATCCAGGTGCGCGAGGGTCGGTTCGAGGCGGTCGAGCACCGCCTGCAGCTCCGTCGGTGCCTGTGTGCGCGACCGGTCGAGGTGTGCGCCGTCGGTCAGCACCGGCCCGCCAGTCGCTGCCGGCTCCAGCTCGACGTACTTGTCGCCGAAGAGCGTCTTGGGCACGAGCCGTGCGAAGGTGTCCGCCGCGATGCGCACGTCGGGGTCGAGGCTCAGCTCGTAGGTGGCGGAGAAGTCGTCCCGGTCGATGTTGATCGAGCTGATCGTGCCAACGGGGATGCCCCGCACACGGACGTCGTCGCCAGCGCGGACGTTGAGCCCGGCCCGCTCGAACTCGGCCGTCACGGTGATGCGCTCCTCGCTGCCGCCGCCGACCAGGGCGACCGCCCCACCGACCGCGAGTACCCCGGCCAGGAGGCGGACCGTCACAGTGCGGAGGATCGGGGTCACGCTCGTCATCACCCCGAGAACCTGACCGTGTCGGACGTGCCCCAGAACAGGTACGACAGGGCGAAGTTGAGGATGAACACGAGCGTGATCGACAGGCGCACGGCTCGCCCGACCGCGAAGCCGACGTCCTCGGGCCCGCCGGACACCCGGTAGCCGTAGGCGCAGTGCACGAAGGTGATGACCGTGATGAAGACCAGCACCTTGATAACGCTGTAAAGCACGTCGATGCGCGGCAGGTAGAGGTCGAAGTACTGGTCGTACACCCCGGGCGACACGCCGAAGTACACCGTCGAGGTGAGCTTCGTGGTGAGGAGCTCGATGTAGAGACCGATGACGTACAGGGGCAGGACCGTCACCGCCGAGGCGATGAGGCGGGTCGAGACCAGGTAGCGGACGGTCGGGACGCTCATCACCTCGAGGGCATCCATCTCGTCGGAGATGCGCATGGACCCCAGCTCGGCGGTGAAGTTGGCGCCGATCTGGGCGGCAAAGATGATGGCGGCAGCCAACGGCGTGATCTCCCGCACGTTGGCGAACGCCGACAGGAAGCCGACGAGGTCCTCGGCGCCGATGAGCTCGAGGCCCTTGTAGCCCTCGAGGCTCACCTGGATACCGACCACGGCGGTCATGAACACGACGACGATGACGGCACCCGCGCCGACGATGAGGGCACCCGACCCGATGGCGACGTCGCTGATCAGCGACACGATCATCGCTCGGTGCTTCAGCGCGCCGGGCAGGTTGATGACTGCCTTCCACGACACCTCGACGATCATCCGCAGCACGTGGTACGGCTGCAGGACGGGTGCGACCGCCTGCCGCCATGCCGGCGCGAGCTGCTGTCGGGTGACGGTGGCCACGGCTATTGGATGGCGTCCGGAACGAGCGCGAGGTAGCCGAAGGTGAGGATCATGTTGATGACGACCAGGGCGAGGATGGTGAGCACGACGCCGCTGTTGACCGCCCGCCCGACCCCGCCCGGTCCGCCCTTCGCGTAGAGGCCCTTCCAGGCGCTCACCAATGCGGCCACGATTCCGAAGACGAAGCCCTTCACGAGGGCGAGGTAGAGGTCAGGCAAGCGGGCGAGGGTGGTGAAGCCGTCGAGGTAGGCGCCGCCGTTGGAGCCCTTGATGGTGACGGCGTAGAAGTAGCCGCCGGCGATGCCGCCGATGATGACGATGCCGGTGAGGAGGATCGCAGCGAACGCCGCGCCCAGCACCCTGGGCACGACGAGCCGGTGAAGGGGATCGACCGCCATGACCTCCATCGCCGCGATCTCGTCACGGATTGTGCGGCTCCCGAGGTCGGCCGTCATCGCGGTGCCGCCGGCGGCGGCGAGCATGAAGGTGGTGCCCAACGGCCCGGCCTCTCGCACGATGGCGAGCACCATCGCCGCACCCTGGGCGGACTCGGCGCCGAACTGGCGGGTGATGTTGTACACCTGCAGCCCGATCACCAGACCGAACGACAACGTCAGCAGCAGCGCCGGCGCCAGGCTGACCGACGCGATGAACCACGTCTGCCTGGCCACCTCCATGGGCCGCCACGGACGCCGAGGGAGGCGGCGCAGCACGTCAACGGCGATGCCGAAGAACCGTCCTGATTCGTCGAGCACCGATCCGGCTCGCTGCACGAGCGCCACGGTGTTCCCCCCTTGCTCTGGCATGCGCGGCATTCACGCCGAGGCGGCCGCTTCGGGCGAAGTGAAACAGAACACGGCGGGTGTCGCAAGTCACACGACAGATCCGGTGAGATGTTGCAACGGTGGGTTGCCCTCGCCTGCGTCGACGCGATGTCAGGTTTCGCCGCGATGCGACCACTCCGCGAGCACGGCGCGCAGCGCCGCGAGCAGCACGAGGGGCTGGTCGAGCATCGCGTGGTGCCCGGCCTGCGGCAGTTCGATGACCGAGGCGGGTGAGCCCAGCGCGGCCTGCATGGCGGTGCCGATGTCCGGCGTGACCAGGCCGTGCTCGGAGCGCAGCAGCGCGAACCGGCACGTGACCTGCTCCAGGTAGGGCAGGGCGACGTGGCGCAACTGGCCGGCGAACTGGGTGAAGATCGTCCGGTCGAAGCTCCAGGTCCAGCCCCCGTCGACCGGTCGCAACGACGTGCGGGCGATGTGATCGAGGACGTAGGGCAGGTAGTGCTCCTGGGGCGGGACGGTGCGGAAGCGGGCGACGGCCTCGTCCACGGAGGCGTAGACCTTTCGGGCAGAGCCGAACTGCGTGGCCGCTTCGGGACCGATCTCGGGGTCGAGTCTGGTGACCGGTGAATCGCACACGATCACCCCGGCCAGCTCGGGGCTGTGGCGCGCTGCGGTTGCGATCGTGACGAACCCGCCCATGCTGTGGCCCACGATCGTTGGCCGGCCGGCGATCGCGCCGTCGGCGGCAACGGCGAGGACCTCCTCGGTCCACTGCTCGAGGGAGTACTCCGTCCGGTGGTCGCTCCAGCCGTGGCCAGACAGGTTCACGGCCAGCACTCGATGGGTCGGGGCGAAGCCAGCGGCGATGTGCGTCCACCAATGGGCGTGGGCACCACCGCCGTGGACGAACACGAGCCCTGACCGGCCGGGCTCGCCCCAGGCGAGGTAGGTGACCATCGCTCCGCCAACCATGATCGACCGGTTCTCGCACGGGACGGCCAACGCATTCCGGAACCAGGATGGGGCGTGCCGAAGGTGAGGTGTCGCCAGGTCCGTCATGGACGACGACGCTACCGCGGAGGCCGCATTCGACAGATCACGTCATCTGTTGCACGGTGACGACCGTCACGCCTAGCGTCCTGCCGTGCCCCGCGTGACCGCGCAGCCAACTGCATGCCGGAGCGAGCCCAGCGAGACGGACGCGATCATCTCGCTGCGAGGCGTGACCAAGCGCTTCGGGTCCCACACTGTCCTCGCTGACATCTCCTTCGACATCCCGCAGGGCAAGATCAGCGCGATCATGGGCCCGTCGGGCACCGGGAAGTCGGTGCTCCTGAAGACCATCATCGGGTTGCTGCGGCCCGACGCCGGTGAGATCTGGATCGCCGGCGAGGAGACGGTCCGGATGACCGAGAAGGACCTCTACCGGGTCCGCCGCAAGTTCGGTGTCCTCTTCCAGGACGGCGCCCTGTTCGGTTCGATGACGGTGTTCGACAACACGGCGTTCCCGCTGCGGGAGCACACCAACAAGACCGAGAAGGAGATCCGGCAGATCACGCTCTCGAAGCTCGAGATGGTCGGCATGCTGGACCATGTCGACAAGTTCCCTGGCGAGGTGTCCGGGGGGATGCGCAAGCGGGCCGGACTGGCCCGGGCGCTGGTGACGGATCCGGACATCCTGTTCTTCGACGAACCGGACAGCGGCTTGGACCCCGTCCGGGTGTCCTACCTCGACGAGCTGGCCCGCAAGGTCCAGGAAGAGACCGGCACCACCTACGTCATCATCACGCACAACATCCCGTCGGTGATGCGCACCGCCGACTACATCGGCGTGCTGTTCCGGTCCGGTCTGGTCAAGTTCGCCTCGAAGTCGCATATGGCCACGAGCGACAACCCGATCATCCGCCAGTTCATCGCCGGCCGGGCGAAGGGGCCGATCGGCATGGACGAGCTCGCCGTGGAGCGCAGCGCCATCGAGCAGGAGCTGATCGACCGCGAGGAGCGCCGCGTCGCCGACCTTCGCGTCGATGGCGGCGAGCTGGCGGCCGTCTGACCTCGACGGCCGGCGCGAGCTCGGGCCGGACGACCAACGCAGTGTGAGCGGCGATCAGCCCGGTTGCGTTGGCTCGGCCCACAGGAGCGCGAAGTCCTCGTTCACGGTCTCGGCCACCAGCCGCACCCGCAGGCCGATGCGAACGTCCTCGGGCGCCAGGCTGGTGGCGGCGACGAGCCGGGGGCCTTCGTCGAGCTCGACGACCAGGGTCGGGAACGGTGCGCGGGCTGCCCATCCCGGGTCGAGGCTGCGGTGGCTCACCGCGAACGAGACCACGATCCCGGCACCCGACACGGGCTGGAAGCCTGCGGCCCGGCTGAAGCACTGCGGGCAGAACCGCCGGGGCGGGTGACGCCAGCGGCCGCAGTCGTCGCAGCGCTGGACGCAGACCTGCCCGGCGAGGTTGGTTGTGTGGTGCCAGTCGAGGTTCAGCCACTCGGGGCGGGGCGTGTACGTGCCGCTCACCGGTCTCGCCCCAGGATGGCGACGCTGCCGTCGCCGAGGTCGCCGTAGCCGGTGACCACGCCGAGCTCGGCGCCGGCGACCTGCGCGGCGCCGGCGTCGTGGCGGAGCTGGCGGGTCGCCTCGACGACGTGGTTGAGGCCCCAGCAGTGGCCTTGGGAGAGCAGGCCGCCGTGGGTGTTCATCGGGAACGCGCCGCCGAGCTCGATGGCGCCGCCCGCCACGAAGTCGGGCGCGCCGCCGGGCTCGGCGTAGCCGAGCGCCTCCAGCTCCAGGAGGACGACGTAGGTGAAGCAGTCGTAGATCTGCAGGAAGTCCATGTCGTGAGGGTGCACGCCGGCCATGGCGAAGGCGCGGGGCGCGGCGGCGTGCAGGCCGATGCGCAGCATGTCGGGGCGGTTGGTGATCTCGTCGGCGGGATACGGGTGGCCCTCGGCGCCGCCGAGGTACACGACCGGGTGGTGGGGCAGGTCTCGTGCCCGCTCGAGCGAGCAGACCACGACGGCGGTGGCGCAGTCGGTTTCCAGGCAGCAGTCGTACTTGCGCAGCGGCTCGGCGATGTACGGCGCGTCGAAGTAGTCGTCGCGGGTGAGCTCTCGGCCCCGCATCAGCGCCCGGGGGTTGAGCTGGGCGTGGCGGCGGCAGGCCAGCGCCACCGCAGCAGCCGCGTCCTCGGGGATGCCGTGCAGCTCGACGTAGCGGCGCAGGTAGAAGCTGTACTGCTGGGCGGCCGACATGATGCCGTAGGGGGCGTAGAAGTTGCGGATCGTCTCGACCATCGGCCCGACGTCCATCTTCCGGCTCGTCGGCCTGGCGTCCGGTCGGGGCCGCAGCGCCGAGTAGCCGTTCCACCCGAGGCACACCAGCACGGTGTCGGCCACCCCGCAGCTGATCGCCATCGCCGCGCTCTGGAGAGCGGCCGTGGGGCTGGCGCCGCCCATGTGGACCGTCACCGAGTAGCGAACCTCCGGGATGCCGAGGTGGGCGGCGAGCTCCTCAGCCGTGATGAACCCGGGCGGGGGGATCACCCCGTTGATGTCGGGGGGGCTCAGCCCGGCGTCGCCGATCGCGGCCATCGCGGCGTCGAGCACGAGGTCGGCCACGGTGGCCTCCGCGCCGCGCACGTAGTCGGTCTCGCCGACGCCGACGATGGCGCTCGTGCCCGCGAACGTCGCCCGGCTCACGCCGGGTCGCTCGCTGGCGGGCGGCCGCGGTCGGGCCAACCGGACGCGACAATCGACAGTTCTCGTTGCATGGTGGTGGTAGTGTGCCCGTTCGTGCGGCTGCGAGTCGACCCCAAACGGCGCCGGGGCCGGAGCTGTTCCGCGGACCCCCGCCGCATTCCAATGCGATCCGCGGAGCCCGCCGTCTCATGACCACCGGCAGCCCCGAAGCCCACCTGCTCTACACCAAGGACGGGCCGGTCGCCCGCCTGACGATGAACCGGCCCGACAAGCGCAACGCCATCAGCCCGGAGATGCTGGTGCGTCTGGCCCGGTCGTGGCGGGAGGTCCGCGACGACCCCGAGGTGCGGGTGGCCGTCCTCACCGGTGCCGGCGACCAGGCGTTCTGCGCGGGCGCCGACCTCGGCCGGCTCATCCCGCTGCTCACTCGCCAGCGGCCGCCCGACGACGAGTGGGACGAGCAGCTCCTCGCCGACCGGGCCGCGTTCGGTGACGGGTTGCTGCGCGGCTTCGAGCTGTACAAGCCGGTGATCGCCGCCATCAACGGGCACGCCCTGGCCGGCGGCACCGAGCTGGTGCTGGCCTGTGACCTGCGCGTCGCCGCTGCCGGCTCGACGCTCGGGCTCACCGAGGTGGCTCGCGGCATCATCCCCGGCGGCGGCGGGGTGAGCCGCACGCCCCGGCAGGTTCCCTACTGCAAGGCGATGGAGATCCTGCTCGTCGGGCGGCCCATCGCCGCCGAGGAGGCGTGGCGCATCGGCCTGGTCAACGAGGTGGTGCCGCCCGCCGAGGTGGCCGCGCGGGCAGACGACCTCGCCCAGTTGATCGCCGCCAATGGGCCCCTCGCCGTCCAGGCGGTCAAGGAGGCGGTCCTGCGCTCCGACGGCGCCAGCCTCGCCGACGCGCTGGCGATCGAGTCCGAGGTCGGCGTCGGGGTGTTCACGTCCGAGGATGCCATCGAAGGCCCGCGGGCCTTTATGGAGAAGCGCCCACCGCGGTTCGTGGGTCGATGAGCCCCGCACCGGCGCGCAGCGAGGCGCTCGAGGGCATCGTGGCGATGTTGCGGGCCACCGCTGCCGCCCGGGGCGAGCAGGAGATGACCGTCGAGGAGTGGCGCGCCGCCTACGCCGGCCTCGGCGCGCTGCTCCCCGCAGCCGCCGGCGTCACCGTCGAACCCGTCGACGCCGGCGGCGTGCCGGCCGAGTGGCTCTCGCCTGCAGGCAACGACGCCGGCCGCGCCATCGTCTACCTCCACGGCGGCGGCTACTGCATCGGCGGGCTCGACACGCACCGGCCGATGCTGACGCACCTCGCCGCGGTGTCCAAGGCCCGTGTGCTGGCGGTCGACTACCGGCTCGCTCCCGAGCACCCGCACCCCGCAGCGCTCGACGACGCTGCCGCCGCCTACCGCTGGGTCCTCGACAACGGCGCCGAGGCCGGGCGGACCGTTGTCGCCGGCGACTCGGCCGGCGGCGGTCTCACCGTCGCCACCCTCGTCACGCTGCGCGACGCGGGGGACCCGCTCCCCGCCCTCGGGGTGTGCCTGTCGCCGTGGGCTGACCTGACCCAGTCCGGCGAGTCGGTCCGCACCCGCGCCGAGGAGGACCCGATGGTGCGCGGCGCCGATCTCGACCGGTGGGCGGCCTGCTACCGGGGTGACCTCCCCGCCGACCACCCGGCGATCAGCCCGCTGTTCGCCGACCTGCGGGGCCTGCCACCCCTGCACATCGAGGTCGGGACCGCCGAGGTCCTCCTCGACGACGCTCGCCGCCTCGCCGACCGGGCTCGGACGGCTGGCGTCGAGGTCACGCTGGTCGAGGCGGAGGCGATGGTGCACGTGTGGCACTTCTTCGCCGGTGCGGTGCCGGAGGCCGACGACGGCATCGCCCGGGTGGCCGCGGCCATCATCGGGCACACCCGGCCGTAGGTTCAGACCGTCGCCCGCACCGACAGGGCGACATCCCCCCACCGGTCCAGCGACCCGGGGTCCTGCACGGCGTCGATCCCGCTGAAGTAGCTCACCACCCGGGTGGCGACACCCTGGTAGCGGTCGACCACCGCAGCCGCGATGCCATCCCAGGTGCCAACGGTGACGAAGTGCGCCAGGAGATCGTCGGCGACGACGGCGGCCATGCCGGCCACGTCGCCCGCCTTCTGCCGCTCCCGGATCCGGGCAGTCGTGCCTTCATGGCCGAGCTGGTCGAAGATGAAGCCGTAGTTCGGTGTGGACCCGTAGAACGCCACCTGCATGCGAGCCAGCTCCCGCCACCGCGCCTGCTCCTCGTCGGTGTCGCCGACGACGAGGAAGGCCGGCACGATGACCTCCACGTCGGCGAGGTCGCGGCCGGATCTTGCGGCACCGGCGGCGAGGTTGGGCAGGACCGTGTCGCGCAGGTAGGTGGGGGTGTTGAGCGGGTGGACATGGACGCCGTCGGCGACCTCGCCGGCCATGCGCAGCATCCACGGGTTCACCGCGGCCACATCGATCGGCGGGTCGGGGACCTCCAGCGATCCGGGCGACCACATGGGGGGCAGCAGCGACAGGCGGTAGTGGTCGCCGTCGAACCGCAACGCCTCCTCGCCCCGGAACGCCCGGAAGATTGCCCGCAGGGCATGCACGTACTCCCGCAGGCGGGGCCCGGGCGGGTCGAAGGGGGCGCCGTAGCGCCGCTCGATGTGGGCGCGGACCTGGGTACCGAGCCCGAGTCGGAATCGCCCGCCGCTGGCCTCGGCCAGCTCCCAGGCCACCTGGGCGGTCACCATCGGGCTGCGGGGGAACGCCACCGCGACGCCGGTCAGGAGGTCGATGTCGGCGGCGACGGCGGCGGCCGCACAGGTCAGATAGGCGGTGCGGCCGGCTTCGGCGACCACCAGGCCCGAGAACCCGCCGCCTGCGGCGCGCCGGGCGAGGGGGCCGACATCCCGCAGCGGCATGCCACCAAGAAGCAGGTCGAACCGCAGCGGACGGGTCATCGACCGGTGAACCGGCCCGGTCGGCGTTCCAGGACGGCGGCGATGCCTTCGGCGGCATCGGCGGTGGCGGCGAGACGGGCCTGCTCGGCGGCCTCGTGGCGCGTCGCTTGGCGGACCCGGTCGGCGAGCCCGGCCCGGAGCGTGCGGTTGATCGCCCGCAGGGCCAGCGGTGCGTTGGCGGCGACCTCGGCGGCGAGCGCCAGTGCGGCAGCCCGCAGCTCGGGCGCCGGCACGCAGCGGTCAGCGAGACCCAGCTCGACGGCCTCGTCGCCCCGGAACCGCCGAGCCGACAGCAGCACCAGGGCGGCTCGGGAGGGACCGACCTGGTCGGGCAGGGTGACCGACAGCCCGAAGCCCTGGTGGATCCCGAGCGCGGCGAAGTTCGCCGAGAACCGGGCCTCGGGGCAGGTGACCCGAAGGTTGGCGGTCATCGCCAGGCCCAGGCCGCCGCCGATGGCGGGACCGTGCACGGCGGCGATCCACGGGATGTCGATCGCGCACAACCGCGCCGCGGCGTCGTAGAGGCGCTCGGTCATCGACCATCCCTGCTGTGGCTGCGGCTCGCCGCTGTCGTTGCCGCCGAAGTCGGCGCCCGCGCAGAAAGAGCGGCCCTCGGCGGCGAGCACCGCGCAGGCCACCGTCGTGTCAGCCGCCGCCTCCTCGAGCGCGGACGCCACGGCTTCGACGAGCGCGGGGTTCAGGTAGTTGTGGGGCGGCCGGTGCATCTCGACCAGCACCACCCGGTCGTGGCGCTCGACGGCGACGGTCACGATGCGGCTCCTGGTGCGCCGTTCAGGGTTTCGGGTCGACGATCGTGAGCGTGCCCTGGGCGGCGCACGCCAGCCGGCCGTTGTAGAAGATCTCGCCGCGCACGACGGCGCTGCGGTTCGTCATCGCCAGCACCGTCGACTCGGTCTCGAGCACGCCGGTCTGCACCGGGGCGATGTAGTTCAGCTTCACCTCGGTGGTTGCCGCCCACTGGCCCGGCTTCATCAGCGGGTACACCACGACGCCGGTGATGTGGTCGACGATCGCGGCGAGGACGCCGCCGTGGGCGTTGCCGAACGGGGTGAGCAGCTCCTCGGTGACGGTGGCCCGGCACCGGAGCTTGCCCGGCTCGAAGGCGACCAGCTCGATGCCGAGGTAGCCCGGTAGACCACCGGCGACGGCGCCTTGGCCCATTTCGAGGAACTTGTCGGCGATCCGGGGGTCGTAGCGCTCCTCGATCGACGGTGCCGGGCTCATCGGATCTCCTGGGACATGAGACGAACCTTAGGTGATGTCACATCGAGCGGCACGCGGGCGGTCAGGAGAGGTCGACGTAGACGTTCTTGGGCTGGGTGTAGAGGTGCAGCGCCCACGGCCCGCCCTCGCGGCCGTGCCCGCTCTGCTTGAACCCGCCGAACGGCGCGTTGTGGGGGACCGTCCCGTAGGAGTTGACCCACACCGTCCCGGCCCGCAGCCGCCGGGCCAGGCGGTGGGCCCGGCCGACGTCCCGGGTCCACACACCGGCGGCGAGCCCGTACGGCGTGTCGTTGGCCCGCCGGACGAGGTCGTCCTCGTCGGTGAAGGGCAGCACGGCCACCACGGGCCCGAAGATCTCCTCCCGCACCAGCTCGGACCCCTCGTCGGCCCCGACGACCACGGTGGGGTTGAAGAACCAGCCCGCTGGCAGGTCGTCACGGTCGGGGCGGTCCCCGCCGCAGACGACCTCGGCGCCCGCGGCCCGGGCCCCGTCGACGATCGCTTCGACCCGGTCGCGGTGCGATGCCGAGATCAGCGGTCCGAGGACCGTGCCGGATCGGGCCGGGTCGCCGACCGGCAGCATGCGAGCGGTGTCCGCCACCTTCGAGACGACGTCGTCGAGGACGCGATCCTGCACGAACAGGCGGCTGCCGGCGACGCACGCCTGTCCCGTGAGGGCGAACGCGGCGAGGCCGGCACCCAGGCCGATCCGCTCGAGGTCGGCGTCGGCGAACACCACGTTCGGGGACTTGCCGCCCAGTTCCAGCGCGACCGGAACGAGGTTGTCGGCGGCGAGGCGGGACACCTCGCGCCCAGCAGCCCGGGAGCCGGTGAAGCTCACCCGCTCGACGCCCGGGTGGCCGACCAGTGCCTGGCCGACGTCGGCGCCGCCGAGCACGACGTTGACCGTCCCGGCAGGTAGCCCGGCCTCCTCGCACAGCTCAGCGAAGCGCAACGCGGGCAGCGACGCCAGCGGCGAGGGCTTGACCACCACCGCGTTGCCGGTGGCCAGCGCCGGACCTACCTTGGAGCCCAGGAACAGCGACGGGGTGTTGTAGGCCGTCAGGACCGCGACGACCCCGTACGGTTCGGGCAGGGTGTAGTCCAGCGCGCCGGAGGAGCCCAGCGGGACGACCTCGCCGCCGAACTTGTCGATCCAGCTCGCGTAGTACTCGAGGTTGCGGGCCTCGGCGGCCACCGAGAAGCGACGGACGATGTCCAGCGGCACACCGTTCTCGGCGCTCTCGAGCGCGGCGAGCTCGTCGGCATGATCGGTGACGAGCCCGGCGAGGCGGGCGATCGCACGCTGGCGACGGCCCGGTGACCACGACCCCCACTCGCCGTCGAGAGCGGCTCGCGCCGCGGCGACCGCCTCGTGGACGCCGGCGGCGGGGGTGGCGGGCAGCTCGCAGAGCACCTCGGCGGTGGCAGGGTTCTCGCACGCGAAGGGCTCGCCGTCCTCAACCCGCCGACCGGCGATGAAGGCGGCCCGTTGAGGGAGCAGCACGGTCATGGGCGCAGCCCGTGACCGGCCGGCCGAGCGAGCGCCAGCGAGCCGGACGGCGATGGGGTCCGGGGGCGCAGCCCCCGAGCGAGCGCGTTCATGTCGGCTCCTTGATGAGCGGTCAGGTGAGGGCGGGCTGGCGGCGCAGGACAGGCAGCACCTCGGCGGCGAAGGTGCGCATGCTGCGCTCGGCGTCGTCCAAGGACAGGCCGGCGTAGCGGAAGCAGCAGGTGAGGTCGAAGTCGCCGAGCAGCTCGCGCCGCGCCTCGATGCGTTCGAGGATCTGCGCCGGCGTGCCCCAGGCCTGCACGCCGAGATACATCTCGCACAGCTGCTCGAGTCCGATCGCCTGCATGAGGTCGACGGCGTTGCCGTAGGACTCGTACCCCTTGGCGTTCTTGAAGTGGTCGCTGGCCAGCTCGTAGTGCTGCATGACGCTGGTGAGGTACCCGGCGATGTGGCGGTGCGCCATCTCCTCGGCCCGGCCGGCGTCGGTGTCGCAGTACACGAAGTCGCAGGCGACGAGTGGCTGCGGTTCGCTTCCGTGCCGCTCGGCGAAACGCTCGGTGTAGGTCTGGTACGCGGCGGCCTGGTCGGGCCAGGGGCGCTGGCTGAAGACGATCATGCGAGCACCGAGATCGGCGGCTGCCAGCACCGAGTCCGGTGACATCGCCACGCAATAGGTTCGGTCGCGGAACGAGCGCTCGGGCCGGGGCCGGATGGCGATGCGGGGCTGGGGGTAGTGCGGGCCGTCGCCTTCGATGAAGCCGGTCTCGAGGGCGTGGAGCACCATGCGGGCGGCTTCATCGAAGCGGTCTCGCGACTCGTCCATGGGGATGCCGAACCCGGCGTACTCCCGCCGGGCGAGACCGCGCCCCATCCCGAACAGCAGCCGCCCCTCGCTCAGGTGGTCGAGCAGGGCGATCTTCTCGGCGACCCGAAGCGGGTCGTTCCACGGCAGGATCACCGCGCCGGTGCCGAGCGAGATCCGCTTGGTGCGCGCCGCCATGTGGGCGAGGAACACGGTGTTGTCCGGGCAGAAGGCGTAGTCCTCGAAGTGGTGCTCGACGGGCCACAGGGCGTCGAAGCCGAGCTCGTCGGCCAGCACCCCGAGCCGGATCTCCTCGGCCACCACCTGGCCGTCGGTGACGGACGGCGGGTACCCGTAGGACTGGAAGATCATCTGCACGCCGACGCGCATGTCAGGCCTCGATCCCGTACAGCGTGGCCGCGTTGCCGTGGAGCATTGCCGCGAGATCCTCATCGCCGACACCGGCGAAGTCGCGCTCGATGACCTTGCGGGAGTGCGGCCAGGTGGAGTCCGAGTGTGGGTAGTCGCTGGCCCACATGAGGCGGTCGACGCCCACCCGCTGGCGGGTCTCGACCGCGACGGGGTCCTTCTGGAACGTGTACCAGCAGTTCTCGGCGAGGTACTCGCTGGGCGGGCGCTGGTTCTGCTGGCCGCGTCCGAGCCAGCTGTGGTGGCGCTCGGTCATCTGGTCGAGCCGGTACGCGAAGTGAGCCACCCAGCCGCCGTCGTGCTCGGCGGAGACCACCCGCAGCGCCGGGTGTCGATCGAAGACACCACCGAAGATCAGCAGCGACAACGTCTGCTGCATCTGGTGGACGATGGACATCACCGTCATCAGGGCGATGCCCGACCCGAGCGTCGGGTCGCCGTCCGTCGCTCCGGTGAGGATGTGGAACGACACCGGCATCGTGCGCTCGGCGAAGGCCGCCCACATCGCGTCGAACCGCTCCTCGGCGTAGTGGCCTTCCGGGGGCCGCCCCGGGATCATGGCGCCGCGCAGCCCAGCGGCGTGGGTCCGCTCGATCTCGGCCACCGCGGCGTCGACGTCGATGGTGGGGATCATGGCCAGGCCGACGAGCCGCCCGTCGCCTCGGGCGCAGTAGTCGACCAGCCAGTCGTTGTAGGCGCGGATGCAGGCCAGCTGGTACTCGCGGTCCTCGGACTGGGCCAGGGTCATGCCCACCGACGGGTAGAGGACCTCGGCGGCGACGCCGTCGGTGTCCATGTCCGCCAGCCGGGCCACAGGGTCCCAGCCGCCCTGGCGCAGCTCGTCGGCCCGGTTGCCCAGCACCTTGAGCTCGCTCGACGGCCTGCCGGCGGCGCCGGCGAGGCCGATCGGGAACGGCCGCAGCCCGTCGACCGCGAACAGGTGCCCACCCGCGCCGTCGTCCACCATCTTCGGCGCCCGGTCAGCGAAGGATGTGCCGGCCAGGCCCCGGGTCCACAGGTCGTGGGGCTCGAGCACGTGGCTGTCGGCCGAGATGATCCGCATGGCGGCAGTCTGCCATGCGTGCGACACTGCGTGTCGACTGTCGCAAAGGAGCTGGAACGGGATGCGTGCGAAGCAGCAGGGGGCGCAGCGATGACACCGACGGCGCGGGCTGCCGTGCTGGAGGCTCCCCGCCGGCTCGTCACCCGGAGCTTCCCGCTCCCCGAGATCGGCGACGACGACGGGCTGCTGCGGGTGGAGGCGTGCGGCCTCTGTGGCACCGACCACGAGCAGTACACAGGCCATCTCCCCGCAGGCTTCGCGTTCGTCCCCGGCCACGAGACGATCGGCACGGTCGAGGCCGTCGGCGCCCGCGCCGCCGAGCGGTGGGGCGTCAACCCCGGCGACCGTGTCGCCGTCGAGGTCTTCCTGTCCTGCCGGGCCTGCGATCCGTGCCGCCGAGGCGAGTACCGGCGCTGCGACCGTCACGGGCTGGCCGGCATGTACGGCCTGCAACCCGCCGACCGCGCCCCTGGTCTGTGGGGTGGGTACGGCGAGTTCCAGTACCTCGCTCCCGACAGCATGCTGCTGCCGGTACCGGACGGTCTCGACCCCGTGCTGGCCACCGTCTTCAACCCCCTCGGCGCCGGGGCCCGGTGGGCCGCGACCCTCCCCGGCACTGGCCCCGGCGACGTCGTCGCGGTCCTCGGCCCCGGCATCCGCGGGCTGTCGTCGTGCGTCGCCGCCAAGGAGGCGGGCGCGGGGTTCGTCATGGTGACCGGGTACGGCGAGCGCGACGCTCCCCGCCTGGCGCTGGCCTCCGACTTCGGCGCCGACCTCGCCGTCGACGTGGCCACAACGGACCCGGCGACCGCGCTCAAGGACGCCACCGGCGGGCTCGCCGACATCGTCGTCGACGTCACCGCGAAGGCGCCGTCCGCGCTCGCCCAAGCCATCGCCGTGGCCCGTCCCGGCGGAACCGTGGTGCTCGCCGGCACGCGGGGATCGACCGAGACACCGGGGTTCGTCCCCGATCTCATCGTCTACAAGGAGCTGCGAATCATGGGAGCACTGGGCGTCGACGCCCCCGCGTACCGCCAGGCCCTGGACATCCTCGCCTCCCGGCGGTGGCCCTTCGCCGACCTGCCCCGCCGGGTCGCATCCCTCGACACCGTCGAGGACCTGCTCCGGGCGATGGCCGGCGAGGGCGACGTCCCGCCCGTGCACGGGGTGCTCGTGCCGTGAGCAGCGGCGAGTCCCGGATCCCCCGCCTGGCCGTGGAGGACGCCAAAGCAGCGGCAGAGCAGGCGGGGATCCCCGCCTTCATGGCCGACCTGAGCGTGTTCCAGGTCCTGCTGCGCCACCCGCCGGTGGCCAGGGCGCTGCAAGACATGCTCACCACACTGCTGTGGAACGGCACCCTCGACCCCCGGCTGCGGGAGCTGGTGATCATGCGCCTCGGGTGGGCCACCGGGTCGGTCTACGAGTGGACCCAGCACTGGCGCATCGCCAAGGGCGTCGGCATCACCGACGAGGACATCGTCGCCGTCCGCGACTGGCAGGCGTACCCCGGCTTCGGCCCCGCCGATCGAGCCGTGCTCGCCGCCACCGACGAGACGCTGCGCGACGGCGCCATCAGCACGGCGACCTGGGCCGAGTGCGAGCAGCACGTGGGCGGCGTCGAACAGCTCATCGAACTGGTCGTGGCCATCGGCAACTGGCGGCTCTTCTCGTCGTTGCTGCGCAGCCTGGACATCCCGCTCGAGGACGGCGTCGAGCCATGGCCACCCGACGGGCGGCGACCATGAGCACGGCCGCCGAGTACCTGCAGGGCACGCCGCTCGAGGACGGGTCATGGGCATTCGCCATCGGGCGGGAACGGCACGGCGCGTTCGGCGGCGCCTTCGGTGGCGTCGTGTCGGCGGTGGCGGTCATGGCGGCCCGCTCCGCGGCGCCGGGCCGGGTGCCGGCCGCGCTCGATGTCCACTACCTGCGCGGCCTGCCCGCGGGCACCGCGCGGGTGCAGCCCGCGTCGTGCGGGCGGGCCGGGCCCTCAGCGTCGTCGCCGTCGACGTGAACGACGAGCGTGGCGCGCCGGCGACCGTTGCCACCGTCACCCTGGTGGCCCGCGACGCGCTGGAACCCGTCGACCACCTCGGAGCACCGGAACCGGCTCCGCCGGCGGCACCGTGGCAGGACGGTACGCCCTGGAGGAACCCGCCCGGTGTCGAGGTCCCGCTCATCGCGACGTTCCAACCTCGGGCCGTGGGGCGCAGCGACGCGACCGGCATCGCGACCGCGTTGCGCGTCCCGTGGGACGACCCCGACGCCGCGGCCGAGGCTGCGTGCCTGGCCGCCGACGTCTGTGTCGGGCCGCCGGTTGCCGGAGCGCTCGACAACCGGTGGATCCCGCACCCGAACCCCGACCTGTCACTCCGCTTCACCTCGACGAAGGTCGGAGCCGAGGTCGTCGGCTGGGGCCGCCTCGAGCGCATCGACGCCGGCCTGGCGACCGTGCGCGTCGAGGTGCGCTCCGACGGGAACCTGGTGGCCGCAGGCGTGTCCACATCGGTGCTCCCGTCGTCGCGGAGGCCGCGATGAGCTCGGGCTGGTGCTACGCCGACGTCTGGGAGACCATCGCCGACCGTGTCCCTGACCGGCTCGCGCTCGTGCACGGCGACCGCCGGCACAGCTGGCGGGACTTCGAACAGCGGGCCGCGGGCGTCGCCGCGACCCTCCTCGACGCCGGGGCAGGCCACCAGGACAAGGTCGCCTGCTACCTCTACAACGGCCCCGAGTACCTCGAGGTCGTGTTCGCCGCGTTCAAGGCCGGGCTCGTGCCGGTGAACACCAACTACCGCTACCGCGACGACGAGTTGATCTACCTGTGGGACAACGCCGACGCGGTCGCCGTCGCCTTCCACGGCTGCTTCGCCGAGCGGATCGCCGGCCTGCGCGAGCGGCTGCCGAAGGTGCGGACCTGGCTGTGGGTCGACGACGGGTCCGGGCCCTGCCCAGCGTGGGCGTTGCCGTACGAGCAGGCGGCGACGGCCGCGGCCGGTGGCTCGGGTACCCGGTGGCGCCGCTCGGGCGACGACGTGCTGATGATCTACACCGGCGGCACGACCGGCCTGCCGAAAGGCGTCATGTGGCGCCAGGACGACGCCTACCGGGCGTTCAACACCCAAGGTGACCCGCCCGAACCGGACCTCGGTGTCGTGGCCCGACGGGCGACCGCGGGCAGCGGCCCGGTGGGCCTCCCCGCGTCGCCGCTCATGCACGCGACCGGGCTCATGTTCTCGCTCACGATGCTCAACCAGGCCGGAACGGTCGTCACCCTGCCGTCGCGACACTTCGACGCCGCCGAGCTGCTCGACACCGTGCAGCGTGAGCAGGTCGAGGCCGTGGCCATCGTCGGCGACGCCTTCGCCCGCCCGATCCTCGACGAGCTCGACGCCGCCCCTGGCCGGTGGGACCTCTCGAGCCTCGCTATGGTCGTGTCGGCTGGCGTCATGTGGAGCGCCGAGGTCAAGGCAGGCTTGGCTGGCCACCTGCCAGGGTGCCTGCTGGTCGACCTGCTCGGCTCGAGCGAGGCCCACGGCATGGGCAGCGCGGTGGCCAGCGGCCAAGGTGGCGCAGCGACTGCCCGCTTCCGGCCCGGCGCTCACGCCGTGGTGATCACCGAGGACGGCCGTGAGGTTGCCCCCGGCTCAGGCGAGGCCGGGCTCGTGGCGGTGCGGGGGCCGATGCCCCTCGGGTACTACAAGGACCCGCAGAAGACGGCCCAGACCTTCCGGGTGGTCAACGGCGAGCGGATGAGCGTGCCCGGCGACTGGGCCACCGTTGAAGCCGACGGCACCCTCAAGCTCCTGGGCCGCGGGTCGGTGTGCATCAACACCGGCGGCGAGAAGGTGTTCCCCGAGGAGGTCGAAGAGGCGCTGAAGTCCCATCCCGCGGTCCGCGACGCGGTCGTGGTGGGCGTCCCCGACGCCCGGTTCGGCGAAGCGGTGTGCGGTCTGGTGGAGGTGCGCCCGGCACCCGCGCCGACCGAAGCCGAGCTCGTCGCCTGGGTCAAGGCGAGGCTGGCCGGCTACAAGGCTCCACGACGGGTGCTGATCGTGGAGTCCGTCGGCCGCTCCCCCAACGGCAAGGCCGACTACCGCGCCGCCCGTGAACGGGCGTTGGACGCGATTGCGCCCGGACCACCGGCACGAGGCAGTTGACATCTCTCGTCTGTTGTAGTGTGAAGGCATGCGGGTGCACGTGGACCAGGAACGGTGCCAGGGGCACAACCGGTGCGCCGCGGTCGCCCCGGACCTGTTCGAGATCGACGACTACGGCACCGCCCATGAGGTAGGCGACGGCATCGTGCCTGCCGACCGCGAGCGGGCGGCCCGCCTGGCTGTGGCCAACTGCCCTGAGTACGCCGTGTCGATCTCCGACGATGGAACGCAGGAGTAGCCCGTGACCCAGCTCGACCCGACACCGACCAGCGACTGGGCGACCGACTTCGACATCCTCGACCCGCGCTATGTCGAGGACCCGGCCTCGGTGTGGGCCGAGCTGCGCGAGCGTTGCCCGATCGCTCGCACGGAGCGGCGGGGCCCGACGTGGCTCCCGGTTCGCTACGACGACATCGCCACCATCGCCCATGACATCGAGCACTTCTCGTCACGCGACATCGCCGTGGTCACGCCCGGGCGCGAGTACAACCCGCACGCCACCACCTTGCTGGAAGCCCCGCCTATCACGTCGGACCCCCCTGTCCACACCTGGGCCCGCCGCCTTCTCCTACCCGCCTTCGGGCCCAGCGCGATCGAGCAGCAGACGCACATCACCCGTGCCATCTCCAACGAGCTCATCGACGCCTTCGTCGAACACGGGAAGGCCGACGTGGCCACCGACTACGCCCAGCACATCCCGGTGCGAGTCATCGCCCAGATGATCGGGGTTCCGCTCTCCGATGAGCCAACGTTCACCCGTTGGGCCGTCACGATCCTGCAGGAGGGGTTCACCAACCTCGACAAGGCGATGGACGCCGTCATGGAGCTCATCACCTACTTCCGGGAACGCACGGAGGAACGCCGGACGATCCCCGCAGGCGAGCGCCCCGACGACCTCATCACGCTGCTGGTCGAGGCCACCGACGACCAAGGCGAACCCCTCGGCGAGCGCCACGTGATCGGCTCGTGCTTCCTGCTCCTCCTCGCCGGCATCGACACCACCTGGAGCGCCATCGGCTCGGGGCTGTGGCACCTGGCGACCCACCCCGACGACCAGCGGCGCCTCCGCACCGACAGGTCGCTGATGAGCACCGCCGTCGAGGAGGTGCTGCGGTACTACAGCCCCGTGACCATGGCCCGCTACGTGGCCGACGACGTCGAGGTGGCGGGCTGCCCGATGCGCCGGGGCGACAAGGTGCTGATGAACTTCCCGGGCGGCAACCGCGACCCCGAGATGTTCGAACGAGCCGACGAGTTCGTCATCGACCGCGAACGCAACCGCCACTTCGCCTTCGGATCCGGCATCCACCGCTGCCTCGGCTCCAACCTCGCCCGCATGGAGCTCCGGGTGGCTTTGGAGACCTTCCTCGACCGTGTCCCGTTCTTCGAGCTCACCGATGACGCGGTCGTGACCTGGAGCGCCGGGCAGGTGCGGGGGCCGCGCCGGGTCCCGGTGCGCTGGTCGCCACCTGCTGCATAGTCCCGGCGGGGCGGTGACCAGGGTTCGGGTCGCCGTTCTCAAGTACTCGTCTGCGCCTCGACCACGTCCGCCCAACGGCGGGCCGCCCGCCGAGCGTCCGGTTTCGGCCTCTAGTACGACCGAGGCAGGCCGAGCACATGCTCGGCCACGTAGTTGAGGATCATCTCCTGGGAAACCGGGGCGATGCGCATGACCCGAGCCTCCCGCCAATAGCGCTCGACGTCGTACTCAGTGGCGTAGCCGAACCCGCCGTGGGTCTGCACCGCCCGGTCGGCGGCCTGCCAGCCGGCGTCGGCGGCGAGCCACTTCGCCAGGTTGGCCTGCTCGCCGCACGGAAGGCCCCGGTCGTAGCGCCACGCCGCCTCGCGGACCACCAGGGCGGCGGCGTGCAGACGGGCATAGGCCTCGGCCAGGGGGAAGGCGATCCCCTGGTTCTGGCCGATGGGCCGGCCGAAGACCACCCGCTCGTTGGCGTAGCGCACGGCCCGGTCGAGGGCGGCGCGCCCCACCCCCACGGCCTCGGCCGCCACGAGGACGCGCTCGGGGTTCAGACCGTCGAGGAGGTGGCGGAACCCCTCGCCCTCCTCGCCCACCCGGTCGTCCACGGCGACGGGTAGGTCGTCGTAGCGGACCTCACAGGACGCCACCGCGTTCCGGCCCGCCTTGGGGATGGGGCGGATGTCGACCTCCGGCCGCTGGAGGTCGGCAAGCAGCAGGGTCATGCCGTCGGTGCGGCGACGGCACTGCTCGAGTGCCGTCGTGCGGACGAGCAGCAGCACCTTCTGCGACTCGAGCGCCTTGGACGTCCACACTTTGCGGCCCCGCACGACGTAGTGGTCCCCGTCTCGCCACGCCCTGGTGGTGATCGCGGTGGTGTCGGTTCCGGCGTCGGGCTCGGTCACGCCGAAGGCCACGTGGAGGTCGCCACTGGCCACTCGCGGCAGATACCGCTGACGCAGGGCCTCCGACCCGTGCTTCACGACCGGGTTCATGCCGAAGATCGACAGGTGGATGGCGGTGGCGCCGTTCATGGCCGCTCCCGACGCCGCCACTTCCTCCAGCACGATGGAAGCCTCGGAGATCCCCCGGCCGCCGCCCCCGTACGCCTCGGGGATGGCGATGCCGACCCAGCCTCCATCGGCCATGGCCCGGTAGAACTCCCACGGGAACCGGTGCTCGGCGTCGCACGCCCGCCAGTACGCGTCGTCGAAGGCGGCGCACACCTCGCGCACCGCCGCCCGGATCGCTTCGTGATCCTCGTCAGGGGTGAAGTCCATGGCTCCCTCGCTCGTGTCCGCACGGCCTGTCGCTGGCCTGGACGGCCACGCAGCGCATGTTGGCGACGTCGGACTCGCTCCCGCCCCGGAGACCATCACGTCTCGGAGCCATCTACTAGCTCGGCGACGAGATCTGGAGGCGCCGGAGGCCGAGCGCGACCACGGTGGCGATGCCCGCAATGACGAGAGTGACGGGATCTGTTCCGCCGGTGCGGGGCAGCGTCGGTGCTGGCGCGGCGCCCGCCGGTGCCGAGCGGGGAGCTTCGCCCGGGGGCGGCGGGGCCGGCGGTGGTGGTGCGGTGGCCGAGAGGGCGCGGCTGGTGCAGGTCGAGAGGTCGAGGTTGATGCCTCCGTTGAGGGCGGAGCCGGTAAAGAGGTGGACGGCGATCGCTGGTGCGGTAGCGGTGGTGGCGCCTGCAGCCGTGGTGGTGGAGGGGCCGGCGAGGGCGATCGTCGAGGTGCCGAGCGGTTCGGGCAGCGGGACCTCGATGGTCTGGCCGGGCCCGACCGGCAGGTCGAGGCCGAGTGCTGGGGCGCGAACGCGTACGGCGGCCGGGAACGCCGAGGGCGTCGCGGCGCCGGTGGCGAGGTCGACGGAGACGGCGGTCTGGACCGGGCCGAGGATGATCTGCAGGACTGGGTCGGGGTCGACGCCGGCGACGGGGACGGGATCGAGGGCGGTGATGGTGACGCCGTCGGTGCGGCAGGTGGACACGAGTTCAGTGTCGGTGACGGTGGTCGTCGCCGCGGTCGTCCCGATCTCGACGTTCACCAGGTTCGTGTCGCCGAGGGCGGCGTCGAACAGGTCACCGAGGGTGTCTTCGAGCCCGAGCCCGGAGTTGTCGTCGATCGGTCCGAGCACGGGGGCGAGCGCCCCGAGCAGCTGGTCCAGGCCGGTGCCGAGCGTCTCGGTGACCGTGGCCAGCGGGGTGTCGGCCACCGGTCCCAGCAAGTTGAGGTCAAGGCCGAGCACCTCGGCGGTGGCGGCGCTGGCGGGTCGTCCGCCGTTGATGGCCGCCACTGCCGAGGAGCAGACGAGGTCGAGGCCGATCACGGGGAGGCCGGCGGGGATCGGGGCGGCGCACGTGGGCTCCGGGCTGCCCTGCACCTCGCCATCGGCGCTGGCGGCGGCCTGGGTGGACGCGACAGGAGCCAGGGGGTTGTCGAACCCGACGCCGGTGGCGGTCGCGGACGGGGCGGTGCTCGCCTCGCTGTGCACCCGGCCGGCGGTGACACCTTGGCCGAAGGCCGACAGGGCGAAGACCGTGCCGTCAGAGGATGCCTGGTGTGCAGCCGGGGGCTGTTGGGCGGACGCTGGCGCCGTGGTTCCGGCCGCGGCGGCGGTGAGGGCGGCGAGCACGATGAGGCGGCGGCGAGGGTCGGTACGACGAGGGGTGCGGGGCACGAGACGGGCGGTCCTTTCTTGCGTCGATTCCTGTTGTCAGGGTCCCGTTGTCGGGAGCTCGGTGGTGGCGGCCGGCGGGTTCGTGTCGGCGGTCGGCGTTGTGGTGGTGGTGCTCGATCCGCCCGCAGCCGGCCCGCCGACGACTTCGGGGAACGGCACCGGGGCGACGGCGTCGACGCGCCAGGTGCCGTCGCTGGCGACGAGCTCCAGGATGAAGGAGAGGTTGACGAGACGCTGCACGCCTTCCGGGCCGGTGGCGTCGATGTCGACGAAGACCAAGGCTCGGACCCGTTCGTCGTCGATGGCGGTCGTGAACACGTCGGTGACCTCCGCCGCGGTGGCGGTGTCGGTGCCGGCGAACAGGGCCTCCACGCCCGGCAGGCGGGCGGCTTCGAACTCACGGGCGAAGCGTTCGGTGGCCAGCGCGAGAAGCTCGTCGCCGGCGTCGTTGACGGTCGCCGCGTCGAAGGTCAGGTAGGCGGCACCGAAGCGGCCGGCGACCTCTCGAGCCTCGGCGAGATCGTGGTCGTCGCCACCGGCATATTGGCTGAGCGCCCACAGGCTGGCGGCGAACGCCGCCATGGCGACAACGGCCACGGCGGCGGCCCGTGCCAGCCGGCGCCTCCGGCGCGGCTCGCCGGGGGCGTCGTCGGCTGGGCTGGGCGCCGCGGTCCCCGAGGCGCCGTCGCCGGGCGCGTCAGGGGCGGTCACGGGAGCATCGGTCATCACGTCACCTCGTCCTGCGGTGGTTCAGGATCACCGCCGCCGCGGTTCCCGCCACGACGAGGAGAGCGGCGGCGGCGAGCAGCCACGAACGTTCACCGCCGTCGTCACCGGTGCCGGCGGTCGAGGCGGCCGCGTCCTCAAGTCCCACGTGGTCGGTCCCGTCGGGCCCGGCTGTGGCCGGGGGGGCCGAGGTGGCCGTCTCGGCCCCGTCGACCGGGCTGTCCTGCAGGCCCGCCGGGGCCGGCGGTGTGCCTGTCGGGCACACCGCCACGTCGCGGGGCGCGTCGAACTGGGGGAACTCGGGATACTCGACGAGCTCGCCGGGCGCGAACCCGAACGTGCCGGACAGGTACCGGCCGTCGGGGCCCTCGTAGACCGCTTGGGGGATGACCACTGCCGCGGTTTCGGCGGCCCGCAGCAGGCGGGTGATCTGGGCGATCGTCTCGTCGTTGCCCATGACCGCGGCGATGGTGCCGGACGCCTCGAGGCCGCACTGCAGCTGGAAGTAGCTCGCCTCGAGGATGGCGTCGACCTGCGCCGCCAATGGCGGGGTCCGGTCGAGCAGCGCCTCGATGTCAGCGGCCCGCGACGACAGCGACTCGACCAGCGTGGTGAGGTCGTCGGTGCTCTCGGCGATGGTGGCGCTGGTGTCGGCGAGGGTGCTGGTGAGGGCGGTGAGCTCGACCGCGAGGCGGTCGAGCTCGGTCCCGCCATCGGCGAAGGTCGACGCCACGTCGGCGCTGTTGGTGATGATGCGCCGCAGCTCGTCGCCGCGACCTCCCAGCGCGGTGGCCAGCTCCGAGACAACCGTGTGGAGGTCGCCGCGATCGACGTTGGTGAGCAGCTCATCGGCGGCGGCGAACAGGTCACCGTAGGCCAGCGGCGTCGAGGTCGACTCGACCGGGATGACATGGCCGCTGGTGGGCATCGTCGGCCCGCCCCGTTCCCATTCCGGTGGCGGGTCGATGGCGACGTAGGGCTCGCCCACCGCGGAGCGGCGCCGGACGGCGGCGGTGGCGTCGAGCGGCAACTGGTGTCGGGAGTCGATGTCGAGGCCGACGAGGGCGGCGCCGGGCTCGAGGTCGACGCCGGCGACGTCGCCGACCCGGACGCCCCGGAAGGTCACCTCTACTCCCGGTCGGAGCCCGGTCGCCTCCGCGAATCGTGCCTGGACGCGGTAGGTGTCCCGGAGGATGTCTGGCCGGATGACGTTGATCGCCGCCCAGGCGGCCAGCACGACGAACAGGAGGGCGAAGGCGGCGAGGTTCAGGTAGATCCGGCGGGGCAGCATCTACAGCACCCCGTTGAGGAGTTGGGTGAGCAGGCTGGCGGGGTCGGTGACGTCGATGGTGTCGGGGTTGCCGAGGAGGACGAAGGGGTCCAGCCAGGCCTGGATCAGCACCTGGCCGTTGGCCTGGACGGTCGGGAATACCTGGTTGAAGAACACGATGTCGTCGAACAGGCCGCTGATCGACTCGCTGCGGGCGGCGAGGGCGCCGAGGACCGGGTCGGCTTCGGCGAGGAGGGCGACGATCCGTTCGGTGTGGGGGACCAGCACCTGCTCGTTGGTCGCCCTGGCCAGGTCGACGAGTGCTTGTGCGGCGGTGACGGCGCGGTCGCGGTTGGCGGCGATGGTGCGGGTGGCGCGGTCGAGGGAGTCGATGAGGGCGACGAGGTCGTCGGCGTGGGGGGCGAACTGGGCGCCGATGGCGCCGAGGGCGTCGACGGTGCCGATGAGGGAGTCCTGCTGGGCCCGGAGGGTGGCGACGATGTCGCCGGTCTGGGCGATCAGCTCGTTGGCCTGCTCGCCGCGGTCACCGATGGCCCGGTCGCCTGCGTCGATCGTCGCGGCGAGGGCGTTGGTGTCGAGGGCTCCGATCACGGCGCCGGCGCGGGCGGCCAGTTCCTCGAGCTCGAGCTGGCTGGCGGTGTCGGCGATCTCGTCGCCGTCGCCCAGCAGGGGGCTCTCACCGGGAACGAAGGCCTCCGGGAGGACCAGTTCGACGAAGTGTTCGCCGAGCAGCGAGGTGCGGCGGACGACGGCCCGGGTGCCGACGGGGATCTCCCGGTCGGCGTCGATGTCGAGGCGGGCACGGGCCTGGTAGCCGTCGAGCTCGAGGTCCCCGACACTGCCGACCACGACATCGGAGATCTGCACGTAGTGGCCGCGGGTGAGGTCCTGGACGTCGTCGAAGGTGGCGTACAGGGTGAGGTCGCCGCCGGGAGCGGTGGCGGTCTGGACGTCGCAGCCCGCCGCGGTCGGCGCCACCACCGCCAGCAGCAGCCAGAGGGCTCGGCGGCGCATCACACCTGCCCCGGGTACAGCCCGACGGCGTCGAGCAGCTGCACGAGGACGGTCTCGACGACGGCGGAGGTGTTGACCTTGAGGAAGAAGCCGCCGATCTCGGGCTTGTAGGCGGCCTCGAAGGACTCGGCGATCACCGGCAGGGTGCCGGTCAGCACGGGGATGGTGTCGGCGTTGGTCTCGATCACTTCGAGCGTGGCGACGAGGGTGGCGATCGTCTCGGGCAGTGCGGCGCCGTGGGCGTCGACGATGGTCTGCACCTCGCCGGTCAGCCTGACCAGCGAGGACAGCAGCGCCTCGATCTGGGTCCGCTCGTCGGCGAGAACCCCGACGGCGGTCCCGAAGTCGTCGATGAGGGATCGCAGTTGGGCGTCGCGCTGGTTGAGCACGGAGGCGATCCGGTTGAGGGACTCGGCGGTGCGGAGCATCGGGCCGTCGACGGCGGCCAGGGTCTCGCTGAGGTCGGCGACGGCGTCGATGGATGCCCCGAGGCGTTCGCCCCGGCCGTCGAGGATCTGGGCGCCGTCGGTGACCAGGCCGCCCACCGCGTGGGGGTCGAGGTTCGACAGCAGCTCGTTGAAGGTCTGCAAGGCCTCGTCGGGTTCGACGGGGACCGCGGTGCGGGCCAACGGGATGATGTCGCCGTCGGCGAGGCGAGGGGCACTCCTGGCCTCCAGCTCGGCGTTCCAGGAGGGGAACAGCGTGACGCTCCGTTCCCCGAGGACGGTCTGCGCCTCGATGGTGGCGTGCACGTCGGCGGGCAGCGGCACGTCGCGGCGGAGGCGCAGGTCGACGCGGACGTGGTCGCCGTCGAGCTCGACGGCTTCGATCGTGCCCACCGGGCGGTCCAGGACGAGGACGTCGCCGGTCTCGTAGACGCCGACGGCGCTGTCGAAGATGGCGGTCACCGTCATCGTGTCCTGGCCGCCGCCGACGAGTCCGCAGCCGCCCAACGCCAAGGGCGTGGTGGCGCACAGCCCGGCGGCGAGGAACCGACGAAGCCGGCGCCGCCCGGTCACGGTCGGACCCCCAGCTGGCGGAGGAGCTCGTCGACGACGTCGAGGATGTTCTCGACCTGGCCGGGGTGCACGAGCAGCCCCTCGCCCCGGACGCTGAACCCGCCGGCGGGGTCGAGCGTGCCGACCAGCAACGGGAACAGGGTCCGGGCCTGGGTGAGGGCGCGGTTGACGTCCGGCAGGGTGTCGGCCAGCTCGGCGGTGATGGTGCCGACGTCACCGATCAGCTGGTCGATGGCGGTCCGGTGCTCGGCGAGCAGCGTTGCCATCTGACCCACCGCGGCCGACCCGTCGACCAAGATTGCCGACAGCTCGTCGCGGCGGCCGACGAGCTCGTCGAGGAGCCGGTCCGATGTCTCGACGAGGACGGCGAGTTGCTGGTCGCGCCCGGCGAGAGTGGCGGTCAGCTGCTCGGCGCCGGCTGCCAGCTGGCGCAGCTCGGCGTCGCGGGCGGCGAGGGCGGTGGCGATGGTGGTGAAGTCGTCGATGAGGGCGGGCAGGACCTCGACGTTGCGGTCGGCGGCGCCGGCCACCTGTTGGAGGACCCGGTTGGCTGCCTCGAAGTCGATGGCGGACACGGTTTCGGTGGTGTCCTCGAGCACACGGTTGAGCGATGTCGGGCCCTGGGTCCGCTCGAGGGGGATCTGGCGGCGTTCGTCGTCGGGGTCGAGGTCGGCGAGGTACGGTTCGCCGACGGGCCCGTCGAGGCGCAGGTAGTAGCCGCCGAGGAGGGTGGCCGCGGCGATCTCGGCGGTGGTCTCGGGGCCGAGGTCGACGTCGCGGTCGACCTCGAAGGTCACCAGCACGTGGCCGCGGGTGAAGTCGGCGTCGATGCCGGTGACGGTGCCGACCGGCACCCCGGCGACGCGGACGTCGGCGTTGGTCGCCAGGCCTCCGGTGCGGTCGAACACGGCGGTGAGCCGGTAGCGGTCCTCGAGGACGCCCGACGTGCCCACCGCGAAGACGGTGGCGGTGGCGGCGGCCAGGACGGCGAGCGCGACGACACCGACCGCGACCTGGTTGCGGTCCCGGAAGCTCTTCAGGCGGGGCAGCCTCATCCGCCCTCGTCCTCGAAGAACAGCAGCGGGTGGGGGCACGGGCCCGGCCCGGCGGCCAGGCACAGCAGGTTGACCCGCAGGTACGGCCCCCGGTTGATGGTCGGGAGCACCGCGTCCATCATCGGCGGCAGGGTGCGGATGGCGCGCTCGATCTGGTCGAGGTGTTGCACCGCGGTGCCGGTGAGGACGGGCAGCTGGTCGAGGACGGCCCCGAGGTCGTCCCGGCTGCGCGAGAGCACGGCCTCGGTGCCGTGTGCGAAGGCGGCGAATTCGGCGAGGGCGGTGTCGATGAGCTGGTCGGTGGCGTCGAGGGTGCCGGTGATGGCCGAGAGGTTGGTGACCATGGCGGCGATCTGCCCGTCGCGGGACGCGATGGCGTCGGTGATCGTGGCGTAGTCGGCCTGCATCTGCCCGAGCAGGGCGCCGCGGTCGGCGAGGGCGGCGGCCAGGGCGCCGAGGTCAGCGGTGAGGGTGTCGAAGGCGGCCTCGTTGCCCTCGAAGGCGACGACGAGCGCGGTGAGGATGCGGTTGACCTGGTCGGGACCGACGGCCTGGGCCAGTGGGGACAGTTGGTTGACGATGCGGCCGAGGTCGACGACGTCGTCGGTGACGGTCACCTCGTCGCCGTCGGCGAGGGTGGCGGCGCCGGATCCGGGCCGCAGCGACAGGTAGCGCTGGCCGATCAGGTTGCGCCAGCGCACCGACACGGCGGTGTCGGCCGGGAGGGTGACGGCGTCATCGACGACGAAGCGCACCACGGCGTCGCCGTCGACCACGTCGATCCCGGCCACCTGCCCGACGGGCAGCCCGGCGAGGCGGACGTCGTCGCCGTCGACGAGCCCGGCGACATCGTCGAACCGGGCCGACAGCTCGTAGCCACTGGCGCTTCGGCCGGTGATCTCCCCGGCGATCCACCACGTCAGGACCGCAGAGGCGGCGACGAACACGGTGAAGCGCCGCAGGGCGGGGCCGATCACGAGCCCGCTCCGACCGGGTCGATGAGCCGGCTGGCGAAGTCGGTGAGCCCGCTGCGGTCGGGCTGGCGAGCGCCACCGCTCGGCGGGTTGCCGGCGAGGGTCGGGGTGGTGGTCGCTCCGAGCCCGCCGTCGGGCAGGACGCAGATCCCGAACACGAGGCACAGGTCGACGGTGATGAACCCCTTGAGCGCGGTCAGCTTCTTGCCGTCGGGTCCCGGCAGTCGCATGCCGGCGCCGAGCATGTCGAAGAAGGCGCCGACCGTGTCGAATGCGGCCGGGATGCGGGTCCGCTCGTCGTAGATGCCGTGTAGCACGGCGGCGATGGACCGGACGGTGAGGTCGAACTCGGCAGCGGCGTCCTCCAGCAGCGTCGAGGCGCGGGTGGCGATGGTGGCGATGGCGTCGAGGAGGGCGTCGAGGTCGCCCTCGCCGCCGGCGGCGACCTCGGCCACGGTGCGGTAGTCGTCGAGGCGGGTGAGGAACCGGTCGGTGCGCGTCGCGATCGTCGTCGTGACGGTGCGGAGATCCGGCAGGAACCCCGCCAGCAGGTCCCGGCGACGGTGGGCGATGTCGACCAGGACCCCGCTGTTGTCGATGCCGGCGCCGAGCGTGTCGCCGAGCCCGGCGACGCCGGTGGAGGTGGCGTCGAAGATGGTGACCAGGTCGACCGGGTCGACCGCCGCCAGCAGCCCGCCGGCCTGGTCGAGCACGTCGGTGAGCTCGACGCCGGTGGTGGCGAGGGCGATCTCGTCGCCGGGACCGAGGAACGGCCCGCGCTCCTCGCCGTCGCCGGGTACCAGGTCCACGAACTTCGGGCCGAACACCGACAGCGGCTCGAGGCGGGCCTCGGTCGTCACCGGGAGCTCGACGCCGGCGTCGATGGCGAGGGTCAGGCGGGCCCGGCCGTCGGCCCGCAGCTCGATGCCGCGCACGGTGCCGACCCTGATGCCGCGCAGCTTCACGTCGGTGGCGCCGTCGGTGAAGATTCCCTGGCTCGATGACGGGAACACCGCCGACAGCTCGTAGGTGGAGTCGAACTCGCCACGCCCGTAGGCGAGCAGCACGGCGACGAGCCCGGTGCTGAGCACCGCGGTCACCAGCCCGAGGCAGGCCATCGTGCGAGCGGGGATGTCGCGCATCAGCCGGTGAGGCTCACGGTGGAGGTCGACCCCCAGAACACGTACGACAGCAGGAGGTTCGTGGCGACGACGGTGACGATGGTGATCCGGATGGCGACGCCGACGGCACGACCCACACCGGCGGGACCGCCGGCGGCGTAGTAGCCGAAGTAGCCGTGGATCAGGCCGACCTCGAGGGCGAACACCGCCACCTTCGCGACGCTGTAGGCGATGTCGATCGGCGGGAGGTAGAGACTGAAGTAGTAGTCGTACAGGCCCGGCGACGCGCCGAACAGCTCGGTGGTGACGAACCGGGTGCCCCAGAACGACGCGAACATCGCCACGAGGTACAGCGGGACCAGCGCGGCCACGAGGGCGACGATGCGGGTGGAGACCAGGTACACGAGCGACGGGACCGACATCACCTCGAGGGCGTCGATCTCATCGGAGATGCGCATGGCGCCGATCTCGGCGGTGAACGACGCACCGACCTGGGCGGACAGGGCGACGCCGGCGATGAGCGGGGTGATCTCGCGGGTGTTGGCGAGGGCGCCGACGATGCCGATGTAGGACTCGGCGCCCAGCTGTGAGAGCCCGGCGATCGCCTGGACCCCGACGGTGGCACCCACGGCCAGGGCCATGGCGGCCACGACGAACACCATCCCGCCGCCGATCACCACCGCCCCGGCCCCGGCGACGGTGTCGCTGATGTGGCGCAGCACCGTGGTGCGGTACCGCAGCCGCAGCACGACGTCGGTGAGCGAGTGCAACACCACCCGGGTCGAGAACAGCGCGAACCGACCGAGGCCCTCCGCCCGGCGCTGGGCGGTGCCGGCTCGCCGGACCACCCACGCGAGCGGGCGGCGAGGCAGCTGGGTCGCGACCATCGATGACCCGCCCATCAGTAGACCCGCTGCGGAACGAGCACGACGTAGATCGAGGTGATCACGTAGTTGACGGTGAACACGACGAGGAAGGTGATGACCACCGCCTGCTTGACCGCCAGCCCGACCCCGATCGGGCTGCGGTCACACGTCATCCCCCGTTGACAGGCCACCGCCGCGGCGATGAAGCCGAAGATGCCCGCCTTCAGCAGCGCCACCACCAGGTCGGACATGCGCACCAGGGCCGTCGCCCCGTTGAAGAAGGCGCCGGGCGACACGCCCTGCACGATCACGTTGAAGAAGAAGCCGCCACCGACGCCGCCGACGATGACCATCGACACCAGCAGGACCCCGACCGACGACGCGGCCCACACCCGGGGCGTCACCAACCGCCCGATCGGGTTCACCGCCATCACCTCCATCGCCGCCAGCTCGTCGCGGATGTTGCGGGCGCCCATGTCGGCGGCCATCGCTGACCCCCCGGCGCCGGCGATGAGCAGGGCCGCGGCGATCGGGGCCGCTTCCCGGATGACCCCGACGATCACCGCCGCGCCGGTGAAGGACTCCCCGCCCAGCTGGCGGGTGAGCTGGCCGATCTGCAGGGAGATCGTCGCGCCGAGCGGCACGGCGATGAGCACCACCGGTGCCAGGGTCACGCTGACCAGGAAGGCGGCCTGCTCGATGTACTCGCGCCACCACCGCCGCACGGTTCCGGTCTGGCGGACCGCCTCGAGGGCGAGCGAGACGGTGTCACCCGTCTCGGCGAGCACGCCGATGATGCGCTGTCTCACATCCCCCCTCGTCTTCCCCCCTGGGGACCGCGGCGCGTAGGCCGAGGCCGACCTTCTCCTACGGGCCGTAGCGTATGACGACACGTAAGGACAACACAACACCGCTGGCGCTGTGTCGCACACGCTACGCTCAACATGCCATGTCACTGTCACCGGCCGGTGCCGCCCGCACCGCGTCCCGCCGCCGTGTCGGGCGACCGCCACGCACCGACGAGGAGCGCCGCCTCGTCCGGGACCGCCTGCTGGCGAGCGTCATCGCCTGCGTGCGCGAACGCGGCCCGCATGTCTCCGTCGACGAGCTAGCACGGGCCAGCGGCGTCTCCAAACCCGTCCTGTACGACGTGTTCGGCGATCGCCGTGGCATCGCAGCCGCGGTTGCCGGCGAGCTCGCTGACATGATCGAGCGCGACGTGTGGGCGTCGCTGAGCGCCTCGTACCCGCCGGAACCGGCGAGCCTCGTCCGAGGGCTGGTCGCCGCCGTGATCGACCTCGCGGGCGACGACACCAACCTGTACCACTTCACCGTGCAGGACCTGCGCGCGTCCGGTGCTGGCCTGCTCGACAACCCGCTCGCCGCCCGACTGCACGAGCGTGCCTCGGCGCTCATTGCGCTGGGATCGCCGACGCTCGGCGCCGGGGTCGTCTCGATCATCGCCAACGGCCTCTTCGGGTTCCTGCTGGCGGCGACGGAGTCGTGGCTCGCTCGCGGGCAACGCGACAGTCGCGACGCGCTGGTCGAACGCCTGAACGGTCGCGCTGCTCGCTGCGTGGGCCTCGCTTGCGGACGCCGACAGGCCCAAGGGGTCCGTCCCGACGGCGCACTTCGAGGGCAGCTGACGTCGGCGTCGGTGCGCGGCCTCAGGTTCGAGCACCCCGGACCAGGCGCCCGGGAAGCGCGCCGGTGGCCTCGCCGGCCTGGTAGACGACCTCGCCGGAGACGATCGTGGCGACGAAGCCTTCGGCCTCTTGGACCAGACGGCGTCCTCCGGCGGGCAGGTCGTGCACGATCCGGGGCGGGCGCAGCCGCAACCCTTCGAAGTCGACGACGTTGACGTCGGCTTTCATGCCCGGGGCGAGCAGGCCCCGGTCGCGCAACCCGACGAGCTCGGCGGTGTCGCGGGCCTGGGCCTTCACGACCCACTCCAGCGGGAGCCGTTCGCCGCGGGTGCGGTCCCGGGCCCAGTGCGTGAGCAGGAACGTCGGGAAGCTCCCGTCGCAGATGACCCCGCAGTGCGCCCCGCCGTCGCCCAGGCCCGGCACGGTGTAGGGGTGCAGCAGCATCTCGCGCGCGGCGTCGAGGTTGCCGTCGGTGTAGTTCAGCGCCGGGTAGTACAGCAGCGAGCGGCCGCCGTCCTCGAGGAGCAGGTCGTAGGCGAGGTCCTCGGCGTCTCGACCGACCCGGGCAGCCAGGGCGGCGACGCTCGACTGGGGCGCCGGTTCGTAGTCAGGCGGGTCGCCGAGGAGGAACAGCTTGTCGTAGCTGGCCCCCGAGAACCCGAACATGCCGCGGCCCTCGGGGCGCTCGCGCAGGATCGCCTCGCGCACCTCGGGCCGCCGCATGGCGTTGACGCGCTCGGCCAGCGGCAGGGACGCCAGGGACCGGTAGATGGGCCGCATGACGAATGGGTGCAGCGACCCCTGCAGGCCGAGCAGCAGCCCGATGGGCCGGGCGGCGACCTGGCCGCGGATCGCGACGTCGTCGCCGTTGGCCTGCTCGATCAGCTCGAGCAGCCGGCGCCACTGGTCGGGCCACACGTCGACCTGGGTGAGCGAGATGGAAAGCGGCCGCCCTGCGGTCTCGGCCACCGAGCGCAGCAGCGCGAACTCGGCGTCGACGTCGCGGAAGTCGGCGACGAACTCGAACACGCCGGTGCCGGTATGACCGACGGCCCGGGCGATGCCGAGCAGCTCGTCGGCGCCGGCGGTGAGGCTCGGCGTCGGCGCGCCGTCGCGGGTCCGGTGGTTCCGTGTCCGCGAGGACGTGAACCCCAGCGCCCCCGCCTCGATCGCCTCGCGCACGAGTGTCCCCATGCGTTCGGTCTCCGACGGCGTCGGCGCCTCGTCGTGGTCGGCGCCCCGCTCGCCCATCACGTAGGCCCGCAGGGCGCCGTGAGGCACTTGGGCGGCGACGTCGATGGCGTGGGGCAGGCGTTCGATCACGTCGAGGTACTCGCCGAAGCTCTCCCACCCCCACGTGAGCCCCTCGGCGAGCGCGGTGCCGGGGATGTCCTCCACGCCCTCCATGAGGCTGATGAGCCAGTCGTGCCGCTCGGGCGCGACGGGGGCGAAGCCGACGCCGCAGTTGCCCATGACGACGGTCGTCACGCCGAGCCGCGACGACGGCGTCAGGTATGGGTCCCAGGTCACCTGCCCGTCGTAGTGGGTGTGGACGTCGACGAAGCCGGGGAGGACGAGCAGCCCTTCGGCATCGATCTCGTTCCGGCCGGTGTCCGCGACGCGGCCGACTGCCGTCACCCGATCGCCGTCGATGGCGACATCGCCCGTGGCCGGCGGTCTGCCGCTGCCGTCGACGACGGTGCCACCGCGGATCACGAGGTCGTGCATGGCGCCTCTCCTTCGTCGGCGTTGGCACTCATGGGTGCCAGCAAGGAACGCAACAGTGCAATACTAGGCGGGTGGCCAGCGTCCGTGCCGATGTACAGCCGTCCCTCGCCGAGGAGCACCGCGACCACGCCCGCGCCCGGATCCTGCGCGCCGCCCGCGGCGTCCTCGCCGAACGTGGCCTCGCCACGCGGGTCGACGATGTCGCCGCCGCCGCTGGTGTCGGGCGCCGGACCGTGTTCCGCCACTTCGAGACGCGAGACGCGCTGCTCGCAGCCGCGGTCACCGACGGCATGCGCAGCTACGCCGACCACATCCCCCGCCCCGAGCCCGGCATGCCGCTGGACCAGTGGCTCGACGACGTGCTCGTCGCCGTGCACCGCATGAATGCCCGCCACGGCCGCGTCTACTGGGAGCTCGCGTTCGCGGCGGACCTCGACGGCGAGCTGGCCGACGTGGCAGAGACCCGGCGAGCCGCCCGGCACCAGCTCGTGAGCCAGGTCACGGACTGGTCGTGGCGAGCGGGCGGCGGCAAGGGCCACCCGCCGGCATGGCTCGCCGATGCGTTCGCGGTCTACCTCAGCGCCTTCGCCACCCAGGCGCTGGTCGGCGACTTCGGACGCCAACCAGAAGAAGCCGGGCGGGCAGCTGCGAAGGCGCTGGCAGCCGCCGTGACCCAGGCGGTCGCCGAGCAGTGAAGGCGTCGATGTTCTACCTGCCGACCTGCGGCACGCGCGCCGACATCGAACGTGGCATGGCCGGCCTGCGACCCGAGCTCTACCAGCAGATGCTTGCCGAGCTGCGAGAGCAGATCCGGCTCGGCGATCAGCTCGGCTACGACTCGGTGAGCTTCACCGAGCACCACTTCCACGTCGAAGGGTTCGAGCTGTCGAACAACCCCGTGCTGCTCGACCTGTGGGCGGCGATGCAGACCGAACGCATCCGGGTCGGGCAGCTCGGGATCGTGCTCCCGGCCGAGAACCCCATCCGGGTCGCCGAGAACATCGCCATGCTCGACCACATGTCCGGCGGCCGCGCCTACGCCGGGTTCGCCCGCGGCTACCAGCGCCGCTGGGTCGACACCATGGCCCAGCAGGCGCACGGCATCCGCGGCGTGCAGCCCCACCAGCACGACGCCGTCGACGAGGCCAACCGGGCCGCCTTCGAGGAGTGCTACCGCATCGTCAAGCGGGCATGGACCGAGGACCTCCTCGCCATCCAGGGCGACTTCTGGCGAGTACCGGTCGACGGCACGCCGTGGGAGGTCGAGTCGACGAGGCTGTACGGGGCGGGTGTGACCGACGGTGTCGTCACCGCCCTCGGCCCGGTCCCCAAGCCCTTCCAACGGCCCCACCCGCCGGTGTTCCAGCCGTTCGCGTCGTCGGAGCGGTCGGTGCGGTGGTGCGCCGAGGAAGGCATCACCGCCGTCCTGCCACCGCTGCACCCGGTGCTCGAACGCCACCTCGTCGACGTCTACGCCGACACCTCGGGGCGGGATCCGGGCGACGGGATCGGCCTGCTGCGCGACGTCGTGGTCGCCGACACCGACGACGAGGCCATGGCCTTGTGGGCCGAGGGGCCGATGTTCGGCTTCGCCTCCTGGTTCGCGCCGTTCGGGTTCGACAAGGGCCTGCCCCATCCCGACACCGGCGAGATGCCCGATTTCCTGGCCGACAGCCTCGCGCTGGTCGGGTCGGTCGACACGGTGACCCGCCAGCTCGAGCGGCTGTTCGCGCGGCTCCCCGCCCGGTGGATCTTCGCCTGGGAGTGGAACGGCCTGGTCCCCCACGACCGGCTGCTGCGCTCCATCGAGCTGTTCGCCACCGACGTTGCCCCTCGTGTCGGCGGGCTCGAGGCACCGAGCGCGCCGGCCGCGCTGGCGGGAACGTCGGCGACATGACCGCGACAGGCCGGGCGGCGCTGTTCTACGGTCCCGGCAAGCCGTTCGCGCTGACCGAGCTCCCGGTGCCCGACCCCGAACCGGGCGCCGCGGTCGTGCGGATCACCCGCGCCAACGTGTGCGGCTCGGACCTGCACATCTGGCGAGGCGACGGCCTCCTGGGCCTCATGGCCCGCGACGACGGCCGCATCATCGGCCACGAGATGACCGGCGTCATCCACGCCCTCGGCCCCGGTGTCGAACGCGACTGGTCCGGCCTGCCGCTCGCCGAGGGCGACCGCGTCGTCTACCAGTACTTCGCGCCGTGCGGGCGGTGCCGCTCCTGCCTGCGGAGCATGACCGAGGCGTGTGCCCGGTCCTTCAAGGTGCTCCAAGGCAGGCCGACGGTGTTCCCCCACTTCCGCGGCGCCTATGCCGACTACTTCTACCTCACCCCCCAGATGGCTGTGTTCAAGGTGCCCGACCGCGTCGCCGACACGATGGTCGCCGGCGTCAACTGCGCCCTCGCCCAGGTCGTCATGGGTCTCGAGCGGGTGCAGGTCGGCCTCGGCGACCGGGTCGTGATCCAGGGTGCCGGCGGGCTCGGCATCTATGCCACCGCCGTCGCCCGCGACCGCGGCGCCGGTCAGATCATCGTGATCGACGGCATCGACGACCGGTTGGCCCTCGCCCGCCGCATGGGCGCCGACGACACCGTCGACCTGCGCGAGCTGGCGAGCCCCGACGAGCGCGTCGCCCGGGTGCGCGAGCTCACCGACGGCGGCGCCGACGTCGTGTGCGAGCTCGTCGGTCGAGCGGACGCGATCACCGAAGGGCTCCAGATGGTCGCCCTCGGCGGCCGCTACCTGGAGATCGGCACCTTCTACCCCGGCAGCACCGTGCCGGTGGACCCGGGCCTGCTCGTCATGGGCAACATCCGCCTCGAAGCGGTGGCCTCCTACGACGCCCGCAGCCTCCAGCAGGCGCTCGCCTTCCTCGACCGCCACGTGGACGACCTGCCGCTCGACCAGGTGCTCGCCGACTACCCGCTGGAGGCAATCGACGACGCCTTCGCCGACCAGGACGCCGGGCGCGTCACCCGCGCCTCGATCGTGATGACCTGAGAGGAGCACCCCCATGCCGACATCGGTGATCTCGGCCGACAGCCACGTGACCGAGCCGCCCGACACCTACCTGCCCCGCATTGACGCGAAGTACCGCGACGACGCGCCCCGGATCGTCCACGACGAGAACCTGGGGGACATCTTCCACATCCCCGGGATGAAGGTGCCCGTGCCGATGGGGCTGGTCGCGGCCGCCGGCAAGGACGCCGAGGAGCTGCGCACCTTCGGCGTCAAGTTCGAGGACCTGCACCGCGGTGGCTGGGACCCAGTGGCCCGCCTCGCCGACCAGGACCGCGACGGGGTGGCCGCCGAGGTCATCTACCCCACCGTCGGCATGGCCCTGTGCAACCACAAGGACCTCGACTACAAGCGGGCGTGCATGCAGGCCTACAACCGGTGGATCGCCGAGTACTGCTCGGTCGCACCCCGCCGGCTCATCGGTGTGGGCCAGACGGCCATGCGGACGCCTGAGGAAGGCATCCAGGACCTCCGCGAGATCGACGCCCTCGGCCTCCAAGGCGTCATGATGCCCGGCCAACCAGGCCATGAGGACTACGACCACCCCGACTACGACCCGTTCTGGGAGGCGGCCATCGAGCTGGGCCTGCCGCTGTCGTTCCACGTCCTCACCACCCGCGACACCGCGCCGGTCCGGGGCCCGAAGCTCAACGGGTTCATGAGCATCATCCGCGCCAACCAGGACGTCATGGGCACGCTGATCTTCTCCGGCGTGTTCGACCGCCACCCCGACCTGCGGGTCGTCTGCGTCGAAGCCGACGCCGGCTGGGTGCCCCACTACATGTACCGGATGGACCACGCCTACAAGCGCCACCGCCACTGGCTCCCCGCCGGCACGCTGTCCCGGCTCCCAAGCGAGTACTTCCGCGATTGCATCTACACCACCTTCCAGGACGACTGGGTCGCCTTCCAGGTCGCCGATCTCCTCAACGACGAGCGCCTCATGTGGGCCAACGACTTCCCCCACTCCGACTCCACCTGGCCGTGGTCCCAGGACATGCTGGCCGAGCACACCCGCCACCTCACCGAGCGCCAACGCGACCGCATCCTGCACGACAACTGCGCCGAGCTCTACGGCCTCGACGTGTGAGCCCATGACCGGCCGTGCGTCGGACGCCGACGGGATCCGGACGGACGTGCGCCACTGGCTGTCGGTGGCGTGGGACCCGGAGCGGCCGCTGCGGGAATGGCGCGAGGTGCTCGTCGCCTCGGGATGGGGCTGCCCGACATGGCCGCGGGAGTGGTGGGGACGGGGCCTCGACGCCGACCTCGCGACGGTGGTCGCCGAGGAGCTGCGCCGGGTCGGAGCGGTGGGCGCCGCCATCGGCGTCGGCATGAGCTTGGCGGCCCCGACGATCCTCGCCCACGGCAATGACGACGCGAAGCGGCGGTTCCTGCGCCCGATCGCCACCGGCGCCGAGACCTGGTGCCAACTGTTCTCCGAACCGGGCAGCGGCTCGGACCTGGCCGGGCTGACCACCCACGCCACCCGCGACGGCGACGAGTGGGTGATCAACGGACAGAAGGTGTGGACCACCGGCGCCCACCATGCCGCCTACGGGATGCTGCTGGCCCGCACCAACTGGGACGCGCCCAAGCACCACGGCATCAGCTTCTTCGCCTTGCCCATGACCCAGCCGGGCGTGGAGGTTCGACCCCTGCGGCAGATGAACGGCCGGGCCTCGTTCAACGAGGTGTTCCTCACCGACGCCCGTGTACCCCACGCCAACCTCATCGGCCCCCTCCACGGCGGCTGGGCCGTCGCGCTCACCACCCTCGCCCACGAACGGGGCCTGGCCGCCACGCTGTTCGGGTCCCTCCCCAGTGGTGAGGGCCGCACCGCACGCGAGGCGATGGAGGAGGCCGCCGCCTACCTCAAGACCTACGAGTGGTACCCGCAACGAGCGGGCCGGCCCGACCTCGCGCCGGGCCTGTGTCGGGACACGGGCCGGGCGAACGACCCCGTGGCCCGCCAGAACGTGGCCGGGCTCCACGCCCTGGAGCGGGCGGCCCAGTGGACCGCGGCGCGGGCACGCGCCGCCCGCCGGGCTGGCCGACCGCCGGGCCCCGAGGGCTCGGTCGCGAAGTTGCTGGGGAGTGAGATCGCCCGCCGGTCCGCCGCCGTGCACGCCGGACTCGTCGGGTCCCACGGGATGCTCGTCGGTCCCGACGCCATCGCCGGTGGCATCGTCGCCGACGTCGTGCTGTCCACCCCGGCGGCGTCGATCGCCGGGGGCACCGACGAGATCCAGCACAACATCGTCGGCGAGCGGGTCCTTGGCCTGCCCAAGGAGCCCACCCTCGACGCCGACATCCCGTTCCGCACCGTCAAGACGAACCGCCGGCCCGCGGCGCACGCAGGCGGGGACCCGGGCTGATCTGCACGAGCACGACTCGACACATTACGGTTCTTGTTCTATGACGGACACGGCGCGGCACCCCTCGGCAGCCCACCGTGGCGGTGACGGGCTCGGAAAGGGCGGCCGCGTGCGCAAGCAAGAGCAGCAACCGGCGAGCGACGAGGTCGTCGAAGTGGCGCCCGGCGTGCTGCGAATGCAGCTGCCGATCCAGTTCACCGGCCTCGGCCACGTGAACATGTACGGCCTCGTCGACCGGGACGGCCTCGCCGTGGTGGACCCCGGCATGCCCGGCCGCCAGTCCTGGCAGGCCGTCGTCGCCGCGTTGCGCCGGGCCGGCTACCGACCGACCGACGTGCACACCGTGGTGATCACCCACTCCCATCCCGATCACTTCGGGGGTGCCCTTCGCCTCGCACGCGAAGCGGACGCCGATATCGTCGCCCACGCTGCCTTCACCGTGCCGTGGCTCGCCGCCACCGAGCCCGACGTCGCCAGCCTCGAGGACGGCGACGACCTCATCGGCACGACCGGGATGGCGGTGCGCGACCCCAGCGGACTGCGGGTGCCGTGGCGGGCACCCGATGACGCCATGCGCCCCCCACAGCTCCCCCAGTCGCTCCCGCGTCCGGTCGTGAAGCTGGCATGGCGCCTCGGACGCCGCTACCTCCAGGTGCCGACGCCGACCCGGCCGCTCACCGACGGCGCCGCCGTCCGCCTCGCCGGCCGTGACTGGTTCGCCGTGCACACCCCGGGCCACACCGCCGACCATCTGTGCCTGCATGACCCCGAGCAGCGCCTGCTGCTCGCGGGGGACCACGTGCTGCCCACCATCACCCCCCACGTGTCAGGCATCGGGTGCGGCCGGGACCCCCTGCGCCAGTACCTCGACGCGCTCGACACGGTCGCCCACCTCGACGTCGGTCTCGTGCTCCCTGCGCACGGGCATCCCTTTGCCGACCTCGCGGCGCGCACCACCGAGATCGCCCGTCACCACGACGAACGACTCGACCGCCTGCGCCAAATCGCGGCCGCCGACGGCCCGTCGACCGTCGAGGCGTTCTCCCGTGCCCTGTTCCCACCCGGGCAGTGGGGGCTGATGGCCGAGAGCGAGGTGTTCGCCCACCTCGAGCACCTGCGTCGTGACGGCTCGGCCCGAGCCTGGCGGCACGACGGCGCGCTCGTGTACGACCTCGCCGAGGAAGGTGCCCGCCCATGAGTGACCAGGCAACGACACACCGTCGCCTCACCGGCAAGGTCGCCGTGGTCACCGGCGGCGGCAACGGCATCGGCCGGGCGTGCTGCACCCGGTTCGCCGACGAGGGCGCCCAGGTCGTGGTGGCCGACATCCTCGACGCGGCAGCCAAGGAGACCGCCGCCGAGATCACCGCCGCCGGCGGCGACGCCATCGCGCGCGCGGTCGACGCCGCCGACCAAGCCGCCAACGACGCCATGATCGAGCGAGCCGTCGAGGCCTTCGGCGGTGTCGACATCCTGGTCACCGCGGCCGGCGTCAGCCACGCCGACTACGTCAGCGGCGACACCGAGCGCGACCTGGCGTCGTTCGGTTCGATGGCCCAGGCGCTGGCCGAACCCCACCGCCTGCTGCTCGACCTCGACCTCGCCGCATGGCAACGGGTGCTCGACATCAACCTCACCGGCACGCTGCTCGCCGTGCAAGCCGCCGCCCGCCTCATGGTCGAACGCCAGCGCGGCGGTTCGATCATCACCATCGCCTCGATCGCCGCCAAGGTTCCCGAGGCCGGCCCGCCCGCCTACGCGGTCTCGAAGGCCGGGGTGTGGATGCTGACCAAGGCAGCCGCGCGGTCGCTGGCCAAGGCGGGCATCCGGGTCAACGCCATCGGCCCCGGCTACATCGAGACGAACATGACCAAGCTCCTCACCGACATGCCGATGGTGCGGGACCTCGCGCTGACCCAGATCCCGATGGGGCGCGTCGGGCGGCCCGAGGAGGTCGCCAACGTCGCGCTGTTCCTCGCCAGTGACGAGGCGTCCTACGTCACCGGCGAGATCCTCCACCCCGACGGCGGCTTCTACACCGACTGACCGAGGAGAACATCGTGCGCACTGCGGTCACCGATCTGCTCGGCATCGAGTTCCCGATCCTCGGGTTCAGCCACTGCCGCGACGTGGTCGCCGCCATCTCCAAGGCTGGTGGCATGGGCGTGCTCGGGGCCGTCGCCCACAGCCCCGACCAGCTCGAGATCGACCTCGCCTGGATCGAGCAGGAGGCCGGTGGCCGCCCCTACGGGGTCGACCTGCTCATCCCCGAGAAGTACGTCGGCGCCGACCGCGGCGGCCTCGACCCGGCCGGCCTGCGCGGCCTGCTGCCAGAGGAGCACCGGCGGTGGCTCGACGACCTCCTCGACCGCTACGGCGTTCCGGCCGCGCCGCGGGACCACGACGACGGCACCCGCGAGTTTGCCGGCAGGCGCATCGACCCCGCGAGCATGGCCCCGCTGCTCGATGTCGCCTTCTCCCATCGCACCGGCCTCGTCGCCAGCGCCCTCGGCCCGCCACCAGCGCATCTCATCGACCGGGCGCACCGCGCTGGGGTCGCTGTCGCCGCTCTCGCCGGCACCACCGCCCACGCCGTGCGCCACGCCGAGGCGGGCGCCGATCTCATCGTCGCTCAGGGCACCGAAGCCGGAGGCCACACCGGCCAGGTCGCCACGATGGTGCTCGTGCCCGAGGTCGTCGACGCGGTCGCGCCCACCCCGGTGCTGGCCGCCGGTGGGATCGCCTCGGGCCGCCAGCTCGCCGCGGGGCTCGCGCTCGGCGCGCAGGGCGTCTGGTGCGGTTCGGTGTGGCTCACCACCGAGGAAGCCGAGACGCCGCCGGTCGTCAAGGACAAGTACCTGCGGGCCTCGTCGTCGGACACCGTGCGCTCGAGGTCGATCACCGGCAAGCCGGCCCGGATGCTGCGCAGCGCGTGGACCGACGAGTGGGAAACACCCGACGGTCCCGGCCCCCTCGCCATGCCGCTACAACCGATCCTCGTCGGTGACGCGTTGCGTCGCATCCACCGCGTCGCCCACCACGAGGGGTCCGGCGGCCACCAGCTCGTCACCTACTTCGTCGGTCAGGTCGTGGGCAGCCTGACCACGGTCAAGCCCACCAGTCGGGTCGTGCTCGAGATGGTCGAGGAGTTCATCGACACCGTGCAGCACCTCGGCGCGTTGCTCGACGACGAACAGCCGGCCGCAGGTCCCCGGTAGTCGACGGAGCGCCGCGCCGTGCGGCGCTCGGCGCCGGTGGCGTTCAACCGGGGCGGTGCCGGTGCGCCGCCGCCTCGCGGACGTGGTGGGTGATGTTCATCGAGCAGAACCTCGGCCCGCACATGGAACAGAAGTGGGCGGTCTTGGCCGGTTCGGCGGGGAGGGTCTCGTCGTGGTAGGCGCGGGCCGTGTCGGGATCGAGGGCGAGGGCGAACTGGTCGTGCCAGCGGAACTCGAAGCGGGCGGCTGACAGGGCGTCGTCGCGGGCCTGGGCACCGGGGTGGGCCTTGGCGAGGTCGGCGGCATGGGCGGCGATCTTGTAGGCGATGACGCCGGCCTTGACGTCGTCGCGGTCGGGCAGCCCGAGATGCTCCTTGGGGGTGACGTAGCAGAGCATGGCGGTGCCGTGCATGGCGATGGTCGCCGCGCCGATGGCGGAGGTGATGTGGTCGTAACCGGGGGCGATGTCGGTGGTGAGGGGGCCGAGGGTGTAGAAGGGCGCGCCCTTGCACCAGTCGACCTGCAGGTCGACGTTCTCCTTGATCGCGTGCAGGGGAACGTGGCCGGGCCCCTCGACCATCACCTGCACGTCGTGGCGCCAGGCGCGGTCGGTGAGCTCGCCGAGGGTACGGAGCTCGGCGAGTTGGGCGTCGTCGTTGGCGTCGGCGATCGATCCGGGCCGGAGGCCGTCACCGAGTGAGAACGAGACATCGTAGGCGGCGAAGATCTCGCACAGCTCGTCGAAGTGGGTGTAGAGGAAGTTCTCCTTGTGGTGGGCGAGGCACCACGCCGCCATGATCGACCCGCCGCGACTGACGATCCCGGTGACCCGGCTCACGGTGAGCGGGACGTAGCGCAGCAAGACACCGGCGTGGATCGTCATGTAGTCGACGCCTTGCTCGCATTGCTCGATCACGGTGTCGCGAAACCCGTGCCAGGAGAGCTCGGCGGGACGTCCGTCGACCTTCTCGAGCGCCTGGTAGATCGGGACGGTCCCGATCGGCACCGGGCTGTTGCGGATGATCCACTCCCGGGTGGTGTGGATGTCGGGGCCCGTGGACAGGTCCATGACGGTGTCGGCGCCCCACCGGGTGGCCCACTGCAGCTTGTCGACCTCCTCGGCGATCGACGAGGTCACCGCCGAGTTGCCGATGTTGGCGTTGACCTTTACGAGGAACCGCCGGCCGATGATCATCGGCTCGAGTTCGGGATGGTTGACGTTGGCAGGCAGGATCGCCTGGCCCGCGGCGAGCTCGTCGCGGACGACATCGACGCCGACGCCCTCGCGGGTCGCCACGAACCGCATCTCGGGTGTGACCTCGCCGCGCCGGGCGTAGTGGCGTTGTGTCACGCACCGCCCCGGCACGGCTCGGCGCGGCGACCGGGCCCGGCCCTGCCACCCCTGGTTGACGACGCCGCCGCGGTGGGTCGCACGGCGCCCGTCGTCGCGCGCGGCCGCAGCCCGGCCCGCGTAGGCCTCGACGTCGCCACGGCCGTCAATCCACGGCGCCCGCAGCGGCGGTAGCCCGAACGTCGGGTCGCCGCCGGGACCGCTGGTGTCATAGAGCCGGACGCGCTCGCCATTGGTCAGCGCGACCTCCCGGAACGGGACGCCGTCGACATACACCTTCTCGCGGTTCATTCGTGTTCCTCCCAGCCGAAGTGGTCGAGCGGGCCGTGTCCTGCTCCGAGCCGCCAGCGCGCCCCGCCGACGATGGCGCGGTGCACGTAGCCGCCGGCGGCGGTGACGGCACCGACCACGTCGTCGCCTCGCGCCAGGTGGGCGGCGACCGCCGACGCGAACGAGCAGCCGCTGCCGTGGGTGTTGCTCGTGTCGATCCGATCCCGGGTCACGAGCTCCTCCCGTCCCCCGCCGGCGACGACGTCGACGCTGCGTCCCGCGGCGTCGGGCGTGGCGTGGCCTCCCGTCACCACGACGATGCCGCCGGTGCGCGCCGCCAGCTCGCGGGCGGCGGCGCGCTGGTCGGTCAGCATGGGCAGCTCTCGGCCCACGAGCACCCCGGCCTCCCACAGGTTCGGGGTGCACACGGCCGCCGCCGGCAGCAGACGCGTCCGGTACAGGGTCTCGGCGTCGGCGTCGAGCAGCCGAGTGCCAGTCGACGACACCATCACCGGGTCGACGACGAGATTGGGGAGCCGGCCGGCGGCGGCCAGCTCGGCGACGACCGCCACGATCTCGGCGCTCGCCAGCATGCCCGTCTTCACCGCCGCCACCGGCAGGTCGTCGAGCACGGCGTCGACCTGGGCCCGCACCACCGCGCCCGGCATCGGGTGCACGGCGCGCACCTCGGCCGTGTTCTGCGCGGTCACCGCGGTGACCGCCGAGCTGCCGAAGACGCCGAGCGCGGCGAACGTCTTGAGGTCGGCCTGGATGCCGGCGCCCCCGCCCGAGTCGCTGCCGGCGATCGTGAGCGCGACCGGCGGGTTCACCGTGTCGTCCCCCAGCGGGCCCTCGCCGGCTGGTCACGGCGCTCGCTGACCGACCTCAGCAGCTCCCTGACTGCCCGCGCCGGGTCGTCGGCGCCCATGACAAAGCTCATTGCTGCGACACCGGCAGCGCCAGCCTCGACACACACCCGGGTCGTCGACGGGTCGACACCGCCGAGCGCGTACACCGGCAGGGGCGCGGTGTGCAGCGCGTCGACACCGAGGGCCGGCCCGTACCCGGGCTTGGACGCCGACGCGAAGACCGGCGACAGCGTTGCGTAGCGGCAGCCTTCGGCGGCAGCGGCGGCGAGCTCGGTCGCCGAGTGGCACGAACGGCCCAAGATCGCCGGGCCCGCCGCAGGGAGCGAATCGGTGGCGGCCAGATGGACACCGTCGGCGTCGATGGTCGGGTCCGACGCCACCAGCAGCGTCGGGACGAACTGGCGCAGCCGCGCCGCCAGCGCGGCGCGTTCGCGGTGGGGCAGGTCCTTCTCGCGCAGCACGACGGTGTCGGCGCCACCGTCGACCGCGGCGCGCACAACCTCGACCAGCGGGCGCCCGCCGGTCAGGGTGCGGTCGGTCAGCACGAGCAACCTCACGCCAGCGCCGCCCGTCCCTCCGGCGCGGTCGACGCCTGCGCGTACAGCCGCCGCGGGATGCGGCCGGCGCGGCGGGCGAACCGCCCGGCCTCGACGGCGTGGCGCATCGCCGCCGCCATCCGGGCCGGGTCCGATGAACGGGTCACGGCCGACGCCAGCAGCACGCCATCGCACCCGAGCTCCATCGCCAGCGCCGCGTCCGACGCCGTGCCGATGCCAGCGTCGAGAATGACCGGCACGGGCACCTGCTCGCGGATGATCGCCAGGTTGTGCGGGTTGCGGATGCCCATGCCACTGCCGATCGGCGCGCCGAGCGGCATGACCGCGGCGCAGCCGAGGCCGGCAAGCCGGATGGCAACGATCGGGTCGTCGTTCGTGTACGGCAGGACGACGAACCCGTCGTCGACGAGGTGCTCGGCGGCGTCGAGGAGCTCCACCGTGTCGGGCAGCAACGTGCGGTCGTCGCCGATGACCTCGAGCTTCACCCAGTTCGTCTCGAACGCGTCGCGGGCCAGGCGCGCCGTGCGCACCGCCTCGGCGGCGGTGAAACAGCCGGCCGTGTTGGGCAGGACCCGCACACCGGCCCGGTCCAGGACGTCGATCACCGTCCCCGGCGACCTCGGGTCGACGCGCCGCAAGGCCACGGTGACCAGCTCGGCGCCTGACGCCTCGATCGCCCGAGCGAGCACGTCGAGGCTGGGCGCGCCGCCGGTGCCGAGGATCAACCTCGACGTGAACGTCTCGCCCGCGAGCACGAACGGGTCGTCCACCATCAACCTCCCTGCGCCGCGTCCAGCAGCTCGACGTGATCGCCAGGCCGCAACTGCACCTCGCCCCACATCGAGCGAGGCACGACCTCCCGGTTGACCGCCACGGCAATGCCGCGAGGTCCTCGTCCGAGCGCGGCGACGAGCGCGGCGATGGTGACGCCGCGTGCGACGGTCTGCGCCTCGCCGTTGACGACGACGCGCATCACCGGAACCGTCCGAGGCCGAACGGGGCAACCACCGGGGGCACGATCCCGTCGGCGAGGAACGCAGCGACGGCGTCAGCGGTCACCGGCGTCAGTAGGACACCGTTGCGGTAGTGGCCGGAGGCGTGGATCACTCGGCTGTCGCGAGCCGAGGGCCCGACGATTGGCGCGTTGTCAGGTGTTCCTGGCCGCAGCCCGGCGATCGATTCGACGAGCTCGAGATCTTGCGCGCCGGGCACGACCTCGATGGCGGCATCCAGCAGCCCGCGCACGGCTCCTGCAGTGACAGTGGTGTCGAATCCCTGCTCTTCGACAGTGGCGCCCACGACCAGCTCACCGTCGGCACGCGGCACCAGGTAGACAGAACGTCCCTGGACCACGGCACGCACCGTGTGCGCCAACGGCGGTTCGGTCGGGTCGAACCGCAGCCGCAGGATCTGGCCCTTCACCGGCCGTACCGGGACCTCGTCATTCAGCGACGACGACCAGCACCCGGCCGCCAGCACGACCCGGTCGGCGCGGCGGACCGTGTCGTCCTGCATCGACGCCACCCTGCGCTGCTCGACCCGCACGCCGGTGCGCTGGCAGGCAGCGACGAGCGCGGCGAGCAGCCGACGACTGTCGACCTGGTGGTCGCCCGGGACGTGAAAGCCGCCGCGCACCCGTGGCGAGAGCTGTGGTTCGAGGACCCGGCATTCGCGTGCCCGGAGCCGCTCGACCTGGAGGCCGAGTGATGCCTGGAATCGGCCCAGCTCGTCGAGTGCGACGAGGTCGTCGTCGTCGAACGCCACGGCCAGGGTGCCATCGGTGCGGTAGCCGACGTCGATGCCGGTGGCCTCGAAGAGCTGGGCGGCGAACGCCGGCCACCGTCGGGCCGACTTGAGCGCGAGTGCCAGCAGGGGCTCTTCGCCATAGCGCACTTCGGTGACCGGGCACAGCATCCCGGCCGCGGCGTGCGACGCCCCCGACCCCGGTGCCGGATCGACCACTGTGACCGACCAGTGCCGCGACGCTGCCCGCCACGCGCACGCCAGCCCGATCACCCCGCCGCCGATCACGACGAGATCGCGCTGGCCGCTCACGGCGCCTTCTCCAGCGCTCGCAGCAGCGCCTCGGTCGCAGCGTACGGGTCGTCGGCGTTGCTGACCGCCCCGACGACCGCGACGCCGTGTGCACCGGCGTCGCGCAGTTCCGGCACCCGCTCGGCGGTGACGCCGGCGATGGCGATAACGGGTACGTCGACTGCGGCGACCACGCGGCCCACACCGCCTGCGCCCAGCGGTGGCGGCAGGCCCGGCTTCGTCGCCGTCGCGTACGCCGGGCCGACCCCGAGGTAGGTGGCACCAGCGCCCTGATGGGCCCGCGCCGTGTCGGGGTTCCGGGCCGTCGCGCCCAACACCAAACCCGGGCCCAGGATGCGGTGGGCCGCCGCCACCGGAAGGTCATCGGCGCCGACGTGGGCGCCGTGCGCCCCCGCTGCCAGCGCCACGTGCGGCCGGTCGTCGACCAGACAGGTCGCCGCGTGCTCCACGCACACCTCGAGCACCCGGCAGGTGAGCTCGTACAGCTCCCGGTCGGTGAGCTCCTTGCCTCGCACCTGGACCACGGGCGCGCCCGCCTCGAGGGCGGCGGTAACGGTGGGCAGCGGGTCGCGTCCGGACCTGGTGTCGGTGATGACGTGCAACCGGCCGATCGCCATGAGAGCCTCCCTGCGCCGGCATGATCCGGATCAGGTTCCGACGGTCGGGAACGGATCAGTTCCCCTCTCAGCCCGGTCCTCCGGACTCCCGTGTGCTGACCGCACCATAGCGCGCTGGGTGGCCCGGCACGCCGGCGTGGCGGAAGGGCCCGGTGAGACGGCGACCGGCGGAGCGGACCACAGGCGCCGTCGACGGTCATGCGATCCACCGGGCGGCGAGGTCGTCGACGGACACGGCGATCTCCAGACCCTCGATGTCGGTGAGCCAGGCGCGGTTGCGCACGTGCAGGTCGTTGGCGGGGTCGAAGCGGTTCAGAGCGACGATGACGCGGTGCGCCGCCAGCACGCCTGCCGCCAGCCGCACGAGGTTGATCGTGCCGAGCCCGGCGTCCGCGACGAGCACGACCGCCGTAGGCGCCAACGCGTCGATGAACGCCAAGTTGTCGCCGTCGTGGGCGAGCGGTGAGCGCACCCCGCCGGCGGTCTCGACGAACCCGATCTCGACGCCTGCCGGCCAGGTGAGTTCGCGGAGCAGGTCGGCCAGTCGGACGCGTTCGCGCCCGAGGGCGTCGGCGGCCATTGGTGGTGCCATCGCAACCGGATAGGAGCGGGACGGCCGGCACACGTCCTCGGCGGTCTCGCCGGTGGCATCGGCCAGGAGGGTTGCGTCGCGGGCGTCGACGGGTTCGGTCGGGTCAAAGGATTGGGCCGGCTTGCGGGCGGCGACAGCGATGCCGCGCGTTCGCAGCAGGCCGATGACCGCACAGGTCCACCATGTCTTGCCGACCTCGGTGCCGGTGCCGGCGACGACGACGAGCCGGTCAGGCGACGGCATGTAGGACGTCGAGTGCGCGGCAGAGCCGCTCGACGTCGGCGTCGGCGTGGAGGGCCGACAACGCGACCCGCAGCCGCGACGTGCCAGGCGGGACCGTCGGCGGTCGGATGGCGGGGACGAGCAGACCGTCATCGAGCAGCGTCGCCGCCGCGGCGAGCGCGGCGTGTTCGTCGCCCAGCACGACCGGCACGATCGGCGAGGGGTGCCCAGGGCGGAGGCGGTGCACCAGGGCGCGCAGCCGGGCGATGCGGGCGGCGCCCTCGGGCGACTGCAGGACCCCGAGTGCGGCGCTTGCTGCCGCGGTGTCTGCGGGGGTTGAGGCGGTCGTGAAGATGAACGACCGGGCCCGGTTGCGCAACAGGTCGATGATCGGTGCGGGCCCGGCCACGTAGCCGCCCAGCGACCCGAGCGTCTTGGACAGGGTGCCGACCCGGAGCACGTCGCCGTTGACGGCGATCTCCGGGCCCAGAACGGCGTGAGCCTCGTCGAGCACGAGCAGGGCGCCGCAACCTGCGCACAGCGACACGAGCGCGGCGACGTCGGCGACGTCGCCGTCCATCGAGAACACCGTGTCGGTGACGACGATCGCCGGTGCGTTCGCCGCCAGCAGCGACGCCAGGTGATCGAGGTCTCCGTGCCGGTACACCACGGTTCGGGCCCGGGCGAAACGGCACCCGTCGATGATCGACGCGTGGTTGCGCTCGTCGGACAGGACCGTGACCTCCGCGGTGCCGAGCGTCGACAGCACGCCGAGGTTGGCGGCGAAGCCGGTCGAGAACAGCAGTGCGGCCTCGGTCTGCTTCCACGCCGCCAGCTCCGCTTCGAGTGCGTCGTGCAGCGGCCGGCCGCCCACGATCAGCCGTGCCGAGCCGACGCCGGTTCCGTACCCTTCGATGGCGGCGTGGGCCGCCGCCCGAACCGCCGGGTGCTGGCTGAGCCCGAGGTAGTCGTTCGACGCGAACGACACGACCTGTCGGCCGTCGGCCAGCGTGAACGCCGGTCCACCGCCGTCCACCGTCCGCACGGTGCGCCACCGTCCCTGCGCCCCCAGCGCCGCCGCCTCGGCCGCGGCGCGGGCGACCCAGGTGCTCACCGGCTGCACACCTCGACGATGGCGTCGTGGAGCGCCGACACGATGCGCTTGGCCTCGTCTGCGGTCAACGTGAGCGGCGCCACCAGGATCACGGTGTCACCGATCGGCCGCAGGAGCACGCCCCGACGTACGGCGGCCGCACAGACCCGCCGACCCCATCGCAGCTCGCCCGTCGGCGCGACGAGGTCGACGCCGCCCATGAGGCCCCGCAACCGGATGTCGCCGACGGGCGGCAGCGGGGCTATCACCTGGTGGAGCAGTGCAGCGAGTTGCGCCTCACGGGCCCGCACGTTGGCGAGCACGTCCCATTCCGTGAGCAGCTGGAGGTGCCGGAGCGCGACCGCGCACGCCAGCGCGTTCCCACCGTAGGAGTGGCCGTGGTACAGGGTGTTCTGGGACAGGTCGGGCCCCAGGAACGCCCTGAACACCCGATCAGCGACGACCGTCGCCGACAGCGGCAGGTAACCCCCGCTCATCGCCTTGCCCAGCACGAGCAGATCGGGTCGCAGCCCGCACTGCTCGGATGCGAACAGGGTGCCGGTGCGGCCGAAGCCGGTCGCCACCTCGTCGCAGATGAGCAGGACGCCGGTCTCCCGGCATGCCGCGCCGAGGTCACCCAGCGCGTCTGCGTCGAGCATCGTCATGGCGTTGGCCGCCTGCACGAGCGGCTCGATGATCACGGCCGCCAGCTCGGCGCCCCGCCGCAGCACGAGGTCGATTGCGACCTCCACGGAGGTGGCGCGGTGCACGGGGAACAGGAGCGGGCCGAAGATCTCGGTGCCGAACCCGCGGTCGCCGAGTGAGAGAGCACCGATGGTGTCACCGTGATAGGCGCCGGCGAGGCCGACGAACCCCGTGCGGGGCTCGGACCTGTTCACCCAGTACTGGAATGCGATCTTGAGTGCCTGCTCGACCGCGGCGGCGCCGTCGGCGGCGTAGAGGAAGTGCGGGCCGTCGACCGGCACGACCCGAGCCAGCGCCTCGGACAGCTCGATCGTGGCTCGGTTGCCGTTGCCCAGCAGCGTCGAATGGGCGATCCGGTCGAGCTGGTCACGCACCGCCTGGTCGAGGTCGGGGACCCGGTGGCCGAGGGTCATGACCCACAGGCTCGAGATGGCGTCGAGATACCGGTTGCCGTCGACGTCGACCAGCTCGCGACCGGCGCCCGACTCGACGATGACGGGCCGGTTCTCGGCGTAGGCGGACATCTGGGTGAAGCCGTGCCAGACGACCGCGGCGTCGCGTTCGATCCACGTCACTGGAGAAGGGGTTGGTCGGCGATCCGAAGGTCCAACCGGTCGAGCAGCGCCCGGTCGCGGTCGTTGCCGGCGTTGGGCGTCGTGAGCAGCGTGTCGCCGAGGAAGATGCTGTTGGCGCCGGCGTGCAGGCACAGCGCCTGCAGCTCGTCGCTCATCGTTGCTCGTCCCGCCGACAGCCGCACGACGGAGCCGGGCATGAGGATGCGGGCGGCGGCGATCGTGCGCACGAGCTCGAAGCGCTCGAGGGGTTCGACGCCGTGCAGGGGCGTGCCCGGCACCTGTACGAGCACGTTGATGGGGACACTTTCGGGGTGGGGGTCGAGGATCGCGAGCTGGTGCAGCAGGCCGGCACGATCGGCCCGGGTCTCGCCCATGCCCACGATGCCGCCGCAACACAGCTTGAGGCCCGCTTCCCGGGCGGAGGCGAGCGTGTCGAGCCGGTCGGCGTAGGTACGAGTGGTGATGATCTCGCCGTAGAAGCGGGGGGATGTGTCGAGGTTGTGGTTGTAGTAGTCGAGGCCGGCGCCGGCGAGTGTCGCCGCCTGCGAGGGGGTGAGCATCCCGAGGGTGGCACAGGTCTCCATGCCGAGCGCGCCGACGGCACGGACGGCGTCGGCCACGGAGTCGACCTGCTTGTCGGTGGGCGCTCGCCACGCCGCTCCCAGGCAGAAGCGGGTGGCGCCGGCCTGTTGGGCGTCGTGGGCGGCGGTGACGATCACCTCCGTCGACAGGAGCCCCTGGGCCGACACGCCCGTCTGGTACCGCGCCGACTGGGGGCAGTAGGCGCAGTCCTCGGGGCACCCGCCCGTCTTGATGGACAGCAGCATCGCTCCCTCCACCACCGAGGAAGGGAACCGGCGGCGATGGACCGAGTGGGCGGTGGCGAGCAGATCGTGGAAGGGGCGCGAGAGGATGGCGGTGACCTCGTCGATCGACCAGTCGTGGCGCAGGCGCGGGCGACCCTCGCTCTCGCAGGCGCTGCTTGCGTCTCCAGCAGGCGCGCTCGAGCTGCGGGATGCGTCGGCCCGGGTCACCTACAAACGCGCCTCGAGCTGGTCGAGCAGCTCGTCGATGGCCGTCGCCACCTCGACGGGGTGGGTCTCGTGGGGGTGATGGCCGGCGCCGGGGATGATGTGGACTCGTGCGCCGAGCCGCTGCTGGAACACCTCGGCGGCGGCGTGGAAGCGGCGGTCCCGGGCACCGACGACGGCCACAACCGGCACGTCGACCCGGTCGAGACCGTCAAGCACGAACGTGTCGGGTTGCGCGCACAGGCCCGTGACGGCAACCGGCACGCCCAACCTCGCCGCCTGTTCGGCCAGCATACGGTTCCACGCCTCCCGCCTCGCCTGGTCACGGAACCCGGGCCCGGCGGCGACGAGCACCAAGGCCCGGACGAGCTCCGGTCTGGCGATGGCCAGCGCCAAGGACAGGTACCCGCCGAGGGAGTGTCCGACCAGGACTGCTGGGGCAGCACCCGCCGCCTCCTCGACCACGGCGGCAAGATCAGCGAGGGCGGCGTCTCGCGAGTACACCTCGGCCGCCTCCGAGCGGCCGTGGCCGCGCAGATCCCAACTGGTCACGGCCCACCCGGGCCTCAGGTGCGGCCGCAGCGGCAACCAGGTCGCCGAGCTCGACCCCAGTCCATGGGTGAGCAGCAACGGCGCGCCGCTGCCCCACCGCTCGACGTGCAGCTGCGGGCCCGAGTACGCCAGAGCGGCGTCGTTGCTCACCCGGTCTGGGTGCCGACCTTCAGCTCCCGGAACGGCAGCTCCTTGTCGGGCCGGGGTTCGCTCGGGAGGCCCAGCACGCGCTCGCCGATGATGTTGCGTTGCACCTCGTCGGTGCCGCCGGCGATCGACACCGCGGGGCTGAACAGGGCGAGGAACTGCAGCATCCCGCCGAGCGGGGCGTCGCTGCCGTGGAGCATGCCGTGGGGGCCTTCGATCCGCAGACCGGCGTCGCGCAGCGTGCGCACGATCGTGGACGCCATGAGCTTGCCGGTCGAGACCTCCGGTCCCGGTCGCTCGCCGCGGGCTGCCGCCGCCTGGGCGCGCAGGCCGGTAAATCGGGCAATCTCCAGCAGCGTGTAGATCCGGGCGATGTCCTGGCGCACGACCGGGTCGGCACCCTTGCCGAACAGCTGGGGCAGCATCTTGATCATCGACCCGCCGCCGCCGCCGAAGGCGGCCGCCATCCCCGCCATCTCCCCGCCCCCGGAGCTGGCGTTGACCAGGTCGCCGACCCTGCGGGTGAGGTCGGGCCGGCCGATGATCTCACCACCGCCCATGCCGCCCATGCCGCCGGCGCCGAGGGAGTTGCGCTCATGGGCCAGGGTGGTGACCGCGACGCCCCAGCCCTCGCCGACCTCGCCGAGCACGTTGGCGTCCGGGACGCGGGCGTCGGTGAAGAACACCTCGTTGAACGTCGCCCCGCCGGTCATCTCCTTGAGCGGGCGCACCTCGATGCCCGGCTGGTCCATGTCGATGACGAAATAAGTGATGCCCTTGTGCTTGGGCACATCGGGGTTGGTGCGGGCGATGAGGATCCCCCACTTCGAGAACTGGGCGCCCGAGGTCCACACCTTCTGGCCGTTGACCACCCACTCGTCGCCGTCACGCACCGCCCGGGTCTGGAGGCTGGCGAGGTCCGAGCCCGATCCCGGCTCGGAGAACAGCTGGCACCACACCTCCTTGCCCGACACCATGTTGGGCAGGAACCGCTTGCGCTGCTCGTCGGTGCCGTGGGCGACGATCGTGGGACCCGCCATCATCACCCCGATCCCGCTGGGCGGCCCGAACGCCCCGGCCCGCTTGCGTTCCTCGGTCACGACCGCGGCGAGCCGGGAGGACAGGCCCCGCCCGTACCAGTCCGGTGACCAGGTCGGGAACCCCCAGCCCGACTCGGCGAGCCGCTCCCACCAGTCGCCCAAGCTGAGGTCGGGGTCCCAGTGCTTCTCGAACCAGGCCCTCGCCTCGCGGCGGACGGCGGCCGCCTCCGGCGAGTCGTGCACGGTGTCGGGCATCGTCGCTCCTTCTCGGATCGGGTCGTCGAACCTCAGGCGGTCAGCGCCTGGAGCTTGTCCTGGAACGCCTTCTGCTCGGGGCTCGGTGCGCCCATGCCGCCGGCCTGCATGGCCATCAGCTTGGACATGTCGCCCTCGACCTTGATCTGGCCCGACATGAACGCCTGCATCGCGGCCTGGGGGTTGCCCTCGACGAAGAGGGCCTTGGCGATGTCGTAGGGGACGGTGAGCTTCGTCGGTGCCCCGTCGGCGAGGCCCCGCTCGAACTGGCCGCCTGTGAGGTGCACCTCTCGGTCACCGTCGGGGCCACCCTGCACGATCACATTGAGCGTGAGGTCCTTCATCGCCGCAGGCGGTTCGGGCGCCTCATCACGCAGGCCTTCGACCGCGTCGAACCATGCATCGGACAGGAATGGGTGGGCCATCGTTCTCCTCCTCGATCGGTGTGCCGCGAACTATTGCGAGCGCCTGACTGGACGGTCAAGTCACAAGAGCCTTCGTGTCGCATGTCGCAGCCGTGGCTGTCGGCGCTGGCGTAGTCACAGCAGAGGCGGCCGTGGCCCGGGCGATGGCGTCGACGATCTCGTCGGGTGCTTCCAGAGGCAGCATGTGCCCCGCGCCCGGGACGATTCGCAGCGCCGAACCCGGCCACGCCCGGCACAACGCCCGGGCCAGGCGCGGCGGGGTGAGCAGGTCGCGGGTGCCGACGAGGATCGTGGCGGGGACCGCCGCCCCGGCCAGACCTTGCCGCAGGTCCATCCGGGCCATGGCCAGCAGGCAGCTGACCCGGACCGGACCCGCCGTGGCGTCGAGCGTGTCACGCACGAACACCGCATGGCTCGGCACCGCCGACCGGCCCAGCGCTCGCCGCGCCAGGAAGGCGCCCGGCCGGCCCCGCCGTGTCCACGACAGCGACGTGTCACCAACCACTCGTTCGGCCAGCACGCCCGGCAACGCCCGACCGAGCACGCGCGACGCGGTGGCAACGAGCACCACGGCCGCGACCCGGTCGGCGTGGTACTGATGCCGGGCGACGTAGGCCTGCGCCGCCATCCCTCCCATCGAGTGGCCGACCACCACCGCGCGGCGCGCGCCGACGTGGGCGAGCACGACCGACAGGTCGTCACCCAACGTCTCGATCGTGGCGAGCCCGGCACCGAACCCCGAGCTGCCGTGCCCGCGCTGGTCATACAGCACGACCCGGTGGCCGAGGCGAACCAACCGCCGGGCGACGGCCGCCCAGGTCTCCTTCGTGCCGGTCCAGCAGTGGGCCAGCACCACGGTCGGGCCGTCGGCAGGACCGGCGACGAGGACCGCGAGCTCGGCGCCGTCGCCGGTCCGGACGACGCGGCGCTCGCCGTCGGGTAGGGCGAATCCGGCGGGTCCGCACGGGTCCCCGCCGTGTCCGCTGCGGCGTTGGCGCGCTCCGGCGACCGCCCCCGCGGTGACTATCGCCGCGGCACCGAGCACGACGCCGGCCGGCGCTGCGATCGAGCCCAGCGAGCGCCATCGCCGGTGGCTGGTCACGACCCCAGCCTTCGGAGCACCAGTTGCGGCGGTGGCCGACCGATGAGATCACCGACCGCGAGGGGCAGGAGCTTCTGCAGGTGCCACAGGAGCCGGGACTCGAACCCCGGGGCGACCATCGGACGGTCACGGCGGATGGCGTCGAGCACGGCTCGCGCCACGACCTGGGGCGAATGCCCCCACCCGAACCCGCGTTGGGCCAGCCGCATGGTCTCCGGCGTCCACATCGGCCCGACGAACCGGCCACGGGTGAGGATCGGCGTGTTGATGACCCCCGGGCACACCGCCGACACACCCACGCCGCGGTTTCGCCAGTCGGCTCGCAGGGACCGGGTGAACATGAGCACGGCCGCCTTGGTGGTGCAGTACGCGACCTCCGTCGAGCGGGGCAGGAACGCCAGGCCCGACGACACGTTGACGACGTGGCCGCGGCCCCGGTCGGCCATCGCCGTCCCGAAGACGTGGCAGCCGTGCACGACACCGTCGAGGTTGATCGAGCGGATCCACTCCCAGTCGTCGAGAGACAAGTCGCCGAACCGGCCGCTCATGCCCACGCCGGCGTTGTTGACGAGGATGTCGAGCACGCCATGGACGCGGTGGACCTCGGCCGCGAGCTCCTCCATGGCGGCGCGGTCGGCGACATCACAGACGTACGCCGCGCTGGCGACACCCAGATCCTCACAGGAGGCGGCGGTGGTCTTGGCCCCGATCTCGTCGACGTCGACGCACAACACCGTGGCGCCGGAACGGGCGAGCGCACCCGCCGTCGCTCGCCCGATCCCGCTGCCGGCGCCGGTCACCAACGCCGTCGCGCCCCGCACCTGCACCTTGGGCTTCATCGACCTCGCCCTCAGCTCGCCACCGGGACGGCGTGCGTCACGGGGTTGCTGAACTCCATGACGCCGTCCTCGACGCTGGACAGCTTCGTGGCCCGGTAGTCGGCCAGGAAGCTCTGGTAGACCCGCCACGGGAACGTCGAGCCCTGCTTCGGCAACCGGTCGGCGGCCCGCTGGATGTAGCCGGACTGCAGGCCCAGCAGCGGTTCGGCGACCACCGACGGGTCACGGTTGACGGGTGTGCACTGGCGGCGCCCCGTGGCGCGCAGGTGGTTCAGGAGCCGGCACACGTAGCGGCAGGTGAGGTCGCACTTGAGGGTCCAGGAGGCGTTCGTGTAGCCGACGGCGATCGCCAGGTTCGGGACGCCCTCGAGCATCATCCCCTTGTAGGTCAGGCGGTCGGCCAGCTCGACCTTCTCGCCGTCGACCGTCAGCTCGATCCCGCCGACGAACTGCAGTTCCAGGCCGGTGGCGGTGACGATGATGTCGGCGTTGAGCTCGGCGCCGGACTGCAGCCGGATGCCCCGCTCGGTGAAGGTGTCGATGTGGTCGGTCACCACCGACGCGGTTCCGGCCCTGATCGCCTTGAACAGGTCGCCGCCGGGCACGACGCACATCCGCTCGTCCCACGGGTTGTAGCGAGGCGTGAAGTGGGTGTCGATGTCGTAGCCGCGAGGCAACTGGAGCCGCAGCCCGAGCCGGAGCAGGCGCTTCACCGTCGCCGGGTGCCGCTGGCTGACCCGGTACATGCCCTGGGTGCCGAGCGCGTGGACCCACCGCACCGCTGCGCCCGCGGCCCGCTGCGGCAGCAGGCGGTGCAGCACCGTCACCAACGGGTTCGTCGCGGGCACCGAGGCGATGTAGGTCGGCGAGCGCTGCAACATCGTGACGTGCGCGGCGGTGCCGGCGAGGGCGGGGACCAAGGTCACCGCGGTGGCGCCGCTGCCGATGACCACCACCCGCTTGCCGGTGTGGTCCAGCTCCTCGGGCCAGAACTGCGGGTGCACGAGGGTGCCTTCGAACCGGTCGGTCCCGGGGAACTCGGGGAGGTAGCCGCGGTCGTAGCGGTAGTAGCCGCCACACGAGAACAGGAACCCGCAGGTCAGCTGCACCGGCTCGCCGGTGTCGGTGCGCTCCGCGGTGACGTGCCAGCAGGCGTCGTCGGTCGACCACGCCGCTCGCGTGACGCGATGGCCGAACCGGATGCGGCGGTCGATGCCCTCGACGGCGGCAGTGTCCTCGATGTAGCGGCGGATCGAGGCGCCGTCGGCGATCATGCGGTCGCTGTCCCAGGGGCGGAAGGGGTACCCGAGGGTGAACATGTCCGAGTCGGAGCGGACCCCCGGGTAGCGGAAGAGGTCCCACGTCCCGCCGATGGCGTCGCGGGCCTCGAAGATCGCCCAGGTGGCCCACGGGCAATCGGCCTGCAGGTAGTGCCCAGCGCACACCCCCGACAGACCGGCACCGACGACGAGGACGTCAAGGTGCTCGGTCGTGGCTTGCTCGCTCACGCCGCCGACCCGGCGAGCTTGTCGTTGAGCGTGCCCGCCGGCCCGAACAGCTCGGCCCGCCACTGGTCGACGAGCTCGCTGGCATCACGGTCGTCGGGATGGAAGCCGGGCCGGTTGTAGGCCCGGAGCTCACGCCACAGCTCCCGGCTGACGAGGGGTGAGCGCCACAGCGTGCGCAGGCTGCGCACCAGCGTGCCCGGCCGGTAGGTGTCGCGGTCACCCAGCAAGGACACGACCACGGCGAGGGCGATGCCGCCGAGGAAGGCGGCGGTCACGAGGTTCATCGTCGCCGTCCGCATCCGTTCGGTGCCGCCCACGCGCCGGTACACGTCGAAGGCGACGGTCTTGTGCTCGGACTCCTCGAGCGCGTGCCACAGGAACAGGTTCTGCACCTCGCCGTCGCCGAACAGGCGCCGGGTGTCCTCGTCGCGCAGGACCAGCTCGGCGAGGGTTGCGGTGAAGTGCTCCAGCGCCGCGGTCACCGCCAGGCTGGCCTTGGGGCCCACGACCCGCTCGCCGACCGCCAGCCCGCGCTCGGTGATGCGCTCGAACAGCCGGGTCGGGTAGCCGAGCTCGGCCAAGCGGCGGTTGAAGGCGCGGTGCTCGCGGCCGTGCATGGCTTCCTGGCCGATGAACCCGGTGACCTGGCGCTTCAGCACGGGGTCGGTGACCTGGTCGCGGAAGTGGCGGACCGATCGTACGAAGAAGTCCTCGCCGTCGGGGAAGACCGCCGACAGGGCGGCCGCCACGTGGCTGAGCACCAGATCCCCATCGGCGGCGAAGTGGCGAGGGACCTCCTGCAAGGACGCCTCGAAGGAGATGCGTCGAGTGGGGACGGTTCGAGTCGTTCGGGGGGGCTGGGGCATCGCGGGTGCACTCCTTGGCAACGCGAGGGACGCTGCGACGATACAACAACAACGCCTTGTTGTCGCAACTTCGCCCTGGCACTGACCGCCGCCCAACGTGGCCCCATCTGGGCGAGGCGACGCGTGTCGAGTCGTCAGGCGGCGTGGAGGCGCAGCGGTTGGGAGCGCACGCCCCGCAGCACCGGGCTCAACGCCCGGACCGGTTCGCCGGCTCGCTCGATGCCCGTCGTGCGGTCGAGCAGGGTGCCGATGGCGACCCGGGCCTCGAGGCGGGCAAGCGAGGCACCCAGGCAGACGTGAATGCCGGTACCGAAGGCGACATGGTCAACAGGGTTGCGGTCGACCCGGAAAGCTTCCGCATCCTCGCCGAACACCGTGGCGTCCCGGTTCGCCGCCGCGAACAGCACCATCACCCGGGCGCCTTCGGGCACCTCGACGCCGCCGATGTCGGCAGGGGCGCGCAGCCCCCGCCACAGGCCCTGCACCGGCGAGTCGTAGCGCAGCGCCTCTTCCACCGCCCCGGGAACGAGGGCGGGATCGTCGCGGAGCCGTTGGAGCTGGTCGGGGTACGCGTGCATGGCCTCGAAGAAGTTGCCCAGCAGGTTCGTCGTCGTCTCGTTGCCGGCCAGCAGCAGCAGCACGCAGAACGCAATCAGCTCCGGGACGGTGAGCGGCTCGTCACCGTCGGCCGGGTCGTGCACGATCAGGCTGATCAGGTCGTCGCGGGGTTCGGCACGTCGGGCCTCGACCACCTCGTAGAAGTACTGGAACATCTCCATGGCGCCGGCGGCGCCGCTGCCGATGTCGGTGGCGCCGCCGAAGGACAGGCCGTTGACGATGGCGTCGGACCAGCGCTTGAAGTCGGCCTTCCGCTCGGGAGGGATCCCGAGCAGCTCGGCGATCACCATGGTCGGCAACGGGTAGCTGACGTGCTCCCACAGGTCGGCAACGCCGTCGACGCGGGCGTCGAGCATGTCGTCGACGAGCCGGTCGCAGATCTCCCGCAGGCGGGGCTCGAGCGCGGCGATGGCACGGGGCGTGAACTGGCGGCTGACCAGGCGGCGCAGCCGGGTGTGATCGGGCGGGTCGGCGGCGATCAGCACCCGCAGCCCGACGAAGCTGCGCATGAGCACCCCCATGCCAGAGTCAGTTAGCGCCCGCCGGCGGTCGGGATCGCTGCCGGGCAACGCCGCGGCGTCGGCGCTCATCATGCCCCCGTAGCCGAGCTCGGAGGAGAAGACGGTCGGGGTGCGCAGCACCCGCACTACGTCGTCGTGCCGGCTCACGAGCCAGTAGTCGGCGCCGAGGTGGTGCACCGGGCTGTGCTCGCGCAGCCACCGGTACGTGGGATAGGGGTCGGCGAGGAACGCCCGGTCGAACAGGTCGACCTTCACGGTGCTCACGGCACGGTCCTGCGGATCATCGGAACTCGAGACCCTCGAACTCACCGGAACGCCGCCAGCGGTCGATGTACTGGAAGAAGGCCAGTGGTCCGCCAGGGAAGCCGAGGAAGTTGTAGCGAGACGCGGCGGTCGGTGGCTGGCCTTCGTTGTTGTAGTAGCCGGGTGTGCACTCCAGCGAGCCGGGGATGTGCAGCGACCGGCTGCCGTTGCCGAGGCCGCCCAGCGGCGGCCCGCCGCCGAGCAGACGCTGGATCCAGGCCTCCTCGGCCTCGGCGGTGACCTCCACGGTGGCGCAGCCGTTGGCCACGGCGTGGCCGACGACGGCGCCGATGGTGGTCCCCGTCTCGCTCATGTTGTGGGGGACGTTGGCGATGTGGTTCGAGCCCTGGGTGAGCTGGACGATGAAGGCGTTGGGGAAGCCGTGGACGTGGGTGCCATGCAAGGTCCGCATCCCGCCGGCCCAGCGCTCGCTGAGACGGACACCGCCTCGGCCGACCGGGTCGACCCCGGCCCGGGACGTGAACTCGGTGCTGACCTCGAACCCAGTGGCCCACACGATGCAGTCGACCTCGTACTCCCGGCCGCCGGCGACCACGCCGCGGTCGGTGATCCGCTCGACGCCCTTGCCGTCGGTGTCGACCAGGGTCACGCCCGGTTCGTTGAACGCCTGCAGGTACTCGTCGTGGAAGCAGGGGCGCTTGCACAGCTGCCCGTACCAGGCCTTCAGCGCGTCAGCCGTCGAGCGGTCGTCGATGACGGCCTCGACCCGGGCCCGGATCTCCTCCATCTTCTCGAAGTCGGCGTCTTCGAAGGCGTCGAGCAGCGTGTCGACGCTGAACTCGCCACCCGAGGACATGCGCTCGAACAGCTTGGCCTTCACCCGCCGGGAGATGTCGGTCCAGCCGTCTTGGACCAGATCCTCGTCGCCGGTGGCGCCGAACCCGCCCATGGTGTTGGCGGTGAAGTTCTCCAGCCACCGCTGCTGCCAGCCCGGCTGGGCGATGGACGCGAACCAGTCGGGGTCCGTGGGTTCGTTGCCACGCACGTCGACCGACGACGGGGTGCGCTGGAACACGTACAGCTCCCCGGCGTCGCGGGCCAGGTGCGGGATGCACTGCACGGCAGTCGCGCCCGTGCCGATGATGGCGACTCGCTTGTCGGCCAGGTGGCTCATCGGCTCCCCGTCGGTACTGCCGCCGGTGTAGCGGTAGTCCCAGCGGCTGGTGTGGAACGAGTGCCCACCGAAGCGGTCGATGCCGGGGATGTCGGGGACTTTGGCGACGTGCAGCGGGCCGGTGCCGAGACCGATGAACTGGCTCGTGAACCGGTCGCCCCGGTCGGTGCTCACCACCCAGACCCGGGCGTCGTCGTCCCACACCAGCCCGGTGACCTCGGTGTGGAACAGGGCGTCGTCGTAGAGGCCGAACTGCTTCCCGATCCGCTGGCAGTGCTCGAGGATCTCTGGCGCGTGGGCGTACTTCTCGGTGGGCATGTGCCCGGTCTCTTCGAGCAGCGGCAGGTAGACGAACGACGCCGTGTCGCACTGGGCGCCCGGATAGCGGTTCCAGTACCAGGTGCCGCCGAAGTCGCCGGCCTTGTCGACGATCCGGACGTCGTCGACGCCGGCCTGCTTGACCCGGGCCCCGGTGACGAGACCGGCGAACCCGCCGCCGACGAACGTGAAGGTCACGTGGTCGGTGCGGGGCTCACGGGGCTGCACCGGCAGGTAGGGGTCGTGGAGCAGGTCGCCGGTGAGCCGGCGGTACTGGGCGATGCCGTCGGGGCGGAGCCGCTTGTCGCGCTCCTCGCGGTACTTGCGGCGCAACGTCTCCTTGTCGATGGGCGGGCGCTGGTGGCCGGTGTGCTCGTCAATGGCTGTCATCGCTGCCTGCCTGCCGGGTCAGTACGACGCCTGGGCGCCGACCTTGGCGGGCGCCGGCTCGTCGATCACGGGTTCGGGGGTCTCGAGGTCGTGGAAGTCGGCGAGGATGCTGGCCCTCCGGGGGTGGTGCTCGAGCTCTCGTTCGATGACCGAGAGGAACAGCTTGCGGTTGCCCTGCCGCTTGCCGCCCAGGCCGAACATGGCGCGCATCGAGTAGTCCCAGCAGGCGTCGATCACCGTGGTGCCGGGGATGTGCTGGCCGTTCTCGCCGATGAAGGTGCGGGCCCGCATCTCGGTCAGCGTGGTGCGGAGGTACTCGACGTGGGGGGCTTCGTCGGCGCGGATGTAGCCGACGAGACGGGCGGCATCGTCGGCGTTGGCGCAGTACCGGTCGTCACCGACGACCTGTTCGGCCCACGAGAACGTCTTGGCGGCCAGCAGCTCGATCAACAGCAGCCCGGTCATGCGGGTGATAGCGGTCTCGAGCTGGAAGTCGATCTCGGGGACGACCCGGTTGAAGCCGCCGAGGGACTGGGCCATCGACGCCATCACCTCGCCGCCCTCGCCGTCGGCGGCCATCGTCTTCATGGTGAGGGCCAGCGGGTCGCCGACGTCGGGGTTGTCGAGGGCGAGGTCGCGCACCAGGTACCACATCTGCTGGTGGCCGCCCTCGTCCTCGAAGCCCGACTCGTCGCGGGCGTGCGCCTCGTACAAGCCCCGCTCGAGGTGGGCCATGGCGGTGCCGTCGATCGGTTCCACGAAGCGGGCTTGCAGGTCGCCGAGCTCAACGAAGCGGATGATCGACCCGAAGCCCTCGATGGTGCCGATGTGGGTGAGGACGTGGGCGAGCGGGGTGCGCACGCCTGCTTCCAGGAGGTACTTCGTCTGGTCCACGTTCGGGTAGAAGTCGGCGAAGAAGTCCGGTGGGCAGTCGAGCAGCGGCATCCCTCCGGAGTCGGCGGCCAGCTTGCGCTGCCACGTCTCGATCGCCGGCCACCGGTTGAGGGTGCGGGGCGACACGTAGGTGCCGTCGCTGTTGAACCCGCCGTGCATTCGCCGCCCGGCGAGCACCAGCGGCTCGACGTAGTCGTGGCTGGCCAACAGCTCCTCGGGCGCATAGGTGAGCTGGTCGGTCACGGATCCTCCTCGAACGGCATGCCGGTCAGCGGCGGAGCCGCGGCCTCCGGCATGAGACAGTGTACAGGACTGTCGTATTGGTGCAACGCTACGCGAGGACGCGCTCCCAGCAGGCCAGCTCGTCGCCGCGGGGTGCGTCCTCGACGGTGCACGTCGGGCCGAGGAGCATGGTCGAGCGGCGCCCGCCGTCGAAGGCCGGCCACGGGCCGAGCTCGGGGGTGGCGGGCTGGCGGGTGTGGGCGAAGCCGGCCCAGGCGTCCTGCACCACCGCCGACAGCCGCTCGGCGTCGGGCCCGGTGCCGGCGAACAGGTCGATCATCGGGGCGTCGAGCGTGCCGAACACGAATGGCAGCTCGATGGCGTGGGCGGCGCCGAGGACCGGGCTCGGCGAGGCCCAGCAGAACAGGTAGGCGAACGTGCGGGCCTGGTGGACGGCATGGGCGGCGGCCAGCCGGGCCGCCGGGGCGCGGAAGAAGCGGTCGGTCTCGATCGCCGACCACAGCTCCCTCGGGTCGGTCGGCTCGCCGCGGGCGGCCCTCGCCGCCCGGTAGGTGCTCACGACTCGATCGCAGTCGTCGAAGTCGAGCGTGGCGCCCAACCGGTCCCGCAGCCCGGCGTCGTCGAGGTCGCCCTGGTCCAGCAGCGAGAACAGCTTCATCTCGTCGCGGTTGGTGCCGATCAGCAGCGCGACGTCGGCCGCGTCGCCGCCGGCGATCGCGTCATGCGGGTCTCGGGGCAGGACGGCTCCGTCGACGGTGGGCCGAAACGGCAGGGCGTCGCCGGACAGGCCGGCGGCGATGCCGCCGCCCCGCTGACGGCCGAACATGACCTGCTGCTGCGCCTCGACGAACCGAGCCGCGGGCACGTCACGCAGTCCCTCGATGGGCACCCCGACGGCGGCCGCAACCGCCTCCGCAGTGACCGCAGCCTCCTCGGGCGTGGCGGTCACCGGGGCGCCGCTTTGGGCGATGGCGCCCTGGAACAGGCCCCCCGCCGCCGGGGTGGCCATGAGCGTGGTGACACTCATCGAGCCGGCCGACTCCCCGAACACGGTGATGTTGGCCGGGTCGCCACCGAACGCCTCGGCGTTGTCGCGCACCCAGCCGAGGGCGGCGACCTGGTCGAGCAGCCCCCAGTTGCCGGTGGCGCCGGTCGCGTCGTCGCGCAGCGCGGGGTGGGCGAGGTAGCCGAGCGCGCCCAGCCGATAGTTGACGCTCACGACCACGACGTCGCCTCGTGCGGCCAGTCGCCGCCCGTCGTACAGCGGCTCGGAACCAGCGCCCAGCACGAACGCGCCGCCGTGGACCCACACCATCACCGGGCGGCGACCGTCGAGGCCGGGTGTCCAGATGTTCAGGTACAGGCAGTCCTCGCTCTGGGGCTGCTGGCCGGCGCCCATGAACCCCAAGCCGATGGGGCTCTGGAAGCTCACGGGCGCGAACGACTCGGCGGGGCGGACGCCAGCCCACGGCACCGGCGGCTCGGGCGGCGCGAACCGCAGCCGGCCCACGGGTGGGCGGGCGAAGGGCACGCCGCGGAACACCCGTATCCCGTCGGCTCCGACCGTGCCGCGCATGCGGCCGGCGCTCGTTTCGGTCTCCGGTGCCATGGTGCTCCTCGTGCTCAGGCGTCACAGGTCGGTGCCGGCACTGCTTCACACTGCAGGACCGCCGGCCCCCGGTCAAGACAACGCGACGATGCTGTCGCACCGTCACGACCCCGATCGAGGGCCGAGCCCGACGCCGTCGCCTCGTCGCCCCATCCCGGCTCGCAGCGGACGACGCTGGGGGGCGGCTGCGACGAGTGCGCCGGAACGGCCGATGGCGGTGCTGTCGGCGCCGAGGTAGGAGGCGACCACCTCGGGGTGGTGGATCACCTCACGCGGTGCGCCGATGGCGATGACGCGGCCGAGGTCCATGGCCACCATCCGGTCGCAGGTGCCCGACAGCAGCGGGATGTCGTGCTCGACGATGACCAGCGCCGCGCCGGTCGCGTCCCGAACCCGGGCGAGGAGCGGCCCGAGGGCTTCGGCTTCCTTCTGGGCGATGCCCGCGCTGGGCTCGTCCAGGAACATCAGCCGCGAGCGTTGGGCGACGAGCGAGCCGAGCTCGACGATGCGCCGCGTGCCGGTGGACAGCTGGGCCACGTACTTGTCGCAGAACGCGCTGAGCCCGAGCAGCGCGATGAGCTGGTCGACCTGGCGGGCGATGAGCAGCTCCGACAGCAGGGCGGCGGGCAGCCGTAGGGCGGCGGCCACCGGGTCGCGGTTGGGGGTGAACCGCTCCAGTGCCACCGCCAGGTTCTCGGCGACGGTGAGGCCGGGGAACAGGCGGGCGTCCTGGAACGACCGGGCCAGCCCTCGCCACGCCCGGTCCTCCACCGAGCGGGCGGTCACGTCTTCGCCGTCGAGGCTGACCCGGCCCGCGGTGGGGCGCACGAAGCCCGAGAGCAGGTCGAGCAGGGTCGTCTTGCCGGCGCCGTTGGGGCCGATGATGCCGACGATCTCCCCCGGCGCGATGTCGAGGTCGACGTCGTTCACCGCGGTGATGCCGCCGAAGGTGACCCGCAAGCCGCGGGCGCGCAGCAACGGCTCGGCGTCAGCTGGTGGTTGAGGTGCTCGGCGCCGGCCACCGGTCCGTGGCCCGCCTTCGCCGATGAACACCGACCGCAGCAGGTCGGTGCGGCCCGCGAGCTGGTCAGCGGGTCCGGTGAACCGCACCTCGCCCTTCTCCATGAACACGGCCCGGTCGGCGAGCTCGAGGGCGACGTTGACCGACTGCTCGACGAGTACGACGGTGACACCTTCCTCGGCTCGCAGGCGGCGCACGACACCCATCAGCTCGCCGACGACCACCGGTGCCAGCCCGAGGGACAGCTCGTCGATCAACAGCAGCTGGGGCCGGGTCAGCAGCGCCTGGGCAAGCGCCAGCATCTGCTGCTGGCCGCCCGACAGCAGCACGGCGCGGTCGCCCAGCCGGCTTCGCAGCGCCGGGAACAGCTCGAGGATCCGTTCCGTGGCCGCAGAGGTGCGCGTGGTGTTGTCGCGGTCGCGGTGCAGCCACCCGGCGAGCTCCAGGTTCTCCGCGACGGTCAGGCCGGGGAAGATGGCCCGGCCGCCCGGCATGAAGCTCACCCCACGGGCGGCCACCGCGGCCGGGTCGGACCCGGTGATGTCCTCGCCGCGGAGCCGCACGGTGCCGGACCGGGGTGGGGTGAGGCCGGTCACGGCACGCAGCAACGTGGACTTGCCGGCGCCGTTAGTGCCGAGCAGGGCGACGATCTCCCCGTCGTCGACGACGAGATCGACCCCGAAGAGCACCTGCACCGAGCCGTAGGCGACGTCGAGGCCGCTGCAGGCAAGCAGGTGCTCGCCGCCCGAGACGGCGGCGGCGGTCACGACCGCGCACCGCCGCGGGTGACGGTGGCCTCGAGCTCGTCGAGGCGGCGGCGCAGGTCCTCGGCCTCCCGGCGCAGGCGAGCCACTTCGCGGTCGCCGTTGACGCCCGCCTCGGCCAGCGAGCCGAGGTCCGCCGCCACCAGCTGGTCGAGGCGGGGACGGTCCGCGGCGTCCTCGTCGCCGGTGCGGCGATCGGCGGTCAGGCTGGGCACCTCGATCTCCCGCCGGGCCGCGATGCGCCGCAGGACGAGGTCCCGGACCCGGGTCTGGAGCTGGCCGAGGCCTCCGGGGAACACGAGGAGCAAGAGCAGGACGCCGGTGCCGGTGACGATCAGCTGCAGCCCGCCACCGATGAGGTACTGGGCGGCGCGCAGCACGATGGCACCGACGACGGCGCCTGACACCGACGTCAGGCCGCCGATCACGACCATGGCGAAGGCCTCGAAGCTCTGGCGGGGGCTGTAGTCCCCGGAGCCGACTCCCTGGAGGACGAGCACCAGCAGCGCTCCGGCCAGGCCGGCGACGGCGCCGCTGGCCGAGAAGGCGAGCAGCTTCAGGCGCAGCACGTGGATGCCGCGGGCCTGGGCGGCGCGCTCGTTGTCCCGGACCGCCACCAGTCGGCGGCCGACCTGGCTGGCCCGCAGGTTGCGGGCGAGCACCACCACCGCGACGAGCACGGCGAGGGTGAAGTAGTACAGGGTGCGCTCGTCGCTGAGCTCAAAGCGGGTGAGCACGACCGGCCGGTCCACCGTCAGGGGCAGGATGGAGGCGAAGTAGCTCGGGTTGAGGAAGTAGGTCGACATCGCCACGGCCAGCGCCAGGGTGGTCACGCCCAGGAACAGCCCTCGGATGCGCAGCGCCGGCAGGCCAACCGCAAGCGCACCGGCGGCCCCGGCGGCGGCCGCGGCCGGGAGCACGATGAGCAGGTCGACGCGGTGGTCGAGCAGGTTGGCGGCGGTGACCGCGCCGACGCCGGCGATGGCGAACTGGCCCAGGCTGAGCTGCCCCGACCAGCCCGTCAGCATCACCAGGGACACGCCCACGACGGCGTAGATCAACGCGACGGTCCCGACCAGGTTGAGCTGGCTCACCGTCAGCCACGCCGGTGCTGCCAACGCGACGGCGGCCACCGCGACCACCGCCAGGCGACGGCCCCACACCACCTCCGGCAAGTCGGCCAGCTCGCGAGGCACCGGGGCGCTCTCCTGGGCGCCGACCCAGCTGGACACGGCGGCGTCCTCGGCTCGTCCGAGGCGGTCCCGTTGCAGCACTAACGCTCCGAGGATGACGACGAGGAACGCCACATCGGTGGCGCTGGAGCGCGAGGTCGTCCAGAACGTCGCCTGCTGGAGGATGCCGATGCCGACCCCGGCGAGGAAGGCCCGCGGGAGGTGCTCCATGCGGGCCAGCACCGCGGCGGCGAGGGCGGGCAGGAGCAGTGCGGGGCCGGCGAGCACCGTCGGCGGGAGCGGTTGGATGGGCGCGGTGAGCATGACCGCCAGGGCCGAGAGGACGGCGGCGATGGCCCACACCAGTGTCGAGAGGGTGCGGACCGGGATGCCGAGCAGCATGGCCCGCTCGGCGTTCTCCGCCGAGGCGCGGATGCCCTTGCCCGCCGGTGTGGCCCGCAGGAACCAGACGAGGGCGGCCACAACGAGGGGGACGACGGCGACGATGAACAGGTGGCTGCCGGTGAACAGCACCGGGTCGATCTCGATGCGTCCCGAGAGAGGTGTGCGGAAGGAGTTGGTCACCAACGGCCTGCCGAACAGCTTGGGCAGCACGAGCTCGATGCCACCGAGGATCTGGGCGAGCCCGATGGTGGCCAGGGTGAGGATGAGCCGGGGTGCCCAGAAGAACCGGCGGACCACCAGGCGTTCGACCCCGGCGCCGGTGGCGGCCGCGACGACGAGGCCGAGCCCGAAGCACAGGAAGTAGTTCCAGCCCCAGGCGGTGAAGACCAGCACGGACAGCACGCCGACCGCCGAGCCGAGCGCGGCCTGCGCGAAGTTGACGATGCGGCTGGCCCGGTACACCAGCACGAGGCCGATGGCGGTGAGACCGTGCAGCGATCCCAGCACCGTGCCCAACAAGACGATCCCGGCCGGCAACCCGTGGGGCAGCAACCGAGCCAGGACCGCCCAGGCCACCACGATCGCCGCCGGCGCCAGCCACACCCCACGCAGCTGGTCGAACGGTGGCCGTGCCGCGAGGGGTCGCGATCGCAGCGCCGTCCACCGCTCCGTGAGCCGCAGGCCAGGAGTCGTCACGGCTCGATCGGGAACGTCGCCTCACCGGCCGGCCAGCCGGTCACGAAGCGCTGCCCCTCGAGGGTGGTGACCCACCGGCCGGGCTGGCCGTTGAACGGGCTGGTCGCGTTCGGGTCCCAGTAGACCTCGCGGGCGTCGTCGGTGGCGGTGCGGTCGCCAGGAGCGAAGCTCCACCGCCCCGTCTCGCCGACCGTCGGCGGGTAGCTGAACAGGCCCTGCTGGAACGTCTCGGGCGTGAGGTTGGGCCCCGCCATGTGCACGCCCAAGAAGAACAGCAGGATCGGGTAGTAGAGGATGTCGTGGATGAAGGCGGGCTCGTCGTCACGGACGGCCTTGTAGGCCCGGTACGACTCGGCCCGCACCCCCTGGTAGACGTCGGACAGGAAGCTGATCCCGAAGGCGTGGCGCCACTGCTCGGCGTCGTAGATCTGGCCGAGCAGGTCGACGTCGGTGAGGGCGGTGCCGGTCACGACCCACTCGGGCCGGTACTCCTGCTGTGTGGCCTGGGTGGTGAGGAACAGCGGCAGGACGGGGTCGCACAGGCAGGCCACGGTGGTGACGCCGCGGTCCTTCATCTGGGCGATCATCCCCGAGGCGTCCGAGGACAGCCGGTTGAAGTCCAGGGTGTAGTTGATGCGATGGGCGAGGCGGATGCCGCGTTCGGCGAGGAGCCGCTCGCCTTCGTTCATGCACTCCTGGTACCAGGGCTCCTCGGGGACGATGACCCCGAGCGAGCGGGGCCGGTCCCGGAAGGCGGGGTCGCCGGCGTAGCGGGCCGGGAACGGCGCCACCCGGTTGGCGAGCCAGTCCACGAGCGACTCGCTGAGCCGGGTGCAGTCGACCAGCACCCCGTAGGAGTACGGGGCGTGGGTCTCGTACCAGCTGCGCGACATGTGCACCGGCGGGATGGCGATGACCTGCTGGCGGACCAGTGCCTCGGCGTAGGGGACGGTCAGGACGCTCAGGTCCGCGAACGCGCCGATCTCCTGGGCGACGCGCAGGGCATCCGCGTTCGCGGCCTCCCCGCCCGCGCCGAAGAACTCCGAGAGCTGGTCGCCCTGACCCCGGAAGAACTGCACGTCGACCTGGCGGCCGTAGAGCTGGAAGTGGGTGTTGAAGTACTCGACGTAGGTCTCGATGGTGCGGCGGATGTCCTCCTCGGTGTCTCGGATGTTGGCCCGCTCGGCGACCTGGCCGGCCACCGCGTAGATGCTCGGCAGCTCTCCCTCGCGGAAGGTGATCGTGATGGTGTCGCCCGTCACGCCCAGCGAGGTGGCGCCGCCGTTGTCGCCGGAGAAGGCGATGCACGGCGGCGAGTACGGCTCCCGGGTCTGGCGGTCGCCACCCTCGCAGTTCGACGCCAGCTCCACCGTCGCGCCCGGCGGCGGCGCCGGCGCTGCACCTGGGCCGGCCCCGCCGGCTGCGGCCGCCCCGGACGCGCCTGGCCCGTTGGCCGCGGTCAATCCCGGCCCGGTCACCCGACCGTCCGTCACGGCGCCGTCGGCGCCGGTGCTGACCTGACCACGCTCGGGGGCCTTGCTGGGAACGGCGGCGACCAGGACGGCGAGCGTGGCGAGGATCGCGACGAGCGGGCCGTAGCCACCCAGGATCAGCCGTCGGGTTGGGCCACCGGCGGCCGTGGCACCCATCACGAGGCGCCGACCTCGGCGACGATCGCAGCGATGCGTCGACGGTCGAGCGCCGCCAAGCCGAGCGCGGCGCCGAGGCCGCCGAGCACCACCACCACCGCCGGGGCCGCCTCATCGGCAATGACCGATGCCAGCCGAGACAGCACCGGTGACGGTGCCTCGGGCGCTTGTGAGGCGGGCTGCGCCGTCGGTGCGGTGCTCGGCGGGAGAGCGGCGCTGGGACGGGCGTTGGCCGAAGTGGTCGGGCTCGTGGCCGATGGCAGCGCCGGCCGGGGCGGCGCGGGGAATCCGCCGTAGGCGAACTCCTCCACGGGTCGCCGGCCGATGCCGCCGGTCGCTCCGCCCAGCTCCAACGCCACGCCTCCTTGACCGGTGGCAGCGCCCAACACGACGTTGGCCACGGTGAGACCGAGACCGGATTCCGGGACGCCGGCGACGATGGCTGCCTCGGCCTCGTTGACCGCGTCGGCCAGCGCCGCGCTGTAGACCGGGCGGACGAACTGGCCGCCGCCGGGCGAATCCTCCAGGGCGACCCGCAGTGGGGTCAGGCCCCCGTCGGGTCGCGGCTGAGGCAGCGACAGGCTCAGCCCCACCGGGGCCAGCGCCTGTGTGAGCGCCGCGGCGACCTCGAACCCTGCCGCCGGAGCTGCCAGCGGCATCTCGAAGCTGCCCATCCGGCCCGAACCGATGTCGAAGCTCGAGGTCGGAGCCTGGTCGAGGACCTGTTCGTAGCGCCACACCAGGCCGCGCAAGGCACCGATCTCGATCCCGCCGGTGAGGAAGCGCATCTCGCCCATCGTCGTGGTGGCGGCGACGCGGGTGGCATCGGCGGTCGTCTGCGCGACTCCGCCGTTGAGCTCGACGGTGACCACGCCGAGGTCCACGGTCATGTCACCCAGCTCGGTCCGGGCGACTGCGGTCCCGTCCCCGGCGTGGGCCTCCTGGTGGCCACCGCCCACGGAAATCGGTCCCACGGGGACCTCGGGGAAGACCGGTCGGGCTTCACCATCGGTCGTGGAGCGTGAGTCGACGGCGGTGGCGGCCGGGAGCTTGAGCGCGCCGGTGAACTGGGACATCGGGATGCCCAGACGGGTGAGGGTGGGCGCGCCGGTGATGGCGACGATCCCCAGGGTCCCGAGGAGCCCGAGGTCGGCGACGTGGGAGCTTGCTCGGCGCACCTCGCCGTCGGCCTGGGCGCCGGCGGTGCCGACCTTGACCGGCAACGCGAGGTCACCGACGAGGGGGACGACGGTCACGACCTGGGTGCTCACTGTGCCGAGCACCCCGCCGCCGGAGCGCAGCACCGGCGGCGGTTCCTCGGCCGACGCCGAACCGGCGGCCCCCGCCGGCACAGCGGCGCCCGCCAGGAGCAGCGCCGCTGCCAGGCCGGCACCGACACGGGCCTTCCGTGCAGTGCGATGCATGATCCCCCCTTGTCACCATCCCGGGCACCGGCTAGGCGTCGGCCCGCCCGGTCGCGTTTGCTCAGGTCACCCTGCTGCCTCGCCGCTCATCCGAGCTGCGAACGCGGCCGCCGCGGCGTCCTCGCCCACTGCGTGGGTTTCGAGCCCCTCGAACAGGAACCCGATCAGGTCGGGGTCGTTGAGGATGTTCCAGTCGGGGGCCATCAACTTGGCGTACCGCTCGAAATACAGCATCTGCTTGGCCACCAGGACCATCTCGCGGGGCAGGCGCACCTCGTAGCGGGTGCCGATGCGGACGATGTCGACCAGCACCTGGCCGTAGGAGATCTCTGACAGCGGCTTGCCGAGGATCGGCTCGACGATCTCGGCGATGTCCCGAGCGGATTCCTCGAGGTCCTGGGGCTGGAGCACGGCGCCCAACTCGTAGATCGCCTTGGCCACCTCGACGAAGTCGCCGTCGACGAGCAGGGCCGGCAGGCCGTGGCGGATGATCTCCTTCGTCTTCGGATCCAGGCGGCCCATGATCCCGAAGTCGAGGAACACGATGGTCCCGTCGGTGTCGATCATGAGATTCCCGGCGTGCACGTCACCGTGGAAGAAGCCGTGCTCCAGGGCCGCTTCCATCCACGCCCGCACCCCCTGCTTCAATGCCCCGGCCAGGTCCCAGCCCGTGGCGCCCAGCTGGGCCAGGTCGTCGATCTTGTAGCCGTGGATCCGCTCCATGGTGAGCACCCGCGGCGTCGTGTACGGCCACCGGACGCTGGGCACCCGCACCCCGTCGTTCTTGCCGAACCGGCGGAGGTTGGCCTCGAACGTCTCCATCGCCCGGCCCTCGTTGACGAAGTTGAGCTCCTCGGCGAGGGTGGCCGCGAAGTCCTCCACCACCGCGATCGGGTTCGCCATGCGCCCTTTGGCGGAGGTGCGCTCGAGGATGCGGGCGATGCGCATCAGGATCCGCAGGTCCCGTTCGAGCCGCTCGCGGATCCCGGGTCGCTGGACCTTCACTACCACGTCCTCACCATCGGGGAGCGTGGCGGCGTGCACCTGGGCGATCGACGCGGACGCCAGCGGTGTCGCGTCGAAGGAGGCGAACACCTCTTCCGGGGGTGCGCCGAGCTCCTCGGTGAGCACGGCCCACACCTGCTCGGGCGGGACGGGCGGCACTTCGTCGAGCAGGCTGCGGAACTCGTCCGCCAGCACCTCGGGGAACAGCCCCGGGCTGGAGGCGATCAGCTGGGCGAGCTTGACATAGGTCGGGCCGAGTTCGGCGAACGCCTGCTTCAGCTCGGCCGCGGCGATCGCCCCGCGCGTTGCGGCGCCACGCCGGCGGGGCCGGCTGCGACGGGCGAAACGGACCCCGTGGCGGGTCAGGGTCGCGGCGGTCGCGGCGGCGCGGCGGACCTCGTGGCTGCCGAAGCCTCGGATGGCCTCGTTCGTGAACCCATGCGGTCTCGCCAACGGTGTTCGCCTCCCGGTCGGCTGGCTGTCACACAGGGGTTCGACGTCGTTCACCGAAACGCCTGCAACGACACGACGGTAACGGCCCAGTGTCTCATGTCTTGCGCGCCGCCGCCAAGTCGCAACCCGTGCCGGTGGCCCAGGCGTCGCGGACCCATGGAGCCGCGCCCTCGCGCACCGATGTTACAGTGTCGTGCAGTTGTCGCAACGTGCGCATGTACCCAACAAGGAGGGTCGCCCGCGTGACCATTGTCGAGGAGCTGCCCGACGAGCCCCTGCACCTGCCGAGCCTCGCGCAAGGGCTGCCGCCGGTGCCGCCCCCTGAGCTCGATCCCTACCTCGACGCGGCCGCCACCTGCTTTGCCCGTCACGGGATCAGCCGCACGAGCGTGCCCGACATCGCCCGTGAGTTGGGCATCAGCCGGACGACCGTGTATCGCCAGGTCGGCACCGTCGAGCAAGCGGCGCGACTGCTGCTGGCTCGCGAGTTGCACCGGTTTCTCGCGCACCTGCCTGCGGTGTTGGCCGGGGCGGTGGGGCCCGAGACCGTCACCCGGCTGTTGGCTGCCGTCGTGGTGTTCGCCCGCGAGCACCCGGTGTTGGCCAAGGTGCTCGCCGACGAACCCGAGCTGATCGGACCGTTCCTCACCAGCGACCTCCATGCGCTGGTCGACCGGGTCTCGAGCATCGCGACCCCGCTGCTCGACCGGGCCATGGACGCCGGGCTCGTGCACCGCCGGGACCCGGTCGTGCTCGCCGAGTTCCTGGTTCGCACCACCATCTCGTTGGTCCTCGCCCCACCCAGCGGCGAGCTCGCCGACTTCCTCGACCAGACCGTGCTGCCGGTCCTCGATCGCTGAGGGGCAACGATGGCCGTCGCCTTTCGTCCCGCGCCGATGTCCGAGCCGGAGGCCACCGTCGACCTGCGCAGGCTCTCACCGCGAGACGCGCGCCGGCTGGTGGACATCGTGCTCACCCTGGCTCGTCACGGCGTGTTCGTCGTCGTCCGGCGGGGACCGTTCCTGGTGCTGCGCCCCCGCCGCCAGGCCCCCCGCGCCGTGGCCGTGGCGTTGCGTCGCAGCTTCACTGACCTCGGTCCCACTTTCGTCAAGTTCGGGCAGCTGATCGCCTCCAGCCCGGGGCTGTTCCCCGAGGTGCTGGCGGACGAGTTCCGCCGCCTCCTGGACCGCCTGCCGGCCGAGCCCCCGGCCCGAGTGCGGGCCGTCATCGAAGGTGAGCTCGGGGCACCGGTCGGCGAGCTGTTCGCCACCTTCGACGACACCCCGCTAGCCGCGGCGTCCATCGCCCAGGTGCACGCCGCGACCCTCCCGGACGGGACCCGTGTCGCGGTCAAGGTCCGCCGGCCCCGCTTGGGGGCACGCATCGAGCGGGACCTGCGGCTGCTGCGACTGCTCGCCGCGGTGCTCCAGCACGCCGGCGCCGTGGGTGAGCTCGCCAACCCTGTCGCCATCGTCGAGGACTTCGCTACCACCCTGCGCTCGGAGCTCGACTTCCGCAACGAGGCCGCGTTCATGAGCGACTTCGCCCGCAACCTCGCGGCCTTCGGCGACAACGGTCGGGTCGCGGTGCCCGTCCCGGTGGCGGGGATGGTGTCGCCCCGGGTGCTGGTGATGACCTTCGTCGATGGCACGCCCGTCGATGACATCGAGACGCTGGGGCAGACCGGCCACGATCTCGAGGACGTGCTGCGCGTCGCGGTGCGGGCCTGGGTAGAAGCGGCGCTGGTCCACGGGTTATTCCACGGCGACGTCCACGCCGGGAACCTGTTCGTCACCCCCGACGGTGGCGTGGCGTTCTTGGACTTCGGGATCGTCGGCCGCCTCGACGACCACACCCGTGGGGTACTGCGCCGCTTGCTGCCGGCGGTGCTCGTCGAGGGCGACTACCAGCGGGCGGTGCGGGCGGTATTCGAGCTGGGCGCTATTCAGCGACCTACCGATGACCTGCCCGGCGCCGCCGAGGAGCTCGAATCGCTGGTGCAGCCCCTGCTCACCGCCCGGCTGTCAGAGATCAGCTACGGCGAGATCCTCGGCCACGTGCTGCGGGTCGCCACCCGCTACTCAGTGCGGTTGCCCCGCGAGCTGGTGCTGGTCGTCAAGCAGCTCCTCTACTTCGAGCGCTACGCCAAGCAACTCGCCCCCGATTACCAGATCCTCGCCGACCCCTCCATCCTCGCCCACCTCCTCGGGCCCGCAGCCACCGTCGACGAGGCGGCCGCGCCGGCGCTGCGGGCGCGGCCCCGCACCCGCCGGCTGGACGCGCCCGGCGGGGGGCTGGTCGTCGAACGGTCGACCGACACCTCTTTCACCTGGGCCTACGCGGACCGTCGCGCGGAGCTGACCAAGTTGTACGAGAAGGCCAAGCGCTCCCAGTGGAACGCCCAAACCGACGTCGACTGGTCGATCGACGTCGACCCCCTCGACAGCGGCGGCCTGGCCGACTACCTGCCCATGATCGCCGCCGACGCCTTCGCCCGGTTCAACGAACGCGAGCGGGCGGAGGCCGCCTACCAGTTCAACGCCTGGATCACCAGCCAGTTCCTCCATGGTGAGCAGGGGGCGTTGCTGGCCACCGCCAAGCTCGTCCGCCAGGTCCCCGACGTCGACGCGAAGTACTACGGCGCCACCCAGGTCCTGGACGAAGCCCGCCACGTCGAGGTCTACGCCCGCTACCTGCGCGACAAGCTCGAGCTGACCTACCCGGTCAACCCCAACCTGGCCCAGCTGCTGGAGATGATCGTCGCCGACCCCCGCTGGGACATCACCTACCTCGGCATGCAGATCATCGTCGAAGGTCTCGCCCTGGCTGCGTTCGGGCTCATCCACCAGTTCTCGAGCGAGCCGCTGATCAAGACCATCACCCGCTACGTCATGGCCGACGAAGCCCGCCACGTCGCCTTCGGGACCCTTTCCCTCCACGGCGTCTACGACGAGCTGACTGCGGCGGAGCGACGCGAACGCGAGGACTTCGTCGTCGAGGCCGCGTGGCTGATGCGCGACCGGTTCCTCGCCCACGAGCTGTGGGACCGCCTCGGCATCCCCGACGGTGACGGCCTGACCGACTCGATCCGCACCCCGATGCTCCAGCTCTTCCAGCGGGTCCTGTTCGCCAAGATCACCCCCAACCTCAACAAGATCGGGCTCCTGTCGGCACCGCTGCGTGAACGCCTCATCGGCATCGGCGCCATCAGCTCCGATGCCTGACCGAAGGGAGATGCCCATGCGCGCCGTTCGGGTGCTGACCGAGGCCGCGTCGCTTCCGCTGCTACCCGTCGCGATGGTCCGCGCCGCGCTGGATGCGCCTCGCGCCGCCGCCGCTCACCCGTCATCCCGGGAGCTGCGCCGCCTGCTCGACGCCGGGTACACCGTCACCGGCTACCGGCGGGCCCGTCCCCCCGACCCGGTGCAGGTGGCGCTCCAGCGCGGCGACGACACCACGGTCGTGGCATCGGCGGACCTGGCGTTCGCCGCCTACGCCGCCCAGACCGTCCCACGGGCCGTCGACCGGGCCAGCCGCCTCGCCCAACGCCGCGCCGGGCTCGCAGTGCGGTGACGGCGTCCGAAGTCCGGGCCGGGACCGTCGCCAAGCGAGCCCAAGAATCGCCATGGGTGGCCGGCCACGCAGGCCTGGCCAACGCCGTCGCCGAGTGGGAAGCAGAGCTCGCCGACGAACGCGCCACCCTCGACGCCCACGCCGCCCGCCTCGCCCGGCCCGGTCCCGTGCCGCCCCTGCGGGCGGCCCAGCACCTGGCCGCGCTGCAGACCGGACAGCTGCGATGGGCCCTGCAGCGGCTGCCGGGCGACCTGATCGGCGGGCTGCGCCCGGCACGCGAGCCGGCAACCTGGCTCAAGCAGAGCATCGCCTATGTCCTGCGCGAGCAGCTGTCGCTGCTCGGCCCCGCCGCCGCCGAGGTCGCCCGCATCATCGACGAGAGCGAAGGCCTCGCCCCCGGCGTCATCGTCGACGAGCTGCGCCGCCGTCCCCTGCGCGCCGCACCGCTGTCGGTGCGGACCGTCGAACGGGTGGTGCGCGCCACGCTCAACGGGAGGGTGCGACGCATCGTCGCCGGGCCGCTGGCGGTGACCCCGGTGTCCCAACTCCACCGGGCCGAGCTCACCGACGGCACCCCAGCATTCATCCGCGCCCGCCGCCCCGGAGTCCGGGCCGCAGTGCGGGCCGACGCCCGCATCACCGCCACCCTCGTCGCACCCTTCGAGTGGCTGCTGCCCCCCATGCGCGACGCTCATCCCCTCGGCTTCGTCGAGCTCGCCGCCCGCCAGCTCCTCGAAGAGGTCGACCTTCGCCACGACGCCCTCAACGCCGTCGAGCTCGGCCTGATCACCGAAGCCCTCGACCGGCCAGGCGTCGCGCTGTGCCGGCCCATCCCCGGACTCGTCGCCGACCGCGCCATCGCCACCGAGGCCTTCGACGGCGCGGTCCCCCTCGAACGAGGCACCGCCCGCCTCGACGTCGACGCCGTGATCGCCGGGCTCGTCGCTGTCACCGTCGAGGCCGCGCTCACCGACGGGGTGTTCCACGCCGACCTCCGCCCCGAGCACCTCCTAGCGCTCCCCGACGGTCGCCTCGCCATCGCCGGATGCGGCACCGTCGGACGCCTCGACCCGGCCACCCGGCGGGCGGCGCTGGACTACCTGGCAACCGTGCTCAGCGGCGACTTCGACGGCCAAGTCGCCGCCATGCGGGCCACCGGCGCCGTGCCCGACGGCGTCGACGTCGATCGGCTGGTCGCCGACCTGGCCGCCGCCCAGGCCCTGCAGCCGATGACCATCCTCGCCGGCGGTGAGACATCGTTGCTCGGTGCGCTCCGCGAGGCGATGGAGCTCCTGCTCCGTCACCGACTGCGCCCGCCGCTGGAAGTGGTGCTCCTTGTCCGCACCCTCTTCGCCCTGCGATCCCTGATCAAGGTCGTGGATCCTGACCGCAGCCTGCTCGACGCGCTCCTGCCCCTCATCGCTCGCCTCCCCGAACTGCGCGCCGACGACGGATGCTGACACCGGCGCAGGCCGGTGCACTCGTGGCGCGGGTTTCCGGACGCGCCGCTGCCGCTGTCACCGACACCGCCATCGCCCTCGCCGTCGGTGCCCCTGTACGCATGCGTGTGTCGATCGCGGCGAGCTTGGCCACCGGGCGAGCGCAACGGGCCCGCGTGACCATCCCCGATCTCCGGGTCGCGGGGTTGCACCTCGCCGTCGTCGACGTCCACGCCCAGCAGCTGCAGCTCGTCCCCCGGTGGCCGCCCCGCGTGCGCGCCGAGCGAATCGTCGTACGCGTCCGAGTCGAGCAGGACGCCCTCGACCGCTGGACCCGCTCGAACGCCCTGCCATTGCGGCTCGCGCTGCGGGCGGGCGTCATCATTGCCCGCACCGGCATCGCCGGACGGCGGTTCGGCGAGCTCGAGGTCGCCGTGGACCTCGACCGGGGCCGCGTGCGACTCAACCCCCGGCGCATGAGCATGCTCGGCGTCGCCCTCACCGCCGCCACCGCCGCCATGCCCCCGGTGACGCTGCCGTTCCCACCGCTACCCCGACACGCGACCCTGCTCGCCGTCGAGCCCGCCGAGGGGGCGATCGAACTCGCCTTCGAACTGGCCAACCTCGACGAGCCCCTCACCGCCGACCGCCTCCGCTGGCTGACCCGTTCCGTGCGCGGACGCATCGATCCAGCCGCCAGCCCGCCGCGCGCACCGGCACGGCCACACCACCAGCCAGGCGCGGTCGCCCGCTGGGTCTGAATCCACCAGCACGACGAGACGTCGGCGCAGACCTGTCGTATCGTTGCATACGACGCGTGGTGGAGTATGTCGCATCGACACGGAAGCGCGGCGTACCATCCCAGCATGGTCAAGTTGCGCTGGGGCGCGGACGCCCCCCACGACACCAGCTCGGCTCGGGCCCGGCTCATCGACGCCGCCGAGGCGTGCTTCCAGCGCTACGGCGTCGTGAAGACCACCGTCGAGGACGTCGCCGCGTCGGCCAAGGTGTCCCGCGCCACCGTGTACCGCTACTTCGCCGACCGCGACGAGCTGATCCTCGGCGTACTGCTGCGTGAAGCCGGGCGGTTCCTCGATCGGCTCACCACCGAGATCAACCGCGAACCGACCTTCGATCGCGCCGTCGTCAACGGCGTGCTCTTCACCGTCGACGCCGTGCGCGCCGACGAGAACCTCGCCCTGCTCTTCGCCCCCGAAGCGATCGGCATCACCACCTCCATCGCTGGTGCCTCCGAAGCGCTGTTCAAGCTCACCACCGAGTTCCTACGGCCCTTCTTCGAGGCCGCCCGCGAGTCGGGCCAGCTCCGAGCCGACATCGACATCGACGAAGCGGCCGAGTGGACGTTGCGAGCGGTGCTGTCCATGCTCACCGTGCAAGGGCCGGTCGAGCGGAGCCGCGCCCAACAGCACCGATTCCTGTCGACGTTCCTGGTGCCCGCACTCGTCGCCCCCACCGCGACGGCGCCCACCGCGCCCCGGACCCGCCGCCGGAGCACCGCCAAGCGCACGACGAAGCGCTGACAGACGCGGCAGGCCGACGACGTCGGCCTGCCGATTCAACAGCAGACGCGTCGTGTCTCGTGTGCTACGTTGCCGGCGCTTCTATGGATCGCCGCACCCCCGTCCTGGTCGGCGCCGGTCAGGTCACCAACCGCCGCGAGCGGGTCGTCAGCGCGCTCGACCTGATGGCCGAAGCGGCAACCGCCGCGTTCGCCGACGCTGGCGGCCGCATCGCGAAGGCGATCGATGCCGTGTGGGTCGTGCATGCGATGTCATGGCAAACGACGGCACCGGCGCGGCGGGTGGCCGAACGCCTCGCCCTCCCCCCGGGCGATCGAGCGACGACCACGATCGGCGGGAACACGCCGCCGTGGCTCGTCGCCCGCGCCTGCGACGCCGTCGCCCGGGGCGAGTTGACCGCCGTGCTGATCGTCGGCGCCGAGGCGATCGACTCGGCCAGACGCGGCCCCGACCAGGACCCCGCCAACCAGGACCCAGGTGCCCGCGACGCCGCCGGCGTCGACGTGGTGATCGGCGACGACCGCTGGGGCGTCGGCCCCGCTGAGATCGCCGTCGGCATCGGCGCGCCCGCCCACCTCTACCCCCTGTTCGAGAGCGTGCTCGCCGCTCGTGCCGGACGCTCCCCGGCCCACCAACGGGCCTGGCTCGGCGAGCTCCTCGCGCCCATGAGCGAACGAGCAGCCCAGCACCGCGACCTCGCCTGGTTCCCGACCCCGTTGACGGCCGAGCAGATCGCCAAACCCGGCGAGGACAACCGCCTGGTGGCCGAGCCCTACACGAAACGGATGAACAGCATCATCCAAGTCGACCAAGGCGCCGCTCTCGTCGTCACCTCCCTCGAGACCGTCGCTGACCTCGGCATCCCGTCGGACCGCGTCGTGTTCCCCTGGTCGGCCGCCGAGTGCAACGACGTCTTCCTGCCCAGCGAACGACCCGACCTCGGTCGCTCACCAGCGATCGCCGCCGCCGGCGCCGCCGCGCTCGAGGCCGCCGGCATCGGGATCGACGACGTTGCCTGCTTCGACCTGTACTCCTGCTTCCCGAGCGCCATGCAGATCGCTGCCGACGCCCTCGGCGTCGACCCGCTCGATCCCCGCGGGTTGACCGTCACCGGCGCCATGCCCTACTTCGGGGGGCCCGGCAACAACTACGCCACCCACGCCATCGCCACCATGATGGGCTGCTGCCGCGACCAGCCCGGGGCCGTCGGTCTCGTCACCGGGCTCGGCTGGTACATCACCAAACACGCCATCGGCCTCTACGCGGCCACCCCACCGCCACGAGGCTGGCGCCACGCCGACTGCCGCACCGACCAGGCCCGCATCGACGCCACCGCCGTGCCGGTCGCCGACGACACCACCGGCGACGCCGTGATCGAAGCCATGACCGTCATCCACGACCGGAACGCCGGGCCCACGGCGGCCCCCGTCTTCGCCCGGCTCGGCGACGGGCGCCGCGTGGTCGCCGCCGCCGCCGACCCCCACCTCCCCGCGGCGCTCGCGGGCACGACCTTGGTGGGAGCGACCGTGCGGGTACGGCCTGGCGAGGGCGGCCACGTCTACGAACCCACGTGACGCCCGTGGGAGCCGACGCCGGCGTCTGCCGACCGCGTGCTGGCCGCTCGACGAAGGAGGAACCGGTGATCGGTACCGAGCCCGAGGCACAGCCCACCGCCGACGAGGTCGCCGACGAAGTCGCCAACTGGATCGCCCGGCACTGGGACACCGGATTGACCGTGGCCGAATGGTGGGACCGCCTGGCCACCGCTGGCTACGCCGCGCCCATGCTGCCGCGCCAGTGGGGTGGACGCGGCTGGACCCGCGACCTGGCGAACGTCGTCAGCGCCACCCTCGCTCACCACGGTGTCCTCGGACCGCCGGCGGGCATCGGTCTGATGCTCGCCGCCCCCACCATCGTGGCCCACGGCAGCGACGACCAGAAGGCCCGGTTCGTTCCGCCCATCCTCAACGGCCAACACGGCTGGTGCCAGCTGTTCTCGGAACCGGGCGCCGGATCGGACCTCGCCGGCCTCCAGACCCGGGCGGTCCGCGACGGAGACCAATGGCGGGTGCACGGCCAGAAGGTGTGGACCTCGGGCGGCCACCACGCCGACTGGGGGATGCTGCTCGCCCGAACCGACCCCCACGCCCCCAAGCACCGGGGCATCACCTGGTTCGCGTTCCCGATGCGCCAGCCGGGCGTCGAGGTACGCCCGCTGCGGGAGATGACCGGCCGGGCGCTGTTCAACGAGGTGTTCATCGACGACGCCGTCGTCGCGGCCGACTGCGTGATCGGAACGGTCAACGACGGCTGGGCCGTCGCCAACACCACGTTGCGGTTCGAGCGAGCCGGCATTGGCGGCGGCGGGGGCGAGGCGTTCAGCGCCGCCACCCCCGGGTCGGTTGCCGGACACCTCGACCAGCCCGTGACCGCCTTCCTCCACAGGTCCGGCCCGACCGGGGCCGCCAGGGTCGGCCAGGGCACCGTGCGCCGCTTGGCCCGCCTGGCCCGAGAGTTGGGCCGGGCCGACGACCCCGTCGTCCGCCAAGCCCTGATGCGGTTGTGGATCATCGTCGAGGTCAACCGACTCTCCCTGCTGCGGGCCCGAACCGGCGGTCGGGGCGGGGAAGGGAACATCGCCAAGCTTGTGATGAGCGACACGGTTCGCCTCGCCCGTGAGGTCGGCAACCTGGTGATCGGCGCCCACGGGATGCTGACCGGATCCGACACCCCGGGCGGCGGCAGCGTCCAGGAGCTCACCGTGTTCTCACCGGCACCGTCCATCTACGGCGGCACCGACCAGGTGCAACGCAACATCCTCGGCGAACGGATCCTCGGGCTTCCCAAGGAACCCGGACCCGCCCGCGACACGCCCTTCTCGGAACTGCTCGGGAACGCCGGGCCCCAGCACCGTGGCTCCTCCAACGGCCACGGCCAACGTCGGGCATAGGTGTGTGGTGTTGCGCACCCGGCTGACCGAGGTTCTCGGCTGCGACCACCCGGTGATGCTGGCCGGCATGGGCGGTGTGTCCTACAGCGAGCTCGTGGCCGCGGTCAGCGACGCCGGCGGCTTCGGCACCCTCGGCGCCGCGCCCATGAGCCTGGACCGCATGCAGCAGGAGATGCGCCGGGTCCGGGACCGCACCAGCCGCCCCTTCGGCGTGGACCTGCTCACCGCCCTCCCTGATCAGCTCGAGGCGCAGGTCGAGGCGATCATCGCCGGCGGCGCCTCGGTGTTCGTGGCCGGGCTCGGCGTGCCCCGCGACGTGATCCACCGGTGCCACGCCAGCGGCGTCCTCGTGGTGAACATGTGCGGCAAGGTCCGCCATGCGGTCGCCGCGGTCGAGGCCGGCTGCGACATCGTCGTCGCCCAGGGCACCGAGGCGGGCGGCCACACCGGCACCGTCGCCACCATGGCCCTCGTGCCCCAGGTCGTCGACGCCGTGGGCGACCGTGTCCCCGTCGTCGCCGCCGGCGGCCTCTACGACGGGCGCGGCCTGGCCGCCGCCCTCGCCCTCGGCGCCGACGGGGTGTGGATGGGCACCCGCTTCATCGCCACCCCCGAGGCCCACGTCGTGACCGGCTACCGGGAGGCCATCCTCGCCGGCCGGGACGACGACACGGTGGTCACCCGGGCCTACACCGGCAAGACCCTGCGAGCCATCCGCAACGCCTACACCCAGTACTTCGAGGACCACCCCGCTGAACTGCAGCCCTTCCCCAACCAGATCGCCCGCTCGATCGGCGACGGCGCCATGCACCTCGGTGCCCCGCCCGACACCGACGGCGTCGACCGCGACCGGGAGTGCTACGCCGCGGGACAAGGCATCGGCGGCATCACCGGGATCGTCCCCGCCGCCGAGCTGGTGGGCCGCATCGTGGAGGAAGCCGAAAAGGCCCTCGACGTGTTGGCGGCGCGGCGAACCCCGGCACGGTGACCTCCACCAGCAACGACATCACCGTCGGGGTCGCCGCGCCGATCCCGGCGGGCGCCGACCCGGCCTCGGCCGCCGCCGTGCTCGACGACATCGCCGCCGCCGGCGTCGATCATCTCGTCGTCGGCGACCACGTCACCTTCTTCGGCGGCTTCGGCATCGACGGTCTCGTCCACGCGACGTCGCTGCTGTCCCTGCACCCGACCCTGGCGGTGCACACCAGCGTCTACCTCCTCCCCCTGCGCCACCCCGTGCTCGTCGCCCGCCAGGTCGCCACCCTCAGCTCCATCGCGCCGGGGCGGCTCGTCCTGGGCGTCGGCATCGGTGGCGAAGACCCCCAGGAGATCCGCGCCTGCGGGGTCGACCCCTCCACCCGGGGTCGGCGGATGGACGAGTGCATGATCGTGCTCGACCAGCTCCAGACCGGCGCCGCCGTGACCTTCCACGGCGAGCACTTCCATCTCGACCGCGTGGCCGTGCACCCGCCGCCCTCGCCAGCGATACCTCTCGTTGTGGGGGGCCGGTCCGACGCCGCGGTCCGCCGCGCCGGGCGACTGGGCGCAGGGTGGCTGGGCATCTGGGTTTCACCCCGCCGGTTCACGGAGGCAGTCCATCTCGCCGAGAGCGTCGCCGCCGCTGCCGGGCGGCCGGCCATCCCGTGGCGCCACGGGATGACGGTGTGGTGCGGTCTCGGCGACGACCACGCCGACGCCACCGCCGCGGTGGCGCCCGTGATGGAAGCGATCTACGGGCTTCCGTTCTCGAAGTTCGAGCGTTACGTGCCGCGGGGCACGCCCGCCCAGGTCGCCGACGCCCTCCGCGACTACGTCGATGCCGGCTGCCGGACCTTCAACCTCCTCGCCCAGAGCCGCGATCGCACTCGGATCCCCGACGCCGTCGGCGAGGTTCGACAACGGCTGTCGGCCGCGAACTGACGGCGGTCACGCCCTCGGCTGCGTACCGACCCGCAGCTGGTTGAACGGGACGTCTTTGTCGGCACGGGGCTCACGGGGCAGGCCCAGCACCCGCTCACCGATTATGTTGCGCTGGACCTGGTCGGTGCCGCCACCGATCGAGATGAGATAGCTGGCGAAACCGATGTCGTGCACCCGGCCGGCCAGCGGCGCGTCGTCGGCCCACAGCGTCGCCGCCGGGCCGCACCACCGGTACAGGGTGTCGCGCATCGTGCGCAGGAGATGGGAGGCCGCCAGCTTGCCGATCGACACCTCAGGGCCAGGGCGACCACCGGCGTCGATCACCGCCCGGGCTCGCAGCTCGGTGTAGCGGGCGATCTCGAGCAGCGTGTACAGCTGCGCCGCCTCTTGGCGGGCGACCAGATCGGTTGCGTCGCCGTAGTGCCGCAAGGCCTGGAGGGCGAGCTCGGCTGCGCCCGCGCCCCTCGGTCCGTCGTCGTGGCCGGCCGGCCGCGCCAGGTCACCGGCCCGTGTACCCAGGTCGTGGCGAGTGATGGCCGCGCTGGCACCGGAGCTGCCGAACGACCCGGCGCCCAGCATCGTGCGTTCGTTCGCCAACGTGGTGAGCGCCACGGCCCAGCCGCCACCCTCTTCGCCGACCAGGTTCTCGGCGGGGACACGGGCGTTGGTGAAGAACACCTCGTTGAAGATCGCCCGGCCGCTCATCTCGCGGATTGGTCGGATCTCGATGCCGGGCTGGTGCATGTCGATGACGAAGTACGACAGCCCTTGGTGCTTGGCGACCGTCGGGTCCGTACGGGCGACCAGGATCCCGTTGGTCGCCAGGTGCGCGCCAGAGGTCCACACCTTCTGGCCGTTGACGATCCACTCGTCGCCGTCACGTTGGGCGCGTGTCTGCAGCGATGCGAGGTCCGAGCCCGCGCCAGGCTCGGAGAACAGCTGGCACCAGATCTCGCCGCCGACGATGCCGGGCAGCCACCGCCGCTTCTGGGTCTCGGTGCCATGGGCGATGATCGTGGGCCCGGCCAGGTTCTGGGCGATGCCCGCCGGCGGGCCGAGGGCGCCGACCTCGCGGCGGACCTCGTGCACCCCACCGGCCACGTGGGGCGCCAGCGCCCGCCCGTACCACTCCGTCGGCCAGGTCGGGAACCCCCATCCTGATTCGGCCAGCCGCCGCCACCACGCCCCCAAGCTCAGGTCGGGGTCCCAGTTCGCGGTGAACCACTCCCGTGCCTGCTCCGCCACCGCGGCCCGCTCGTCCAGTACCTGAGACACGCTGTGTAGTGTGTCATATTCGTCGGGGCCGGCGCGTGGTGAGCGGGCCGCAGGCAGGGAGGACACCCATGGCAACTGCGGGACGATCGAGGCACGGGGGGGCCGACGGGCGCGAGCGCCGTGACATGGTGATCGTCGGCGCCGGGTTCTCGGGCCTGTACATGCTGTACCGGGCCCGGGAGACCCTCGGTCTCGATGCCGTGGTGTTCGAGGCGGGCAGCGGGATCGGGGGCACCTGGTACTGGAACCGCTACCCGGGAGCCCGCTGCGACTCGGAGAGCTGGTACTACTGCTACTCGTTCTCCGAGGAGCTGAGCCGGGAGTGGGAGTGGACGAGCCGCTACCCCGAACAGCCCGAGATCCTCGCCTATCTCGAGCACGTCGCCGACCGCTTCGACCTGCGCCGCGACATCCGGCTCGACACCCGGGTCGAGTCGGCCCGCTTCGACGAGGCGAACTCGTGCTGGGTGGTGGACACCAGCGACGGGACCCAGATCGTGGCCCGCTACCTGGTCACCGCGGTCGGCTGCCTGTCGGCCGCCAACGTGCCTTCGATCCCCGGGCTCGAGGAGTTCGCCGGCGAGTGGTACCACACCGGGCGTTGGCCACATGCCGGTGTCGACTTCACCGACAAGCGCGTCGGGCTGATCGGGACCGGATCCACCGGCATCCAAGCAGCGCCGGTCATCGCCGCCGATGCCGCCCACCTCACGGTGTTCCAGCGCACCCCCAACTACACCGTGCCGGCCCGCAACTCGCCGCTGAGTGCCGAGCAGGTAGCGGCAATCAAGGCGGACTACCCGGCGATCTGGCAGCGAGCGCGGGAGTCCTTCGGCGGGTTTCCCTACCAGCCAACCGACCGCTCGGCGCTCGCCTGCACTGCCGCCGAGCGCGACGCCGTCTACGAGGAGCTGTGGCGCTACGGCGGGTTCAAGTTCCTGTTCGGCTCGTTCGTGGACATCCTGTTCAACGAGGCGGCCAACGAGACCGCCGCCGAGTTCATCCGCCGCAAGATCCGCGAGACGGTCAAGGACCCGGAGGTGGCCGAAGCGCTGTGCCCCCGTGACTACCCGTACGGGGCGAAGCGCCCGCCGATCGACACCGACTACTACGAGACCTTCAACCGCGACAACGTTCGCCTCGTCGACCTCCGCCGCGACCCCATCGAAGAGATCACCCGCACCGGGCTCCGCACCGCCGCCGAGCATCACGACCTCGACGTGATCGTGTTCGCCACCGGTTTCGATGCGATCACCGGCGCCCTGCTGCGAATCGAGATCCACGGGCGCGACGGCCTCGCGCTGCGCGACAAATGGGCCCACGGGCCGCGGACCTACCTCGGTCTGCAGACGGCTGGCTTCCCGAACCTGTTCACCATCACCGGCCCGCAAAGCCCCTCGGTGTTGTCCAACATGCCCGTGTCGATCGAGCAGCACGTCGAGTGGATCACTGACTGCATCGCCCACATGCGGGACATCGGTGCCAGCACCATCGAGCCAACGCCGGAGGCCGAAGACGCCTGGGTCGAACACACCGCCGAGCTCGCCTCACTCACGCTCTTCTCGAGGGCGGCGTCCTGGTACCTCGGCGCCAACATCCCCGGCAAGACACGCGTGTTCATGCCCTACGTCGGCGGTGTCGCCGGCTACCGCGCCCGCTGCGAAGCCGTCGCCGCCAACGGCTACGAGGGATTCGCCATCGCCAGTTGAGCGAGGCGCTGTGGCGATCGACTGACCGCGGGACGCCGCCTGCGAGCCCATGGGGACCCGGGCACGACCCCGAGGCTCTACACGGAGACTTTGTACTTTCAGTACAAAGCGCTAGAACAAGGACATGTCCGTCAGTTCACGTCAGCCGAGCATCCGGCCGGTACCTGACGCCATCGCCGAACGCCTGCCCTTGGCGGCCACGGCGTTCGCCACCCGAGGCTTCGACTCGACCCGCATCGACGATGTCGCCGAGGCCACCGGCATCGGTGGCGTCCCAGGAGCGGTGTAAACGGCTTGGGGCGCAGGCTCCTGGTTGATGTTACGCGGCGGCTGTGACGGTCTCGGTGATCACCTCCTTCGCGACGGGCGGGTCGAGCAGCTGAC